>Ga0180220_1000024_pt1 | contig 378878 bp, 342 predicted proteins | sample eDN5th37CBELigBY_FD_151335 | JGI IMG/M metagenome (GOLD analysis project Ga0180220, IMG submission 151335) | Enriched backyard soil microbial communities from Emeryville, California, USA - eDNA 5th pass 37_C BE-Lig BY (version 2) (version 2) | ecosystem: Environmental > Terrestrial > Soil >...
AAGGCCCGTCGGCGCAAAACGCTTCCCGCAGGCAACGCCTGCCATGGTGACGCGGGGTGGAGCAGCCCGGTAGCTCGTCAGGCTCATAACCTGAAGGTCGTAGGTTCAAATCCTACCCCCGCAACCAAACGATTAAGACACTCCCGCGCGAAACCCGCCGGGAGTTTTTGTTTTTGCAGCCTTCTCAACACCTTCCGCACCGAGCCACGCCAGGATCGCGCCAAGCTCGCCGTGCAGCGTCACCTCCATCTCGCCCCACCTGGCACCGGGGATGAGCGTCACGCGCTCGATCAGGGCACGGATCGCCTCCGCCGCCTCGCGCCGATCCTCCGGGTGCCGCAGGGGCGTCCGCTAGCCGCTCGATCGTAAGCGCCAAGCTGACCCCGTGTTTCGCGGGTTGATGAAGGCAGCGACACTCTCGTGATGATTCTCGCGGGAGGTTTGTTTGCAGTCTGCACCCAAGTCCAGACACGGAACGTTTGCAGTCATCGAGGCGGTGCCGAACCGCCTTGATGCCAGCCCTGCTGTCCCTCGCCGTCGCTGGTCGGACGACGCGAAGGCTCGGATACTGGAAGAGGCGATGACGCCGGGAGCGAATGTCTCGGCGGTTGCCCGTGCGCATGACGTGAGCCCGCAGCAGGTGTTTGCATGGCGGCGCAAGGCGATCCGTTCAGGCGCCATTGCTATGTTGCCGGAACGGCCGCTGGCAGAGGCGCAAAGCTTTGCGACGGTGGAGGTGGCGCATGGCGAAGATGATCGCGTGGGCCGCCTGGAGATCGTCATCGGCGATGCGACCATCCGCGTGGTTGCCAATGTGTCGTCAAGCCTTCTGGTCGAGGCGATCCGTGCGTTGCGATCGGCATGATCCCAGCGGGAGCCAAGGTCTATGTGGCAACGCGCCCGGTCGACTTCAGGAAAGGCCCGGACGGCCTGGCGGCACTGGTGCGCGACACCGGCGCCGATCCGTTCTCCGGCGCGCTCTACGTCTTCCGGGCCAAGCGGGCCGACAGGGTGAAGATCGTGTGGTGGGATGGGTCCGGGCTTTGCCTGTTCGCCAAGCGTCTGGACGAGGACAAGTTCCGCTGGCCGCGAGTGGAGAACGGGGTGATCCGCCTAGCTCCGCCGCAACTGATGGCGCTGGTGGAGGGCATGGACTGGACGCGCGTGCGGGCTGAACGAAGACGCCGCCCGACCTCAGCAGGATAGCCCGTGGCGAAGTGACTCAGGCAGCAAAAACCGGTGCCGGAATAGGCCCGGATGTGCTTGTCTCGAGGTCATGACGCGCCATGCTTCGGCTCTTCCCGACGATATCGACACGCTGAAAGCGATGCTGATCGCTGCTGCGGCCCGGGAGGATGAGCTGCAATCACAGGCGGGGCAACTCCAGTCCGAAGCCGCCACCCTCAAAGCCGAGATCGTCCGCATGGCCGCGATCAACGAGCGCGCCGAGGAGCGGATTGCCAATCTGCACATGATCATCAAGCAGCTGGAGCGCGCCCGCTTCGGCCGCAGCTCCGAGAAGCTCGACGGCGACCAGCAGGCCTTCGCCTTCGACGAGGTCCAGACCGGTCTTGGCATGATCGAGGCCGAACTCGCGGCGACCGGGCCGGCTGGCGAGCGCAGGCAGCGCGAAGCTCGTCCGCGCAAGGCGTTCCCGGCGCATCTTGAGCGCGTGGAGATCGTCATCGAGCCCGAGACCGTCGCCTGCGCCTGCGGCGGCTGCCAACCGGTCAGGATCGGCGAGGACGTCTCGGAACGCCTCGACGTGACGCCGGCGAAGTTCCGCGTGATCGTCACCCGCCGCCCCAAATATGGCTGCGCCCAGTGCAAGGAGGGTGTCAGTCAGGCGCCGGCTCCCGCTCACATCGTCGAGGCCGGGATGCCGAGCGATGCGTTGCTCGCCCATGTCGCCGTCTCCAAATATGCCGATGGCCTGCCGCTCTATCGCCAGGAAGGCATCTATGCCCGCGATGGCGTCGAGATCAGCCGCAACACCATGGCCAACTGGATGGGGCATGTCGGCTTCCATCTCGCTCCGCTCGCCGAACGTGTCCTGGCGCTGATCAAGGAGGGCGAGCGGGTCTATGCCGACGAGACGACGCTGCCGACCTTGTCGCCGGGATCGGGCAAGACGAAGACGGCCTGGTTGTGGACCTATGCGCGCGACGATGGACCCTTCGGCGGCCAGGCGCCGCCTATGGTGGCCTATCGGTTCGAGGACAGCCGCGGCGGCGAGAACGTAGAGCGCCATCTCGCCGGCTACACCGGATTGCTCCAGGTCGATGGATGGGGAGCCTACAACCGTCTCGCCGATGCCAGGCGTGCCGATGGCCCACTGACGTTGGCTGCCTGCTGGTCGCATCTGAGGCGCAAGTTCTACGAACTGCACGTGTCCGGCGTCTCGCATGTGGCCAGCGAAACCGTTGAGCGGATGGCCGAGCTATGGAAGGTCGAGGAGCGCATTCGCGGGCAGAGACCTGCGGATCGCCGGGCCGCGCGACAGGAGCAGTCGGCCGCCATCATCGCCGATCTCTGGCCGTTCTGGGAAAAGGAATTGAGCCGCATCTCCGGCAAGTCGAAACTCGCCGAGGCGATCCGCTATGCCAGGAGCCGCCGCGAGGATCTCGAGCGCTTCCTGGACGATGGTCGCCTCGATATCGACTCCAATGCCGTCGAGCGGGCTATCCGGCTCCAGGCCATCACACGCAAGAACGCGCTGTTTGCCGGATCCGGCGGCGGCGGGAAGACATGGGCCACAATCGCGACCCTTCTGCAGACAGCCAAGATGAACGACGTCGATCCCTTCGCCTGGCTGACACTGACTCTCCAGCGCATCGCCGAAGGCTGGCCAAACCGCGATCTCGACCAACTCCTGCCGTTCAACCATCACCACGGCTGAACGGCCTCGGCTGGGCGCTTACGCTCGATCTTGCGCCGGTAGACCTGCGCCACATACGGGTGGATGTCGGGAAGGGGATGCCTGGCAGCCTCGATCTGCTCGCGCAGCATGTCTTGTTTGGCTTCAAGGTCGCGCAGGCGGTCCATCAGCGCGCGCAAGATGCCGCCGCCCTCCATGATGTCGACAATCTCCTTGATCGCACGGTCCACTTTGGTGAGTTCGGCGCGGTCGCGCTCCATGCCGGCGCGCCGCTCGCGGTTCAGCCGGTTGTTCTCCTCGGCATAGGCGCGCAGTGCCGCTTCGGCTGCCTCCGGCGCCATCATCCGCTCCTTCAGTCCCGTGAGCACGCGCTCCTCGAGTGTCTGGCGCGGCATCGTGCGGCCATTCGTGCAGGAGCCGTTGGCGTTATGCGCCGAGCAGACGAAACGGCTCTGGCCGCGCAGCGAGCATGGGCCTCCACCAGACGCCACAATAGACGAGGCCGGAGAGAAGGCTTTTGGCGCGTTGCAGCGCGCTCAGCGGATTGGTGCGGTGATGCTCGCGGACGGCGGCGATGGCGTTGGCGTGCTTCTCGGAGATCTCCTTCTGCTTCGCCTTCACCTTCCGCCAGAGTTCGTCATCGACGATCCTCAGCTCCGGGACCTCCGTCCTGATCCACTTCTCCGGCGGATTGAGGCGCGAAACGCGCTTGCCGGTCGCGGGATCCTTCACATAGCGCTGCCGGTTCCAGACCAGCCGGCCGATATAGAGCTCATTGTTGAGAAGGCCGGTGCCGCGCCGGACATGGCCGCGAATGGTGGTGTTGCTCCATAGCTTTCCGTCAGGGCCGGGGACGCCTTCATCGTTCAGCTTGCGGGCGATCTCGCGCGGCGACATGCCGCCTGCGAAGTCGCGGAAGATGCGGCGGACGATCTCTGCCTCTTCAGACACGATGGCACGGTCGCCACGGATCGGCTCGCCATTGGCATCGTGCCTGTGCACGACGCGATAGCCGTAGCAGATCCCGCCGCCGGACTTGCCGGCCTCGACCCTGCCACGCAGGCCGCGATGCGTCTTCATGGCGAGGTCCTTCAAAAACAGCGCGTTCATCGTGCCCTTGAGGCCGACATGCAGCTCCGAAATCTCACCTTCCGCCAGCGTGACTATGGTCACGCCGGCGAATTTGAGGTGCTTGAAGAGCGTGGCGACGTCCGCCTGGTCGCGGCTGATCCGGTCGAGCGCTTCGGCGACGACGATCTGGAACTGGCCGCATTGCGCGTCGCGCACCAGCTTCTGGATGCCCGGCCGCAGGATTGTGCTTGCTCCTGAGATCGCCGCGTCGTGATAGGATTCGGCGATCTGCCAGCCCTCGCGCGCTGCGTGCTCACGGCAGAGCCGTATCTGGTCCTCGATCGAAGCTTCACGCTGGTTGTCGGAGGAGCAGCGGGCGTAAAGGGCAGCGCGGGTCATGGTCGGGCTTCCTCTTCGTCGTCAACTCGTGTCGTGTGCGCGGTCGCCTGCGTTCATTCCTGGCGGACGCTCCTCCGCGTGCTGAGCCGCCCGGTTGTCATTCGTGGCGTCGAACTGCTCGCGCGCGATGCGGCGGCCGATCAGCCGCGCCAGCGACAGCACGACGCTCCTGATCTTCTCCGTGCGCGTGGCCTTGGTATTGTCGTCAGACCCACCTGTGTCACCTGCCGATTGTATCTCTCCTGCCATTGCGACCTCGCTTTCCGTTTCCCTGAACGGAAATGAAGCCGCCAAACCTGCGTAGGGAAAAGAGCGAAAATCCCGCCATCCCGCAGCGGCCCGCAATGACCTGCGCGTTGCGGTTCGCGGTGACCAGGAAGGGTAGGGCGGGTGAGGAGAGGAGCGCGCTGCTTGCACGGGTGGCCTTGTCTGCCTCCCAAGCCTTCGCCGAACCGGAGGTGGCCGGTCAAGGCTGGCGCGGCAGGCGCCACCGCGAAGCGGCACCGGCCTTGACGGGCCGGCGCCGGTCCGGCCTCCTGAAAGAAAAGCAGACGCTCCCTTGCCGAAACGCATCGCTGTCAGCCGGAAGAGCGCGACCGAACGACAGCGCTCGTCTTCCCCGGCGCATCGCATTGAGGCGCCTGAAGGTGCATAAACACTCGGAACCAGAAGCGGTACTCCTCCCTCCGCCCGTCACAGCGCGCCGACCATCCGTTGTTCACTGGAGCACACGATTACCTACAAGGGCATTCTCGCGGAGATCGACAAGATCCGCCTCCAAGGCTTTGCCGTTGGCCGCCAGCTCATGCATGACGGTCATATATCCATAGCTGCCCCGACCATCGGCAACTTTCCGGGCGCGCGGTTGCAGCCATCGACCTGTCGGCGTCCATGGAGCGCTGGGGCAGGGCGAGGTGATCGCGACGCTGGTTCCAGCAGTGGTGGACGCCGCAAACTTCATCAGCGCGATTTTGAGACACCAAGGCTAGATCCCCCTGTCGCAACCACGGCTTGGGCAGTTTGGAGCCAAAGGCGCTCGGTTGATGCCAGAATTCCTGGTGGCTTGACTCCTTCCAGACCTTCGGCAAGCGTCAATCATCTACTCATGCTGAAGGTCAACGTACCGAGCGCCCGATTGTGCAGGATGGCATAGGGGATCGATACGCTGAACTCGTCGTTCATGGGATCGAACATCGAGAGCCGGAGATCCGTGCGAGCATGGCAATGGACCGGTTCAGGCTCGTCTGAGATCAACCGGCAGCAATTCGTCGGGCATCTGCTGATAGCAGACAGGCCGCAGGAACCGCCGAATGGATAGCGTGCCGACGGATGTGGCGCCGAAGTTCGTCGAAGCGGGGTAGGGGCCCCCGTGCACCATCGCATCGGCCACTTCGACACCCGTCGGGAAACCGTTCGCCAGAACGCGCCCGGCCTTCCGTTCGAGGATCGGCATCAGCCTCCGGGCAAGTCCGAGGTCGCCGTCCGCAAGTTGCAGGGTGCAGGTCAGTTGTCCCACGAGAGACCTCGCCACGGCGATCATCTGTGCAGCGTCGCGCACCTTCAGAACCAGGCCAAGCGGCCCGAAGACTTCCTCGTGGAGATCGGGGTGCGCCAGCCAGGTGTCACCGTCAACCTCATAGAGACCGGGGGTAACGTCGCGCGCGACGCAGGCCGGGCGCAGCAACTCGTGCACGGCGTTCTTCCCGGCAATGTGGGCGAAACCAGCGTCAAAGGCCGCCGCGATGCCGCGGGTAAGCATGGTCTGCGGTCCGATTTCGCCGAGAAGCGAGGTGGCGGTGTTCACGAAGGCCTCGGCGTTGGCGTCTGCGATCATGACGGCAACGCCGGGATTCGTGCAGAACTGGCCTGCGCCTGTGGTCAACGAGGCAACCCAGCCCTTGGCGATCTCGTCTCCCCGCTTTTCCAGTGCGTCCGGGAGGAAGAAGACCGGATTGACGGAGCCCAGCTCACCGAAGAACGGAATGGGCTCGGGACGTGCGGCGCAAAGATCGAACAACGCCCGTCCTCCAGCGAGCGAGCCGGTGAAGCCAACGGCCTTCACAAACGGGTGCTGTACGAGCGCCTGTCCGACCTCGCGATTGCCGCCCTGAATCAATGAGAAGACGCCGGGGTGAAGACCAAGCCTGGTCCGTGCGGCCTGTACCGCATGGCCCACGATCTCGCTCGTGCCGGGATGGGCTGAATGGCCCTTGACGATGACCGGGCAGCCGGCGGCCAGCGCGGCTGCCGTATCGCCACCAGCCGTCGAGAATGCGAGCGGGAAGTTCGAGGCGCCGAAAACGGCCACTGGACCCAGCGGACGCTGGACGAGCTTCAGATCCGGCCGCGGTGCGGGCTGCCGGGAGGGCAGGGCCTCGTCATGGCGGCGATCCAGATATTCGCCATCCAGGATGTGCTTGGCGAAAAGGCGCAACTGGTTGGTCGTCCGCCCGCGCTCGGAGGCGATGCGAGCTGGCGGCAGGCCGGTTTCCTGATGCCCGATTTCAGTGATGTCGTCCGAACGGGCGTCAATCTCTTCGGCAATGGCATTCAGAAAGCGCGCCCGCTCGTCACGGGTCGAGTACCCGTAGGACCAGAAGGCTTCTTCCGCTGCTTCCGCAGCGCGGTTTACGAGCGTCACTGACCCGCTTTGAAACTCGTGCGCCGGACCCACTGCCGGGTCGGAACGGAACGTACCTTCCCCGTCGAGCCAGTCTCCGGAAATTAGGTGCTTTCCAGTCGGTATAAAAGCCATTGCTTGACTCCTCGGGTCATCGTTTTTCTCTAAGGGGGGCAAGCTCGCTGACAACTAGCGTACAGGGGTTATTGCGGCCCCGGTCTCGAACCAGGAGATGATGTTGTTGGCAACAAGCTCGGCCATCCTGGTGCGCGTGTGTTCTGACGCCGATCCGATGTGAGGCGTCAGGACGAGGTTATCGAGGGACAGAAGCTCGTAAGGGACATTCGGCTCGCTCTGGAGGACATCCAGTCCGGCTGCAGCTATCGTTCCCGTCCTCAGTGCGTCGGCCAGGGCGCGTTCATCCACAACAATGCCCCGGCCCATGTTGATGAGAACACCGTTTCCGCCCAGCGCCTTGAGGGTCTCGGCGTTTATGGTGTTCGCGGTGGTTGCTGTTCCCGGGACGATCGAGATGAGGGTGTCGACGGCCCGGGCAAGATCCACCAGCGTCTCGTAGTAGGGATACTGGATCCCCTCGACGGGCCTGCGGCTATGATAGGCGATCGGAAGGCCAAACGCTTCCAGCCTCCTGGCGATCGCGCGGCCGATACGGCCCATCCCATAGATGCCTATGCTGCGGTCGCGCAGCGTGAGGCGTGTCAGGGGGTAGGGTGCCGCCATCCACTTCCCCGACCTGAGATACTGCTCAGCCTTTGACAGCTCGCGAACGACGTTGAGCAGCAGGCCAACCGTGGTATCGGCCACTTCCTCGGTGAGCACGTCGGGTGTGTTGGTTACGACGACATTCTTCTTGTGGGCGTAGTCGGCATCGACCGCTTCGTATCCGACGCCGAAGTTTGCGATGATCTCGAGATTCGGCAACAAGTCTATGAAATGCGCGTCGATCCTGGCGTGGCTGGCCACACCGCGAACCGCCAACCGCTCGCTCTCGGTGAGCTCGGCCAGCCGGCCTTCCTCAATTTCAACGACCCGGAACTGCTGGGCGAGCATGGATTTGGCATGCTCGTGCATCCATCCAGGGATCAGAACTGTTACCGGCTGCCTCTGCACGGCGCCCTCCCCTTTGCGCGTGAACGAGCGGTGGCCCGTTTCCTTACCCTAGTGATTGTCCCTCGGGACGCCCCTGGTTTGCGCGATGCGCTGGTATTTGACGGCGGGCTTGAGCACCGCGCCATCCCCCAGCTGGTCCACCATGGAGCGCTGAATCTCCTGCCAGGGCGTCTGGTGGTCCGGATAGGGGTAGCCGCCATTGGCTTCGAGATCGGCGCGGCGGCGCGCCAGTTCCTCGTCCGAAACCAGCATGTTGGCCGTCCCGGCGCGCAGGTCGATCCGCACGCGGTCGCCCGTCCTCAAGAGCGCCAGCCCACCGCCGGCCGCCGCTTCCGGGGAGGCGTTAAGGATCGAAGGCGAGCCGGACGTGCCGGATTGCCGCCCGTCACCAATGCAGGGAAGCGAATGCACACCCTTCTTGATGAGATAGTCAGGCGGCCGCATGTTGACCACTTCAGCCGCGCCCGGATAGCCGATTGGCCCGGCCCCGCGCATGAAGAGCAGCGTGTGTTCATCTATTTCCAGCGAGGGATCGTCGATGCGGTGGTGGTAGTCCTCGGGGCCGTCGAACACCACCGCCCGGCCCTCGAAGGCATCCGGATCGTCAGGATTGGAGAGATAGCGCTCACGGAACTCGGGGCTGATGACCGAGGTCTTCATGATCGCGTTGTCAAACAGGTTGCCGCGAAGGATGAGGAAGCCTGCCCTCAGCTTCATCGGCGCGTCGAACGGACGGATGACGTCTGTGTCCTCAATGGCCGTCGCGCGGCAATTCTCGCCAATCGTCTTGCCGTTGACCGTGGGCGCGTTCTCGTGGATCAGCCCGTGCTTCATCAGCTCGTTGATGACCGCTGGCACGCCACCAGCGCGGTGATAGTCCTCGCCGAGATACTCGCCGGCGGGCTGGAGGTTGACGAGAAGCGGCACCTCGAAGCCGTGGGTCTGCCAATCGTCAATCGAGAGCTCCACACCCGCATGGCGCGCAATGGCATTGATGTGGATGGGGGCGTTCGTCGACCCGCCAATGGCAGAATTAACCACGATGGCATTGAGGAAATTTTCGCGCGTGAGGATGTCGGAGGGCTTAAGGTCCTCGTGCACCATCTCGACGATGCGCTTGCCGGTGCGCCAGGCCATTGCCGCGCGGTCCTTGTGGGGTGCGGGGATCGCCGCCGAGCCGGGTAGTTGCATGCCCAGCGCTTCGGCCAGCGAATTCATCGTGGTGGCCGTGCCCATAGTGTTGCAATAGCCGACCGAGGGCGCAGACGAGGCAACGAGATCAATGAACTGTTCATAGCCGATCTCGCCGGCCGCCATCATCTCGCGGGCCTTCCAGATGATCGTGCCAGAACCGGTACGCTTGCCGTTGTACCAGCCGTTGAGCATCGGCCCCACCGAAAGCGCAATGGCGGGGATATTGACGGTGGCCGCCGCCATCAGCTGCGCGGGCGTGGTCTTGTCGCAGCCAATCGTCAGCACCACGCCATCAATAGGATAGCCATGGAGCACCTCAACAAGGCCGAGATAGGCAAGGTTGCGATCCAGCCCCGCCGTGGGACGCTTGCCCGTCTCCTGGATCGGGTGGACCGGGAACTCAAAGGGGATGCCGCCGGCCTCGCGGATGCCCTCGCGCACGCGCTGGGCGAGCACCAGGTGGTGGCGATTGCAGGGGGAAAGGTCCGAGCCGGTCTGGGCAATGCCGATGATGGGCTTGCCCGATTGCAGCTCCTCCCGCGTGATGCCGTAGTTCATGTAGCGCTCGAGATAGAGTGCTGTCATGTCCGGGTTCTCGGGATTGTCAAACCAGGCGCGCGAGCGCAGTTTCGTTGCCATAGCCGCATCCATAACGTGGGCAAGTTGTCCACACTTTTAGTAGACGCGTTTGGATGTGCCGTCAAGCATGAGCCGGCCGAGCGGTGTTTTCTACCTGGCAGCAGACAAGCCTACTCCATGGCGCCGGCCGTGTCCGGGCGTAGGTGCTGCCACTTGGGGCTATTGGCAGTCCTCACGCCGACCGGTGCGTAGGGCGCCGCACCGATTGTCCGGGGTAGCTATGGAAGTAGAGAAAGTTCCTTCGAAATGGTGGCCGCAGTGTCCTTGACGAGCTTGGCAAACTGCCGGTGCCTTACCGAGTCATGGCGGTATGTGGGCATGCTCACGCTGACCGTGCCAACCGGCTCGCCATTCCTGTTGTATATCGGGCTGCCAATGCACAGGATATCCGGCTCGTTTTCCTCGTTATCGACCGCATAACCGCGTTCACGGCTCCGGCGAAGTTCTTCCAGCAGGGAGAATGGATCGGTAAACGTGTTGACGGTATGTTTTTTGAGATCAAGCGAGTGCAGGATTTCCTGCAGCTTGTCTTCGGGCAATCCTGATAGCCACGCCTTTCCTACGGAGGTGGAGTGCAGTTCCACCTGCGCGCCAATGCTCGTCTTCATCTGGACGCGGTTGGCGCCCTCGATCTTGTCGATATAGACCATCCGGTCGTTGTTGCTCGGCACCGCCAAGTGCACCACTTCATCTGTGGCATCCCGCAGCGCTACAAGATGACTGCGCGCAATGGTACGGAGATCCGAGCTTTCCCACGTTTTCGACGCGAGGGCCAGAAGGCGAGGCCCGGGCCGATACGTGCCGTCTTCCGCGTTCTGCGTCACGAGGCCCTCGGCCATAAGTGCGGCAACCAGACGATAAATCGTGGCGCGCGGATAGGGCGCCTGCTTTGTCAGCCGGGAAATATCAAGCTGCCCGGGGGCGTCTGCGATAAGCTGCAGTACCGCCATGAACTTCGAAAAAGAAGCTGCTCCCTGCACGTGAGGGGAGCGGTCCGTGGCTTCCTTCAAAACGCTCTTGGGTCGATTCATATCGCCTCTCCAGCCCTTGACAATGAACAGGACCTATCAGTAATCTATCTGTGGACTATTTGCCCACATTGTAGACGGTACTCGCGGGCGTCCGGGCACATGGGTGCGCCGGAATCACTGTGCCAGCGCGACACTAACGGATCGTAGTTGTTCCACAAGTGCTTCGCGTCGGATTGTGATATTTGAGGAGAGCATATGGCCAGGAAGGGCTATTGGGTCGCGATAGTCGATATCGACCACCAAGAGGGATACAAAGATTACATCGCGCTAAACCGCCATGCATTTGAGAAATACGGCGCTGGCCGATGTCGAACCTTGTGGGCGTTGTTCCCGAGTTCATGATCTACGACCTGCCGTTCTTCTACGACAGCTTCGAGGCAGCGGACGCGGTAATGGATGGCTCCGTTGGCGACCATCTGTTCGAGCGCCTCAAGGAGGGGCGGGTATCGTTGGACTGGCCTGGTGGGACAATGGCTTCCTCCACATGACCAACGCAATCCGGCCGATCAATACGATCGAGGACATGACGGGGCTGAATATCCGCATCATTCCGAGCCCGCTGTTCATCGCAACTTTTGAAGCACTTGGGACGAACCCCACGCCGTTTCGCTATCCCGAGCTCCCCGCCGCCCTGGAAAATGGTGAGGTTGACGCGCAGGAGGCGCCGGTTGGTCTCATTTGCACGAGCAGGTTCTACGAAGTTCAGGATCACCTCGCGCTGACGGGCCACGTCTATACTCCGTTCGTCCTGCTGGCGAGTGACCGGTGGTTCAACAGCCTGTCCGATGAAGACAAGGCGCTGGTGCTCGAGGCGGTCGCTGAGACCGAGGAATTCCAGCGCATCCTCTCCCGCAACGACGCAGACCAGCTGACCGGCTTGCTAAGCAGGAGGGGATGGAGATCACCCGTCCGATACCGAAAGCGCTCGCGGTGCTGCGTGAACGGGTCGCCCTGGTGGTCGAGCAGTTCAACGAAACGATTGGTGTCGACCTCGTGAACAAGGCGAGATCCGACATGGCTGCCGCCGCTCAGTAACGTCCTGGAACAAGCATCCCTGCCACGGCCATTCGCTGATTGGTCCTGGCATTTTTTACATGGAGAGTTCAATGCGACTGATACAGTTTGAAAGCCGCGACGCCGGTCGCGCCGTAGGAGTTGTGGAGGATTCCGGGGTTCGCCGGCTTTCCCGGTTTCGCACGGTGAGAGATCTGGCCCTGGCGGCTATCGAAGCGGGGCAGAGCATCGTGGAGCTGGTCAGCGCGCATGTCACGGAGGAGGTCCTGGATTATGAAGCCCTGCTGAGCGAGGGCCGCGTGCTGCCTCCGATGGATCATCCGGATCCTGCGCACTGCATCATTGCCGGCACAGGTCTCACGCATATCGGCAGCGCCGCGTCGCGCGGAAGCATGCACGAGGAAGGGGCCCCGAAGCCGTCGATCGACATGAATGACTCCATGCGGATGTTTGCCTGGGGGCTCAAGGGCGGCAAGCCGGCAGGTGGCGTTGTCGGCGTGCAGCCCGAGTGGTTCTACAAAGGCGACGGCTCAACCGCTGTGCGTCCGGGTGGGGTCATCCCCATTCCGGGTTTTGCGGAGGATACCGGCGATGAGCCGGAAGTTGTCGCGCTCTATGTGGTGGGCAACGATGGCCAGCCCTATCGCGTTGGCTTTGCCATCGGCAATGAGGTCACCGACCACAAGATGGAGAAGAAGAACTACCTGTACCTGGCGCACGCCAAGCTAAGGAACTGCTCCTTTGGCCCGGAGCTTCTGGTTGGCGACCTGCCGCGCGAGGTCAACGGCAGGGTGACCATCAGGCGCGATGGCAAGGTGCTTTGGACCAAGGAATTTGCCACGGGCGAAGAGAACATGTCCCATTCGCTCGACAACCTCGAATACCACCATTTCAAGTATGGGCAGTTCAGGCGGCCAGGGGACGTCCACGTGTTCTTCCTGGGCACCTCGGTGGCATCTTTTGCCGACGGCGTGGAGACCCGGAACGGTGACGTTTTCGAGGTGGACATCCCTGTCCTGGGACGGCCGTTGACCAACGAGATCCGCGAAACGGCCGACACCTTCACAATCGGCCAGGTGAGGGCGCTCTAGAAGAGCTCGCCAGCACGAAAAAAGGGAGGGCTATAGCCCTCCCGCAACCGTAATCAATGTGGCGGTCACGAAACCTGACCCGGGCGATGCCAACCACAGCGCCGCCTGGGCTATGTCGTCGGGCTCGGCAATTCTTCCCATCGGGGTAATCGCGGCAATCCTGGCCGGCCGCTCCGGATTGCCTTCGGTCGTGTGAATTCTGGTGTTGGTCGTGCCGACGCGAATGGCATTCACGCGAATGCCTTCTGGCGCCAGCTCTTTGCCAGCGCCAATTGAGATCGACTCGACCGCGCCCTTGGACGCCGCATAGTGAATGTATTCGTTTGGGCTTCCCAACACGGCCGCAAGGGACGACATGTTCACGATAGTGCCGCCGCTGCCCCCGTGCTTGGTCGACATGCGCCGTGCGGCTTCCTGGATGCAATAGAAGACGCTGAACACGTTGACGCGGAATGTTTTTTCCAGCGCCTCCGGGGAAAGTTCCTCAAGTCTCGAGGCCTTTCCGATTATGCCTGCATTGTTGATGAGGCAGGACAGGCGACCCAATTCTTCGTCGCAACGCCGGAAGAGGAAAGCTATTTCGTCCTTGTCACCAACGTCCGCCTTGACGGCAATCGCCCTCGCGCCGGCGGCCTCGCAGTCCGCTACGACCCCGGCGGCCGCCTCGTCGTCGGAGAGATAGTTTACACAGACATCGTACCCGTTTGCCGCGAAGAGGCACGCGGTTGTGGCTCCGATACCATGGCTTGCGCCCGTTATTAGAACGATAGGTCTCATGATATGCTTTGTCTAACCCCGCTTGATATTGCTGTCTCTAACCCCGCTGGTTGATGGTGGCCGGGAGAGCCCTAGAAAACCGCCTCCAGGATTTCTGCGTAATCCGACCTGCTGAGCGGGAGCGGGTTGGTCCCATGGCTGTGATCGGCGACCGCACGCTCACAGGTCCAGTCAAACACCTCCCTGGTCACGCCAAGTTCGGACAGCCGTGCAGTAATGCCTAGCGAACGGTTGAGCTCGTCGAGAGCGTCTGCCAACATTCCCGGCGCCAATCCGGCAAGCGCTTCGAGGTTCGCGATCTTCCGGCCCGCGGTAGGGTCCTGTGAATTCCAGCGTATCACCGTCGGCATCAAGATCGCATTCAGCGTCCCATGGTGCAACTTTAGGTCCTTGAGGCCGCCAAGCGCATGGCTCAGGGCGTGAACCGCCCCAAGACCCTTCTGGAAGGTCATGCCGCCTTCAAGTGCACCCATCATAAGGTCCGTTCTGGCATCGAGGTCCGCGCCGTTGTTGAACGCGCTGGGAAGCGCACCCCAGATGCGCTTGAACCCATCGAGGGCAATCGCCTCTGCAGGTGGGTTGTAGCGGGGCGACAGATAGGTCTCGATGCAGTGGGAAAGGGCATCCAGGCCGGTGGCAGCTGTGAGGAATGGCGGAAGCCCGAGCGTGAGTTCGGGATCGCAGATTGCCCGTTTTGGGATGAGATGAGGGCTGATGAAGCCCAGCTTCCGCCCATCGTTCAGCGTCAGCAGCGCGGCGCGCCCAACTTCCGACCCGGTCCCTGCCGTCGTTGGCACTGCCACGACCGGTGCGACCGATGGCTTGATCCGGGCGACACCGCCAAGGATCGCCGCATATTGCTCGAGTTCTCCCTCATGAGTGGCCAGCAACGCCACGCCCTTGGCCAGGTCTATTGGGGAGCCTCCCCCGATGGCGACAACGCCATCGCACCTCGCTTCCCGGAACAGGCGCAGCCCGTCCAGTACGGCGGCTTCCGTGGGATTGGAGGGGACGTCAAGGAACCGGGGCGCATGCCGGATCGGTTCCATGCCCCGATCGAGCAATTCCGCTGCCTGGACTCCGTAATCGCTGATGACCAGCGGGGCTCTGATGCCGAGGTCACGCAGCGCGTCCTCCAGTGAGTGGATGGATCCGGCACCGAAATGGATGGTGGTGAGATAATTGATGATGTCCATGGGAAAACTACGTGTTGGGTTTAGTCAGCAGCGAAGTCATCAGGTGAGGCGGGCCAAGCTCCTTCGGTGCGGCCTCCCGATGTCTATCCACAATATGGATATACTGTCCATACGTTCGCCCCTAGTGGAGTTCTTGTCAAGGCGCTCCTTGCCGAAAGAAGCCATCTGGCCCAAGCGAAATCCGCCTTACGGTCAAGATGCATCCCGGTCCTGCATTCCATAATATGGTCAGATTGAGTAAAGCCGCACTGGCACTCTTGGCTGCGGTTGCGATTGGTGTTGGTGCTTCCACTGTCGCCTGCGCACAGGAGCATCCTGTGCTGGCCTGGACGCCGAAGCCGGCTGAGCCAGCGCGCTATATTGCGTGCATCAGCCGCACACGAAGTTAAGCGCAGTGCTGGCGAGCCATGAGGGAGAGGCTACGGGCGGCGTCTCGCTCGTGCGATGGGCCTTTCGGGGTCTTCCGGCCCTTTTGCCATCCCCCGTAAAGTTCGACAGGGCACGACGACAACAGAAGCGCGACCGTGGTGATGTGATCGGCTGTGGCATCGCCTCGTCGTGAAAAACGCAATGCGATCAACGCAAAGCTGTCATTTTCCGGCTGTTTGGCAGATCACCACCAGCCCGACCGCGGAGGCTGCGCCGGCGATGTAGGGCATCGCCAGCCAGAGGTCTGTTCGGCTACAAGCTCGACTGACCGCGCCTTCGACCTCGACAGCACGTGCGGCCTCTTCGCCAGCGACAAGGGCACGGTCGTCGTCGCCTGCGCCGCAAGATGGGCGAACTGCTCTCGGACTACAGCGAGAGCAATTACGACATGTTCGGCGAGCGCCATTCGCTCACCCAGACCGATGGCGTCGTCTATACGCCCGACGCCATGTGGATGGTCGATTGGGGGCTTGAGATCGGCCGCGTGCGCGACGACACGGTGGACGAGGACATCGAACTGTAGCGGGAGGACTTCGACTGCTACGCCCCCGCTGGCCATCGGCTACAAGGACGAGGAGCGCGGCATCAACGCCCGCGTGCGAGGCGAGGTCAGGATCGAGCGCTCCGATGAGGAGACACGCGACCAGAACACCTTCTCTTCGCCGCCGGCCTCGGCTGTAGACCAGCCCCTACTGGCTGCTTCTCGTCTCCATATCGACGCGGTTGTCTCGGACACCGAATCCTGGGAGACCTCCTTTGCCGGCACTGATTATGTCGAGGCCTCGCTCGGCTATGCCTATGGGCCGGTCGACAATGAGCGCCTCAACGCGCTCTCTTCCGGTCAGGCCTCAGAGCTTTCGCTTGATGAGGTTCTGCAGCATCTCACAATCGAGCGTCAGGTCCGCCACGATCTACTTCAGCCGGATATTCTCCTGTTCAAGCTTGCGCAGCCGCTTCATCTCCGACGGCATCATGCCGGCCTTCTTCTTCTTCCAATTGGAGTAGGTCGCCCGGCTATCCCCGTCTTCCGGCAGATCTCCGCCACCCTCATCCCATCTTCACCCTGCTTGATGATGAACGCCTTCTGAGTATCCGTGAACTGCGATGCCTTCATCGCTTCTGCTCCTCTCAGTCAGCGCGACCTTATTCTGTCGACAGAGTTCCACGGTACTGTCCGGTGACGCCATTTGGCCGACATCGAAGTTCGTTGCAATCCTTCTTGAGGCTTCTTGGATCAAGCTTGGCGCATTACTCGCTTACTTCTTCATTTCGGGGTCGAATCCAGGAATATACGATTGATATCCATATGAGGCAGGACAACGCGAACAACGCCAGAGCGATCGGGCGATTGATGAAGTCAATCAGGCTTCCCTGGAATTTAATAAGCGTCGTAATCAGGTTTTCTTCCAAAATAGGCCCGATCACGATCCCCAGAACACATGGCGCTACAGGAAAGTCGTTCTCTTCCATCAGATAACCGACGATACCGAAGATCAGCATAATGGTGACGCCGTAAACAGAATTGTTAGATGCAAACGCTCCGACGATGCAAAAGATCAGGATCAATGGCATCAGCACGGATTTTGATACCCGCAGAATATTCTTTGCAAACTTGATAAGCACCCAGCCGAGCGGGATCATGATCAGGTTGGCCAGGATGAAGATCAGGAATACGGCGTAGATCGTCTGGGGATTGAACAGGAAGAGCGTCGGCCCGGGATTCATGCCCTTGACATACAGCACGCCGACCACGATGGCCGTGATCGTGTCGCCCGGAATGCCGAACACTAATGCCGGGACCCAGGCGCTTGAAAGCGACGCGTTATTCGACGAGGTGGCTTCCACGACGCCTTCCGCATGACCGGTCTCGTACTTTTCCGGTGTGCGGGAGAAGCGTCGACTGATCGCATAGCTGACATACGCGGCTACATCGGAGCCCGCGCCAGGCAAGATGCCGATTACGGTGCCGGTGAGATTGCCGCGCAACATCTGACGCCAATAGGTTTTCAGCATGAATCCCCAATGACGAAAAATATTGCCTACGGTTTTCGGAACCGCTTCCTTTTCACCACCGCCGTTCATCGCGGCCCGCAGCACCATGGAAATGGCAAAGATTCCGATCATAACGGGAATGAAATCGATGCCGCCCAACATGTCGGTCGAGCCAAAGGTAAGACGCGGCACGCCGGCGGGATTATCGAGGCCTACGCTACCAATCGTCAGGCCCATCAACAGGCTCAAAAAGCCTCTTTCTAAACTTCCGGACCCCATGAAGACCGCACAGGTCAGCCCGAGTAGAGCCATCCAGAAATATTCCTGCGAGGAAAAACTCATGGCGAATTCGGCCAGCGACGGCGCGGCGAAGATCAGGACCAGCGTCCCAAAAAGTCCGCCGATTGCTGAAAACAGAACGCAGGCTCCAAGCCCGAGTTCGGCCTGCCCTTTCTGCGTCAACTGGTACGTGTCTTCGACATAGGCAGCTGATGAGGGCGTGCCGGGGATGCGCAACAGCGCGCCGGGAATGTCTCCGGCAAAAATTGCCATGGCCGAGCACGCAACCATCGCGCCAACAGCCGCGACCGGCTCCATGAAAAATGTCAGCGGCACGAGCATGGCGGTGGCCATGGTCGCTGTGAGACCGGGAATCGCTCCCACGAAGAGCCCAAATATGGAAGCAGCGATTACCGCCAGCAACACGTTCCAAGTTGCGACGAGATTTAACGCTTGGATTAAGACGTCCATCGCGCTGTACTCCTTACCAAGGCAGTCGCGGCATGATGCCGATAGGCAGCGACACGAGAAGCATCGTCCTGAAAATGAAGTCACAGGCGAATGCTGCGATCACGGTGAGTATCAAAGCCTTCACCGGGTGAACTTTCAGAATCAGGAACATTGAAAAAATAATGATACTGGCGGTCGGGATAAAACCGAGGCGGCCCGCGAAGTAGATGTAAAAGACGATCAAAAGAACTGTAGCTGCCACGCTCAGCACCGCGCGAACGCTTTTCACCTCGGTTGCCAGATAGACGAACGGTACGCCGCGTTGCCGGATTCCAGTGTAAAGCAGCCTTGCCGAGCAACCGATAATGCCGACCGATATAAGCAGCGGAAATGTCGCCGCCCCATAGTTTTGGCCGGGTATCGAGGGCAGACTGTAGGAATACAAGGCTAGAGAAATGCCCGTCACAAGGAAAATTAGTCCAAGAGCCGCATCGCTAAACCGCATGAGATGAACCTCGATAGCGCCAGAGCTAAAACAGGCCGCAGCACTGCAACGGCCTGTCCAGGAGCCATATCGTTATTTCGCGAGCCCGATGGCTTTCATCGTCTCGCCGAAGCTGGCATCTGTCGTTTCAAGGAATGTTCCGAACTCTTCACCGCCGAGATAGCGCGTGCCGAACCCCTGTGAGCTCATGAACTCCTGGTACTCTTCGCTCTGGTAGACGGCATCGAGAGCGGCAATCAGACGATCCCTGACATCATCTGGAAGGTCTGCCGGCGCCACAATACCGCGCCATGCGCCAAACTGCCAATCCGAACCGGTCTCTTCTTTCAGTGTTGGCACGTCCGGAAACAGTTTCGAGCGTTCGCTGCTCATATAGGCCAGGGATTTCACCCGTCCGGCTTCAATCAGACCGCGCGCTTCAACAAGTGAGGATGGAACGATATGGGTTCCGCCCGACAGCAGTTCCTGAAGACCACTCGCCGCGCCGTCGCTGGGAACCCACGTAACTTTGGAGGGATCTATATCGGCATCATTAAGCAGTCCTGCGATGGCGACATGCCAGCTCGATCCCTGACCGCTTCCCGTTGCGCGGAACGTTCCCGGGGGCGAATCCTTGATTGCCTGAAGCAGGTCGTTGACATTATCAAATTCAGAGTTTGCCGCGACCTGAACGCCTGCCGGGTCCACGTTCATAAGAGCGAGCGGCGTGTAGACGGTGTAGTTCAGATCCGTCAGACCCAACCAATGCATCAAATTGACCTCGGTGGTGGCTAGCCCGATCGTGTATCCATCCGGTTCGGCATCTGCCATGGCCGAATGCCCCACCACGCCCGACCCGCCAGTGCGGTTCACGACGTTTACTGGTTGGCCCAGTTCCTTCTCAAGTCCTACGGCGATAATGCGCGCCACAGCATCCGTACCACCGCCGGCACCCCACGCGACGTATAAGGTGATTGGACGATCAGGAAAGTCGGCCATTGCTGGGAAGGCGGCAGTAGAAAGCAGAACCGCAGCGGCCAAGCTCTTAGCAAATCTCATCTTTTTCTCCTCCAGATAATTTTTAACCTAGACAAAAGCCTCGGGTGACGGTGACTTTTTTATCAGTTTCCCCAATTCTCCCACTTTTCGTTGCCGGCAACCCTGTAACCCGCCTGCGACAGTAATGATTGTACCCGTTGCGAACGCGGATCTTGGCGAGGCGAGCCACAAAGCAGCGCGGGCGATGTCATTCGGCCCGGCTATCTTCCCATAGGGGTATTGCGGCTTGATGCAGACGTCGTAACCCTCAGTAAAAAGCCGTGCGGTTGCGGCACCGATACCGTGGCCTGTCTCCCGTGATGACGGCGATTGGCTCATGAGAATTTTCCGTAAGAGAGTATGGTATGCAACTTGTTCTCTCCGCTACATCACGCTTTCAAGGATCGCGGCATAATCGTCCGCGTTAAGGCTGCGGGGGTTCGTTTGATGACTGTGATCGGCAAGCGCACGCTCGCATGTCAAAGGGAAGACGTTCCGTGTGACGCCCAGATCGGAAAGTTTCGCTGGAATTCCCAGCTCACGGTTCAGCCTATCGAGCGCATCAGCCAATGACGTCCCGGACAGCGAGGCCAGCGCCTCCAGGTGCGCAATCTTTTTCGCGGCAGCAGGCACGTTGGCATTCAGGCGCAGGACCGGCGGCATCAGGATCGCGTTGAGCGTTCCATGATGCAGTTTGAGTTCTTTCAATCCGCCAAGCGCATGACTTAGCGCATGGACCGCGCCGAGCCCTTTCTGGAATGTCAGCCCGCCCTGGAGCGCGCCCATCATCAACTCGGTTCGCGCATGGATATCCGACCCGTTCGAGAATGCCACGGGCAACGCGTTCCAGATGCGAACGAAGCCATCGGTTGCGATCGCCTCCGCAGGCGAGTTGAAGCGCGGTGAAAGATAGGTCTCAATGCAGTGCGACAAGGCATCGAGACCGGTCGCGGCCGTCAGGCTCGGAGGCAGACCGAGCGTCAGCTCCGGGTCACAGATGGCGCGACGGGGAATGATATATGGGCTGATGAAACCCAGCTTGCGGCCGTCGTCCAGCGTAATGAGGGCGGCGCGCCCCACTTCGGATCCGGTTCCGGCCGTCGTAGGCACCGCCACCAACGGTGCCACCGCGCTGGTAATCTTCGGAATGCCACCGAGGATGGCGGCATATTGCTCAAGCCTGCCATTGTGGGTCGCGAGAAGCGCGACACCTTTGGCAAGATCGATCGGTGAGCCGCCTCCGATTGCGACGACACCGTTGCATCCAAACCGGCGATAGACATCCACCGCTGCCATAACGGCGCTTTCGGTGGGGTTTGTCGGAACATCGAGGAAGGTCGGAGCGGAACCGAGAAACTGTATGCTCGGCGTGTCAAGCAGCCCAGCGGCCCTGATGCCATGGTCGCTGATCACCAATGGTCGCGTTACGCCAAGCTCGCCAAGGGCATCCGGTAAGGAACTGAGAGCTCCCGGTCCAAAATTGATCGTGGTGAGATAGTTGATGATGTGCATGTATATTTCCACGTGATGTAATCATTTTGCAGACGTGACGGCCGTTCGAAGCATCCGCTACTGCCGCGGAATCTATCCACAACGACCGCATAGCAACTTCTTCATGGCATTAGATGCAGCCTGCCGCTGAATGTTCGCGGCCAAAGGCACCCGCCACAGCGGAACGTGGCATTTCAAAGCCCACAAGATTTCCTCCCTTTTCGACCACGGCCAACTGAGCACTCGCCCGGTGATTTCCTCCTAACCGCACGAAGATGATCGTTATTGTTCAGCATGTGGTCTATATGTCCATATATGATGGTTGCCTGTCGTGGACGGCTTGTCAACCCGTCCGCGATCAGCAGCCCCATGGCTGGATATCGCGATGCGGCGTTTGCGCGAGCGATCCGAAGGGATTGCGCTTGAAGATGAGCAGCCGTCGCACGTTCGAAGGAACAACATACCGCCATTCGCGCTATCGCATCCTGCATCAATCCATAATGTGAACAGTGTGAGGCCGTTTGCGTAGACAACGCCTGCACGGTTCGGCGAGCCTGCTAAGGGGAGACATTGCGATGAAGGAACGATGCCCTCGGTGACGCCAGGTCGTCTCGATTTCCTGCAATGCCTTGCTCGCCCGGTTGCGTCAACGCGACCTGCTGCGAGGCCTTCAGGATGAGAGCCCGCGCTCGCCCAGCGCGACTAGGAGCGCAGCCGTTTCAGGTGGAGCCTGGAAATGATCGCGTGGAGCGGTCGGTAATGCTTGGGTTGCGTAAATGTTATACCGAGATCACATCTTCTCAGTTGTCGCGCGAGCGAATACCGCAATACTGCGGTCGACCAAGTCTCTACGGCGATCACGATTAATAAGTTTTGCTGTTCAGGCCCAGATCCACAAGCCCGAATGATTGGCCAGGGCTGGGCGTGCGCTGATTTAAACGGGAGGAGAACGTAATGACAGTCAGCCGACGCTCGTTGTTGAAGGCCGGTGCCGGAATCGCCGCCGCAGGGGTGGCCAGCAGCATGTTGCAGCCGAGCATCGCCAATGCCGCCGACCCGCGTGTAGCCGATGTCGTCGTTTTGGGTTGCGGCTCGGCGGGCCTCGCCGCCGCAGTCGCCGCCGCAGAGGCAGGCGCGTCGGTTATTGTCCTCGAGGCGCAACCGCACATTGGGGGACGTGGCATCGTCAGCTCAGGCAACATTCCCCTGGGAGGCGGAACCGCTGCCCAGATGGCGGCCGGCATCGTGGATACGCCAGATCTCCTGTTTCGCGACCTTACCGACTGGTCCATCGTCCAGGCGAACGGCTTTCCGAGCTACCGCTATAACGATCGCGAGGTCATCCGGGCATTTGCCGACATCAACGTCACCATTTACAACTTTCTGGTTCGCCATGGCGTCGTGTGGACGAGAAGCACGCCCGACAATGTCGGCGGCAATGAGGTCGGCAACTCCGTCAACCGCATGATGCACACGGCGATCATGGACTACCCCTCGGTCCGGACCGGCTTGCAGGTACCCGAGAACCAACGGCGCACGACGTCTCAAGGGCCCGGCTTCATATATCCGCTGGAGGCCGCAGCAAAAGCGCGTGGCGTGAGGATCCTGCTGAATCACCGTTTGGAGTCGCTGCACCGTATGCGACAGGGCGTGACCGGGGTCAAAGCCACTTATCAAGGCCGCACCGTTAACATTCAGGCACGCAAGGGCATAGTGATCGCGACCGGCGGCGGAAACGGGAATGTGGAATACCGCCGAATGTTCGACCCACGGCTCACCGCTGAGTACTGCGGCGTCGCTGGCGAGCCCTATTCCTTCCAAGACGCCAGCGGCATACTCGCAGGGCTGAATGTGGGCGCGGCCCTCGCGGGAATGTACAACCAGACCGGAGAGTTCGGCACTAACATCACCAAGCCAACCGCCATCGGAACGCGGTACAACTACTCGTTCCTGCAGTGGGGGCCCAATAGCCCTGTCTTCCACCTTGCGAAAGCTACGGGACTTTCCAACGTCAACTTCCAGAACATTATCCATGTAAACATGATCGGGAAGCGGTTTTACGACGAAACGGGAGGTCAGTTCGGGACGAACAGCGCTCGCTCGGTCAACCCGTACACTCCCAACAGCTACCTGAACGCCAAGAACATCACATACAACCCACAAAACTGGATCAACGCCGCTATGGCTGGAATCGGCGACGGCCACAACGGCGGTGGCCCGATCTGGGCCATCTTCGATGCAGATGCCGTGGCGCGCCAGAGGTGGAATCCGGCGCCCCCCAATGTCGATCCTGACGGATTCTTCTTCCAGGCAAACTCGCTGGAGGAACTCGCACAGAAGATCGTCATGCCGTATCAGCGGGTTCCCATGCCGCCAAGCAACCTGGTCGAGACGGTGGCGCGGTACAACAGCTTTGTTGACGCGGGTGCCGACGCCGACTTCGGCAAACCGACACCTCAATACAAGATCCAGAAGGCGCCCTTCTATGCCGCATGGTCGACGCCGGTGCTCCACGACCCCCGGTCCGGCCTGCGCATCAACGCCGCAAGCCAGGTCCTCGACTTTGCCGGCCAGGTAATTCCCGGCCTCTACGCCGCCGGCGAAGCTGCTGGCGGGTTCAGTCAGCACGGGAACGGTCGAGCTCTCGCTCAGGGCTACATTGCAGGAAGGCACGCAGCTCTCCGTTCCGTATAGCTAGGACTGCAACTCTCTACAACGATCCCGCCAGGCCTCTCGGTCCGGCGGGATTATCTGTTCCTCGGGCCCGAGGCCGTTGATTCCAGCGCGTGCGGCCGGCCATCAGCGCCGTCCAATCACACGGTCATGATTGCGCGTCACCTAGGCACGCACCGGAGTAGCTTCCAGTGCACCCACTCCGACCGCTTCTATCGGCAACATCAGGTTCTCGTATCCCCGGGTGGTCCGGCCACCGCGAGGGCGAGGACCCGGTGGCGCAGGGCAACCGCCTGGTGGGCCCGGAAACCCTGGATGCCACCATGGCCGCATTCGCCAACCATACCGACCGTGACCTGGCCGAGCGGCTGCTGCTCGCCCTGAGGGCCGTGAGTCCACGGGCGCGGACGCCGAGGGCGCCTTGTCGGGCGCCAAGGAGCCTTTTGCTCCACTACTGCGCGCGGAGCAGATCAGGCGGCCGTAAACGCCGTCTTGACCGTCGTGTAGTACTCCGCGGCGTACCGGCCCTGCTCGCGCGGCCCGTAGCTGGAGCCTTTGCGATCGCCGAGGGGCACGTGGTAGTCCACGCCCGCGGTCGGCAGCTTCACCATCACCACACCGGCCTCTACGTGGCGCTTGAAATGCGTCGCGTACTTGTGGGAGGTCGTGGGTAATGCCGGAGCAGAGACCGAACTCGGAGTTATTGGCCACGGCCAGTGCCTCCTCGTCGTTCTTTGCGCGGATGACGCTCACCACGGGGCCGAACACTTCTTCGCGGCTGATGCGCATCGCCGCCGTCGTCTCCGCGAACAGGGCGGGACGCATGTAGTAGCCGAGTGCCCCATCGCCATTTCTGTGGATCGCCTCGCCGCCGTCACCAGCTTGGCGCCTTCGGCCGTGGCGATCGCCACGTACTGGAGGTTCTACGCGAGCTGCTTATCGTCGACCACGGGACCGATGTAGGTGCCCTTCTTGCGCCCGTCGTCGAGCTTCAGCGCCTTCATCTTTTCCGCCATTGCAGCGATGAAGCGGTCGTAGATGCCTTCAGTGACGATCAGCCGCGAGGAGGCCGCCGCGCTGGCCGGTGGAGAAGAAGCCGCTGTTCAACGCCCCGTTCACCGCGACGTCCAGGCAGGCGTTGTCGAGCACCACCATCGGATTCTTGCCGCCCATCTCCAGCTGGAACTTGGCCCCCGCGCGACACAGGCCTGCGGGATGCGATAGCCGGTGGCCACCAAGCCGGTGAAGCTGATCGCGTTGGCGCGTTTGTCGTCCAGCGACATCTGGCCCACTTCGGAGCCGGCGGCCCATCACCGGTTGAACACTTCCGCGGGCAGGCCCACGCGGCGCAGGATATCGGCGATGGTCCAGGCGCTGCCGGGCACGAGATCGGTCGGCGAGCCGGCTTGAGTACCACGGCGTTGCCGCAGGCCAGGGCCGGGGCGGTCTTCCAGGCGAGGAGCGCGATGGGGAAGTTCCAGGGCGTGATCAGGCCCGCGGCGCCTGTAGGCCCGCGGGTGACTTCCACGCCGACGCCTGGGCGCGCGGAAGGCACCACGTCGCACCCGACAGGCAGGGCTTCGCCGGCAAAGAACTCGAAGATGTTGCCGGCCATGCTACCTCGTCGATGGCCTCGGGCATGGTCTTGCCTTCCTTGCGGGCGAGCAGGTCGCCCAGTTCGGCCTTGCGCGCCAGGATCTCGGCGCCGGCGGCGTCGAGGATGTCGAAGCGCTGTTGCGGGTTGGACAGGTCCTAGGCGCTGCGGCGGTGGCCTGCCTGGCCGGGGCCGCGTCGGCTTGTGCGAACTCGCCATTGACGTGCGCGTGTTCAAGGGATTGATGTCGCGGGAGACGCGAGGGCCTTCGACCCACCCGCCGCCGATCAGGTTGTTGAACATAGTGTGCTTGCTTCTTACAGGCTTGCTCGAGCATCGCTTCGTAATCGGTGTCGATGCAACGCGCGGGTTGGTCCGGTGGCTGTGGTCCTTCAGGGCGCCCCGGACGATGCCGGGGAACATCGCGCGCGTCACGCCCAGTTGGGCCAAGCCTGTCGGCAAGCCGAGCCCGTTCAGTCATGGCGCGCGCGGACGGCCCCACCTGGGCACCCGCAGGCCAGGTCCATCGCCTTGCCATGCGGTCGAGCTTGTCCTCCTCGCGCACCGACGCGGCCGCCTCGTTGAGACGATCACAGTCGGCAGGAACATCGCGTTCAGCGTGCCGTGATACAGCCGCGGATCGATGCCGCCGAGCGATTGGCTCAGGTTGCGCACGCACCCGAGCCCCTTCTGGAACGCCAGCGCGCCTTGCATCGACGCGCTCATCATGTTCAGCCGCGCGTCGCGGTTGCCGGGCTGCCGCGTTGCGCGCTCGATGTGGCGCCAGGCGCGCCGCAGCCCATCGAGAGCGATGCCGTCCGCGGGCGGTTTTGAAGGCGGGCGACAGGAAGGTCTCGATGCAGTGTGCGATCGCATCCATCCCCGTGGCCGCCGTCAGCGGGGCGGTAGGCCCACGGTCAGTGCCGGGGCGCAGATCGCGACCTTGGGCACGACGAAAGGCGAGATCACACCGACCTCGCGGCCATTGTCGAGGATGAGGATCGCCTCCCGGCCCACTTCACTGCCGGTGCCGGCGGTCGTCGGGACGGCGATGACGGGGCCGTGCGGGAGGTGATGCGATCGGCCTCGCCTTCGATCACGGCAAAGCTTTGCAGCGGGGCGTCGTGTGCCGCGCAGACGGGACGCCTTTGACGAGATCGATGGACGAGCCGCCGCCCAAGGCAACGATGCCATTGCGATCGCCCTCCTTGTACGCGCGCGCACCGCCCGCGCACGGCAGCCTCGTTCGGGTTCGGCGGAGTGCCGTCATAGAGGGCAACGGTGTCCGCGTGCGCGAGCGCGTCGAGGGTGTCGATGATGCCGGCCGCCTTCACGCCTGGTCCGTCACGATCAGCGGACGGCGGATGCCTGCCCCTTCGCATTGCTGCCTAGGTGATGGCGCCGAACTCGAACTGGATCTGGGTAATGTCGTTGAGAGAGCCATGGCAATAAGCACTGATTATTGCACACGCGCCGGCCGAGATCACCGCCACAGGGCCGCTTCCGATGCTTTTTTAGGGCGACGCCCTGGCGGGATACAGCGCTGACCGGCGCGGTCGCGCCGACCTGATGCTCAGGACTGGCGATGGACCAATTCGTCGATCAGCAGTTTGGCGGCCGGCGGGACCTGCGCCCCCTTGCGGGTGACGAGCTCATAGGGCTCGCTTCGCGACGTCAGGGCCAGGGGCAGGATGCGCGTCATCTGCCGGTGCGCGAAGAACTGCGCGACTTCGATCGATACCAGGGCTACGAAGGACGGGTTGGCCTGCAGCAGCGCCAGCGTCGCAAAAGCGGAGGTCGTCTCGAGCAGGTGCTGCGGGAACCGGATCCCGCAATCGCGGTATTCGCGTTCGAGCAAGAGCCGCATCGGCATGTTCGCGCGGTATACCACCCATCTGTATGGCGCCAGCTCCTGCAGGGTGAGCTTCTTCGCGTGCCGCAGCGGATGGCCGACGTTCGCGATCACCGCGAGCGTTTCATCCTGCAGCTTCACGCTGTCGTAGACCTGCGGCGCCTGGCTGATGGTCGTGCGGCAGATCGCCAGGTCGAGCCGGCCGGCGTCGAGCTGGGCCAGGAGCGCGGCGCTGGTGTCCTCGACGATCTCGACGGACAAGTCCGCCTGCCGCGCAACGAGCGCGGAGACGGCATCGGTGAGCAGCGGCACCGCGCCCATGATGACGCCGGCCGCCACCCGCCCGCCCTGGCCGCGCATGATTCCGACGATCTCGTCGCGCAAGTGCGCGAGATCCGTCTGGATCAGGCGCGCATAGCGGATCACGCAATGGCCGACGGCATTGGGCTCCAGGCCTCGGTTGGTGCGAACGAACAGCGGCGTGCCGAAGGTCGTCTCGATCTCCTGCAATGCCTTGCTCGCGCCTGGTTGCGTCAACGCGACCTGCTGCGAGGCCTTCAGGAGCGAGCCATGCTCGCCCAGCGCGACTAGGAGCCGCAGCTGTTTCAGGTGGAGCCTGGAAATGATCGAGTGGAGCGGTGGGGTCATGCCTGGGTTGCGTAAGTGTTATACCGAGGTCACATCGACCGCAAGGATTTCAAATGAAGATCATTGGCGGTCCTCCGCCAGATTGGGTCCCACACTACAGAGAGATCGCGGCTGCTGCCGATGAGGCCAGGACAGCGATAACCACCTAGAGCCATAACTCATCTAAGGCCGCTCCGTTCAGATACGGCGACGAATGACCGGGAATCGTGAATATGACTCTCTGCGGTGGATAACGCGACCGGCGTTGCGCTAAGTTGGCCACAACGACAGGAGGGATCACATCTTTGGTCGAACTAGTGCGGGTTGTCATCACCGCGGCGCCGGTCACCGGTTGCATGCGGAGGGACCCGAGGCTATCGCCGGTTGCGAGGAACTTTCGCTTGGATTGCAAGGCTTTTTCGAGAAAACCACTGCAGCTGAGCCGTTGCGGCACCGATGCCGTGGCTTGCGCTCGTTACGATCACATTCGGTCTCACTGAATTGCCTCCTCGCTCCTTATCTGAGGGCGTTTGCAGCTTAGAAAACGGTCTCAAGGATCGCGGCGTAGTCTTCCTTGCTCAGCGAACGTGGATTTGTGGGATGACTGTGGTCTGCGATGGCTCGCTCACACACCCAATCGATGACGTGCCGGGGGACCCCCAGTTCGGACAATCTGGGCGTGATGCCCAGACTACGATTCAACCCGTCCAGCGCATCTGCGAGCGTTGTATGTTCAAGCCCCGCCAGGCGCTCGAGGTGGCCGACCTTCTGAGCCACGGCTTCAACTTCCACGTTCCACCGAAGGACGGTCGGCATCAAAATGGCGTTGAGCGTCCCATGATGGAGCTTAGCCTCCTTGAGGCCGCCCAATGCATGGCTAAGCGCATGGACGGCTCCAAGCCCCTTCTGGAATGTCATGCCCCCTTCGAGGGCACCCATCATGAGTTCGGTCCGCGCCTCTGCGTTCGCGCCATCTGCGTAGGCGACAGGCAAAGCCTTCCAGATGCGTTGGAAGCCGTCGGTGGCAATTGCCTCTGCAGGCGGATTATAACGGGGGGAAAGGTACGTCTCGATACAATGCGACAGTGCGTCGAGTCCTGTCGAGGCCGTCAGAGCCGGGGGGAGCCCCATTGTCAACCCTGGGTCGCAGATCGCCCTGCGCGGGATGAGGTAGGGGCTGATAAATCCGAGCTTGCGGCCGTCATCCAGTGTGATCAGTGCCGCGCGCCCAACTTCGGACCCGGTGCCGGCCGTGGTCGGGATGGCCACGAGCGGCGCCACCGCGCTAGTGATGCGTGCCACCCCGCCCAGGATCGCTGCATAGTGCTCAAGTGCACCATCATGCGTGGCGAGCAGCGCCACGCCCTTGGCCAAGTCGATCGGAGAGCCCCCGCCAATCGCCACCACCCCATCGCAGTCGCCTTGCCTGTAGAGCTCGAGACCAGCAGCAACCGCGCTCTCAGTCGGGTTGGAGGGAACGTCCAGAAAGACTGGCGCCGTTTTCAGAAACTGGAAATCCAGGCGTTCAAGCAGACCAGCAGATTTGATACCGTGATCACTGATCACAAGAGGGCGCGATACGCCGAGTTCGCGCAAAATTCCCGCTAATGACCCGGCCGCTCCAAACCCGAAAGTGATGTTTGTAAGGTAGTTTATATTGTTCACGCTGGTACGCTCCTTGATATTCGCCCACATGCATCGCTGCAACCACCGGCTGTCATCAGGCACGTTCGCGCCGCCGGTGGGTACCAACGAGCGAGCTCCTTGGAACCATTGAGTCCATAATATGGACATTTTGCCCAAGCATTAGGCGGAACTCCGCAATTGTCAAGCTCCGCCTTGTGATTGCGGCAAGGTCATTCGATTCATCGCAAGCCGATTTGATTGTGGCTTTGCTGCATCTGCAGACTGGAACGTACGGATGGGAAATTGTGGGGCGACCTGGTCGCCGTCTTGACAACGACACTGCAGGCGGCCTTCCTGGATTTGGACGAGTTGACCCCTTTACGGCCACTTAGACGACCGCCCTGGAAGAGATGGTACTGGAACCACCGACATGCTGATTTCGTCGAAGGCCAGCTGACGCCGCGAACTCGGGACATGGGGGATCTTCCTCTCCCCGCACCAAACGCCTTGGCAGGAGATCCATCGCGCGACCGTCGACCAGTCCGGGAAGAGCCGCATCAAGTCGGCGGTTCACTATAGCGCATTGCCCAATTCAAAGGCCTCCCGCGCGGCAACCATGATGGTTGCAGCAATTCGCGCCGGCAGTGACACCCCGAACCGGAAGGAAAACCGTTGTCGAAACCCGCTCCCATCGTGCTGATATCAGGCTGGATGCACGAGCATGCCGGGTGCATGCTCAGAACATTTCAACCTGGTCGAAACTCCTGACTGTGACATTCATGCCCATCTGTCGCCGGAGGTACGAACTTCGATTCGTGGCGTGGCCTGTCGTGCCAGAATCGATCGGCAGTTCATCGACTCCCTTCCCAAGTTCGAGATCATCGCTAGCTACGGCGTCGGCTACGACGCCGTGGATGCTGCCTACGCACGCAGCAAGAATATCATCGTCACAAACACGCCTGATGTCCTGAATGAGGAGGTCGCCGATCTCACCTGGGCTCCTTATCAGCGTCGTGCGTGAGATACCCAAGGCGGAAGCCTTCGTGCGCGAGGGCCGGTGGAAAGCCTCGGACTACCCGCCGTCTGACGCTACGGAACCGCAGGGTCGGCATCTACGGAATGGGGCGGATCGGTCGCTGCATCGCCTGACGAATTGAAGCATTTGGGCTTCCGTTGCCTATGACAGCCGGCACCCGGCGGACGGAGTCGCGTACGACTACTTTCCTTCGCTGCTGCAACTTGCCAGCGCCGTCGATGTGCTCTCTCCATCGTGCCGGGGGATCGGCCGACCGCAAACAGCGTGAATGCTGAGGTGCAGCGTGTTCATCAATGTGGGCCGCGGAAGCGTCGTGGACGAGGATGCGCCGTCAGCGTCCTGCGCGCAGAGGCCATTGCGGCGGCCGGCCTCGACGTGCTCGCGGACGAACCCAATGTCTCCGACGACCGCTGGCGCTCGATAACCTGACGATCCTGCCCCATATCGGACCCGCGTCGGTCAGTACGCGCACCGCCATGGCGGACCTCGTGGCGCAGAACGTGATCGCCTGGTTCTAGGTTGGAGCGGCGCTCACACCCGTGACCTGGGGGCTGAACCCTCGACAGCATCCGATCGGCTGCCGAGGCGCATCCTCCCAATCAGAATGCAGCGATGCCACCATCAAAGCCAATCGGCGATGCGGTGAATCGAGTCCCTGTCTCTGGGCTCTGAAGCGCGGCGGCGAGGCGTTGACAATCTGCCAATAGTCTGCCCATTATGAGTTGTTGGACATCGTGTCTATATTATGGACGCTCTCTCAGTTCGGTGCTTGGGGGGTTGAGCGGTTGGCGATGTCGGCAACGGTCAAGTAGATAAGGAGGAGAGCGTGAGAAATTTATGGAAAGGCGGATTGGCTATCGCGGGTGCGATAGCGATAAGCGCGATGGGGATGACGGGGGCTCTTGCACAAACCGTGAATGCTTGGACGCCAAAGCCGTTAGAACCGGCGCCATACGTGAAAGGGCATAAGCCGCATACGAAGCTGAGTGAGGTACTCGCCGATAAAGACCCCTTCAAAAGTTGGACCCACAAAGTTGTCGATGATAAACACCTGAGAGCTGAATATGTGGGTTTGAAGGTAGGCGATGCGACGAGGCCCGTACTGGTCGCGGATCACCAAACCGCCTTTATTGTCTGGGAGGGTGAGATTGAAGTCACCATCCAGGGTGTGGAACCGTTTGTAGCCACCAAGGGTTTCATGGTGCGGGTTCCCTTCCGCCGGGAGTTCTCACTGAAGAACGTGGGTTCGACGCCGTCGCTGCACTTTGCAATCTGGAATGCAAACGCTACCATTCTTTACCCGCAAGCATCAGCAACTTTGCCAAAGCCACCGAAGGCTCAAGGGTGGTACCTGAGTCGACTTGATGCCCCCGATAGCTTAACCCGACAGCCTGAGCCTATTTTCTACGACTTCCTTGCTCAGCCCGCAGCCGGTGCATTCGTAAGCGATGATCGCATGTTCGTTAACCGCATCCGCGGCCAAGCGCGCAATTGTGACCCTCAGCCCGCCACGAACATCGGACATTTCCACGTCGATTATGCTGAGTTCTGGTTCATCATGGAAGGTCAGATCAGCTACAACATCGAAGGCTTGCCCTTCTTTGTCGCAGAGCCCGGCGATATCGTCTATGTCCCGGCCGGCCGCTGGCACTCGGCGGCGAACCATTGTCCGGGGTTCGACACGCGGATTGCCATCAACGGCTATCCGAGGGGTTCGCATCACTGGCCTGTTGCCGCCCAACCGCCAGTACCCCCAATCGAAGGAGGGCGTCCTCCCCACGCAGGTCGTCCTCCCCAGCACGCCCAAAACCCCTGATCTCAAACTGGTCTAGTGGTGGCCCGCCCGCATCGCGAGAGCGGGCCGCTCAGGTGTCGCACACCTTTGGTGAAGACGGCAGGCATCGACCCGGTGTTTTGGGGTTCTGTTCATCCTGACTGCAACGATCGGCATGATCACACACCGCCAGTGGGCGCCGTCCTCGACACGATGATCAGTACAGGCAACATGCCCTTCGCTTCAGTGGACAGGGGTGCGATGCAGTTCCTCTTGGCCGAACCGGCCATTCTCGTACTGCCGGTCCTGTTTCCTCATTCGTGACAGGACCGGTGTCCTGGTTCCCGTGAACCGATTTCTGGGAGGTTAAACTATGAAAGTATTGCTTCTAACGGCGGCAGTTCTAGGAGGGCTTCTGGCTGCCGCTCCGGCCATGGCTCAGAATGCGCGCTTGGGCTACGTGCCTACGGAAGACCATCCGGTCGGACAGGCTTCGCGCCATTTTGCGGAGCTGGTGGAAGAAAAGACGGGCGGGCGCATCAAGATCGACACGTTCGGCAATGGCGTGCTCGGCAGCGAGCCCGAGATGCAGGCGTCGGTTCAGGCCGGCTTCATCGATATCATGGTTGGCCCCACGCCCAACCTGGTCGGCGTCGTTCCGCAATTCATGATCTTCGACCTTCCGTTCTTCTATAAGGACTTCGCTGCGGCCGATGCCGTCATGGACGGCGAGGTCGGCGAGCAGCTGTTTGCGCAGCTCAAGGAAAAGACCGGCATCGTCGGACTGGCTTGGTGGGATAACGGCTTCCGCCACATGACCAACAAGATTCGCCCCGTCAACACCGTGGAGGATATGGCTGGGCTCAACATCCGGGTTATACCTAACCCGTTGTTCATTGCGACCTGGACGGCCTTGGGCACCAATCCGACGCCGCTCCCTTGGCCTGAGCTTTACAGTGCCCTCGAAAACGGCGCCGTCGACGGCCAAGAGACGCCGTACGCCCTTATCTACACCGCCAGGTTCTATGAGGTGCAGTCCCATTTGGCTAAGACAGGGCACGTCTATACGCCCTTTGTTCTTCTTGCCAGCCAGAAATGGTTTGGAAGCCTCTCCGAGGAAGACAAGGCAGCCGTCATGGAAGCTGCGAAGGAATCGGCAGCCTTCCAACGGGAGCTTTCTCGCAAGGACGCAGAGAATTTGGAGGCGGAGCTTGAGGCGAAGGGTTTCAAGATTACCCGACCCACGCCTGAAGCGCTCGCAGCCATGAGCGAACGCGTTGCGCCTGTCGTGAAAGAGTTCAGCGAAAAGATCGGGGTCGATCTGGTCGAGAAGGCGCGCGCCGATATGGCCGCGGTTGCCAAGCCGTAAAGGTCTTGTCGCGCCGGAGCCGTTTGCCTGCTCCGGCGTCCATTGGCAGAAGCATGATGCATCTGGTTCAGTTTGAAGTGGCAGGCAGTGTGTGCGGTGGACGGGCCGTCGCAGACACCAAGTAGTTGGGGAGCAAGAGGATTTGTGTGGCAGCTAGTCGCCTGTGATCAATTTGCAGGCGGTTGAGATTGCGGTGTTTTCGGCGGGCTTTCGAAGTCTCGGTTTGCAGGCTTGTGACGATCTGGCGGCAATTCCTTGCGTTCGTGGGTATACGCGAAGGGACTTGGCATTCCGGGCACGCTCTGCGGAGATCGAAGACGGAGCTTCGCCTTTGCGCCCCGAAAGCCCGAACCGACGCCGGACATAGTTGCGGACGGAGCAGCACCGGGCGGCGGATCTCGTTCAGCAGGGCCGCCGGCCCGGCGATCCAGTCGGCCTGGCGCGCTCCGCGGCGGCGAAAGTGGAAGCGATGCTCAGGTCCTCAGGCCCAGGCCGTATTTACGATCGTTCAGCCCTGACCGGTGCGATGACAATGCATCCCCGGGCATTCATTCCAGCTCGATTGCCGCGCGGCGCCAGTCAAGCACCCGGTAGGGTGCCTCGTCCGCGTTCGACACAAGCATCAATACCTCGAAAGATTCGCTGTAGCCCGATTGCAGGGTCGTCCTGAGATCGACACGCCAGCTCGGTGCCTGCTCCAGCGTGTTGAAGGTGACCCCCGCCAGCGACTGGTCGAGCTGCTCGCGCGACAGCCTGCCGGCGTGGAAATCCCTGATCGCCTTTCGAATCGAAGGCGGCAGGCCGGGAATGTCGCCCAGCAGTCCATCGTCGAGCGCTTCCAGGCGAACGCCGGCCAAGCCGGAGGAGACGGTGACATAGGGTTCGATGGCGATGGCCATGGCGGGCGTTATTCCCGGGAAGGCGGCAAGTTCGGAGACGGTCTGAAACAGCTTTGTGTCGCTTCCGGCCTGCTGCGGAGCGGAACCGGCCGGCTGTCCGCCCGGCGAAGGCGGCGCGGCGCGGAGGCCGATGATCTTCGTCGCCAGATCGTCCGCGGTTGCGGGAGCAGCGCCGGCGGCTCGCAACGCGCCAACGATCAGCGGCCGCTCGGCGGTGTTGAGATCGATCCGCAAGGCTTCGTTCCTCGCAGAGACGGAGGCGACCCCGGCCGGCAGGGTGATCGTGGACGATATCTGATCGCTCAGCGCGTCCATACCGTCAGGCGGGCCCGCGCGGATCTCGGCCGCCGCCTGCGACAGCCCGGCTTCCGCCAGAATGCGAGCCGACGCCTTGTCTTCCGTGACGCGCACGCTGGCCACGACCCCGGTCATCTGCATGCGAAGGATGACGGCAAGGAATCCCAGGAAAACGATGATCCACAGGACGCTGACGAGGATTGTACCCCGCCGGCGCCTTGTCGAGTTCATGCCCACTGCCGCACCAGCCATTTCCGCCCCATGCTTCGCCACGATCCCGGCGAAATCAAGACTTGACCTCCCCCGGCTCAAGCAATGCGGATCACCATGCGGCGGGCAGCCACGCCCAGACGATGACCAGTGCCGGCGCGAGGAACGTTCCGAACGGAACTCGCGCCGCGGCCCGGAGAGGGCGGCGTAAGCGAACCGCGCGGATGACGCTGAAGATGAAAGCCGCGACCGAAGCAAGTACGATCTGGGTGCCGACGCCGGCCAGCCCGACCAGGACGGCGGACACAGCGATCAGCTTGATGTCGCCGAAGCCGATGCCGTCGCGGCCGCGCAGCCTCCCATACGCGGTGTCGAACAGACACAGCAGGAGCATCAGCGTGACCCCCGACCCGATGCGCCAGACCAGCGCGGCGAAATCGCCCGCCTCGAACCACCAGTCGGCGAGCGCGACGACCAGGATGCCGGCCGTGTAGCGGTCAGGAATGAGCAAAGACGCAAGATCATGGACCGCGATTGCCGCCGCCAGAAGGCATAGCGCAAGCGTCGAGGCGGCGAAGAATGCGGGGCTTCCCATGACAGCGGGCAGGGTACCGACGGCGAGCGCGAATGCGGCGGCGGCAGCAGACCGGTGCCGCGCCCTCATAAGCTTCATTCGATCACCGTCTTGGCCGGCCGCCGCAGCGGGACGTTCGGGGACGGTTCGTTCATCAGCCGCAATTGCGACCGCATCTGCTCAGCCACATATTGCGCATCCAGGCTGTCGCGGATGACCTGCGGCCGGATCAGGATGATGAGTTCGGTGCGCGTCGCGGAATTCTGGTTGGACCGGAACGCCTCGCCGATCAGCGGAAGCTCGCCGAGAACCGGAACGCCGTCGCGGCCGCGTTGCTGGCGTTCGCTGATCAGGCCGCCGAGCATCACGGTCTGGCCGCTGGTCACAGACACGGTCGAGCTGACGCGCCTCTGGGAGATCGTCGGCGTCAGCGACTGGGCCTGGCTGCGCTGGACCGAGCTGATCTCCTGCTCGATGGCCAGGCTGATCGTGCCGTTACCCGTGATGCGCGGGAGGACGTTCAGGATGACGCCGGTATTGCGGAACTCGACATTGTTGACGATCGGCGCCTGTGGGTCGGTCACCGACTGCGCCGTGCGCGTCACGATGGGGATCTCGTCGCCGACCTGTAGCACGGCCGGCTTGTTGTCGAGCACCACCACCGACGGCGAGGAAAGCACCTTGACCTCGGTAACGCCGCGCAGGGCGTCAATGACGACGCGCGGCTCGGTGTCAGGGCCGAGCAGCAGGTTGAAGCCCGGAAGCGTTTGCGACAGCACGGCCCTGCTGGCTTCCTTGAACAGACCGGCCGATCCATTGTTATCGCCCAGGCCGATATCGCTGGATTTCAGGAAGAACTGCACGCCATAGCGCAGCTCGTTGGTCAGGGTGACCTCGGCTATCATCGCCTCGATAGCGACCTGCTCTTGCGGCCGGTCGAGTGCCGTGATCGCCTGTTCGATCAGCCGTTGCTGGTCGGGCCGCGCAAAGATGAGAATGGTGTTGTTTTCCGGGTTCGCGGTGATGCGCACGCCGCTTTGCGACCCACCACCGCCCGCGATGGGCATTTCATCCGTCATGGGCTGATCCGGCGCCGCACTGGCCGACTGCGAACCATCTGCGCCCTGACTCTGGTCGTCGACCAACGAGTCGGGCGGAAACTGCGAGGCCGGGTCTTCCGAAGCCGACGATGCCGAGGCGCCGTTGAACAACTCGTTGACCATCGATGCAAGGCGCCGTGCCTGCAGGTGCTGGACCTTGTACACCCGCAAATTGGAGGCAGACGCTTGGATCCGGTCGAGACGCTCGATCCAGCTCGCCGCGCGCTGCAACTGGTTGCGCGTCTTCGCCACCACCAGAATCGCATTGCTGCGCTCGATCGGCTGGACCCTGATCGTGTTGCGTCCGCGACCGCCCTCACCGAGGTCGAGCACGCGCGTAAGCTCGGGCATCATGGTGGCCGCACTGGAATTGTTGACGGGGAAAATACCGACCGACTGGTCCGCCAGCCAATCCTGGTCGAACGAGCGCGCTGCTTCGATGGCCGTGGTCCGCTCCGCCGCCGTCCCCTGGAAGATCAGCGCGTTGCGGCTGGGATCCTCGCGCACCATGCCGGGACGGGCGACGAAGTTTTCGAGCAGCGGCAGGATCGTGCTGGCGGAAACGTTTTTCAGGGGAAACACCGTGACGGCGTAGCCGGGCTGGATGGTGGTGCCCTGATCGAGTTGGGCGGTTCCGAACACTTCGCCCGCAGGCACCAGCCGCAGACGGTCGCTCTCGCGCGCCATGGCCACGCCGTTACTGCGCAGCGCGGACTCGAACATGGTGAGGATTTCCGCGGCCGGCGTAGGCCTCGACGTCGTGATCGAAACCCTGCCCGTGACCCGCGGGTCGATCGAGTAGCTGATACCCAATACCTCCCCCAGCACCGTGCGGGCTGCGACCTTGATCTCGGCCTCCTCGAGGTTGACCTCGAATTCTTCGCTGCTCAGTCGCTCGAGCGAGCGGCGCTCGCCGGCAGTCAGCTGCTGTTCGTAGCCGTAGTATACTTCACCCTGCCGGTTGCTCTGCGAGCGGCCGAAGCCGCTCGACAGAAAACCGCCGCCGGCAGGCCTGCGCGCGCTCAAATCTGCGTTCGCGACCTTGTCCAGTGGATCCGGCCGCGCGGCAACGTCCCCAAGATAATCACCAGTGGAGGTACACGCGGCCACTAACGACAAGGCGCAGGCCGTGGAGGCTCTGCGAAGCCACAGGATGTAGGCAGTTGCAGCGCCGCCTTGCCGACCTACCCTCACTTACACACCCCACCCAAGCTTGCATCCGGCGCCCTATACTCGGAAAAGTACTGGTCTAAGAGGCGCTTACCAACCATAAAGCACTGCTTTCTGCTGCCCGCTTTGGGGACCGTACACCTCGTCGACGTCGGTCAGCCCGAGGAAGGTGAAGAACTCGAACGTGTGCAGCGATTCGACATTGACCTGCGCCAGCGGCTGCAACTCCCCCGCGTCAGGGCCCCGCCGACATCGTCGTCGAGGCCCTGCTCGCATGCGCGGAAAAGCCATCGCCGAATGTTCGGTCTAACTACTCCACAGTTCGGATCTCAATGGAACCAGCCCGCCGGCACGGTCACCAATGCCGGGAACAGAACCAGCAGCAAAATGAGGATCATCTGGGCCACAAGGTACGGCATGGCACCCTTTGTGGCCGCCTCCATTGAAACCCCGCTGATTCCGCACACTGTGTTGAGGACCGTCCCGACAGGGGGCGTGATCATGCCGACCGCGTTGACCATCATGAAAATGACCCCGAAATAAACCGGGTCGATCCCGGCCGCATTGACGAGCGGGATGAGGATGGGCACGAGAATGGTGATGCAGGGCGCGAAATCGAGCGCCGTGCCGACGACGAAGACTGCCAGAACGATCATACTCATCAACAGAATCGGCGAGTCGATGAATGGATCGAGGAGACTGACGAGTTGGGCGGGCATATTGGAGATCGTCAGCATGAAGCCGGAGATCATGGAAGCCGCGACCAACAGCATGATCACTGCTGTCAAGCGCCCGGCGGCGAGTAGCGCGTCGTAGAGCAGCCGCGGTGTCAGCTCGCGATAGACGAACACCCCCACGAACAGTGCATAGGCGGCGGCAACGACGCCGGCCTCCGTGGGGGTGAAGATGCCGAACCGCAGTCCTGCCAGGATAATCACTGGCATCATCAACGCCCAGCCCGCGGTCATGATGGTTTTCGGGAGGTCCCTGCGCGGCAGTTTGGGCCGGACCGTCGCCGTTTCCTTTTTGGCGAGGAACCACCAGGCGATCATGAGGCTCAACCCCATCATGAACCCTGGCACGATTCCGGCGAAGAACAGGCCGACGATGGAAATGTTTGCGGTGACGCCCAGAATGATGAACCCGACAGACGGCGGGATCACAGGAGCGATAATGCCTGTCGCTGCCATCAAGCCCGAAGCTCGACCCATGTGGTGGCCCGCTTCCCGCATCAGGGGGACCAGCATGACCGCTAGTGTCGCAGTGTCCGCAATTGCGGATCCGGAGACGCTGGCAAGCACCAGGCCCGTGCCGATGACCACGTAACCGAGGCCGCCACGTACGTGCCCGACGATCGCTAGGGCCACGTTCACGATGCGGCGGGAAAGGCCGCCGGCGTTCATGAGCTCGCCCGCAATGAGAAAGAACGGGATCGCCATCAGCGGATAGCTGTCCGCGCCATTGACCAGCCGCTGCGCGAGGATCTGAGCATCCAGATTTCCCATCAGCAACATCATCGCAACGCCTGACAGCATCAGAGCGAAGGCAATGGGAATCCCGATGCTCATTGCGCCGAGGAGGGAACCTATGAAGACCAAGCCGCTCACGGTGCTTTCTCCGAAATGAGCTCGGGGGAAACGACCGGTAGCGGCTCGACGTGCTCTACTCCCGACCAGGGTGCCGGCAGGACGCCACGCAGCGAGCGCCACAGATCAAGAAGGAGAACCAGAGCCATCAGGATGGCAGCGGCGAGCCCCGCGGCGTAGATGGCGCCGACGGGAATTCCCGACAGTGCTTGGACGTTGTCCCATTCGATCACGGTGAGTGACCAGCTGCCTTGTGCCAGGAGCCAGCAGCACCAAAGCATCAGGCCGTATGAGACAAGAAAGCAGGCGAAGCGCGCCGTGCGGGGCAGTCGGACAACCAGCGCCTCGACGCCGAGATGCGCGCCCTTGGCCAAGGCCACCACCGATCCCAGAAAGATGACCCAGACAAGGACCACTCGCGAGACTTCAACGGCAAAGGGGATGCCTGAACTGAAGCCATACCGCAGCACGACATTTGTGAAGACCAGTAGGCTCATGACGGCCATGCCGACGACTACGAAGATGTCAAAAGCCTTGAAAAGCCACTGCAACGGTGTGGTCATAACCGCTCCCAAAAAGGCTATGCGCGCATGCAACAACCCGCGCCCCATTTTGACGAGGATTCTGAGGCCGTGAGCGGGGCGCTTCCAGTATGCTGGCCGCGCATAAACACCCAATCGCTTGATGAATGCCTGTTTTGCTCAGCCGGTCGAACAGCACGCAAGGGATGAACGTAATGATCCCTCCGATCAGTTTGATAGGAGGTCTCAAGCGATGCTTTCGGCGTCAGATACCTTCCACCACGGCCAGATGTGCCTTGGAATACTTCTCTCGGACTTTGATCGCCTTCTGATACTCGGGAGAGTTGTAGCAGGCGAGGGCAGTCTCGTAGTCCTTGAACTCGATTACCGCCAGGCGGTTCGCGTCAGGGCCCTCCATAACCTGGCTCGTTCCCGCGCGAACGACAAAGGTCGCCCCATATTTGTCGAACGCCGCCTTGTTCAAGGCAATGTACTCCTTGTACCCCTCCTGGTCTGCAATATCGACCATCGCAACCCAGTATCCCTTTTTGGTCATTTGCTTCCTCTCCCTACATAAATTCCCGCGCCCTCTCGCGGAGGATACGGGAGGTCCTTTCGTTCACCTTCGGTGCACGAGCGTTGCCGTTGATCCTGCTCGATCACACGACTAGGACCGAAACAAGAACGCCTGACTACAATATGGACAACTTGTCCAAGGACGTGTAATCCCACCATGTCCCGTTGTCAAGCTTGCAAGGAGATGTGCCATGAGCCTGAGCGACCTCCAGGACGGAGCCGATGCAAGGGCTCCTATTCACGTACAGGGAGCCGCCTCGTTCTCGAAGTTCATGACGGTGCTGCGGATCATCGCGGATGCCCCCGGAACACTGGACATCGCCCAACTGACAAAGCGCGCGCCATTTCCCCGAGGGACGGTCTACCGCCTCGTTTCGGCGCTCATCGCGGAGGGACTCGTCACGCAATCAGGAGAGGGCGGAACGTTTCGCCTGGGGCCGAGCCTCCTCCAGCTTGCTTCCAAGACCTGGGAGGACTTCGACTTGCGGACGATCGCGAGGGATTTTCTGGTATCGCTCCGCGACGCAACGGATGAAGCCGTGCACCTTGCGGTGCCCAGCCACAACCGGATGGTCTACATAGACAAGTTGGTGGGCACCAGCAGGGTTCAGATGAAAACCAGTATCGGCGGCCAGGTTGAACTTCACTCCACATCCGTGGGTAAGGCGTGGCTGTCGGGACTGCCGGACCAGCGGCTGTTGGAAGTCATCAAAAGCCTGGATATGACGCGCCACACGGCCAAGACGTTCACGACCCTCGAAACGCTGTTCGATGAATTGAAGCGGACGCGCGAACAAGGGTTCGCATTCGATGACGAGGAGAACGAGCCGGATATCCGCTGTCTAGGCAGCCCGATCTTCAATCGTTCGGGGGAACCGATTGGAGCGGTAAGCATCAGTATGCCCGTGTATCGGCACGACGAGCGGCGCCACGAGCTCTGCGGAAGGCTGGTGCGTCAAACGGCGAAACTGATCAGTGCCGAATTGTCCAGGATGGTGTAGCGCCCGCGCGCGCCACCGCGTACGGCGGGTCGCGCCACGCGCCGGCACTATTCGATGACGGTACCGAGCAAATCGATTTGGAGAGACAGAGATGGGATTGCATCAGCACGCCGGGCGATTGTTTGCCGCTGGCATGTTTATTGTTGTTTCGGCGGCGCACGCAGAGGAAGGTCGGCGAGAACTTGGTCCACATGTCCATGGACACGGCACATTGGCGATCGCTTTCGAGGGCGACAATGTTCAGATGGAGCTCGTTGCCCCTGGCATGGATATTGTCGGGTTTGAACACGAAGCTGAAACCGCCAGGCAGAAGAACGCTGTCGAGACCGCGCTCGCCGACCTGAAGGACCCGCTGAAACTCTTCATATTGCCCGAGTCCGCAGGTTGCACTGTGACCTCAGCAGACGTCAGAGTCATCGCCGAAGACCACGAGCACCATGATGCTGTGGCAGAGGCCGACGATACCGCGGGTTCTGAAGAGCACGAGGATAATCACACCGAGTTCCGAGCGACCTACGTTCTCGCCTGCGCGGATGCGGCCAAGGTCACTTCGATCGGCTTCCCTTTCTTCGACCGCTTCGCCGGGCCCAGGGCACTCGCCGTGACGGTCATCGATGCCAATGGGCAGACCTCCTCAGACGTGACCCGCGAGTACCGTGTGCTGGAAAGATGAGATGAACGCGGAAGCAGCGACGGACGCCGTGCGCTTGCACGGCGTCGAATACAAATGGAGAGCGCGGGACGCGTTTGGCCTCTCAATCGGCGAATTTGAGGTTTCCCGTGGGGAGCGCCTCCTGCTGCTTGGCGCATCCGGTAGCGGAAAATCGACACTGCTCAGCCTGCTGACCGGCCTCGTTTCGTCGCAATCTGGAACCCTCGAGATCCTGGGGACGCGCCTCGACAAGTTAAGCGGCGGTGCACGCGATCAGTTCCGCGCCGAGCACTTCGGCATCATCTTCCAGATGTTCAATCTTCTTCCCTACGGCGCCGTCATCGACAATGTGATGTTGCCGCTCAGCTTCGCGCCGGAACGTCGCGCCCGCGCTATGGCTGCGGGCGGCACGGAGAACGAGGCCCGGCGCCTCTTGTCGGCCCTTGGGCTTCCGGCGGATATCGGGCGGCAAACGGCGGCCACGTTGAGCGTCGGTCAGCAGCAACGCGTCGCGACGGCGCGGGCGCTCATCGGCTCTCCCGAGATTGTTGTCGCCGACGAGCCGACATCGGCTCTCGACGACGGCCGGCAGCAGGATTTCCTCGACCTGCTGTTCGGTCAGATCGATGCCACGAAGGCAACCCTGATCATGGTAAGTCACGACCGGCGATTGGCGCAGCATTTCACGCGGGTGATCGAGCTCAACGACATCCTGGCAACGTCGAAAAGCGGAGCCCCGGCATGATCGTCGCACGCCTTGCCTTGCAATCCCTGCGCAACCGCTGGGCCACGGTGCTGCTGACGATCCTTGCGATCTCCGTCAGCGTCATGCTGCTGCTCGGTGTCGAAAAGGTGCGCAGCGGGGCAAGAGACAGCTTTGCCGGCACGGTGTCGGGCGCGGATCTGGTCATTGGCGCCCGGTCGGGTGCCATGCAGCTCCTCCTCTACTCGGTGTTCCGCATCGGCAACGCGTCCAACAATGTCACCTGGCGCAGCTACGAGGATATTGTTTCGCGCCCGGAAGTAGCCTGGGCAATACCGCTCTCCCTCGGAGACAGTCACCGTGGCTTTCGCGTCATCGGGACGACTCCGGATTACTTCGAGCACTTACGATATCGCGGCGGCCAAGCCTTAAAGTTTGCTGCAGGCGCACCCTTTGATGACCTCTTCGATGTCGTCCTGGGCTCGGACGTTGCGAGCCGGCTTGGCTATGCCATCGGGGACAAGATCATCATCGCGCACGGTGCGGGGTCCCTTGGGCCACGGCATGACGATCTTCCGTTTCGCGTCTCCGGCATTTTGGCGCGTACCGGCACGCCGGTGGACAAATCCCTCCATGTCAGTCTCAAGGCTATCGAGGCCATTCATGTCGACTGGCGGTCCGGTTCACGGATCCCGGGTCAAGTTACGCCGGCCGATCGTCTGCGGCAGATGTCCCTTCCGCCGAGGGCGATAACCGCGGCCATCATCGGCTTGAAGTCGCGCCTGCAAGTCATCGGATTTCAGCGCGTGGTGAACGAATACAGGGCCGAGCCCCTTTCAGCCGTCCTGCCCGGCGTAGCTTTACAGGAGATGTGGGGCCTGGTCGGCACCGCCGAGACCGCGTTGCTGGGCGTTTCTGCCATGGTCGTGGTGACATCGATGCTCGGATTGTCGGCAATGATATTGTCAACGCTCAACGAGCGACGTCGTGAGATCGCGATATTGCGCTCGCTAGGGGCGAGACCCGGCACGGTTGCGGGCCTTCTTGTCGGAGAGGCGACGCTGCTGACCGTGGCGGGAATTGTGATCGGCTCGGCCTCGCTTTATGCGGTCCTGGTGGTGGCCCGCCCTCTGATTGACAGACGATTCGGCATCGACATCGGTGTTCAACCCCCTTCCACGACCGATGCGCTGCTACTCCTGGCAATTTTTATCGGCGGAATGGCAGCAGGATTCCTGCCGGCCTATCGGGCCTACAGAATGTCCCTCGCAAATGGAATGATGGTGAGAACATGAAGACTCCCGGATTCTCCTTCGGCAACGCGAGATCAGTGTTCCACTGCATCACTCTCGCTCTGACTGTTTTGGGCCTTGGCTGCGGCGCGGCATTCAGTGAGCGCGCCACCCAGCTAACTTGGGAAATGCTGATCCCGCCGACAGAACCGCTGGCAAATTTCCTGGAAGATGTTCCCCTGGAGCAGCAGGAGGCGTTGCGAGATTTCAGTTACTGGAAAGGTTACCTGGCGCACGAGGCGGCCGAACAGCTTGCTGATCAGATCGACGAAGCCAAAAGGAGAGTCGACGCCAACAGGGAGAAATTTTCAAAGCAAGGCGTCGACATTGACGCGCTTTACGAACGATACCTGGACTGGGTTGGAGAGATTGAGAGGCGTGGAACCCTCACCGAGAAGAAGTTGGACGGCAAGCAGGTAGCCATCGCCGGTTATCTGCTGCCCCTGGATTTCAATCCAGGCGGGACGACCGAGTTCCTGCTTGTCCCCTATTTCGGTGCGTGCATCCACGAGCCGCCACCGCCGCCGAACCAGATAGTCTATGTAAAATCATCCGCTCCATTCGCGCTTACGAGTCTGTTTGAGGGCGTTATGATAACGGGCACAATGCGAGTACAGTCTGAAAAGAAAGACCTCTCCTTCGTAGACGGTTCGAGCGAGATTGCATTGGGCTACGTTTTGGAGGACGGAAACATCGAGCCCTATCAATACGGGGAAGCCGGGCAATAGGCCAAGTCGTGCAGAGGGGGATTCTGGATCATTTCACTATTTCACGGAAACACTGAAATGATCTAAGCCTTGTTCCTACGCATTCCCGACGGAAACCGGTCCCCACTTTTCCTGGAATTGCTCTAACCGCCTGGCCGCGGGTCAGAGGCTCGCACGAGCGGCGAACTGATGGTGTATCCACTTTCGACGTCTCTGCGCCGTCACCATCACGAGCTGCACCTTCCGGTCGCCAGCAAAAAGCATTCCGGTTACGCTTGCCGACTGACAGATGATGCGCTCAGCGAAACCCGGTGACCCTGAGCACCTCCGCCGGGGAGGTGAGACCTTGCCCTGCCTTCCTGGCGCCGTCATGCGACATCGTGCTCATGCCCCGCTGCAGCGCGAGCGCTTCGATCCTGGAGTGGTCTGCCCCTTGTGAAGCGAGCTCGGTGATAGCCTCATCGAAGACCAGGATCTCGAACACTGCGATGCGGCCTCGATACCCCGTGCCGTTGCAACGGCCGCAGCCAACTGCGTTGAACACTTTCTGGCCTGGGGAGAACCCCACGGCCTGGTAGCGCAGGTCGGAGGAGAACGTCTCGGCCGAAAGAATTCCTTCCTGCTTGCAGTGATCGCAGAGCCTACGCAACAGGCGCTGGGAGATGATGCCGCGTACTGCGCCGACCAGCAGATAGGTCTCGACACCCAGGTCGCGCATACGGGTGAAGGCTGCCGCCGCGGTGTTCGCGTGGACGGTGGTGAGGACGAGGTGTCCGGTGAGCGCTGCCTGGACGGCGGCCCGCGCCGTCTCGCCGTCGCGTATCTCACCGACCAGAATCACGTCGGGATCCTGGCGCACGAACGTCCGGATCGCGGACGAGAAGGTGATGCCGATCGCCGGGTTGATCTGCGACTGCACGATGCCGGGAATCTGGTATTCGACGGGATCCTCGATGGTCACGATCTTGCGGCCGGGATCGTTGAGCTTCGAGAGGGCGGCCGCGAGCGTCGTCGTCTTGCCGCTGCCAGTCGGGCCAGCGACGGCGATCATTCCGTGGGTGTGCTCAAGGAGCCGGTTCAGCGTCCGCCGTTCTTCCTCATCCAGGCCCACGCCCGCGAAATCCAGCAGGACGCTGTCGCGGTGCAGGATGCGCATGACGACGGTCTCGCCATGGATGGAGGAGAGAGTGGCAACGCGCAGTTCGACTTCGCGGTCCCCGATGGGAAGGCGCATAGCACCATCCTGAGGCTTGCGGCGCTCGGTGATGTCGAGGCCGGCGAGAACCTTGATGCGCGACACGATCGCATCGGCTATTTCGTGCGGCGGCGCAGGCATGATCCGCAAGACGCCGTCGATGCGGAACCGCATCACGAGTCTTCCGCGCATCGGTTCCAGGTGGATGTCGGTCGCCCTCAGGTCGAGCGCGCGCCTGAAGATGTCGTCTACGACAACCACGACCGGCGCGCCGCTCGCGAGATCCCTAAGGCTTGCGATAGCCGCTTCGGAGGTTGCTCCTTCGCCGGTGGCCTGGGCAACGTCCTGGGTGCCGGAAAGGCGTTCCAGGCAGGATTCCAGATCGGGTGCGGGAACCACGCAGACCTCAGCGTCACCGTCGAGAACGGATCGCAGCGCCTCTATCGGGTCCGCATCTCCGGGGTGGAGAACCCCTATGACCGCGCTCCCGTCCGGTGCCGTGAGCGGCGCGATCCAGTTCTCCGCAAGAAATCGGTTTGAGAGATTCTGCGCGACGGGCCTGTAGTCCGCGAGCTGCTGCCGGTCCAGAAGTCGCACGCCATAATAGGACGACAGGAAGCCTGCGAGAGCATCGGCGTCGACGATCTGCGCTTCGATCAGGCGGTGCAGGTCGGAGGCTCGCGAGGCCGTAGCTTCACCGAAAAGGCTCCGTATAGCCTCGCGGCTCGCCTGACCGGCATCCGCCATGGACGACAAGAGTGAGTGAATTTCTGTATGCTGTAGGTTCATCGAATGTATCTGTCGGAGTTGACCCTGAGCACAATGGATGCCGGCTTGCGTATGCCAACTCCGGCTATGGGTTCAACGCGCAAAGCGGTCTGCCTGATGTGACGTTCAGCCACCGGCGGTTCCTTCGAAAGCTGCTCCAGAGCAGAAGGCAGTGCTGTATAGTTGTCAAGCGCCACTGCCCTTCTCTTGGCGTCGCCGAGCAGCATCATCTGGCTCACGCTCGGCTCCCCCACCCCCGCACGCGGCGCATCTGCGTGCCTGCCGTATCGTTCAGATCCTGCTATAATCCACAAAATGGGCAATTTGTCCACATTTCTAACTGAGGGACTTGTCCGACAATTGCCGATGTGATTTGTTTTCACGCGGCAACGGACTCCGGACCCTGTGCCGGCTTCCGCTCTAAGGTTTGACCGGAATGGCTTCTCATTTCACCGCGGCGATCCGCGGCATGGATGACTGGATCGCGGGACCGGCCTCCCTGCTGGATGAATTCGTGCGCGCCAAATCCAGCGGCGTGGTTGCGCGGGTCGCGGACGACGACGGGAGCGCGCTTGAAATCGAGCAGGCGACCGGCCGAAAGCCGTCAGCACCCCTGTTGGTACCGATTTCTCCGGACATGCAGGCGTCGGGCGCACTGCGCACCGCGTTGAATGGAAAGACGGTCCTTCTCGGCATCCCGGCGCGCTGGGTTATCGCGCGCCGGATCGAAATGCCGATAGAGGCTGCCAGCCACCTCGAAGGCATCGTCGCGTCGCGGATGGGCGCGCTTTCGCCATTGCCTGCTTCCGATATCTATTTCGGCCACAGGGTCCTCGGGATCAGCCGTGAGGCGCGGCAGATCACCGTCGCCGTCGCGATCGTTGCGAAGTCGCGTGTCGCTGCTGCCTTGGCCTGCCTGAACGCGGCCGAGGCCCGCCAGGTCGTGATCTCGGCGCCGTTTCCGGAAGGGGAGGCCGTGCAAGTATCGACACAGCGGCAGCGGGTCGCCAGCACGCGCGGCCGTATAAAGTTCGTCCTTGCCGGAGTTCTGGGCGTAAGCCTGGTCGCTGCAGTCACGGCTCTGGCGGCGCGGCCGATGGTCCAGAACAGCTATGCCGAGCGCCGCGCCGCCGTGGAGATCCGGGCCGAGAAGGCGCGCCAGGCAATCGCGCTGGCGGCGACTCCGGACAAGGCTGATACAGCGCCGGAGCAGGAGGCTCTGAATATCAAGGACGACGCGATAAGCGCGCTGGGAGCATTGGACGACCTGGCTGAGGCTTTGCCGACGCATTCCTATGCCATCGAGGTGTCCTTCGCCAATGGCCGCATGCGTCTCTCGGGCCGGACCATGGATTTACCCGAAGTGCTGACTGCGCTGGAATCGTCGGGTCGCTTCGAAGACAGCAAGCTTGTCGGACCGGCCCTCCGCGGGGAGGATGGCGTTACCTCGGAGTTCGAGATCGACACCCGCCCGCTCATCCGCACGGGAGGTTCGCTGCGATGAGGACGACACCGCTGTGGCGCGACACGCGGCTTCAATCGCTGGTCGTCATGGCCCTGCTGGTCGTCGGAGCGCTTGTACTCGTTGCTGATACGCTGCTGTCCTGGCGCGCGGAGGTGAGGGCGCTGGCGCTCTATGAGGAACGTACCGCCTTGCTCGAAAGCAGGGCGTCCACTTCCCCGGTTCCCCAAGGGACGGACCAGGCTCTGGCCGGCGAGGGCAAGATTCTTCTCGATGCGCAAACCAGCGGGCTCGTCTCGGCTGAATTCCAGCGTCTGCTCTCCAATCGCGTGGAAAGCGTGGGTGCCGTTATCCAGCGCGTCGATGTTCCCGCAGACGGTCAGGGCGCCGATATAGGCGATCCTCAGTTGGAGTCTTTAGAGCGCATTCGTTTGACTGCCGATATCGAGGTTATGGAGCAATCGCTGCCCGATCTCATGTATGCCATCGAGGCAGGTTCGCCCGTCATGGTGGTCGATAGCTTCAGGCTTCGGTTGAACCGAAAGGTCGATCTGTTGTGGGGAGATCAGACCTCGAGTTCCATGGATCGACCGCTGTCGCTGAACGTCACGTTGTCGGCCTTCTGGGAGAAGGGGCCACAGTCATGATGACCACGCTGCGCGTGACAATGATGCTCGCCGCCATCGCGGCCTCTTCGAGCCTGTCTTTTGGCATGGAAACGCTATCGGTCAGAGAACGCCCGCTGAGCGACTATGCGGCGCTTCGGGATCGGCCCCTGTTCTCGCCGGACCGGAGTGCTCCGGTCGCGTTCGTTGCCGCCGAGCCGGAACCTGTCGTCGTGCAGCCCGAGCCGGAACCTGAGCCGCCGCCGCCTGCCGCGGCGCCCGATTGGCAATTGGTTGGCATCGTGCGGTCGTCGAAGCTCAACAGCGCGACCTTCACAGCCCCGACCGAGATAGCGGCATTCACGCTGCGCACGGGGGAGAGCCGCGAAGGTTGGACCCTGACGGCAGTCGGCCAGTTTGAAGTCAAGCTCGATGGAGCGGGAGGACGCGCCTCGCTGCGTTTTTCCGATCAGGGAGGCGGTGAACAAATGTTTCCGCCGGAGCAGCCGATGAACATGGATTCCGGGGTTGATCCATATGAAGCAGGCAATGATTATTTGCCCGGGGGTTGAACAAATCGAGCGGTCGCACCTTCCGAGGCACCGGCAGAGATTTTGATGGAGGGATTTCCTCACAGACGCAGATCGGGAACGAACTCTCCAGTGGATCGGCCTCGCCCGTTTCGGGAGTGTGAACTGCTCACGAACATGACAAACGATCCATGCGTTGATGTTTCCGATCTGGCATTTGCGTGCGCGAGTCTGCATCGTTACGCCAGGGTGGACACCCATTTCGGATATGATTTCGCCAAGGAACCGCTAGGGGTAAAGATCCGACCTCGCGATTGGCGCATGTTCGGACGCAGAACGTTGCAACAACGCGATGTCGCGCTTGCATCCGAACGACGGGCGTACAGATAGAAAGTTCGGCTCCATGGGCTCAACGGCATTCGCATACAAGGCTTTGAACGGCGAGGGGCGTATCGAACTCGGGCGGATAGATGCGTCTGATTCCGACGATGCCGTCCAGAAGCTCGGGGCGCGCGGGCTGATCCCGGTAAGTGTCGAAGAGAGCGGGCAGTCCGCATCGCGCGCACCGCTGTTTTCGACACGTATACCGGCGGCGCAGGTCACGCGGCTGCTCTCCGACCTGTCGATCATGCTGAATGCGGGGATCCGGATCGACGAAGCGCTGGCGATCATGGAAAAGGAATTCGACAGCGGCAGGCTTCAGCCCGTCGTTGCCGGCATTCGCACCGACCTGGCGTCGGGCGAGTCATTCTCCAGCGCGCTGGAAGCCTGGCCTGCTCTGTTCCCGACGTTCCAGGTCGCCATGGTTCGTGTCGCGGAGAGCTCCGGCAAGTTGCCCACCCTCCTGTCGCGCATCGTCCAGGAGCGCCAGCATTTCGAGGCATTGCAGACCAAGGTCAGCGAGGCGCTGCGGTATCCGGCAGTCCTGTTTGCCGGCACGGTCTGCGTACTGGTCTTCTTCCTGGTGGGGGTCGTTCCTCAGTTCGAACCGATGATCATGCAGAGCGGCAAGGAGGACACGCTTATGGTGGTGATGTTCGCGGTCTCGAATTTCCTGCGCGCCCACGGACTGGTCCTTTTGCTTGCGGCTTCGCTACTCGTTTTGCTGGGATTGGTGGCGGCGCGGCGAGGCCTTCTTTCGGCATGGCTCTGGGGTTTCGCCAAAAAACTTCCGCTTCTGTCGGAGATACCGGGAAGCTATCGGACGGGGCGCTTTGCCCGTCTCCTGGGCATCATGGTCGAAACGGGCGTGGCGGTTCCTGTGGCCTTCAAGCTCATCAGCGATACCATCGACCACGGCGAGGTTGCCCGGGCACGCGCGCAGCAGGCCTCCGACGCGCTGAGGCAGGGAAATAGGCTTGGCCATGCGCTCGAGATTCTTCAGCTTCCCCCGCTGGCGGTGCGCATGTTGAGGCTCGGCGAGCAAAGTGGCGAACTCGCGGGGCTGGCCTATCGTGTCGCCGACTTCTATGAAGTGCGGCTGGAGCGTTCGCTGGCCCGTATCGTCGGGCTTGTCGGCCCTGCGGCGGTCGCAACGATCAGTGTCTTGATCGGTGGTATGATCGTGTCTATCATGTCTACTCTTATGTCCTTCAACGACATGGTCCGATAGGAGCGCTGGTTGCAGAGCGTACATTTCGCATCCGGTCCCGACCTCATGCAGCGCAAGCGTACCCGGCGCCGCAGGGCGGGCTTTACGCTGATCGAGATGCTGGTCGTGCTGGCCATCATCGGCCTGATCTCGGCGCTCGTCGGTCCTCGTGTTCTCGCGCAATTGTCCGACTCGCGCGAGCGCGCGGCGAAGCTTCAGATCGAGGCGTTTTCGAGCGCGCTCGACATCTTCTACATCGATGTCGGCCGTTATCCGGTGCAGGCCGAGGGCCTGGGAGCCCTCGTGCGTAAGCCTTCGACCATCCAAGTCTGGAACGGGCCATACCTTCGCGGCGAGAACGTCCCGCTCGATCCGTGGGGCAATGAATACAAATATGTGAGCGACGGAAAGACGTTCAGCATTACCACCGAAGGGCCTGGTGGTTCCAATGTGTCGGGCCAGCCCTAGGGGCAACAGCATTCGAAAGAAGGCGCAGCGCGGTGTCGTGCTGCTCGACGTGGTCGCCGCGCTTGCAATCGTCGCGCTCGCGGCCTTCGTGCTGATGCCACGCCCGCGTTCCAGCATCGGGGCTGCCGAGCTTTCTGCCGCGGCGGTTCGCGTCAGCGGGGAATTCCGCAAAGGCAGGGCGAAGGCGCTGACCACGGGGAGCGTCGCCGACGTGACGGTCGATCCGGGAAGCAAACGCATCCAGGTGGATGGCGCCGATCCGATCTCGATCAGGGACGGGGTGGCCATGAACTGGGTCACATCGGACCGGTGTCCCATACGAGGCGGAACCAGAGCCCTGCGCTTCCTTGCCGACGGACGGTCCTGCGGGGGCGTCATGACGCTGTCCGCCAGCGGCCGGGAGATCGAACTGCGCGTCGACTGGTTGACCGGCCGCGTGGAAATGAGCCCGAAATGACAGCGCGGCGCAGACGCGGCTTCACGCTGATCGAGGTTCTGGCCTCGCTTGCCGTCGCCGTGCTGCTGATCATTCCGATCGCGCGCATCATCACGGGCACCGCAGGCGCATTCGCGGGTCTGGAACGGTCGACCGAACGCCGTGTCGGCATGCAGGCTGCCATGGCGGCCGCGATGACCCTCAACCCGTTGCGAACGGGCCGGAGCGTGATCGGGGATTTCACGGTCACCGTGGAGCCGTACCGCTTCGAACGCGACGCTGCGTTGGCGCAGACCGGATGGCAGCTTTACTCCGTCACCGTTCGCAGCACCGACGGATCGGACGACGACGTGATGCAGACGGTGCGCCTCGGCAAGCTGCAATGACGAGGAAACGCAGCGTTCGGGACGGCTTCACGCTGATCGAGGCATTGGCTTCGCTGGTGCTCGCGACGATGCTGTTTGGTGGGCTGTCACTCTACACCGGAACCTGGCTGCGCCACTGGCAGGGGATGATCGCCAGAGGCGGGCAGGAGGATACGGTGGCAGTGATTCTCGACCGGATGGTCGAGGACCTGGAGGCGGCGCAGCCCGGCTATTCCAACTCGGGAGGGGCCACTGAAGTCCGCTTCACCGGCCATGCCGACAAGGTCACCTTCGTACGTCCGGCGCTCGGCTACGAGCGGCGTGCGGGACTCGATGACATCACCTATTCGATGGGTCGGGCCGGAGCTGACGCGGCCCTTATCCGTGCCCGCCGCGATCACATGATGGGCGAGGGCGGGGAGGATCTTCCACTGGTGCGCGGCGATCTGAAGCTTTCGTTCAGCTATGCCGGGCCGGACGGCGCGCTCAATCCCGAATGGACAAGCACCAACCGCATGCCGTCCCTCGTCCGCATCGAAATATCCGGCAGTTCTCCCCGTCCGTGGCGGCAATGGGCCTATGCGCGGTTGCGCGTCGAGCTGCCCGCGCGTTGCGGCGCGGCTCAAGCGCTCGCGCCGTGTCTGCAGCGCTACGGCAACGGCTTCTGAACTCCGCAGGGTTGTACGATTGGCGCCGGTAATAGGCTTGCAAAACAGTGTGGCATGCAGACGGCGCAGGACTGCCGCTGATTATCGACATTCACGCCTCCATGATATCGACGATTTCCTTGATCGCACGGTCCATTTTGGTGCGTTCGCACGGTCGCGCTCCATGCCGGCGCGGCGCTCGCGGTTCAGCCGATTGCTCTCCTCCGCATAGGGGGCGCGCAGTGCGGCCTCGGCTGCCTCCGGCGCCATCACCCGTTCCTTGTCGTGCAGGAGCCGTTGGCGTATGTGCCGAGCAGACGAAACGGCTCTGGCCGCGCAGTGAGCATGGCCCGCCGACACTGCGACAGGCCGCCGGATATGATCGGACTAGAGAGGCAGTGCTCTAAATTAGCTCCCGTGCATCCGCCGGGAGACTTCTTCGGCCGCCGCAAGGACCGCCGGCAGTAAAGACGAGCGCAGCTCTTCTGTAAAACGGAAGCGCGGGACCGATACGCCAAGAGCGGCAATAATCTCGCCGCGGAGCCCGCAAACCGGCGCTACGATTCCGTATCCGCTATCAGGATATTGCTCCTGCGTGCCTTCGGCATACCCATCCTTTCGGATCTGCATGATCGAGGATCGAAGCGCTGCAGGTTCCGTGATCGTCTGCGGTGCGAGCGGTTCTAGCTCGACGCGCTTGAGGTAATTCTCAAGCTCGGCCTCGGAAAAACCTGATAGCAACAGCCTGCCGGCAGCACCGGCATAAAGCGGCTTTTCTACCCCGAGTGCCACGACGCGGCGGATGGATTGGCGGCCGACCACTTGTTCTAGGTCGACTCGATAGTCGCCCGAGACCACGCTGAGAACGACCGTCTCGTTGAAGGCCCGGCAAAGATCGCGCATCACTGGGCGGGCGACCTCGACGAGACCGGCATTACCGCGAGCGTCTTCTGCCAGCGCAACCAGGCGATAGCCGAGGCGATAGCGCCCGCTGTCCTCGTCCTTGGTGACGAAACCATGATGGCGGAGATTGACGAGGAGCCGCATGCACGTGCTGACATGCAATCCGGTGAGCTTGGCCAGCTCGGTCTGGGTCAGGCTCGGACCATAGCGCGAGAGCGCATCGAGGATCGAAACCGCACGGTCGAGGACGTTGACCCGATATTGCCGTGCACCGGCCTCTACACCTTCTTCCTCCTCGACGTCCCCGGTCATCATCGGCCCCGTCGCCTATTCCAGCGTCAGGATGATCTTACCGATGTGCGCGCCACTTTCCATCCGCTGATGGGCGGCAGTGGCATGGGCCAACGGGAAAACCTGATCGATAACGGGCCGGAACCGGTCGGTGCGGATCAGCGGCCACACCTTGTCGCGAACCTCCGCCACCAGCCGCGCCTTTTCTGCCAGCGGTCGGCTTCGCAAGGTCGAGCCCGTAACGGTCAGGCCGTTCATCATTACGCGGGCGATGTCGAGTTGACCCATGCGGCCATGGTTGAAGGCGATGAAGACCAGTCGGCCTTTGGGAGCCATGGCGCGAATATTGCCCTCCAGATATGGGCCACCGACAATGTCGAGAACGACGTTGGCCCCGCCGTGGCGCTCACGCAGGATCGACGCAAAATTCTCGCTGCGATAGTTGATCGTGGTTTCTGCGCCGAGTTTGCGGCACATCTCCGCCTTCTCCTCGCTGCCGCAGGTGGCCGCCACACGGGCACCGAATGCCTTGGCAAGCTGGATCGCGGTCGTACCGATACCACTTGTTCCACCATGCACCAGAAGCGTTTCGCCTTCCGCCAGTCCGGCAATGTCGAAGACATTTGTCCAGACTGTGACGATGGTCTCCATGAGGCCGGCACCTTCGACAAAGGAAAGATGCACGGGCAGCGGGAGCACCTGGCTGGCGGGCACGGCGCAGTATGAAGCATAGCCGCCCCCGGCCAGAAGAGCGACGACGCGGTCACCGACGGCGAAGTTCTCGACGCCCTCGCCAAGGGCTTCGATCGTTCCCGAAACTTCAAGCCCCGGAATGTCGGATGCGCCCTTTGGCGGGGGGTAGACGCCACGGCGCTGGGCGAGGTCGGCTCCGTTCAGGCCGGCCGCGGCGACCCTGATTAGGACTTCGCCGGCGCCGGCCTGCGGCGCGGGCCGCTCTACAAGCCGCAAGACCTCCGGTCCACCTGCTTCGGCGATCTCGATTGCCCTCATCATCGACATTTCGTTCTCCTTGCGCCGGACCGGGATCAGGCTTTTATTCTCCGGTCGATGAAGTCGCCCACCTTGGCAATCATCGCATCGTTGTCCCACAAGCGCGCATCAACCATGCTTGCGCTCACCTCGAGCACTGGCAGGCCCGCCCGCTCTAGCATGTCGATGCACGCGCGCGTGCCGTAAGAGGAGAGCCGGTCGCCGATTGGCGTCAGCATCACCGCGCCCGATGCGCGAAAATCCTCTGCCTGCTTGAGAATCCATCCCGCCATCCATGGCGGCAGATGCAGCTGCTCATTCATGGAGATCGAGCGCGCAGCAAGCGCGCGCAGTGGATCGTCCTTAAAATACTTACGGTAGCCGTCCGAGAAATAATTCGAGTACATCGACCAGACGAACACCGCATTGTGGCTTTCCTCGAAAGCCCGGTAAAAGCCCGTGTTGAACCACAGACCGGTGTTGAGCCACAGAAGCCGGGTCTTCTCACCAGGGCAGATCGCCTGTCGTTCCGCAATGCGGGCCTCTATACAATCGGCATAGGCTGCCGTGTGATCGACGGACCATTGCGAGCCGCGGTTCCATGTCGCCGCCATCACGTTTGTCAGCTGGTCGGGAAGGCTGACCGGGCATTTTTCGGCCGAAGCGATCGCATCTCGCGCGCGTGCGACGTTTTCTCCGGCTTTGTTTATGCGATGCATCTCGCCTTCGAACTCGTCCATGTCGAAGCGGCGCCCACAGGTGCGTTCTGCAACCTCGATAAGAGCCTTGAGCTGCTCGACCTGGTAATCAAGACGGTGGCTCTCGTAGAGCGTTTCCCAATCGTGCTGGGCCAGTTCCCACCAATTGGGGATCAGCTTTTTCTGCGCCGGAACGTCGAGAAAGAAGGTTTCGGCATCGAAGGCCTTCGCCCACTTCGATGAGATGCGCTGTGCATAATCCCCGCGCAGCCGGTCTAGGATCAGCGCCGGTTTCGGCAACCCGCCATAGGGGGCACGCTCTGGATCATTGTCGAGCGTCGTCATCATCGGCAAGCTGAGGTAGCGAGGCAGGTCGGCGTGGAAGCCGAGCTTCTCCATCAGGTCGAAATAGTAGGGCGACTGGCGCTTCGCGGAAATGATCGACGAGTACCAGGTGTTGGTTACGACCGGTACGTCCATCGTATGGAATATCTCGTGCGGGCTCACCGCAGCCGCGATCACATAGGGCTCGCCCTGTTCCATCGAGCGGGTCCTAAAATCGACGAACCAGCCTTTCTGCTTTTCTTTGGCCAGCGCCGTCGTCGCCAACGGCTCGTTGGCTACCGATGTGAAAATCTCACCCATGAGCCGTTCCCCCGTTCTGCAGACGCGCCGCAAGATCGGCGATGCCACCCAGACAGGCTTCGCCGTTGACCGGACCACGCAGCATGGGTGCGGCTATTCCGAGCCTTTCGAGGCGCACCCTCTCGTCCGGGTACTCCCAGCCGAGCGTGTCGTCGTTCTCCTCGAAATAGAAAGCGACAGCCTTTACGCGGGCCTCTTCACCATTGAGATCAAGCTCGGGATGCCGTCTCTGGAACTGGCGCATGCTGATGCCGTAAAGGCGGTAGCGGGTCTCCAGTGCCTCGATCGGCTCGGCCGCCTCGCTTACGTCATGCTCGTAGATCGCACCACCCCAATCGTGATCCTCGACCGCTACATCCAACCCATGAGCCGCCAAAGCTTCATAAAGCGATGCGTTCTCGTGCGGAGAACCTGAAAGTCCGATGCGGACCGCAGACGGGCAGGGTGGGAGTTCTGCCAGGCCCTCGATGATTGAGCAGAAGTCCTCGATAGGTTCATGCTGGCCGAAGGCCGCAAGCTTGAGCCGTTGCACGCCGTCAAGTTTCCCGCCAACGCTGATGTTTCGAAATGCCGCCCGTCCAGCGTTGTAGCGCACTATCTGCTGCGAGATCGAAGCCGAGTCGGGTCGTGTGCCGGTAACTTCCTCAAGGCGATTTGCGAACTCGCACAGCATCGAATGATTGTAACGGACGCTGTAGTCGTGTGGCGTCTGCAGAAAATCCAGCAAGTACACGGGTGGAAGGCGCTCGCCGTGCTCCAGGCTCTTGGCATAGTCCAGGAGATAGTAGAACTGCAGCAGGCCCTCGGACGTGCGAGGAATTACCAGAAGGTCGAGCCACTGAAATTCTCCCTTCAGCATGCGGTCGAAAAGATGCCGGAGGTAGGCTTCGCGAACCGGCTCCATCAGTCTATCGGCGAACTCGGTTGTCAGATCCTCCGTACCTGGCGCTGTTCCCTTGAGGCGAAAAGGATAAGCTCTGCTCGCCGCGATCATTTCCACCGGCGCAGTTGCGCCGAGAAAGCCCACAACGGGCTCACCCTCCGCCTTCTTTTGGCGCGCAGTCGCGTCCGGGGCCGACCAGGCGCCCCCAAGCCGGGCTAACGCCCGTGCTGCGTTGTTGCCCATGATCATTGCATTTGGGCCCCTGCCAAAAGGCTTTCTAGCTTGTCGCCATCGAAGCCCAGCGCGCGCAGCACATCCTCAGTATGCTCACCGAGGTCCGGCGACGTCGCAGTTGATTCCGGGGAATCCTCGTTCGCAAGGAAACCGCCATTAAGCACCTTCATCTCGCGCCCCCACGAGGGCACGTCGATCGTCTGGAAAGTCGGCCGATCATTAAAATGCGGGTGGGCCACGATGCCTTTGAGATCCCTAACCACCGCCGCTGGAACGCTCGCCTTGTTCAGGGCCACCTCAAGTTCTTCCGCTTCCCATTCGGCGATTCGGCTGCTGACCATCGGGCGAAGCGTAGCGGCATGCTCCCAGCGGCCTGACGCATCCTTGTAGCGCGGATCGTCAATCAGCTCCTCAACGCCGAGAACCTTGCACAGGGCGGCGAACTGCTTGTCAGTATTGGCTCCGATCGAGATCGGACGATCACGGGTCGGGAACATGTCTGCGGTGGCACTCAGGCTGAAGCCCTTGTTGCCCACCCGTTTGGGGACGACGCCAGTCGCATTGTATTTGAGTATCATCGACGACATCAGCACCATTGACGCGTCCAGCATCGAGACGTCGAGACGCTGGCCTTCGCCCGTCCGCTCGCGGCGTAGTACAGCCGAGACGATGGCGAAAGCGGCCATATGTCCGGAAAAGGTGTCGACCAGCGGAAATCCAACCTTCATGGGTGGATCCTGCTCGCTGCCCTGCAGCGACATCAGGCCCGACATGGCTTGTGCGATATGGTCATACGCGGGATTGTCGCGCAGGATCGATTCCTGGCCGTAGCCGGAGATCGAGCAATAGATGAGGTCCGGCTTTATGGCACGGCAGGCTTCGTAACCGAAGCCACGTGCTTCGAGCACCCCTGGCCGAAAGTTCTCCACCAGTACATCAGCTTCGGCAACGAGGCGGCGAAGGGCTTCGGCTCCCAGCTCGGTCGTCCAGTCTAGCGCGACCGACTTCTTACCGGCGTTGTAGCCGACGAAGTTGGGGGAGTTGCGGCCGAAACGCGGATCGTGTCCGTAGTACCGCATCACGTCGCCGTCGCCGGGTTTCTCAATCTTGATGACATCCGCCCCAAGCAGAACCAGCTGCCGCGTGCAAAAAGGGCCAGCCATGACATGCGTCAAATCAAGCACCTTCATGCCCTGCATTGCTTTCGCCATCAAACTCCTCCGGATCCCGGCGTAGACACGTCGGCTTTTTCACGATGTGATTTTCTATTGCATAACATGATACATTCTGAAAAACTTATGCAAGAGGAAATCTGGAACGGACCGCAAGGGCCGGGCGGGAGGGAGGGAGAATGGTATCTGCCCCACGAGTTTCGGTGCGCAACCTGACCAAGGTCTATCGGACCCGCCGGGGGGCACACGTGGCGTTGGACAATGTCTCGCTCGATATCGACCCCGCCGAATTCGTCGTACTTCTCGGTCCAAGCGGATGTGGAAAGACCACGCTTCTGCGCTGCATTGCCGGGCTTGAAGAGCCGGATTCGGGAGAAATCCTGATCGACGGCAAGGTGGTCTTTTCTTCAAAGGCGGGCATCTATGTGCCGCCGGAGAAGCGCCATTTGTCGATGGTGTTCCAGTCCTATGCGCTATGGCCGCATATGAGCGTGCTTGAGAACGTGATTTATCCGATCCGCAACTCCGGGAAGCCACAGCGGGAGGCTGCACGACGTGCCCAGGACGCTCTCGACAAAGTCGGTCTCGGAAAATATGCGGCGGCATATCCCGGGCAGCTCAGCGGCGGCCAGCAGCAGCGTGTCGCATTGGCGCGCGCCATCGTCTCCGGTGACGGCCTCGTCCTGTTCGACGAACCATTGTCGAACCTCGACGCCAAGGTTCGCGAACGGCTACGCCTTGAACTTCTTTCCCTTCAAAGCCAGATCGGCTTTGCCGCCGTCTATGTAACGCACGACCAAACCGAAGCATTGGCCTTGGCCAACCGCATCGCCGTGATGGACGTTGGTACCGTTGCGCAGATCGGCGCGCCGGAAGAGATCTATGATCATCCTGTCTCGCGCTATGTTGCCGATTTCGTAGGATCGGCAAACGAGCTTGAAGGAACGGTCGTCGGAACTGGCGACGCGCTGCGCGTTCGCACCGCTTTCGGAGAACTGAAATCAGCAAACTTTCCGAAATCGATCGCTGAAGGACAGAAGGTCTCGGTGATGATCCGTCCCGAGCACTGCGATGTCGCGGCCGATGCCAACATCGACAACCGCATCACCGGCCGCCTCGTGCGCTCGCTCTACCTGGGGGCGGTGCGCCAGCATTTCCTGGAAACGGAAGGCGGAGAACTGCTCATCACCACGCAAGCGCCTGTCACCGCAAACGCAGACGGAAACCTTACGGTGACCTGCCCGCCTTTGCGCGTCCACGTCTTTGCGCAGGGTACGTGACATGAGCGTTGACAGCGCCGCGCCGAGCCAGAGCGGCTTCACCTGGTGGTCGCGATCTGGGCTGACGCCATTTTCCTTCGTGCTGTGGCTGACGCTCGGCTTGATGGCTCTCCTGATCATCTACCCGCTCGGTCTCGCCATCGTCTATGAGTATGACAACATCGTCGCCAGTTTCCATTCGCTGGTCGACGGGCCGCTGTCGCGAACGGTGCCAACCGTCATTCTCAACACGTTGATCGTTGTCTTCGGCGCCACCGCCATTGCTCTCCTGATCGGGTCGATCCTCGCCTGGATCAATGAGCGCAGTGACGCGAGCCTCGGTTTTATCGGGCAATTGCTGCCGCTTTGCGCCCTGATCGTTCCGCCGGTAGCGGGCGTCATCGGCTGGGCAGTGCTGCTCGACCCGCGCGCCGGCCTCGCCAACTTTGCCCTGCGCAATTTGCTCGAGCACTTCGGCATCACGATGCGCACCGGCCCTTTTAACATCTATACGATGTGGGGCCTCGTGATCATCACCAGCCTCTACACGGTTCCGTACGTGTTTCTTGTCGTTTCCGCAGCCCTTCAGCGGGTCGATCCGGCGATGGAAGAAGCCTCGCGGACCGGCGGGGCGGGGCCGATCAAGACGATGATGCGTGTTACGCTGCCCGCCATCCGCCCAGCGCTTGCGGCATCGCTTCTCCTCGGCGTCATTTCCGGTCTCAGCCTTTTCTCTGTACCGGCCGTCCTTGGTGGCGGTGCACGCATCGACGTCATCTCGGTTTATATTTTCCGCCTGCTGCAGTCCTATCCGGCGCAGACCGGCCCCGCAATCACGCTGTCGATCGGCCTGCTGGCGTTGGTTCAGATCCTGCTGGTCCTGCAGAACCTCGTTACTCGTCCTGGCCGCAACGCTGCAATCTCGGGCAAGGGCTTTCGCGCAACGCCGGTGCGCCTGGGAAAGCTGCGCTGGATCGCCTACGCGGTCGCGGTACTCTATCTTTTAGCGACTGCGGTGCTGCCGATCCTGGGCCTGCTGCTCGTCTCGCTCCAGCCCTTCTGGACGCCGGCCGTTAATTTCTCGACCTTGACGCTTGCAAACTTCAGCTTCGTCCTGTTTGAGAACCGGCAGACGGTGAGCGCGCTGATCAACAGCGTCACGCTTGGCTTCATCGTGGCTTCGTTCAACATGCTGGTCACGGGGGCGTTCGCGCTTCACTTCGCGCGCAATGGCAAGGCGCGCAAGCTCGCCGACATTCTGACCGGCATTCCGGCGACGATCCCGCACACGGTTATTGGCGTTGCCTTCATTCTTGCCTTCAGCCGCGAGCCGCTTCGCATCTACGGGACAACGGCGATCCTGTTGCTGGCCTATATCGTCATGACGCTCAGCTACGCCGCCCGTGCTGCCGCATCGGCCGCTGCCTCGATCGGCGGCGAATTGTCGGAAGCATCGCGTGTCTCCAAGGCCTCGGACATGAAAACCCTTTGGAGAATCTCGCTTCCGCTGGCAATGCCCGGGCTTGTTGCCGGCTGGATCATGGTCTTCGTTCACACTGTCGGTGAAGTCACTGCCTCCGCATTCCTTTCCGGCACGCATAATCCGGTCATCGGCCGCGTCCTGCTCGACCTGTGGAATTTCGGAAACTTCCCGCAGGTCGCCTCGCTTGCACTGGTCATCACCGCCATCTCCGCCTCGCTCGTCGGCCTGATGCTGTTCATCACCCGCCGCAGCCAGCGTCTGACAACGTCATGATTCCGCCAGGAACCGATCATCCGCAACACTTCAAGGGAGGAAGCAATGAGTGAAATGAACACGTTCAGGACCCGCCTTGCCACGCTCGCTTCGGCGGCAGCGCTGATGATAGCCGCGACCTCGGGCGCGGCAGCACAGGCCGAAATGCCTGCAGACCTTGTTGCCGCTGCGAAGGCCGAGGGTTCGCTAACGGTCTACACAAACGTCGACCCCTCGTTGATGGAGAAGCTGTCGGCTGCATTTACCGCCGCTCATGGCATCAAGGTCGACATTCAGCGGCAGGCGTCATCGGCGCTTGCGCAACGTTTCGTGGCCGAGAACGACACCGACAATACCATTGCTGATGTCTACTATTCCACTGACCGCGCCTTCCACGATGACCTCTTTGCGAAGGGATTGTTCTCGTCGGTCGAGACCGTTCCTGGTTATGCGGAATGGCCGCAGGAAGCAAAGTCCGAGGGCACGATCACCATCGGCTACAATCCCTATTCCCTCGTATGGAACAAGGACCTTGTTCCGAACGGCCTGACGAGTTGGGAGCAACTGAACGATCCGGCCTATGAAGGACAGGTGATCCTCACCGACCCACGTTCCAGCGTAACGTCGAACCAGTTCTACAAGATGCTGCATGATCTCTACGGAGACGCGTTTCTCGAGAAGCTTGGCAGCCACGCAACCTACTCGCCGAGCGCGGTTCCGGGCATCCAGCAGGTTGCCGCAGGCGCTCAGGCGATCTATGCGCCTGGGATTCATCAGGTGGTGACGGGCCTCGTTGCGTCCGGCGCCCCGCTCGGCGAGAGTTTCCCCGAGCCGTCGATTTCTTCGAACAACGTAGCCAGCCTGGTCGCCAAGGCACCGCACGCCAATGCAGCCAAGCTTTTCGTAGCGTTCCTGATGACGAAGGAAGCGCAGGCAATCAATAATTTCGACGGCTTCTCTCCGATCGAGGGCATCGAAAACACTCGCACGATGCCGCAGATCGTCAATATCGAACCGACAGACGCCATGGCCGCGTCGGAAAAGATCTATCAGTTGATGGGACTGCAATAAGCTGCTTTCCCGAGCTCGACCAATTATGCCGATGCCGCGGTTCGCAGGAACCGCGGCTCTTTTCTTCCGCCATGAAGCAGTTTCCGCCCAAAGACGCTCAAGATTGATGAGCACGGCCGGGCGAAGGCCGTAGACGGGTGCCGTAGGCCGAAGCCGGACGGGTTCGCTCATCGACCCTCATCGGGCGAAAAGGGCGTGGGGGCGGCGTTCCCTAAGGCGCCTTATGCTTGCTGTTGCCGCCGGCTGGATGCGGCCACCCCTCAACCCGATCGAAGGCCTTCCAAAGATCAAACACTGGAAGCGGCGCGCCCACGGACGAGCGAGGGGGCTTTTGGCGCCACATCGGCCATCTTGTCTCAACAATCGAACCCGGCGGATGCGAAAACTACTTCGCGGACGCCGGACAGCTTCCATTTGAATGGATTATGGAAGCTTGCCTCATGGGCAAAGGTATTAATTTGCGGGCAGTAAGCCCTCTTCTGGAAGGAAACGCAGCCCATCCCCGATCTGACATTCAAAAACGATTGGTTCAGACAGAGGTTTGTAGGTGACCGGAGAAAGCCTTCTCACGGTCAAGGTTCCGATATTATTCGATGCGACCCTATATTGGAGAAACTCAATAACAGGCGCTCCATCAGGCGTTACGGTGAAATGCTCATCGGCATAAGCAATGTGAGCGTTAGGCTCTGGAAGGATTTGAAACGCATCAATCCAGAACCCGCCGACAGATCTAATATTGGTGATTATCGTTCCCGATTTTTGAGTACACTTCTTCAAATCAGAAATTGATACGGTTTCTTTCCCGCTAAGAAGCCTATCACGCAGCTGCTCATAAGGAGAGGGGGTTCCGCCAGAGCTAGTTGGGGGGCAACGATAGACACCGTTATTAGTCCAAACAAGTAACGCAACATATGTCGCCTCAAAGACTGTTTGTAAGAAATGAGCTAACAATAAACTTGGCGATTGCTGACGTGAAACTTGACATACAACTGTCATGGATATCACCAAGGGAATGGCATGGTCATTATAATGTTTGTTTACGTTTCTGCCGTCGCTCCTTAGCGGTTGGTTGGAACCCGGTCAGGCGTAAACGATATCAGGATGGCTTTCAATCCCACTTGATGGCTGGCAGTCCAATCGAGCGTGCGCAGAACAATGCAAAACTCAAAACTGCGCCGAGATTTCCGAGGTATCGGTTCCGGTGAGGGAAAGGCATCCTGGCAATCACTTCGCGATCTTCGACGGAGATTAAAATCTGGCGAGAGCTGTCGGCAGCGCTCGCCCGCTCTGGCACTCGTCAACGCCTTAAGATGCACCCGGCCAAACAGGTTTATCCGCATCATCTGGCTGTGTCGCGCGCACCGTTGCGGTCCGTTTAGCCACTGCAATAACGGCCTGCTTCTAGACTGCCCCGCTCAATCTTCCGGGCTGCGTCCTTCAGCGCTGCCATGAGATCAGTGGGATGACTGACCACTTTTACCTCACGACGGATATTGCGGTTCATCCCGATGCGAACGGTACTCCGGGGCTTTGGGGCCGCATTGTGCGACCATTCGTGCAGGAGCCGTTTGTGTTGTCTGCCGAGCAGGCGAAACGGCGCTGCAGCGAGCATGGCTGCTGCGGACGCCGCAATAGACGAGGTCGGAGAGCGGGCTTTTGGCGCGCCCTCAGCGTGCTCAGAGATTGGTCCGGTGATGCTCGCGCACCGCGGCGGCGACTTTGGCGCGTTCCTCCGCAATCTTCTGCTTCGCTTTCGAACGCGTCGTGTCGAGCAGCATCTTCATTGAAGGAACAAACGATTTGATCTGAGCATTTAGGGGAGGCTTCAACGAGAGCCTCAATCATGAGCCGCAGGTCTCCAGCCTTTGAAGGTGAACCCGTAATCGGCTTGAGATGCAAAGTGCTCGCCGCCTTCACGGCGGGACTGCTTTCTTTTGCAGTCCTTGGGCCCGCCCTTGGCCAGCAAAGCCCCGGCGCGAACATAGCGCCGCCACCAGCCGCCGCTCCGGCCGATGACGGGCAATGGACGATGCCCGCCAAGAATTACGCCTCCACGCGCTACAGCGAGCTGAGCGAGATCAATGAGAGCAATGTGGGCCGGCTGCAGGTGGCCTTCACCTTCTCAACCGGCGTGGCGAAAGGTCATGAGGCAGCGCCCTTGGTCGTCGGCGCCACAATGTATATCGTCACCCCCTTTCCCAACATCCTTTATGCGCTCGACCTCACCAAGCCGGGCGCTCCAATGAAATGGAAATTCGAGCCGAAGCCCGAACCTGCTGCGCAGGGCGTGGCCTGCTGCGACGTGGTGAATCGGGGCGCTGTCTTTTCGAACGGCCGCATATTCTTCGCCACGCTCGATGGTCATGCGGTCGCCGTCGATGCCGAGACCGGCGAGCAGGTCTGGAACACGAAGATCGGCAACATCAATATCGGCGAGACCATCACGATGGCGCCGCTGGTGGTGAAGGACAAGGTACTGGTCGGCAATTCCGGCGGCGAACTGGGCGTGCGCGGCTGGATCAAAGCGCTCGATGTCGATGATGGGCACGTTGTCTGGACCGCCTACAGCACCGGCCCGGACAATGAAGTGCTCATCGGGGCGGAGTTCAAGCCCTTCTACGAGATGGACCAAGGGAGGGATCTGGGCGTCACAAGCTGGCCGCCGGACGCGTGGAAGATCGGCGGCGGCAATGTGTGGGGCTGGATTTCCTACGATCCCGAACTCGACCTGATCTATCACGGCACTGGAAATCCGGGTCCGTGGAATCCGGATTTGCGCCCCGGCGACAACAAATGGACGGCCGGTATTTTTGCGCGCGATCCCGATACGGGGTCGGCGCATTGGTTCTATCAATGGACGCCGCACGACCAGCACGATTATGACGGGATCAACGAGCAGATCCTGCTCGACATGGACTGGCAAGGCCAGCCGCGAAAGGTTCTCGTCCGGCCCGAGCGAAACGGCTATGTCTACGTGCTGGACCGGACCACCGGCGAAGTGCTCTCGGCGAAGCCGTTCGGGGCCGTCAATTCGAGCAAAGGCGTCGACCTTGAAACCGGCAGGCTGATCGAGAATCCCGAGAAGAAGACAGGCACCGGCAAGGTCGTCCGCGATATCTGCCCGACGGCATCGGGCGCCAAGGATTGGCAGCCTTCCGCCTTCTCGCCCCGTACGGGGCTGCTCTATATTCCTCACAGCAATCTATGCATGGATGAGCAGGGCGTCGAGGTGAACTATATCGCCGGCACCCCTTATGTCGGCATGAATGTGCGCATGAAGCCGGGGCCAGGTGGGCATCGCGGCGAATTCACCGCCTGGGACATCGCCAACGAAAAACCTGCCTGGAAGCTCAAGGAGAATTTCCCCGTCTGGAGCGGAGCGCTCGTGACCGCCGGCGACGTGGTGTTCTACGGGACCATGGAAGGCTGGTTCAAGGCTGTGAGCGCCAGGACGGGCGAGCTGTTGTGGCAGTTCAAGACCTCGTCGGGGATCATCGGTCAGCCTATCGCCTATCGTGGCCCCGATGGGCATGAATATATCGCGGTGCTTTCCGGCGTGGGCGGTTGGGCCGGTGCCATCGTGACGGGTGATCTCGATCCGCGCGATGCGACCGCCGCGCTCGGCTTCGCCAACGCGATGAGGGACCTCAAGGATGCCACCAATGCCGGAGGGGCGCTCTATGTGTTCCGGCTGCCTTGATACGGTGGGTCCGGTTCTGAGGCGGGGCGGAGGTCGGCTTGTCCGGTGGTTCGTCCTCTCCCTGCCCATCATCGTCGGGCTTGCAGTGCCGGCGTCGGCGCGGGAATTGAGAGTGTGCGCCGATCCGAACAACCTTCCTTTCTCGAATGAACGCGGCGAGGGTTTCGAGAACAAGATCGTCGAGATCCTTGCAAAGGATCTCGGAGCGGAAGTCTCCTATGTCTGGTGGGCGCAGCGGCGCGGATTTGTCCGCAACACGCTTAAGGCCGGCCTTTGCGATCTCATTCCGGGCACGCCGGCTGATCTCGAAATGCTGAGCCCGACTGCGCCCTATTACCGGTCGAGCTATGTTTTCGTCACACGCGAGGATGGGCCGGATATTTCGTCCTTCGATGATCCGCGGCTTCGCGACCTTACGATCGGCGTGCAACTGATCGGCGACGATGGCGCAGACCCACCTCCCGTAACCGAACTGGCGCGCCGTGGCATCGTCGGCCGACTGCGCGGGTTTCCCGTCTATGGGGACTATTCGCTGCCAAACCCGCCGTCGAGAATTATCGAAGCGGTTGCCGAGGGCGAGATCGACGTGGCGATCGCCTGGGGGCCGCTCGCCGGTTATTTCGCGGAAAGACAGCCGGTGAGGCTGAAGGTCGCTCCGGTTTCGCCGCAGGCCGATCAGGCTACGATACCGATGGTCTACGACATCTCGATGGGCGTGCGCCGCGACGACGAGGGTTTGCGTGGCGAGATCGATGCTGCACTCGCCAAGCACAAGCCGGAGATAAAGGCGGTGCTGACCGAGTACAATGTGCCGCTGCTTGACCCGACTGGCAGTAGATCACCATGAAAACCCGCGTTCTCCTCCTGATGCTGCTGTGTGTCGCGATCCCGGTCGCCGGCTGCGAGCGGGAGGAGCGGAACACCCGGCCCGACCCGGCGCTCGGCAGCAGCGAGCAAGGCGTACCGGTAACCACATTGGCGCCTGGAGGGGAGCGGCCGTCGCTTTCCGATACGAAGGCAGCCGAGTTCGAGAACAACGCTTACCATCTCAGCGAGGGCAAGAGGCTGTTCGACTGGTTCAACTGCTCGGGCTGCCATGCCAATGGCGGCGGGGGCATGGGGCCGGCCCTGATGGATGACAAATGGATTTATGGCGGCTCCATCGAATCGATCCACGCGACGATCCGGGATGGCCGGCCGAACGGGATGCCGTCCTTCCGTGACCGGATACCCGACGATCAGATCTGGGAACTTGCCGCATTCGTGCGTGCTCTCTCGGGCAATGCTTCGAAGGCGGCCGCTCCCAGCCGCAACGACGATATGATGGCGCATCCGTCCGAAAACAGGCTGCCGAATGCGACCACCCTGGGGAAATCGCCATGACAAAGGCAGCGGGCCGGATCGCCGGCGCGGTGTTGCTGGCCTTCATCCTTTCCGGTTGCAGCGGCGTGCAGTCGGCCTTGGATCCGAAGGGGCCTGCGGCCGGCGAACTCGCGCGGCTCATCTGGTTCTTCACCGTTCTCTGCACGATCATCTGGGTGCTGGTAATGGGCGTGGTTGCCGGCATCCTGTTGCGTCGAAGGCAAAGGCGATTGCACGATCCGCTTCGTGTCGATCAGGACGAAGAGCGGACGATCTCGCGCGTGGTGATCTCGGCGGTCGGTGCCACTGCCCTGGTGCTGGTCGGGCTCACACTTCTCAGCTTCTTCGCCAACCGTACGCTTGCGGGAATCGGCGAAGACGCGGTCCTGACGATCCGTCTCACAGGGCATCAATGGTGGTGGGAGGTGCGTTATGAAAACGCGGAACCGAACCGGATCCTGACCACAGCCAACGAGATCCACATCCCGGCAGGCGAGGCGGTTCGCCTCCTTCTCGAGTCGGACGATGTCATCCACTCGTTCTGGGTTCCGTCGCTGCATGGGAAGCTCGATCTCGTTCCCGGCATGGTCAACACGCTGACCCTGCGGGCCGACAGGCCCGGCATTTATCGCGGCCAGTGTGCGGAGTTTTGCGGCGCCCAGCACGCCCATATGGCGACCCTTGTGGTCGCCCAGCCGCGGGCCGAGTTCGACGCCTGGTACGACGAGCAGCTGAAATCGGCCGTCGAACCTTCTTCGGAAGAGCAGCGGACCGGGCGCGACACCTTCCTCAACGGCCCTTGTGTCATGTGTCACAGGATCCAGGGCACGCCTGCCGGGGCGATCACCGGTCCCGATCTCACTCACGTCGCCAGCCGGCAGACGATCGCAGCGGGCACCTTGCGGTTCAGTCGCGGCAATCTTGCCGCCTGGATCGCCGATCCACAGGGTATCAAACCCGGCTCCAAGATGCCGGTCATGGATCTCGATGGTGACCAGCTCAATGCGATCGTAGCCTATCTCGAGAGCCTCAAATGAGCAGCGCCGACCTCGCGCCGAAGCCGGAAGGCATCCTGGATACGGAACTTGATGCAGAAAGCCTGCGGCGCCGGCTGGCGGAGACCTGGAAGACCAGGTCGGGATTGGTCGGTTTTCTTTCAAGCGTCGACCATAAGGTCATCGCACGAAGATACCTGATCACCGCCCTGATCTTTCTCTGTCTGGGCGGCCTCAGCGCCGTCGCCATGCGTGTCCAGCTTTCAGGCCCCGAACGCGGCCTAATCGGTCCGGACCTCTACAACCAGCTCTTCACGATGCACGGCGTGACGATGATGTTCCTGTTCGCCGTGCCTATCATGCAGGCCGTCGGCCTCTATCTCGTTCCACTGATGGTTGGGACGCGCAACATCGCTTTCCCGCGCCTCAGTGCCTTTTCCTATTGGGTTTATCTTTCCGGCGGCGTGTTTGTCTGGGTCTCGTTCTTCCTGAATATGGGGCCGGATATCGGCTGGTTCGCCTATGTGCCGTTATCGGGCCCCGAATTCGCGCCCGGCAAGCGCGCGGACGTATGGGCGCAGATGATCACCTATACGGAGGTCTCCTCCCTTGCCGTGGCGGTGGCCACCATAGTCACGGTGCTGAAACAGCGCGCCCCCGGCATGTCGCTCGACCGCATACCGCTGTTCGTCTGGGCAATTCTCGTCACCTCCTTCGTCATCGTCTTTGCCATGCCCTCGGTGATGATCGCCTCGAGCTTTCTCATCCTCGACAGGCTGGTGGGCACACACATATTCAATCCGGCAGAAGGCGGAGACGCACTGATCTTCCAGCATCTCTTCTGGTTCTTCGGGCATCCGGAGGTCTACATCATCTTCCTGCCGGCGACCGGAATGGTTTCCGCCATCGTCCCGACCTTCGCCAGGCGGCCGATCTTCGGCTATCTCGCCCTGGTTCTCTCCCTGATCGCCGTCGGTATCCTCTCCTTCGGGCTGTGGGTTCACCATATGTTCGCGACCGGCCTGCCCAAGCTCGGCGCCAGTTTCTTCACCGCCTCCAGCATGCTGATCGCCATCCCGAACGGCATACAGATCTTCTGCTGGCTGGCGACGCTATGGAGCGGCGGACCGCTTCGCCTGAAGACGCCGCTGCTCTTCGTGTTCGGCTTCTTCTTCATCTTCGTCGCGGGAGGCTTGACCGGCGTCATGCTCGCCTCGGTGCCGCTCGACCTGCAGGTGCACGACACCTATTTCGTGGTCGCACATTTCCATTACGTGCTGATCGGCGGGGCGGTTTTTCCGCTGCTCGGCGCGACCTATTACTGGTTTCCCAAGCTCACCGGCCGGATGATGAGCGAGCGCCTCGGCCGCTGGCATTTCTGGCTCGCCTTCATCGGCTTCAATGCGGCGTTCTTCCCGATGCACATTGTCGGGCTATGGGGCATGCCGCGCCGCGTCTACACCTATCCTGTCGAGCTCGGCTGGGGCGGCATCAACCTCTTCATCACCGCCGGTGCACTCTTGTTCTTCCTCAGCTTCGTGCTGTTCGTGATCAATCTCGCCCGGAGCGCCCGTAGTGGCGAGGCCGCAGGTGAAAACCCCTGGGACGCCGGCACGCTGGAATGGGCGGTCTCCTCACCACCGCCGAACTACAATTTTGCGCGCATACCCGTGGTCGCCCATTCGGAACCGCTCTGGGCCGAGCGCGGCTCGATGCCCGTCGCCGCAGGGCTTCGCGTCGATGCCCGCGAGGTGCTCATATCAACGGTCGCCGAGGCCAAACCGGACCTGAGAGAAAAATCGGCCAGACCGTCAATCTGGCCCTTCTTCTCGGCACTGTCCGTCGGGGGCACCTTTCTTGGCTCCATCTTCACGCCGTGGGCGGTGGTTTGGGGCGCGCTGCCGATCGCCGTCTCGCTGATCGGCTGGTTCTGGCCCAAGGGCGCGCCGGAGGACGAAGAATGAGGGAACGGACCGTCCTCGAATTGTCGAGCCTGCCTACATTCGGCTCAGGTCCGCGCAGCCCGACCTGGTGGGGAACGCTCGCTTTCATCGCGCTGGAAGGCACCGGCTTCGTGCTGGCCGCCGCCACCTATCTCTATCTGGCCTATATCGCGCCTGGCTGGCCGCTCAGCGCGGCTCCGCCCAATCATTGGCCGGGCACGATCGTCACGATCCTCTTGGTGGCAAGCCTTGTCCCCAACCACATTCTCAGCGGTTACGCGAAGAAATGCGAGATGCGCCCCGTCCGCATCGGCATGCTGGTCATGACCGCATTCGGCCTGGCACCCCTCATCGTGCGCGGATTTGAATTCCCTGCCCTTAATATCTACTGGGATACGAATGCCTATGGTTCGATGCTGTGGGTGCTGCTTGGCCTCCACACGCTCCATCTCCTGACCGATGTGGGCGACACGATCGTCCTTGCCGTCCTGATGTTCACCCATCACGGCAACAGCGGCAGGCGGTTCGCCGATGTCGAGGACAATATCTTCTACTGGTACTTCGTCGTCCTCACCTGGCTCCCGCTCTATTTCCTCATCTATTGGCTGCCGAGGTTTTAGATGCGCGCGCTGCAGGCAGGTACATCGTGGGGTGGATTGCTTGCCGGACCGCTGGCCTGGGGAATTTCCACGCAACTCAATTACGCGCTGGTGGAATGGCAGTGCCAGCATCAGGTTCCTGTGATCCCGTTTGCGGCACTCCTTCTTGTGCTTTTCGCAATCGCCGGCGGAGTGCTGTCGTGGCGCGCCTTCGAACAGGGCGGCGCTTCCTTCAAGCCGGAGCGTGAAGCTGGCACCGAGCGCTTCGTCGCAATGCTCGGCATGCTCACGGCAGCACTGTTCGCCCTTGTCACGCTGATGCAGGGCGCAGCTTCGCTCATCCTGGACGAGTGCACGCGATGAACTGGTTCTTCGACGCTTCGATCTGTTTCGGCGCGGGCGCGCCCCAGATCGGCTGGACTGTCGGCCCTGCGATCCTCCTGCCGCTGATCGCGGTTGCGTTGCTTTACGCGGGCGGTGCCTGGCGGCTGTTCCGGCGAAGCAGCAGAGCACAGGGATTGCGGTTGCAGCAAGCTTGGCTTTTCGCCGCCGGGTGGGCGGCGCTCGCCATCGCGCTTGTGACGCCGCTTCATGCCTGGAGCGAGCATCTTTTCACCGCGCATATGATCGAGCATGAGCTGATGATGATCGTGGCCGCACCGCTGATCGTAGCCTCCGGCCCCGGTGCGGCGATGATGTGGGGCCTGCCGCGCTCCTGGCGGCGTGGCCTTGGGCGGCTCTTCCGCTCCGGTGCTCTGTCTGGCCTGTGGAGGCATCTCACGCGGCCGGCGGTCGCGACGGTGCTGCACGGCATTGCAATCTGGGTGTGGCATGTGCCCGGCCTGTTTGAGGCCGCTCTGGAACGCGGCTTTCTGCATTATGCCCAGCATGCCAGCTTTTTCGGCACGGCCCTCCTGTTCTGGTGGGTAATGCTGCCGCGCAGAGGAGGAGAGCAGGGGCCGGGCGCTTCAGTCGCACATTTCTTCCTGACGTCCATGCACACGTCTTTGCTTGGAGTTCTGCTGCTGCTGTCGCCTCGTCTCTGGTATCCGGAAAACTCCGGCCTGTCGGAGCTGTGGGGGCTCTCGCCATTGGAGGACCAGCAGTTGGCCGGGCTGGTGATGTGGGTGCCGGGTGGCCTGGTCTATGGCGGTGCCGCGTTGCTGCTCGCCGGTTTGTGGATCAAATCCAGCAGCAAATCCGTCGAGGGAACGAGTCATGCGCTACCGGCGCGGTAATTGGCGCTTGTTGTCGGAAAGACGCTTCTTCTACACCGCCATAGCCACGGCCATCATGGGCGCGGGCGCGGCGGCGCTGGCCGTTTTCACTTTGCGCCATCGGCGCGAGGCTCCTGCAGCACCTGCGCGTCCGCGTCCGATCGCGACGTCCCGGGCCCTCGTGGTCCGTAAAGAGCTACCTCTGCCGGCAGTTCAAGGCGGCAACTCAGCGCCCGGCCGTCTTTCCCGGCCAAGAGCCTTCAGATGGGCGGCCGCTACGCTCGTGGCCGTGCTGATCATGGGCCTGGCAAGCGCCTGGGTCTATCGCGACCAGCGGGTGGAGCGTCAAACCGATCTTGCCACCGGCGGCGTAGCCGAACGCGCGATACCCATCATGTTGGCGAATGGTTGTGCAGGATGCCACACGATTTCCGGTGTTCCGGGGGCGCAGGGGCAGGCTGGCCCAAAACTCGATGCGACGCTTTCAAAACGGCTGTATCTCGCCGGCGTCATCCCCAATACGCGCGAGAACATGATCCGATGGCTGCGCTCCTCACGGGAGGTGGTTCCACACACGGTCATGCCTTCGACCGGGATATCCGAGCAGGAGGCGCGGGACGTGGCTGCCTATCTCTACGCGATCCGATAGGCAAGCGCGGTTCTAACCTCGCGTGGCCGCCCTCAGGATGTGAGCATGCGCGCGATGCGGTCGAACGCTTCGGCCAATTGCTTCTCCTCGCGGAATACGCAAACGCGCAGAAAGCGACGGGAGGCCTCGCCGAACAAGTGGCCGGGCGCCAATCCGACGCGTGCTCCTTCCAGGATCTGGCGGCAGGCGGATGAGGCGTCCTCATGGCCTTTGAGGGAAAAGAAGACATACATCCCGCCACGCGGTGGGGGGCCGAATTCCGTTTGCGGAAGGCCGGCGAGCCTTTCGTATGCGAGATCGCGCCCGACACGGCACCGCTCCCGGATTGTCGCTACCAGCGGTTCGCCTTGGGTGAGCGCCGCTGCCGCGCCAGCTTGAACAAATCCGGCAGTCCCGCTGTTCATATACTGGGTCATTGCTCCCAGCGGAGCGGCAAGATCGGAAGGATGGGTCAGCCAGCCAACGCGCCAGCCGGTCATCGCCCACGCCTTTGAGAAGCTGTTGACGGCCAGAACGCGGTCTCCGTCTTCGGCGATCTGCAGCAGGGATGGAGCGACATCGCCTTCGAAAAAGAGGCGGGCATACACTTCGTCCGCGATGATCCATATGCCGGTCTTGCGGCTGAATTCGAGCAGGATGCGGTTTTCTTCCGCGCTCGCCACCCATCCGGCGGGGTTGGAGGGTGTCGGCAGGAAGATCGCTTTGGTCTTGTTCGTGCAGCTGGCCAGAAGCCTTTCCATATCGAGCCGCCAGCCACTTTCATCGAAATCAAGCCCGAACGGGACCGGGACCCCGCCTACCAGCTGTATGGCGTTGCGGACGTTGGGCCATTGCGGCTCGATGAAAATAACCTCGTCGCCCGGATCCACGACGAGCTCCACGGCCAGCAGCACCGCCTGCATGCCACTCGGTGTGACGGTGGAGCGGGAGACCGGGATTTCCCGGCCATGGATGCGGGACTGATATTGCGATAGCGCCTCGGTCAGGGCCGGAAGGCCGCGCATATCAGGAATGTAAAAGGTCATCCCCCCGTCGAGGGCGGCCTTAGCGGCGTCGCGGATGAACTGCGGCGTTACCAGGTCGCCTTCACCATACCAGAGTGGAATGACATCGCTGAGCGAGGAGGCGCGAACGGCGAGTTCCGCAACATTCTCGGTAGACAGGTCACGGATGGCAGCCCGGATGCCGGCTGAGGAGTTTAATGAAACGCTTCCACGCCCCTGATCCATCCAGCTGAATCCTCTCCATACGAACTGTATTCCGTTGCAGCATAATTTTGATAGGCCGGCAAGGTGGTTCGGAGAAGCCGCAGCTTACTCAGTCGCCGGAGCTAGGGCCGTCCCATAATGCCCTGGATGCTCGCGAACATCGGCCAAATTATCAGGATTGCCGGAGAAACGGTATACTGTATCCTGTTCAGGAACGGAGGAGAGACGGCTTGGGAGCCCGAAGGAAAGCGGCGGCAAGTCTCAGCAGCCAAATTCATTCCGATCTGCTGCAGAAAATCCAGCGGGGCGAGATCGGCCCCGAAGACCGTTTGGTTGATATCGGCATCGCGCGGGAAATTGGCGTGTCCCGAATGCCGGTCCGGGAAGCGCTGCTGCGGCTGGCTAATGACGGCTATGTCGTGGGCACGACGCGCGGCTTTGTGCTTCCCACCCTTGATCGGCGGGATGTGGCTGACATTTTCGAGGTGCGCCGGCTGATCGAGCCGCGGGCTGCCGCCAATGCTGCGCGCGACATGTCGGACGCTGACCATGACCTGTTGCGACAAGCGGTGGCAAATGCGGAAGACGCTGTTCGGGCACATGACGCCGGCGGTCTGGCGCTTGCCAATGTCAGGTTCCGGCAAATCTGGATCGGGGCTCTGGCAAATCGGCGGCTTGCGGAGACAATCTCGCGCTTTGCGGATCAAGCTCAGGTCGTGCGTGCGGGAACGCTGTATCAGCCCGACACCCAGCAAATCGTCATTCAAGGGCTTCGCCGCCAGTATGATGCCTATGTGACGCGGGACTCCATGGCGGCCCACGATGCCATGAGCGATTTTCTGACGAGCGCCGAGCGAGCCTTCTTCTCGGAACTCCATCGGCCATAATGCGCAACCACAGGCGGTTCAAAGATGACAACCTCTATCAAAGCGCATCCATTGAAGGGACAGAACAAGTTCAAGCTTGGCGTTTTTTCCGCCAATGCCGATGGAGCGCTGGCGATCACGACGGTTCCGGAACGCTGGTCCGCGCGGTGGTCCGATTGCGTTACGTCGGCCCAGATCGCGGATCGTGCCGGGCTTGAATTCGTGCTGCCCATCGCCCGATGGCGCGGTTTCGGTGGCCAGACGCAGGTCCGCGAATGGTCGTTCGAAACCTTCACATGGGCGGCGGCGCTGGCAGCGCTTACCGAGCGTATCGGGCTGTTCATGACGGTCCATGTGCCTCTGGTGCATCCTGTCTATGCCGCCAAAGCGCTTGCAACGGTCGATCATGTGTCCGGGGGGAGGGCGGGGCTCAACATCGTCTGTGGGTGGAACCCCGAAGAGTTCGCCATGTTCGGCACCGCCCCGATGGATCGGCCCTATGAGCAGGCTCAGGAGTGGATCGACATCATCCTGCGCGCCTATGCCTCGAGCGAGCCGTTCGACTATGAGGGTGCCCATTATCAATTGAAGGGCGTGGTAAGCCGACCGGCCAGCTTGCAGCTTCCGCGCCCTGTGACGATGAACGCAGCCTTCGGCCCGCCCGGCCGTGACTATGCGGCACGCAATTGCGATTATCTGTTCTCCACTTTCTCCACTATCGAGGATGGGCGCCGCCACGTCGAAGACGTCAAGAGCCGAGCCTTCGCCTTCGGGCGGGACGTCGGCGTCTATACCGTCTTGCATGTGGTCTGCCGCGAGACGGAACAGGAGGCCCGCACCTATTACGACCGCTACGCCTTGGAGATGGCAGACCACGCGGCTGTCGACAATCACATGGCGAAGAAGAAGGAATTCGCCAATTCGCACGACAGCGAGGCATTCCGCATTTACAAGCAGCGGTTTGCCGGTGGAGCGGGAAGCTATCCGCTGGTCGGGACACCGGAGCAGATCGTTGATGAGATCGCGGCCATAAGCGCGCAGGGCTATGCCGGCGCAGCGCTCAGCTTCGTCAATTACACTTATGAGCTGCCCTTTTTCTGTGATCGCGTGCTGCCGCTCTTGCGCCAAGCCGGGCTGAGGGTCGAATAATGGCCTCCTTGGGACATCCCGCTGACCTTCTGCTGGCGAGGAACAGAAACGCGCCGGGAACCTTTTCTGCAAAGCGCCATCCAATGGTCAAAGGAGGCGGAGATGCGCGCGACGGAATCCAAGACCTCACCAGCCCCTGCAAGCCTCGGAGACATGGATTTGGTGGCCAGAGCCCTTGCCCATGACCGGCAAGCGTTTCAGGCGATCATGAAACAAAACAACCAGAGCCTCTATCGTATCGCCCGCGCGGTAATCCGTGACGACGCGGAAGCGGAGGATGTGGTGCAAGAAGCCTATACGCAGGCCTTCGCGCATCTGGAGGCTTTTCGCGGGGGCTCCAGTCTCTCGACCTGGCTTTCCCGCATCACGATCAACGAAGCCCTCGGCCGGTTGCGAAGAAAGCGCCGGGCGGAAGGAGCCGGTCTTGCGATTGCTGGTGCGGCGGAGGCCGAAATCATCCGCTTTCCACTGAACACGAGCGAAGGCGATCCGGAGCGAACCACGGCTCAGCGCCAGATACTGCATCTGATCGAGCAGGCGATCGATAACCTTCCCGAAGCGTTTCGCACCGTCTTCGTGGCAAGGGTGCTCGAAGGAATGTCGCTTGAGGAAACAGCGAAGTTGCTCGACCTGCGGCCTCAAACGGTGAAGACTAGGTTGCACCGCGCCCGCGCGTTGTTGCGCAGGGATATCGAAGCCAAAATCGGCCCCGTCCTGCTGGATGCATTCCCCTTTGCCGGCCGTCGCTGCGACCGGCTGACTGCAGCAGTGCTGAAGCGGCTCGGCTTTGATGATTGATTTGCGGGAACGTATTCCCCGACGCGGCATCCAATAGACGTCAACTGAAGGAAAGCCCGGCAACAATGCCGGGGAGAGGAAGCATCATGACCGCAAGATCTTTGGCGGCGCTCGCCGCATTCTGCCTTCTTGGAACGGCTGTTCTGGCCGATACGCAGGAAGGTCCGACCGATCCTCAGATCGCTCACATCGCTTATACGGCAGGTCTTATCGATATCGACGCGGCCAAGCTCGCAGTGGAGAAATCGAAGACCAAGGAGGTCGTCGACTTCGCGAAGGACATGATCCGCGACCATGAGGCGGTCAACAAGCAGGCGCTCGCGTTGGTCAAGAAACTCAATGTCACGCCCGAAGACAATGACACGAGCAAGACACTGACCAAGGCAGCTGCAGACAAGAAGACCGAGCTCTCCGGACTCGAAGGCGCTGCTTTCGACAAAGCCTATATCGATAACGAGGTCGCCTATCACAAGCAGGTGAATGAGGCGCTCAAGACGCAACTGATCCCTGCCGCCGACAATGCCGAACTGAAGAGCCTGCTCGAAACCGGTCTGAAGCTCTTCGCAGGCCATCAGGCTCATGCGGAGCACGTTGCCGCCGATCTGAAGTAGGATGCGGATTATGTCCATCGTGTACCGCCGATGGGTTTTCGTGGCATTGGGCCTGCTCCTGGGCGGGGGGCAGGCTCAAGCGGACGCGATCCGGGTCACCATCGACCAGCTTGTATTCTCACCCGACATCATCACAGCCAAGGTTGGCGATACGATCGAATGGATCAACAAGGATCCGATCGACCATACGGCGACGGTAAAGGGAGATTGGGAGGTGATGATACCCGCGGGCCAAACGGTGATCCAGCCCCTTGAAAAGGCCGAAGCGGTGGACTTCTATTGCCGCTTCCATCCCAACATGATGGGCAGGATCATCGTCGAGGAAAAATAGGCCTTGGCATTATTCCGGACTAGACAGCGAGCGTTTGGGCAACGTTCCAAGCAGGCGAGCACCGAAAAGGTTGAGGCAAAGCCCGGCTATAACCAGGCCGGAAGCGGCGAGCTTCCAGCCTTGAAGCGGCTCGCGCAGCACGATCGTCGATCCTAGAAATCCAAACACAGGCACCAGCAACGTGAACGGCGCAACGGTGTTGACCGGATAGCGCCCCAGCAGGCCGCTCCAAACGGCGTAGCCGAAAAGGGTGGAGAGATACACGATATAGGCGATGGACCCGGCTGAGATCCAGTCGAGGCCGATGAAGGAGTTCAGCAACTCCCGGCCTTCCAGCATCAAGCTCACGACGAACAGGGGCGGCAGCGCAAACAGGCTTCCCCATACGACGAGCCCTATCATGTTGACGCTGCCCGAGTGCTGCGAAATGCGTTTGGAAGCCACGTTTCCTCCGCCCCAGGAGGCCGCCGCGGCCACCAACAAAACAAGGCCGATCGCCGTCACGTCTCCGCCGATATGGGCCGCCACCAACGCGACCCCGGAAAACGCAAGCAGCGCTCCGCCGAGTTGCCAAGACGTGGGTTTTTCCTCCAGCACCAATACGGAAAGCGCGATGGTAAAGAAGACCTGGAGTTGCAGGATGAGGGAGGACAGGCCAGCGCTCATGCCGAGCTTCATTCCGGTGAAAAGAAAGCCGAACTGCATGGCGAAGATGAGCAGGCCGTAGATCGCGACCAGTCGCAGCGGAACTTTCGGCCGCTCGACGAAGAAGACCCAGGGAAAGGCGGCGAGGAAAAAACGCGCAACACCGAGCCCCAGCGGGGAGACCTGCCTGAGGCCGAGCTTGATGACGGCGAAATTGACGCCCCAGATGAACACGACGGTGAGGGCCAGAAGCAGGTCGCGCAGCCGCATTGGAAATCTTTCGAGCAAATCCATCTTGCGCCCGAGCAGGGTTCGAGAGGCGGGCCGTGGGTCGGGCATAACCGTTGCCACGGTCCGGCAAGATAGGCGAATGTCAGATCGGTCTTCTTAAAGCATCGGCGGGCAATGGGAAACGCTGCCTGGGGATGCGTCACGAGTTTCTGCAATGGATTTGTGCGCAGGCTGAGCCCCGCTTGATGGGCTCAGCCCCGGTATGACAGCAATGGTTATACGGCCGCTTTGAGCACTCCGCGGCGGATCTGGTCTTCCTCGATGGATTCGAAAAGGGCCCGGAAATTGCCTTCGCCGAAGCCTTCGTCACCCTTTCGTTGGATGAACTCGAAGAAGATCGGGCCGATGACCGTCTTGGAGAAGATCTGCAGCAGGATCTTCGTCATGCCGCCATTCACCACGCCTTCGCCGTCGATCAGGATGCCGTGCTTCTTCATCCGTTCGATCGGTTCCGAATGCCCGCTAACGCGTTGGAAGGACATCTCGTAATAGGTTTCCGGCGGGCCGGGCATGAATTGCAGGCCATTATCCGCAAGCCGGTCGGTGGCATCGTAGATGTTCTCCGTGCCCACCGCGATGTGCTGGATGCCTTCGCCCTTATACTTCTTCAGGTACTCGACGATCTGGCTCGTCTCGTCCTTAGATTCGTTGAGCGGGATACGGATCTTGCCGCAGGGGCTGGTGATGGCGCGGCTGACGAGGCCGGTGATGCGGCCGTCTATGTCGAAATAGTGGATCTGCTTGAAGCCGAAGAGCTCGCGGTAAAAGGCCCACCATTTGTCCATATTGCCGCGATAGACGTTGTGCGTGAGGTGGTCGAGATAATAGAAGCCGACGCCTTCCGGCTTGGGGTTGCGTTCGCCCAGCCACTCGAACTCAGCGTCATAGGCAGAGCCCTTCTCGCCATAGCGATCGATGAAATAGAGCAGCGACCCACCGATGCCGACGATTGCCGGCACATCCAGCGTCTTGTCATTGCCTTGATATGGCTCGGCACCCTTTGACACGGCATAGTCGAAGGCATGTTTTGCATCCACCACGCGCCAGGCCATAGAGGGCGCGCAGGGCCCATGCTCTTCCACGAACCGGGAAGCGTGGGAGCCAGGCTCCGCGTTCACGATGTAATTGATATCGCCCTGGCGCCAGACGGTGATGTCCCTGGTCCCGTGCTTGGCGACCGGCGCGAAGCCCATGCGGTTGAAAAGCTCGGCGAGTTTTTCCGGTTCCGGATGCGCGAATTCCACAAACTCGAAACCGTCCGTGCCTGCCGGATTTTCCGGGCTGATGGTGGCCGGCGGCGCATCATGCGGGAAGGGTCCCATGGTCTCCTCCTGTCTCATCCTCGTTGCCGTGATTTTAGCGGAACCGAGGCGCAGGGAGCTTGCATTCATAGGCTTTGAAGGTCTATTTTTGCACGATCCATGTGAGGCTGTCATGAAATCCGCTCAATCCGTGCATCTTGACAAGGCCGACCGCAAAATCCTGTCTCTCCTTCAGGAAGACGCTCGCCTCACCAACAACGACCTGTCGGAGCGAGTGAACCTCTCCGCATCGCAATGTTCCAGACGCCGGCAGAAGCTGGAAGAGGAGGGTGTGATAAAGGCCTATAGGGCGATCCTCGATCGGGACCGGTTGGGCCATTCCCTCGTGAACATGATCACCGTCACTCTTGCCACGCACAATCGGGACAATGCCCGCCGCTTCGCGGAACTCGTGTCTCGGTTGCCGGAGGTTCAAGAGGCTCACGCGCTCACCGGCGAGATGGACTACATCCTGAAGGTGGTCACACCCGACCTGAAATCCCTGTCCGATTTCGTCAACGAGGTCCTATTGCCTCACGAATCGGTGCAGCACGTGAAGACGGCGATCGTGTTGCAGACACTGAAGGAGCATAGCGGGCTGCCGCTCTGAGGACTACGGTCGCCGTTCGGAAAGTCCCGCCGCCCGTTCCAGAAGGGTGAGCGCTTGAAGAATACCTTGCTTCTCCTGTGTACTGAGGTCATCGAGAAACCGGCTTTCAAATACCCGGGCGATCGGCAGGAGATCCCGATAGGCCTTTATCCCCGACGGCGTGAGGCTGAGATGCTCAAGACGACGGTCGTTCGCATCGGGAGTCCGCTTCAGCCATTTGCGCCGCTCCAGCTCTGCCACCGCCCGGCTCACCTTGGTCTTGTGCATGGATGAGTGCTGAGCGATCTCCGTGGCGCTCATGACGCTGAACTGACCAAGGGTGGCAAGCGTCCGCCATTCCGGTCGGGTGAGTCCATATCTCGCTTTATAATTGGCGGAAAACTTGCGGCTGACCGCTTCGGCAAGCCTGTTCAGCCGGTAAGGCAGAAAGCTTTCGAGCGAGAGGATGTCGTCGTCCGGCATTGTCATTATTTGATAGTTACAAAAACAACAGTTACAAATGAAACGAACTCGCGTCAACATGGAGGAACGCCATGGGCCTCTCCTACATGCCCGGCTTCGGGAACGATTTTGAGACCGAAACGCTGCCTGGATCATTGCCGCAAGGCCGGAACTCGCCGCAGCGCCCTGTCTACGGCCTTTATGCCGAGCAATTCTCCGGCTCACCCTTCACCGCGCCACGCGGCATCAACGAGCGCTCCTGGCTTTACCGGATCAGGCCAAGCGTGAAGCATACGGGCCGTTTCAGGTCGACGGAGTACCCATTCTGGAAATCGGCGCCCAATATCGGCGATCACGAGCTACCGCTTGGCCAGCTGCGCTGGAATCCGGTACCGATCCCCAACGAACGCATCGATTTCCTCTCCGGCATCCGCACCATGACGACAGCCGGCGATGTCTTCACGCAAGCTGGCATGGCCGCCCATGTCTATGTGGCCACCTCGAACATGACCAATGATCATTTCTTCAACGCCGACGGCGAGATGCTCGTCGTGCCACAGCTTGGCGGCCTCCGCCTCCTCACGGAAATGGGCATCATCGAAATAAGACCGGGAGAAATCGCGGTTCTGCCCCGCGGCCTGGTGTTCAGGGTCGAGCTTATGGAGGATCACGCCCGCGGTTACATCTGCGAAAACTACGGCGCGAAGTTCACTCTGCCGGATCGGGGACCGATCGGCGCAAACTGCCTGGCCAACCCGCGCGATTTCAAGACGCCCTGCGCCTGGTTCGAGGATCGGGACGAACCCTGCCGGCTGATCGCAAAATGGTGCGGAAAGTTCTTTGCAACCGAAATCGATCATTCCCCGCTGGACGTGGTCGCCTGGCATGGCAATTACGCGCCATACAAATACGATCTCTCGACCTATTCGCCGGTCGGCTCGATCCTCTTCGACCATCCGGATCCATCGATCTTCACGGTCCTCACGGCGCCCTCTGGCGAGGAGGGGACAGCCAATGTGGACTTCGTCATCTTTCCGCCGCGCTGGCAGGTGGCGGAAAACACTTTTCGACCGCCCTGGTACCACCGCAATATCATGAGCGAGTTCATGGGGCTGATCGAGGGCAAGTATGACGCCAAGGAAGAAGGCTTCGTGCCGGGAGGCATCAGCCTGCACAATATGATGCTGGCGCACGGTCCGGATGCGGACGGCTATGAGAAAGCTTCGAGAACCGAACTCAAGCCGATGAAGCTCGAAAGCACCATGGCCTTCATGTTCGAGACACGCTACCCGCAGATGCTCACGCGTTTTGCCGCCGAAAGCGAAGTGCGGCAGGACAATTACATCGATTGCTGGAGCGGTCTGAAAAAGCGCTTCAATGGCACGCCGGAAGGCGACTGGAGCTAACATGAAGCTTGCCACACTCAGAAACGGCTCTCGCGACGGCAGGCTTGTGGTCGTCTCGCGCGATCTGACACGCTGTACGGACGCCTCGTTCCTCGCCCCGACGCTACAGGCAGCGCTTGATGACTGGCGGCGGATTTCGCCGCATCTGGCGGCGTTGGCGGAAACATTGGAGCACGGGGCAGTACCGTCAGAACGCTTTCACGAACACGAAGCCCTCTCGCCCCTGCCGCGCGCCTATCAATGGGCCGACGGCTCGGCCTATGTGAACCATGTCGAGCTCGTGCGGAAGGCGCGCAATGCGGAAATGCCGGAAAGCTTCTGGACCGACCCGCTGATCTATCAGGGCGGATCGGATTCCTTCCTCGCCCCGCGCGACCCGATCGCCATGGCCGACGAAGCCTGGGGCATAGACATGGAAGCCGAGATCGCCGTCATCATCGACGACGTGCCGATGGGGGGGAGCCGCGAGCAGGCCCAAGAGGCGATCAGGCTCCTCATGCTCGTCAACGACGTATCGTTGCGCGGATTGATCCCTGCCGAGCTTGCGAAAGGCTTCGGCTTCTTCCAATCGAAACCATCATCGGCCTTCTCGCCCGTGGCCGTCACGCCTGATGAGCTTGGCGAGGCATGGGACGGCGGGAAGGTTCATCTGCCCCTCCTAGTCGACCTCAACGGAGAGCGGTTCGGCCGCGCCAATGCGGGAATCGACATGACCTTCGATTTCCCGACGCTCATAGCGCATGCGGCGAAAACCCGGCCGCTTTCGGCTGGAACGATCATCGGCTCGGGCACGGTGTCGAACAAGCTCGAAGGCGGCCCCGGCAAGCCTGTCTCCGAAGGAGGAGCTGGCTATTCCTGCATCGCGGAGGTCCGGATGGTGGAGACCATCACCCGCGGCGAGCCGGCAACGCCTTTCCTGCGCTTCGGCGATGTCGTCCGCATCGAAATGCGCGACGCGGGCGCCCGGTCGATCTTCGGTGCCATCGAGCAGACCGTCGTCAAATACGAAGCTGCCTGAGCTGCCCGCTATTCGGCAGGAAATTCACATAGCTCCCGGATCTTTGGGATAGGCCCGCCGGAAGGCTTCCATCCTGCCGCATTCCTCCGCGATCGCGCGGATGCGAGGCATATCTATCAGATCCACACCCCAGCGCTTCGCGTTGTAGACCTGGGGTATGAGGCACAGATCGGCCATGGTCACCTTGTCGCCATGGCAGAACGTGCCGGTCGCCGGGTGATCGAGCAGCGTCTCGAAGGCCGTCAGTCCTTGGCCGATGAATTTCCGCATCCAGGCAGTGCGGACCTCATCACCGCCCGAAGTAAGCGCCAGGATGTGGTTAACGGTCCCGGTGTTGCAGATGGGGTGGATTTCCATTGCAATGGCGTAGGCCAGCATGCGCACCCTTGCGCGGCCTTCCGGGTCCTCGGGCAGAAGCGGGTGGGCACTGCGCGTCTCGCTCAGATATTCGATGATGGCCAGGGATTGGGTGAGCCGCGTGCCGTCGATATCGAGGACGGGGACAAGGCCTTGGGGGTTGCGCGCAAGGTGCTCGCCGCCCTTCTGCTCCCCCTTCAAGAGATCCACCGGGACGGCTTCATAGTCGATCCCGAGGAGGTTTAGCGCGATCCGAACCCGGTAGCTCGCCGAGGAACGCCAATAGTCGTAGAGAACAACCTTGCCCATGGAGCTGCGATCTCCCTGCCAGGAGCCTTGTCCTGATGGGCTACACTGTCCGCCTCGTTCCTGGCAAGCTGCCGCTTGGTTGCGCTTGGCCCTTCGGCCGCCGTTAACGTACAATTGAAGTTTTTCTTTACGATACATTTGCAGCGTGCATGTTATGCGCTATCGGGCAGAGAGGGTTTTGCGAGGCACCAGCCTTCGGCTCGGCTATGAAATAGGGGCGTTTCCGTTTGTGCGGCTTTGGAGGATATTTCGGCGCGGGTGTCGATCCGGCTGACGCCGGGCCGCTGCTCAAGCGCATGGGATCCGCCATCGCGCATCGCGGGCCGGACGAAAGCGGCATCGCCGTGCTCCACGACGCTGGCCTCTGTCATACGCGTCTCTCCATCGTCGGCCTTGCCGACGGCCAGCAGCCCATGTCGCTCGACGGCGGCAGGCTCACGATCGCCTTCAATGGCGAAATTTTCAATTATGTCGAGTTGCGCGAGGGGCTGATTGCGCGCGGACATGTTTTCCGCACGTCCAGCGATACGGAAGTCATCCTTCATCTCTTTGACGAGAAGGGGCCGGACTGCCTCGCCGACCTCAACGGCGATTTCGCCTTCGCCATCTGGGATGCGCCGCGCCGGCGCATGTTTATCGCCCGCGACCGCATGGGTGTGCGCCCGCTGTTTCACACGACTGTCGGAAACACGCTTTTCTTCGCCTCCGAGGTCAAGGCGCTCCTGGAGGTTCCGGGCGTCGAGGCGGAGATGGACCCCATCGCGCTCGACCAAATCTTCACGCTCTGGGCTCCCATTGCGCCACGCACGGCTTTCAAGGGCATCGAGGAACTCGAGCCCGGGCATATGATGATCGTTGAGGAGGGCGGGCGGACGATCCGCCCTTACTGGTCGCTTTCCTTTCCGGACTCGGGCGAGCCGAGCCGCCATACGGACGAGCGCGCCGCGGCGGAAGAGCTGCGCGCGCTTCTCACCGACGCCACGCGGCTTCGCATGCGCGCCGACGTGCCGGTCGGTTCCTATCTCTCCGGCGGGCTCGATTCCTCCGTCATCTCGGCGCTCGCTTCGGGCATGACGCCTGAAACGCTCCGCACCTTCTCGGTCGCCTTCGACAGCGCCGAACATGACGAGAGCGCCTTTCAGAACGAGGTCGCCGCTGCGCTCGGCACGCTCCACGCCACCGTGCGTTGCGGCGAGGGCGACATTGCTGCGGTCTTCCCCGACGTGATCCGCTTCACTGAGCGGCCGATCCTGCGCACCGCGCCCGCGCCGCTCTTCAAGCTCTCGGCGCTGGTGCGCGAGCGGGGACTGAAGGTGGTGCTTACGGGCGAGGGGGCCGACGAGGTCTTCGCCGGCTACGATATATTCAAGGAGGCGCGGGTGCGCCGCTTCTGCGCGCGCCAGCCGGGCTCGCGCATCCGCCCGCATCTTTTCCGCAAGCTCTATCCCTATCTTCCCGGGCTCAAGCAGCAGTCGGCCGAATATCTCGCCGCCTTCTTCGGCGCAGGCGCGGATTTGCCCGAGGACCCACTTTTTTCCCACAAGCCGCGCATCCGCGCGACGGGGGCCGCCAAGCTCTTCTTCTCCGGTGACCTGCGTGAACAGCTTGCCGGTTACGACGCGGCGGAGGATCTCGCCTCGTGCCTGCCGGAGACCTTCTCCCGCTGGCATCCACTCCATCAGGCTCAGTATCTGGAATCCCGCTTCCTGCTTCCGGGCTACATCCTGTCAAGCCAGGGCGACCGCATGGCGATGGCGCATGGCATCGAAGGGCGCTTCCCCTTCCTCGACCACCGGCTTGTCGAGTTCGCAGCGACGCTCCCGCCCGAGATGAAGCTGAAGGGTCTGGTTGAAAAGCACATTCTGCGCGAGGCGACGCGGGACCTTCTGCCGGAAACGATCCTGCGTCGCACCAAGCAGCCCTACCGCGCGCCCGACAGCCAGTCCTTCCGCGGCGCGGGCGAGAAGGATTATGTGCGCGACGCCATGAGCGTCGAAAAGCTGGCCGCCGGCGGCCTCTTCAACCCGGCCTCGGTCTCGAAACTCTTCGCCAAGAGCCGGCAGCAGCCGCTCTCCGGCTTCCGCGACAACGCCGCCTTCGTCGGCATCCTCTCGTCCCAGCTCTGGCTGGAGACCTTCACCGGTTCACGCCGACGCACGGTTAGGGCCGCATAACTGGAGATTGGAATGGCAGAGAGCATCAAGGATCAGGTCAGGGCCTTCATCATCGAGAATTTTCTTTTCGGCGACACATCGGCCCAAATTGATGACGACGCCTCGCTCATCGAGAACGACGTCATCGATTCAACCGGCGTGCTGGAGCTCGTTGCCTTCATCGAGGAGCGTTTCGGCGTGACGATGGCCGATTCCGAGATCGTCCCGGCGAATCTCGATTCGCTCGACCGGATCACTGCCTATGTCGGCTCGAAGACGGGCAAGGAAACATCGCTCAACGCCTGATCGGCGGAGCGGGGAGGCTGTCATGCGTTTCGAGGAATTCCTGCGGGGCAGCGCCTCGCGTCATGGCTCCAAGACGGCCCTGGTCAGCGGCTCCAAACGGCTCACCTATGCCGAGTTCGATGGGCTGACGGATCGCCTCGCCGCTGCGCTGGCCGCCAGGGGCGTGCGCCGCAACGATCGTGTCCTGGTCTTCATGGACAATTCCTGGGAGGCGGCGGTCTCGATCTTCGCGGTGCTGAAGGCTGGAGCCACCTTCAGCCCCATCAATGCTTCCACCAAGGCCGAGAAGCTCGCCTACATCATCGGCAATTGCGAGGCTGCGGCGGTGCTCACCCAGGCGAAGCTGATGCCGGTTGCCGCCGAAGCCCGCGATCTTCATGGGCGGCCGCTCTTGTTGATCTCCACGGAAGGGCGGGGCGGTTTGGTGCCGGAAAGCGCCATTTCCTTTTCGCAGTGCCTGCAAGCCGAGCCGTTGCCGGTCCCCCATCACGGCATCGATGTCGACCTCGCCATGCTCATCTACACCTCCGGCTCCACCGGACGCCCCAAGGGCGTGATGATGACGCATCGGAATATCGAGGCGGCGGCTACCTCCATCACCACCTATCTGCGCAACACGCCTGACGACATCATCCTGGGCGTGCTGCCGCTCGCCTTCGATTATGGCCTCTATCAGCTTCTGATGTCCGTCAAAATGGGCGCTACGCTGGTCCTGGAAAAGTCCTTTGCCTTCCCGCACGCGATCTTTGACCTGATGCGCAAGGAAAAGGTCACCGGGTTCCCGCTGGTGCCCACCATGGCAGCCATGATCTTGCAGATGCGCGATCTGGAGCCCGGTTTCCTGCCCACGCTGCGCTACGTCACCAACACCGCCGCCGCGCTTCCGCCGCCGCACATCGCGCGCCTGCGCGAGCTTTTCCCCGGGGTCGAGCTCTATTCCATGTACGGGCTCACCGAGTGCAAGCGCTGCACCTACCTCCCGCCGGAGGAACTCGACCGACGGCCGGATTCCGTAGGCATCGCCATCCCCAACACCGAAGCCTTCGTGGTGGATGACGAAGGCAAGCCGCTTCCTCCCGGCGAGGTGGGCGAGCTCGTCATCCGCGGCCCCCATGTCATGCAGGGCTACTGGCGCAATGACGAGGCGACCGCGAAAATGCTGCGCCCAGGCCTCAATCCTTGGGAAAAAGTGCTCTATACGGGGGACCTTTTCCGCACGGATGCTGACGGCTTCCTCTATTTCGTCGGCCGCAAGGACGACATCATCAAGACGCGTGGCGAGAAGGTCGCACCCAAGGAGGTGGAGGCGGTGCTGCACACCCATCCTTCCATCGCCGAGGCCGTCGTGGCCGGCGTGGCGGACCCGGTGCTGGGCCACGCCATTGCCGCCATGGTGGTCTCCAGGGACCCGGCCCTCACCGAGCGCGAGGTTATCCGCCACTGTTCGCAGCACCTGGAAGATTTCATGGTGCCCAAGGTCGTGAAATTCGTCTCAGAATTGCCTAAGACCGATACGGGCAAGGTCAGCCGCAGGCTTGCGGCGGAAAGCATAGAGCCAGCCGCATGAACGCACTTCCTTCCTTCTCTGCCGCCACGCTTACAATCGATCCCGCCGTCGAGACGGAGCGGATCGTCGCCGCGCTTCGCGGGCAGCTCCGCTCGCTGCGCAAGCGCGGGCTCGTGTTGGGCGTCTCGGGCGGTATCGATTCCAGCGTTTCCACCGCGCTCGCGGTGCGGGCCGTAGGCGCGCAGAATGTCTGCTGCCTCTTCATGCCCGAGAACGACTCAGATCCCGAGAGCCTTCGCCTTGGGCAGCTCTTGACGCAAACCTTCGGCGTCGAGGGCATTGTCGAGGATATCGGTCCAAGCCTGAAGGCGATGGGTTGCTACGAGCGGCGCGACAGCTTCATCCGCAAGCTCGTGCCGGATTATGGTCCGGGCTGGGCGTCCAAGATCGTCATTGCCAATGCGCTTGAAGGTGCTGCTTACAACATCTCCTGGCTTGTCGTGCAGGACCCGGAAGGAAACCAGAGCAGACACCGCATGACGCCCGAGGTCTATCTCGGCATCGTCGCCGCCACGAATATGAAGCAGCGCACGCGCAAGCAGATCGAGTATTATCACGCCGACCGGCTGAACTTCGCCGTCATAGGCACGCCGAACCGGCTGGAATACGACCAGGGCTTCTTCGTCAAGAATGGCGACGGCGCGGCTGATGTGAAGCCGATCGCCCACCTCTACAAGTCGCAGGTCTATCAGCTCGCCGAATATCTCGGTGTGCCGGAGGAGATCCGCCGCCGCCCGCCGACGACCGACACCTATTCGCTCGCCCACACGCAGGAGGAGTTCTACTTCTCGCTGCCTTACGACCGCATGGACCTCTGCCTCTACGGACTGAATCACGGCGTTCCGGCAAGCGCGGTTGCCGCGGCGGCCGCACTTACCGAGGAGCAGGTTCAGAGTGTGTGGGCCGACATCGCAGCCAAACGCAAAGCGACGCGCTATCTCCATCTCCCGCCGCTCCTGGTGGAAAAGGTGGAAGAAGCCGGCGCCTGAACGCTTTCTCTCAGGGATTGGCCGTAAGCGGATTCAGCCTTCGCCGAGCTTGCGGCTTTCCACCCATGCCTTCGGATCGACACGCGCGCGGAGAAAGCCGACGGGCAGCGCTGCCGCGTGGAAAAGCCAGGCGACCACCACGTAAAGGCCCATGGCGAGGCCGCCCTTGCGCAAGGACATGACCGCCACGGCGAAGACAAAGGTTGCAAGCACGATTATGAGCGCCATGAGCTTGTTGGGGAGAAAGATCAGGATCGCCAGGCAGAAGGCCATCCAAGCCAGCACAAGCGCCCAGAGGCGTAGCTCGGGCAGCTCCCTCAAGAGCCGTGTGAAGTGAGGCTTGCCCGCGGCGGCACGCAGCAACTCTCCAATGCCGAAAAGATATTTGCTCTTCCAGCGCCTCACGAGGAGGCGATAGGAATTTTCGACGTGGCCGTAATGCTGCACGAAGCGCCTGTCGAGGCGAACGAGACGCCATCCGGCGCTGCGCAGACGGATGCCGAGATCGAACTCCTCATAACCGTGCAGATTGCGGTCGGTAAGATAGCCCACACTTTCAATCGCCGCACGGCGGTAAAGCCCGCCGCCATTCATGCGGTCGATCTCGCCCACACGGTTTTCTGGCGCGTTCCTCGTCACCCGGCGGGAAAATTCCAGGTTCGAAAGGTTCATCTCCTGGACATGGCCAGTGACCCCAGCCACATCGGGATGGTCCTGCAGATATTTGATCGCCTCGGCAAGAAAGCCTGGGTCGAGATCCATGTCACCGTCGAGAAGGCAGACGAAATCATAATGGGCGTATTGGAATCCGAGCTGGCCGCCAATGCCGCAACTCGGCTTTGCGGGGTCGACGATCTGCACCATTGTGGCAGGATATTGCGAAACGATCTCGGCCGTCCGGTCGGTGGACCCGCTATCGGCGACGATCACCTCTCCCTGGCCAGCGGGCAGGCCGGCGAGCGCATGCTCGATGGTGGAGGCGATCCGCTTCTCCTCATTGAGGGTCTTGATGACGATACTGACCGTCAATTCCATCTCCGTGCCAGGCGTTGGTTAAGCAGGCGCAGGAGAAGCCATGTGCCGGTCACGCCGCCAATCCCGCCGGCAAGCTTTACGGCAAAGTCCGCAAACCGGGCATGGCGGTCGCTGAGCGTCAATTGCAGGAGTTCAAGGCCGGCGGCAGCCAAAACAACGGCCAGCAGAACGAGAAGAATGCGCCTGGGGAAAGCGATCGCATAAAGGGCCCCCAGCACCGCGAAAGCGGCGAAGTGCTCGAAATGAACCGGAAATTGCGTGCGCGGCCGCATGTTCAGCGGTGAGAGCGTGGCATAGAGGATGATCGCCAGGATCAGGAAAGGCGCTGCCATGCGTGCCCAATCGAGCAGTTTCGGCGCCAGCCGCCGACGCATGAAGCCGCCCGAGATGATCTGTGTTTCTTCCGTTACGCGCATTTCTACCTGATGTTGTGTCAGTGCGGGAGCAGCGAGCGATAGACGAGTGCCGTGCGCTCCGCAATGGACGGCCATCCATATTGCTCTTCGATTTCTCGCGCCTTCTCGCGTCGTTCCTCCGGCGAATGGGGATGGGCGAGTTTGCGGTCGATGGCGGCAGCCAGCGCGTCCGTATCGCCAAGGGGGAAATAGTCCTCGGGCGGAAGGCCCACTTCCAGATTGGCGGAGATATCGCTGGCAAGGACCGGCAGCCCATTGCCAAGCGCTTCCAGAAGAGCGATGGGCATCCCTTCGTGGCTGGATGGCAGGACAAAGAGAGCCGCATTTGCAAACAGGGCTGCAAGATTGTTCCCGGTTTGGAAACCGGTCATGATAACGCCGGGCACCTCGGCGGCTCTTTCCTTCAATCTCTTGGAATAAGGCGTCTCGAACTCGCTGCCGCCAACGATCACCAGCCTGTAGCCCGGCCGGTTCAGCTTGGAGAAGGCCTCGATCAGGTCGGTCTGGCGTTTCTCCGGCACTAGCCGGGCAACCGTCAGGATATAGCCCTGTTCGTTCAGACCGAATTGCGCAAGAGCGCCGGCCGCGTCTTCGGTGGTGTGGATCGCCACCCCATTCGGGATGAAGCTCACCGGTACGCCGTAGCGGCTTTGCATCGTGTCTGCGACACCGGCCGCGACGGCGATGCGCCTATTGGCGAATTTCATGCCGAGCGCTTCCCCAAGCTTCAGCATCTTTTTTGCGAAGCGGCCCCATTTCTGCCGATCATAATCGAACCCGTGATGGGTCACGACGATCCTGAGGCGCAAGAGTCGAGCAAGCGGTACCACAAGCGAGGGCCCGATTGCGTGAATATGCAGGATGTCGGGACGGCGGAAGGCTGAATAGAGGACGCCCAGGAAGGTATGGATGGCAGCTTCAAGCGCCTGCTTTCGCGGCGACCAGAGCGGCACCACCTTGATGCCATCCCAGACGACCGGTTTCTTCTCTTTCAGATACTGCCGGCGCCCTATGACGGTGACGTCCCATCCCAGGTGCAGCAGTTCCCGGCCCAATATCTCCACATGCCGTTCGACACCGCCCTGGACGTTCGGTATCCCGCGTAGCCCGAGCATCGTGACGCGGCCTGTGACCTCTGACGGGTTCCGCGCCGCCCCGTCATCGGCCGCGTGCTCCTGCCCATCGAGGCGGAGACTCGCGCCGGCGGCGGCATCTTTGCCACCAGCTTCTGTCCCACTTCGAAACGATGCCCCCAAACTATCCATGACCTATAATGAAGATATGACCGAAGCCGAATTAGAGCTTACGTTCCATAAGGCCTTACCGCCGCAAGGTCCAATGGTGTCAGCGTCGCATAGAGGTCGAGCATCCGCCGCTTATAAGCCTGGGGAGAGAATTCTTCCTGGATCCAAGCCCTGCCTAGCCGTCCCATAGCCGTGCGGTCAGCCGCCGAAAGCGATGCCAGTTCGTTCAAGGCCTGGGCGAGGTCGTCCGGCGAGCCAGCTTTTGCGATCCTCCCCGTCTCTCCCTCCTTGATCATTTCCGGAATGCCGCCGATCGCGGAGCCGATCACCGGGCGGCCGAGAGCATAGGCCTCCAGAATGCTGATCGGTGCGTTCTCATACCATTCGGACGGTAGAACCAGCGCCTTCGATTCGCCGATGAGCCTGTGGAGATTTTCTCCCGAAACATAGCCCGCGAACATGACGTCGGCATTCACCGTGCGAGCGAGATCCCGTAGCGCGTTCTCCTCGGGGCCCGTGCCGGCGATAACCAGCTTTTGCCCTGCAAGCGCTGCCGCGCGGATCAAGGTTGCGATGCCCTTTTCCGGCGCAAGCCGGCCAGCATAGACGAAATAGTCCTGCTCTATCCAGTCGGCCTTCATTTGCGAGGCGTCCACGAAATTCGGAATGTAAACCAGCTTTTCCGGCGGCCATCCCCATTCGATGAGCTTCTCGCGGTAGAAGCGGCTCGGCACGACGATACGGTCGATCTTGTCGCGGTAGAGACCGAGAAGCCGGTGGACCAGCGTTTCGATGAACACCACCCCGCTGACCGCAGCCGAATCCTTTACGCAGCGATTGAGCGCGACCTTGTAGATGTGGCCGCCTTTGCACTGCTCGCAAATCGAGCCCTGCCGCAGCATCTTGTAGGCGGGGCAGGCGAGCTTCAGGTCATGCGCCGTCATGACGACCGGAACGCCGGCGTTTTTTAAGGTGGAGAAGATCGCGGGCGACAGGTGGTGATAGACATTGTGGGCGTGGGCGATCATGGGCGGGGCAGCCGCGATCAGTTGCGCGAGCTTTCGCTGCGCCTCGAACGAATAGATGACCTTTGCAGCGTCCAACGCTTTTGTAACGAAGCCTTGTTGATTGCCGTATTCTATCTCCGAAACGAAGTAGTCAGACCATTTGGACGGTTCGTTTTTCTCGTGCTTCATCGCGAACGGCACGACGTCCCAGCCCATTTCGGCAAAGAGCGACATATGGTCGAAGAAGACCGCTTCGGCTCCGCCGCGGCGGTAGAAATAGTTGTTGATCGCCAGGAGGCGCGGCCCATCCGTCCGCATGATCGGTGGCGCCACGGTTCAGGCCTCCCAGCCAAGCAGTGAAACAGCTTCGCCCATGGTGACGATCCGGCAATTCTTCGACATTGCGTAGGAAACCAGATGATCGAAGGTCTCGGGCGTGCAGCCGAACGGCGTGGGGGTCTCCACGATGTCGTGGGTGAAGAAGATCAGCCACCCCGGCTCGACGGCCACATTGTCGATCCAGCCGGTGAGGGTCCGCGCATATTCCTCGGGCTGGCGGATTTCCACTCCCTTCAACATCAGGTGGTCCGCCCTGCCACGGTTGATCGCCTCGCCTGCCCCCCTGCAGGCGGCGTAGCGGGAGGAAAGCACCCGTCTTGCTGACGGCCAGGCGGCATTGAATGGATAGGAGAAGCTGCGGATCGGCTGCTCCACGCCAGCTCCTCGCAAATAAGCTTCGTTCCTGGCCAGGTCTTCCTCAAGCCCGCTTCCGATCGTCCTGAGCTTGCGGTGGGCAAAGGTGTGGCAGCCGATTTCATGGCCTCGCATCGAGAGTTCGCGGCAGCCTTCGGGCGAGATCAACCTGCGGCCGGGCTCTACATGCGAAGCTATGCCGCCGGAAATGTAGAATGTGCCGCGGGCGCCATATCGTTCCAGAATCCGAGCGCCATTGGTGAGTGCGGTCTCGGGCACGTCGTCGAAGGTGAACGTGACGAGCGGCGTGTCTGTCGCGACCTCCCGCTCCCGGCTGCCCATTTTCCAAAGAAAGCGATTGACCGCACGATCGATCAGCTCGCCCGTATCCGCGACGCCCCCCACCATTTCCTATGTTCCCCCCGTTGCCCGAGAATGGATTATCCGGGTAGAGGCCGAAGCCTGAAGCCGAAATCCGTAAAGCGCCAGCATGAAGGTGAACCAGAGCATGTTGCCACCTTCAAAGAACAGGCTTTCGAGACCGGCATTGAAAAGCGTGTACAGCCAAACGCGAAAATAAAGCCGCATCAGCGGCGAGTGCTGCTCTTCCGGCTTCACCCGAGCGATATCGCGAAGGGGAAGAAAGAGCACCCAGATCAGCGTCAGCAGCAAGCCCGGAACACCGGTCATAAGCGTGATGTCGAGAAACGAATTGTGCCCGTTGGCGGCCGCAACCGCCCATGTCTCGATCGAACCGCCGCTGTAGACAAGTTCTTCCGTCTGCCAGAACCCCTTAAAGCCGTAGCCCAGTATGGGGTTTTCCGCAATCGCGCCGAACGCAAAGCGCCAGATATCTGCGCGGTTCGTAAATGTCGCGTCAATCCCGAGATTGGTGAGAAACGCGCCGAAAGGCTCTATGACAGCCGCCCCGACAGCGAGCAAGTTGAACAGCGCGACGCCGCCAACCGCAATGGGCACGCGCAGAAAGCGGAAACGCTCGAACGCCCAGGCCACGATGAGAGTGGCCGGAAGCATTGCGCTGGATGTCTTTCCTCCCGTATGGATCAGGAAGAAGACCGCCATCACCACGATGAGGCCGCCCAGGAGGCGCGACCACGCGGCCATGACGAAAAGCCCGAAGAACGAAGCTATCACCATAGCCGCCGCGGCACTGTTCTTGTGCGGGAAGTGGCCGCGCCAAAGCCCGGCATTCATCGGCTCGCGCAATTCGGTGGCTTGGTGAATGGAGACATTAGGCTCGAAAAGCACACCGTAATAGGAAAGCAGAAGCGCTGCCAGGGTCCCCAGGGCAAGCATCACCGCAAAGTGCCGCTCCGATACCGGAATCAAGAGATATATGCTGGCATTCACCGTCATGATGACGGCCAGGACAACCCCCTTTATCCCGAGCATCGGTTCGTTCGAGAGGATCGAGACGAACAGAAACCATGCGAAGAGGGGAATGAGGACAAGACGCGGCTGGAGGATCTGATTTCGCAGCGCGTGGAACAATCCGAAGAGCAGGATCAGGCCTGACAGCCCGAGGGAGACGATCTGATTTAGCCTATTTGAATTTCCCGCCGAAGGATCGAGCACGGCCTCACCGGTCAGATCCACGAACGGGTTGAGAGAAATCCAGAAGAACAGGAACAGCGCCATGAACAGCACCGTACGTGCTGCTGTGTTGGCCGCCCTTTCCGGCAGATCGACGGCGCTCAGCTCGGCGGTCTGCATTGGAGGGGCCCCTGCGTCATGTGGCCGGCCTATGTGGTAGGCGCAGATAGTTCAGGAGGCCAAGAGCCAGCGCCAATCCAAGGCCAATAAAGAGCCCGCCGAAAGCGCCCGCAGCCATTAGGATCATGGTGCGGGGCGGCCAGCTTCGCGAGGTTGGCGGCACCGCCCGTGAGATCACGCGGATGTTGCTGGTGTCGATCTGCTGCCGCTCGGTGATTTCCTGGCTGCGCGAAAGGAAGGTTTCGTAGAGAGCAGCCTTGGCCCGCGCATCCCGCTCCAGTTCGCGAAGGGTCACCAGGGCGCTGTTGTCCTGGAAGACGACGTTTTCCTCGGCCTGGGCCTTTTGGCGCAACTCGTTCAGCACCATGGTTGCCTGATCGGCTTCCAATTTTGCGGCGTTGACGATGCGTTGTGCCTCGGAGGCGATCGCTCGTTCCACCGCTGCAATCTCGGTCCTGATCGCCTGCAGGCGCGGATGCCGGTCAAGATAGGTGAGCGACAGCGCCTGCAACTGCTGCTGAAGCTGGTTGTATTGGGCGCGCAGCGTGGTCAGAGTGTCCGATTGAAAGCCGGGCAACGTTGCCGAACTGCGTTCATTCAGCGCCCTCTGCAGTTCGCGATAGCGGCTATCCAGCTGGATCTGGCGCTGTTGAGCCGCGAGTACCTGAGTGTCCAATTCTCCGGAACGGCGGGCGCTCGCGAGATTGTCGCCGCTCGACTGCAGCCCGTGCTCCCGCTTGAATTCTTCAACCCGCGCTTCGGCCTGCGTGACGCTGGTCCGCAGTTCGTCGAGTCGCTGCGTGATGCTCGATACGACGCGTCCGGCACTCCGTGACGCGGATTCGAACAGCTCGGTCTCGAAAGCATCCACGATCGCATTGGAGATTTCGACCGACTTGTATGGATCGTCGGTCCACACGCTTAGAACGACGACATAGGATCGCTCCTCACGGCGCGCCTCCACGCGCTCGGAAAGCGCTCGCAACACGCCAAGCTTCCGATCCCCTTCGTCGGGCCGACCGGAAAAAAGCTCCTTGATGGGGTCAAGCAGGCCGGGCTTCACGAATTCAGGGTCTTCCGTCAGGCGCAGTTGATCGATGACGCGCTCGAGCACATTGCGTGAGGTGAGGACCCTCAGCTTGCTTTCCGCCTCGAGCAGCTGCGTATCGCGCTGGGGCGTGTTGGCGAACACGTCGTCATCGACCACCTGCAGGTTCGACGGGTCCACCATGATGTCTGTGTAGACGGTGTATCGAGGGCTGGCGGTGATGGCGTAGATGAAAGCGGCAGCCACGCCTGCGAGCACCATCAAGGCGATGAGATACTTCCCTCTGTTGAGCCAGGAGACCACATCGTCAGGCGTGAGCTGGTGCAGTCTTGCCATATAGTCGGAAACACGCGGCGCTTCGGCCGCTCGCTGAGGGGGCAGATCAGAGGGCCGTTGCGGTGGCGCGGGATCCTCAACCGGCTCGGTGACCGGTGCACTGCTGGGAAGCATGTTCAGGAGCGAGCCGCGCGTAGGCGTCTTTGCGGCCTCAGCTTCGCCTGGCCTCCTCGGTCCGCGAGGCGGTTTTGCTACTTCGTACATGCCTTACCTGCCCAGGGGCCCCTTACTCGGCCGGAAGCTGCAACTTCGGGTGAACTTCCGTAAAATTTATCACGGTATCGTTTATCACGTCTTAAACCATGTTTCGGAAGAGCGCATTCGCCTTCCTGGGCGACGTGATCAGAAGCCGGCCACCAGATTGCTCCACCGCTCCGAAGCGAGACCGCCGACATAGATATCGTCGTTAAGTGCGGCCGTCACGATTTCGGAATAACGCGTGGCGAAGCAGAAATACCCGGAATGTTTGAAGGTCAACTGCCTTTGACGCATGAGGGCCTTCATGAGGAAGGGCTGTGCGGTGCCTCTTGCCTCGCAATAGCCTTCGCTGTCGAAAAAGGCGAGCATTTGCTCGATGACTTGCCGCTCCCGTCCCTCCAGGCAGATCACATTGAGAACGCGTGCAATGCGCTTCGGTTGGCCAAAATAAAGCACCAGGCCAACGGTTTCGCCGTTACGGTCGAGGATCTTTCGGCAGTTCAGCGACCCGCAAGCGGTATTCTTTCCCGCAAGCGAGATTAGCCAGGAGAATTCCTCGGCGGACCAGACCGGGCGAACCGAAAAGCGCTTCAGGAGGATTTCCGCCTGCTGCCTGAACTCTTCGAAGCTTGCCGGCTCCACGCGATAGCCGCTCTCCGCCGTGGGCGTAAAGGAGGCGACGAGCCGCCGTGCCAGACCGTCCAAAGGGCCTGCGAACAGCTTGAAGGGGGTGGGCCGCAAAGCCGGCATGACGGCGCAGAGGCGTTCGGCTGCGCTGGCGAAAGGTCGCAAGACCCGACGCCACTCCAGGCTTTGGATCGGCAGGATGTGGCCGCCTCCGGCCTCCCAATGGTCGGCGCTCACGGGTGAAGCATTGTCGGAAAAAATGAAATCCTGGCGCTTGGCGCGCAGGGTCCGCGCAAGATGTGCAGCGCCGATCGCGCCGGGCTTTCCATCTGCCATGAAGGCGCAGAGCAGCCTTCCCGTCAGCTTGCGTTCGCCGACCCAGAACTGCATGGGTACGGAAAGGACCGCGCTGTCGATGCGGCCAGCCGAATTCTCATGGAGGATGCTGCCATATTCGGGCGCGTAGAGCGGGCTCGAGAAGAAGGCGGTGTCCAGATAACTGTGAAATTCCGGGCTGCCTTCCCGATCGTCGTTCCGGAAGATGCAGTTGAAGAGCTTGCTGATGGCGGCGATATCGGCGCGCTCCATCGGACGTACGCGTCCGCGCCGGTTGGTTGCATCTGCGTTTGCCTCCCCTCGATCCGAGGGAATGCTCGCATTTGGCACCGCGCCGTTTCCATGCAGCTCCAGTGCGTTCACGGCTGAGCCCCCTTCAGCAGCTGCGCTCCGGTGGAACCGCCCCTGCTTTTTCGTATGGCCCGCGCCAGGACGGCCCAGGAGGCGATGACCATGCCGAACTCGATGACATAGAACGAGATGATCGTGCCGGCCGGAGGATCGTACCAGGTGGCCCATGCTGTAATCGCGCATCCTAAGAGGCTGCCGAGCGACATCACCGTTCCGCGATAGGCATGGTTCCCGGCAGCGCCAAGGGCCTCCACCGCGACCGACCAGATCGCCAGCAAGATCACCACCCAGCTGAGTTTGCGCACGAATGAGACCAGGGAGACATAGTCGTGCCCGAAGAGGTAGGGCAGAACGGGTGCGATGATGAATACGGCGACAGCCGCCGCGACCGAGATCAATATCGCGGCGGCGAGCACCTTCTTCACGCGTTCGGCGATGTGGTGCAGTCCTTCCGCGCTGGCCCTCGCCGAACCGGGATAGATCAGGCGGTTGAGGGCTTCGACCGAAAGATAGCTGCTTTCGATCATGCGGCGGGCTACACTGTAGCTCGATACGATTTCCGGCGTCGAAACGAGGCTCAGAACCATGAGGTCGACGTTCTGCCGTGCCGCGCGCAATATGAAGGGCACGCAGAAATAGATGCCGTTCATGATCTCTTCCCGCACGATGCGGAACTCTGGAGAACCGAGCCGCAATAGCATGCGGAAACAGACGAGAGCGACAAGAACGTGGCAGGCGAACTGCCATATGGTCCATTCGGCCGTGGTCGACACGCCGAAGGCAAAGCAGGCCAGCACCGCGGCGATCGTCCGTGCGACGGCAAATCCAACCACGACCTTGTTGGCGGTCCCGAATTCACTGCGCCCGATGAATGTCTGCTCGGTCAGCACGATCAGGCGTACGAGAACGATGTTGGTGACCAGCATGGCGCCGATCAGGAGCGCGTTCAGGGCCGGATTTGCGGAAAGCTCGAACAGGAACGGGAGCGTGATCGCGCCAGCCGCGACGAGGATCGCCCCGGTGATCCCCGTCAGGATCAGGTTATGGCCGAGCAGGACCGGATAGGTGGACCCGTCGCGCGCCACGCGGCGAACGAGGCTTTCCATGGCTCCGAGGCCGCACAGGTGTAGCGCGACGCTGGAGATTGCGGTGATGCCTACGAAAAGGCTGAATTCGTGCACGCCAAGGGATCTGGCCAAGACGGCGAAGGTGATGAGCTGCGCGGCCGAGCTGATGATGAGGCTTCCGCCCGATGCCGCGTAGGCAACGAGCTTGTCAAAGGCGGATCTGAAATCGCCCGTGATCTGCCTGAAACCGAACATTAAACCCCGCACACAGGTGCCAGCCCGTCCTGGTCGCATTCGCAAGAGGGCAGGCTGCGGCCCTCATATACCTTATTTCTCGGCTTTGGTACCCAGCCGGATAACAGCAGGGTTAACGTGATTGGCGGCCCATCGCGAGGCTTCAAGCTCCATTTACCTCTGTGGGCTATATCCGCCAGCACGATACGGGGAGGCGCATTTACATGGCGAAACCAGCGAACACCGAAGCGGCTCGCGGATCTGCACGATCTGCACGCTTCATGGGACTGGATCTTGAAATTTCGCCCGATGTGCTGGTGCCGCGAGAGGAAACCGAGCTTTTGGGCCGGAACGCCGTCGAGCTGCTGCAGGAGATCGAGGGCAATCCCGTGGTCATCGATATGTGTTGCGGGTCGGGCAATCTGGCGCTCGCGATCGCGAGTGCTGTGCCCGATGCGCAGGTCTGGGCTTCGGACCTCACCGAAAGCACGGTGAGGCTTGCGCGGCGAAACGCCGAGCGCCTCGGTCTTCTCGAACGCGTGAAGGTGGTCCAGGGCGATCTGTTTTCCGGGCTGGCGGGCGAGGAACTGGAGGGCCGGGTGGATGTCATCGTCAGCAACCCGCCATACATTTCCACGTCGCGCCTGGAGACAGATCGCGCTCATCTTCTGGAGAACGAGCCGAGGGAAGCTTTCGACGGTGGCCCATATGGCCTCTCGATCCACCAGCGGCTGGTTCGCGAGGCGGCCGCTTTCCTCAAGCGCGGCGGTTGGCTCGCTTTCGAATTCGGTGAAGGGCAGGAGCGCCAGGTCGCAATCCTTCTGAAACGCGCCGGAATTTACGAAGAGCCCCGCTTCGCCAGCGACGAGGCAGGCAAGCCCCGCGTCGCGATCGCACGCAGGAAGCAGGAGCCATGACCGCAATCCGCCCGCTGGAGGACACCGATATTTCGGCGGTGGCGGGTCTGTTCCAGCGCATTTTCCGCGATCCCCGGCAGAAGCCCCCCGCTTCGCTCGCGGCCTATCTGAGGCGGCTCTATCTTGATTTTCCTGGGCGGGACCCGGAAATCAATCCGCTCGTTCACATAAGGAGTGATGGCAGCATCTCTGGCTTCGTGGGTGTGACGCCTCTGCCGATGGTGCTCGAAGGCAAGCCGTTGCGCGCGGCCATCTGCGGCTCGCTGATGGTAGAAGACCGGGACACCGATCCCATGGCAGGCGCGCGGCTCCTCAAGGCGTTCCTCGCCGGGCCGCAGGACCTTTCCTTCAGCGAGACCGCAAGCGAAGTCTCGGCCAATATGTGGACGAGGCTCCGCGGCATCCAGCTTCCGGCATACAGCCTGGACTGGATACGCGTCATCCAGCCGCTTTCCTTTGCGACCCAGCTCCTGTCCGGCAAGGTTGGTGCCGCGCGCTTGTTTTCGGCGCTGGCGCTTGCGGCGGATCGCCGGCTGAACAGTCGGATGGCGCCGGACGCGCTACGCTGGTCGGGTGTGCCCAGGGGCTGGAGGCGGGCTAGTGCGCTGAGCGTAACGGAAATCGAGCCGGACGAGTTCGCAGGTTTGGTTCCCGCCCTGACCACCCAATTCGACCTGCGACCGAATTGGGCCTCTCACCAGCTGGAAGAGATCCTGCGCGACGCGGAGCGCAAGGAGGAGTTCGGCCCCGCCCGCTTTTGCAGGGTGGATGCCAAGACAGGCAAGACGCTGGGGGCGTTTCTCTATCACGCTGCTCCCGGCGGGATCGGGCGCGTGTTGCAGGTGCTCCACTTGCCCGGCCATGCGGGCGCCGTGGTGGACGCGATGTTCGCACATTCGGCAGACAAGGGCTTGGCAGGACTGAGGGGACGTACCCAGCCGGCCCTCCTCGAAGCCATGCTGGGCCGGCGCGTCGCCTTCACGCATCTTGCCTCGACAGTGGTCCACGCACGGGATCCCGAGGTGCTCGCTGCGTTGCAGGAGGGAAGGGCCTTCCTGAACGGCATCGCGGGCGAACACTGGAGCCGCCTCATCGGCAGCCGCTTCGATTAACTTGGTCGGAGCTGAGCGCTCGGCGGGCCATCTTCAAAGGTTTTGTTGTGTTGAGCGGAAGCCTGTCGATGGCAGGCGGCCCCATGCCTCTGCAGTGGAGAAAACGTCGACCGGTAGGTCCGGAGCTCTTCGAACCTGGCTGATAGGCGGGCTAGACTGCCCGCTTGATCGCCTCCCTCAGCCGATGCGAAGGGAGTCGTCGTCCAACTCCGCGCCGCCGCGCACGCGGCGGAACATTTCAACGAGACCGTCGACCGTCATGTTCTTGCGGCGTTCGCCGGCGATATCGAGGACAACCCGGCCTTCATGCAGCATGATGGTGCGTGTCCCGAGATCGAGCGCCTGGCGCATGGAGTGGGTGACCATCAGCGTTGTCAGGCGATGGGATGTGACGAGACGCTGCGTCAGTTCGGCAACGAACTCGGCCATTCCCGGATCGAGAGCGGCCGTATGCTCATCGAGCAGCAGGACCTCGGCCTTTGCCAAAGTGGCCATCACGAGCGAAAGCGCCTGCCGTTGGCCGCCTGACAACAGCCCCATGCGGTCGGCCATCCGGTTCTCAAGGTTCAGGCCAAGCTCGGCCACCTTCTCGCGCAGTTCACCGCGCCGGTCCACCGTGAGCGCGGAACCCAGGCCGCGCCTCGCTCCGCGCATCCATGCAAGCGCGAGATTCTCCTCGATGGAAAGATCGGCACAAGAGCCGGCAAGGGGATCCTGGAACACGCGGGCAACGCGGCGCGCCCGCTTGGCAGGCTGCTCCCGGGTAACGTCGCGGCCACCGATCTCGATGTTGCCGCTGCGGGGGGCGACATCGCCCGCGATCGCCGCCAAAAGCGTCGATTTCCCTGCCCCGTTCGAGCCGATCACGGTCACGAACTCGGCCTCGTTGAGGGTGAGATCGATACCGGCGATCGCGCGCCTTTCAAGCGGAGTACCGGGGTTGAAGGTGACGTGCAGGTCCTTGACGGAGATCATCGCGCGACCCTCTTTCCAGCGCGCAGCTTGGGCAGGATGAGAGCGAGCGCCACCAGCACCGCCGTCACCAGATTAAGATCGGACGGATTGAGGTAGAGGAGATCCGCCGAGAGCGCGAGCTGCACCGCCACACGGTAAATGACCGAACCGATGACGCAGGCGAAAAGGGCGATCAGCATGGAGCGGCTGCGGAACAGGGTCTCGCCCACGATTACGGAAGCGAGGCCGACGACGATGGTGCCAACGCCGGAGGTCACGTCGGCAAAGCCCGAGATCTGGGCGAAGAGGGCGCCGCCGAGCCCCGTGAGCGCGTTGGAAAGCGCCATGCCCACGTAAATCTGACCACCGACATCGACGCCATTGGCGCGGGCCATGCGCGGGTTGGCGCCTGCCGCCCGCATCGCCAGCCCGAAATCGCTGCTGAGGAAACGCGCCAGCAAAAGGACCGCGATCAGGATGAGCACCGCGAGTATAGCCGGGCGGACAAGGTGATCCGGCAGGCCGAGATCATAGAAGGGCGTGATCACCGTATCCTGATTGAGAACCGCCATGTTCGGCCGCCCCATGACACGCAGATTGACCGAAAAGAGCGCAATCATGGTGAGGATCGAGGCAAGCAGGTTGAGGATGCCGAAACGGACGTTGAGGAAGGCCGTCACCAACCCGCAGGCGGCGCCGCTAAGGGCGGCGATCAGGCACGCCAGCCACGGATTCCAGCCGGCGGTGATAGCAACTGCCGCCGTTGCGGCACCGAGCGGGAACGATCCGTCGACGGTGAGGTCGGGAAAATCGAGAACACGGAAGGCTAGGAATACGCCGAGGGCGACGAAGCCATAGACCAGACCAAGCTCAACGGCTCCCCAGAAGGCGATGGCAGACATCAAGACGAGCAACCCTGATAAACAATCAGCACTTGTGGTTCCGGGTGGCGCGAAGCACCGGCAAGTGCAAGCAAAAAATGCGAAGCGCGAAAAAATACATGCAAAAACGGCCCCGCCTTGGAAGACGGGGCCGTTCGATCGGTTATTCGATGACCTTGGAGGCGCGGTCGATCACCGCCTGCGGCAGCTCCACGCCCATGCCTTCAGCCGCCTTGCGGTTGACGACGAGATTGGTGCCTGAAGCGAAGGTAACCGGGATCTTGGCCGGCTCCTCGCCTTTCAGGATGCGGACCACAACCTCCGCGGTTTCCTTGCCGACCTCGTAATAGTTGAAGCCGACGGAAGCGAGCGCGCCGCGCTCGACCGAATCCGTGTCGCCCGAGATCAGCGGGATGTCGTTTTCCTCGGCCACGCGGATCAGTGATTCAAGGGCCGAGACAATGGTGTTGTCAGTCGGCACATAGAGGGCCTGCACCTTGCCGACCGCGCTACGGGCTGCCGCCTGCACGTCCGCCGATTTGTTAGCGGGCGCCTCGACGACGGAGACCCCTTGTGCCTCGGCAGCTTCCTTGAAGAGATTGAGAAGCACCACGGAATTGGCTTCCCCGGGATTATAGACGAAGCCGATGCTCTTGACGTCCGGCACCAGTTCCTTGATCAGCGCGACATGATCGGCGATCGGAGAAAGGTCGGAAACGCCCGTGACATTGGCGCCCGGCTCATCATTCGATTTCACGAGGCCGGCTGCAACCGGATCGGTCACCGCCGAAAAAACGATCGGGATTTCGCGCGTGGCTGCCGCCACCGCCTGCGCCGACGGGGTGGAAATGGGAACGATCACATTCGGATTGTTGCCCACGAATTCACGGGCGATCTGCGCTGCCGTCGCGGTGTTGCCCTGAGCCGATTCATAGGTGAATTCGAGGTTTTCACCTTCCTTGTAGCCAGCCTCCCCCAGCCCGTCACGCACACCGTCGCGAACCGCGTCCAGCGCGGGATGCTCGACGATCGCCGTGACCGACACTTTCACGGTCTGAGCGTAGGCTGCAGTGGAAAGCGCGAGGCTTGCCGCTGCAAGCAGAAGGATTTTTCTCATAAGTCGCTCCCTAGATTGTTGTTGCCTGATCGTTGTTCCCGCCGGACAACCCTCCCGGCAGTCTCTATTGCCCGGAACTCCGCGGCCATAACGGATTCCTTTAAGGGATGAAACGATGGTTCGTCCAGATGGAGAAGGGCGCATCGGCACAAACTTCAGGCTGTACCTCCGGATGGAGGAGCCGCGAGCCTGCCGCCGGTCAGGGGCCTTGGTGCGCCGGTGGTCTGCGGAAAGCTGATGGGCAGCCCGCGCAAGCTCCGCATGGCGAGATAGGCGAAGCATTCGGCCTCGATCGCATCCCCACGCATGCCGGACTGGTCGACCTGCAGCACCTCCACGCCGGCGCGGTGGCGCAGCTCCGCCATGAGCGAGGGATTCCTGCGGCCGCCGCCGCAGACCAGGAGCCGGGTCGGACGCTTTGGCAAGCCGTCGAGTGCTCGCCCGACTGCCGCCGCCGCGAAGGCCGTCAGCGTTGCCGCTCCGTCTTCGATAGAAAGCCCTTCGGCCATATCGGCGGTGAACGAATTCCGGTCGAGCGATTTCGGATAGGGAGCGCCGAAATAGGGATGATCGAGGAGGCGGGAGAGCCGCGCCTCATCTACCGTTCCGGAGCGGGCGATCAGCCCGTCAATGTCGAAATCTCCCCGACCGTGGCGCTTGATCCAGTCGTTGACCGGTGCGTTGGCAGGGCCGGTATCGAAGGCGGCCATCTCATCGCCGTCGCACCAGGTTATGTTGCCGACGCCCCCGAGATTGAGCATGGCCGTTTCAGGGCCGCCACCGATCCTTTCGAGGAGCGCGCGATGATAGACCGGCACAAGGGGCGCGCCTTGCCCACCCGCTTCCACATCCGCAGAGCGGAAATCATAAATCACGTTGATGCCGGTGATCCCTGCCATGAGCGGACCATCGCCCAACTGGCGCGTGTGGCCTCGCCTGCCTCCGTCCGGCGGGATATGCAGCACGGTCTGTCCGTGAAAACCAATTCCCGCGATCTCCTCCGCCGAAAGGCCGTTCTCCCTCAGGAAGTCATTCACCGCGAAAGCCTGCGCGCGCGTCAGCGCGGCTTCGGCTTCACGGAAAATGGCTGGCTCCTCCCCCTGGAAACGCCACCTGCCGGCCTCCTCCAGCGTGCGGACAAGAAGGGGCGGCAGCTCCGGCGGGTATGGCGCAAGCTTGTACGGGCCAAACTCGTGCACCTTCTCCCCGTCGGTGCGGATCATGGCGATGTCAATATTTCCGTCGAGTACAGTGCCGGTCATCAGACCGACCGCCCACACAGGCTCCATATCGCCCTCTTTCGTTAGCGGAGAGGGCGCAGCATGCACATGGGCGTGGCGGACCTCAAGCCGCTTCACAGCCCTGTCACCAGCAAGGTGCATTGATCTTCGGGTGGGATAACGCGCACTTGATCAGCGGGGGCGCAAAAGCGCCTTTCTGCTGTTGAGGCTCGATGTTTTCGCTGCGTTATTTGACCGGAACATTTCGATGGTGCATTGGTATTATATTGGTTCTTATCCAGGTGAAAACCACTTGAGCATGCGCACGGAAAGCACGAGCGATCGGTACCGCGATCTGGGGCTTGCGCCCGATGACGAGATGCTGCGCGTCCTTTTGGAGGGACAGAAATCGGCATTCTCCGCCGTTTCATCCGCATTTCCGGCTTTGGAGGAAGCATTGGCGGGGATGGTCGGTCGTCTGCGCGGCCCCAACGGACGGCTTTTCTATGTGGGCGCCGGGACGTCGGGCAGGCTGGCGGTCCTCGACGGGCTAGAGCTCGGGCCCACCTTCAGTTGGCCGGAAGAGCGGCTGGTACTGGTTCTTGCCGGGGGCATGGGCTTTGCGAGTGGAGCGGAGGCTGCCGAGGACGACATTCACTCTGCAGCCAGCGCCATCGAGAAGGCCGATTGCGGGCCCGACGATGTGGTCCTTGCGCTTGCGGCGAGCGGGACGACGCCCTTCACGCTGGCTGCCGTGGAGGCTGCGCGCAAGCGCGGCGCCCTTACGATTGGCTTTGCCAACAATCCGGGTGCGCCGCTGCTTGGAAGAGCGGAAATCGGCGTCCTGCTCGACACAGGGCCGGAGGTGGTTGCCGGTTCGACCCGCCTTGCAGCCGGAACGAGCCAAAAAATCGCGCTGAACCTGCTCTCCACCGCTCTCATGATGCGGCTTGGCAAGGTTTTTCTTGGCCAAATGATCGATATGAGGGCTTCGAACGACAAGCTGCGGCGGCGCGCGGTGACGATCCTTACGGAGGTTTCCGGGGTCAGCAGGGAAGTCGCCGTGGCGGTTCTCGAAAAGACCGGCTATCGCCTCAAGCCAGCCGTGCTGGTCCTCAGGGGGATGGAACTATACGCGGCGGAAGCGGCGCTGGAGCAACATGGCGGCGATCTTCACGCAGTGCTCGGAATGAAGAATGACAAGACGTAAATGGAGACGAAGCAGTGAGTGAACGATCGCTGATGTTCCTGGAAACGGGCGAGGCGGCGGGGGCCGTGGACAGGCTTCTTCAGCGTGAGGAAAAGACCTTCGCCGAGATCGGGCGGCTTATCGGCGAGCGGCAGCCGCCTGTCGTCACCGTTGCGGCACGCGGCTCATCCGATCACGCCGTCAGTTTCTTCAAATATCTCTTCGAGATCTCCTGCGGCATCCCGGTGGCCTCCATCGGACCGTCCGTCGCTTCCGTCTACCGTGCTTCCCTCCGCATACCCGGCGGGCTGCACATCACGGTTTCCCAGTCGGGCGCGAGCCCGGACATCATTGCCGTGCAGGAAGAGGCCAAACGCGGTGGCGCTTTGACGGTGGCAATCGTCAATGTCGCAGAAAGCCCGCTTGCACGCGCCGCCGATATCGTGCTGCCGATCCATGCCGGCGAAGAGAAGAGCGTGGCCGCGACGAAAAGCTTCATCGCTTCGGCAGCAGCGCTGGCTGCGGTGACGCAGGCGGCCTCGGGGAGCAAGGCGCTCGCTTCGGGGCTTTCGCGGCTGCCGGAGGCGCTCGAGACCGCGGGTGGAGCGGATTACGAACCTGCCCTTCCGCTTCTCGTCAAGGCGCAGTCGCTCTTCACCGGCGGCCGCGGTCCGGGCTTTGCCATCGCGCTTGAGGCGGCGCTGAAAGCCAAGGAAACGGCCAAATTGCACGCCGAAGCGTTTTCCCTGGCTGAGCTTATGCACGGGCCGATGCAGCTTGTGGAGGAGGATTTCCCGATCCTCGCCTTTGCGCCCGAGGACGAGGCCTTGTCCTCGAGCATCGCCGTCATGGACAAGCTGCGGGGCATGGGTGCGCGGATCGTTGCTTTCTCTTCGCGGCCCCTCGGCCAGGATACGATCGCGGTGCCTTCCACCGGATATGGCCAGCTCGATCCGCTGGCGGCGCTTGCTTCCTACTACCGTCTCGTCGAGCGGCTTGCACGGGAGCGCGGGTTCAACCCGGATACGCCCGACAAGCTCAAGAAGGTGACGGAGACGATATGATGGAAGGCACCATCCTCACCGGAGCCCGCATCTTCGATGGAGAGCGGTTTTTTGATGGCCATGCACTGATAGCCGAGAACGGGCGTGTGAAGGCCATCGTGCCGGAGGCGGAGGTTTTCGGCGCAAGCGATGTTACGAAGCTCGACGGGGGGATTCTCGCGCCCGGCTTTATAGATGTTCAGGTAAATGGCGGCGGCGGGCGTCTTCTCAACCACGATCCCTCGCCGGAAACCTTCTTCGTCATCGCGCGGGCACACCGGAAGTACGGAACGACTGCACTGCTTCCGACGCTCATCACCGATACGAGTGAGGTTACACGATTGGCCGTCGAAGCGGCAATCGAGGCTGCCAAGGCGGATGAAGGCGTTCTCGGCATCCATCTTGAGGGTCCGCATCTTGCCCCCGCGCGGCGAGGTGCCCATCTGGCCGAACTCATGCGTCCGATGGATGAGGAGGATCTCGACCTGCTCTGCCGCGCTGCGGGCGAGATGCCCGTGCTGCACGTGACCGTGGCTGCCGAACAGGTCACGCCGATGCAGGTGGAGCGGCTCACAAAGGCGGGTGTGATCGTCAGCCTCGGGCATACGGATTGCACGAGCGATGAAGCAACGCGCCTGTTCAATGCCGGCGCGCGGGGAATCACCCATCTCTATAATGCCATGAGCGCGCTGTCTCACCGCGCCCCGGGGCTGGTGGGAGCGGCGCTCGACGCAGGCGATGTCTGGGGTGGGATCATTGCTGATGGACATCATGCCGACCCGACCGCACTGCGCGTTGCGCTGCGCGCCAAACGAGGGCCGGGCAGACTCTTCCACGTCACCGACGCCATGTCGCTGGTGGGGAGCGAGGACGACAGCTTTGAACTGAACGGACGTGTGGTGCACCGCGAACCCGGCGAGGTCTGCTCCAAGCTCGTGCTGGAGAACGGAACGCTGGCAGGTTCGGACCTCGACATGGCGTCCGGGGTCCGTTTTGGCGTGCAGAAGCTGGAACTCTCGGTCGAGGAGTCCCTCAGGATGGCCTCGGCCTATCCAGCGGCATATCTGGGGGGCGAGAAAGAGCGCGGTTTCCTGAAGCTCGGCTGCCTGGCCGATTGCGTGCATCTAAGTGACGATTTGCGCGCTCTTCGCGTCTGGATGGCTGGCCGGGTGAGATAATTCAACGCTGTTGGTCTAGCAATTTGGCCTTGGCTCGATCTTCAAGCTCGGGTTAGGTTCCGGCTACCAGTCAGCAGAGTGCCCACTCATGGATTTCGTCCCCGATCTCATCACCATCCTGCAATTTGCGGTGGCGGTTTTCGTACTCGCCATCACGCCCGGGCCGGATATGACGCTGTTCGTCAGCCGCGCTCTTTCGCAGGGCAGGGGCGCCGGTTTCGCCTGCATGTTGGGAGCGATGACGGGGATCGTAATCCATGCCACCCTGGTTGCGGTCGGCCTCTCCGCCTTGCTCGTGGCTTCACCGAAGATATTCTGGCTTCTGAAGATATTCGGAGCTGTCTATCTCGTCTGGCTTGCCTATCAAGCGATCCGCTATGGCTCGGCCTTCAATCCCGAGCTGAAGGCCAGCAAACAAGCGTCATTGTTCAGGAATTGGTTGACCGGTCTCGGTATCGATTTGCTCAACCCGAAGATCGTCATCTTCTTCATGACATTCCTGCCGCAATTCGTCTCGGCGAGCGACCCTCATGCGCCGGGCAAATTGTTTTTTCTCGGCGTTCTCTTCATCCCTCTGTCGCTACCGGTCACGGTGCCGATCGTGATCGCAGCGGACAAATTCGCGGGGATCCTGCAGAAAAATCCCCGCGTCACGCGGGTGGTGGATTACCTGTTCGCGGGCGTTTTTTCGGCCTTTGCGCTGAAGATCCTTACCGCGCAGGCGCGGTAGAGGGGTGGTGAGGCCTCAAGCCTCACCATGCCCCGCAATCATCATCGCTTCAAGCTTCAGCCGCTCGGTCTTCTTCATGCGTTCCGACTGCGACTTCAACTGCCCGCAGGCGGCGAGAATATCACGGCCGCGCGGCGTGCGGATAGGCGAGGCATAGCCGGCGCGGTTGACGAATTCGGCGAACTTCTCGATCTGCTCCCAGTCGGAGCACTCATAGCTGCTGCCGGGCCAGGGATTGAAGGGGATGAGATTGATCTTGGCCGGTATGCCCTTCAGAAGCCGCACCAGCTCGCGCGCGTCGTCGAGAGAGTCGTTGACGTCTTTGAGCATGACATATTCGAAGGTGATGCGGCGGGCGTTCGACAGCCCGGGATAGGCCCGGCAGGCGTCGAGCAGCTCCTTCAACGGGTATTTCTTGTTGATTGGAACAAGCTCGTTGCGGAGCTCGTCGCGCACCGCATGCAGCGAGATCGCCAGCATTACGCCGATCTCGGCGCCCGTTCGATAGATTTCGGGAACGACGCCGGATGTCGAAAGCGTGATGCGGCGCTTCGACAGCGATAATCCTTCGCCATCCGAGGCGACGAGGAGCGCCTGCTTCACGTTCTCGAAATTGTAGAGCGGCTCGCCCATTCCCATCATGACGATATTGGTGACCTTGCGGCCTTCCGCCGGAACGATGGCACCATCGGGCGTATCGGCATCGGGGAAGTCGCCCAGACGGTCGCGGGCGATAAGAAGCTGGTCGAGAATCTCGCCAGCCGTCAGGTTGCGCACCATCTTCTGCGTGCCGGTGTGGCAGAAGGAGCAGGTGAGCGTGCAGCCGACCTGCGAGGAAATGCAGAGCGTTCCGCGATCCTCCTCGGGGATGTAGACGGTTTCGACTTCCACCGGGCGCCCGGCGCCTCTTGGTGGAAAGCGCAGGAGCCATTTGCGCGTGCCATCCTGCGAGATCTGCTCTTCCACGATCTCCGGCCGGGCGATAGTGAAATGCTCGTCGAGCGCAGCTCGCAGATCCTTGGAGATGTTGAACATCTTCGAGAAATCGGAGACGCCGCGCACGTATAACCAGTGCCAAAGCTGGCGCACGCGCATGTTGACTTGCCGCTCCGGCACGCCGATCGAGATAAGCGCGTCTGCCAGCTCCTCACGCAAAAGGCCGATCAGCGGCTTCTTTTCCGGCTGAAGATCAGGGCGCAGAAGCGCGCGGCTTTCGGGGGTCGAGGTGTCGATTGTCAGGGTCATCGTGCATCAAATGCGTTTCGGGCGGCGCCTCGGCCGCCCGTTCATCTTTAGGCGCTCATAACATGGCCGCGCCGCGCCGTCACCCCGGCACAGCCACTTGCTCTAGATACGCATCGAAAAGCGCGTTTCAATGCGGCTCAGAGATAAAGAAGCGAGCGCCCGCTCTCGTTGAAGAGATGCATTTTGGCCGGTTGGGCCATCAGCGACACCGGTTCGCCTCGACTGAACCTCTGGACGCCCGGCAGCTTGACGACGATCGGTTCCGGCCCGTTCTCCACATCGACATAGACATTTGTGACTTCGCCGAGAGATTCCACGATGTTCACGCGGCCGTCGATGAGGCCGTCGCCATTGGAGGCGATCGTCAGATCCTCCGGCCGGACACCGACATGGATCTCCTGCCCGGCCATGCCTGCGGGGGAGGGGATGGGAAGATCGGCTCTGTGCCTGCCGAGCGCGATGGTGGTGTGTTCACCCGCTTTCTCGATCTTCGCGCGCTGAACGTTCATGGCTGGAGAACCGATGAATTGCGCGACAAAGAGATTGGCCGGCCTTTCGTAAAGCTCGATAGGAGCACCGACCTGCTCGATATTGCCGGCCGAAAGCACGACGATGCGATCGGCAAGCGTCATGGCCTCCACCTGGTCGTGCGTGACATAGACCATGGTGGTGTCGGGCATCGACTCCTTGAGCTTGGCGATCTCGATGCGAGTTGCCACGCGGAGCGCGGCATCGAGATTGGACAGCGGTTCGTCAAAAAGGAAGACTTTCGGGTCACGAACAATTGCCCGGCCGATGGCGACGCGCTGTCTTTGACCGCCGGAAAGCGCCTTGGGCAGACGTTCGAGATAGGGTGTCAGACGCAGGATCTCTGCCGCTTCCCGTACGCGCTTCTCGATTTCCGCCTTCGGTCTTTTGGCGATCTTGAGCCCGAAGGCCATGTTGTCGAACACGGTCATATGCGGATAGAGCGCATAGGACTGGAAGACCATTGCGATGCCGCGCTGCGACGGAGGAATGTCGTTCACCCGCTCGTCGCCGATATACATGTCGCCGCTGGTGATCGTCTCCAGACCCGCAATCATGCGCAGGAGCGTGGACTTACCGCAGCCCGAGGGGCCGACGAACACGACGAATTCGCCGGTCTTGATCTCCAGGTCGATGCCATGGATGACCTCGGTCGCTCCGTAACTTTTCTTGATGTTCTTCATCAAAACGCCGGCCACTGACTTTTCTCCCGCTTGTGTCACCGCATTTGGAACAGATCCTGAAGCGCTGCCCGGTCAGCCTCCCTTGACCGAACCCGCAAGCAGGCCGCGGACGAGATAACGCTGCAAAGCAAAGAACACAATGATCGGCACGACAATCGCCACAAAAGCGGAAGCGGAGAGGATTTCCCAATTGCCTCCGCGCGAGCCCAACAGTTCGCGAAGCCTGCCGGTCATTACGAGCTGCTGCTCGTTGTTTCCAAGGAAGACGGTTGCAACCAGCAGATCGTTCCAGACCCAAAGGAACTGGAAGATGGCGAACGACGCCAAGGCGGGGAAGGAGAGAGGGAGGATGATCTTGCGGAAGATCTCGAAATCCGATGCGCCGTCGACGCGGGCGCTTTCCAGGATCTCGCGCGGCAGGCCGGCGATATAATTGCGCAACAGGTAGATGGCGAGCGGCAGGCCGAAACCCGTATGTGCCAGCCAAATGCCGATGAAGGATTTGCCCACGCCGATATCGTTGTAGAGGCGCAGAAGCGGGATGAGCGCCATCTGCAGCGGCACCACGATCAGGCCCACGATTGTCGCCAAGAGCAGGGCTCGGCCGGGAAACTCCATCCAGGCGAGCGCATAGGCCGCATAGGCCGCAATCAGGATCGGTATGACGGTGGCTGGTATCGTCACCGTCAGCGTGTTGATGAAGCTCTGACCTATGCCCTCCGAGAAGAGGACGGTCTCGTAATTGTCGGTGGTGAATTTCGGCGGTTCTTGGGAGGTGACGAAAAGGCGCTGGCCCCGCGCACCTTCGGGACGTTCCGGATAACTGATGGCGTAGTCGCCGTTCTCGCCGATGGTGATCAGTTCGCCGTCGCGAGTTTCAGCAGTGTCGCCGGCACTGAATTCGGTTGGCCGCTGAATGGATACGCCGAAGGCGCTGACGCTCCCAGATATCTCGCCGAAAACGTTTCCGCGCAAAACCCAGCGGCCGTTTTCCTCTATGGCGTCATCCGGGGCGGCGGCACGGACCACGAGATTGCGTTCAGCCGGCGCCAAGGCGGTCCACCAGCCGCTGGTGACGATCTGATCCTTGTCGCGGAAAGAGGAGATGAGGATGCCGAGCGTGGGAATGGTCCAAATCGCCACCAATACGAATACCGCGATATGGACTGCCCAGGTTAGCGCCGGGCGCGCGCCTACGACGGTGCTCATCTTATGCCCTTTCGCGCTTCGCGGATGTTCCAGACCATGATCGGGGCCACCATCACCATGATGACCAGAGCGATCGTCGAGGCCCGCCCGAAATCCAGCCCACGGAACATCCAGTCGAACATGTAGTTGGCGAGCACTTGCGTGCCCCACTGGCCATTGGTCATGGCGAGCACGATATCGAAGACCTTCAGGACCAGGATCGTGATCGTGGTCCACACCACCGCAATCGTGCTCCAGATCTGAGGCACTTTTATCTTGTAGAAGATTTGGAAGGGGGAGGCCCCGTCGATGACGGCCGCCTCGATCGTTTCTTCCGGTATGCCGCGCAACGCCGCCGAAAGTATGACCATCGCGAAGCCGGTCTGGATCCAGATCAGCACCACCATGAGGAAGAAATTGTTCCAGAAGGGGACGGTGATCCACGCCTGTGGATTTCCGCCCAGTCCGGTGACGATGGCGTTCAGCAGACCGATTTGCGCCTCGCCCGCCGGCCGGTAATCATAAATGAATTTCCAGATCACACTGGCGCCGACGAAGGAGATCGCCATGGGCATGAAGATGAGGCTCTTGGCGATATTGCCCCAGGATATTCGGTCGGTCAGTGCGGCCGCGATGAGGCCGATGAATGTGGCTGCGGCCGGCACGACGATGAGCCAGAGGATGTTGTTGCGCACGCTTTCCCGGAAAGCGGGATCCTGCGCCAGCCATTCATAGTTGCGCGTACCCACCCAGGCTTCGCCATTCGGGCCATGGAAGCTCAAGATTACCGAGTTGACCACGGGATAAACGAGATAGATCCCGACGACGATCAGCGCGGGCCCGAGAAAAAGCCAGGGCCGGATAGCGTTCGCCTTTGTGATGTTGGACACGATCTGCGCACCCGAGGCCGGGTAGATGGTGTCGAGCAGCTTGTTCGAACTCCAGAAATAACCGAAGCACGCGGCCACCCCGAGCACCATGACCAGGAGCGCATTCAAAAGCTTGGTATAGGGAAGGACAAAGTCGAAAGCGGCATAAACGGCGACCGCAACGGCGATACTCGCAATAAGCCCAGCCGCCATTACCGCCAGGGCTGTGACAAAGGTCGTGAGGGCGGATGCAAATCCGCTCTCAGAGGCGGCGGGGGCCGCCGTTGTCTGCGATAGAGCCACCTTCCTCCCCTTCTTCCGGAGGAGCCGCCAGCATGTGCGTGCTGAGAGCGACCCCTCCTTTGCAAGTTTAACGCCGGGGCCGTCCTGAAGACAATCTGGCCGGCCGGACGAGCGCTACTTCTTGATTGCGTCCCACTCCCTCTGAATCCCATCGGCCACGTCCTTGGCCGATTTGCCGCCGACATAATCGACCATTCCGGTCCAGAACGCGCCGGCGCCAATGCGGCCCGGCATCAAGTCGGAGCCGTCGAAACGGAAGGTCGTCGCGCTCGTCAGGATCTCGCCCTGCTTCTTCAACGGATCATTGGCGTAGGCTTCGAGATTGGCGCCCTTGAAAGGGGTTAGGAAGCTCGACTGCGCCATCCATATCTCATGCGCGATCGGCGTCTTCAGGAACTCGATGAAGGCGCGCGCGGCTTCCGAATCCTTGGTGACGGCGAACAACGTGCCGCCGCCGAGGACCGGCGTTCCAAGATCCTTCTCCGCATAAGCGGGGAAGTAGAAGAAGTCGGCATCCACGCCGAGCTCCGTGCCTTCGGGGAAGAAGCTTGGGATGAAAGATGCCTGCCTGTGCAGATAGCAACGGGGAGGGGAGGAGAAGAGGCCCGTGGGGCTTTCGCGGAAATCGGTGGAGGTCACGGCTTCCGCCCCGCCCGCGACGAAGTCGCTGTTGCGCGCGAACCATCCGAACTCGTCTATGGCGGCAACGACGCGCTCGTCATTGAAGGGGATCTCGTTCGTGACCCACTGGTCGTAAACCTCCGGCGGCTGAGTTCGAAGCATCATATCTTCGACCCAGTCGGTCGCGGGCCAGCCCGTTGCGCCGCCATCGCCCAGACCTATACACCAGGGCGTGGCGCCATCCGCCACGATCTGCTCCGTGAGGGCCTTCAGATCCTCCATCGTCTCGGGGATTTCATATCCCGCATCCTCGAAATTGTCGGGAACGTACCAGACAAGGGACTTCAGATCTGCCTTGTAAGGAAAGCCGTAGAAGGCTTCCGTGCCATCCTTGCCCACATAGGTTCCAAAGCTCGCCCAGGAATCTCCCGCCGCGTAATTTTCCTTGACCCAGGTTTCCGTCTCCTCTCCGAGCGAAGTGAGATAACCCTGGGCGGCCAGGTTGGCGGCCAGCCCCGGCTGGGGAAAGATCGCGATATTGGGCGCGCTGCCCGATTGGGCATCGATGACGATTTGTTGTTCGAAGGAATCGGAGCCGGTGTAGTCGACGTCCGCCCCCGTGGCTTCCACAAAATAGGCGACAACGGACTCGAAAAGATCCTCATCGGAGGACAGCCACGGCCCGAATATGGTAAGGCGCTGACCCTGAAGATCGTATTTCGCCTTGAAATCCTCGAGACTTTGCCAGTTGAAGCGGCTGTCCTCGCCGGGCGCGAATTTCAAGTCCTGCGCCAGAGCGGTGCTGCACGAGAGCGCCAGCGTGGCCGCGCCGGCAATCGTCCACTTGTTCATCATGTCCTCCACATGGCCTTTCGGCGAGGCCTAAATCTGCCGTCAAAGCGCGGTGCATGAGGCCTCTTCCCATAAACCTCAAAGCGCTTTGAAGTTCTTCTAACATCCAGCCTTCGCCATGAGGAGTCAAGCCGAGCGGCAGCGACGGGTGTGGCCCTGTCTACCGGACAGACAGGGAAAGGCGTTCCGGCTTGATTTGCGCTAGCATTGCGCGAATAATCTCCAAAGCGCTTTGAAAAGGTGAGCGGCGTTGTCCCGCGAGACGGTCAATCTTCGAAAGCTGGCGGAGGCCTTGGGCCTTTCCCAGACCACGGTATCGCGGGCCCTGAACGGGTTTCCGGAAGTGAGCGAGGTGACGCGTGCGCGTGTCATCGAGGCCGCGCGCCGGCTGAACTATCGCCCCAGCGCCAGTGCCGCCAGCCTGGCGACAGGCAAAGCGCGCGCCATCGGTCATGTGGTGACGTTCGGCGACCATATGATGGTCAACCCGCATTTCACGGATTTCCTGGCCGGGGCAGGGGAAGTTTACGCCCGCTTCGGTTACGAGATGCTGCTTCGCCTTGCGCCTGCCGGCGGTGAGGAGGATGTCTATCGGGACATGATCAGCCGTGGGCGCGTCGATGGAGTCGTCGTCCATGGCCCTTTGACGGACGACCCCCGCATCCCCTTTCTCAGATCGCTCGGCATCCCCTTCGTGGTGCATGGCCGTTGCGGAGAAGATCCCGCCGGCTATAGCTGGATCGACGTCAACAACCGGCGCGCATTCATGCGCGCCTGCGACTTTCTCATGGATCTGGGCCATCGGCGCATTGCGCTCATTAACGGCATCGAACGCATGAATTTTGCCGATCGTCGCCGGCAGGGCTATGAAGCAGCGCTCATGGCGCGCGGCATTCGGCCAGATCCTGCAATCATGTTCAGCGAGGATATGGTCGAACCGTATGGGTATCGCGCCGCCATGGAGGTGCTTACCGGCCGAGATCCTCCTTCGGCTTTGTTGGTCTCCAGCGTCCTCCCCGCAATCGGTGTTATGCGTGCCGTCGCGGAACTGGGTTTGCGTGCGCCGGCCGATGTTTCGATCCTGGTCTTCGACGATTGCCTGTCCTTTCTGCAGCCGGGAAGCGCTGCGACGCCTCGCGGCATCCCCTTTTTTACGGCAATGCGGTCTTCCATCCGGCTTGCTGGACGACGGATTGCAGAACTGCTGATCGAGCAGATCGGGACGCCCGGGGGCGAGCCCAAGCACGAGCTGTGGGAGGCGGAACTGGTCGTAGGCCATACGACCGGCCCCTTACCAGTGACCGAGGCGGTCGGCTCGGTTTCAGGCCAATCTCTTAAGAGCCGCCGTTAGCCGCCGCAACACGGCGAGGTGGTCAGCTAAATCTAGATTTTCAGCCTTTTTGTCGCGGGCGCAATAAAGTCAAATAAAACTTTAATATTGCAAATATGTCCTATCATAGGGCATAAAGAAAGGGTTACGGCCCCTGGCTTGGCTGCCGTAACCCCTCTCTGGGCTAGATAAGCGGTAATATTTGCGTATTCAAAGCAGATCCCAGATCATTATCGCTTAGTGTAAGCAGGGGTGCCTCTGCGAGGCATCTCTGGCTTACCTATCCGTTGCATCGACGGTTCCACGGCCTCGCCGGTCGGAGAAAAAATTCTTAGCCGGCGGGCCTCCCCGTTGATGCGTTGATATGGTCACGTCATAAAAAATCGACTCGGTTCATTATTTACGTAAACAAAAGCCTTGCAACTCTGGCAGCGTAATTTTGCTGCCTTGTCGACAGAATGTGACAGGCACGTTGTTGCACTCGTTTGTGTCGACTTTGTGCATTGGTGGCTTCATATCATGCATAAGTATCTAATCAAGCGTTTATGTCCTTCATTGATGCATAATAAAATTGTCATTTGATCAGTGATACTTACATCGTGGCCCAGCTTTTGAGCGTACGCCGCTTCGCCACGTGGGCGGACAAACGCCCATTGTCGTCGTCTATTGGTCATCCGATATGGGGCTATTCGCTCCTTCTGGTCATCGCACCCCGCACTACACCGTGCTGCCTGATCAGCTTCCATCCCTCTGTAGTGAAAGCTAGACCTCTTTAACGTAGTTGCAAATGGTTTGCAATTGCATTATCTCTTGGAACGAATCATTTTCAAGCGCATTGCAGGCTTGATGTTGCAAATAATTTGCAAGTGCAGATAGGCTGAGGAACTCGGATGGCAGACAGGGCAAGGCGTTGGTTGCTGGTGATGGCTGGGCTGCTCGCCCTCGCGCCGGTGTTTCCTAGCATGGCGCAGGAGAAGTTGAAGGTTGTCGCGACCACCGGCATGATCGCCGATGCTGCTCGGCAGGTGGGTGGCGATCTGGTGGATGTCCAGGGGCTGATGGGGCCGGGCGTCGATCCGCACTCCTATCGGCAGACGCGGACGGATATCCTGGCCATGACAAAGGCCGATCTCGTGCTCTGGCACGGGCTCTATCTGGAAGCTCAGATGGAGGATTTCATGAAGACGCTCAGCTCCCGCCGCCGGGTTGTTGCCGTGGCGGACGATCTTCCGCACGACCTCCTCCTTTCCCATGATCAATATAAAAGCCGTTACGACCCCCATGTCTGGATGGACCCCGAGCTCTGGTCCCGGGTGGTCGCTGTGGTGCGGGATTCTCTGATAGAAGCGAGGCCGGAAGGCGAAGCGCAATTCAGGGCGAACGCGGAAAAACATCTCCAGGACATCGCAGCCCTTTCCGATTATTCGAAAGAGGTGCTCGCCTCCGTCCCCGCCGAGAGCCGCATACTGGTCACGGCGCACGATGCCTTCAAATATTTCGGCCGTGCCTATGGTTACGACGTCCTCGGCATTCAGGGGATCTCCACACAAAGCGAAGCCGGCCTGAGCCGCATCGCGGAACTGGTCGATGTTCTTGTTAAGCGGAAGATACGTGCGGTTTTCGTGGAGTCCTCCGTTTCGGACCGCAATGTGCGCGCCCTGGTGGAAGGAGCCGCATCCAAGGGCTGGAAAGTGGAGGTGGGCGGCCAGCTCTTCTCTGATGCGCTCGGCCCCGGCTGCACCTATGAAGGCACGTATATCGGCATGATCGACCACAACGTAACCACGATTACCAGAGCACTGGGTGGACATGCCGCCGGGTTCGGTGAGCCGGAAGTGCTCGTGGCCTGCAGTTGAATGGAAATCAGATGAACAGCGCCGTATTCGAACTCTACAGGGACGAGCCCCCACAGGCGGCTTCTCCGCTGGCTGCAGATGTGCCGCTCTCGATCCGTGAACTTACCGTCTCCTATGGCGAAAAGCCCGCGGTGCTGGCGGTAAGCGCCACCGTGCCGCCTGAATCGATGACGGCAATCGTCGGCCCAAATGGCGCAGGCAAATCGACGCTGCTCAAGGCGGCGCTTGGCATCGTGCCCAGCCTTTCCGGACAGGTGCTCGTCTATGGGAAGCCGCTTTCCCAGGCCATGCATCGCATCGCCTATGTGCCTCAGCGTGCCTCGGTCGATTGGGACTTCCCGACGCGCGTCATCGACGTGGTGCTGATGGGGCTTTATCGCGAGCTTGGTCTCCTGCGCTTTGTACGCCATCAACACAAGGAGAAGGCGCTTGCCTGCCTCCACCGCGTCGGCATGGCCGATTTCGCTTACCGTCAGATCGGCCAGCTTTCGGGTGGCCAGCAGCAGCGCGTGTTCCTCGCGCGCGCCCTGGCGCAGGATGCCGATCTCTATCTTCTGGACGAGCCTTTTGCGGGCGTGGATGCCGCGACGGAAAAGGCGATCATCGACGTGCTGAAGTCACTGAAGGCGGAGCATAAGACGGCGGTCTGCGTTCATCACGATCTTTCGACCGTGACCCAGTATTTCGATCATGTGCTACTTATAAACGTGCGCAAGATCGCGGAAGGCCCGGTCGCCTCGACCTTCACGGAAGAGAACCTGCAAAAGACCTATGGAGGGCGGCTCGCCACCGCCCATATCGATGAGCTCAAGCTCCCCGAGCCTCAGCGATGATCAGTACTTTCCTCAACGCATTGCTGTTCCAGGCCGGCTACAATGCCGCGCTTGTCGCTCTTGGGGCTGCGCTCTTAGGCATAGCTGCGGGCAGCGGCGGCACCTTCCTGTTCCTGCGCAAGCGTTCATTGCTGAGCGACGCGCTGGCGCATTCCACCCTGCCGGGTGTCGGCATCGCGTTCATGGTGATGGTGGCGTTCGGCGGCGAAGGGCGCAATCTGCTCGGCCTGCTTTTCGGCTCGACCGTTTCCGCGGCGCTCGGCCTGCTCGCGGTAGGCTGGATCACCAGCCGCACGCGTTTAACGGAAGATACGGCCATCGGAGCCGTTCTTTCCGTGTTTTTCGGCTTCGGGGTCGTCCTCCTCACCGTCATACAGACCATGTCCAGCGGATATCAGGCGGGGCTCGAAGGTTTCCTGCTCGGTTCCACCGCCGGAATGTTGTTCAGCGATGCGATCGTGATCGCCGTCGGGGGTGCGTTTGCCGTTGCGATCGTCTTCTTCCTCCGCCGGCCCATGACGCTTGTCTCCTTCGACCCTGAATTCGCAGCTGCATCGGGTATCAATGTGCAGCGCATAGACCTCGCGATGATGGGGCTGGTCATGGCCGTCACGATCGTTGGGCTGAAGCTTGTCGGGCTCATTCTCGTCGTGGCCCTGCTGATCATCCCGCCGGTTACGGCTCGCCTTTGGACCGACAGGACAGAGCATGTCGTCATGTCAGCCGGTCTCATCGGCGGCTTCTCGGGTTATGTCGGCGCCGCACTATCCGCCTCCGCGCCCCACGTACCAACGGGTCCGATCATTGTGCTCGTGAGCTTTGCGCTCTTCACCTTTTCGCTCCTCTTCGCACCGGCTCGGGGCGTTCTCGCAGCCATAATCCGACACCGCCGGTTCCGCACCCGACTGCACCGACGGCAGGGGCTGCTCGCACTTGCAAATGGCGAGGCAATCCGAGACAGGCCGACCTTGGCCGTGCTGAGGCGTGAAGGCTTCATCCGCCGCGATGGCGACGTGACGGACATGGGACGGCAGGCGGCGGCAAAGGTGTTGCGCGACGAGAGCCGCTGGGCGATGGCTCGCCGCCTGCATCAAGATAACGATCTTTCCGGCCGTTATGACGGATCGACGCCTATCGAAGCCGTTCTGACCCGCGACGAAATCGCGGAGATCGATCGCCGGATGGGCCGGCCCACCTTGCTCGATAGGAGCGGCGATGGGCGCTGAATTCGTACAACTTAGCCTTACGCCTCTTCTTATCGGCGTGCTTGCTGCGGTTGCCTGTGCGCTGCCCGGCAATTTCCTGATCCTGAGAAGGCAGGCGCTGGTTGGCGATGCGATCAGTCATGTCGTCCTGCCGGGAATCGTGGTTGCCTTCCTCATCACCGGGACGGTCTCCACCTGGCCGATGCTGCTCGGCGCATCTGGCGCCGCGGTTGTCGCAGTGGTCGTGATCGAAGCGATAAGGCGGGTGGGCCGCATCGATCCGGGCGCCGCGATGGGAGTCACGTTTACGTCGCTTTTCGCAGCCGGCGTGCTGCTGCTCGAGCAGAGCGACACCAGCGGCGTCCATCTCGACGTGGAGCATGCTCTCTACGGAAATTTGGAAAGTCTTATCTGGCTTTCTGCCGAAGGATGGGGCTCGCTCCTGGATCCCGTGGCCCTTGCCGATCTGCCGCCCGAACTCCTGCGCATGGCTGCCGTTGCGCTCCTCATCTCTGTCCTCATGATCATCTTCTGGCGCCCCTTGAAGCTTTCCACCTTCGACGAGGGGTTCGCAAATGCGGTCGGCTTGCCCACCGCTGTCATCAGCTTCAGCCTCGTGATCTGCGCGGCAGTGGCGGCAGTGGCCGCCTTCGATGCGGTGGGGTCCATCATTGTCATCGCGATGTTCATCTGCCCGCCAGCCGCCGCACGGCTGATGACCAACCGGCTGGAAATCCAGGTGCTCTGGAGCGTCGCATTCGCCGTTCTGTCCGCCGTGCTCGGCTATGTGCTGGCAGGGTATGGGCCGCTATGGCTTGGTGGCGCAAATGCCGTGAGCGCTGCCGGCATGATCGCCACCGTCTCCGGAGTGATCCTGGCCATCACCTGTCTCTTCGCTCCGCATCGCGCCAGGACTGGTACGCCAAAGGGTAATTAGGACCGCGGCCTCCAGCCGAGCAGCCGCATCGCGTTGGCAGTTACGAGAACTGTCGCCCCCGTATCGGCAAGGATTGCGGGCCACAGGCCCGTCACCCCGGCGATCGTGGTGATGAAGAACAGCGCCTTCAGCCCGATGGCGATGCTGATATTCTGCCGGATATTCGCCATGGCGCGCCGTGATAGCTCGACCATTGCTGCAATATCGTTCATCCTGCCATGCAGGATGGCGGCGTCGGCTGTCTCCAGGGCGACATCCGTGCCGCCGCCCATCGCGATCCCGATATCGGCTGCTGCGAGAGCCGGCGCATCATTGATCCCATCTCCGACCTTGCCGACCTTGAGCCCCTGTGCCCGAAGACCTTCCACGATGCGGCTCTTGTCGGCGGGAAGGAGTTCCGCCCTGGCCTCGATCCCGAGCGAGCGCGCCACCGCCTCTGCGGTGCGACGATTGTCACCGGTAAGCATAACTGTGCGGATTCCTTCGGCCTTAAGCCGGGTAAGGGCGGCGCGGGCGTCGCCGCGCGGCTCGTCGCGCATGGCGATCGCACCGAGAATGCGGTCATCTGCCAACAATACGGAGACTGTCTTGCCCTCGTCATAAAGGACTTCAATTTTGCGGCGCTGCTCCTCTGAGAGCGGCTGGCGTTCGTCTATCGCCTTGGCGGAGCCGAGCAGAACCTTCCGGCCTTCGATGAAGGCGGTTACGCCTTTGCCGCTCAATGCGGTGCTGTCTGCGCTTTCCGGGATCGAGATCCCCTCCTGCTCTGCGCGCTTCAGGATTGCGGTGGCCAGCGGATGGCTGGAGCCGCGCTCCAGACCTGCCGCCAAGCGCAGCACTTCCGACTGATCTTCGCCAAAGGCAACGATGTCCGTTACGGTCGGCTTGCCTTCGGTGAGCGTTCCAGTCTTGTCGAACGCAATAGCCTGCAATTGGCCGAAGCCCTCGAGCACGGCCCCGCCCTTCATGAGGAGCCCCCGACGAGCACCGGCTGCTAGAGCCGCCGCAATGGCGGCCGGAGTGGAGATGACCAGTGCGCAGGGGCAACCGATCAGAAGAATGGCCAGTCCCTTGTAGATCCATTCAGACCATGCGGCTCCCCCCAGGAGGGGCGGCAGGCAGGCAACCAACGCTGCAAGCACCATCACGCCTGGCGTGTAGTAGCGGGAAAAACGATTGATGAAGCGCTCCGTCGGCGCCTTCTTTTCCTGTGCTTCCTCCACGAGCTTGATGACGCGGGCGATGGTATTGTCCTCGGCCGTCGCAGTGACGCGAATGCGAAGAACGGCATCGCCGTTGATCGTCCCCGCGAAGACGGGGTCTCCCGCTTCCTTTGCCTTCGGGATGCTTTCGCCCGTAACGGGTGCCTCGTTGACGCTGCTCTCTCCCGAGACCACGGTGCCATCGGCAGCAATCCGGTCGCCGGGGCGCACAAGGATGGTATCTCCGACGGCCAGGCGATCGGCAGCGATTTCCTGCAAACCGCCGTCCCTTTCCACGCGCGCGATCTTCGGCACGAGGTCCGCCAACCCACGGATGCTTGCGCGGGAACGGTCCGCAGCCACCCCCTCCAGCAATTCGCCGACGAGGAAGAGGAAGATCACGACGGCTGCCTCTTCCACCGCTCCGAGGAAGAGGGCGCCTACGGCTGCGACCGTCATAAGCGTTTCAATCGAGAAAGGCGTTCCCGTTATGGCGCCTGCAAAAGCGCGCCTGGCAATCGGTATCAGCCCGACAAGCATGGCAGTGGCGTAGAGCCAGAATTCATACTGAGGCGCCAATGCCGCGACCGCGTATGCGACGAGGAACGCAAGCCCCGAAGCAAGCGTCAGGCGGACGGCGGGCCGATGCCACCATTTCCCTTCGGTGGGCGCATGCGAGGCATGAGAGTGCCCCTCGTGAGAGGCCTCGTTGCCATGGATCTCTTCGCGGGTGAGGGTATGGCCCTGAGCCGGAGGCTGGATCCGGTAGCCGAGCCTGGTCACCTGCTTCGTGATCTCAGGTTCCAGGTGTATGCCGGCAGAATGCTCCACCGTCATTGAACTGTTCATGACCGAGATGGCGACATTTTCGACGCCCGGAATGCGGCGCACCGCAGACTCGATCTTCTGTGCGCAGCTTGCGCAGTCCATGCCTTGGATCTGGAACCGGCTTTCGCGTGCGGATTCGACCATGAACCTACTCCTTGAATTCCTATGATCCCAGGCTTACTTCCTCTAGTGACTATAGGAGCAAGAGAAAAATGAACGCCCGCAGCATCACGATCGGTGAAGCCGCTCGGCAGAGCGGTGTAAAGGTCCCGACGATCCGCTTTTACGAGCAGATCGGGCTTCTTCCTGCTCCCTCGCGAAGCGAAGGCAACCGCCGGCAGTATGATGAGAAAGATCTAAGCCGCCTGGCCTTCATTCGCCATGCACGCGAACTGGGATTCGATGTTGCGGATATCCGCGAGCTTCTAACCTTGACAGAACAGCCCCAAAGCTCTTGCCATGAAGCGGATAGCATCGCGGCGCGGCATCTGCGGGAAATCGAGGAAAGAATCGCAAAGCTCCAGGCACTGCGAGGCGAGTTGAAGCGCATGGTCAATGAATGCGGCCACGGCAAAGTGTGCGAGTGTCGCGTTATTCAGGTCTTAGCGGATCATGGCCGCTGCCAGAGCGATATTCATTAAACGCGTTTAGCGCCGCGACACGAAATCGCCTCCGCTTTCGCTTATCCGTTGCATAAACGCAACGGTCCACACCCAGCGTGGTGTGCTTGCGATCGGTATATGCGACCATGGGTTGTGTATGGCAAAAATTCTCTCGCGATATCAAGGGTATAGCCGGAACGTAGTTTCCTGTTGTTAACTGTCGTCTGATAAGCTCGTTTAGGTTGTAATTGCACAACCCTTACGTTAATTATTCCCTAGGTTGAGGCGGTAGACCAGGGGCGGAGGGCGGTCGGAGTACAATTCCAGGTTGGATTTGCCCAGCCGCGGTCCGAGTTCAATGTGCACGTAGATTAGGTGCAGCCAGCAGACAGATCTCTGCTTGCGGGCGTGAGCGCGGTTGTTCCGGACACCCTGTTCGGCAGTTCAAGAAATGGACGAGTCGTATCGGCTCCGGCGGTCTCTATGCCTGTCGGAGAGCGAGGAAGCGTGAATCCGTTCAAGACAGGCAACACGAAGGTTGGATCCTTCGACCACTATGAAAGGGCGCGGGAGAATGAACGTAAACAAGCAGGAAGGACTGTCCTTTGCGACGCTTAGAGCCGCAGAAGCAGTTATAGAGACAAAAAGCCTGACGGGCGCGGCGATGAAGCTTGGTATCAGTCAACCTGCAATCAGCATGCATCTCGGCCGATTGGAGCGAGCGATCGGCACGTCCCTCATCAAGAAAGTCGGCAACAAGATCATCGTGAAGGAAGAGATCTCGCGTCTGATCCGGCAAATGCTCGATCTCGAGCGGCGGCTCAAGACGGTGGGTTATGAAAAGAACATCTCAAAGCTCAAGGTCGGCATCTGCACTTACTGCGCGCCGCTGCTTGTCGAACGCGCTGGGTCGCTCGGCAAGCTCAAGGACACGCTCACCTGGCGCATAGCCGATAGCCGCCGGCTGGAGGAAATGTACGAGCAGGGAGAGCTCGATGCCGTGTTCCGTGCGCTCTATCCTTCGGAAATCGCGCCCGACCTTACCACCGAGTTCACGCTCAAATGGATGGGCGAGAAGCATCTGCTGGACTTCATGAAGCACGACAGCCAAGGCTTGCCGGTTGTGCTCGCCTCGCCGAACTCGCCTCTCGGCGCGGTGGCGCGGGAATGGCTGCGCCGGCACGAAGTGACCTATGACGTGGTCGGCGAGGTCGACGACATCATGACAGCCATCCGCCTCGTCTCGAGCGGACTTGCCTTGTCGCCTCTGCCAGTGCACGTGCAGGACAATCTCGCTGAGGGGTTCAGCAACTGCGCGCAAATCCTGCCCGGGCATGTCGATGCCCGTTACGGCATGTTCTTCGATGAGAGGCGCTTCAGCCTGCGCGCGGCGCTGGACATCTTTGAATTGTTGAAAAGTGAGCTTACGCGTACGGTGCGTCCGGTGGAGGGTTCTCGGCCGGCGTTGGTGCATCCGATCTGATCGGATCGAACCGGACTCAGGCAACATAGTCCGAAGGGACCCGTCGTGTTCAAGCGCGGCGGGCTTTCACCTTTCAGACCGGTTTGGAAGTCGACTGGCGAATGTGGAGCTCAGGTTTTATGAGTTCCTGTACGGGATTCACCTCCGCGCCGTTCAAGCGGTCGAGCAGCACCCTGGCCGCCCGGCGCCCGACCTCGCGCTGGCCGTTCCATACTGTCGTAAGAGCCGGCGTCGCGATAGCCGCTTCTTCCAGGTCATCGTAGCCGGTGACCGAAATATCGACCCCGGGGACGAAGCCGGCGCGTGCGATGCCGTTCATCAGCCCTATGGCCACGAGATCGTTCCAGCAGACAGCCGCGGTGGGTTTATCCTTCAGCGCCAGGAAAGCGCCGGTCACCTCGAATCCGGCCTGCTTGGTGCGGGGGCCTGGGAAACGCCACTCGGGGCGCACTTCCAGTCCGGCCTTTTGCATCGCCACCACATAGCCTCGATATCGGTCGCGCCCAGTAGATGTCTGGTCCGTGCCGCCGACCATGGCGATGCGGGTGTGGCCGAGCGAGATCAAATGATTCGTGGCAAGGCCGATCCCGTACGCGTCGTCACCCCTGAAGACGGGCACATCGGCTCCCTCTACGCTTCGCGCGATCAGCACTGCGGGAAGCCCGTTGTCTTCGGCCATCCGAATATCTTCCGGTGGCGTGCCGATCGCTGGCGACATGATCACACCGTCAGCGCCGAGCTGCAGTAAGGTGTCGATGAAGGTGCGCTGCTTTTCCAGCTGCTCGTAATGGTTGGAGAGGAGAAATGTCTGCCGGGAACGGTCAAGCTCGCTCTCGATCGAACGCAGGATTTCCGCATAGAACGGGTTCATGATGTCGTGCACAACGACGCCGATGATCCCCGAGCGGGAGGTGCGGAGGCTCGCCGCGCGCCGATTATAGATATAGCCGATCGCCCGAGCGTGCTCTTTTATACGCTGCCGCGTGGCTTCGGCGACAAGCGGGCTGTCCCGCAGCGCAAGCGAAACGGTCGCCGTCGATACGCCCAGTGCATCGGCGATCGTGGAAAGCTTGATCTTCTGCGCCAGCGCTCCCCTCCATCACGGAATTTCCCGGCTCGGGACGGCCCATTAGCTCTTTTAGACGGGCTTATGCCATCCTCCTTGCGGAGTTCAAAGCTTTTTCGCCAGGGTCTCCGTCTCGGCGGTGGGCAGGCTGCGCGTCGCCAGACGGAGCCGGTGCTCGCGATGGACGATGTAGAGCCCACTGGCCACGATGATGGCTGCTCCCGTGAGGGTAAGCGCATCGGGCAACTGGTCGAAGAAGAGATAGCCGAATCCAATCATCCAGACGATCTGGAGATAGGGATAGGGAGCGAGTGCCGTGGTCGTTGCCTTGCGGTACGCCAGGATGAGCAACCAATGACCCATCCCCCCGAAGAAGCCTAGTGACAGAATGACCGCCCATTGCAGCGGTCCGGTCGGCATGGATGCGTATAGGGGCACGGCTGGCAGCATCAGGATGACGGGAAGAAGGGCGGAATAGAAGATCATGCTTTCCGCCGTTTCAGTCGTGCTCATCCGACGCGTCATGATCACGTAGGAGGCGTTGCAGGTCATCGAGCACAGCGCAAAGATGTGGCCAATGCCGAATGTGCCGAAGCCAGGCCGCGTGACAACCAGCACGCCCACGAGGCCCACCAGAATTGCTGCCCACCGGCGCCATCCAGCCCATTCCCCGAGAAGCGGACCTGCCAGGGCAGTGGTCAACATCGGAGCGAAGAAAGCTATGGAGACGGTTTCCGCAAGCTGCAAGGTCTGGAGTGCGATGAAGTTGAAGATCGTGGAGCCGAAAAGAAAAGCGCTACGCAGGATTTGCAGGGGAACGCTGCCGACTGCGAATACCCGGCGGTTGCTCCAGGCACGCAGCAGCAGAAGCACAAGCAGGAGATGCGTGAGATAGCGCACCCATGTAACGAATGGGGCCTCGATGCCTGATGTCACGAGAAACTTGGCGCCCGCGTCCAGGCATGAGAACAGGAGGCCCGAGCCGAAGATCAGTCCGATCGCCGACGCCGGTGCCGCCGATTCAGCGTTGCTTTGCCCGCGGCCGCTCGGTTGACGGTCAGTAGCAATCTTCATCTTCAGGAAAGTCGGTTTTTAAAGCACATCTAAAGGCGCATACGCCTTTGTTTTGGAAAAGCAAGCTCCGGGTGGCCTAGCGGTGGTTCGGCTAGGAAGCTCCTGGGAGGCTTAGGCTTCTTCCTCCAGTTCTGTTTCGTCTTCCACCAAAGCCGGACCTCTTCGGGAAAGATTGTCCTCGATCCGCGCGAGCAGTTTGATAAGCGCCTTCTGCTCCTTTTTGTCGAGGCTCTTGAGTGCCTGCTTTTCCGTCTTGCGTACGGAGCGCTCGATTGCGCGGATCGCTTCGGCTCCATTACCCGTCAGATAGATATGAGCGCGGCGGGCATCGGTGTCGGATGCTCGTTTCTCGACGAAGCCCTGGGCTGCCAGCCGGTTGATCGTTTTTGTGATGGTCGGCGGACGCACGCCAAGCCGTTCAGCAAGCTGGCTCGGGGTGAGCCCGTTTTCCTGGCTAAGGGCCAACATGATCTTGTCCTGTCCCGCATAAAGACCCTGGTCCAGAAGCCGTTCGGCCAATGCGGTGCGGGACAACCGGGCGGCCGATTGCAACCTTCCAATGATCGAGCCCCTGGAAATCCTCGCCATACGATCGCATCCTGTTCGCGCGGCCTTGAGGCCTCAAAAGATAGTCCGGCCGCCGGCGGCGGCAATGGTGAGCCGGCTTGTGGCCAGAGGCGCCAAAGGTTAATTTGATGCCGCCGGCTATCTTTCCGCCTATGCCAAACCGGCATTTCAATCGTGTGACAGCGGAGTTCCCGTGGCGCCTCGCGAGAAGATTGCCATCCTGCCCCTGGGGGCGACGGAGCAGCATGGTCCTCATCTGCCGCCCGAGACCGACTGGATCATCGCGGAGGCGATCGCCCGTCGCGCATGTGACGAGGCTGGGGGCAAGATGAACGTTGAAGTCCTTCCGGTCGAGAAGGTGGGCTATTCGATCGAACACTCGGACGATTCGCGCACGACGTCCCTCGGTTTCGCGGAGGCCGTGGGGCGGTGGATCGGGATAGGCGAGACGCTTTGCAGGAGAGGAATCCGCAAGCTTGTCCTGCTCAACGCGCATGGCGGCAACTCGCCGCTGATGACCGTCGCGGCTACGGAGCTGCGGGTGCGCTGCGGAATGCTGACTGTGGCCACGAGCTGGACTCGGTTCGGCTACCCGCCGGACCTTGTAAGCGAGGAGGAAAGGGCGCTTGGTATCCATGGCGGCTTGATCGAAACATCCGTGATGCTGGCGCTGAGGCCCGATCTGGTGAAGATGGATAAGGCGCGTGATTTTCCCTCCGAGCAGGCCAGATTCCAGCGCGAATTCAAGTATTTGCGGGCCTATGGACCGCATTCTTTCGGGTGGATGATGCGCGATCTCTCTCCTGAAAGGGTGGCAGGAAACGCAGCCGGTGCGACTCGCCAAGCCGGCGAACGAATCCTCCAACACGCCGTCACAGGCCTCGTCTCGCTGCTGGACGATGTCGACAGGTTCGATCTCACGCTTTTGAAATAAACTGCCGTGCAAAACGGGCTGCCAACTCTTATATGGCAGGGAAGACCAGCAAAGCCCGCGAGGGAAATCCATGTCCGAACAGAATTCGCAAATCCCGGTCACGGTGCTGACCGGCTATCTCGGTTCCGGCAAGACAACGCTCCTGAACCGCATCCTCTCCGAGGACCATGGCAAGCGCTATGCCGTGATCGTCAACGAATTCGGAGAGATCGGCATCGACAATGACCTCATCGTGGAATCCGATGAGGAAATCTACGAGATGAACAATGGCTGCGTGTGCTGCACCGTGCGTGGCGATCTGGTGCGGGTGGTAGAAGGTCTTACACGGCGTCCGGGCCGGTTCGATGCTATTATCGTCGAGACGACCGGTCTGGCGGACCCCGCCCCGGTGGCGCAGACCTTCTTCATGGACGACGACGTGCGCGCCAAGACGAAGCTCGACGCGGTGGTGGCGCTGGTCGATGCCAAGCACCTTCCGCTGCGGCTGAAGGACAGCCGCGAGGCGGCAGACCAGATCGCCTTTGCCGACGTGGTGGTGCTGAACAAAACCGACCTTGTCTCGCCTGAGGAGCTTGCCACGGTGGAAGCCGCCGTGCGCCAGATTAACCCCAGCGCGCGCATCCACAAGACCGAGCGTGCGGGTGTCGCTCTTTCCGATGTGCTCGACCGGGGCGCCTTCGACCTGAAGCGTGCGCTGGAAAACGACCCGCATTTCCTAGATCACGATCATCCCGACCATGTCTGCGGACCGGACTGTGATCACGATCACCACCACGGTCATGATCACGATCACGACCACCATCATCACCATGCGCATGGCGAGCTCTCGCCGATCCATGATGTCGGCGTGAGTTCGATCTCGCTACGCGCGGGCGAAATGGACCCGAAGAAGTTCTTTCCCTGGCTCAACAAGACAACACAGATGGACGGGCCAAATATCCTGAGGCTCAAGGGCATCATCGCTTTCAAGGACGATCCGGAGCGCTATGTGGTGCAAGGCGTGCATATGATTGTGGAAGGCGACCATCAGCGTGCATGGAAGGAGGGCGAAAAGCGGGAGAGCCGCCTCGTCTTCATCGGCCGCGAGCTCGATCGCGAGCGCTTGAAGCGCACCTTCGAGGCGTGCCAGGCCTGATATGCCGACAGTCGCGCCGCTTGATCTCGAAGGCCATTGCATCGCCGTCGCCTGGCTCAACAACACTCCTCATTTCGCGCTGGCCGATGGCGTTGTCCACCGCCTGGACAACGGCCAGAAGTCGGTGGAATTCCATGACGGGCTTCTTTGCGCCGTCCCGATGCAGGACGGTCGCCGGCTTCTGACCGGCGGCGAGGATGGGAAAATCTTCGCGCTTTCCTCGGACGGCTCGGTGGAGCTTCTCGCCGAGATCGGCCGAAAGTGGGTGACGAGCGTCGCCGCGGGCCCGCATGAAGCGACCGCATTCGCAAGCGGCCGCGTCGCCTATGTGCGTTTTTCCGATGGGCGAATCCGCGAGTTCCAGCATTCGCGGAGTGTTGAAGGCCTGGCCTTTGCACCCAAGGGCATGCGGCTCGGCGTCGCCCGGTACAATGGCGCGACGCTTCATTTCCCGGCCACGGAAGGAAAGCCGACCGAACTCGAATGGGCCGGCGCCCACACCGGCATCACCTTTTCGCCCGACGGGAATTTCCTCGTCACCACCATGCAGGAAAACGCCCTGCACGGCTGGAAGCTGGCCGATGGCAAACACATGCGGATGACCGGCTATCCAGCCAAGGTGAAGAGCTTTTCGTGGAGCGCGAAAGGACGCTGGCTTGCCACGTCCGGTGCGCCCGCCGCGATCGTCTGGCCTTTCCAGGGCAAGGACGGTCCCATGGGAAAGGCCCCGCTCGAACTCGGCACCCGCGGCAATGTTATGGTTACGCAGGTTTGCTGCCATCCCGCCGAGGATATCGTGGCGATCGGCTATTCCGACGGCATGATCCTCGCCGCTCGCTTTGCCGATGCGAAGGAAGTCCTGCTGCGCAGGCCGGGGAAGGGCGCAATCACCGCCATGAGCTGGGATGCCCAGGGAGGCCGGCTCGCCTTCGGCTCGGATGCGGGTGATTGCGGCCTGGTCGATATCTCGGCCTAGGCTACTCCCTTCGATAATCGGAACCTTTCAGCCTCGTTGCCGCTTGAGCGGGCAGCGAGGTTGCTCATGGTGCTGGAAAAGACGAAGGAGACGAGGCCAAAAACCCTTGATGCGCTAAGGGAAGATGCGCGCGACTGTACGCGCTGCGATCTCTACAAGAACGCCACGCAGACCGTCTTTGGCGAGGGCGGCAGCGAAGCGCGCGTGTTGTTCGTCGGCGAGCAGCCCGGAGACAAGGAGGACGTGGAAGGCAGACCCTTTGTCGGACCGGCCGGCCGGCTCTTCGATGGCATTCTGGAGGAGGTGGGGATTGATCGGAAAAAGACTTACGTCACGAATGCCGTCAAGCACTTCAAGTTCGAGCCGCGCGGCAAGCGCCGCATCCACTCCAAGCCTAATGCCGGCGAGATTCGCGCCTGCCGCTGGTGGCTCGATCAGGAGCTGACGCTGATCCAGCCGGATCTGGCCGTGGCGCTCGGCGCCACCGCGGCGCGGGCACTTGTTGGAAAGCCGGTGCCGATCACGAAGTTTCGTGGCACCCTATTGGAAAGTGCCGAAGGTGTGCCGGTCTTCATCACCGTCCACCCGTCTTACCTGCTGCGCATCCCCGACGAACTTGACAGGCGCCGCGAGCGCGAGCGTTTCGCAGAGGAGATGCGCAAGGTGAAGGCGATGATGAAGGGTTGATCCTTCGGAGGCGCTGGCGCCTTGTTCCATCCCTAACGAAGCCCGCCGTGGCTTACCTCACCAGCACTGCCCGAAGATCATTCACATTCGTTCCGGTGGGACCGGGCGTGAATAGATCGCCCAGTGCGTTGAACGCCCCCCAGGAATCATGAGCGGCCAGCAGAGCTTTCGGATCGAACCCGGCCTGGCGCAGGCGGGAGACCGTTGTGTGGTCGGCAAACGCGCCGGCATTGTTTTCCGAACCGTCGATGCCGTCGGTATCGGCTGCGAAGGCGGTGATGCCCGTGAGGTTCTCTATGCCCAAGGCGAGGGACAGAAGGAACTCGGTATTGCGTCCGCCGCGTCCGCCTCGCTCCCGGATCGTCACCGTGGTTTCACCGCCGGAAAGCATGAGAACGGGCTTCTGGAAGGGCCGATCACGCAAAGCCACTTCGCGGGCGATCGCCGCGTGGACACGACCCACTTCGCGTGCTTCGCCCTCGATCGCGTCGGAAAGGATCACCGTCTTCACGCCCTCCTTTTCCGCCGCAGCGGCGACCGCTTCCAGTGAGCGGGCCGCGGAGGCCACGATATGCACCTCGTTGCTGGCAAAGCGCGGGTCGTCGGGCTTGGGTGCATCGGCCAGATGCGAGTGGATATGGCGGATAGCTGCAGCAGGCAGGCGAATGCCATAGGCCTTCACCACAGCCATCGCATCCTGGCGCGTCGCCGTATCAGGCACCGTGGGGCCGGAGGAGACCAGCGCCGGATCGTCTCCCGGTATGTCGGAGACGATGAGGCTCACGACATGCGCCGGATAGGCGGCGAGGGCGAGCCTGCCGCCCTTGATGGTCGAAAGATGCTTACGCACCATGTTCATGGCCGAGATGGGTGCTCCGGAGGCGAGCAACGCCTCGTTGACGGCGATCTCATCTTCAAGGGCCATGCCCGGCGGGGGTGCTGGGAGAAGAGCCGAACCGCCGCCGCAGATGAGCGCCACCACCAAATCGTCTTCCGTGAGATTGCTGACCAGCCGCAGAATGTGGCGCGAGCCCTCGAGGCCGGCCGCATCCGGCACCGGGTGGGCGGCCTCGAAAACCTTGATGCGCTGCGTCGGCGCGCCATAGCCATAGCGGGTGACCACCGCGCCTTCGAGCGGCCCGTCCCACGCTTCCTCGAAGGCCTGCGCCATCTGTGCTGCGCCCTTGCCTGTGCCGACGACAATGGTGCGGCCTTTGGGCCGGGAAGGGAGGAAGGCGGGAAGCGCCTGGCGTGGGTCGGCGGCGGCAACGGCAGCACGAAACAGGTTTTCGAAGAATGGCTTAGGCGTGATTGTCATGAAAGCCTCCTTTCCAACCCGGCCCCGACGCGGCTGGCCCCTCCTGCAGGGGACGCGGCGTCCACAACCGCAGCTGATTCGCGGCGGTTCCGACGCCTATCTCGCCCTTGGTGGGCAAGAAAGCAAACCCCTTGGAGTGGACAGTGTCGGTTTTCCGGATTCTGCAGCGGAAGGTGGTCGACCTTGCTTCAGACCGTGCTCTTCGCGGGGTCGCCCGCAATATAGGTTTCCACGATGGAGCGATCGTCGCCGAGCGTCTGCAGCACAAAAAGTTCTTCGGCTAAAGTCTCCGCCCGTTCCATGCGCAGCCGCATGACCGGCGTCGCGCTGGCATCGAGCACGACGAAATCGGCATCGGTCCTCACGTCCAGCGTTCCGATGTGATCGGCAAGCGAGAGCGCCTCGGCGTTGCCGAGCGTCATCTGCCAGAAGGACGCGAAAGGATTGAGCTTCTCGCCATGAAAGGCAATGACCTTGTAACCCTCATCCATGGTGCGCAGCATGGAATAGCTGGTGCCACCGCCGGTATCCGTGGCAATTGCGGTACGCAGAGGCCTTGCGCGCCGGCGATAGCGGAAATAGTCGAAGAGGCCGGAGCCCAGGAAAAGGTTCGAGGTCGGGCAGAACACCGCCACGGAGCCGGTGTCCGAAAGAGCGTCGGCTTCGCGTTCCGATAGATGGATGCAGTGGCCGAGCAGCGTCCTCGGCCCGAGCAGGCCGTATTTCTCATAGATGCCGGTATAGTCAACGCAATCGGGATAGAGCTCGCAAGAAAGCGCGATCTCGGCACGGTTTTCCGAAAGATGGGTCTGGATGTGGAGATCAGGATGCTCGGAAGCGAGCGCCTGCGCCATCTCCATCTGCTTCGGACTTGAGGTGATCGCAAAGCGTGGCGTGATCGCATAGTGCAGGCGGCTGCGGCCATGCCACTTCGCAATCAGGGCCTTGGTGTCGTCATAGCCTGATTGCGGCGTATCGGTCAGGGTCACCGGGGCATTCCGATCCATCATGACCTTGCCGGCAATGATGCGCATCCCGCGTCTTTCCGCCTCGGCAAACAATGCTTCGGCCGATTGCGAGTGGACGCTGCAATAGACGGCTGACGTGGTGGTGCCCTGCCGGACCATTTCGTCCAGGAATGAGGAGGCGATGCGCGCGGCATGAGAGCCGTCGCCGAACTCCGATTCGGCGGGAAAAGTGTAGTTGTTCAGCCAGTCGAGCAGTTCAGCCCCGTAGCTCGCAATCACCTGCATTTGCGGGAAATGGGCATGAGGATCGACGAAGCCCGGCAGGAGGAGGTGAGGCCGATGGTCGACCAGCCTCGCCCCGGCCGCCTGGGGCTCGATCTCGGCATAGTTCCCGCTGGCACGTATGATGCCGCCTTCGACCAGGACGGCCCCATCTTCCTCGTACCTGTAGGAGGAATGGTCTTCCGCTGTCAGAGGCTCCCTGATGAACGTGAGCAAGCGCGCGCGGATCAGGGTCTTCGTCATTCAATCCTCTTGAATTCTCTTCAGCGCGCCTCAGCGTGCTTCCTCGAACCATGTAATGAGCAGTCGCCGCTCATCCTCCGTCATGCCCGAGACGTTTCCCGGCGGCATGGCGTGGCTGCGGCCGGCCTGAAGGTAGATTTCGCGAGCATGGCCTGCAATACCGGCTTCCGAATCCAGCAGCACGCCTTTTGGCGCGGCATGAATTCCGTCATAGCCGGGCTCGGCTGAATGACACATGGCGCAGCGCCCCATCACCGTATCGCGGACTGCGGGAAAATGCGCGGAGGCAACAAATCGCTCTTCGTTTTGCGATATCCGCCGTTCCCCGGTCAGGATCGCGGGCACGGTCGAAAGCCACATGATGATGACGAAAAGGATCGCCGCTGCGGCCCAGGTCCAGTGAGGATTGCCCTTCCGCGCGTGAAGGGTGTTGAAATAGTGCCGGATGAGCACGCCGATGATGAAGATCAGCGAAGCGATGACCCAGTTGAACTGCGTGCCGAACGCCAGCGGGTAATGGTTCGACAGCATCAGGAAGATCACCGGCAGCGTGAGATAGTTATTGTGCAGGGAACGCTGCTTCGCCTGGGCGCCGAGCTTCGGATCCGGCTTCCGGCCCGCCTTGAGGTCCGCCACCACGATCTTCTGGTTTGGAATGATAAGGAGGAAGACATTCGCCGACATGATGGTGGCCGTGAAGGCGCCCAGATGGAGAAACGCCGCGCGCCCGGTAAAGAGCTGTGTGTAGCCCCAGCTCATCGCCACCAGAATGGCGTACAGGATCAGCATCAGGCCTGTATCGCTCTTGCCAAGCCGCGACTTGCAAAGCGCATCGTAGAGAAGCCAGCCAAGGCCGATCGAGGCAAGCGAGATCAGAATCGCCACCGGTGCGGAGACATCGAGCACATTGCGGTCGACGAGGTAGAGGTCCGCGCCGGCATAGTAGACGATGGCGAGCAGCGCAAAGCCCGAGAGCCATGTGAAATAGGCTTCCCATTTGAACCAGGTAAGGTGTTCGGGAAGGGAGGCCGGTGCCACCATATATTTCTGGATATGGTAGAAGCCGCCGCCATGCACCTGCCATTCCTCGCCGGACACGCCTTCGGGCAAGCCGGGTCGCTTCACGAGCCCCAAATCCAGCGCGATGAAATAGAAGGACGAGCCGATCCAGGCGATCGCCGTCACCACATGCAGCCAGCGCACCGCGAAGGCCAGCCACTCCCACATCACAGCAAAATCGTTCAAGGCCCGCTCCCACTCCTGTTGCAGGCGGCAAGCTTACGGGTTCCGTCCTAAAGAAAAAGAGAGGGAGACCGCGATGACTTTCAAATTTTTCTGGAAAATCGCGAAGCCGTCGGTTTGATAGGCATCATGGCTTATCTCGATAATATCGCGGTTTTTGTACGCGTCGTGGAACTGGGCGGCCTGTCGGCGGCAGGCAGGGACCTGCGCGTCTCGCCGGCGGTCGCATCGAACCGCATCAAGGAGCTGGAAAAGCATCTGGGTGTGCGGCTGCTCAACCGAACCACCCGACAACTCACTCCGACGGAACATGGCCGCGTCTTTTATGAGGGCGCAAAGAAGGTGCTCGAAACGTTGCAGGAGGCCGAGGGAGCGGTGGCCGCGCTTTCCGGCCAGCCACGCGGCACGATCCGTGTCACCGCGCCGCTCGGGCTCGGCAAACGCCTCATCGCCAGCGCCATTCCGGAATTCCGCGAACGCTATCCGCAGATCGAGGTGCGACTGAGGCTTTCAGATCATGAAGTCGACATCATGCGCGAGGGGATCGACGTTGCCTTCAAGCTCGGGCTTCTGGAGAATTCGAGCCTGAGGATGCGCGGGATCATGGATTGCGAGCGCGTGCTTGCGGCTTCGCCAGCCTATCTCCAGCGGCGCGGGGAACCTGTGCGCCCGGAACAGCTCGTCGAAGACCGCCACGACTGCCTGATGCTCCGCTTTCCCGGCGTGCGCGAATATTTCTGGACATTGCAGACGCCGGAAGGCCCGAGAAAATTCGAGGTCCGTGGACCCTTTGATACCGATGACGGCGATGTGATCACGGGCTGGGCGATCGCGGGCCACGGCATCATCAACAAGCCTCGGTTCGAGATCGAGCCCTTCCTCCGGAACGGACAGCTGCGGGTGATCCTGCCCGATACACCGCCGACGCCGGTGCAGCTTGCCGCGGTCTATCCGCACAAAAAGCTTCAGGATCCCAAGATGCGGCTGTTGGTGGATTTCATGGTCGAACGCTGCCAGCGCATGATCGGTGAGATTTTGAGGGGCCGGTAAATCAGCTCAGCGCCTGCATCACCTCCGCTGCCGTGAGCGCAGCGATGACGGCGGGGCGCTTGTCACGAACGGCTGCTCCTCCGATTGGCGTGACGAGCCGCGAAAGGCGGGCTTCATCGCCGCCATTCTTCAAATACCAGCTTTTGAACGTCGCCTTCTTCGTTTTCGAGCCGATCATCCCGACATAGGCCGCATCGTCCCGAGCCAGGGCTTCGGCAGTAAGCAGGAAGTCCAAGGCATGATCATGGGTGAGGATGATGAAGGCGGAACGGGGAGGTGCTTCGCGGATGATGGCCTCCGGCACCGGCGTTAGCCGGGTTCCCACATCCGGCGGAAGATCCTGCAGGATCTCCACACGTGTTTCCACGAGGGTGGTCTTTACGGGAAGAAGGGCGAGGGCTTCGGCAAGCGCATGACCGACATGGCCGCCACCGAAGAGATAGATGTGGGGGAGGGCGCTGTCTTCCTCCTCGGCGCGTTTCAGAAGATCGGCGCGCTCTTTGGAGCCGATGATGCGGATATCCAGTGCCACGCGTCCTCCACAGCACTGGCCGATCTCCGGCCCCAAAGGGATATCCATCGCGCCGCTTGCGATGTTTTCAGCCACCAGTTCGCGCGCCCTGGCAATCGCCAGAAATTCGAGTTGACCGCCACCGATCGTGCCGAAGGTCTTGTCGGCTGAGGCGAGCATCCAGGCGCCTTTTTCGCGGGGCGTGGAGCCTTTCGCTTCGCTGACCGTGATGAGGGCGGTCGCCGGAGCTTGATCCAGGAATGCAGCAAGGCTTTTGGCGAGGGCAGTCATTTTCCTGATAATAACGGTAGGCGCACTCGCAATCTATCTGCTCGCCTCCCTCTTCAATCGCTCCACCGCCATCAGCACGCGTTCGGGCGTTGCGGGCGCATCGAGACACGGGAAGATCTTGTGATCCGCCACGCTTGCCACGGCATCTGACAATGCATGAAGCACGGAGATTCCGAGCATAAAGGGCGGCTCGCCGACAGCTTTCGACCGATGCACCGTAGGCTCGGCATTTTCCGCCCAGGTGGCAAGCTTCACATTGAAGATTTTGGGACGATCAGAGGCAAGGGGGATTTTGTAGGTCGAAGGCGCATGGGTGCGCAGCATGCCTTTCTCGTCCCAGACAAGCTCCTCCGTGGTGAGCCAGCCCATACCCTGGATGAACCCGCCTTCGATCTGGCCGATATCGATAACGGGATTGAGTGACCTTCCGGTATCGTGAAGGATATCCGCCCGCTCCACGACGTATTCGCCGGTAAGCGTATCGATGGATACTTCCGAGCAGGCTGCTCCATAGGCAAAGTAGTAAAAGGGATGCCCGCGGCCTTTTTCCCGGTCCCAGTGAATTTTGGGGGTCTTGTAGAAGCCGGCGGCCGAGAGTTGCACCCGCGCCATATAGGCTTGGCGCACCAGATCGGCGAAGGGGATTTCCTGATTTCCCACACGCACCCGGTTGGGAAGGAAGACTACCTGCTCGCGCGGCACGTCATAGTGGGTGACCGCGAAATCGATGAGACGATTCTTTATCTGGCGGGCAGCATTTTGAGCCGCCATGCCGTTCAGGTCCGAACCGGAAGAAGCTGCCGTTGCCGAGGTGTTCGGCACCTTGGCCGTCGTGGTGGCCGTGATCTTCACGCGGTCGATATCGATCTGGAACTCTTCCGCGACAACCTGGGCAACCTTCACGTAAAGGCCCTGGCCCATCTCCGTTCCACCATGGTTCAGGTGCACCGACCCGTCCGTATAGACATGCACCAGTGCGCCCGCCTGATTGTACTGGGTGGCAGTAAAGGAAATACCGAACTTGACGGGGGTGAGCGCTATACCGCGCTTCACGACCGCGCTTTGGGCGTTGAATTCAGCGATTTCCCGGCGGCGGGCGGCGTAACCGGCACTCTCTTCGAGCTCAGCCACGAGGCGGTGGATGATGTTGTCTTCCACCCTCTGGTGATAGGGCGTCACGTTGCGGTCCGTCTCGCCATAGAAGTTCCGCTTGCGGATCTCCAGAGGGTCCTTGCCCAAAGCGAAGGCGACCTCGTCTATGATCCGCTCCGCGCCAACCACGCCTTGCGGACCGCCGAAACCGCGAAACGCCGTATTCGAGACGGTGTTGGTATAGAGCGGTACGGATACCGCGCGTATCGCGGGGTAAAAATAAGCATTGTCGCAATGGAACAAGGCGCGGTCGGTCACCGCCCCTGAAAGATCCGCCGAAAAGCCGCAGCGGGCGGCATAGGTAAATTCGACGCCGAGAATATTCCCTTTCTCGTCGAACCCTACGTCGTAATCGATCAGGAAATCGTGGCGCTTGCCGGTGGCGATCATGTCGTCGTCGCGATCGGGACGCAGCTTCACCGGCCGGCCTGTGCGCTTTGCAGCGATCGCGGCAACGGCGGCGAAAAGGTTCGCCTGGGTTTCCTTGCCACCGAAGCCGCCACCCATCCGGCGCACTTCAATGGTAACCGCATGGGAGGGTATCCCCAGCGCATGCGCCACCATATGCTGCACTTCGCTCGGGTGCTGCGTAGAGGAATGGACGGTCACATCCATATCCTCGCCTGGAAGCGCCAGCGCGATCTGGCCTTCGAGATAGAAGTGGTCCTGGCCGCCCACGCGCATTTGGCCCTTGAGGCGGCGGGGTGCGGCCGCTATCGCCTTCTCCGCCTCCCCCCGCTCGAGTTTCATAGGCTTGGTGACGAGCCTCGGATTGTTCCGGTCCGCGTCGAGGATGTCGATGACGAAGGGTTTTTCGTCATATGTGATCTTCGCAAGCCGGCAGGCCCGCCGTGCAGCCTCACGCGTTTCCGCCACTACAGCGAAGATGGGCTGTCCCAGAAACTGCACTTCGCCTTCGGCAAAGATGGGGTCGTCGCGAGCTCCGGTAGGGCTGACATCGTTCTCGCCCGGAACATCGCCGGCCATCAGCACCGCCACCACGCCGGGCGCGGTTTCCACCTCGGAAAGATCCATGGATGTGATCGCTCCGTGCGGAACGGTGGAGAGGCCGAGATAGGCGTGAAGCGTACCTGCGGGCTCCGGCATGTCATCGATATAAACCGCCTCCCCGGTGACGTGCTTGTGCGCGGAATCGTGGCGGAGATTCACCGCCACGCCGCCCGTAATCTTCGTGGAAGTGAGGTCGGGAGCTGTATGCTTGTTCATTGGGAACCTCCGGCGGAGACGTGGAGGAATGCAGAATCGATCGGGAGGTTCATACGGCCTCCTCATATCTGCTTATCGTCACCGGTTTGCTCGTCCCCGACATTTCCAGGAAGAAGCGGCGCAGCAGGTTCTTCGCCGCCATCATCCGATACGCCGCGGATGCGCGCATGTCGCTGATCGGCGTGAAATCGCGTTCATAGGCAGGCAGCGCCTGTTCGACGGTGTCCATCGTCCATGGCTTGCCGATAAGCGCGGTCTCGACCGCCAGTGCCCGCTTTGGCGTGGCAGCCATGCCGCCATAGGCGATGCGGGCGGAAGCCACCGTGCCATCCGGTCCGACAGTCAGCGCAAAGGCGCCCAACACGGCGGTGATATCCTCGTCACGTCGCTTGCTGACCTTCCATACGGCAAAGCGCGTCTCGGGGGTGGGCAGAGGCACGTGCACGGCCTCGACGAACTCGCCCGGTTGCCGATCCTGTTTGCCATAAGCGATGAAGAAGTCCTCCAGTGGGATAGTGCGCCGCCCTTGACCCCGGCGCAGGGTGAGCGTTGCGCCAAGTGCGATCAGCGGCGGTGGCGTATCTCCAATGGGGGAGCCGTTGGCGATGTTCCCGCCGATCGTGCCCATATTGCGCACCTGGTCGCCGCCGATTCTGTCGATCAGCTGCCCAAGGGCCGGGAGGCGCCTGGAAAGGTGGGAGAAGGCGTCGGAATAGCTGACGCCCGCACCGATGGTTATGGTGCCGTTCGCCTCCGAAATGGTGCGCAGCTCTTCCAGGTTTCCGATGAAGATGGCGGGCGCAATGTTGCGCATGAATTTCGTGACCCACAAGCCGACGTCGGTCGACCCTGCCACAATGGTGGCATTTGGCTCCGCTTCGAGTATGGCAGCAAGGTCATCGAGGTTTGCGGGAATGACGAGACGCTCGCGACCGCCGCCAATCTCCACGCGGGTCCCATCTCTCATTGCCTTGAGCGCGGCAATGATCGTCTCTCGCTCAAGAGAGAGCGGATCCGTCGCTGGATTTCCATAGGAAGAAAGCGCACGGGCGGCACGCACGATGGGTTCGTAACCGGTGCAGCGGCAGAGATTGCCTTGCAACGCCTTTTCAACATCCCTGTCGGAGGGATGAGGAGTGCGCATCCACAGCGCGTAGAGCGACATGACGATGCCGGGCGTGCAGAACCCGCATTGGGAGCCGTGGAAATCCACCATGGCCTGCTGCACGGGATGGAGGCTGCCGTCGGGCCGCTTCAGATGCTCTATCGTGACGACGTGGCAGCCATCGAGCGAGGCGAGAAAACGAATGCAGGCGTTGACGCCCTCATAGAGGACAGTGTCTCCGGCGAGGCGGCCGACCAGCACCGTGCAGGCGCCGCAGTCACCCTCGGCGCAGCCTTCCTTGGTCCCCTTAAGGCGCCGTTCGAGCCGGAGATAATCGAGCAGGGTCTGGTCCGGGCGAACATCGTCCAGGTCCATCTTCAGCCCGTTGAGGAGAAATCGGATTTCATGGCGGATTGCCGTCATCGTCAGCTCCCCCGATAGGTGGAATAGCCATAGGGCGATACGAGCAGGGGTACATGATAGTGTGCGCGCTCTGCCATCCCGAAGCGGATCGGCACCTGGTCGAGGAAGGCTGGCGCCGGCAGTCCGGCGACTCTGCCACGCAGATATGAGCCGACCTCGAAGAGAAGCTCGTAAACGCCGGGCGTAAAGCTCTCCCCGTGCAAAAGCGGGGCGTCGCAGCGGCCATCCGCGTTGGTGCGCACGGTCTTCACGAGAGTGCGGCTTTCGCCGTCGAGCCGGTAGAGCTTGATCTCCATCCCGGCGGCTGGCCGCCCTATGGCCGTATCAAGAACATGGGTCGTCAGCCGACCTTCAGCTTGCTCACCCATGCGATCTCCCTCCTTCTCCTCTTGACTGATGATTGTGCGGCAAAATGGCGACGTGCATAAGGGGGGAACGGCGGAAAGGCTGCAAAAAGACTTTCAAATTTTTCGAGGGGAATGGGGCTGGAAACCATCGGCTATTCTTGAAAAAATAGCTCAACCTAGGGGTCGATAAGAAGTGACGCGTTACGTCCGCAACATGCGCGGCTACGGGCCAAACCCGCCGGATCCGAAATGGCCGGGCGGAGCGTTCGCCGCGGTGCAATTCGTCGTCAATTACGAAGAGGGTGGCGAAAACTGTGTCCTGCATGGGGATGCGGCGTCCGAAGCCTTTCTTTCTGAGGTCGTCGGAGCGCAACCCTGGCCCGGTATGCGCCACTGGAACATGGAATCCATCTATGAATACGGTGCGCGCGCCGGCTTCTGGCGGCTCCATCGCATGTTCACGGAAGCGCAAGTGCCGGTCACCGTCTATGGCGTTGCTACCGCTCTCGCCCGCTCGCCGGACCAGGTGGCAGCGATGAAGGAGGCAGGCTGGGAGATCGCCAGCCACGGGTTGCGCTGGATCGACTATCGGGCGCACTCGGAAGAGGACGAACGCAGGGATCTGCAGGAGGCGGTTCGGCTTCATACGGAAGTCGTGGGTGAGCCGCCGAAGGGGCTTTATCTCGGGCGCACCTCCGTGAACTCTGTCAAGCTTGCGATTGAGCAGGGCGGGTTCGACTGGATCTCCGATACCTATGACGACGATTTACCTTATTGGCTCGACCATGACGGGCATGGGAATGCGGCGCCGCCGCAGCTCGTGATCCCTTACACGCTCGATGCCAATGACATGCGGTTCGCCACGCCGCAGGGGTTCAATTCGGGCGACCAGTTCTTCAGCTATCTGAAGGACGCCTTCGATACGCTCTATGAGGAAGGCAGGCTCGGGCGGCCGGCTATGATGAGCGTGGGGCTGCATTGCCGTCTGATCGGCCGTCCGGGCAGGGCCGCTTCGCTCAGGCGCTTCATCGATTATGTGAAGGGCCATGAGAAGGTCTGGCTACCCCGGCGCATCGACATTGCCCGGCATTGGATGGAGCACCATCCTTACATGGCGCCGGCACTGAGGCCGAGCCGCATGGGCAGGGGTGAGTTCGTGGAGCGCTTCGGCTCCATCTTCGAGCATTCGCCATGGATTGCCGAGCGCGCCTTTGCCCTCGAACTCGGCCCCGCGCACGACAGCGCGGCTGGGCTGCATAACGCGCTGGCGCGGATCTTCCGTAGCGCGACCGAGGAAGAGCGCCTGGGTGTGCTCAAGGCGCATCCCGATTTGGCCGGAAAGCTCGCCGCGGCGAAGCGGCTGACGCCGGAATCAGCCAAGGAACAGGCTTCCGCGGGGCTTGATGCCTTGACGGACGAGGAGCGTGCTCGCTTCACCGATCTCAACACGCGCTACATGCAAAAATTTGGCTTTCCCTTCATCATCGCCGTCAAGGACAACACGAAGGAAAGCATCCTGCGCGCGTTCGAGAAGCGCATCGAAAATGGCCGTGAGGAGGAGTTCGCCACCGCGTGCGGCCAGGTGGAGCGCATCGCATATCTGAGGCTCAAGGAGATCCTGCCGTCATGATCAGAAGCTATTACGCGCCGACGGGCGGGCATCCGCCGCAAACAGATCTTCTCACCGGCAGGGCGGTTTTCACCGAAGCCTATGCGGTGATCCCGAAGGGCGTGATGCGCGACATCGTCACCAGTTGTCTGCCCTTCTGGGAGAGGACGCGGGCGTGGATCATCGCGCGCCCGCTCTCGGGCTTCGCCGAAACGTTTTCGCAATATATCATGGAAATCCAGCCGGGTGGTGGCAGCAAAAGGCCCGAGCTCGACCCGGAGGCGGAAGGTGTAATCTTCGTCGTCGAAGGAGAGTTGACGGTGGAGCTGGGCGGCATGACGCATCGGATGGAGCCGGGCGGCTACGCTTTCCTGCCGCCAGCGAGCCGGTGGAATGTGCGGAACGAAGGCTCTGCTCCAGTGCGCTTCCATTGGATCCGCAAGGCGTATGAGGCGGTGGACGGCATAGCTGTGCCGGAGGCTTTCTTCGTCAACGAGAAGGATATCGCGCCTACGGCCATGCCGGACACGGAAGGGAAATGGGCAACAACGCGCTTCGTCGACCCGCAGGACGTGCGGCATGACATGCATGTAACCATCGTGACGTTCGAGCCCGGCGCGGTGATCCCCTTCGCGGAGACGCATGTGATGGAGCACGGCCTTTACGTGCTCGAAGGCAAGGCGGTCTACCGGCTAAACCAGGACTGGGTAGAGGTCGAGGCGGGCGACTTCATGTGGTTGCGCGCCTTCTGCCCGCAGGCGTGCTATGCGGGTGGGCCGGGCAGGTTTCGCTATCTGCTCTACAAGGATGTAAACAGGCACGCAGCCCTTAGGCCGTTCTGGCGGAGAACAGGTGAATGAGGAAGATCGTCGCCGAACTTCTGACGAAAGATGCGTTTTCGCCTTTTGGGGACGTGATCGAAGCCGAAGAGGGAGCCAGCTTCCCGATCAACAACGGCAAGACGCAGCGCTTTCATGACCTGGCGAAGGTAGACGTGGTGGGGGAGAACGCGCGGGTGCTGGTCAGCATCGCGCGCGGGCAGCCATATGAATTCCCGCTTGCGCTGAAGATGGTAGAGCGGCACCCGCTCGGCAGCCAAGCCTTCGTGCCGCTTGTGGCGAGGCCGTTTCTGGTGGTCGTTTGCCCTGATGAGGGCGGCAGGCCGGGAGGGCCGCGTGCTTTCGTCACAAAGCCGGGGCAGGGGGTGAATTACGCCCGTAACACCTGGCACGGCGTACTGACGCCTATCGGCGAGGAACAAGATTTCCTGATCGTCGATCGCGGCGGGGATGGCCAGAATCTGGAAGAGTTTTTCTTTTCCGACCCGTATGAAATCCATCTGCCGGAACAGCGATGAAACCCGATACGGATCTCATAAACCGGCTGCTCGATGTCATCGAATATGACATTGTGCCCAAGACGAGGGCTGGCGTGACGGCAGGCAACAAGCTCTTTGGCGCGGCCATTTTGAGGAAAAGCGATCTGTCGCTCGTGATCGCGGAAACGAACAACGAGCTCGAGAATCCGCTCTGGCATGGCGAAATGCATGCGCTGAAGCGATTCTATGAAATGGACAAGGCGAGCCGGCCCGACACAAGGGACTGCATCTTCCTGTCCACGCACGAGCCCTGCTCGCTCTGCCTGTCGGCCATCACCTGGACCGGCTTCGACAATTTCTTCTATCTTTTCAGTCATGAGGATTCGCGGGATTCCTTTGCGATTCCGCACGACCTGAAGATCCTGAAGGAGATTTTCCGGCTGGAGCCCGGCGGCTATGCCGCGGAGAACGCGTTCTGGAAGAGCTATTCCGTACCGGCGCTCGCGCGAGAGTTGCCGGCATCGGAAAGAGGAAGGGCGGCGGCGCGAATTTCAAAGCTCGCCGAGATTTATGCGGGACTTTCCGACGCTTATCAGAAGAGCAAGGCAGAGAACGACATTCCGCTGAATTAGCCGCTCTTGCGGGGCTGGGCGGCGGTATATACCGATGCCATGCCCCGGACCGCAAGCTCTTCTGGAACGGCCGTGGCCAGGCCATGCGATTGCCCGCCGAATTCCGCTTCGAAGGTGAGGAGGTGGAAATCCGCCGCGATTCCGAGACTGGAGATGTGATCCTTTCTCAGAAGCTGCGGCAGGGCGCATCTTGGGGCGAGTTTTTCAGCAGGCGTGAGCGGATTCCTTCAGAGAAGCTGGAAGGCTTCATGGAGGATCGTGAGCAGGGCATCGATGAGCGGGATCATCCGCTGGCATGACCCGGCGCTTCATGCTTGATAACAATCGTGAGCACCTTCATGCACAGCCGCAGTACCGCGCTGGACAGGAGGATGTCCGCAGACGAAAGGCTGAACTTTGCGTGTCCGCAGTGAGCTCGGGCGAGACCAGATCTGGACTCGCTCAGGGGCCGGCAGCAAAGCGTCTGGCAGCTGCCGCTGACGTATTCTTCGATCTGGTCGAGATGTTGGACTGCGGATGTGGCACGCCGATATGGCGAGAATGCGAGCTCAGCTTCGACATGAGGGCGGATGTTCCCGCCACTCGAGATGCTGATCGCCGCTCATGCCTGGAAATTGGCGCGACGCTGGTGACCAGCGATCGCGCCTTCCGCTTTGTCCCGAGCCTTGCCGTCGAAAACTGGATCGAGGATCAGACCCGCTCGAGCGCCAATGCGATGCCCTGACCGACGCCGATGCACATGGTGGCGAGCGCCAGTTTTGCGCCGCGCTCCTTCAGCTCCAGCGCGGCGGTGCCGGAAATGCGCGCGCCGGACATGCCGAGCGGGTGGCCGAGCGCAATGGCGCCGCCATTGGGATTCACATGCGCCGCATCTTCCGGAATGCCAAGCTCGCGCAGCACGGCGATACCCTGCGAAGCGAAGGCCTCGTTAAGTTCGATCACATCGAAATCGGATGGCTTCAGGCCGAGGCGGGCACAGAGCTTTTTCGTCGCCGGTGCGGGGCCGATGCCCATGATGCGCGGGGGAACGCCGGCCGTGGCGCCGCCAAGCACGCGGGCAATGGGCGTCAGCCCGTATTTGCGCGCCGCGGCCTCCGAAGCGATGATGAGGGCAGCCGCGCCGTCATTGACACCCGATGCATTGCCAGCCGTGACGGAGCCATTCTCGCGAAACGGAGTGGGAAGCTTGCCCAGCTTTTCCACCGTCGTCCCGGGGCGGGGATGCTCGTCCTTGTCAACGATGATGGGATCAGCCTTGCGCTGGGGAATGGTGACCGGCACGATTTCCTTGGCCAGCCGTCCATTTTCCTGCGCGGCGACTGCTTTGTCCTGGCTGCGGACGGCGAAGGCATCCTGGTCGGCGCGGCTCACCTTGAAGTCTTCGGCGACGTTCTCGCCCGTTTCGGGCATCGAATCCACGCCGTACTGCTTCTTCATCAGCGGATTGACGAAGCGCCAGCCTATCGTCGTGTCGTGGATCTCCGCGTTGCGGGAAAAAGCCGTCTCGGCCTTTGGGAGAACGAACGGTGCGCGGCTCATGGATTCCACACCACCTGCAATCATCAGCTCGGCTTCGCCCGCCTTTATCGCGCGGGCGGCGGTCGCAACCGCATCCATGCCGGATCCGCAGAGACGGTTGATGGTCGACCCCGGCACATCGACGGGCAAGCCTGCAAGCAACACAGCCATGCGGGCGACGTTGCGGTTGTCCTCGCCGGCCTGATTGGCGCAGCCGTAGATCACATCGTCCACTGCAGCCCAATCAACCGCCGTATTGCGCTCGACCAATGCCCTTAGCGGGACGGCGGCAAGATCATCAGCGCGCACGGAAGAGAGCACACCGCCGAAGCGGCCGATCGGAGTACGGATGTAGTCGCAGATGAACGCTTCGGTCATATCGGTGCTCCTGTGGCTACTTGCCCTTATGTGCGGCGTCGGTGCGTGCCTTGAGATCGCGCAGGGTCTTCAGTTCCAATTCCGTCGGCGGTGGCGTCTCCTCGACATTGTCGGCAAATTTCACCTGCCAGCCACAGGTCTCCTGGACCATCTCGCGAGTGACGCCGGGATGCATGGAAACGACAGTGAATTCTTTCGTTTCCGGATCCGGCTTCCAGATGGCGAGATCGGTAATGAGAAGCGTGGGGCCTTTGGTTTCGATGCCGAGCCGTTTGCGGTGATCGCCGCCGTCGCCATGGCCGAAGGAGGTGTAGAAGTCAATCTTCTCGACCATCCCGCGCTTGGACTGCGCCATGGTGATGTAAACCTCTTGCGACGAGGTCGCGATCTCCGGCGCACCGCCGCCGCCCGGCAGGCGCGTCTTTGGCTTGTGATAGTCGCCGATGACTGTGGTGTTGATGTTGCCGTATTTGTCGAGCTGAGCGGCCCCCAGGAAGCCGATGGTGATCCGGCCGCCCTGCAGCCAGTAGCGGAACATCTCCGGGACCGAGACGGTGGTGAGCGCGGTGTCGCACAGTTCCCCATCGCCGATGGAGAGGGGCAGCACGTCCGGCGCGGTCCCGATCGTCCCCGACTCGTAGATCAGCGTGATATCGGGCGCATGGGTGAGCCGCGCCACATTGCAGGCCGCCGAGGGGGCGCCGATGCCGACGAAGCAGACGTCGCTGCTCGTTAGCGCCCGTGAGGCCGCGATGGTCATCATTTCATTGGGGGTAAAATCGCTCATTTCGCCACCCTCAGCTTTTCGACACGTGCGGCGAAATCCTCAGGCTTCGCCTTGATGACATTTTCTTCCATCCAAGCGCGGAACCGGTCACGGTCCGCCGCGACCTGATCCCACTCCAGATAGGAGGCATTGTCGCGAACGTAATAACCATGCGTGTAGGACGGATGGGCACCGCCAGGAACCACGGCGATGGCCGTGATCGTCCAATGCGGCAGAATGCAGAGATTGGGGTGAGCGTCGGAGAAATCGTCGACCACCTCTTCGACCGTGACGACCGCGCGCTTGGCCGCAAGCACAGCCTCTTTCTGAATACCGATGATGCCCTCGATGAGGACATTGCCCTTCTTGTCCGCCTTCTGAGCATGAATGAAGGTGACGTCCGGCCTGACGGCAGGCACGGCAGCAAGCTTCTCACCCGTGAAGGGGCAGGTGATGCTTTTGATGTTCGGGTTGACCTCGGCAAGTCCTGCGCCGCGATAACCGCGGAAGACGGCCAGCGGCAGGCCCGCAGCCCCCGCTTCATAGGCGTTTGCCATGGCAGCGTGAGAGTGTTCTTCGATCTCCACTTCGCGCGGCCAGCCGTTCTCGACGGAATCGCGCACGCGCCGCAGGAGGCCAACGCCGGGGTTGCCAACATAGGAGAAGATCATCTTCTTCACCATGCCCATCCCGACCATCTGGTCATAGATCAGGTCTGGAGTCATGCGGACCAGGGTAAGATCCTTGAAGCCTTGGCGAATGGCTTCATGAACCGCCGCAGTGGGGATAAGGTGGGTGAAGCCTTCAAAGGCAACGGTATCCCCATCCTTCAAATTCTCTCGTACCGCCTGCTCCAGCGGGATGAAGTGCGCCATCATCGCCCTCCAGATGTTCGTATTGCGAACAAAAGTTTTGTATGCGATACGTGATTAGATGAACGAGCCGATTGAGTCAATGGAGCAGCGGTCTGAGCAGCGCGATCTGGTGGGGTCGCTTGCGAAGGGGCTCGGCGTGCTCGAAATCTTGGCCGGAGCACCTGCCGGGTTAAGGCTGACCGAGGTCGCCGAAGCGGCGGGTTTGACGCGAGCGGGCGCCCGCCGGCTGCTGCTCACGCTTGTTTCGGAGGGATATGCGCGGCTGGAGGGGCGACAATTCGTTCTTTCCGCCAAGCTGCTATCCCTTGGCCGGGCCTGGCTGGGCGGAGGATCCATCTGGTCTCTCGCCGAGCCTATCCTGCGCGAAGTATCCCATGCCGTGGGGGAATCCTGTTCGGCAGCGGTGCTTGAAGGGGAGGATATTGTCTATGTCGCCCGTGTGGCAGGTAGGCGGATCGTTTCCGTCTCTCTTTCAGTTGGGACACGCCTACCAGCCTATTGCACCTCTATGGGCAGGGTGCTCCTCTCAAGCCTGGATGACGCCGAACTCGCCCGTTTTTTGAACAAGGCGACGATTCGCGCCAATACGCCCAAGACGATGACGGACCGGCAGGCCCTTGCGGCCTGCGTGGCGGACATCCGGCGGGCAGGTTATGCCATCGTCGACGAGGAACTCGAACTCGGGTTGCGCTCGATCGCCGTACCGGTGCGCTCGCGTTCCGGGGTCGTTGTGGCAGCCGTGAACATCTCGACCCAATCGGCGCGATTTTCCTGTGACGAGATGCGTGACGCTCTCCTGCCGCCCCTGCTTGAGGCCGCGGCAAGAATCGAGGAACTCATCGCGTTTCAATAGCGAGCCAAGCGTCCTCATGCGGCGCTCCTCGCGTTGTCTGGCTCCCTTGCGCCCTCCAGAACTTCACGCATCTTGCGAGCGAGGCGTTCCTGAAGCCGCGCATGCAGGATCTTTTCCCAATCAGCGTTATCGGCAGCCATCACGTGAGGCATCGACAGCAGCATGTCGATTACGGATGCCGAGTCATCGCGCGCCAGCAGCGCGTCGATTTCCGCTTCCACCTTTCTATCAACGCTCATCCTACGCCTCCGACGTTTGGAGCCTGAATCTAGGCCATCAATCCTGTCTGGATGAAGGCGGTCAGATGAAGATTTGGCGACAAGTTTATAGTGAAATAGCCATTTTGTTTATCGCAAGTTAATAAGCAGTCACAAAAGTTTAATAAACAGCTCCGCCTTTGGTATTGACAGTGCGGGAGCTTACGCGAAATCGCTTAGATTTCGTCGGAAAACGCCTCTTCCTGTAGCGGATAAGCTTTCTATTTCTGCTGCGTAACTAAAGCATTAGGTCGTGCTCGCTGCGGCTAAACGTAGCGATTTACGATATTTTCGAGTTTCTCCTGTCTGCCCGATATAGGGAGCGGATCGAGGTTTTCGCGCGCCACCCTATCTGCGATCGCCTCCAATGTGCGCTCACCCTTGAGCATGGCCTGCGCTTCGGGCTTGCTCCACCCGGCGTACCGCTCCTCCAATGGATTGCTCAGCGCATTGTCTTCAATCATGCGGGCTGCGGCCTTCAGCCCACGTGCACAGATATCCATTCCGCCGATATGGGCAGCGACAAGATCCTCCGGATCGAGCGACTGGCGCCGCAGCTTGGCATCGAAATTCGTCCCGCCGGTGGTGAAGCCGCCCGCCTGGAGGATATGGTAGTAGGCAAGCGCGGCCTCGGGCGCGTTGTTGGGGAACTGGTCCGTATCCCATCCCGACTGGTAGTCGTTCCGGTTCATGTCGATCGAGCCGAATATGCCCAGAGCAGCGGCAAGCGCGATCTCATGTTCGAAGGAGTGACCAGCAAGCAGAGCATGCCCTTGCTCGATATTCACCTTCACTTCGTTTTCGAGCCCATAGCGCTTCAGGAAGCCGTAAACCGTGCCGACATCGAAGTCATATTGATGCTTGGTTGGTTCCTGTGGCTTGGGCTCGATCAGGATCGTTCCTCTGAAGCCGATTCGGTGCTTGTAATCCACCACCATGGAGAGGAAGCGGCCGAGCTGGTCCAGCTCCCGGCCCATATCGGTGTTGAGGAGCGTCTCGTAGCCCTCGCGCCCGCCCCAGAGCACATAGTTCTCACCGCCCATGCCCTTCGTCACGTCGATGCAGGCCTTCACCGTCGCAGCCGCATAGGCGAAGACGTCCGGATCGGGATTGGTGGCAGCACCCGCCATGAAGCGCCGGTGAGAAAAGAGATTGGCGGTGCCCCAGAGCAGCTTGACGCCGGTTTTTTCCATTTTCCGGGCGAGGTAATCCGCGATCTCGTTCAGCCGGGAAACGCTCTCGGAATAAGAGGCGCCTTCCGGGCGCACATCGGCGTCATGGAAGGTGAAATAGGGAACGCCCAGGATTTCAAAAAGCTCGAAGGCAACGTCGGCCTTGAGCTTGGCCCTTTCCATGGTCTCGCCGAACCAGGGGCGTTCGAAGGTTTGGCCGCCAAAAGGGTCGCCGCCGGGCCATACGAATGTGTGCCAGTAACAGACGGCAAAGCGCAGATGGTCTTCAAGCCGCTTTCCGAGCACGATCTCGTCGGGATTATAATGGCGGAAGGCGAGCGGGTTGTCGCTTTCCGGCCCCTCATAAGCGATCGGCCGCAGGTCGCTGAAAAATCCGGTGCTCATAGTGAAACTCCTCGTATTGCGGGGTAGAGGCCGCGATAGCGGCAATAGGCATCCTCAAAAGCCGGCAGGAGCTTGGTATCTGGGTCGATCGCCGAGGAAATCTCAGGCGGGGTGCAAACGGCGATGGGATCGGCGTCTTCCGCCGCTATAAGGCCGAGGCGAGCAGCGCCGAAAGCCGCGCCGAAATCACCCTCCGCCGGAACTTCGACGGGCAGGTTCAGGGCGGTGGCGATGACCTTCAACCAATAGCCGGAGCGGGAACCGCCACCAATGGAGGTGACGCGGGAAAGCTCCGTTCCCGCCTGTCGCAGTGCTTCCAGGCTGTCACGAAAGGCGAACGCCACGCCCTCGAGAACCGCGCGGGTGAGGGCAGCGCGGTCGGTCTGGTGCGAGAGGCCGATGAAACCTCCGCGGATCACGGCGTCGTTATGCGGGGTGCGCTCGCCGGAAAGATAAGGAAGAAAGACGACGCCGGTCGGTGCTTTCAGTTCGTCGCCCAATTCGCCAGTGAGTTCGCCGGCCTTATGACCGGTGACGCCGGCCAGCCAATTGAGCGAATCAGTTGCAGACAGGATGACGCCCATCTGGTGCCATGTGCCCGGCAGGGCATGGCAAAAGGTGTGCACCGCGCTTTCGGGGTTCGGAAGATAAGCATCGTTCGAAGCAAAGAGTACGCCGGAGGTGCCAAGCGAGACGAAGGCGGCGCCCGGCTTGACCGTACCCACGCCACAGGCGGAAGCCGCGTTGTCGCCTGCACCACCTGCAATCACGACATCATGGTCCATGCCCCATTGACTGGCGAGCTCGGCGCGCAGCACGCCGGCGCGCTGGGTTCCTTCGACCAGAGCCGGCATATGCCCTTCTTCGAGCAAGGTGGCGGCCAGCAACTCCGCGGACCAGCGGCGGTTTTGCACGTCCAGCCAAGCGGTGCCTGCAGCATCCGACATTTCGGAGATATGCTCTCCGGTAAGCCATAGGCGCAGGAAATCCTTGGGCAGAAGCACCTTGGCGGTTCGAGCGAAGACTTCCGGCTCGTTGTTTCGGACCCAGTTCAGCTTCGGCGCGGTAAAGCCCGGGAAAACGATATTGCCGGTGATCCTACGAAATCGCGGATCGGCATCGAGCTCGGCTGCTTCTTTGTAGCTGCGCGTGTCGTTCCAAAGGATGGAGGGGCGAAGCGGCTTGTCGGATCTGTCGAGCAGCGTGGCGCCGTGCATCTGGCCGGAAAGCCCTATGCCTTTGACCGCGGCCATTTCGGCGGGATGGGCCACGTTCAGAGCAGCAACCGCCTCCTCCAAGGCGCGGATCCATTCCGCTGGATCCTGCTCGGACCAGCCTGGATGCGGCCGGGAAACGTCAAGAGGCGCGGTTGTGGTACCGACGATGTTCTGTTCGCCGTCGATCAACAGTGCCTTGACCCCGGAAGTGCCGAGGTCCAGCCCGAGATACATTCACTTCCTCCCGTAAGGCCGGCTGAGGATTGCCGTCGCCCTCATTTATTTCGAGTTCCGAAACAAATACGATAACAGCCGCCGCGCGGCAATCCGTCAAGTCTCCAAAGGGCGCACAGCTTTACTTTTAAGCTGCTCGTCCCATCAGATGATGAGGTATGATTCGGTTATTACTGGTCGGAGACGATGCGAATGCCTGAGGGAGCCGGTGAGGTCACCATCCTTGTTCCAGGAAAACTGCACCCCCATGCGGTCAGCCGCATTGGTGAGCACTTCAAGGTGGTAGAACTCGAGCGTGCGGATCCGGCGCTCCTGACCGAGGAGATGAAGCAAGATATAGTTGGCATAGCGTCTTCGGAGACGATCAGCGCAGACTTCATCGACGCTCTTCCCCGCCTTCAGATCATCGCCAATTTCGGCGTCGGCTATGACGCGGTGGATGCGGTCCACGCGGGAAAGAAGGGCGTGATGGTGACCAATACGCCCGACGTGCTGACGGAAGAGGTGGCGGACACGACCATCGGATTGCTGATCAACACAGTCCGCGAACTGCCCAAGGCAGAGGCGTATTTGCGTGCAGGCCGCTGGAGGAGCGAGGGGGCATACCCGTACACGCGCGCCACGTTGCGTGCGCGAAGTGTCGGCATATTCGGAATGGGGCGGATCGGCCGGGCAATCGCACGGCGCGTGGAGGCGTTCGGCTTGCCGGTGAGCTATCACAACAGGCGTGAAGTCGCAGACCTGCCCTACGCCTATTTCCCGAGCCTCCTCGCGTTGGCCGAAGCGGTGGATACGCTGATCTGCGTTGCTCCGGGAGGAGCGGGCACCGCGAAGGCTGTGAATGCCCAGGTGCTGCGGGCACTTGGGCCGAATGGTGTTTTCATAAATGTCGGGCGCGGTAGCAGCGTTGACGAGGAGGCGCTTGTGGCGGCGCTGCGCGATGGCGCGATCCTTGCTGCAGGGCTCGACGTCTTTGCGGATGAGCCCAATGTGCCGGAGGCGCTGCTGGGTTGCGAAAACGCTTGTCTGTTGCCGCATGTGGCTTCGGCCTCTGTCCATACGCGGCAGGCGATGGCGGAGCTGGTCGCTGAGAACCTCTTTGCGTGGTTCTCGCGCGGAGAGGCGCTGACCCCTGTGGCTGAGACGGTACATGTAAGAGCGAAGGCTTGATATCGCCGTTCGAGCCACATTACGGCCAATTAGATTTTATTAACCATTGGCATTAACAATGCGAAAACGAACTGGAAAGGAGCACAGGATGAAGCTGGGATTATCAGCATTTGCCCTCCTCGCTGTGCTCGGGGCCGTGCCTTTCGCCTTTCCGGACGGCGAAACCTCCGATGCGGCAGAGCGGGCAATTGAGAAGGCGAAGCAGAAAAACACGTATCAGCTGAGCGTTTCCGGAAGGGACGGCGACTGCACGGTGGTGAAGCGCGGCGAAACACAGCGCGCAGAGCTCGAACTGGAGCCCGAATGCGTGCGGATCATGCCGCGGCTTGCCGACGCACGTTACTGGCAGGAAGACGGAGCTGGCGAGGTGTCCTTCGTGGCGGCCGACGGAAGCTCGGTCATCGAGTTCTTTGCCGCGGATGGAGTGGCTTACGAATCGCTCAAGCCCATATCTCCGATCGTCGCACTGAAAGCGCAATAGCGCTATTCAGCCGCCAGTGGCCGCCGGCGCACCTCCTCATGGGCCCGCACTGCGTTGCCAAACGCTTCGAAGATCCGGCGGGAAGGGGCGTCGCTTGCCGCCCAAAATTCCGGATGCCACTGAACCCCGACGGCGAAAGCCGCGGATCCAACGACCGATACTGCCTCGATTGTTCCGTCTGGTGCCAGCGCTTCCACCTGAAGGTTGGGCCCGAGGCGTTCTATCCCCTGCCTGTGGACTGAATTCACCGCGATTTCCCCGCCGCCGACAATATCTGCGAGGCAACTGCCCGGCTTGATTTCCACCTTCTGGCGTATCGCGAAACGCTCTTGCTGCGTCTCGCCATGGCCGCGGTGGTCCAGCATCCCGGCGCGCTCCTGTATCTCATTTGCAAGCGTGCCGCCGAGCGCGACATTCAATTCCTGAATGCCACGGCAAATGGCAAGCAGCGGTACGCCCTGCTGGATGGCTTTGCGAATGAGAGGAATGGTTGTGCCGTCGCGACGCTGGTCATAGGGGCCGCTGCTCTCGTCCGCCAGGCCTCCGTAAAGAGGCGGGTAAACATTCGATTTCGCACCTGTAAGCAGGACCCCGTCAACGGAAGCAAGGAGCCCGTCCAAATCGATCCGCTCTCCGAAGGAGGGCAGAAGAAGGGGAGTAACGCCGGCAACCGAAAGAGCCGCTTCGAGATATTGTTCGGGGGCGGCATGCCAGGTGTAATTTTCGAACTCTTTTACGTCTGTGGAGACGGCAACGAGCGGCTGGCGCATTGAGCTTTCCTTGGGGGGCTGTTGGAGATTATGTAAGCTCCCTTTTCCCGCAGTTCAAACCGGTCGCGCTTGTTTTTCAACGGCGTGTTTACCAACCAAAGGAGCAGGTCTGAAAACTGGACACGCCGGCCATCGCGTGTATTGATAGCCGATCGGTAATCGGGGGGAGGCTCGGCTGCCATCGCGCTCGATATCCGTTCATTTCGATCCTCAATATGGGAGGTATTTCATGGATCGGCGTTCATTCATAAAAAAGGCCGGACTGGCAGGCGTCGGCGTTGGAGCCAGCGCGCTCGCCACACCCGCCATCTCTCAAGGCAACCAGACGTGGCGCATGGTTACGACCTGGCCAAAAAACTTTCCGGGCTTGGGGGTGGGGGCGCAGCGCCTTGCCGACCGCATCACCGCTGCGTCCGGAGGACGGCTTACGGTGCAGGTTTATGCGGCAGGCGAGCTTGTGCCGCCGCTCCAATCGCTGGATGCCGTAATCGACGGCTCGGCGGAGATGAGCCACGGGGCTGCCTATTACTGGCAGAACAAGAGCCAGGGTCTTTCCTTCTTCACCGGCGTTCCCTACGGCATGACGTCGCGCGAGCTCACCGGCTGGGTGCGCTATCTCGGCGGCCAGGAGATCTGGGACGAAATCTACGATCAGTTCGGCGTACAGGGCTTCCTATCGGGCGATACCGGAACTCAGGCCGGCGGATGGTTCCGCAACGAACTCACTGGACTTGACTCCATCAAGGGCCTGCGTTTCCGTACCCCCGGCCTTGGCGGCCAGGTATGGGAAAAGCTCGGCGCAACGGTCACCAACATGGCTGCGGGCGAAATTTTCCAGGCGCTGCAGTCGGGCACGCTCGATGCGGCAGAATTCGTCGGCCCGTATAACGATCTCGCTCTTGGCTTCTACCAGGTCTGCAAGAACTATTACTTCCCAAGTTTCGTGGAGCCGGGGCTTGCGACCGAACTGGTCGTATCCAAGGCAAAGTATCAGGAACTGCCGGCCGACCTACAGGCGATCATTCGAGATGCCTGCCAGGCCGAATATGACGCTGTGGCGGCGGATTTCGCGGCCAATGACCCGCGTGCGCTCCAGACGCTCGTAAATGACCATGGCGTGCAGGTTCGGACATTCCCCGAAGACATCATGGAAGCCGGTGCAAAAGCATCTCAGGAGATCATCCAGAGCATGCTTGATTCGAGCGATCCACTGACCAAGAAGACGGCGGAAAGCTTCGTATCCGCCCTCAAGATCGTGCGACAGAAGACCGAAGGCACCGACGCGCTCTTCATCCAGGCACGCGAGAAGTATTTCCAGCTTTGAATCGACTTTAGGCGTGAAAGCCCGGGCAACGCCCGGGCTTTTTCTTTCAGCCAAAAATGGAGGTGAGGCCGCGGCCGGCCACGAAAGCGGCATAAGCGAGTGCCGAAAAGTAGACGATCGTGGCGATCGTCATGCCATAGCCCGCCAGCACGAACAGGCCATCGCGTTGCGAAATGCCCACCGCAAGGAATAGGATTCCGAAGGCAGGCAGGGTGTTGGAGAAGGGCACGAGCCCGAGCGGAAACATCAAGAGCACCCCCCCAAGCAGAAGAACCAACCCGTTGAAACGGTTGATCGCCGCGCCGGCGGTAAGGCTCTCGACGCGCGGTTTGATCACCTTCTCCAGTCGAGCAACGATCTCCGATCCCTTCCGCAGGGTAGGGACGAGCTTTTCTGCGTCGATCGGCCGGTCGGTGATTTTCTTCGGCAGCCAGGGCGCACGGTTCAGCGTGATCCCGATCGAGATCAGGATGATGGCCAACCCGAACACAGTACTTACGCCAGGAATGGAGACCGGCAGGAGAAAGGGGAGGGTGAGAAGCGCGCACAGCAAGAGCAAACCCTGTTCGCCAGTCAGCTCCACGATTTCCCTGAGCGTTACCGTGCGCCCGTCGATTGCTTCAACTGTCGCGCCGATGGTCTCGCGCAGGGACTGCGACGTGTCGCCAAACCTCATCATCCAACTCCAATCCGAAACTCCGATTCGGCTTAGCTATAGATCCAACGCGGCAGCCAAGTGGCAATTTCCGGAAACGTGAACATGATGGCGATGGCAACGATCTGAAGGCAGACAAAGGGAATGATGCCTTTGTATATCATTCCGGTTGAAACGCTGGCGGGCGCCACGCCTCTTAGGTAGAAGAGCGAAAAGCCGAAAGGCGGCGTCAGGAAGCTCGTCTGCAGGTTCACGCCTACGAGGACGCCCAGCCAGAGCGGATCGACATCGAGCGCGAGCAGGATCGGCGCCGTGATCGGGATCACGATGAAGATGATCTCGAACGTATCCAGGATGAAGCCCAGCAGGAACATGATGAACATCACCACCGCCACGGCTGCAAGCTGACCGCCTGGAAGGCTGGTCAAGAATTCGTGGACGAGATTGTCGCCGCCCATCAGCCGGAACACGATCGAGAAGACGGACGCGCCGAGCAGGATGACAAAGACCATGGAGGTGATTGCCGCAGTGGAGATGACCGCTTCCCGGAGGACACGGAAGGAAAGGCGCCACCGGAATGCAGCCAGGACCATCGCTCCGACCGCGCCTACCGAGGCCGCTTCCGTGGCCGTCGCGACGCCGCCCAGGATCGAGCCGAGCACCGCAATGATCAGGATGAGCGGAGGCACGAGCGCGATGATGATTTCCTTGAAGAGATCCTTCTTCTCTTCAGGAGGAACGGGTGTGGCAGGGCAGGATTCAGGCTGAAAGATCGCCTTGAAGATCATCCAGGAAAGATAAAGCCCGACAAGCAGGAGACCGGGCAGGATCGCACCCGCGAAAAGGTCGCCGACCGAAACGGGTGAAGGCGCGAAATTGCCCTTCGCCATCTGCACCTGAGCATTGATGCCTGCCAGCATGTCTCCCATGAAGATGAGAACGGTGGACGGCGGAATGATCTGGCCCAGGGTTCCCGAGGCGCAGATCACGCCTGAAGCAAGCTTGGGATCGTAACCTGCCCGCAGCATCGCAGGAAGAGAAATGAGGCCCATGGTGACGACCGTGGCGCCGACGACGCCCGTGGAGGCGGCAAGGAGCGCGCCCACGACGATGACCGAGATGCCGAGGCCTCCGCGAAGGTTGCCGAAGAGCTTGCCCATGGTGAGCAGCAATTGCTCCGCAATCTTCGAACGCTCGAGGATGACGCCCATGAAGATGAAGAGCGGGACAGCAACCAGCACTTCATTGGTCATGAAGCCCGCATAACGCGGTGGCAGGCTGCCGAGATTCGAGGGATCGAACACGCCGAAGAACATGCCGACCACGCCGAAGAGGAGCGACACGCCGGCCAGCGTGAATGCCACCGGAAAGCCCAGCATGAGGAAGCCGATGATGCCGAAGAACATCAGGCCGGAGAGGATTTCGCCGATCAGCTTCGGGTCCATCAGTGCGCGCTCCCGTCACTTTCATAACGCAGCCTTTGTGGCAGCAATTGCTCGGCGCCGCCGAGAACCAGAATGCTCCGCAGGGCCATGGATATGCCCTGGAGCGCGACGAGCCCCGCGAAGACAAGAATGAAGCTCTTCAGGATAAAGAGGCCAGGCATTCCGCCGGGGTTCGCCGAGCCTTCATGGATGCGCCAGGACCGGGCGACGAAAGGCCAGCCATAGCGGTAAACGACCCAGCAGAAGGGAAGGAGGAAGACAACCACACCGATCAGGTCCACGATCGCCTTGTTTCGCGTGGAAGCGGGTCGATAGAAGATATCGACCCGGACATGGTCGTTGCGCAGCAACGCGAAGCCGGCAACCGCCGTAAACATTGCCCCGTTCAGCCAAACATACAGATCCTGCATCCACACGAAGCTGACGGAGAAAACATAGCGCTGCACCACCACAGTGAAGCAGACGAGCACGATGGCCAAGGATAGCCACGAGAATATCTGGCCGACCGCAGAGTTGAATGCGCTGATCGCGCGGACGACAAGGGCTATTATTCGCACGGTCGAACCTCCCCCTAAGACGCGCGGGCGCCTCGTTCGATCATTGATTCCATTGTCACTCCCGATGCCCTTCAAGGTTGAGGGCGGAAATTGCGGCGCTTCTGTCGCCGTTTTTGTTTTTCGAGGGGTTCTTAGCAGTTTTGCACCATCGAAAAAAGCCAGAGCGTTGTATTTACGGGAGGAAAGAAGGCGGTCCCGCGTCTCCGCGACCTGGAAGCGCCTTGAATTTGCTTATTAAATCGTGCGCCAAACGCCGCTCGTGCCTAATAAAATGTCGTGGGCAGAGGGGCCGCCGATATAGCTGTTGCTCTTTTCGCGGGGGTTTCGATTTTACTTGGTCAAACCGCAGGTGAAATCTATCTTACCGTGTAGCCGGGTTGGGTCTCAACCCCGGCTGGGGCTTGCCACAGCGGAGGAACTTGGCATGACGCTCCACGAGGTGTCGCTCGGCGACAAATACGATCTCACGAAGGAGCGGATCTTCGTATCCGGCGCGCAGGCGATCGTGCGCATGCTTCTGATGCAAAGGGAGCGGGATCGTCTGGCAGGTCTCAGCACTGCCGGCTTCGTCTCCGGATATCGCGGCTCGCCGGTGGCGGGTATAGACCACCAGATGTGGAAAGCAGCCAAGGAGCTCTCCGCCGCGAATATCGTCTTCCAACCCGGTCTCAACGAGGAGTTGGCTGCGACCGCTTGCTGGGGCTCTCAGCAGACGGAACTGCTGGGCGAAGGCAAATATGATGGCGTCTTTGCCCTCTGGTATGGCAAGGGCCCTGGCGTGGACCGCACCGGAGACGTGTTCCGGCACGCCAATATGGCTGGAACGTCGAAGCATGGCGGCGTGCTGGCATTGATGGGCGACGATCACGCGGCCGAATCCTCCACGGTCGCGCATCAGAGCGAATTCGCTTTCGTCGATACGATGATCCCGATCCTCAACCCGGCTGGCGTGCAGGAACTGATCGACTACGGCCTTTATGGCTACGCCTTGTCACGTTTCGCCGGGACTTGGGCCGCGATCAAGTGCGTGAAGGACAATATCGAGTCGACCGCTTCCGTCGATGTTGCGCTGGAGCGGATCAACGTCGTTGTTCCTGAATTCGAGATGCCGCCTACGGGGCTCAATATCCGACATGAGGTCAACCAGCTTGGGCAGGAAGAGCGGCTGCATGACTATAAACGCGCCGCGGCTGCGGCTTTCGTCCGGGCAAACGGGCTCAATCGAATCGTTTATTCCGGCGGTCCCAATGCCAAGCTCGGCATTGTCACCATCGGAACCAGCTATCTCGATACGAGGCAGGCGCTCGACGATCTCGGCATAGATGAGAGGCGCGCGGCGGCACTTGGCATTCGCCTGTATAAGGTGGCCTGCCCATGGCCTTTCGACTACGAGCACATGGCCGATTTCGTTCGTGGGCTCGAAATGGTGATGGTCGTCGAGGAGAAGCGCTCGCTGCTGGAACTGCAGTTGCGCGAGAATCTCTACGGAACGGCAAATCATCCGGTCATCATCGGCAAGAAGGACGAGCGGGGGCAGCAGCTTTTCCCGGTAAAGGGCGCGCTCGACCCCAACGAGATAGCGATTGCGATCGGTGAGAGAATCCTGCGGGTCGTTGGCCCTTCGGAGGAGATCTCCCGTCGGGTAGCCGATCTTCGCCAATTCCAGGCGAGGCTCGCCGACACCAAGGATGTGGCTACCCGCGTGCCGTATTTCTGCTCGGGATGTCCGCACAACAGTTCAACAAGGGTGCCCGAAGGCTCGATCGCGGGCGGAGGTATCGGCTGCCATTTCATGGCCCTATGGATGGACCGGGGCACGATCGGTTTCACAGCCATGGGCGGCGAGGGCGCACAGTGGATCGGCCAAGCGCCCTTCTCCAAGCGCGAGCACTTTTTCCAGAATCTTGGCGACGGCACTTTCAACCATTCCGGCTCGCTGGCGATCCGTTTCGCGATCGCGAGCGGCGCGAACATGACCTACAAGATCCTCTACAACGATGCGGTGGCCATGACGGGAGGCCAGCCGCACGAAGGCGGCCTCAACCTGGCGCAGATTGCCGACGAGGTGCGGGCGATGCGGGTGAGGCGCATCGCCGTCGTGAGCGACGATCCGGAAAAATATCGCGGGGTGGTCCGCTTCCCGGCCGGTACATCGGTGCACCATCGCGACGATCTAGACCAGGTGCAGCGCGACCTGCGTGAGGTGAAAGGCGTTTCCGTCCTCATTTATGACCAGACCTGCGCGGCCGAAAAGCGGCGGCGGCGTAAGCGGGGAGCCTATCCCGACCCGGACCGGCGGGTGATCATCAACGAGCTGGTCTGTGAAGGCTGCGGGGATTGCGGGGTGAAATCCAACTGCGTCTCCGTGCAGCCGGTGGAAACCGAGTTTGGGCGCAAGCGGCGCATCGATCAATCGAGCTGCAACAAGGATTTTTCGTGCCTCAATGGCTTCTGCCCCTCCTTTGTCACCGTTCACGGCGCAAAGCTGAAGAAGATCGAAGGCGTCGCCGGAGAGACGGATCCACTGGAAGGCCTTCCCGAACCTGAGCTTTTCCCGCTCGATCGCGGCTGGTCGGGAATCGTGGACGGCATCGGTGGCACGGGCGTGGTAACGATCGGAGCCATCCTCGGGATGGCTGCGCATCTGGAAGGGAAAGGTGCCGGCATCATCGATATGGCGGGCCTTGCCCAGAAGGGCGGAGCTGTATTCTCGCACCTGCGGATCGCCCGCACGCCGGCCGACATCAGTTCCATCCATGTCTCGGCAGGCCGCGCCGATCTGGTGCTGGGTTGCGATCTCGTCGTCTCCGGTTCGCGGAAGGTGCTCGCCACGGTGCGCGAGGGACACACGCTGTTTCTCGCCAATACGGCGGAGGTAATGCCAGGCGACTTCGCGCGCTCGGCCGATTTCTCTCTGCCCGTCGAACGATTGAAGCGCGCCGTCCGCAAGGCCACTGGCGAAGAGAGGGCCCATTTCTTCGACGCGACGCATACCGCCACGGCACTTTTCGGCAACTCGCTCGGCACCAATATGTTCATGCTCGGCATGGCCTACCAGAAGGGTGGGCTGCCGGTCTCTGCGGAGGCGATCGAGAAAGCGATTCGAATGAACGGGCAGGCGGTGGGCATGAATATCGCCGCATTCCGCTGGGGACGCCGCGCAGCACATCAACCGGATTTCGTTCGCGATCTGGTGGCACGCTCGGCGCAACCCGCGAGCCAGCCCATCTCGCGCACACTGGACGAGATCATAGAGCGCCGCGCACAGTTCCTCACCGCCTATCAGGACGAAGCCTATGCGGAACGCTACCGCAGCCGCATCGCCAGGCTTCGAGCAGCGGAGGAAAAGGTGGCTCCCGGTTCCACCGCGGTGACGGAAGCAGCCGCACGCAACCTGTTCAAGCTGATGGCCGTGAAGGATGAGTATGAAGTGGCGCGGCTATATACGGACGGTGCATTCCAGCGGCAGCTGGCCAACGAGTTCGAGAGTTTTGACAAGCTCGAATTCCATCTTGCCCCGCCCATGTTTGCGCGCCGCGATTCGCAGGGAAATTTGAAGAAGGCGCGTTATGGGCAGTGGATGCTGAAGGCTTTCGGTGTTCTCACGCGATTCAAGCGGCTGCGTGGCACGCCCTTCGACCCCTTCGGCCTCACGGCGGAAAGGCGGATGGAGCGCCGGCTTCTGAAGCAATATGAATCAGATCTCGACCGCATCGAGAACTCGCTTGCGCCAGATAGGATCGAGGCGGCTGCCGCGCTTGCGATGGTGCCCGCTCTGATGCGCGGTTTCGGCCATGTGAAAGAGGCCAATGTGGGCAAGGCGGAGGAAGAGCGTGCGAGGCTGATCGAAAGATTTGAGAAAACCGATCCTGACCCCCTCCTGCAGGCCGCCGAATGAGGTATATGAACTTAGTGTAAATATACGGTTTCGAGCGGATAATTTTTTTTTAAGCTCGCGTAGCCATAATCGTGTCGCGGAGCGGGAGAATTTATGGCCAAGCGTGCAAGTGACATCCCGGAGGACGTCTACGTCCAGTTCGTCCGGTCGTTGTTCGAGAGCAGAAACATGCTGCTCATCGGTGCCATCTGCCATATGCTCGTCGCGCTTATGGCCTATGTGCGGACCGGCCGTCTGCTCTTTGCTATCGTGGCCTTCATGTTGCTCGCGGTCGGGTTCTGGCGTTTCGCCGGGCTGAGGCCGGGTAAGGAAGAACTCGATAAGCTCGACCTTGAGAAGGCCCAGAAATGGGAGGCCACCTATGTGGCGAAGGGCGGCTTCCAGGGCCTCCTGCTTGGTTTTTTCGCTTTCGCCTCCATCTATCTCTACCCGGATCAGTTCGCCGAACTGGGCGCGCTTGCCATCAATCTTGCCTCACTGGTGACGGTTGTCGGCCGCAATTACGGCTCCGCGCGCATGGTGGCGGTGTTCACCACCACCATGATGGGACCGATCATGGCAGGTCTCGTGCTGCGTGCCGAACTGCCCTACGTCGTGCTCGGACTGCTTGTTCTACCATTCGGCTATATTGTAGTGAGGAGTGCGGACGAGGTTCGAAAAATCCTCGCACGGGCAGTGGAAGAAGGCCGGAAGGCCGACGAGCTCGCCCGGCGGTTCGACCGAGCACTGAACACGATGTCTCATGGCCTGGTGATGTTCAGCCCGCAAGGCCGCGTCGTGGTTGCCAACGCGCAAGCCGCGGAATTCCTGGGTTTCCAGTCCTCTCAGCAGTTTCTTGGTCGAACGCTCGACGCTCTTCTCAGGCGCGGTTTGGCCGGCAATCTCCTGAGCCGGAAGGACTTCGACTATGCGCGCGCCCAGCTGAAGCGGGCGCTCAGTAAAGGGCAGGGCAGGAAGGTTCTTCTAGAGCTTACGGATGGGCGCCACATCGAATTCTCCGCAAGAGAAGGGCGCGAAGAACTCCGCGTCCTTACTTTCGAAGAGGTGACGCAGCGCGTCGAGGCCGAGGCCAAGATCCGTCACATGGCGCGGTATGACAGCCTGACGAACCTTCCGAATCGCGCCTATTTCCAGGAACTGGTGCGTGAGTTCATGGCGACCGGCGATGAGAACCGGCTTTGCGGCCTCGCCGTGATGGATCTCGACGACTTCAAAACGATCAACGACACGCTCGGGCATCCCGTGGGCGACGGGCTGATCTATGCGGTGGCCGAACGGCTGGTGGAGTTCGAGACCGAAAGGGTGAAGATCGGCCGCTTTGGCGGCGACGAATTCATGGTCTATTTCGACCGCGTCGAAGACGAGGCGGACTTCGCCAACCAGTTCGGCGTGATCTTCAGCGCGCTGCAGGGTGAGGTAGACATTGCCGGGCACGTGTTGCGTATCCAGGCAAGCGGTGGCGCAGTGGTTATACCTGTCCGCGACGGCGATCTCGACATGATCACGGTCAAGGCAGACCTGGCACTTTATCACGCGAAGGAGCAGGGCAAGAACTGCTGGAAGCTTTTCGAAGCCGATATGGATGCTGCCTTCCGCAACAGGCAGGTCATGAAGTCGGAACTGCGCAGTGCTATCCAGGCAAAGAACCTGCGCGTGGTTTACCAGCCCATCGTGGATGTGAGCACGATGCGCATCTCCGATTGCGAAGCATTGTGCAGGTGGGACCACCCGGAACTCGGGCCGGTATCTCCCGCGGTGTTCATACCGCTCGCGGAAGAAATGGGCCTGATTTCGGAAATCAGTGCCTTCGTACTGGAAGCCGCGTGCCAGGAATGCATGAACTGGCCCGAGCATATCGGCGTGTCCGTCAATCTTTCGGCCAAGGATTTTCAGAGCGGGGCGGTGATCGACAAGGTTCGGGAAACGTTGGTCAACACGGGGATCGCCCCCGAACGCCTGGAAATCGAGGTCACCGAAACCGCGCTCCTATATGACCGGGATTCCACCCGCCTCTATATCGAGGGGCTGAAGGAACTCGGAATCCGCATAGCCCTTGATGATTTCGGCACCGGCTATTCAAGCTTGAGTTATCTGCACACTCTTCCGCTCGACCGCGTCAAGATCGACGGAAGCTTCCTGCATGACGTGACGACAAACCCGCGGTCGCACAAGCTGCTGAAGAGCGTCATACAGCTTTCCCGCGGCCTGGGGCTCGAGGTGACGGTGGAGGGGGTGGAGACGTTCGAACAACTCAAGCTGCTCGAGACCTCGGTCAAGCCTGACAGGGTGCAAGGCTTCCTTTTCGGTTCAGCTCTATCGGCTTCGGGCATCAAGACCATGTCCGATGCTGCATGGTCTGCCGAAGGCGGGAACTTTCGACGCGACAGAAGCTTGCAGCATTGAGCGGAACGTTTGAGGTCTAGAACCTCGCGTTAAGGTTAACAGAAGGTAAATATGAATCTTTCAATTTTTCACTTTCCCCGTATAGGATTGAAAGGTTACTCCTAATCTGGAGATGGGGGCTTTCATGCAGATGTACAGAAAAATATCCGTTGCTGAAGATCGTTTCGAAACACCGGATACTGATTCCCCCTTTAATAGAAGCGTTTTCTCGGTTCTTGAGGAAATCGAATACAGGCGTTGTGAAAAAGGGGAGGACCTCGAGGCGATATATCGTCTTCGATATGAATCCTACCGAAATGCCGGCATGGTGAAAGAAGACGCAGCGAGGACGGTAACCGACCAATATGATGATCTGCCGAATTCATATCGCTTCGGCATCTTCTATCGGGGAAATCTGGTCAGCACTCTGCGGCTACATTATATTGACAGGGCCAATCCTACGGGGCCTAGCAACACCGTTTTCAACGATATCCTCGAGCCTCGGATCAATGCCGGCGAAAGCTTCATCGATCCCAGCCGCTTTGCCGCCGATGGCGAGTGGTCCCGCACATTGAGGGTGCTTCCCTACGTTACGCTTCGCCTTGCGGTCGTCGCCTGCAAATATTTCGATCCCACTTGCTGCCTGACGGCGATCAAGGAGGAGCATTCAGCCTTTTATCACAAGGTGTTCAGGTCTGTTCCGACGACCGGCCCGCGCGAGTATCCCGGCCTCACCGTGCCGGTGCATCTGCTCGAATCCAATTGCGACAGGAACCTGGACAACATCATCAGCCAGTATCCCTTCTTCCGCTCCACGGCATTCGAGCAGCGGATGCTCTTTGAGCAGCCGGGGCGGGGCGAAGTCGGCCCTCTTACGGTGTTGCCGACGGCGAAGTATCTGAAGAACGCGGCCTAATCGCCACCGTTTTTGAACATAATGAAGCAAAGATGGTTGATTGGCAGCGTTCAACCATTCACGGGTTTAAACCATGCAAACGACAGTGCTCGGAATTTCCCTCGCACCACTGGTTTCATTGATTGCGGGCATTCTCATCCTGATCATGCCGCGGCTGCTGAACTATATCGTTGCCATCTATCTTATTCTTATCGGCCTTCTCGGCCTTTTCCCGCAACTTGCAAGCTGAGTTCTTCCATCCAGCTGGGATGACAGGCTAAAAGTCTCGGCTCGGGGGGCGGGAGCTTTACGCAATCTGCGGGTATCTCTGTAATGGCGCGGGCTGCGGCTATGCGCACCTTGCCCTCTTGCATCCTTTTCGCTATTCCCCTTCGCAGTCTTTTTCCAAGGGGTTTTGCAATGGCACATGATACGCCGGACCTGCCGGCCGAAATGGGTGCGGAAATGGATTACGCCGAGCATGAGCGCACCTATTCTCTGTTTCTGACCATCTCGAAATACACCGGCCTTGTTGTGGCAGCTGTGTTGATTGCGATGGCTTTCGGCTTCTTTACTCCTGCCGGCTTCATTTCCAGCACCATTCTTTTCATCCTCATCTGCGCGGTCGGCGCCTGGATCCTGCGGTAACCCAACCGTTTCGGCCGGGGGGACCGTCTAACAGAAGGAATTGACGGTGGGACAGACGATCTTTGTGCCCAGGGAGGCGGACGCGAACGAGCCGCGTGTCGCCGCATCGCCTGATACGGCGAAGCGACTGAAGGGCCTCGGCTTCGATGTCGTCGTGGAACAAGGGGCGGGGCGCGCCTCGCGCATACCCGACGAAGAGTTCGAGAAAGCCGGCGCCACGCTTGGAGGCGCGGCGGATGCCGCCAAGGCCGATGTGGTCCTGAAGGTCCGCAGGCCGACCGCTTCCGAGCTCAAATCCTATAAAAAAGGCGCCGTGGTGATTGCCACCATGGACCCTTATGGCAATGAGGCCGAAGTGGCCGCAATGGCCAATGCGGGCATTTCCGCTTTCGCCATGGAGTTCATGCCGCGGATCACGCGTGCGCAATCCATGGACGTGCTGTCCAGCCAGGCGAATCTCGCTGGCTATCGCGCAGTGGTCGACGCGGCAGCGGAATATGACCGCGCTCTGCCGATGATGATGACCGCAGCCGGTACCGTTCCGGCTGCGAAGGTATTCGTCATGGGCGCGGGCGTCGCCGGGCTGCAGGCGATCGCGACGGCGCGACGCTTGGGGGCCGTGGTCACGGCTACGGACGTGCGCGCGGCCGCTGGCGAGCAGGTGGCTTCGCTCGGTGCCAAGTTCATCATGACGGACGCGTTGAAGGATGCCTCCGGTCAGGGTGGCTATGCGCGTGAACTGACCGAGGAGGAGAAGCGTGCGCAGGCCGAACTCGTGGCTGAACACATCTCCAAGCAGGATATCGTGATTACCACGGCGCTCATTCCGGGCAGGCCCGCTCCGCGGCTTGTGACGGCGGAAATGATCGCTTCCATGCGTCCTGGATCAGTGATCGTGGACCTTGCAGTGGAACGCGGCGGCAATGTCGAAGGCGCAGTGGCCGGCAAAAGTGTTACCACTGCGAATGGCGTCAAGATTCTCGGGCATCTCAACATGCCGGGGCGCGTGGCTGCTTCCGCTTCTCTGCTTTATGCGCGAAACCTCTTTGCATTCCTGGAAACGATGGTCGACAAGCAGACCAAGACGCTGTCGATCAATTTCGAGGACGAATTGGTGAAAGCGACCGTTCTCACCCATGAAGGGGCGGTGGTGCATCCCAACTTCGCGGGCGCTGCCGCTGCTGCACCGAAGCCGTCGCCGGTCGATCCCGAGGTCGTGAAGGCGGCTCAGGGAACGGAGCCCGGCCTCGAGGTCGCGCCCAAGAAGGCATCGGGCCGCCGCAGCGCCGCCGAAAAACCGGCGGAGGCCGTCAAACCCCGCTCAACCAGAAAATCGGCCATGCCCAAGACGGGAGGGGATGCCTGATGGAGCCGAATGCAATTGAACAAGCGCTCGATCAACTCGAGCGCGCAACGGCGAGCGTTCGCGCCGCCTTCGAGAACATGCAAGCGGAAAGCGTGGCGGACGCCGCCGGCGCCCTGGCACACGGGGCGACAGGCGGGGCAATCGATCCGTTCATTTTCCGTTTCGCGATCTTCGTGCTGGCGATCTTCGTCGGCTATTATGTGGTCTGGTCGGTGACACCCGCGCTGCACACGCCGCTGATGTCCGTTACCAACGCGATCTCTTCGGTCATCGTTGTCGGTGCGCTGCTAGCGGTGGGCATCTCGGCCTCGGGCCTTGCAACAGGATTTGGTTTCGTGGCTCTGGTCCTTGCCTCGGTGAACATCTTCGGCGGGTTCCTCGTCACCCAGCGCATGCTGGCCATGTACAAGAAGAAGGAAAAGTGACGTGAGCGCCAATCTCGCCTCTTTCCTTTATCTTGTCTCCGGCATTCTCTTCATCCTGGCGCTTCGGGGGCTTTCGCACCCGACCACCAGCCGGCAGGGCAACTTCTACGGCATGCTGGGCATGGCGATTGCCATCGTCACCACGCTGCTGCTGACCATGCCCACGCCGGGGGGCTTCCTCCTCATCCTGATTGGTCTCGCGATCGGCGGCGGAGCGGGCGCGGTGATCGCCCGGCGCATCGCCATGACTGCGATGCCGCAGCTTGTCGCCGCCTTCCACAGCCTTGTCGGCCTTGCGGCCGTGATGGTGGCGGCCGCCGCCCTCTACGCGCCGGAAAGCTTCGGCATTGGCGAACTGGGTGCCATCCATGCCCAGGCTCTGGTCGAGATGTCCCTTGGCGTGGCGATCGGTGCTATCACCTTCACCGGTTCCGTTATCGCCTTCCTTAAGCTTGATGGGCGGATGTCGGGCAAGCCTATCCTGCTTCCGGGGCGCCATGTCCTCAACGCTGCCATAGGCATTGCGCTCGTCGTGCTGATCGTGATGCTCGTCATGACCCAGAGCCACACCGTGTTCTGGCTGATCGTGGCCCTGTCGCTGGTGCTTGGCGTGCTCATCATCGTGCCGATCGGCGGCGCCGACATGCCCGTGGTGGTGTCGATGCTCAACTCCTATTCGGGTTGGGCCGCGGCCGGCATTGGCTTCACGCTCGGCAATCTGGCCCTCATCATCACCGGCGCGCTGGTCGGCTCTTCGGGTGCGATCCTGTCCTATATCATGTGTAAGGGCATGAACCGCTCCTTCATCTCTGTCATTCTCGGCGGCTTTGGCGGCGAGACGGCGGCAGCGGTCGATGATGGCATCGAGCGCACCGTGAAGCAGGGCTCGGCCGACGATGCGGCCTATCTGATGATGAACGCGCAGAAGGTCATCATCGTGCCGGGTTATGGCATGGCGGTCGCCCAGGCGCAGCATGCACTGCGCGAAATGGCCGACAAGCTCAAGGCCAATGGCGTCGAGGTGAAATATGCCATTCACCCGGTGGCTGGCCGCATGCCCGGGCACATGAACGTGCTGTTGGCCGAGGCGAATGTGCCCTATGACGAGGTGTTCGAGCTGGAGGATATCAACTCCGAGTTCGCCCAAGCGGACGTCGCTTATGTCATCGGTGCGAATGACGTGACCAACCCGGCCGCGCGCGACGACAAGTCTTCGCCGATCTACGGCATGCCCATCCTTGATGTGGACAAGGCACGGACCTGCCTCTTTGTGAAGCGCTCGCTAGGCTCCGGCTATGCCGGCATCGACAATACGCTGTTCTACAAGGACGGCACGATGATGCTGCTCGGCGATGCCAAGAAAATGACCGAGGACATCGTCAAGGCGATGGACCACTAGGTGATGCGATAAGCACCGCAGCCTAGGTGGAAGTCATGCACCGAGAGCCCGGCCGTTGTGCCGGGCTTTCGCATTTCTAGCCGCCTCGTCTCGCCGCCCTACATATCTCGACGAGCGAGAGGAGGCGGAGATGATCGTCATATGGCTAGGCGCGCTGCTTGTCATTCTCGGCCTGTTGCAAATGGCCTACTCCACATTGTGGACCGGAAGGCTGAGCGATCCGCCGCGATCACGCCAAGGTACCCGTGACAGCACCTTAGAGCCGCCGCGACAGGACCTGCGATTCCTCGGGCTGGCAAGCAATTGGCCTGGCATAGTCCTGTTCGTGCTCGGGCTTTTGCTTCTCCTGTCGGGCGGTGCGTTCATATAGCCGGAGCGGCAGCGGAGAGTTTGGCTTATAATGCCGAGCGCAGCTGGAACTCGCTGACGCCGACTGCCACGTTGAGGCCTGTCTGCGCCTGAAGGCTGACAGGCTGGAGGATCAGATTCTTGTTGGTCTGGCTCACCAGTATGTTTGCGCCACCGCCGATACCTGCCGTTATCTCTGCGCTCGGGCCAACATAGTTATCGGCAAGAGATCCGGGTACATAGGGGTTTGTGGCGGTAGGAGCCATGACGACCCAGCGCATCACGCGTTCGCCGGTAACACCTGCCTCAAGCCCGAATTTCCTGACTACGCCTATATAGGTCTCGGGCGGCCTGGTGGAATCCGCGGGCTTAAACGTGCAGGAGAGGTCCTTCGAGGTTACAAACCCGATATCGGCGCCGCCCTGGATGATGCAATCAAGCGTGCCAAGCTCCGTTCGCTGCTGCGCAGCTGCCGGCAGGGTGGCAGAAGACAGGACGAGTGCCGCTCCAATTGCGGCAATCACGCTCCCTTTCATGATTGAAACTCCTTTCCGTTGCCGTCGTAAAACAGCAGCGGACAAGTGATGGTTCCAACCTAGAAAGTGGTACTCACGTCCGGGATGCGGTTGCTGCACCACCTGCGCCGCGGGTTCTTGAAACGCCGTCGCGAGCCGGTCCGTAATTCGCGTCAAGGCTCAGTGCGCGTGCGTAGGAGCGCGCGGCCTTATCCATTTCGCCACGCTTTTCATAAACGAGCGCCTGGTTCGCCCAGCTCTCCGCCAGATTTTCGTTCAGGCGGATCGCGGTGTTGAAATCCGAAAACGCGTTCTCGTCATCGCCCAGGGCAAGATAGGAAAGACCCCGGCCGTTGTAGCCATAAGGCTGATCGGGCGCGAGCGAGACGGCTTTGGCGAAGTCCTCGATCGCATATTGATGCTGGCCGCTTGCCTGATAGAGCAGGCCGCGGCGGTGATAGGCACGAGGGTCGGTGGTGTCGAGCTGGATCGCCCGCTCAAAATCCTGGAAGGCTTCGCTGGAGCGCCCGGCGAGACGGTAAAGTTCACCGCGGCCAATATAGGCGACGTCGTAATTGGGGTTCAGCGTGATCGCCTGGTTGTAATCCGCAAGCGCCTTCTGCTGGTCATTCATGTACCGGTAGATGAGTGCGCGGTTTGCATAGGCCCGGTAGGAACGCGGATCCAATTGTATCGCCTGGTCGAAATCTTTCAGTGCTTCGCGATAATTGCCGGCCCGGCCATAGGCAGAACCGCGGATATTATAGGCCTCGGGGTCGTTCGGCGTCCGCTGAATGACGGCGCTGAGGGACGCGATGTTCTCCTGCGATCCCTGTGCCGTATCGATGCGAGACAGGTCTGTCACGGGGTCGGTGGTGTTGCAGGCTGCCAGGGTCATCATTGCGAAGAGTGCCAGTGCGGTTCGCACTCGGGAATGGTTTGCATTCTCTGCGATTACTCCATCAGCCATCAACTGCCCGTCCTTTCGCATTTGCCGCATCTGACGGCGCATATTAACCAGTGCGCCGCAATAAAAAAGGTGGCTGCGATTCGAGATCGCGCCACCTTAATTTAAATCGTGGAAACGGACAAAAAATAGGCGCTCAGCGCGCCGCTGCCCGGCCGCCAACAATGCCTTCACGCTGGGCGCGTTTACGCGCCAGCTTGCGTGCGCGGCGCACAGCCTCGGCCTTTTCGCGAGCGCGCTTTTCCGACGGCTTCTCGTAATGTCCGCGCATCTTCATCTCACGGAAAATGCCTTCGCGCTGCATCTTTTTCTTCAGCGCGCGGAGCGCCTGATCAACATTGTTGTCGCGGACGAGTACCTGCACCTGGGTTTCCTGTCAAAGCGTTGATGATGGCAGCCTTGAGCCCTTGTCGCTCAACAGCCGATCCCCCGCGACGGACTTCCCTTCGCAGGATTGCGCGCTGATATCAGAAACTATGGCCTTTGTCGAGAGGCACGTGCCGTACCGTCCGTCAGGTTCGATTTATCGAAACGCCACCATCCGCCAGCAGGGCAGAACCGGTGACAAAACTTGCCGCGTCTGAGGCGAGGAAGAGAGCCGCGCGAGCGATCTCTTCCGGTCTCGCCACGCGTTTCAGCGCATGCAAACCCTCCACGAAAGCCCATTCCTCAGGAGTTTTGAAGGTAGCCGCGGGAGTATCCGTGCCGCCCGGCAGAAGCGCGTTCACTCGGATTCCCTTTGCTCCGAATTCTGCGGCAAGTGCCTGGGTGAGACCAACCAAGCCGGCTTTGGATGCGGCATAGGCCGACATGCCCGGCATGCCTATCGTGTTTCCGACGAAGCTGGAGGTGAAGACCAGTGTGCCTCCTCCTCGATCCAGCATCGCGGGTATCTGGTATTTTGCTGCAAGGAAGGCCGCGGTGAGATTGGTCGTCAGCGTGTCTTCCCAATCGCTCTGCTCAAGCTCCGGCAGAGGGGCCATGCGGCCGACCGTGCCGGCATTGTTGAAGGCGATGTCGAGCCCGCCGAACCGGGAGATGGCGCAGTCCACCAAAGCCTTTGCTTCTGCTTCTGCGCGTAGGTTGCCGGGAAAGGCCTCGGCCTCGCCGCCGCTTTGCCGGATCTCGACTACAAGATCCTCAAGTTCCTTTGCTCGACGTGCGCTTGCTACAACTCGCGCGCCATGTTCCGCGAATAATTTTGCTGCGGCCCGGCCGATACCCGAGCTTGCGCCGGTGACGATCGCCACCTTGCCGGAGAGTGAGAACATCGCTGTCATCCTTTCGATTTCAAGCCGCCCGTGCAGGGCATGACGGTTTGTTCTCAAAAGGAAGCTGCCCCGGCCACCCGAAACCTGACGAATGCTTCGATACAGGGGCGGCGGCTCTGTCGCGGTCCGGCGGGGCGCTTCTCGCGCCGCTGCGTGACCTCTTGCGACAAGAATGTCGGGTGCGACGAAAGACGGTGGGGGAGATCGGAACCGGCGCCTCCATCCGGCGTTTTCCTCGCACAGAAGGAGCCGAACCATGCTTCCCGATAAACGTAAACCTGATGAGCAGCCTGGGCCGAAAGACCTGGAAGAGGAGCTGGAAACGGGGCTGGAGGATACTTTCCCCGCCAGTGATCCTGTCTCCGCCGCGCAGACCACGCGAACCGGCGCGCCGAGCGAGGCCGCGAAGCCGAAGAGCAGTCAGAACGTGGACGAGGACGCGTGCGAAAAGGACGAGGAACTCGAGAAGGCGTTGGAGGATACGTTTCCCGCGAGCGATCCGCCCTCCATAACATCAAGCACCGTTGCCGGCGGTCCGAAGAAAGCGAAAGCTAAATCTTCCTGATGGCTTAGATGGCCAGGATGCCGCCATCGGCTGCCAAGGCCTGGCCGGTCATGAAGCTGTTGTTGGGGTTGGCGGCGAAGAGAATTACCTCCGCCACCTCCTCGATCTCCGCAAGCCGCCTCATGGGAACGCCGCGTGTGAGGCCCGCCTCCGCGCGGCTCGCCTTTGCTTGAGTCATCGCGAGGACGCCTGTCACCATTTCCGTGCGGGCATAGGATGGGCAAACCGCGTTGATCCGGATTCCACGAGTTGCGTATTCGGCGGCAGCGGTGCGCGTAAGACCAATGACGCCGTGCTTGGCCGCCGAATATATGGCCAGGCGTGGCGCGCCGGTGAGTCCGGCCACGGAAGCGACATTGACGATGGCAGCCCGGCGCTTTTCCCGGCGATATTGCCTTTCCATCAATGGCAGCTGGTGCTTCATTGCGTAGAAGATGCCGAGGAGATCGACGTCGATGACGCGGCGCGCCTCATCCGACGGGATGAGGTGTAGCTTCACGAAGGCTTGCGCGATTCCGGCATTGTTGATGGCGACATCGAGACCGCCGAAGCGTTCTTCCGCCAATGCGACGAGCCTTTCGGAAAGCTCCTCCTCGGCAACGTCGCCTGCGAGGAATGCAGTCTCGGTATCGAGTGAGCACGCAAGTTCCGCGAGCGGTTCTTCGCGCAGATCGGAGAGCACGAGGCGCGCGCCTTCGGTCGCCAATCTTTCCGCCAAACATCTTCCGAAACCGCCGGCGGCGCCAGTCAGTAGCACCGTCAGCCCTCTAAATGCCGCCATGCAACCTCTCGTCCAATCAACCTCCACGCCATGGAGCGCGGATCTTGCTGTTTTTATCCCCAAGGAGTTGGTGCGGCACCAGACTCGTCCCCGCGCGTCTTTTCACGGTTTGAGGCAGTGTCGTCAAGCGATTGCGGAATGGAAGAAGGTCGCAGTGTGGATCAGGCGGCAGACTGGCCTGGAAGTTCTGCGGGAAGCGCCAGGGTCAGCCAGCGGGCGGTGAGGGCAGGCTTCACTGAGTTTTCGACCTCGATCGTGACGTCGTAATGCGTTTCGACGATGCCCGAAGGGCGCACCTTCATATGCGCAAGAAGAAAGCGGCCACGGACGCGGCCTCCCGATTTGACGGGGCTCATGAACCGCACACGATCGAAACCGAAATTCATACCCATCGAAGTGCCTTCGAGAGTGGGCACGGCTTCGAAGATCAGAGTGGAGAGCAGCGAGAGGGTAAGGAACCCGTGGGCGATCGTGCCGCCATAAGGCGTTTCGCGTGCGGCACGATCCGGGTCGGTGTGGATGAACTGATGATCATCGGTCGCGGCAGCGAACTGGTCGATCATCTCCTGGGAGACGGTTCGCCATTCGGAGACGCCGACCTCCGTTCCAACCATTGCCATCGCATCTTCGATTCGCACCGCCCGCCTGGACAACGACCTGCACTCCCTGCTGGAAAGCCCGCCGCATCTTCGCGGCCGGCTGCAAAACGCGCGCACAGATATCGCGTTGCAGGCGCGATGTCATCCATATGCGGGCAAGCGCGATTTCTAAATCTTGGCGCTCGTCGTCGCTGCAGCCTGGGTCAGCTCGCGCTCCAGCCGTGCCTCCTCCTCGACCTTCGGCGTTATGAAACGACCAAGAAGCAGATAGGCGACGGGCGTCAGGTAGATCGTGGAAAGGGCGGACAAACCGAGGCCACCCACGATAACCCAGCCAAGGGCGATTCGCGCTTCCGCGCCGGCACCTGAAGCGAGGATCAGCGGCACGCCGCCGACCACCGTACAGATCATGGTCATCATCACTGGGCGCAGGCGAATGAGCGAGGCCTGTTCTACCGCTTCACGAACATTGAGCCCGCGGTCGCGCAGCTGGTTGGCAAATTCGACGACGAGGATGCCATTCTTCGCCATGATTCCCACGAGCAGGACCAGGCCGATCTGACTGTAGACATTGAGGCTCGTCCCGGTGAGCAGCAGCGCAAACACCGCGCAGGCGAGCCCCAGCGGCACGGTCACCATGATGATGATCGCACTGACGAAGCTTTCGAACTGCGCCGCCAGCACGAGCAATATGATGACCACCGCGAAACCAAAGGTCGTCAGCATGCTGTTGCCGGTTTCGCCGAGGGTCGCGGCCTCCGCCAACGGGATGATGCGGGCACCCGGCGGCAGATGCGGGGCTGCGATTTCCTCCGCCCGCTCGAGCGCTTCGCCCAAGGGAAAATCAGCGGCAAGATTGGAGGTGACACGCACCACGCGCAGCTGCTCCTCGCGATTGAGCGACGGCGGCACCGGTTCTTCCCGCAGCGAGGTGACGGTGGAGAGGGGCACGAAACGGCCGTCGCCCGTTTTGATGAAGATGTTTTCGAGGTCTGTCGGATCGTTGATCGGATTGGTGGTCGAGACGAGCTTCACATCATAGCTTTTGTCATCGATGAAGAGGTCCGCGATTTTGCGCCCGTCGAGTAGCGATTGTATCGCTTGGCCAAGGCCGTTGATGTCGATGCCCAGATCGGCTGCACGCTCGCGATCGACTTCCACCTTCAATTGCGGCTGGGTGGCATCCTGGCTGAGACGCGGCTGGTCGAAGCGGGGGTCCTTCTCCATATCGGCTATGATCGCCTGCGCCGCCTGGGTAAGCCGCTCGTAGTTGTTTCCTGCCACTGCGAATTGCAGGCCGCTGCCCGACCCGCGGATACCAAGGCTGTTGGGCTGGAACGCAAAGGCGCGGACGCCCGGGATTTCCGACGCGCGCGCGTTCACTTCCTGCAGGATCTCCTGCTGCGAACGTTCACGCTCGCCCCAGGGGGCAAGGCCGAGCATGAGAAAAGCGCTGTTTGAGCTTCCCTGGCCTGTGACGGAAAAGGTGGTGCGGATTTCGCCGCTCTCGCGCAGCGGCTGGATCGCGGCCTCGATCTCGCGCATTTTCCCGGCGAGGTAATCGACGCTCACACCTTGCGGAGCGGAAACGCGCATCATCGCGACGGCCCGATCTTCCGGAGGGGTAAGTTCGGATTTGATGTTGCCGAACGCGATATAGGCGGCCCCGGCAAAGAGCAGGGAAACGAGGATGACGATCAGCGGCGCGTTCAGGCAGAAGCGCAGAGTTCGCGCATAGAAGTTCGCCAGCGCCCCGCCAATGCGACCGAGGGGACCATCATTCTTCTCTCCGTGCAGTTCGCCCGACGACAAAATGCGCGACGCGACCATCGGGCAGAGCGATAGGGCGACGATCGAGGAGAGGAGCATCGAGAAGGCCAGGACGAAGCCGAATTCCTTGAAGAGACCGCCTGCCTGGCCCGGGAGGAAGGAAAGCGGCACGAAGACGGCAACCAGGGTGGCCGTCGTCGCGACGACGGCGAAGAACACTTCCTGCGTCCCGAGCACTGCGGCGGCGCGAGGACCCATGCCCTGGTTGCGCCGTCGCACGATGTTTTCGAGAACGACGATCGCATCATCCACGACCAGGCCGGTTGCAAGCACAAGTGCAAGCAGCGTCAGGATGTTCACCGAAAAGCCGACGAGATAGATAGCAGCGATCGTGCCGATCAGCGCCACCGGAATGGCAAGTCCGGGGATAATCGTGGCGCGCCAGTCGCGCAGAAAGAGATAGATGACACCAAGCACGATGGTGACCGAGAGGATGAGTGCGATCTCCACCTCGTGAATGGCACCGTTGATGAAGATGGCGTCGTCGCTCGTGATCTCGATCGACATGCCTTCCGGGATGGTTTTCTTGAGATCCTCGACGGCCTGCTTGACGCCTTCGGAAATATCCAAGGTGTTCGATTGGGCCTGGCGCACGATGCCGAGGCCTATTCCCAGGCGGCCATTGGTGCGCAGGCGGCTTTCGCCCTCGTCCGGGCCGAGCGTCACAGTGGCGACGTCACCAAGACGGACATTCGGCGAGAGCCTGATGTCTTCCATTTCCTCCGGTGTTGTGACGGAGGACGTGGCGCGGACGATGAGATCCTGCGAGTTGCTTGTAAGGGAGCCTGCAGGGCTGTCGAACGCGACGGTCGACAGGGCGGTCGCGATATCCCCGACCGTCATGCCGTGGCTTGCGAGGCGGGATTGATCGATGTCGACGCGGAAGATCTTGGTGCGGTCGCCATAGACCTGCACGTCGGCCACGCCGGGAACGGCTGCCAGCCTGTCGACGATCTCATCATCGACATAGAGGGTCATGTCCTCGATGTTCATCCTGTCCGAGGTGACGGCAAGCCGCATGATCGCATCGGCATTGTCATCGGCCTTGACCACGATGGGAGCGTCCGCATCCTCGGGCAGCTGGTTCTGCACGCGGCCGACCGCATCGCGCACATCGGAGGCTGCGGTGTTGATATCGACGCTTTCGCGGAACTCGATCGTAACGCGGCTTCTGCCGAAAGAGGAGGAGGACGAGATCGCAGAAACACCGGGCACTCGCGCCACGGCTCCCTCGACCGTAGCGGTGATCTCGCGATCGATGGTTTCGGCGGCCGCGCCGTCGAAACGCGTCGTCACGGAGATGACCGGCCGGTCCACGTCGGGCAGCTCGCGCACTTCCACGCCGAAAAAGGCGGCAAGTCCGGCCACCACGATAAGTATATTGATCACGAAGGCGAAGACCGGGCGGCGCACGAAGAGCGCTGTTACCCCTTCAGCGGCCTTGTCGATATCCTTCTGGCTCATCTCGCTCTCCGCCCCGCTCTTCAGGAGCCGCGTGCGGGGCGGTTCGAGCCCACGTCACCTGCGACGGCGATGGGTTGACCCTCGCGAACGGCGTGTACGCCTTCAACCACCACAAGGTCGCCATCGGCGAAATCGCCGTCGACCAGAACGCTGTCGGAGTTGCGCTGGATGATGCGCACGGGCAGACGCTGCGCGGTGCCGCCGCGCACAGCCCAGACATAGGCACCCTCGGTGCTCCATTGAACAGCGAGCGGATCCACGGCGGGGAAGCTTTCGCCGGGGAACTGCATCGTCACACGGAAGGCCATGCCCGAGCGCAGCGTATCGGCAGGGTTGGCGATGCGTCCCTGGATGTGCATCGTGCGGCTGGTGGTATCCACCTGATTGTCAATCGCACTGATCTCGCCCTGGTATTTCTCGGCGGGACGGGCGACGGATTCGGCCGTCAGCGGCATGCCGATCTTGATCATCCTCGCGAAACGCTCGGGTACCCAGAAATCGACAAGGATTTGCGACCGGTCGTCGATCGTGGCGATCTGGTCGGAAGAGGTGATGTAGTCGCCGGGAGAAACGGGCAGGATGCCGACGGTGCCGCCGATCGGCGCGACGATGTCGCGGCGCTCCAAAGCGAGCTTGGCCTCTCGCAACGCCAGCTCCGCATTGCGCACGGCGAGTTCCGCCTCGGTCTGCTGCACGGCAGTCGCCGTGTTCGACGACCGCAGCGCATTGATCCGCTCCAGCGCGGCGCGGGCATCGTCCAGGGTGATCTGTGCACGGTCGACGGCGATGCTCTCGGCTTCGGAATCCATGCGGGCGATCACGTCGCCCGCCTTTACCGTGGCGCCGGGCTCCACGAGTATTTCCGTCAGGCGCCCCGAGGTATAGGGGCGTACCGCGACCGTATGCAGCGCCTTTCCATTGCCAATGGCGGTGAGCCGGTCATTGATTGTGGCGCTCATGACCGGGGCGGAGACGATGGCTGCCGGTGTGCCGCCACTCGGTCCATTCCTGCGCTGCCGCACGGCGGAGGCCGCCCTTTCGTCAGAAGAAGGCGCTGCTTCCGCTGGTGCTTGGGCCAGGCCGAGATCGGCCACCGTCTGGCGGGCGCCTGGAAAAAAATGGTACCAGACCACCGCCGCTGCCGCGAGGATGAAGAGACATAAGAGGGCCTGCTTCCACCAAGACATTCGATTCTCCGGATCGTGGCCGTCCAAGCGGCCGAATCAAGCCCGTGCCCTCCTCCAAGCAGCGGGATGCCGTGTCTTATGTACACGTTCGTGCGGCTAGATTTAGCCTGGTTTCCCCAGTTATATCATTAAATTGCTGTAAGGATTAGTGGCTACCCACAAGGGATGCGAGTTCCGGGAACAAGTTCAAGCCTAGTCCGTTCATGCAATCATGCTGGCGCCCGGCGGGTTTCTTGCCCAACACATGGCAATCCATATTCTGGCGATGAACCTCGCAGCACCGCTCGTCGTGCTTGCATGGCAATTCTTCCGGTGTTCCGAACAAAAGCCCGAGCAGGTGCGTTGGATAGGGCCGGCCGCCGCGGTGCAGATCGCGCTTCTCTGGTTCTGGCATCTGCCAGCCCCCATGGCGTTTTCCTTTGCCGTACCGGGCGGGGAAGCGCTCATGCATGTCTCATTGTTTGCCGCTGCGCTCTGGTTCTGGAGTGCGATCCTGGATGAGGCGGAAGCTGCGCGCTGGCGGGCGCTGGGCGCGTTGCTGTTCACGGGAAAACTCTTCTGCCTGCTCGGGGTGATCCTGACCTTTGCTCCGCGGTCACTCTATGTCGCAGCCGCCGAACTGTGCCTGGGCGGCAGGGTAGATCCCAATACTCTTCTGCCAGACCAGCAGCTTGCCGGCTTGATGATGCTGATCGCCTGTCCGTTCGTCTATGTCCTCGCCGGGATCATCATTGCCGCCCGATGGCTCAGGGAGATCGATTCCCGGGTCCCGTCGTTCCAGCCCGACGGGAACGGGTGACCATGCGCAGATTTGACAGGCGCTGGTGGAGAGCGGTTGCCCTCGGGGCTGCGCTTGCAATCGCCGGAGCCGGGATCTTCGGCGGCTTATTCGCTCTGTCAGGGCTCTACAATGTCGCCGCCTCGCGAGAACATTTCGCCATCACCAATGCGATAATTCGCCTTACGCTGACGCGATCGGTGGAAACGCGCAGCATGGGAGTCGAGGTTCCGGATCTTTCCGATGAGCGTTTGGCCGCTCTCGGCGCCCGGCATTTCGCAGTAGGCTGTGTTCCCTGCCACGCTTCGCCCGGTTCGAAGCAGAACCCCATCGTGGCGGAGATGTACCCGGCACCGCCGCCGCTCACCGAGGCAGCCGAAAAGTGGGATTCCGAAGAACTCTTCTGGATCGTGAAACATGGCTTGAAATTCACCGGCATGCCTTCATGGCCCGCTTTGGAACGCGATGACGAGATCTGGGCCCTGGTGGCTTTTCTGGAACGGCTTCCGGCGAGCGATGCAGAAGACTACGCGGCACTGGCAGGCGGGCAAGGGGAAGGGGATGATACGAGCCTTGATTTTGGCGACGGCGAGGGCATGACGGAGGCGTTGTGCGAGAGTTGCCATGGAAACGCCGATGCTCGCCCTGTGCATCCCCTTGCGCCTGCTCTCGCGGGCCAGAAGCAAGCCTATCTGCTGCGCGCGCTGGAAGAGTATGCCGATGGGAAGCGGCCGAGCGGCATGATGCAAACGATCGCTACCGCCCTTGCTCACGACGAACTCGCAAGGCTCGCCGGGCATTATGCGCAGGCGACGAGCAGCGCGGCGCCGGTGGGAAATCCTGACGTCTTGGCGATAGCACGCGGAGAACAGATCGCACGAAATGGCGTGCGCGAGGATGATGTCCCGGCATGTCTTGCCTGTCATGGCGAAGGGACATCCGCCCAGTTTCCCCGATTGGACGGGCTGGCGCCTGAATATATCTCGACACAGCTTTCGCTCTTCCGCGACGGCGTGCGCCAGCGCTCCACCTATAGCGCGATCATGAAGCCGATTGCGGACCGTCTCACTGAACGCCAGATTTCGGATCTCGCCGCCTATTTCTCTTCCCTGCCGCGCCAACCAGGAACCGCCTTCCTGCGACCGGAGGGGGCGCGATGAGGTTCGGCAAGGGATGGGTTTTTCGGGCCATTGCCCTATCAGCCCTGCCGGGCATTGCCAGCTGTTCCGGCGTCCAGTCGGCTCTCTCGCCTAGGGGCGTGGAAGCCCTTCGGATCGATCCGCTTTTCTGGACGTCGGCGGCGGTCGGGCTCGCCGTGACCTTGATGGTGGTCATCCTGGTAGCCGCCGCTCTCTATGGGCCGCCACGCTGGCGCGAAAGGCTTTCAGGCGACCGGATGCTGATTGGCGGGGGGATCGTTCTGCCGATCATCGTGCTCACCGGCCTCTTCACCTATGGTCTTCTCGTCATGCAGGCAGGTGCGGTGCGAGGCGAACAGGAAACTGATGCGACAGTGACCATTACCGGCAAGCTCTGGTGGTGGGAGGTGGTCTATGAAGGGCCTGATGGCAAAGCGGTTCTGAGCGCCAACGAATTGCGCCTGCCGGTTGGCCGCCCGGTGCGTCTGCGGCTCGAATCGGACAATGTGATCCACAGCTTCTGGGCGCCGCAGATTGCCGGCAAGCTCGATATGATCCCCGGCCGAACCAATGAAGTGGTGGTCGAGGCGACGGAACCGGCGGTGAGCCGCGGCCAATGCGCCGAGTATTGCGGCGGAGCCCATGCACTGATGGCGTTCTATGTGGTCGCCATGGCGCAAGCCGAATATGACGCATGGCTGGCGCGCGAAGCCGGCCCAGCGGTTGAACCTGTTTCGGAAGAGGCGGCGCGCGGGCGCGAGATCTTTTTCGAGCATGGGTGCGGCGCCTGCCATCAGGTCCGGGGCACCGAGGCGCGTGGCGTGATCGGCCCCGATCTCACCCATGTCGGAAGCCGTAAGTCCCTGGCCGCAGGCATGATGTCCAATGATGCGCAGGCTTTCGCGCGCTGGATCGTCGACAACCAGCATATCAAGCCGGAGAACAAGATGCCGCCCTTCGGCCAGTTCTCCGAGGAGGAATTGTCGGCACTCGCCGCTTACCTGGACAGCCTGGAGTAAGGGATGAACGAGGTCAGAGAGCTGCCCAACGAAGCTCCACGCCCGGCGAACGAACTGGAGGAACTTGAGCGCGCCTGGAAGCTGCCCACCGGCTTCAGATTGATCACTGCCGTGAACAATCAGGTGATAGGCATCCTCTATATCGGCATAGCCTTCCTGTTTTTCCTGCTGGCCGGCGTGCTGGGCGTCATCATGCGCACGCAGCTTGCCGTCCCCGAGAACGACCTTGTCAGCCAGGATCTTTTCAACCAGATCTTCACGGTCCACGGCACGACGATGATGTTCCTCTTCGCCGTGCCGGCCATGGAGGCACTCGGCGTCCTGCTCCTGCCGCAGATGTTGGCCGCGCGCGATTTGCCCTTTCCGCGCCTCTCCGCCTTCGCGATCTGGGCCTATATCGTCGGTGGGCTCGTCTTCTTCTCCACGATATTCTACGACCTCGCGCCCAAAGGCGGCTGGTTCATGTACCCGCCGCTGACGCTCAAGGAGTATTCGCCCGGCGACAATGCCGATTTCTGGCTGCTCGGCATCGGCTTCATCGAGATCTCCGCAATTGCTGGTGCCATAGAGATCATCGTCGGCGTCCTGCGCACGCGGCCACCCGGCATGTCGCTCACGCGTATGCCGATCTTCGCCTGGGCGATGCTGATCTTCGCGGCGATGATCATGATCGCCTTTCCGGCGGTCATTCTCGCCACCATGCTGCTGGAGATCGAACGCTCCTTCGGCTGGCCCTTTTTCACTGCCGACAAAGGCGGGGATCCGCTTCTTTGGCAGCATCTGTTCTGGTTCTTCGGCCACCCGGAGGTCTACATCATCTTCCTGCCGGCAGCAGGGCTCGTCTCGATGATAGTGCCCGCCATGGCCCGTAGGCCGCTGGTTGGCTACCGTCTCATCGTCGTGGCGCTGATCGGGACAGGGTTCTTCTCCTTCGGCCTCTGGGTCCACCACATGTTTACCACTGGCATCCCCGCGCTAAGCCTCGGCTTCTTCTCGGCGGCCAGCATGGCGGTGGCGATCCCGTCGGGCATCCAGGTCTTCTCCTGGATCGCGACCATTGCCTCGAGCAAGGAGCGGTTCCGTATCACGACTCCCTCGCTCTTTGTTCTAGGCTTCCTCTTCATCTTCACCGTTGGCGGGGTGACGGGAGTGATGGTGGCGCTGGTGCCGCTCGATTTCCAGGTGCACGACACTTACTTCGTCGTAGCACATTTCCATTATGTGCTGATCGGCGGAATGGTCTTCCCGCTCTTTGCCACCTTCTATTACTGGATACCGATGGTGAGCCGGAAGATGCTGTCGGAACGGCTGGGGCGATGGGTCTTCTGGCTGATGTTCATCGGCTTCAACGTGACCTTCTTCCCCATGCACATTACCGGCCTCATCGGGATGCCGCGCCGCGTCTGGACCTATCCGGATGGCCTCGGCTGGAACACGCTCAACATGGTGTCCACCGTAGGCTCCTATATTCTGGCCGCCGGTGTTGCGCTTTTCGTCATCGATCTCTTCCTGCGCTTTCGCCCGACCATGGAGAACAATGCCGGTGACCCGTGGCGCGCGGGCACATTGGAATGGCTGCCTACAGGGGCCTATTCGGCGCGCAGCATACCCTTCGTGACAAGCCGCGAACCCCTATGGGACAACCCGAATCTCGGCACGGAGGTAGAGGAGGGGCGTCACTTCCTTCCCGGTGCACCGACAGGAGAGCGTGAGACGATCGTCACCAGTCCCGTCGACGCCAAGCCGCAATACATCATCCGCATGCCGGGTCCCGGCTGGGCCCATCTCGTCGCGGCCGTCTTCATGGCGGCTGCCTTCCTTCTATTGACGGTGAAGCTCGTCACCATCGCGCTCATATGCGCGGTGATCTCGATAGCAGCCTGCATCGTATGGGGTTGGCAACTCGACCATGGGCCGGGAAAGGGTGAGGTCGATATCGGGGCCGGTATCAAGCTGCCCACCTATATGGCCGGCCCGAGATCGCATGCCTGGTGGGCTATGGCGGTTCTCATCCTCGTCGCCTCCTCGCTCTACATCGCCTATGTCTTTTCCTACCTTTATCTGTGGGTCGTATCGCCGGAAGTATGGGCTCCGCATGGGTCGCCCGACCTGCCCGGGTTTGGCTGGCCGCTTGGAACGGCTCTTCTGCTGATCGCCGGGACCGGCTCCATGGTGCTTGTGCGGCGGATGCTGCCCGCGCCCGGCGGGAGGGAGCCGGCAATCCCCCCGATGCTTGCGCTCGCAGCAGGATGCCTGCTCGCCGCCTTTCTTGCCGAGGTCTGGGGCCACTGGATGACCGGCTTGCGGCCCGCCCAGAATTCCTACGGCGCGATGGTCTACATGGCGAGCGTCCTCAATTTTCAAGTCGTCTTCGCCTGTGTTGTCCTCGCCGGCTTTGCCATCGCGCGCTACCTCACCGGAAAACTCGATGCCGAGCGCCGCGTTGGGTACGAAAACGCGGCACTCCTCTACTATTATGCGGCAGGGCAGATGCTGCTCGGCCTTGTTTTGGTGCACGGTTTCCCACGTCTGGCGGGGTGAGAAATGACCAAGCTCGACGACATGCGCCGACCGGACCGAGGCAATATGCTTGCGGTGCTTCTGTTCATCACCGCAGGCCCGCTTCTCTGGGGTTTGCATCTCACCATCGTTTATATGGCGCACACGGCGGTTTGTGCGCTCGCCGCATCTCCCGGCGCGGCGACGGCCATCCTCGCGATCGTGACTGTGGCCCTCGCTGTGCTGTTGATGCTGATCCTTCTCGACCAACAACGTTTTGCCAGGCTTCTCAAGGTCAGCCAGGAGATTGCGGAACGCGGGAGCTATGACAGGATCGCGTTTTTCCTGACCCTGCTTTCGCTCGCCGGGATTCTGTGGTCCGGCCTTGCCGTAACCATTTTATCCTCCTGCGCTCCAGGCCGTTGAGGGCCTAAAAAACTCTTCCGCGGCTTCGGAACCAAGTATCTCCAAGGGGATTGGAAATCACACAAACAGGGGCGTTGAACCCGCAGGAGATCAAGGGATGCCCAACCGGGAGCGAAGAGTAGACCGCCTATCGCGGGAGCAGACGAACGAGTTTCTCCGGCGATCCTCCATCACCTATCTGGAATGCTGCGTGAGCCTGATGCTGACGCATCTGAGCCGTGAGGAGGTCGCCGAAATTCTCGAACAGGAAGCGCATATGGTACGCGAACTCGGGTGAGATCCGCCCAAAAACACCTGGAACATGAGGAACACCGATGCCGAGGCATCTGTTGGGAGGCTGGACGACGGCTAGCCCGGATCCAGGTTCAACCATCCAGATGGAGGCTAAAGTGAGAGTGAGCGAAGTAATGACGCGTGACGTTCGGCTGGCAAGTCCGGACGACACGATCCAGGATGCAGCTCGGATCATGGCTGAAATCGACGCAGGCTGTCTACCCGTCAGCGATGGGGACAGGCTTGTGGGCATGATCACGGATCGGGACATCGCCGTGCGGGCGGTGGCCGAAGGCCATGGGCCGGATTGCCGCGTCGGCGACGTGATGACACGGGAAATCAGGTACTGCTTCGAGGACGAAGATACCGACGAGATCGCACAGAACATGGCGGATCAGCAAATCCGCCGGTTGCCGGTGTTGAATCGCGAAAAGAGACTGGTGGGCATCCTTTCCCTCGGAGATATCGCTTTTACCGACGGCAAGGACCCCGCCGGAGAGGCGCTTACCGGCATTTCGCGGCCGGGCGGACTGCACAGCCAGACAGGCGGCGACGGCGCCGCACGCTTCTAGAAAACAAGGAGAACCGCAGATGGCGGAGAACAAGAAACGTCAGGCTCCCGACGACGTGCTCGATGAAGCGCCAAGACGCGCTGAAGGGGACTGGGAGTCGCTGAGGGGAACGGAAGACATCCCCGCTGGCAGCGAAGATGGGAAATCCGTACCGCTCGACCGGTCCGGCCGTGTGGACACCGACGAGCATTACGCCGAAGGAGAAGACAATCCTTATATGGAGAGCGATGACGCACTGCCGAGCGATGAAGAGGAAGAGGTCTTCCGGCGGAACAATGCGCGCGAGGGTGGCCGCTTCGACGAAGTGTGAAATCACGCGCCCGAGGGAGGCCGACGGGAAGTTTCCTGCAATAGGCTCCGGGCATCAGAAAGGATGCGGCGGAACTCGCCCTTCGCCGCAGCCTCGATAGCGAAGGCTCCGCCCGAGGGAACAGCGCCGGGATCTTCCTGGTGATCTTGAAAGAGGGCGTGGGCTTCCATCGAATCGAGAAGGCGACCGGCATCTGCCGCCCCGCTCGATTCCATGCTGGCGAGGCGGCCGATGAGGAAGGAGACCGCTTCACGCAGCGCGATGAGCCTTCCCTCAATCTCCTCATTCGGCAGTTGGGACATGATCGTCACTCCGCAGCCGCGCGCATCTCCCGTCGGCCATAGATGCGGTCAAGGACCTCCGCGACGTGCACGAATTCATGTGCCTGCGGGTCGAAACGCGCATTCGCGGCAAGGCGCACCGCCCAATCCACGGCGGCCCGCCCACCCCAGTCGTCAGGCGGCAGGGCCAGCGACTCCCGCGATGTCCCCCGATAGCGTTCCGCGACGAAGTCGTAGAACGAACCGTTCACATTGCGCAGCGCAGCGCCCCCCTCCGTGCCGTAGAAGGAGGCAGCGATTTCCGCATCCTTTCCGGCATTGAGCCGCCACGAGCAGGCAAGCCGCACGACCGTGCCGGTTTCCAGAGTGAGGGTTGCCACGGCAAAATCCTCAACCACGGAAGGGTTGGCGGGAAGTGGATCCCCTTTTGCAAAGAGATGGCTCGTTACCTCGATTACCTTGGGTGAATCGAGCGTCCATAGGGCCAGATCCACCAGATGCACGCCGAGGTCGATGACACAGCCGCCGCCTGAAAGCACCGGATCGTAAAACCAGGGTTTGTCCGGGCCGTAGGCATTGTGGAACACGAGATCGACGGCGTGGACCCGGCCAATACCGCCTTCCGCTATGATCGGCCGGATCTGCCGCATGGCCTGGGTGTGCCGGTAGGAGAGGTCCAGTCCCAGCAAACGGTCGGCTGCCCTGGCTGCCTCCACCACAGCAAGAGCCTCTTCCCGATTTCGGCCAAGCGGCTTCTGGCAGAAGACGGCAATACCCTGGCCGAGGGCTTGAAGCGCCTGCTCTGCGTGTTGGGCGCTGGGCGTGGCAATGACAACGCCATCCACGCCCTCGTCGATGATGCCTTGGAGATCGCCGGCGGGCTTGGCATCGGGCGCAAGCTTACGGGCTTCGTCAAGGCAATCAGCGGATGGATCGGCGATGACGGCCGCCTCCGCGACGCCGGCGTCGATCAATGCCTTCATGCGATGACGGCCGATCCAGCCGACGCCCAGAAAACCCAGGCGGAGCTTCCTCAGGGCGGTTTTACGGGGATGATCCACGACGGCGGTCATGGCATCCTCACAACGGCCTTCATGAAGCCATCCGGCCGATCGCGCGTGGTGTTAAGCGCGTCATCAAGCCGGGAGAGCGGAAACATGTCGGTGATCAGCGGCATGGGATCGAGGCGGCCGGACATCACCGCGTCAATGGCCTCGCGCATGCCCCTTATATAAATGGCAGGGTTGCGTTCGTGGGCATTGACGACGTCGATGCCCCTCCAGTTCCAGAGCTGCATGTTGATCTGACGCGGGCCGTCCTGATGATAGCCCGCAACGATCAGACGGCCGCCTTCGGCCGTAAGCTCGCCCGCAAGATCAAGAGGCCAGGCCTTGCCGGTGGCCTCGATCACCCGCTCGCAGAAGCTGCCGCCTGTCAGTGCGCTTACCTTGTCGATGATGGCGTGACGGTCGTCCATGGGAATGGTGTGAGCGGCGCCCATCTGGCGCGCCATATCCAAGGCATATGGGCGCCTGGAAACTGCGATCACATCGGCTCCCGCCTGGGTCGCAAGCCTCGTCAGGATTGCCCCCAGGAAACCGATGCCGACGATGACGACGGTCTGGCCGGCCTTGATATCGGCACGGCGGAAGATGTTCATGGCACAGCCGAGCGGCTCGCCGGGGAGCGGCATATGCGCGAGCTCCTGGGGGAGTGGCACCGCCTGTGTGGCATCCCCAACATCGAATTCCGCATAGCTGTTTTGGAAAAGCGCGGTCACCGCTTGCCCGGGCTCAAAGCCGGTGACGCCGGGTCCGACTGCATCCACCACGCCCCATCCCTCATGTCCAAGCCCGCCGGGTTCGGTCGGGAATTTCATCCACTCCGGGCCGGACCAGGGGCCAAGATTTGAAGCGCACACGCCGCAACCGGTCAGGCGCACCCGGATCTGACCCTCTCCGGGCTCTGGAACCTGGACCTCTTTGATCGCGATGGTTCCGGGGCCGGTCAGTACGGCTGCCTTCATTTTGGTCTGGTCGGAAAGGGAAACGGTCGCGCTGTCGCGCTGAAGAGGTGTGATCATTATTGCCGCCTAGGGTAGTCAGGAGAATTGCTCCTGATGAACAAGAAGGGGGCCTATTGGTTCCAATATGCGGGGTCACATCTGCCGTGCAGGCCTGAAGGGGCAGCCGCGACTGCGGTCTCCGTGCCCGGTTGGGGCCCGGCCTCGGTTTCGGTATTATGCGGATCTAAACGGCTAACGCTGCGTCCGGCCCACGGCGGTGGCGATATCCGTATAGGCCCTTTCAGCCCCTGGCGCGGCATCCTGGCGGTTTGCCTCGCGCAGAAAGCGGATGGGGAAGAGGGCGGCCTCGATATTCGCGCGCGAGATCTGCTCCGGTCGCCGCTCGTCGGAAGCCAGCGTTCTTTCTGCCTCTGCGAGGGCGTTCTCGATTTCGGCAGCATCCGCCACGCCCTTCTGGCGCAGCAGGCGACAGAGGGTCGCCATTGCCATCAGCACCCCCTCCATCTGCAGGTTCGCAGTGTTCATTGGCGCTTTCTCCGATTACACCAGAACATATCCTTGTCCTTCGTAGGGATACGCACAAGACAAGAGTGCGAGACGGTGATGTGCCCCGTCGGTTCGTGCCAAATGTCAGGCATGACCCGGCGCAGCCACGCGGCGGTCCCATCTGTCGATCGGAGAAATGCCACCTTTCTGACGGACGGAAGTTGCTGCCCGGCCGAGGCTGAAGTAACGCAGACCGTGCTGGCCCACTGAACGGGGATCGAACAGGTTTCGGAAATCGAACAAAGCATCGCCCGAGAGCGCGCGGGCTACCCGATCCAGGTTGAGCCGGCGATATTCATCCCACTCCGTCAGGATGACGACTGCCGAAGCGTCCGTACAGGCGGCGTAAGGACAGTCTGCCCAAGCCACGTCCTGGAGGTGTTCCTTGGCATTCGGCACCGCTTTCGGATCGTGCGCGACCACCCTGAGCCCAGCTTCCTGAAGTGCTGGGATAATCGAGAGGGCTGCGGCTTCCCGAACATCGTCCGTATTCGCCTTGAAGGCCAGACCCAGCACCGCCACGGTGCTCTCTGGGGCAAGACGGCCCTCCTTGAGAATGCGCCTGGCAAGAAGAAGCTTGCGCTGGTCGTTTCTGGCGATGAGCGTTTCCACGAGCTTCTGCGGCGCTCCGAATTGCCGCCCCGTAGCCGCGAAGGCCCTGGTGTCCTTCGGAAAGCAGGAGCCGCCGAAGCCGGGGCCGGGCAAGAGAAAGCTTTCGCCGATGCGCCGGTCAAGGCCTATTCCCCGCGTCACGTCTGCGATGTCGCCGCCGGTTTTCTCGCAAAGATCTGCGACATCGTTGATGAAGCCGATCTTGAGCGCCAGAAAGGCGTTCGCCGAGTATTTTATCAGCTCGGCATTGCCAGTCGTCGTGATGACCATGGGTACGCCGGCGCGCTCAAAGGGGCGGTAAATCGCCCGCAAGATATTGCGGGAGCGCGTATCGTCCGCGCCAAGCACGATGCGGTCCGGTTCCATGAAGTCTTTCATCGCGGAGCCCTCACGCAAGAACTCGGGGTTGGAAGCGACGCGGATATCGAATGCTCCACGTTCCCGTGCGATGATCTCCCGCACGCGGCGGGCTGTGCCGACCACGACGGTGGACTTGATGACGACGGTGGCACCGCGTCTCAGATGTGGTCCGATCTGCTTGGCCGCGGCAAGCACGTGGGACAGGTCGATGCTCCCATCGGCACCCGACGGAGTTCCGACCGCGATGAAAACGGCATCGGCTTCGGCAACGCTTTCCCTGAGGCGTGTCGAAAAGGAAAGGCGCCCTGCCTCGACGGCACTGCGCATCGCTTCTTCCAGCCCGGGTTCGTAAATGGGTATATCGAAATGCTCCAGCCGCACGATGCGCGCGGCGTTGATGTCGAAACAGCGGACGCTATGGCCCATATTCGCCAAGCAGGTGCCGGTTGCCAGACCGACATAGCCGGCGCCTATCATGGTGATCTGCATGCCGTTCTCCTGTGAGCGTATCACACCGGCCTAACACTGAAGGGTATGATGTTGTTCCCAAGTAGAAGAAGAAGGATTCCGGTAAGTGCTTCCGGGGAAACAATATTTTCTTCCCGCAAAGAGCGGGGAAGCTAAAAGGCCCCGCTCTCCGGCTGCAGGGGAGCCGATAAGTTTCGTTTATCGATCGACAAATTTGTTGAAGCGACTGGTTCCACCACCGCCAGCTTCTTCCTGATAGAGGAAGGCAAGCTTCCGCTCGTCGAATATGCGGAAGAACTCATCCCATTCGATCTCTTCCAGACTTTCGTCCGGTTCGCCGAAATCGATGCGGAGGATACCGCCCGGACCGCTTGTCTTCACACGTGCGGGGCGTCCGCCGCGGGATTCGGCCCATTTGCGGATCGTGTCATGATCGGTCGTTGTGTTCGCTTGCGACATCACGCCGTCCCATCAACTGGTTGCTTCAACCGGCTGTACTGAGTGCACCGCCTTGGGCCCGAACGTCGAGGCTCCCCAAAAGTTCCTGATTGGCTCGCTTTGCCGGCTCAGTTCCGCCAAACCGGGAACCAAAGTTCATGTTGATTGTTTGTAGCTCGCGACCCCTCTTCTTCATCACAGCAGGAGCAGCCGTGAGCAAGAATGCGCTTATTACCGGGGGCTGCGGCTTTATCGGCCGCCAAGTCACTGAAGAACTTCTTGAAAATGGATATTCGGTCACAGTTCTCGACAATCTAATCGAGCAGGTACATGGAGAAACGGCCCCGCCGAAGGACCCGCGCGCGGAGTACCTCATCGGGGATGTGCGTGACCCCGAATGCGTGAAAAAGGCATTGCGAGGCATCGATTTCGTGGTGCATCTGGCTGCCGAAGTTGGTGTCGGCCAGTCCATGTACGAGATTGCGCGCTATGTCGGCGTCAACGATCTCGGAACAGGCGTGCTTTTGGAGGCGATGATCAATCAGCCGGTCAAGCGGATCGTGGTGGCCTCTTCCATGAGTGTCTATGGTGAAGGCCTCTATGAAACTGTGGACGGCAGGCGTTTCGACCGCGCCCGCCGACGCAAGGACAGGCTCGGGGCAGGACAATGGGATCCCGCCGATGCCGATGGCAGGGCTCTCCGGCCGATTGCCACCGACGAGGAAAAGCCGGTTGAGCTAGCGTCGATTTACGCCCTTACAAAATATGCGCAGGAAAGGGCTGTACTGATCTTCGGCGAAGCCTATCCGGTAGAAGCGGTTGCGCTCCGGCTTTTCAACGTATTCGGGCCCGGTCAGGCGCTCTCCAATCCCTATACGGGCGTGCTTGCCAATTTCGCATCGCGGCTCGCCAATGATCAGCCACCCTTGATCTTCGAGGATGGGCAACAAAAGCGCGATTTCGTCCATGTTCGCGATGTGGCGCGAGCTTTTCGCCTTGCACTCGAAAGCAAGGATGCCGTCGGCCAGGTGATCAATATCGGCAGCGGCAATGCCTATACGATCCAGCAGGTGGCCGAAATCCTGGCGGACGCCATGGGGCTGCCGGAGATCCGGCCGGAGATCCTCAATAAAATACGCTCCGGCGACATCAGGCATTGCTTTGCGGATATCTCCAAGGCGCATGAGCTGCTCGGGTTCGAGCCGCTGCATCGGCTCGAGGATACCGTTGCGGAATTCGCCGAATGGGTGCGGGAGACCGGTGCAGTCGACAATGCAGCACAGATGCGCAAGCAACTGGAAGAGCGGGGGCTGGTATCATGACGGCGGCCAGTCCCAGCGAACCGCCTGCATTGGCAGGTGGCGGTAGGCCGGTGGTTATCACGGGCGGCAGCGGGTTCATCGGCTGCAACCTCGCCGAAAGTTTCCTCCGCGACGGATATGACGTGGTGGTGCTCGACAATCTAAGCCGGCCCGGTGTCGGCCAGAATCTTGAATGGCTGAAATTCGAGTTCGGCGAGCGTATCCGTCCGGTGATCGCAGACATCCGCGATCCGCAGGCTTGCCGGTCGATCTTTGAAGATGCGGGAGCGGTGTTCCATCTCGCCGCCCAGACCGCCGTCACGACCAGCCTCGACGACCCCCTGGGGGATTTCGCGGTAAATGCACAGGGCACATTGAACCTGCTGGAGGCGGTACGTGCTTCGGGACGCACCATACCGGTCATATTCGCAAGCACGAACAAGGTCTATGGCGCGCTCGAAGACCTCGAAATGATCGAGCTGGAGGACCGGTACGTCCCGGCCTCGCCGGAGATCCGGCAAGGCATTGGCGAGGATCGGAAGCTCGATTTCTGCACTCCCTATGGCTGTTCAAAGGGGGTTGCGGATCAATACGTGCTCGATTACGCAAAGTCCTTCGGGATCCCGACGGCCGTGCTGCGTATGAGCTGCATTTACGGTCCGCATCAATACGGCACGGAGGACCAGGGCTGGGTAGCCCATTTCCTCATCCGGGCTCTGCAGGGCGAGCCGATCTCAATATACGGAAACGGCAAGCAGGTGCGGGATGTCCTGCATGTGGCGGATGCCGTCGCGGCTTACCGTGCTGTGCTCGAAAATATCGACGCCGTCACCGGCCGGGTATTCAATCTCGGAGGGGGCGTTCAGAACGCGGTCAGCCTACGTCTTGTGCTCCAGGAGATCCGTCGCATTACCGGGGCGGAGCCCCTCATCGGTTGGGGCGACTGGCGTGCGGGCGATCAGTACTATTTCGTGGCGGATACGACGCGCCTGCAGCGTGAGCTTGGCTGGACTGCCAAGATCGGCTGGCGCGAGGGCTTGAGAGATCTTGCCGACTGGCTGCGCAGGGAGCGCGGACTGGGGCGGCCGCAACGAGAGGAAAGGCTGACTGCATGAACATGCTCCGCGTGCCGGCGCAGGAAGGCGCCCCGCTCGACCATCGCTGCGTTCTCATGACCGTCGATGCGGTGGGCGGGGTTTGGCGCTATGCCATGGAACTTGCCCGAGGGCTGCTGAACCATAACATCGCTGTGGTGTTTGCCGGGCTCGGTCCCCGACCGACAAGGCACCAGATCGACGAGGCGCAGCGACTGGGCAAGCTCGTCTGGCTGGACGAGCCGCTCGACTGGATCGCTCCGGATGAAGTCTCGGTGAAGGACCTCCCCGCGAAACTCGTGCGTCTGGCGCGGGAGGAGGGAGCAGACATCCTGCATCTGAATCTACCCTCCCAAGCCGCCGGCATCGAGACCGATCTGCCAGTGGTGGTGGTGTCGCACTCCTGTGTGGTCACCTGGTGGTACACGATGCGCGGCGGAACACTGCCGCAGGAATGGGAGTGGATGAAGCGGCAGAACGCGCAGGGGATGGCGCGGGCGGATGTGGTCGTGTCGCCGAGCGGTAGCCATGCCCAGGCGATCGGCGAATGTTATGGCGAGCAGCCTACCTTGAGGGTTGTGCATAATTCGATCAGCGCCTTTCTCCATGGTGCGGACAAGGAGCCGCTCGTCTTTGCCGCCGGGCGCTGGTGGGATGAAGGAAAGAACGGCCGCATTCTCGACGAAGCAGCCGCTCAGACCTTGTGGCCGGTGATCACTGCCGGCTCTACAAAGGGCCCGAACGGGCAGGAAATGACATTCTCCCATGCCCGGGATATGGGGGAAGTTCCGCATAGCCAGGTGCTGGCCGAGGTCAAACGAGCGGGTATTGTCGTATCGCCGTCGCTCTACGAGCCGTTCGGGCTTGCAGCACTGGAGGGTGCACGTGCCGGAGCGGCACTCGTGCTTTCGGATATTCCGACGTACCGGGAACTTTGGAGCGATGCGGCCATCTTCTTCGAGCCGCGAGACGCGAAAGCTCTTGCGCATGCGGTGAACCGGCTGGCTTCGGATTCGGGGCTTCGAAACGAATTCGCAGCCAGGGCGCTCGCGCGCTCGCGCCGCTTCACGCCGGATATCCAGGCGGGGCGAATGGCCGAGCTTTACCGTCAGCTGGTCGATCAACCGATGGCCGCGTGATGAAATTTCTCTTCTATACGCATTCGCTGGTCTCCGATTGGAACCACGGCAACGCCCATTTCCTGCGGGGTGTGATGCGCGAGCTCGTGGCGCGGGGGCATACGGCCCTGGCGCTGGAGCCTGAAGACGGCTGGAGTCGAGCCAATCTGCTGCGCGATCAAGGAGATGGGGCCATCGAGCGCTTCGGCCGGGATTTCCCGGAACTGGTTTCGCTCACCTATGACAGCAGCTTCGACCATGAAAAACTGCTGGACGATGCCGATGTGGTGATCGTGCATGAGTGGACCGATCCGGCGCTGGTCGCGCGGATCGGGCGCGCGCGGGCGCAAGGGGGCGCCTTCGCGCTCGTCTTCCACGACACCCATCACCGCGCCGTGTCCGCGCAACCGCAGATCGCCGAGCTTCAGCTCAAGGATTATGACCTTATCCTCGCATTCGGGGAGACGCTGCGGGAACGGTATCTGGCGGCAGGCTGGGGGCGCAATGTCGTCACTTGGCACGAAGCGGCCGATACGCGGCTTTTCCATCCGATCGCGGATCAGGAAAAGGATGGCGATCTCGTCTGGATCGGGAATTGGGGGGATGACGAGCGGACGGCAGAGATCAGCGAGTTCCTGATCAGGCCGGCCGCCGAACTCGGATTGAAGGGCACCGTGCGTGGAGTGCGCTACCCGCCCGAGGCGCTGCACGCATTGGCGCAAGCCGGACTCTCGTTTGAGGGGTGGATCGCCAATCGCGATGTGCCAAGCGCGTTTGCACGCCATCGCGTCACGATGCACATCCCGCGCCGGCCTTATGTGGAGGCCTTGCCGGGCATTCCCACCATTCGCGTGTTCGAGGCGCTTGCCTGCGGCATTCCCCTGATCTCGGCACCATGGAACGATGCCGAAGGCCTGTTCAGGCCGGGCACTGATTTCCTGTTCGTGAATAACGGGGAGGAAATGGCGGCCGAGCTCCGCCGCATCCTTTCGGACCCCGAGCTCGCCGCTAGCCTTTCGGCTGCAGGACTTGAGACCATCCGCGACAGGCATACCTGTGCACATCGCGTGGACGAGCTTTTCCGGGCTCTTATGCGTCACGGCACATCAAGGGTTCAGAGGCTTTTGGCACCCATGGAGGCTGCGGAATAATGAAGATCGCTTTTTATGGATCGAGTCTCGTTTCGTCATACTGGAACGGAGCGGCCACTTACTATCGAGGGCTCATCCGTCACCTGGCTCAACTCGGCTACGAGGTGACCTTTTACGAGCCCAATGTCTACGAACGCCAGCAGCACAGGGACATAGCGCCGCCGGAATGGTGCCGCGTGGTCGTCTATGACGGCACGCATGAGGCGTTGAAGCAGGTTACTGCAAAAGCGCGCGAGGCCGATGTGGTCGTCAAAGCGAGCGGTGTCGGATACGAAGACGACATGCTCATGGATCATGTGCTGGCGGCTGCCAGGCCGGACGCGCTCAAGATTTATTGGGACGTGGATGCGCCGGCGACGCTCGCCGAACTCAGGAGCAATCCCGAACATCCGCTGCAAAGGCAGCTCCGCGACGTGGATCTTGTGCTCACTTATGGTGGCGGAGAGCCGGTCGTCTATGGCTATCGCGCTTTCGGCGCGCGCGAATGCATACCGATCTATAACGCGCTCGATCCCGAAACACATCATCCTGTGCCGCCGGAAGGCCGCTTCACATGCGATCTCGCTTTCCTTGGGAACCGGCTCCCGGACCGGGAGGCGCGGGTCGACGAATTCTTCTTCAAAGCCGCCGCGCAGTCGCCGAAGCAGACGTTCCTCCTCGGCGGTTCAGGCTGGAGTGACAAGCCGATGAGCTCGAATGTCCGCTATATCGGGCATGTTTCAACCCGGGACCACAACGCGTTCAACGTTACGCCGAAGGCGGTGCTCAATATCAGCCGGGCCAGCATGGCGGAAAACGGGTTCTCACCGGCAACGCGCGTTTTCGAGGCGGCCGGCGCGGGTGCCTGCCTCATTACGGATGCATGGGTCGGGATCGACTTCTTCCTGAAGGAAGGGGAGGAAGTCCTGGTTGCCCGCGATGGCCAGGAGGTGGCGGAAATCCTTGCTGGCCTCGATTCGGAGTGGGCGAAGACCATCGGCGAGCGGGCGAGGGCCCGGATCTTGCGCGACCACACCTATGCGCATAGAGCCGCCGAAGTGGACCGCATCATCACCAATTTCTTCCGTTCTCGGCGTGTGGAGGCGGCAGAATGAGCCGGCCGCTCTCCATTGTCATCCTGGGTTTGACGCTTTCTTCTTCCTGGGGAAATGGACACGCGACGACCTTTCGCGCGTTGCTTCGCGGCCTCCATGCGGAAGGCCACAAGGTGCTGTTCCTGGAGCGCGATACGCCTTGGTATGCGGATAGCCGGGATTTGACTGACCCGGATTTCTGCCGGCTCGCCTATTACAACGAACTCTCGGATCTCGACCGTTTCACCCCCGCTATCCGCAACGCCGACGCCGTCATCATCGGCTCATATGTTCCGGAGGGCGTCGCAGTCATCGATCGTGTGGCCGAGATGAGCCCACGCCTTCTTTGCTTCTACGACATTGACACTCCCGTGACGCTCGCGGCACTGAAAAGCGGCAAGGAGGAGTATCTTGCCCGCAAGCAGGTATCGCTCTTCGACATCTACTTCTCCTTTTCCGGCGGCAAGGTGCTGGACCGGCTGGAAAGAGAGTTCGGCGCCCGGCGGGCCGAGGCGCTTTACTGCTCGGTGGATGCGGATGCCTATGCGCCGACGGGCGAGAACGTCCGCTGGGATCTCGGCTATCTCGGGACCTATAGCCCGGACCGCCAGCCCACGCTCGAACGATTGCTGATCGAGCCGGCGCGGCGGCTGCCGGAGAAACGCTTCGTCGTAGCCGGAGCGCAATATCCCGCCGAGATCGAATGGCCTGCTAATGTGGAGCTTATCCCGCATCTGCCCCCGGAGGCACATGCTTCCTTCTACAGCCGTCAGCGTTTCACCCTGAACGTCACGCGCGCCGATATGGTGGCCGCGGGCTGGTCTCCCAGCGTGCGGCTGTTCGAGGCGGGAGCATGCGCAACGCCTATCATCAGCGATCGGTGGCAGGGCCTTGAGGAGATATTCCCCGACCGGGAGTCCATCCTGATCTCGGATGATAGCGATGAGGTGGTCAGGCTCCTCACCAAATTGTCCGACCACGACCGACAGGCCATAGGGCTGGCGGCCAGGCAACGCGTCCTGAGCTGCCATACCGGAAAGGTGAGGGCAAGACAGCTTGCCGGCGTCCTTCGAGAGGCAGGCAGCGCCGTGCTCGCGAAGGCGGTCTAACAGGACCTTTTTAGCAGAGGGAACCCGGATGGACGTTCTGAACACCAAAGGGAGAGGAAAGCGCGTGCTCGTCGCGGGCGGTGCCGGCTTTGTCGGTTCCCATCTCTGCGATGCCCTGCTGGCGGAGGGATGTTCGGTCGTCTGCGTCGACAGTTTCCTCACGGGCGCTCACGCCAACATCGCCCCGCTGGAGAACCATCCCGGCTTTCAACTCATCCGGCATGATATCTGCGAGCCGCTTCAACTAAAGGGACCGCTCGACGAGATCTACAACCTGGCCTGCGCGGCCTCGCCACCACGCTATCAGGCAGATCCGGTCCATACGATGATGACGAGCGTTGTCGGCACGCGGAACCTTCTTTCGCTCGCGGAGCGCCATGGTGCGCGCTTTCTGCTTGCTTCCACGAGCGAGGTCTATGGTGATCCGGAAGTGCATCCGCAGCCGGAACACTACCGAGGCAACGTCAATTGCACCGGGCCTCGTGCCTGCTACGACGAGGGAAAGCGCGCAGCGGAAGCCTTGTGCTTCGACCTTCTTCGGCTTAATAGGGTGGATACGCGCGTGGCGCGGATCTTCAACACCTATGGACCGCGTATGCAGGCCGACGACGGCCGCATCATTTCCAATTTCATCAACCAAGCCCTGCGCGGCGAGCCTCTGACGGTCTACGGCACCGGTGAGCAGACGCGCTCCTTTTGCTACGTGTCGGACCTGGTGACAGGCCTTATCGCCCTTATGCGGCTGGATCCGAACCCTAAGACGCCGGTCAACCTCGGCAATCCCGGAGAGTTCACCATCAATGAACTCGCGGCGATCGTGCAAGAGATGATTCCGGAGGCGAAGGGTAAGATCCACCGTCCGTTGCCCCAGGACGACCCACAACGCCGCCGTCCCGACATCACCCGCGCAAAGGCGCTCCTTGGCTGGGAGCCGAAGATCGCGCTCCGCGAAGGACTTGAGGACACGATATCCTGGTTCCGGCTTGGCTACGAGGCGGAACAGCGCATTACGGCTGCTTGACCCAGTCCTGGCTCGGCTCTTTGGCGTGCGAGGCTTTCGCTGCGTCCCGACGGCGCTTTTCCACCAGTGCTTGCTGAAGCTTCTGCGCCAGCGCGAGCAGTCTCTCGGGGACCGGCTCGTTCTCGATCTCTTTCAGAAGAAGAGAGAGATCTGGCGGCAATCCATGCGCCGCCTCGGCATGGCCCTCGGGTGCTTCTTTTTTACGATCCATGGCAACCCCGCAACTCTTTTGCGAAAGGTTTGTCGTCATATCCCCCGTTTGGCAATCGCAATCCCCTCGATTCCGATGATTTTCTGAACGAAGCCTGCGTTTTTTGGATTGCTGGTGCCGAAGAGGAACAATCCCGCATCGCCGCTCATTAGGCCCTCGCGCCTCTGTTGGGCGGGCAAGGGACCTCATGTTGGATATTCTGGAACGTGCTAAATCCGCGCCTCGCGATGCCGTCGAGGATGCTCTGCGCGCTGAGCTGACCTATGTCAACGATAGTGAGCCGGGCATTGTGCGCCGACGGGCCGGCAAGGGCTTTTTCTATCTTGCACCAAACGGCGCCCGTGTCGAAGAGGCCGAGACGCTTGCGCGTATCCGCAAGCTCGCGATCCCTCCGGCCTGGACGGATGTATGGATCTGTGTGCGGGCCGACGGCCACATCCAGGCAACGGGGCGGGATCAGCGCGGACGCAAGCAATACCGCTATCACGAGGCTTGGTTTGCCTGCCGGGACGAGGTGAAGTTCTCCAGTCTCGTCGCGTTTGCGGAAGCGCTTCCAAAGCTTCGGGCACAGGTGGATACGGATCTCGCTAGGCGCGGCGTTCCGCTCGAGCGGGCGGTAGCCTCCATCGTCTGGTTGCTGGACCACACGATGATCCGCATCGGGAACGAGGCCTATACAAAGGAAAACAAGAGCTTCGGCCTGACCACGCTGCGAACGAAGCATGTAGAGGTACAGGGCTCGCGCCTGCGTTTCTCCTTCATAGGAAAGTCAGGCCAGGAATGGAAACTTGGCCTGTCGGATCGCAGGATCGCGCGTGTCGTGCGCACGATACAGGAACTGCCGGGCCAGCAACTGTTCCAATATATCGACGAGGATGGAAGCCGGCGTCCGGTAAGTTCGCAAGACGTGAATGCGTATATTCGTGCTTATGCCGGCGATGCTTTCACCTCAAAGCATTTTCGCACCTGGGGCGCGACACGAGCAGCGGCGATCCTGCTTGCGGTCGAGCCTCCGGAGACGAGCAAGCGGGGAAGAAACCGGCAGCTCAATGCCATCGTGGATCGCGTGGCGCGACGCCTGAACAACACCCGGGCGGTTTGCAGGCGCTGCTATATCCACCCGATCGTCATCAAGGCTTGGGAGGAGGGGCGCCTTGCCGGCGAGATGCTGGAAATACGCCGGCGCCACCGCAAGCCGCTGAAGGGCTTGAGCGAAGAGGAATCGCTGGTGCTCCGCTGGCTGCGCCAAGGCGAACGGAGCTGATCTCTGCCGGAACCAACCGCGAGCGATGGCGTTGCCAAGACATGACCACGCACAAGGCCAAGAAATTCCTTCGAAGCCTTCTGGCGGAGTTGCTGCCAGGTTGGATAACGCAAAAGCGGCTGGAAGATCCGCCCGGTAGCCAAGCCGGTAACGACGGTGCCGCATTTGGAGCGGAACTCCCGGATCCCGGAGAGGATCGGTCGTCGGTGCCGCGCAAGATCTAAAATCACTGGGAGTGCCTTATGGGAGATTACTTGTGGTTCTTCACGGTCGGAATAGCCCCTTTCCTCGTAGCGGCCGTCATGATCTACGCGTTGTTGCGCCGTAGGCGCCTCAGCCCGGAGGAAAAGATTGCTCGTGACGAGAAGACCCGGGAGCTTTACCAGGACCGTGACAAGGGTCGCTCGCTCTAGAGGCCGGCTGACAGGCGGAGCCGCTGCGGCGGCTCATCATTCTCATCCGGATTCGGCCAAGGCTCCTCGTCGGGAAGCCGCTCAGGATCGGGCTCGCGTACGGGCTGCGGATCGGGAAACGGCTCTGGCGGTAAAGGCGGAGTAGGCTCGGGGATCGGGCGTGGAGTGCTCATGGTCCCTCCTCAAGTGGCTATGAGGGCGAGAGCACCGATCACAACGAGAGCAATTCCTACGATGAGAAGTGCGTAAAGTGCGAGCGATCCGGGCTCGCGCCGATGCGGCGCTTCGTGCAGGGTCCGGTTCTCGTTTTCCTGTTGCCGCTGCTCGGCGGTTGGGGGTGTGCCGCCTGCTTCGTCATCGGCGCCCAGAGGAGCGGCAGCGGGATCCGGATATCTGACTTTTTCACCCGTGCGGCCCCGATCTATATCGGCGCGCAGGCGCTCGGTCGTAGGGGGATCGGCTTGCTGCTTGTTGGGCATGCTCATGGCAGTCTCCATCACGGAACATGGGGTTCGTGGATGATGTCCTCCTGCGGAACTGCCTCGACCCTCACCTTGGATCGATCGAAAGCGGCATGCTGCCGGATCGCATTCAATTCGGGTCCAGGCTGCTCGATAGCCCACATCACGTCGTCGGCGGATTCGCCGACCGCGCCGACGTTCCAGTAACGCGCGCGGCCTTTTCCCGGCACCTCGCGTTGGGTCGCGGATTCAGTGAGAAAGTCGAAATAGATATCCCGGAAGGGGATATAAAAGACCGGCTCCGCCCCAGCTTCCGCGAGGACCAGCGCCTCCTTGGTCGAGGCAATCATCGCGTCGGAGAACATCACGTTTACGGTGCCGCGGAAGGGTTCGATCTTGAGGTTCGGGTTCTCGTTCACGGTCGCTTTCTCCTTCTGTCCTTTTCCCTAACGTCCGCTCTACCCTCAGGTTCCGGTCTCCAGCGATGTGGGAACAACGGTCGCTGGCCGGCCGTTTGGATCTGGCGAGGGCCGCCCAGGGGCGGCCGGACAGACAAGAGGTGCCTATGCAAGTCCCGCTACAGATTGCGTTCCACAAGGCCGAGAAGTCGGATTGGGCGGAACAGGAAATCCGCGCAAGGGTGGACAAGCTGCAGACCTATCACGATCGCATCATCGGCTGCCGGGTGACAGTGGACCAACGCGCGCGAAACGTGGAAGGAACCTTGCCTCCGGTGGTGCGCATCGAAATCAGCCTGCCGGGCATTGCGCCGGTCGTTGTTGCGTACGAGCCTGACCGACTCCAGCAGAAGTACCAGACACCGGATCTCGGGAATGCCATCAACGACGCCTTCAGCCTGGCCGAGCGGCGGTTGGCGCAAATAAAGGAGGAGCGCGACGGCCGGAACAAGGACGCACACCATGACAGTCAGCGGCAATTTCTCGGCCAGGTGGCGCAGCTCTATCCTGATGAGGACCATGGATTCCTGCTAACCAATGAGGGAAGCAGTCTCTATTTCCACCGCAACGCAATGTTGCAGGGCGATTTCGACAAGCTGCGCGTCGGCGACGAAGTGCGTTATGTCGAGGAGGTTGGCGATACCGGCCCATTGGCAACGAAAGTGAGAGTGGTCCAGCCGGACCGCAATTGACGCTGAAGCCAGTCGATGGAGCTTCACCCCCAGGGGCGGCGGTGTCCTCCCGCCCCTGTTTCTTGCAAGCCTTGGCCGGTGCCTCAATCTGAAAAGCTCGTGAGGTCAGGGGAACCGCTTGCGGCGCCGGGAATTGTTCGGAGACGACCCACGGGATGACTGAGATGATCACTGAACCGGAACGGTTCCTCCTCTCCGCAGCTCCGCTTGAAGCAAGGGCTGAACCTATCCTGGATGCGGAGGCTGAGAGCTTCTACACCGAAGCCATTGGAGAATTGCGAGAAGCGGGCATTCCCTTCATGGTGGCAGGCACCTTCGCCGTGGCCGCTTATACGGGGATTTCGCGTCTGACGAAGGATTTCGATATCTTCTGCAAGGCAGGAGATTGGCCGCGACTGCTCTCCCACTTCAAGAGCCGCAACTACGACGTTTTCATCGAGGACGAGCGCTGGATCGGCAAGGTTACACGAGGGCCGGTCTTTTTCGACGTGATCTTCGCTTCTTCGAACGGCACGACACCTGTTTCGGACCTATGGTTCGAGCACTCCTGCGAAACAAGCCTGCTGGGACATTCCGTGCGGCTGGTGGGACCGACCGAGTTGATCTGGTCGAAGTTCTTTATCCAGAACCGCAACCGCTATGACGGCGCCGACGTGGCCCATCTCATCCTGCGTGCCCACGAGCGGATAGACTGGAAGCGGCTCCTGCAGCACATGGAGGTACATTGGGAGGTGCTCCTCATCCATCTGCTCAATTTCCGCTTCATCTATCCCAGCGAGCGCGAACGCGTGCCTGCCTGGCTGATGGACGAGCTTCTCGACCGCTTGGCGCACCAGCGGCAGCTTCCTCCACCACAGGCAAGAATCTGCCGCGGCCGCATGTTCTCCAGCCTGGATTACGAAATCGATGTGCGTGAATGGGGTTTCGCCGATAATGAGGAGATGGTGAGCGGTAGAAATGAGTGAAATAAATTCACACGTGCGTATCGCCGCGATCGGTGATCTCCACGTGAAGGAAGATGCGACCGTTTCCTATCGGCAGATGTTCAACGAGATCGCGCGGGATGCAGACATCCTCGTCCTGGCGGGCGATCTGACGGATCTTGGTAAGCCGCATGAGGCGGAACTCCTAGCCGAAGATCTGCGCGGCTGCGGTGTGCCTGTCGTTGGGGTGCTCGGCAACCATGATTATGAATGCGACGCGGTCGACGAGATTGCGCGGATATTGCGTGAAGCCGGCGTCCATCTTCTCGATGGACAGACCGTGGAGCTCAAAGGGGTGGGATTTGCTGGCGTGAAGGGCTTCGCCGGCGGTTTCGGCAAGCGCATGCTCGCTTCTTTTGGAGAGCCCGCCATCAAGGCGATGGTTGGGGAATCGATCAAGGAAGCCATGAAACTGGAGAATGCATTGCGGCAGGTGAGGGCGGACAAGTCCCTCGCTGTGCTCCACTACGCGCCGATCCTGAAAACGGTGGAAGGCGAGCCCCCCGAAATCTACCCCTTCCTGGGTTCCGCCCGACTGGGCGAAACGATCGATCGCTTCCAGGTGGGGGCGGTTGTGCATGGCCATGCGCACCACGGTACTTATGAAGGGCGAACGACGAGCGGCGTGCCGGTTTACAACGTGGCAAGGCATATCGAGAAGCCAAACGGGAAGCCCTATGCGGTCATAGAATTGTGATCGCGGTGGATCGCCCGGCGGGGATAAATTTGAAGCAGATGTTCCTGGGTATATTGCGGACGGGATTCAGCCTGCGCCGGGAAGCCATTGAGAATCCAATACGTTGAAGGACCACTAGCTCGGGGCAGGGGCAAACTTTCCTTTCCATTTTCACGCAGGATAAAGAGATTTATCCCCGCGTTTCGCCTTCATTGCAGAATGCCTCACAGACACGGCCGGCATGGAGGCGCAGCTATGAGCGAAGAGACCGAAAATCTGAAACTCCCCTACATCATGCCCTCCCAGGCGCAGAAACATGTAACGCATAATGAGGCCATAAGAGCGCTGGACGCGCTGGTGCAAATCGGGGTTCGGCAGCGCGGTCTGGAGCAGCCGCCGGCCACGCCCAAGGAGGGCGAACGATACATTGTGGGAGAAGCGCCAACGGAAGCTTGGGCCGGCCAGGCGGGACGTATCGCGGCATTTCAGGATGGGGCCTGGGCGTTCTACGCACCGCGCGCCGGCTGGCTGGCTTACGTGTCCTCCGAAGACCGGCTCGTGGTGCATGATGGGACGCGCTGGCAGGAGATGCACAACGGCTTTGCGGCCGAAGATCTTCAAAACCTGCAGGGCCTTGGCATCAACGCCGCTGCAGATCCGGCCAACCGGTTGTCGGTCGCTTCTTCGGCTTCGCTGTTCACCCATGAGGGCGCTGGCCACCAGGTGAAGGTGAACAAGAACGCGCCCTCCGATACCGCAAGTCTCCTTTTTCAGACCGGCTGGTCCGGACGTGCCGAGATGGGGCTTGCCGGGAATGACGATTTCTCGATCAAGGTCAGCGCTAACGGGACCATCTGGACCACGGGGCTTAGCCTGAACCGGACGAACGGGGCAATGGACGCGCCCGCCGGCCTTTCCGTGGCCGGCAAATCCGTGTGGCATGCCGGTAATTTTTCACCCGCATCCAAGCAGGATTCTTTCGCCACCACGCGCATCGTGGAAATGTACGAAGCCGGCGCAAACGGCACTGCGCCCACCTATATCGACCTTCATACCGAGCCCGGTACCGATTACGATGCGCGGATCATCCGCTGGAACAGCAGCCACGCCAGCAAGCCCGGCTGGTTCGAAATCGCCAATGCCAGTTCGGGAACCCTGTCGCTGACGCCCGCCGGACCGCTATGGAACAGCATCGCGATTGCTTATAACGGCACCTCCCCGCAGTTCGGGAATCAGGTGCGCCTTTCCGGAACCTCACCAACTCTCCTGCTGACCGAGACCGATACGAACATCTCAGGGCGAGTGCTCGTGGACTCGGGCTGCCTCTACATCCAGGCGACTGCACAATCGGGCAATGCCGGAGCGGTTCGCATTTCGGGGTGGTCGAACACGGATGTGGGAGCATTCCAAGTGCATTATGACGGCGCCTTTCGAGACGTCCATCATTCCGGCGCTCCCGCCGTTCTTCGCAGCTACAGCGTGGCAAGCCTGCCAAGTGCGAGCGCTGCCGGCGCGGGTGCTATGGTCTTCGTGACGGATGCATCCGGCGGCGCTGCTCCGGCGTTCTCGGATGGCACGAACTGGCGGAAGGTGACGAACGGAACGCTCATCTGAGTATCTACGCGCAGGGCTAACTCAGGGAGCCACCTGCCAAGCGTCCGTTTAAGCTGAAAGCCGTTTATCGGCCGTTTCTGGCCTCATTCTTTATTGAGGCCAGAACAGCAGCCGACGCATCACCGCACCGGGTCTGCGGCGGCAAGCTCTTCCAGGGTTTCCACGACTGACTCGCGCCAATGCGGCGCTCGATAGCCAAATGCCGTAGCGAAGCGCTCGCAGGAGAGACGGGAATTGCGTGGGCGGACAGCTTTCGTGGGGTAATCCGCCGTGGTAATCGGCACTACGCGCGCCGAAGGGCCGCCGCGGGCTGCGTTTTCGGAAAAGATATGTGCGGCGAACTCGTGCCAGCCGGCCTCACCGGAGCCCGCCAGATGGTAGGTGGCGCTCCAGCCTTCGGGCCCCCTGCGGCGGCGAGCGTCGATGGCTGTCAGTATGCCGTCCGCAATGTCGCGGGCTGCTGTGGGATTGCCAATCTGATCGGAAACGATGCGCAGCTCTTCGCGCGTTTCCGCAAGCTTCAGCATCGTCTTCAGGAAATTCCTTCCATGGGCGCTGTAGACCCATGCGGTGCGCAGGATCAGATGATCCGCATTTTCGCGACGGACCGCCTCCTCCCCGGCAAGCTTGCTCTTTCCATAGGCCGAGAGCGGATTGACCGTATCGTTCTCCTCGTATGGGCGGTCAAGCGCACCGTCGAAGACATAGTCGGTCGAAATCTGGATGAGCGGAATGCCACGCTCCGCGGTCAGCCGCGCAAGGAGGCGGGGTGCCTCGGCGTTTACGGCATGCGCCGTTTCCGGCTCGTCCTCCGCCTGATCCACGGCCGTATAGGCAGCAGCATTGACGACCAGATCTGGCGCGTGGCGAGCAAGCGCGGGCTCGAAGGTGCGCAGGTCGGCAAGGTCGAGCTCGGGCCGCCCGACGGCTATCAAGGTCAGGCCGGGATGCGCGCTTGCGCGTGCAAGCAGAGAGCGTACCACCTGGCCGTCCTTGCCTGTGACAAGTATCTTCATGCAGCGCCTAGTCTCTCGCCGGCATAGGTGCCTTCGCGGATCGGCCGCCACCACCAGGGATTGGCAAGGTACCAGTCGACCGTCCGTTCCAGCCCCTTCTCAAAGCTCACCGAGGGCTCCCAGCCGAGCTCGCGGCCGATCTTGCCGGCATCGATGGCGTAACGCCGGTCATGGCCCGGCCGATCGCGCACGAAGGCGATGAGATCGTGGTGCGATTTGCCGCCGCGGCGCGGGCGCCGTGCATCCAGCGCGTTGCAAATGGCCTCAACCACGGCGAGATTCGTGCGCTCGGCATTGCTGCCGATCGCATAGCTCTCGCCTACGCGCCCACGCCGGAAGACAAGCTCCAGCGCGTGGGCGTGATCTTCCACAAACAGCCAGTCGCGCACATTTTCGCCGCTTCCATAAACCGGCAGCGGCTTTTCTTCGAGCCCGTTCAGGATCGTGAGCGGGATGAGCTTTTCGGGGAAATGGAAGGGGCCGTAATTGTTGGAGCAATTGGAAAGCACCACCGGCAGACCATAAGTGGCGTGCCAGGCGCGCACGAGATGGTCCGATGCCGCCTTCGACGCCGAATAGGGGGAGGAGGGGGCGTAGGCCGTGGTCTCATCGAATTTCTGCGAGGGGTCGAAAGGCAGATCGCCAAACACCTCGTCGGTTGAAATATGATGGAAGCGGAAGCGCTCCTTGCGGTCGCCATTCAACGAACGCCAATATTCCAGCGCTGCTTCGAGAAGGCGGAAGGTACCGACGATGTTGGTCTCGATGAAGGCGGCAGGTCCGTCGATGGAGCGGTCCACATGGCTTTCGGCCGCCAGATGCATGATGCCATCGATGGAGAAGCGGGCGAAGATCTCGCGCATTGCTCGCCCATCGCAGATATCCGCGCGTATGAAGTGATAATTCGAGCGGTTTTCTATCTCCCGCAGCGAGGCGCGGTTGCCGGCATAGGTAAGCTTGTCGACATTGATGACGACATTGGCCGGATCGGAGGCCAGCCGGCGGCACACGGCCGATCCGATGAAGCCCGCGCCGCCTGTGACGAGAATCCTCATGTCGATGTCTCCTCATAGCGAAAGCCTGTTTCCACCTCGGCAAGAAGGGGAGCAGCACGATCCTTCGGTGAAAGAAGCGGTGTGAAACCTTCAGGCCAGGGGATGCCGATCGTGGGGTCGTCGAAGCGGATCGCCCGGTCGTGCTCGCGCGAATAAAGCGCGGTCACCTTGTAGACGACCTCGGTTTCGGGCTCGAGGGTCATGAAGCCGTGGGCAAAGCCCTTCGGCACCAGGAGTTGGTTCCATTCGCGCGCGGACAGCTCCACTCCCACCCAACGGCCGAAGGTGGGCGAGCCCACGCGAATATCCACGGCCACATCGAAGATTGCTCCCCGCACGACGCGCACGAGCTTGTCCTGCGCGAAGGGGGGTGTCTGGAAATGAAGGCCTCGGACGGTACCGGCCGGTACCGAGAGAGAGTGGTTGTCCTGCACGAAGTCGAGTGTGATTCCGGCCGCTGCAAACGCGGCTGCGTTGTAGGTCTCGGAGAAAAAGCCGCGCTCATCAGCGAATTTGGCCGGTACGATCTCCAGGACGCCATCGAGCTCGAGTTCGCGGACCTCAGGCATTCTCCAGCTCCTCGGCGCAGCGGATCACATAGGAAGCATAAGCGTCGTTCTTCATCGCGCGGGCCCGGGCGATGGCCATATCCGGTGTCAGCCAGCCCATGTGCAATGCGATTTCCTCGGGGCAGGCGATCTTTATGCCTTGGCGGTGCTCCATCGTCCGCACGAAAGAGGCGGCTTCGTGCAGGCTGTCCGGCGTACCGGTATCAAGCCAGGCATAGCCGCGGCCCAGCCGCTCTACCGTGAGATCGCCGCGTTCCAGATATACCCGGTTTACGTCGGTAATCTCCAGCTCACTGCGCGCGGAAGGCTTTACGTTCGCTGCGATATCGAGCACGTCATTGTCGTAGAAATAGAGGCCGGTGACGGCCCAGTCCGACTTGGGCTCGCGGGGCTTTTCCTCTATGTCGATCGCCAGCATCGTCTTAGGATCGAAGGTGACCACCCCATAGCGCTGCGGATCGGCGACGCGATAGGCAAAAATGCTTGCGCCGCTCGTCCGCGCGGCGGCGGCACGGCATATACCGCCCAGCCCGCCGCCATAAAAGACATTATCGCCCAAGATCAAAGCACAGGGACTCGAGCCGACGAAGGATCTGCCTATGATGAAGGCTTCCGCCAGCCCGTTGGGATTTGGTTGTTCGGCGTAGCTGAACTCCAGGCCGAAAGAGCTTCCATCCCCGAGCAGCATCTGGAAGCCAGGCAGGTCGCGAGGGGTGGAAATCACGAGAATTTCCCGTATACCCGCCAACATCAACACACTTAGCGGATAATAGATCATCGGTTTGTCATAGAGCGGTAGCATCTGCTTCGATACTGCCGCCGTTATGGGATGCAACCGCGTACCGCTTCCGCCTGCAAGTATGATACCCTTCATTCCCCCCGCGCCCAATATGCCTAGGTCATGGCCCGCTTTCGCGTGGGCCATGCGTCAACGTGACCAAATATGCTTCCCCCGCAACTTTGCAGCGCAGGTTCACATCTACAATTTTGTGGCGAATTCTCGCCCCCGATTTGGACCATCTAGTCAGTAATTTCCTGTGTGTAAAGATTGGAAAGTAATCCGAAGCATTTCTGCGTGCTTTCATGACTTGGGGTCTTTTCTCGCCGGGCTGAAATTGTGGACTACTAAATTGTTCTCGAGCCTAGATCCGCAACCTCCGGGCGGTGGTGATTCGCAGCCTGGCAAGCGACCGTAAAGCGGCGCTGATAAGGTTGGCTGCCCTATCATGATAGGATTGCCGATCACGTTTAGGTGGAGGCGCGCTGCCCAGCGCTCGCCTGCGCCTCCTTGCCTACTGCCAAGCAGTCCCCACATCCCGCAGCCTAGACGCACTCTTGCCGGGTATAAAGGAAGCCTATAACCCCGCCATTATTTGCCCTTAGCGGCGCCCGGCTGCTTGCAATCGTATACATTACTATTGCAGGTTGCAATGAGTGCGGCGGAACTGATCGGCGATCCAAAAATCGATAAATCCAGGATGGGTATGCCGATACCTATCCTCATGTATCACCAGATAGATGTGCTTCCGCCGCGCCCCGCGGCATATCGCTATCTGACGGTATCGCCAAAGAGCTTTGCTCGCCAGATGACCTGGCTAAAGCGGCTTGGCTTCCAAGGCTTATCCATTCGCGACCTGATGCCTTACCTCTTCGGAAGCAAGACCGGGCGTGTCGTGGGGATTACTTTCGACGACGGCTACAGGAATGTTTACGAGCATGCGCTGCCGGTTCTTCAGTCGGTCGGCTTCACTGCCACCAACTATTTCGTAAGCGGGCAGGTCGGCGGCTACAACGCCTGGGACGAGCATATCGGAATTCCCTACTCCTCATGCATGACCAAGACGGAAATGAGAGAGTGGGCCTCGCTCGGCCACGAGATCGGGGCGCATACGGTAGACCATCTGTGGTTGGCCCAAGTGGATCCGCCGATCGCCCGACGACAGATAAACGAAAGCAGGGACAGTCTTGTGGACATGCTGGGGCAGGCCGTCACGTCCTTCAGTTATCCTTATGGCGACCTCTCGCCCGTGGTCCGGGACCTGGTTTCCGAAGCCGGGTTCTCCACCGCGGTGACGACCAGGCGTGGGCGCGTCCGCGCCCACGACGACCGGCTTCTCCTTCCAAGGCGGATCATACGCGCCAGCGATAGTTCGCTCGGCCTTCTGCGGAAATGCGTGACAGGATGACAACCCGAATTTCTTTGAAGAGCAAGGGATATGGGAGGCGGAGCATTTGTCTGGCGACGGTGACGAGAAATCGTCCGGTAATGCTTCGTAATCTTCTTTTATCTTACGCAAATCTGCGCGTGCCCGCGGGAGTGACACTGCACTTCGTCATCGTTGAAAACAATCATCGGGCGTCTTTGACCGACATCGTCCGGGCTTTCCAGAGGCAGGTCCCGCGCTGGAATATCCAATATGTCGTTGAACCGGTCCTGGGCATCGCTTCTGCCCGCAATCGCGCCTTGCAGTGCGCGCTGGACGGAGGCCATGACCTGATGACATTTGCCGATGATGATGAAGTCGTTGATGAAAACTGGCTTACCTATCTGCTTGCAGAGCGGGATCGCCTTGATCTGGATATCGTCGGTTCGCCGGTTCGGCTCGCGCCTTATCACGGTAGGCTGACCTTTCTGCAGCGTGCGATCTGGTCGGGTGCCAACCGGATCAGAACGAATGCGGAAATGCGCTGCCTGAAAATATGGGACGAAGGCCAGGCGGACCAGATTAAGATCGCGACCGGAAGCTGGATGGGCAATCTTGATTTTTTCCGCCGGACGGGGCTGCGCTTCGATTCAACTCTAGGCCTCTCAGGAGGGGAAGATTGGCGGCTCTGGGCCGAAGCGAAAGCTCTGGGGGCGAGGACCGGCTGGACACCCTATGCCATCGTGTACGAGATTGTACCTACCGCCAGGTTGAGCCTGCGTTATTATTACAGGCGCACAAAGGATCACAACACCACGAGAGTCCAGGAGCAGCTTCGAAGGCACCCGCTGCGAACGCTGATTCGCTTTCCCGGATCGCTCTTGGGTCGTTTGTTGAAGCTCTGCATCGGGCTCTGCTCTATCCCGCCGATCACGGGAGGAACGGCCCTGGTATCCACCGCGTCCAATCTGGGCGGTATTGTCGGCCTCCTGCAGGGATGCGTCGGCAAGAAATCCGCGCATTACCGGAAGATAAGCGGCTATTGACCAAATGCGGTTCGTCTAAGGTCTTGGATGGTGGGCGTGACAGGGATTGAACCTGTGACCCCTACGATGTCAACGCAAAGACTTCCAAGCAAAATCAACGACAAACGGTAGCAGGCTTCCGCAAATGTGTGCACGCAACATCAATGGGTTAGCTGATGTTGCGTACCAACTGCGTTCTAGCAGAAAGCCACTTGAAAGGCCAGAGCGATCTCAAAGCCGATAAGACCGGAATATCTTCTGAGAGCGGGTCTGCCTCAGGAATTCGCATTCGTCGGAACTCCTTCAAAACCGGACGCTGTGAGGCGGTCTTCTGGCGGCGGACCTCGCGTCAGGATGTACAAACGATCGTCTTGGCGGCGAAACGCCTGGACCGGGCTCAGCGATCGCCGGGGAAGCGCAATGGCCCCCTGGGATCGGTGGCAATTGAGATACTGGAGCTTTTCGCGAACCTCGTAAATTTCAAAACCGGCCGTCTTGAGCCCTCGATAGAGACCATTATGCGCTATTTGAAGCGCTCCAGAGATGCGGTCGTCCGAGCTCTCAGGGCCTTGCGCGCATATGGTTTCCTTGACTGGTTGAGACGATATACACCCACTCTGCGGGAGGGGCGCGGCCCGCAGGTCCGGCAGGCAAGCAACGCATACCGTTTGATGCTTCCAGAACGCGCCAAGCGCTTTCTCGGGCGATTCGCAACACCCTGTCCGTTGCCAGAAGATGTGGAGTATCAGCTTCAGGTTCGTGAAGGTGAGGTTCGGGCGCACAGGGCTAGCCTCAACTTGGAGCGAAGGGTGCTGTTCGATATTGGCGACACGCCGTTGGGGCACTCCCTCGCTCGGCTTGGAAAACTGATCAGGGAACGTGAGTCCGCTCGGCAGAGAGAATGTCATTCTAAGTTTTAATTTAAAAATCCACCGTGCTGCTTATGGGCAATCAGCGGTACTGACGCATGCCATTCCCGGCGCTTCCCCTTCCCCCCGCCCTTCCCCGTGTGCGGGGAAGGGAGCCGTTCGCCACGTGGCAAGGGTGCAGACCGGCGGGCTTTGCCCTTGTTCTGCCCCCATGCCCGAGCGTCCAGCGCTCCATCCGCGTCAAGGATTCGCTACGCCGGCATCCTCGCCCGTTCGGTGCTCGCCTTCGGCTGTGCTCCGCATGCGGCCTGCGGTGTCGTCCTTGACCCGGATTCCGCTCTTGTCACCAATGGATTGTGCAATCCAATTACTCTCCCTGTTGCGTCAATAGCTGTCAAACATTCTTGGACAACTATTGACTAAACTATTGAATTTTAATGTCTTTCTTGACGTTTCTTCGTGGCATTTCCATAATCATGGCTACTCGTTGGACATCTACTTTGGGGGACGTTGATGGATATGCACTTTATCGTCATGGCCGCCTCTGCGGAGCTGCAGGGTTGGCTCTTTTACGCAGGCATGGACCAAGGCAAAGACCCAATTTGGGGTGAGCCGGACAGCGCTGTCCATTTTCCAACATTCCAGCAAGCTCGTCGCATCGCCCGTCGTGTGAGGGGTGCGCAGATTTGCGCGTCAGTTACCCACCTACAGGAGGCATTTCAGTGAAAGGCACGAAACACGTAGCCGCAGTCATATGCGTCGCAGCAGCCGTTCTGGCCGGCTGTAACGAAACCGCGACGGCAAAAGACCAGCAGGAGAGCAAGCGAGGGGCAGAAACCTCAACCGCCCATAGTGTGGAGTTCTACACCAAGAATTTCGCGGAGCGGCTGAATGCTGAGGCTCGATGCAAGAGAGAGCCTGGAATGGACAACACCAAAATGTGCATTAACGTTCGCAAGGCTGTGAACGCGATAAATGCAAAGCTCGGCATGCAGCCGACTTACCCGGAGGTGGGCAATGGCAGCAGGTAATTTTTCGATTGTCGAGCCCCTATTCAACAAGATCGACACTCTGACTCAGAGCTTCGTCACCGACATTTCTTCAAGGGCGATTGCTGAAATTACGCCAGTGGCATCGGTCGGCCTGACCCTCGGTTTCATTGCCTATGGGCTGCTCATCATCCGCGGCGCAGTCGATATGCCGGTGGCCGATTTCCTCGCGCGGTGTCTTCGCACCGGCATCATTGTCTCGATCGCCATGGCCGGCGGCCTTTACCAAACCAGCATCGCTGACGCGATCATGGCAACGCCGGATGCGCTTGCACGTGCGATCGCGGGCGGCGCGACCGGCGGAGCCTCCGCTGCAAACATCATCGATCAAGCTGCGCAGCAGGGGGCCTCTTATGTGTCCCAGGCGTGGGAACAAGCCGGCCTCCTGAGTAAGGACGGCCTGACCTATGCGTTCATCGGTGCCATAGGGGCACTTGCAACCGCCGCAGTCGTTGGAGTCGGCGCGGTTTTCGTGACAGTTGCCAAGGTCGCGCTTGCAATTCTCGCGGGGCTCGGGCCGATATTCATTGTCGCGCTGCTGTTTCAATCGACCGCGCGTTTCTTCGAGCAATGGGCGGCGCAAGTCCTCAACTATGCACTGACGATTGTCCTGTTCTCCGTGGTATTCACGCTGTTGATGGAGATCTTCGGCGGCTACATGGTCGATGCGAAATTCGATGGAGCGCAGAACGTCGGTTACACGCTCATCGGAATGCTCGTCATTTCGATTGTCTCGGTCGGCCTGCTGCTGCAATTGCCATCCATCGCAAGCGGTTTGGCAGGCGGCATTGGCATCAGCTACTGGTACGAGCTGCGGGCAATCCGGGGTGGCGTGGGTGGTGCCTATCGTGGTGGTCGTGCGGCAGCTCGCGGCGCAGTAGCGGCCCCGCGTGCCGCTCGCAACGTGGTAAGCGGCGCGGCCAACATGGCGACAAATGCTGCGTTGGGTACGGCCGGCGCTGCACGCGCTGCGGCAGGCTACTTCCGTGGTCGCAAGGCCGGATGATGCCAAAATGCACGATTTCTGCGTCATCCCTGCATCAAATCTGCACCAGCAAAGAATCGCGCAGCACCATCGGCGCATCAGATATGCATCACACCTGCATCATCTTTGCACCATGCCGATGAGCTGTGCTCATCGGAGCAAGGTCGGACCCTCTGGATGGCCTTAAATGGCCATCCCTTGGCCCTTAACAGGGCTATACACAATACGCACCTTGCGGTGCAGTGTAACCATTTGATTTATAAAACTTTTCACAAAGTGCATCATTTTCGGCTGTAGTGCTCGCGCACTACAAACCAGCCGGAAACCCGCAGAAATTCTGGCCTCGATGCACTACGTGACGCACTACAGGAGGCACCGTATGTTGGGGAACCCCCTGACGCTCCGGCTCAGCCCGGAAAAACACCTGCAATACGAGGATGAGGCCGCCCGGCGCGGCAAGCCCCTTGGCACCTATTTACGCGAACGCCTCGAAGCAGGCGATGCCGTACATGACGAGCTGGCCGCTATCCGCCGGGAGCTCTTCGGCCTGCATCGAGCAATTGATGACCTAGTCAACGAAGGGCTGAGGACGGTCGAAAAGAGAAGCGGCGATACAACACCGCTCATGCTGGAAATTCTCCTTTTGCTCCGTGCTGTCGCCGGCATGGACAAACTCACGATGGTCAAAGGAGAGTTGAGACGCCTCGGCTACATGCCGTGGAACAAGGAGGAGGATCAGAGTGCCTAAGCAAACCGTCATCATCAAGGCGGTCATCAGTCCATCTCTCAAGGCCGAATTCAAGGAAACAGTACAGCGGAAAGATCGGGTATTGAGTCAGGTCCTGCGTGATCTCATCCGTGAGTATGTCTGGCGGTCGTCGAAGCGGGGGTTACCAGTGCCGGGAAAGGAATATGCTCGCCCACATGGTGACCTCATCCGGGCGGTTATTGATCCGGCTTTGAAGGAGAATTTCGAGAACGCAGCAAAGCGAAATGGCCAGCTTCCGAGCCGTGCCCTCCGTGGCCTCATCCGAGAGTACGTGCAGCGCCATGCAAAGGGCGAAATCTGGGAGCCGGGGCAGGAAGTCAAGCGTCAGATGTGGGCGAAATAGGAGCACAGGATGTCTGATCGAGCCGAGCAAATAAAAGCAGCTTTCCGTGGTCTAAATCGATCGTTCCAGATCGGGTGCGCAGTGCTTTTTTTGCCTGCATGGGCGGGATGCTACTGGTGACCCTCATTCTGCAAGCGCCAGACCTGCTGAAAAGCTTGTTTTCCGGCGATAAGGCGGCCGCCCGGACCATCATCGGGGGCTTTGCCGGCGTGAAGCTGTGCTGGCTGCAATGGCGCTATCGGCATATCGCGTATCCGCAGCTCCGGCGGTAAGCGGCTGCCGTTACTAGGCTATTGCCAGTTTCACGTAGCGCGGAGGCGTGGCCTTAGCCCTCGCCTTGTACCTGACGGCGAACCCGCTCTTTATAGGCTTCGATCAGATCGCTGATTTCAATCTCGCCCACAATGACGCGCTCCATCCGGGCTACAACCCATGGGTCAGGTTCCAAGCCCTCAAGCCGCTGGCTGGCAAGCGCGTTTTCGGCGGCACGGCGGCGCTCTGCGATTTCCTGTCCCGTCACTGGCAGTTTATTCACGACTGATTCTCACGTTGTTAGATTGTTTTTGAACACTTTGTTAATACAGGTCATTTGGATACTCGCAATTAACCGGAAATAGCAATAGATGGGGCGGTTACGTCGCGCAGATCGCGCCAAGTTCGCGTTGGGGGGATAAATGGTAAATGAAAAGAAAAAAATACCGGCTCTGAAGGTACGGCAATGGTCCAAAGGATGGAATCACGTTGATTACTCGGATGAGTCTCACCGACGTAAACCTGAACCACATTTCTACCTATTTTCCCTATCGGCAGTTGAGCTTCGCAGCCTATGCGGCATCAATCGGCGGCAAGCCGCCGGCGTAGTGCCGCGAGCTACTGATCTCGGAATTCAAAGGCAACACGATCCCGAACGCTCAGAGGAAATTTCTCGGTTTGTCGAGTTTGGTTACCCCTGGTCAACTTTGAGCGAAAGCAAGCGGAAAACGGCGGAGTTCCACGATCTGCGAAAGCCGGGTTGGCTTCCCACGGCAATCGTCGTCAATATTCTGGGAAATGGAGAGACACGGGGTGGCGAGACTCTCTCCGAAGCAGATGAAATCACCGTATCTGAGGCAGGAAATATATGTGAGCTGAGACTGCCGTATCAGCGATGGCAGAAAGGTTGGAGACCTAGCGGAGCGGCGCCTATCGAAGTCATAGACGGCCAGCATCGTCTGTGGGCTTTCACCGAGAATGATGACCCAGAATTTGAGGTGCCAGTGGTTGCATTCCACAACTTGGATATCAGCTGGCAGGCGTATCTATTCTGGACGATTAATATCAAGCCAAAAAGGATTAACGTCAGCCTAGCGTTCGATCTATACCCACTCCTTCGCGGCGAGGATTGGTTGGATCGAGCTGAAGGCCACGCTGTCTATAGGGAAACGCGGTCTCAAGAACTTACAGAGGCCCTTTGGTCCAATCCGCGCAGCCCTTGGTACGATCGGATAAACATGCTCGGCGAACGGCAGGGGCGCGGCGTGTCACAAGCTGCATGGATTCGGTCGCTTATGGCGACATTTGTTAGGCCGTGGGCAGGGCGCGGAAAACGCACCGGCGGACTTTTCGGCTCGCGAATTGCCGATGATGAAGAAGTGCTCGGGTGGAGCCGAGCGCAACAGGCAGCGTTTCTCATTGCTGCATGGGAACAATTTCGTGTGGCGGTTACATCGACAACGGGCATTTCATGGATCGACGACCTTGCCGGCAGTAAGTCATCTGATGGAGACCACCCAGCATTTTATGGTTCTCATTCACTCATTCCAACGGATCAGGGCGTTCGGGGATTTCTTCATGTCTTGAATGACGTATTCATATTCCTAGCCGCTCGTTGGAATCTGCGGTCTTGGCGCTTTGCCGAAAAAGCTAGTGCTGGAGATGAAGGCGCCGTTAATGCTGCACTTGAATCACTTTTGAAAAGCGAGATCCACCCGCGCCTCGAGAAATTCGCGCAGGAGGTTGTGTCATTCGACTGGCGGAGCAGCTCGGCTCCGTCTCTTACTCCAGAACAGCGAAGAGCAAAGCTCGTATTCAAAGGAAGTGGAGGGTATACCGAACTTCGGACGCAAGTTCTGGAGCATCTTGCGAAAAGCGAGACCGATATTGGAGAAGCAGCGACGCGCATTTTAGGAGAAGCCTGAAATGGCGCTTCATCAAGATAACAGCGCGGCAATTACAGCCGCGAGCCCAGCTGCCGTGATTAAGACGCTTGCTGCGACAGGACGTTATTGCAGGCAGGGTCGTTGGCTCGGGAAAGGCAACAGATATGCTTCAGACACAGTACAAAAGCTGGCAAATGATATCGCGTCTAATACTATCAACAGACGACATTTAGCTCAATACATCGCGGTAAGCACTGTACTCCATGCGTCCGACGGATGGAGTTACCTCGGGCGTGCGATACAATCGCTTTTGCAAGGAGACCCACATCGAGCTTTACATCTCAGCTATTACGCTGAGTTGCGCGCCGCAATGTCACTGCTAGCAACGCAGGGAATAGGAGTCTTCAAGAACAAACATTTCATTGTTGACGCAAGCAACCAGGCGACTTCGCTGCCAAAAAATTCGCAGACTCATGAGTTCGCTTGGGACGCTTTGAACTTTTGGGCGCAATCCTCTTCCTCAGGTTCGGTTTTTGCGGCGATACTGCGTCCATATGGTCGGTCACTAGAGGATTGGCTCAGTCCGGTAGGTGGCGGAGCCGCTGTCTTACCTCAAGCGCAAGAATGGCTGAAGCAGTGGGGGATGGACCTCAGCTTGATTGGTGAGGACCGCGAATCTCGCAACGCACGTAGCTATCGTCCATCAGGATTGCCCGCACCGTGGAGTGTGAACCCCGAGCTGGTAGTGAAATTTGCATCAAATATCTGGGGGGTGCTGGAACCTGGCGTTTCGACCTTCGAGAAGCTTGATCGGCATGTTCTTCGACTTTCCGTTGAAAGTTTGTTTCGAGGAAGAACAGGATCGCCACCATCGCGTCATAACAACAACTTTATCACGCTTGTTAATTCCGTCGTTGATAACCAGGGAATGAGTGGGAGATTGGCAACAGAATGGGCAGAGTTTCTTTTTAGAATGACAGATCCCGACGACCCAGACCTTATGAAATATTCGAAAGTACCTCCGCAGGACGGTGAAGCTGATCCTTACGGCGTGATCTCACGATCAACTTTATTGTTGCGGATCGCAACAGGTGCAACCCACCAGCTATTCGAGAATGCGGGTGTCGCTTCGCAATCCATTGACTTCTGGCGCTCGGATCTGGGCCGTTCAAGAGGTTTTTGGGATGCAAACAGTAGACCAGAGGCAATGTCGGACCTCTGGTCCGACGTAGTAGACGCAGTTACAGAACTGGCTCCTTTCTACGATGAAATTCCTGCGGCCGATCGCACTTTAAGAAATCTTGCAGTCCAGTTCGGAGCATACATCGTTCCGTTCGGTGGATTTGAGCGCGTCGCTCTCTGGGGAGTTCTTTCATCGCAATGACCGGGCCGAGAATGAAATATATGGGCTCGAAGAGAGCTATGCTTCGCAATGGCTTGGGGCATTTGCTTGACGAGGAAGCTCCAAAACACAAGAGGTTCATAGATCTCTTTACCGGTTCTGGGTCGGTTGCCGGACACGTTGCCGTGAGGAACGCAATTCCTGTGATTGCCTATGATCTCCAAGAGTATAGCGTCGCAGTGGTGGGGGCAATCGTTGCGCGAACTCGGCCTCTCGACGCTGATACTCTCTGGAAGACGTGGCTGGAAGCTGCAGAGCCGTTAGTTCATGATGTCCAGCCACCCGTCGGTCCTTGGGATTCAGAAAAATCCGTATATGCCGCGCGTGAATGGTGCGCAGCACAGCTCATGCTCCCCATAACGCGCGCTTATGGTGGTCACTACTTCAGTCCTCTCCAGGCAGTTTGGATTGATGCCTTGAGGGCGACAATCCCAACTGCCGAGCCGCAGCGATCCGTCGCGCTTGCTGCCTTGGTGCACGCCGCCAGCCAGTGCGTCGCAGCTCCAGGTCACACCGCGCAACCGTTTCAGCCGAGCACAACGGCTTTGCCCTATTTGCGGGAAGCGTGGAATCGAAGTGTCGCGGCTAAAACCTCAGAGAGCTTGAACCGGGTTTCGGCTCAGCATGCTCTCAGGGTTGGGCAGTCGTGCAGGGAAGATGCAAATGTTGCGGCTGGAAAACTGCACGCTGACGATTTGGTATTTGTTGATCCGCCGTACTCTGGAGTGCACTACAGCCGCTTCTATCATGTCTTGGAGACCATAACGACTGGAGAATGTGGAGAGGTTTCGGGTAGCGGGCGATATCCAAGTGCTGAACGGCGGCCTAAGTCCCGCTTCAGCTTGAAAACGGAATCTGAACTCGCGATGAGGGAACTACTACGATCCATATGGCATAGTGGTGCTACAGCGATACTTACGTTTCCCGATCATGATTGCTCAAATGGACTCTCAGGCGACCTTGTACGGAAAATAGCCTCTGAATTTTTCAAAGTCACAGAAATCGGTGTTGCTTCCAAATTCAGCACATTGGGTGGGTATAGTGAGGTGGACAAGCGGGAGAAGGGGCGGGCGGCGAGGAAGTCTGCAAAAGAGCTTATCCTGGTCTTACGTCACTAAACCAATGAGACGGAAACGAGTAATAACGCACAGGAGAGCTAAGTGGTTGCGCGGCTCTGGGCAGACACCACGACGCCGGCGGGTCGAATGGTGCTGACCTTTTCTGCGGTATGCGGAATTCGAGCGTAGTCTGATCGTGGAACGACCGGAAGAGGGCCCGTCGCGGCCAAGATGCGAGGTGTGCGGTTCGGCCCTCAGTCCTGCCTATCGCGCGCTCAGATTGAGCATGCACGGCATTTGATCGACTCCGAAGGCAGGACCGTGAACGAGGTAGCCGCGCTGTTGAATGTGCATCGCACGACACTCTACCGAGCCCTTGTGAAGGCTCAAGGCAAGCAGCGCCCGAATTGACGTCCGGCAACAAGAAGAGCTAAAGTTGTGATTACGAAGAAGAAACCCCAGAGGTTGCCGCCTCTGGGGTTTCGGATTCTCTCAACTGAGACAGCAGCGAGAGAACCGCGTCCTCATAGTGTACCGGTCTTCCCGACCACCTCGCAACATCTGTCCCACCGAGAGAATCCCTATGGCCGCCACCGTGTGGCGTGCAACGTGGCCGGAGGGGTTGGATTCGAGAGCTTGTTACCCTCCTGGCCGTGGCGGTCGGACCGAACGGGGAGTCCTCACATACGGTCCAGCGTGCGACGCGCGTCCAAGGCTTGCTAGAGTCGCGATCTGGCAGCACTGCATCGAGGGTAACGGGTAACCACCAACGGCCACCTCGTAAAAAAACGGCGCGGCGGCTCGGCTTTATGCGGGAGCCAAAGCAGTGCAGCAGCATGTGGCGTGTCTCTCCGGCGCGTGAGGGGGGCAAGATCGGGCCACCGGTCTACCGAGAGCGGAGAGCAAGGCGGACCATCCTGAAGCCATCGGCGGAAGGAGGGCGAGCCTGTCTTGGAGCGCAGCGGAAAGACAGGCTCGTCCCAGTACCTATCCGCCTGAACGAGTAGGCCGTGAACCCATAAAAGCGAATGGTCGAGATGGGGTGGATTCCTGCCTGACGGGTGTTGTGCGTCCAAGCTGGGAAAGCGGTCGTTCAGGTGCCACCCTACTTCGATGACAACCGCGTCCCAAATGCCGATCTTCCGGAAGGCCCAACGGCTCCTGCAAACCGAAAATGCACGTTTGGCTGCTGATAGACCGGATCATTGGACAGCAAACATTCATGACGCGACAGCACGTGCACTGCGGAATTCGCGCGCGGCAATGCGCTTGACAAAACGCAACCAAGACAAGAATTCTGGGCGGCGCTCGTAGCTCAAGAGGTAGAGCAGCCGCCTTCATGAAGCCTTGGCTTTCTAAGAGCGGCAGATGTGCGTTCAAATCGCACCGGGCACACCACAACTGAGAACGAAATGACGCTTTACCTTGAACAAAGCCGGCCACGAAAAGCTTTTAAAAACTTGCTTGGTAACGCCAATCACTTGATCATAACGGCCTTGGTCGGTCTTGACGGCATTGAGCGTGGTGTCGTGCGCGAAGTGCCGAGAGATTTGCGGACCGTTTGGTCTCCCAAAGATGCGGTGAGTTCTGCCAAACGCAGTCGGCGACTGATTCTGGATATGGCACTGATCAGGGCCATTGATGCGATCGATGTGTATCTCCGCCTTTCCGTGCGCAAACCTGCACTTGTCCAATCGGACGAGTTGCGGAAGGACTTGGACTCGGCGGGCTTGAGCGTCTTCCGGAAGCTACAGGCGGTTGAGCGCCATTGTCCGGACCTTGATATGATCGCGTTCGCGTTAGTGTTCCTTATGGTGACGTGGCGAAATCGGAGTGCCCACACCGAAGCGGACCGGGATGCGCCGGAGAGACATCTCGCCCTGCTCCGTTCCAATGCAGAGGAGGTGGCGGCTAGATTCAGTGGGCTCGACGCCGAAATGCTTCTCGGTGGGTACGAGGCTATGCGGCCCGTCACGTTCAAGGAAGTTGCATCGCTGATCAACGCTGCGCATCACCTTGTCGCGGACTTAGACGCGCTGCTCCTAAAGTCCTTGGACATCGAGCAGTTTCTGAAAGACGTCGTTTGGGCATCGCTGAGCGATAGCCAAAAAGACTTTGAGTTGATTGAACAGACAAGAAAGCGCCGCGCCGTTAGTGTCTGGGGCAAGGATCCAAGCGACCGAGGTGACGCAGTCTTGCGACTTCTCAGCCAGCAAGGGTTCTCTACAGTTCCGGGCAAGCAGCCAACCGGGGCGGTGATCCCGGCAGACCTTATCGCTGCGCTGCAGCGACAAACGCCAAAATCGGTTCTCACTTGGGCGGGTCCAGCGAATTAGCCGGTGCGTCCTTGCGCCGGGGTGACTAGAGGTAAGACATGGCTGATAACGACCTTGAGTCCGACCCGGTAACGGCGATGATCCAGGCTGCTGTGGCCGAGCGGCAGCGGCGTTCCGACGAGCATGCAGCATTGCGCGCAAGCGATGCTTATAAAGCGTCTATTCGCCAGATTGACCGCTACATTTTCGACTACGGACTCGGCATCAACATGATCGAGATGATGGCGAGCCGCAATCCGCCCTTCTTCGAGCAGCTGATCTCGCTCCGGATCAAGCCCCACTTCGTCCAGTCGATGATCGCGGCCGCCCACATGATCAAGGAAGGGCTGCACGATCCTGCAAGGCGAGAAATGCGCTTCTTGGTCGAAGCGTCTGTCAAGGCGCTGTGGCTCGACCAAGGCTCGCCCCCGCTCAGGCAGGACGCCGATGTCGGTGAAGCTGTGCCCCCGCGGAACGTGGCTGAGAAAGTTACCGCGCTCGACGGGCTGGGGCGCGAGCGTTTCAACGAGGTAGTCGACAGCCTTCGGTTTGGAATGCTCGACGAGACAGCTGGCAAACAGTATCGGCAAGCGGCGAAGAGTCTCTATGGCACGCTTTCGACGACCACCCATGTTTCGTCACGTAACGTTCAGCGGGACCTAGCAAATTTTGAAAGGGGTAAACATTTCGCGTTCGAGACCATCGCAGACATTAATGCGATCGCGGGGCTCCTGCGCCAGGTCCTCGATGTTGCGCTCGCCAGCCATTTCGAGGCGTTCGATCACGGGCTCGTCGGTGACCTGTTCGAGCCACATTTTCAGCCGGCCTGGTCTTATCTCAAGATGCCACTCGTCGGGGCGATTGACCGGCATTTCGACCACAAGCATGAGCGCCGCGTACGCCGTGGCGAGGTGGGCTGAACTTAGCTAGAGAGCTCGTGGTCCCCATCCTGGAATAGTGATGGCTGAAGGGTGCCTTCATGCTGTGGCGCATTAGGATAAGGAGCTGGTAGTCAGGTTTGGGCACTCGAACCTGCCAGTTTGCTAACGGCTCCGTGTTTTGCCTTCGTGCGGGCTCTGAACGAACGGCAGGTTTGCGGCGACGACGGAAGTACTCCAAACGGCGGCAGTGGGGCGATTGCGACCTCTCCAACATTGAGGATCAATGTCTCGAACGGCTCGCGCCGACTTACGGCGATGTGTCCGCTCACCTCAATGCGGCTTTGGCTTCGTGCTTAGCAGTCACCGACCCTAGTCAAGCACCTGTTGGCAGATCCATTGCTAGAGGTTCCATTCCCGTGAGGAAAGCCCGTCTTTCGGATCGTCCGGCTGAGTGATTCGCCCAATGCCGAGAGCAGCCGTCATTGAGCGAGGCGGAAGGGCTTGGGATGATGCAGAGTTGATGCAAACATGATGCAAATATGATGCAAATATGATGCAAATATTTGAAAATGTTTGATTTTATCGCTTTTTTCGGTTTGTTCATGTGGCACAGAGTAATCCCAATTGCACTACGCGAAGGCGATCTGCCGCAATGTGGGGCTCGGTTGTTCATATGCGAGATGAGGTGTGCCCTTGAACGAAAGGACAGATGCGGTTCATGCGAGAGTTGAGCCGGAGCTAAAGCAGGCATTCAATCGAGCTGCAGTAGCGCTTGATCGGAGTTTGAGCCAACTGCTCCGAGACCTGATTAGAGAATACGTCCATCGATACCAGCGCGGAGAGCTGTGGGACCCTGGACTCGAAGCCAAGCGACGGCTGCTAGACGAGCGTGCAGCGGGAGGTGAGCGATGACAGCGTCTCCTACGCGATTACCTCTCCTGCTCACCGAGTGTGAAGCAGCGGAAAAGCTTCGCATTTCCGTTGACACCTTGCGGCGCATTAGGAAGCGCGGTGAGATCGCCGCGCGGCGAATCGGCGGTCGCTGGCGATACACGGACGAGGACATACTGGAATATCAGGAAGGCCAGAAGGTTGCAGCATGGCGCGGAAGGGTAGTCGAGTTGGAGAGATCGGCGGTTACTGGTTATCGCAGCGGCCCAACTCAGCCAATTACTACGCCACGTGGTACGACCACGACGGCGGCCGCAATCGACAGACACGCCGCAAGTCGCTTGGCACAGACGATCTTCGCGAGGCCGAGGTAAGGCTCGCTGAGTTCGTCGCGCAGAATGCGCGCTTCCGAGACCAACAGCCTGCCGAAATGCCCTTGGCGACGGTGCTTGTCCGATACTGGCAAGGGCATGCCAGCCAGATCGCCAGCCATGAGCAAGCCAGGATTGCCCTTGCCCTTTGGACGGAACACTGGGGTGACGCTCTTGTTTCGGATCTCACCATCGAGCGGCAAGAGGCCTTCATTCGATGGCTGAAGGAGCGCGGATACAAGAACGCGTATGTCTCCCGTGTTCTCTCGGTTGGCCGCGCCGCACTCAACCGAGCAGTCAAGCGGCAGGAGATCACGCATGCCCCGTTCGTCATCGACGAGCCCGATCGCAGCGATCAGGAAGAGAAGCTCCGGTTATCGCAAACGGAGATGATCCGCCTGCTTCGGGCCGCTGAGGCACGACCGCATGTGCTGATGTTCTGCATGATCGGCCTCAATACCTTGGCTCGACCTGACGCGATCCTTGAGCTGTCGCCTTTTCAGGTCGATCTCGATGCCCGGCTGATCTCTCTCAATCCGAGGGGGCGCCGTCAGACCAAGAAATATCGCCCCACGGTACCGATCACCGACACGCTTTTGCCCTTCGTACAGGCGCGCGATGTCGAACGGTTCGTCAATTGGTATGGACGGCCGGTGAAGAGCATCAAAAGGGCGTTCGCCGCGACGGTGAAGGACGCCGGTCTATCTGAGGACATCACCCCGTATTGCCTTCGGCACACCATGGCGACCGAGTTGCGGCGGCGAGGGGTGCCACTTTGGGAGGTGCAGGGTTTTCTCGGTCACAGGGTGGGAAGCCGCGTGACCGAAACCTACGCAAAATTTGGCCCAGATCACCTGATGGCAGGTGTCCGGGCCATAGATGCATATTTCGCGGACCTTGGGGCCAAGCTTGGCGGCGAATCCCCTTGGTCCAAGTTGCAACTGCGTGCCACTTGCGTGCCAGTTATCCGTGACGTCAGCTTACAAGTCTTTGAAAGGATGGTGGGCGTGACAGGGATTGAACCTGTGACCCCTACGATGTCAACGTAGTGCTCTCCCGCTGAGCTACACGCCCATCCGACGCGCCGCATAGACCATAATGACCGGTGCGCGTCAATAGGAAGCTTGCGTGCAAAACGCACTGTCAACTTAAGCTGCGTGAAGCAGCTTCTCAACCTCTGTGACGAGTTCGCGCAGATGGAACGGCTTCGAAAGCACCTTCGCATCGCGGGGTGCATTGGAATCCGGGTTGAGCGCCACTGCGGCAAAACCTGTGATGAACATGACCTTTAGGTCCGGGTCGATTTCCGTAGCGCGCCGGGCGAGCTCGATCCCGTCCATCTCCGGCATCACAATATCGGTCAGGAGCAGCGAGAACGGCTCCTCGCGCAACCGTTCATAGGCGCCCGCCCCATTGTCGAAATCGACGACCTCGTAGCCGGCGCGCTCCAGCGCCTTGACGAGGAACCGCCGCATGTCTTCGTCGTCTTCTGCAAGGAGAATTCGTGCCATCTTTGCCTACCGCACCTGTCCACCCCCGCCTGAGGGCGCTCCAGCTATATGTTTTCGGCAGGGTAAAGATCAAGTGAACGATGACCGGGGCAAAGGGCCCCACCCGTGATCCTCTGGACAGGGATCGATCACGATGGCAGGCTCGTTGGTATAGGTGGGAAGCCTTTCCAGCACGTGAGGCAATGGGACAATGGGCGTAGAAGCGGACTTTTCGAAAATCCCGGCGTTCCAGGTCGTGCAGCCGAGCGAGCAGCGGAGCCCCTTCATTTTCAACTCACCCCATAGCGGCCGTTTTTATCCGCCGCGCTTCCTCGCCATGAGCAGGCTGGACGCTGCCACGATAAGGCGCTCCGAAGATTGCTACGTCGATGAGCTTTTTGCGGCAGCAGCAAGCCTCGGCGCGCCGCTTCTGGTTGCCAATTTCCCGCGCGCCTATCTCGATGTGAATCGGGAGCCTTGGGAGCTCGATCCGAGCATGTTCCGTGAGCCGGTGCCGCCCTATTCCAACATCCGTTCGCCCAGAGTGGCCGGTGGGCTCGGAACCGTACCGAAACTTGTCGGCGAAGGCCTGAATATCTATCCTTCGCGACTTCCGCTTGCCGAAGCGCTTGAACGCATCCAGCAGATCTACCTTCCTTATCATGCGTGCCTTGCCGATCTCCTCGCCCGCACGCGAGCAAGGTTCGGCTACGCAATCCTCATCGATTGCCACTCGATGCCCACCAATATCCGCGTGGCGGACGGCACCTTCAGGCCGGATTTCATTCTGGGGGACCGCTTCGGTTCTTCAGCCGCTCCGGGGCTGATACAGCACGCCGTCGCACTTCTTACGACGAAGGGCTATACGGTGGCTCACAACCGCCCCTATGCGGGCGGCTTCATCACCGAACATTATGGAAGGCCGGCCGAGCGGCTGCATGCTCTCCAAATCGAGATCAGCCGCGGCCTGTATATGAATGAACGGACGCTGGAACGGACGGTTGGCTTCCAGAGGCTCGCAAGAGACCTCGTGGACTTCGTGCGGGATCTCATCGATATCCCGGAGCAATATTTCCTTGCCCCGCCGCTCGCTGCGGAATAGCTGCGGGCACGTCCTGCCGTTAAAAAGAGACCGCATCGTTTGCACGACACGGCCATAAGTCTAGGGAGGAAACGCCCAAGATGGGCATGAACAGTAATGACTGTTCGAATCACAATTTATGCTGCATTGCACAATTGTCAAGCCCTGCTGCAAAACTGTGCACAAGAGGCTGGAGAATTTGACGATAATCAACTTTGCCCAAGCGACTCGCTTGTAGCGCACCCTGAGGAGCAAGATGTCCGACAGTCCTTCGCCTGAGTTCATGCGCCAGGTCGCCGCTGCCGCCGCGGCGGAAACGCTGCCGCGCTTCCGCCAGAACGGCGCCGTCACCAACAAGCTTTCAGGCGGCTTCGATCCGGTGACGGAAGCGGACCGCTCGGCCGAGCAGGCAATTCGCCGGCTCATTCGGGAACATTTTCCGGATCATGGCATCGTGGGGGAAGAATTCGGCACCGAAAAGGGGGACAGCAGGCATCTCTGGATCATCGATCCTATCGACGGCACCCGCGCCTTCATTTCCGGTCTGCCGCTCTGGGGAACTTTGGTCGGTCTCACGATCGACGGCGATGCCGTAGCGGGGTTGATGTCGCAGCCCTTCACGGGCGAGCTTTACTATGCCGACAAGAACGGCGCCTATTACGAGGGGCCGGGCCAACCACGCAGGCTCGCCACACGCCACACGACCTCCCTTGGCGATGCAACGCTTTGCACCACGACGCCATCACTGTTCGATGGCAAAAGGCGCGCCCTTTATGACCGCGTGGAGCAGGCGGTGCGCCTACCGCGCTACGGCACGGATTGCTATGGCTACGCCATGGTCGCCGCTGGCCATGTGGACCTGGTGATCGAAAGCGGGCTGCAGGCCTATGACATCGTGGCATTGATCCCAATAATCGAGCAAGCCGGCGGCGTCGTGACGACCTGGGCAGGAGAACCGGCCGAGGCCGGCGGAGATATTGTTGCAGCGGCAACGCCGGAGCTTCATGCGCAGGCGCTCGAATTCCTGCGCGGCTAGCGCATCGTTGCGGGAGCCGGCATGGGTCTTTGCACGTGCGATGTGTAGCCCGGTGCCAGCACCGTCCTTGGGGGACTGAAGGCGCCAACGACGTTGGCGTCCTCCGTTTCGGAGTTACATTCCCACGGGTTCGCTGGCCCGGGTCTTTTCCTGGTGGCCTTTTGCGAATGCCTCGAAGCCGGCGAGCGCCTGCTCGCGGAAAATATCCGATTCCTGAAGAATCTCGTGCTGTGCGCCGTCGATGGTGAGAACTTTGGCGGAACGCAGGCCCCGTGCGTAGCGCTCGATGGCCGGGGTCGAAACGATCCGGTCCATGCCGGCAGCGAGAAAAAGAATGGGGACCCGGATCGAGGCTCTGAAATCGGGATCGGAAACGCGCGCGGCGGCCGACCAGGCAGCGTTCACCCATGCGGCCGTCGGTCCTCCCACGAACAGTTCCGGGAATGCCTGGACGAGCGCCTGATTGCGATTGTAGCGCTTTTCGTCGCTCGTCAACGCGTTGGGTTGAAACGGCACTTCCTTTCCGCGCTTGCTTCGTCCAGCCACATATATTCGGCCCAATCCCAACGTGCAGAGCAGTTTTGTCAGGGCCCGAGCGGGGCCGAGAGGCAGGGACGTCTGAATTTCGAGGAGTGGCGCGACGAGCACCATGCGTCGGACCCGGGTGGCCAAATGCGGCGCGGCGAGCAAAGCGACTAGCGAACCGGTGGAGTGGCCAAGCACGGTGAAAGGCGGCCGGCAGTCCGGGAGCACCACTTCGCGAAAAAACTGGTCGAGGTCGGTCACATATTGATTGAAGGACCGGACATGGCCGCGCCGCGGATCCCTCAGCAGACGGTCCGATCCGCCCTGGCCGCGCCAATCCAGCGCTACCGCGGAAAAACCGCGCTTCGCGAGATCGCGCACTGTCTCGAAATATTTTTCGATACACTCATTGCGTCCCGGCAGGATGACGACCGTTCCGTAGTCGCTCGCTGAAGGGAAATGCGCATAGCGGATTTGCCGGCCATCGCGGGCCGTCATCATGCCGGCGCGCGCGCCGATCGGCACAGGGTTTTCCGGGGTTCTTCGGAGCAAGTCGGCCATGACGCTGAAACGGGCTCTTTCTCTACTGTGATAGAGAGCCATGGGGCCAAAAGCAAAATCTTTTATGACCATAACAGAAAAAGCATGCCGGAGGCGGTCTTGAAGCCGCCCCCGGCAAGGCCCGGACGGATGGAAGGGACGATGCATCCAGCCGGGAAAGTTCGCAGTCACCTTAGGCCGGGTTACCTGAACAGGGGGCGAAGAGCGCGTTCAGCTGGCGTTCATGTTCGTAGACCCAGACCCACGGTCTTGAACCGAGGGCCTCAAAATCCCAAATTACGGATGCGGCCGCCAATGAAGGGGCCGCTGGCCAATGGAAACGCCCCGGCGGGTTTCCGGCAATGGCCAAACGCAAACTTGTTGCTCACAGGAGGACAGACCATGCGTCATGTCGATTTTTCTCCCCTCTACCGATCGACCGTAGGGTTCGACCGGCTTTTCACCATGCTTGACTCTCTCGGTCAGCTCGATGGCGGCCAGACGTATCCGCCCTATAATATCGAGCGCACCGGCGAGGATGCCTATCGCATTTCGATGGCGGTTGCGGGCTTCTCCGAGGAAGACATCTCGGTCGAAGCACATCGTAACGTATTGACGATCAAGGGCGAAAGGAGCGAGGAGAGCAAGGATACAAGCGAGTTTCTCTATCGCGGCATTGCCTCTCGCAGCTTCGAGCGGCGCTTCCAGTTGGCCGACCACGTGGAGGTTGCTGGCGCCGTGCTCAAGGATGGTCTCCTTCATGTGGATCTCGTCCGCAACATTCCCGAGGAGATGAAGCCTCGCCGCATCCCCATTGCGCGGGCATCCAAGGAAGCAAAGCAGATCGAGGCAAAGAACGCCGCATAAGGCGACTTGTCTCTCGGTTATGGCGGCGCCTTCGGGCGCCGCTTTTTTTAGTGCTAGCGGCATTACAGCATCGGCCCGAAAACCGGAATCGGTTCTCGGAAAGCACGATGCGTCGATCAATGATTTACAGCGTCCTTTATGCGTTCGAAAGGACGCACGGTGCTGTGGCGCGTGCGCCCCTTTGAGGGAGCACCAGGGTGAGTTCTAACCAGCCCCGAAAACTCGCCCATTCTCGGGACGGAATCACGCTCGCAGGATTCTGCCAAACGTTTCGATCTCATCTGCTGTGGTCGCAAAGGAGGTGACGAAGCGGTAAAACCCTTCGTCGGGGTTCAGGGCCTCCTTCGCATCGTGAGGCACTTTCCATGGATAGAAGAAGAAGCCTTCTTTCTCCAGCTTCCCTGCAGTCTCGTTTCTCAGGAAACCGAAAACCTCGTTTGCCTGCGGACGCCACGCAAGGCGGGAAGACGGAGCTTCTGCCAGGTGATCGGCAAGCCGCGCCGCCATTCGGTTGGAATGAGCTGCGTTTTTGAGCCAAAGGTCGTCGGCGAAATAGGCGGCGAACTGGGCGGCGATGAAACGGGATTTGGAGAAAAGCTGGGCTGCACGCTTGCGGAGGAACGGCAAGTCCCGAGCTTTGGCCGGGTCCATCACGACGATTGCCTCTGCACACCAGCAGCCATTCTTGGTCGCACCGAAAGAGAGCACATCCACGCCCCGTTTCCAGGTCATTTCCGCCGGTGTGGTATTCAGCGCCACCATCGCGTTCGCGAAGCGCGCTCCGTCCATATGCAGCGGCAGGCCATGGGCCCGGCTGGTCTCGGCGATCGCCGCGATCTCGTCAAGCGAATAGACGGTGCCGATCTCGGTGCTCTGCGTGATCGAGACGGCCATGGGTTGGCCCGAGTGGATGAATTCGGCGGGAAACAGCCGGATGGCCTCGTCCAGCGCCTCGGGCGTCATGCGCCCCAGCGAACCAGGCACGCCGTAAAGCCGGGCACCTCCTGTCAGATATTCCGGTGCCCCGCCCTCATCCTCTCGCATATGTGCTTCAGCATGGGCGAAGGCGACGCCGCCCGGGCGGTTGAAAAGTGCCATCGAAAGCGAATTCGCCGCCGTTCCGGTGGCGACGAAGAAGACTGCAACCTCCTGCTCGAAAATCTCGCAAAAGCGCTTTTCCACCTCCCGGTCGAGATCGCTTGTCCCGTAGGCGGAGGCGCTTCCGCGCGAATGTTCCATCAGCGCTTCGTTGATTGCCGGGTGAGCGCCCGCCCAATTGTCCGATGCGAAATTGATCGCCATCCTTCACCTCGTTTGTTGCGAAGGCACCCTTGCGCGTTCGGCGCCCGGTTTTCAAGGGCGGCGATCCTCTGCTCTGATGCGAGTTTCGAACTTGCTTGGACACGCTGATCGCCGCAACTTTATTACCCGCCGAATGGATTTTTTTGCTGTTTCGTATTGTGTCGCGCAAGATTTTCTGGCAATGAAAGAATAGGACAGCAGTGCTGTCTTATTTATCCGGGCAGCTTCAAACCGTTTGCGCTATAGTGGGGCGGCGGTTTGCAACGATGCCTGGACGGCGGTGCCAAGAACCAAAGGTTCGCGCGCTGCCCACCAGAAGGAGCGCACCCCGGGAGAGGGCAAGCGTTCTTACGGCTTTTCGAAAGATGATGCCGATCCATACACCGGGATGACCGCCGCGAGAAGGCTGCCCGAAAACCCACTGGTGCCCTGAAGGGCCACGACTGGAGGACGAAGCGATGACGGAATCGACGCCATCTGTATCGACCGGGCGGACGCCCGCCGTGCAGGCTGGGGCGAAGGCTGTCAAACGCATCGGCTTGCCTGATGCGCACGGTCTCTACGACCCCCGCAATGAGCACGATGCCTGCGGCGTCGGCTTCGTGGCCCATATGAAAGGCGTGAAGTCTCACGGCATTGTCAAAGACGGGCTGGCGATGCTCGAAAATCTCACCCATCGCGGCGCCGTGGGTGCGGACCCGCTGGTCGGTGACGGTGCCGGCATCCTGGTGCAAATCCCGGACCGGTTTTTCCGCGACGAGATGGCGGGTGAGGGCGTGGAGCTTCCTGCTCCAGGGCACTACGGCGTGGGCTATCTGTTCATGCCGCAAGACCCGGCTTTGCGCGCCCATATCGAGGAGGTGATTGCTGACGTCACCCGCTCGGAAGGCCAGAAGCTTCTGGGCTTCCGCGATGTGCCCATCGACAATTCCTGCCTTTCCAAGGCGCCCGATATCGTCGCCTCCGAGCCGGTGCACCGCCAGGTCTTCATCGGTCGGGGCGACATGGTGCGCGATGAAGAGGATTTCGAGCGCCGTCTCTACATCCTCCGCAAGGTGGTTTCGGGCCGCATTTATGAGGAAACGGGTGGCCGCGACAACGGCTTCTACATCGTCTCCATGTCTGCGCGCACGGTTGTCTACAAGGGCATGTTCCTCGCTTATCAGCTGGGGGCCTACTACAAGGATCTGAAGGATCCGCGCTTCGAATCTGCGCTTGCGCTCGTTCATCAGCGTTTTTCGACCAACACATTCCCGTCTTGGAAGCTCGCCCACCCCTACCGCATGGTCGCGCATAACGGCGAGATCAACACGCTGCGGGGCAATGTGAACTGGATGGCGGCGCGACAGGCCTCTGTGGACTCGGAGCTCTTCGGAAACGACATTTCCAAGCTCTGGCCCATATCCTATGAGGGCCAGTCGGACACGGCCTGCTTCGACAACGCGCTCGAGTTCCTCTTCCAGGGCGGCTACAGCCTGGCACATGCGATGATGATGCTCATCCCCGAGGCTTGGGCGGGCAACAAGCTCATGGGACCGGAACGCAAGGCCTTCTATGAGTATCACGCCGCGCTCATGGAACCATGGGATGGGCCGGCGGCAGTGGCTTTCACCGATGGCCGGCAGATCGGCGCCACCCTCGACCGCAATGGCCTGCGTCCCGCACGTTACGTCGTCACGGACGACGATCGCGTCATCATGGCTTCGGAAGCCGGCGCGCTTGCTGTTGCGGAGGAAAAGATCGTCACGAAGTGGCGGCTGCAGCCCGGACGCATGTTGCTCATCGACCTGGAACTGGGGCGCATCGTCTCCGATGACGAGCTGAAGGCGGAGATCTCCGCCAAGCATCCTTACCGCGAGTGGCTCGATAACACCCAGCTCATTCTGGAGGAGCTGAAGCCGGTGGCGCCGCGCGCGCTGCGCCAGGACGTCTCCATGCTGGACCGCCAGCAGGCCTTCGGCTACACGCAGGAAGACGTGAAGATGCTTCTGCCGCCCATGGCCACCACCGGCCAGGAGGCAATCGGCTCCATGGGCACCGACACGCCGATTTCGGCCATGTCGAACAAGCCGAAGCTGCTCTACACCTATTTCAAGCAGAACTTCGCTCAGGTCACCAACCCGCCGATCGATCCGATCCGCGAGGAACTGGTGATGAGCCTCGTGTCCTTCATCGGTCCGCGGCCCAATATCTTCGATCTCGTCGGCAGTTCGCGCCGCAAACGGCTCGAAGTGCGCCAGCCGATCCTGACCAATGGCGATCTCGAAAAGATCCGCTCCATCGGCCACACCGAGGACCGGTTCGACACCAAGACGCTCGACGTCACCTATTCGGCGCTCGAAGGCGCGGCCGGAATGACCGGTGCTGTCGATCGGCTCTGCGAACGCGCGGAGGCGGCGGTTGCCGGCGGTTACAACATCATCATCCTTTCGGATCGGCAGATCGGGCCGGATCGCATCGCGATCCCGATGCTTCTTGCGACGGCGGCGGTGCATCATCACCTGATCCGCAAGGGTCTGCGGACGGCGGTCGGGCTGGTCGTCGAATCCGGCGAGCCCCGCGAGGTGCACCATTTCTGCTGCCTTGCCGGCTACGGTGCCGAGGCGATCAACCCCTATCTCGCCTTCGACACGCTGCTCGATATGCATGCCAAGGGCGAGTTCCCGCCCGAGGTCGAGGCCGACGAGCTGGTGAAGCGCTATATCAAGTCTATCGGCAAAGGCATCCTCAAGGTGATGTCCAAAATGGGCATCTCCACCTATCAGTCCTATTGCGGGGCGCAGATTTTCGACGCGGTCGGCCTCCGGTCCGAGTTTGTTCAGCGCTACTTCACCGGCACCGCCACCACGATCGAGGGGGTCGGGCTTGAGGAGATAGCCGAGGAGACGGTGGCCCGCCACAGTGCTGCTTTCAGCGACGATCCCGTGCTCCGCATCGGGCTCGAAGTGGGCGGTGAGTACAATTATCGCATGCGCGGCGAGGACCATGTCTGGAGCCCCGACGCTGTCGCTACCTTGCAGCATGCGGTTCGCCGCGGGTCTTGGGACACATATCAGGAGTTCTCGAACCTCATCAATGGCGAGGCTGCCCGGGCGAAGACCATCCGCGGGCTCTTCGTGATCAAAACCGCAGGCGACACCGGCCGCACACCGGTGCCGCTGGACGAGGTCGAGCCGGCAGCCGAAATCGTCAAGCGCTTCTCGACGGGTGCCATGTCCTTCGGCTCCATCAGCCGCGAGGCGCACACGACGCTGGCCCGCGCCATGAACGCCATCGGCGGAAAGTCGAATACGGGCGAGGGCGGCGAGGAACCGGACCGTTACATGCCGTTGCCGGACGGCAGTCCCAACCCTGAACGCTCGGCAATCAAGCAGGTCGCGAGCGGGCGTTTCGGCGTCACCACCGAATATCTCGTCAACTCCGACATGATGCAGATCAAGGTGGCGCAGGGGGCCAAGCCCGGGGAGGGTGGCCAGCTTCCGGGCCATAAGGTGGACGCGACGATCGCCAAGACGCGTCATTCGACGCCGGGCGTCGGCCTCATCTCGCCGCCGCCGCACCACGACATCTATTCGATCGAAGATCTGGCACAGCTCATCTACGATCTTAAGAACGTGAATCCTGCGGCGGACGTGTCCGTCAAGCTCGTCTCCGAGGTGGGCGTGGGTACGGTTGCCGCTGGCGTCGCCAAGGCGCGCGCGGACCATATCACGATCGCCGGCTATGATGGTGGCACGGGGGCTTCTCCGCTCACCTCCATCAAGCACGCCGGCTCTCCTTGGGAGATGGGCCTTGCCGAGACGCACCAGACACTGGTGCTCAACGGGCTTCGCAGCCGTATCGCGCTGCAGGTCGATGGCGGCTTGCGCACGGGCCGTGACGTCATCATCGGTGCTTTGCTCGGTGCGGACGAATTCGGCTTCTCCACCGCGCCGCTGATCGCGGCGGGTTGCATAATGATGCGCAAGTGCCATCTCAACACTTGCCCGGTGGGCGTGGCCACCCAGGATCCTGTGCTCAGGAAGCGCTTCAAGGGTGCGCCGGAACATGTCATCAACTACTTCTTCTATGTCGCGGAAGAAGTGCGGCAGATTCTCGCCGAGATGGGCTTCCGCAAGCTTGACGAAATCATCGGCCAGTCAGACCTGCTCGAAAAGCGGTCGCTGATCGAGCATTGGAAGGCGAGGGGGCTGGATTTCTCCCGCGTCTTCTTCAAGCCGGAAGCGCCGCGTGAGGCGATCCGCTGGACCGAACGGCAGAAGCATCCGATCGACGATATTCTCGACCGAAAGCTCATTGCGGCCGCGATGCCCGCGCTCGAACGCAAGGAGCCTGTCTCGCTCGAATCGGAGATCTGCAACACCGACCGCACCACGGGGGCAATGCTCTCGGGCGAGGTGGCGAAGCGCCATGGCCACAAGGGGCTGAAGGACGACACCATTACGGTGAAATTCACCGGTACGGCGGGGCAGTCCTTTGGCGCTTTCCTTGCGCGCGGCGTTTCGTTCGAGCTTGCAGGCGATGCGAACGACTATGTCGGCAAGGGCCTTTCGGGCGGCCGCATCGTCATCAAGCCGTCCGGCAAGGCCAAGATCGAGCCGGAAAAGTCGATCATCGTCGGCAACACTGTGCTTTACGGCGCGATCGAGGGTGAGTGTTACTTCCGCGGTATCGCCGGCGAGCGCTTTGCCGTGCGCAATTCGGGCGCCGTGGCGGTAGTCGAGGGCGTGGGCGATCACGGCTGCGAATATATGACGGGCGGCCTGGTGGTCGTCCTCGGGCCGACCGGCCGCAATTTCGCGGCAGGGATGTCCGGCGGCGTCGCCTATGTGCTCGATGAGGAAGGCGATTTCGCCGACCGCTGCAACATGGCGATGGTGGAACTGGAGCCGGTGCCGGAAGAGGATGAAATCCTCGAAAAGCTGCACCATCACGGAGGCGACCTCGCCCATATGGGCCGGGTGGACGTTTCCGGAGACATGACGCGGCATGACGAGGAGCGCTTGGCGCATCTGATCTCGAACCACTACCGCTTCACCGGCTCCGAGCGCGCACGCACCATCCTCGACAACTGGGCGGAATACCGGCCGAAATTCCGCAAGGTGATGCCGGTCGAGTATCGGCGGGCGCTTGAAGAAATGGAACGCATGCGCATGGGAATCGCGGCTGAGTGAGCACGCCACGGCTCCTGCACGCCCTGATCTCGCTCGCGATAACTGCCGTCATCCTGCAGCGGTCTATCTTTCGAGCGACAGGGTTGGGGCGGAAATAGTGGTTCTGGGTGTGGCCGTCGGGTCGCTTATTGGCATTGGGCGCCTTCCTGGCCACCGATCTGAGAAGCACCCGTAGCGGTGAGAGAAATTCCCGACTGCCGGGATTGAAATTGGCTGCGGGCTTTAAGCCTTCAGGAACAAGGAATGAGCATGGGCAAGGTTACAGGCTTTCTCGAGATCGACCGGCAGGAGAACAAGTACCAGCCGGCATCGGACCGCATTAGGCATTTTCGTGAATTCACGATTCCCATGTCCGAGCAGGAGGTCTCGAAACAGGCCGCGCGATGCATGGATTGCGGCATCCCGTATTGCCACGGGCCGACGGGATGCCCCGTCCACAACCAGATCCCGGACTGGAACGATCTCGTCTATCAGGGCGATTGGGAAGCGGCGATCCGCAACCTCCACTCCACCAACAATTTCCCGGAATGGACGGGGCGCATCTGTCCCGCACCCTGCGAGGAGGCTTGCACGCTTAACCTTGAAGACGTGCCGGTGGCCATCAAGACGATCGAGCAGGCGATCGGCGACAAGGCCTATGAGCTTGGCTATGTCCGTCCCCAGCCGGCGGAGAAGAAGACTGGAAAGCGCGTCGCCATCATCGGCTCGGGTCCTGCCGGCATGGCAGCGGCCCAGCAGCTCGGCCGCGCCGGGCATGACGTGCACGTTTATGAGCGCGAGAGCAGGCCGGGTGGCCTGATGCGCTACGGCATCCCGGATTTCAAGATCGAGAAGCGCTATGTCGACCGGCGCGTCGAGCAGATGCAGGGGGAGGGCGTGACCTTCTTCTGCGGCGTCAATGTCGGCGTCGACAAGCCGGTGGCGGAGCTCCTCGCCGAATACGATGCCGTGCTCTATTGCGGCGGCTCGGAGAAGCCAAGGCCAGCGGGCATCCCCGGTGTCGAGCTCAATGGCGTCTATGACGCAATGCCCTATCTGGTGCAGCAGAACCGGCGTATTGGCGGCGAAAACACCCAGTCCGTCGCATGGGCTTCGGAACCCATTCTGGCGAGTGGCAAGCATGTGGTCGTGGTGGGCGGCGGCGACACGGCTTCCGACTGTGTCGGCACGGCCTTTCGGCAGGGCGCGGTGCGCGTCACGCAGCTCGACATCCGCCCCAGGCCGCCGGAGAAGGAAGACAAGCTCACGGTCTGGCCCTACTGGGCGACGAAGATGCGCACGTCCTCCAGCCAGGCGGAGGGTGCGGAGCGGGAGTTCCAGGTGGCAACGCTGGAATTCATTGGCGAGGACGGCCAGCTCACGGGTGTGAAGTGCTGCCAGGTGGACGAGAGGCGCAAGCCGATCGCCGGCACGGAGTTCGTCATCAAGGCCGATCTCGCCTTCATCGCGATCGGCTTTTCGGGACCGCTTGAGGCAGGTCTGCTGGGCGAGCTCGGCGAAAAGCTTGCGACCAGCACCGACCGGCGGAACTCCACCAATGTGGTGGCAAATGACCGCGATTATCGCACAAGCGTGGACAAGCTTTTTGCCGCCGGAGACGTGCGGCGCGGGCAATCGCTGGTGGTCTGGGCAATTCGCGAAGGCAGGCAGGCAGCCCGGTCGATCGACGAATTCCTCATGGGAAGCTCGGTCCTGCCGCGATAGCGAGAGCGGTTCAGGTTTTGTTTGTATCGGAGGGGATTCCGCTTTTCCCGGATGTGTGATTCAAGATGCTGGCGGGAGAGGAGGCCAGCATCGGATGGCGCGATCCCTTTCAATTGATCTGCGTGAGCATATTGTGGCAGCGATCGCGGCCGGTGAGAGCTGCCGAAGGGTAGCGGCGCGGTTCGGCGTGCGGTATCCTTGGCGGTGAAGCGGTCTCAGCGTTACCATTCGAGCGGATCTGTTGCGCCCGGCAAGATGGGGGCCGTGGCAAGCACGTGTTGAAACCGAACCGTGCCTTCATCGCGGAGTGGATCAACCAGACGCCGCACCTGCATAGGCTAAGGAAGAGCTGGCAGCGCATGGGGTGGAGGCGCGTCAGGCCGCTCCCAGGCCTTGGCGCTCCCACCAGCTCAGCACCCGCATGGCGCGAAGGGTGATCCACCGCGAGGGTTTTCCCGACCCTTCATTGATGTCGAACCACACCCGACCCGGGAGGCTCCAGTCGAGTGGCCAGGTGCCGTTCTCAAGCCGCCTGGAGCGAACATGATCGATGGCTTCACCGAGCCGTGGATCGGGATCGGCGCCGGTGAACATTGCCGAGGAGCGGAAATAGTCGAGGGCGCGGAGGATATCGTAGCGCCAGCGGTTCGGATGCAGGAATAGGAGAAATCGCTCATCGGCCGGCTCCCCGTTGCTCAAACGGCGGAAGAGGCTCCGCTCGAGTAGATACTTCTCGCCCGATTTGCGCGCCTCCCTGGATTCCGGCGTGCCTCCGGTGGCTTTCTCAAACTCCAAAAGCCCTTCCAGCACGTTGATCGTGCTGTGGAATGACGAGTGGATCGAGCCGTTCGCCCGCTCGCAATTCCAGCCGCCATCGCCCTGACGCTCGCCCACCAGCCTTGCGACGATGGGCGCGACATCGACCCCGAAATAGGCGCCGTCGGCAACGGTCCGGCCGTTGATACACTCTTCGACCTCGCCTTCCCAATAGGGTTGGCCGCCTTCATCCCAGCGCGAATTGGCGCCGATCAACGCAATCGTTCTTTTGGCGCGGTCCGACGCGGGATCGAGACCAAACTCCCGAAGCTGTGTCAGCGAAAAACATGTAGCGGTCCAAGGCTGTCCGCGTTCCCGCCACTCGCGCGGATCGAAATCGGCGGGAACAAAGGAGCCGCCTGCCCACTGCCCGTCCGCGTCCTGACAGGAGAGAAGTCTGGCTCCCCAGCCCTGCGTTTCAACCTTGGCCCGCTCTGCGCGCCATTCGGACGCTGGCGCTTTGAGCAAGTCGCGCATCACTTGCCATCGGATCGATGGGTCAGAATGAAGAAGCCAGTCGATCACCGGGCCAGTCATGGCGGACCTATCGCAGGTCGGGACGATAGATTTCATAATTGTTTCGACCCGACTGCGCTAGCGTCATGTGCGTGGGAGCCGGACTACGGCTCGATGGCCGTCGTCGTTTCGGGCGTGGCAGTCCTTGCGGTTGCGGGCCTGCGCAACAAAAAATTGTCCGCACGGCCCGCTTGCGTGGAAGGTTCCGATCTTGTTGTCCTGGAGGGGCGGCTGGTGGCGCCGAGGAGCTCCGTGCCGCCGTCGAGATCAGGACCTGAAAGGGAGATGGGCTGGGTGCGCCTGAGATCGACCGGCTCACCGATTGCGAGGGCTGGCTGAGCAGCATTGTTCCCTTCCGGGCTCGTGCCGGGGGTGACCGCGGTGCCGAGGACTTTGGCCAAGGGCTTCTCGACATAAAAGGCGATCTTGCGCTTGCCCGCGCCGGTCAGATTAATGCCGTCGCTCCCGCGCAGCCGGACCGGCTGGCCGTTGATGTCGGGGCCAACGGAAGCAAAGGCCCCGTTTTCGTCGACGAAGCCTTCCCATATATCGACGAAGCTGCCGCCGACCGACTCGGCTGTCTTATTATAGATGTCGTTGAAGGCCAGCATGTCGGACGACATCGACTGGGACTTGAAGGGTGGCACACCGGTCCAGACCAGCGGGACGCCGGCGCTCTTGATCTTTTCCGCAAAGGCTTGAACCCGTGCAGTATATTCCTTGCGCCAGGCTTCCGTCTGCGGCCGTTCCGACCGGCCGCCGATGGTCAGCTGCTGCCGGTCGTTGGCCCCTACCATCATGACGACAGCAGCAGGCTTCACCTCATCAAGGATCCCGCCGATCTGGGCGTTCCAGTCGTAATAATCATCGCGTACGAAACCCGAAGACCCGTTGCTGCGATCGACGACACGCACTCCCGGAACCGTGGAATAGGCCGCGTCCAGCCCTTCAGCCAACCCGCTTGCAAGGAAGTCGCCGACGACGAGCACAATGCGCGCATTTTCTTGTTTCTCGATTACTTCCGGAGGAGGGGCAGCCCTTGTTGGTGCACTGCGCGCCACATTGGACCGCTGCCGCGGGGAGCTGCGCGCCGGCGCGGCCTCGCGTTCGCGCGGGGGTGCGACGCGGGGCTCCCGATTGAGAATGCCGATGCCCCGCCGGGGCCGCTGGCCCTGTGGAGGTAGGGCCTGGCGCGGCGGAGGCCCTCCGAAAAGACGCTCGAAAAAACCCTGGCGGCGAATGAGTTCCTGCGCCGAGGCGGGCTCGCCTGGCAGCGTCAGGAGACCCGCGGCCACCAGGCCCAACGCGATGGCCGACCGGAGGAAACGATTGATATGATTTCCGCCTGCGGCCACTGTCTTTTCCTCAGCCACCTCTGAGCACGTTCAGCACTTCCTTGCTGGGGTGCCCGTCCTGCGTCAAGCCCATGCGCGACTGGAAAGCTCTGATCGCCTCACGCGAGGCCTGGCCGATTTTCCCATCGATCTCGCCCTCGTAGTAGCCGAGCGTCCCGAGCCTTTTCTGCAATTCTCTCGCCTCGTCGAAGGAGAGACGCTGGAAGGGACGGTTCCAATCGCGAACAAGACCACCATAACCCGCTATCTGGTCCGCAAGAAGCCCTACGGCAAGGGCATAGGTGTCCGCGTTGTTGTAGCGCTTGAGCACAAAGAAGTTCTTGGTCATCAAGAACGCAGGGCCGGCACGGCCGTCCGGCACCTTGAGCTCGGCATTTCGTGACGCAGCGGGGAAGGCTTTCCCGTTCGCACGCACGACTCCGATCTCGGCCCAGCGGCTAAGTGACATCGAGCCACCGGGGAATTTGCGCCCTTCGGGCAGGACCACTTCGTAACCCCATGTTTCTCCGGAGCGCCACCCGTTTTTGCGTAATAGATTGGCCGCCGAAGCAAGCGCGTCGGGAACGGAGTTCCACACGTCCCGCCGCCCATCGCCATCCATATCGACCGCATAAGCCTGGTAACTTGTAGGGATGAACTGGGTGTGGCCCATGGCGCCCGCCCATGAGCCGGAGAGATGGCGCTCGGTAATGTCGCCGTTCTGGAGGATTTTCAGGGCGGCGATCAATTGCGTGCGGGCGAACTTGGCGCGGCGGTTGTCCGCATAGGCCAGGGTGGCGAGTGCACGGGGGAGATTGTGCAGCATGCGTTCATTCGCCAGTGCCGATCCATAGCTGGTTTCCATGGACCAGATGGCCAGAAGTACATACCGGCTGACGCCGAAATGGCTTTCGATCCTATCGAGCCACGGCTTCCACTGACGCGCCATCTGCCGGCCGGTCGCGATCGTGTGCTCGTTCACCCGATTGTCGAAATATTCCCAGGGCTCGTTGCGAAACTCAGGCTGGAAATTGGCCTTCCGCAGCACCTCCGGGTCAGGCTCCGTCACGCCCCTGAATGCGCGATCATAGATGCTGGCTGATATACCGTTCTCAATGGCTACCCCCCGGAATTGTGCGATCCAGCGCTGAAAGCCTGCGTCAGCAGAGGAAGCTTGGACCCCGGCAAAAAGGAAGGCGGCGGCGATCAAGAACTTCGCACCGGCGAGACTAAATACGGCTCGGTTTGCAAACATTTTTCCAACCTCCATCCGACAATTTAGCGCAAATTATCGCCAGTTGCGGTAAGGAAAGAGTTTACCATATAAGCCGAACGGGGGCCTTGCGGCCGGGAGGCGTTCTTTTTTCCTTATCTTCGCCCCAGGAACCGTTAAAGCGCGGGAAGCATTGTCCGTGGTTTTCGCAACGTCAAGAGATCCTCAAGGAAGCTCCACATGAAGAAGATCCGTAAAGCCGTTTTCCCGGTTGCAGGTCTGGGCACACGGTTCCTGCCGGCCACCAAGGCCCTGCCCAAGGAAATGCTGACGGTCGTAGACAAGCCGGTCATCCAATATGTCGTCGATGAGGCGCGGGAAGCCGGCATCGAGCATTTCATCTTCGTGACCGGGCGCAACAAGACCGCGATCGAGGATCATTTCGACGTGGCGGTCGAGCTTTACGAGACCTTGTCCAGGCGCGGGAAGACCGAGATCCTCGAACGCCTGAAAGCCATGCAGCCCGAACCGGGCCAAACAGGCTATACCCGTCAGCAGGTTCCCCTGGGACTGGGACATGCTGTCTGGTGCGCGCGCGAACTGGTGGGCGACGAGCCGTTCGCACTCCTCCTGCCCGACATGATCATGCGGTCCGAACCGGGCTGCATGAAGCAGATGGTGGAGCTCTATGAAGAAGCGGGTGGAAATATCCTCGCGGTGGAGGAATGCAATCCCGCCGAGACGCATAAATACGGGATCGTAGGGCGTGGCAAGGACCTGCATGGCGGCTTCGAGATAACGTCCATGGTGGAAAAGCCCAAGGCAGACGAGGCCCCATCTAATTTCTATATCAATGGCCGCTATATCCTGCAGCCCGAGATCTTCGCGCTGCTCGAAGATCAGGAGACGGGCGCCGGCGGCGAGATCCAGATTACCGATGCCATGCTTCGGCTGCACGCCGAGCAGCCTTTCTACGCTCATATCTATCGCGGTCGGACCTTCGATTGCGGATCGCCGGAGGGCTTCATCAAGGCGAATATCGCTCTTGCCCTGCAGCAGGAGCAGCTGAAGCCGCAGGTGCTCGGCTTTCTGAAGGATTTTCTAGACGAAGAGGGCTTGGCCTGACGTGAGGACGCCGTGCGTTCTACGGGATGGACGAGGGGCGCTGTAGATCGATCGAGTGATGCATCGTGCTTCCCGAATACCGACTCCGGTTTTCGGGCCGATGCTGGACTCATCGCTGGATGGTCATGCCCATGAAGACGCTGTTCGTTTCGTAGTCGCGGCCGGGCAGGTTACTTGTCTGTCGTTCGTGGCGGGCCCGGCCGGTCAGGCCCACGTAACGGTTTAGCCACCAGGTAAGTGCTGCCTCGCCACTCAGGACAAGGTCGTGCCCGCCGCCTTCATAGTCGCGATAGCTTGCTCCGAAGGCGAGGCTTCCCGTCAGATTGGAGCGCATCTGCCGCTCCAATCTCAGCGCCCCCGTGTGGAGCAGCGATCCGCTCGATCCGGGAGAGGTGCTGCCTTCCACATAGGTTGCCGCATTGAGCGCGACGATCGTGCCGCGCATGGGTGACCACTCCAGGCTCGCGGCCAATGACGGGCCGGATATGCTTTGCAGCCGGTCATCCTCGAAATCCTCGCTGATCCAGCCAGCCGAGATTTCGCCCGAGAGTTTTTCCGTGAGGTCGATCGCCACGCCGGCACGGGCTCCCAGCCTGTTGGCTGAGCGCGCATAGCCAGCGCTGTCGCGTTCCTCGTCATAGAAGCGTCTGCCGGCCTCGACCTCGATGAAGGGCATCAAGGCCGGGGAAATCTCGTAACCGCCGCGCAACCGCACAAGCGCAAGTGTCGAGTTCCTGTCGGATTGGGAGAGCGTTCCGCCGCCGACCAGCTCCGCATCGCCATACTGATTGCGCGAGACCTCGCCGGTGGCACGAAGGCGCAGCGGCCCGACGCCCTTTTCGATGCCGAGCGTGCCGACGATCGTGTGTCTTAGCGGTTGTTCCTCCACCCCGGGAATGCTGACAGGCGAGGATGCGCTTTCGCGCCCAAAGGAATAACCAAGCGATGCGCGGCCCGTCAGGCGATTTGCGAGGTCGAGTTCCAGGTTGGCATTGATATCGCCTTCGGCCTCCTTGACGTCCTCTCCGGAAAGCGAGCGACGAATGGTGGTGGAAGCATCGAGATTGGCGCGATGCAGCGACCAGTCCGAAGCGGCGCGGAGCCGCAAAGTGGTTTCGGACAGAAGCGCTTCGCCGCCCTCGGGACTGTCATTGGCATTCGACGTCCAGGTGAGGCCCTGTTCCACGCTCGGCCTCAGCACGAAAGTGCCGACGCGCAGGCCCAGGGGGGCATAAGGGTTCTCTTCCCGCCTGAAGTCCTGCCCCTCTATGGCAGGCACGCGGGTGTTCTGGCGTCGCGAAAGTTCCGCCTCTTCGACCGTACCAGCCCTTAATGCTCGCGTCGGGAACTCATCCTGGATTTCCTGCTCGCGACGACGCTGGACCGGCGGTTCGATTGGTTGCGTTTCTTCTCCAAACAGCTGCGAGTCGTCATATTCGATGACCAACGCGTCGTCCGGCAGGGCACCGGGACTTATCGGTGTGTAATCAGGCGAGGGAATGCCGGGGTCCTCTGCTTGGGCAACGGTGCGGTTGTCCAGCGTGCCGAGGGTGCCGCGCAGGCTTTCCTGGGCGATCGCCGGCACAACACAAAGCAATGCCCCGGCCGCGCAGCCCAGGTACAGCATCGCCCTTTTTACGCTGAAGCAAACCCCCGACATGGACACCAGAACATTTTGCGGCGCATTCGGGCGCCAAGGTAACCAAAGGGTAAAAGGTTGCGGTTAACACAAGGTTGAAGAGGAGCGCTCTTCAGTAACCTCAGGCCAAACAGCGTTGGACATAGGCGCCTGAAAGGGGTAAGCGGCATCGCATGCTGAGCAGACAGATCAAGAAATTCGACAGTGCGAGCGCCATAGCATCGGCGGCGCGCACGTTGAGCACGGAGCAGGCGGGCCTCACGGCTCTTGCGGAGGCGCTCGACAACGGCCTTTCGGAACCCTTTGCCGAAGCCGTCGAGATGATCGCACGTATATCCGGCCGGGTTATCGTCACCGGCGTCGGCAAGAGCGGGCATATCGGCTCGAAAATCGCCGCCACGCTTGCATCGACCGGCACGCCTGCGTTCTTTGTCCATCCTGTGGAAGCCAATCACGGCGATCTCGGCATGATCGCGCGGGACGATGCGATCATCGCGCTTTCCTGGTCCGGCGAAAGCGCAGAGCTCAAGGGCATTGTCGCCTATGCGCGCAGGTTCTCCATTCCTCTCGTCGCGGTGACTTCCGGCGCCCGTTCGGCGCTTGCGCGGGAATCGAGCGTTGTGCTCTGCCTGCCCAAGGTGCAGGAAGCCTGCCCGCACGGGCTGGCACCGACGACATCAACGCTGCTGCAGCTTGCGATAGGCGACGCGCTGGCGATCGCTCTTCTGGAGGCGCGTGGCTTTACGCCCGATCATTTTCGCACTTTCCATCCGGGAGGCCAGCTCGGCGCCAACCTCACACGCGTCGAGGATATCATGCACACGGGCGAGCGCATGCCGCTGGTCCCCAGCGGCACCGGAATGCGTCAGGCGATCCTGGAGATCTCGCGAAAAGGCTTCGGCTGCGTGGGGATCACGGACGGCGAGGGTGCGCTGATCGGCATCGTCACGGATGGCGACCTGCGCCGTCACATGGACAGTGACATCCTTTCCATGAGCGTGGACGAGGTTATGACGCGCGGGCCCAAGACCATCAAGCCCGATACGCTCGCGGCGGCTGCGCTGCAGATGATCAATTCTTCCGCAATCACGACGCTGATGGTGGTGGAGGCAGGCAAGCCGATCGGCATCATCCATCTGCACGATCTTCTGCGGATCGGGGCAGCGTAGCCTACGCTGCCTCGACCTGCAGTTCTCCGCCCTTGGCTGAGATCACGCGAACGCGCGTACCGGCCGGCAGGTCGGGTCCTGCGACGCGCCAGGTCGTGTCACCTAGCCGAATACGGCCATAACCATCCAGGATCGGTTCCTCGAGAACCGCGGTGCGGCCGACAAGCTGATCCGCCCGCCGGTTGAGAAGAGGTTCGTCCGTCTCCTCGTCGCGGCGCGCGTCCGTTACGCGCTTGCCCACATAGGCGGAAATGAGCGACAGGGCGAGGAAAACGAGCACCTGCACCTGCCAGGTCCAGAGGCTCACGTCCCAAAGCTGCAGCGAAAGCGCTCCCGTGAGAATTGCGGCGATGCCGATCCAGAGCAGGAAGACGCCCGGCAGAACGATCTCCAGGACGAGAAGGACGAAACCGAGGAGCATCCAGTTCCACGGTCCTAGGTCGGAGAGAATGCCCATCAGCATGGAACCGTCAGCCTAGCCGCGCTCGGGGCCGGTTGCCGGCGGACGCGCGGTAGAGGCGCGGGGAGCGGCCGGTCTGGCGGCTTGCGTCCCTTCGCCTGCACCAAACACATCCCGGGCGATGGCGCCGATGCCACCCAGCGTGCCGATCAGCGAGGAAGCTTCAAAGGGCATCAGGACGACCTTGTTGTTGTTGGCGGAGCCGATCTTGGCGAGGGCTTCCGTGTATTTCTGGGCAATGAAGTAGTTCACGGCCTGCACGTCACCCTGCGCGATCGCCTCGGAAACGACCTGCGTGGCGCGCGCTTCGGCTTCTGCCGCGCGTTCGCGGGCTTCCGCGTCGCGGAAAGCGGCTTCACGGCGGCCCTCGGCTTCCAGGATCTGCGCCTGTTTCAGGCCTTCTGCCTCGAGGATCTGGGCGCGCTTGTTGCGCTCGGCCATCATCTGCCTGGCCATCGATTCAACGAGGTTGGCGGGAGGGTTGATGTCCTTGATCTCAACGCGGGTGATCTTGATGCCCCAGGGATGGGCCGCTTCGTCGACGATGCGCAGGAGCCGTTCATTGATCGCGTCGCGGTTCGAAAGTAGCTCGTCGAGATCCATCGAGCCCATCACCGAGCGGATATTGGTCATGGTGAGATTGAGGATGGCATTCTGCAGGCCGGCGACCTGGTAGGCGGCCTGCGGTGCGCTGAGAACCTGATAGAATGCGACGCCATCTACCGCGACGATCGCATTGTCGCGCGTGATGATCTCCTGCGTAGGCACATCCAGGACCTGCTCCATCATGTTCATCTTCGCGCCAATGCGATCGATGAAGGGGACGATGATGTTGAGCCCGGGGGTGAGGGTACGTGTATAACGGCCGAACCGCTCGACGGTGTAGTTATAGCCCTGCGGCACCGTCTTGATGCCGGCGAAGAGAAGAAGAAGAACAAGAACGACAAGAACGGGAATGAGAATATCAAAACCAGACATTGAAAAGGTCTCCAATTCGAAAAGCGCCGCAGGAATGTAGCTTAGCGTTTTAGCCGCCGCGAGGTGGAAAATGTGTGAAGCGGCGTCGGCGGTCGGTTGCCGCGTCGGGCCGAAGCGCGCTGGTCATCACATAGTCAGTCGGCAACGGCCTCAAGTTATCCTTCGAGGTTTGAGTGCACGTTTGGGAGCGCGTTCCGGCCTCGACAGGGCATGATCAAGGCCGACCAGGATGCCCGGGTGCTTGCAGACGTCACGCCCAGCCGGAAAGCTCGCGGCGGACCAGTGCCTCGATTACCGACATTCCCTCGGCGCTGTCGTTTAGGCAGGGAATATGGGTGAAATTCCGGCCGCCGGCCTCGCGGAACGTCTTGTCCGCCTCAACTGCGATCTCCTCGAGTGTCTCGAGGCAGTCGGAGACGAAGCCGGGATTGAGGACGGCGATCGACTTCACTCCCTCGCGCGCAAGCCGCTCCACGGTTTGATCTGTATAGGGCTGCAGCCATTCCTCCGGACCGAAGCGGGACTGGAAAGTGCTTATGAGCTTCTTCTCGTCCCAACCGAGACGTTGCCGTACCAATTCGGTCGTCTGCAGACACTGTTCGTAATACGGGTCGCCGCGTTTGGAGTAACTTTGCGGGATGCCGTGATAGGAAGCGATCACCACTTCCGGCTCGAAATCGATGCTTGCCAGGTGCCGCTCTATGGAATGGGCGAGGGCGTCGATATAGACGGGCTCCTGCGGGTAGGCCGGGACGGTGCGGATCGCCGGCTGAAACCGCATCTTCATCAGCGCTTCGAAGAATTTGTCGTTCACCGTGGCCGTCGTGGTGGCAGAATATTGGGGATATAGCGGGAACATCACGATGCGGTCACACCCGCGTTCGATGAGGTTTTTCGTGACCTCTTGGATCGAAGGATTGCCGTAGCGCATCGCCCAATCGACGATGACGTTCTCCTTATCCGCCAAGGCTGCTGCAAGCTTCTGCCCCTGCAGGCGCGTGAAGGTGCGCAGGGGCGACTCGTTTTGCTCCCGGTTCCAGATCTTTGCGTAGAGAGCACCGGATTTCGAAGGGCGCCGGGAAAGCACGATCCCATAGAGCACCGGGTACCATATGGCGCGCGGCCATTCGATCACCCGCCGGTCGGAAAGGAACTCGCCGAGATAGCGCCGCATCGGCCAGTAGTCCGTACCGTCCGGCGTGCCAAGGTTGACCAGGAGCACTCCAACCCTGCCGGCCCGAATTGAAGAGCTTCCCGCGGTCGAGTGCCCTGAGCCTCGCTTTTCGTGGCGGTCGGTCTTTTCAAGCGTCATCGCGCACTCCTTCGGATCAACCACCGGGAGGTAGATGATTTCGCCATTAAAACAATGCCACTTCTGGCCGCAGCAAGCAAAATGCTGTCGAGGGGTCCTTTCGCCGACAGCTTTGACGCTAGCGTGGGTTTTGTTGGAAGCGCAACCTTACAAAGAGCGAAAAAGGCAGTCTCGGTACAGGATTTACCGAGCGCGTTAACTTCCAAAAACGACTTCGTGCATGATCCTACCCGGCAGGAGGGTGAACAAGCCGGTTAGGATCAGGGCGAGGCCGTAAAGCCTGATCATTCCCGTACGGTGCTCGCGGACGCGATGCTGATGCGCACTCCAGACACCGATGGGGACTGCAACAAGCACGAGGACCGAGAGGAGGTGAATTGGACTCCACTCGCCAAACAAACGCAGCTCGTGAATCCAAAAACTGCTAGCGGCGACAGTCAGCATCAGAAGGCCCCATATATAGCCGGTCAGCCGATGAGATGCCGTGCCCTTCTTCCGAGCCAGTTGAAGTGCGCCGATAAGAATAGCGGCCATCGCGGAAAATGCGTGTATTCTAATCGGCAGAGATGCCTCCAGCAGAGGTTCTAGCGACATCTGCTCCTCCTCTCGCTTCTATTTCCGTTCTTTGTCCTCCGGGAAAAGGCTATGAGATAGATGGGTAGTGTCCGAAGCTATTCAGCCGACGGAACGTTGAGGGTGGCCCCTATGACGAGCCGCCTAGGCCGCAATTGCGGATTGGCTTCGGCGAGCTTCCGCCATTGCATCGGGTCACCATAGAATTCCTGCGCGAGGTCCCAGAGCGTATCGCCCGCGGCGATGACATGTGTGGTGGCAGCCTCTCGGGCTTCAGCCGCGCCGGCATCCGGAGTTGCGGCCGCTGTTTGCGTGCCGGTAGGCGGATTGGCCGGGGCTTCAGCGGCAGGCGGAGTGGCGCCCGCAGCTTCGCCCGAAGCTTCTGCGCCGGCGCTGGGTGCCGTTGGCTCGGCGTTCGCACCGCTCTCGCCCGATGTAGGCGGCTGCTGAGCCGGTTCACTGGGTGCCACGGCTTCGCCCGGCGGCTGTGCCGCGGGCGCTTCGGCCGCCGGTGCTTGTGCCGCAGCTGCGGCGGAAGCCTCGGTTATGCGGCCATCTGTATAGGGCTTGTAGGGGTTGTTGGCCGCCAGATAATCGGCAAGCACCTGTTCGAGCCCGGGGCCGTAATCATAAGCGTTCTGGCCCTTTTCCTTGAAAAGGCTGTAGCCGTCGCCGCCATTGCGCATGAAATTGTTGGTGGCGATTGTATACGTGGCGTTGGCATCGATCGGCGTCCATCCGCCATCCGCCGTCTGCACTTGAACGTCGCTGATCCGGCCTTGACCGGCAGGTGCAGACTTGTCGAGTGTGTATCGCAGGCCGGAAACTTGCGGGAAGCGGCCAGCGCCTTCCTCGATCTGGCTGACGCCGCCTTCGAGCGCTGCGACAACATCCGACCCCTTGAGCTGGAACGTCGCAAGCGTGTTCTGGAAGGGGAGCACTTCCAGCACTTCGCCCATCGTGACCTCGCCGGCATCTATCGAGGCGCGCAGGCCCCCGCCATTGGTGATGGCGAACTGGACGCCCTGGTCCTTGGTGCGGGCGAGCATCGCATCGGCCACCAGATTGCCCATCTGGCACTCACCGGCGCGGCAGGTATCGCGGCTTCCGTCAATCGCGGCAGAGGTTTCCGACACCACCTTGGCTTTCAATTCCTCGATGGGGCCGCCAAGTTCCTTCACCCGTGCCAGGACGGCTTCGTCCGGCTTGACCTTCGCATCGAGCAGCTTCGGCTCGCCGGAAGCCTCCTTGACCACGCCGGAATCGTCGAAGACGACCTTCAGGTCGCCAAGATATTTCGAATAGGAGGCGGCCTGAACCACAGGCACCTTGTAGCCTTCGGGATTGTCCACCATCGTGGGGTAGGGTCCCTCGGCACCTTCGGCGCTGTTGGAGAGCAGGGTGTGGCTATGGCCGCCCACCACCACGTCCACGCCGGGAATCTTGGCGATGGCCTCCAGGTCGCGCGGGTAGCCGACATGGGTGAGGGCGATGATCTTGTTCACGCCCTGGTCCTGCACGGCTTTCACCGCGGCGGTGATGCCTTCGACATCCTCGATGATGGAGACGCTCTCGCCGGGGGAGGAGAGTTCGGCCGTGTCGTTCGCCACGGCGCCGACGATTCCGACCTTCTCACCACCCACGTCGAGGATCACATATTCCTTGACGCGGTCGCCAAGCTTGGATGCTTCCGTGGCCTTCACATTGGAGCCGAGCACGGGGAACTCGACCTTTTCGAGGAAGGCGGCCAGGCCATCCTCGCCATCGTCGAACTCGTGATTGCCGACCACCATGGCGTCGGTCTTCATCAGATTCAGGAACTCGGCTTCCACCGTGCCCTTGTAGGTGGTGTAGAAGAGAGAGCCTTGGAAATTGTCCCCGGCATTGAGCAGGATCACATTCTGCCCCTGGAGCGCATCGCGTGCATCATTGACGGCGGTCACGAGGCGAGCCGCGCCGCCAAAGCACTTCCCCGCCGTCTCATCCTCGTCCGAACAGGTGGATTCGAATGCGTTGATGGACTGGATGCGGCTGTGCCAGTCGTTGAAGTGCAGGATATTCAGGGTGTAGTCGGCGAAAGAAGGCGCGGCGGAAAGCGCCAGGGTCGATGCACCCAGCGCAAGGACAGCAAAGCTCTTCATGTTGGATCTCCCCGGACTGCCATATGGCCGCTTTACCGGTTTATGATGTCGGTTTGGCAACAGTCATCTTGCCGGCATGTTGGCACCGGGTTCGGGGATCGCGCAAGCGAAACTTGCAGACAGGCGCTCATGGACGCACAGGTTGTTAGCCGGCGCATATGACCCTGTGCAGGCCCGGCGGGTGCGCCGGGCGCTGGTGATAGATCCTAGCGATCAGGCGCGGCGGGTGAGAGCGAAGCTCTGGCCCTGAGCGTTGGTGCAGCTGAGCTGGTTCGGAGTTGTCAGCGAGCAGGTCACGTTGGTCTGCGTTTGGCGGATGAGCGAGACCATCGAAATCTCAACTGTCTGCCCGTCGCGGAAACGATAGGTGCCTTGCGACAGCCTGTTGCCAGTGTCGCTTGCTACCGTAGCGAATTGGCCGCCGGAGAAGGTGGAGATGCCGACGCCCTGCGCGTCGACCCACTGCCCTTCAAGGGCCGACTCCGCCGAGCGGGGCATGCCGGCGCAGCCGGAAATGATGAGCGCGGAAGCCAAACCCGTGAGGGTTGCTGCTGAACGAAGTGAAATCATACCCGCCTCCTGTGAAATACGCTTTTCCATTCGCCGTATTTTTGCCGGGAATGCAACCCGTCGCGTACACTGGAGAAGATTACCTCACCATGATGTTGCGGAATTGCCATGGGTCGGTCTCGTCTATGTCCTCGGGGAAGAGACCGGGACGGCCTTCAAGCGGGGTCCAGTCGGTGTAGTATCCCTTGACAGGTCCGAGATAGGGAAGCTGCACTTCGAGACAGCGGCGGTAGTCGACTTCATCGGCCTCGACGATGCCTGCTTGCGGGTTTTCCAGCGCCCAGACCATGCCGGCGAGCACCGCGGAAGTCACCTGCAGGCCCGTCGCGTTCTGGTAAGGCGCAAGTTTCCGTGCCTCTTCAAGGGAAAGCTGCGAGCCGTACCAGTAGGCGTTCTTCGCGTGACCATAGAGGAGCACGCCCAGTTCATCGATTCCGTCGACCAGCTCTTTCTCATCCAGTACGTGCTGAACCGGCTGCGCCTTGCCGCCGGCGCCGAACATTTCGTGCAGCGAGAGAACGGCGTCGTTGCAGGGGTGATAGGCGTAGTTGCAGGTCGGGCGATAGATCACGTCGCCGCTCTCGTCCCGCACCGTGAAGAAGTCCGCGATCGAGATCGCCTCGTTGTGCGTGACGAGAAAGCCATATTGGGGGCCGGGTGTAGGACACCAGGAGCGTACGCGGGTGTTCGCGCCCGGTTGTTCCAGATAGATCCCAGCCTCGCACCCCGTATCGTGTCCGCGGGCATTTTCCGGTATCCATTTTTCATTGGTGCCCCAGCCAAGTTCGGCGGGCTGCAATCCCTCGGCGATGAAGCCTTCAACCGACCAGGTGTTCCAGAAGACGTTGAGCGGCTTTGGTTTCTTCGCACGCTGCGTATCCCGCTCAGCGATATGGATGCCCTTCACGCCAACCTTCTGCATGAGCCCCGCCCAGCCTTCACGGTCGTAGGGGCCGGGCTCTTCGAAATCGAGCATCAGGTCCTGGGCCAGGTGGACGAGAGCCTGCTTGACGAACCAGGAGACCATGCCGGGATTGGCACCACAGGTGGAAACGGCGGTCGTGCCTCCCGGATTCCTGCGCTTCTCCTCCCGGACCGTCTCTCGCAGTGCATAATTGGTGCGGGCTTCATTGCCCACGGAATTGTCGAAATAGAAGCCGAGCCACGGCTCGACCACCGTATCGATATAGAGGACGCCGAGCTCGCGGCAGAGCTTCATCAGGTCAAGCGAGGAGGTGTCGACCGAGAGATTGACGCAGAAGCCCTGGCCTGTGCCTTCGGTGAGCAGCGGGGTGAGGAGCTCGCGATAATTCTCCTTCGTGACATGCTTCTGGATGAAGCGGATGCCGCGTTCATCCAGAAGTTTGCGGTCGGTGTCGACCGGGTCGATCACCACCATGCGGGATTTGTCGAACCGGAAATGGCGTTCAATGAGAGGCAGAGTGCCGCGGCCGATCGAGCCAAAGCCGATCATCACAATGGGACCAGTGATCGTTCCGTGGACGGGCCACTCGCTGTCTGCCATTCGGTAGAACTCCTTGTTCAAGACTTGAAATCTGCTCAAAACACAGATCCGCGTCACAATAAAGAGGGCAGTGGGGGCAATAAGGGAGCAGGAAGAATTCGGCCTTACTGCCCTAAACCTGCAAACCGGGCCTTCAGCAGGCATTCGTCATATTCGTCGTGGGCGTTGGAGTCGAAAACCACCCCGCCGCCGACATTGAACACGGCCTCGCCGCCGGGATAAAGCGATATCGTCCGGATCGCCACATTGAAGCGCATCCGCCCATCCGGCGCCACCCAGCCGACCGCGCCGCAATAGACGTCTCGAGAACCCGCCTCCAATTCGTGTAGGATTTTCATGGCGCTGATCTTTGGTGCGCCGGTAACCGAGCCGCAGGGAAAGAGAGCGGCAAGGATGTCTGACAGTGTCAGGCCTTCCACCAGTTTTGCCCGCACGCGGCTGATCATCTGGTGAACGGTCGGGTAGCTCTCGACATGGAAAAGCTCCGGCACGTCGAGCGTTCCTACCTCCGATATGCGCGAGATGTCGTTGCGCAGGAGGTCCACGATCATGCGGTTTTCTGCCTGGTTTTTTGGATCGTTGCACAGCAGCTCCTTGAGAGCTTCGTCTTCGCGCGGCGTCTTTCCCCGGGGCATCGTGCCTTTCATGGGCAGGGTATCGATCCAGCCATCGGCCGAAACCTCGAAAAAGAGCTCGGGTGAACGCGAAAGCACAACGGGGCCGCCCAGATCGATGAAGGCGGCATAGCGAACCGGCTGGCGCGCCGTCAGCGATTGGAAAAGGGCGAGCGGATCGCCTTGCCAACGCGCATATACCGGAAAGGTGAGGTTGCCCTGGTAGCAATCGCCCAGGCGAAGATGGCGATGGAGCTTCTCGAAGCGTGGCCGGTAGTCATCGAAGGTCCAAAGGGGTTTGGGGTCGAACAGGCGCGGCGTGTCGCCGGGCGAGGGGGTACCCTGCCAAGCCCCTGATGGGACCTTGAACGCGCCGAGGCATAAAAGGGGCGCGCGGCGATTTTCCGGCAGGTGGGGGAGAAGGGAGGGATCCAGGAGATAGCCGGCTTCATACGAAATATAGCCCGCGAGCCATTTGCCTGCGCGGCGGAGCGTTTCCGCCCGCTCCAACATCGGGAAGAGCTCCGCAGGCTCACGAGCCAGCAGAATCTCGTCCGGCTCCGAGAAGCACATGACCTCGTCGGTGAGGTCGTTGCGGAAGAATGCAACGGGGCGCGGCGGCTGATGCATCTCCTCCGAAACCAATCAGCCTTCCTCCAGTGCTTCCAATTCGTCGATCAGACCTTCAATGACCGAGAGACCCTTGGTCCAGAAGGACGGGTCGGAGGCATCCAGGCCGAAGGGAGCCAGAAGCTCCGAATGGTGCTTCGTACCGCCCGCTTTCAGCATCTCGAAGTACTTCTTCTGAAAACCTTGCTCCGCCTGCTGATAGACCGCAAAAAGGGAGTTCACGAGGCAGTCGCCGAAAGCATAGGCGTAGACGTAGAACGGCGAATGGATGAAATGCGGGATATAGGCCCAGAAGGTTTCGTAACCTTCGCGTAACGCGATTGCCGGCCCCAGGCTTTCAGACTGCACCTCGAGCCAGATCTCGCCAAGCCGCTCTGCCGTAAGCTCGCCTTGGCGACGCTCCGTATGGACCCTGCGTTCGAACTCGTAAAAGGCGATCTGGCGCACGACCGTGTTGATCATGTCCTCCGCCTTCTGGGCGAGCATGGCCTTGCGCTCGCGCTTGTCCGTCGTTCGGTCAAGCAGCGAGCGGAAGGTGAGCATCTCGCCGAACACGGAGGCCGTTTCGGCCAAGGTGAGAGGGGTCGCCGCCATAAGGGAGCCCTGGCCGGCGGCGAGCACCTGATGAACGCCGTGGCCGAGTTCATGGGCAAGGGTCATGACATCGCGCGGCTTGCCCATGTAGTTGAGCATCACATAGGGATGGACGGAAGGAACCGTCGGATGCGCGAAAGCGCCCGGCGATTTTCCTGGGCGCACCGGCGCGTCGATCCAGTTGCGTTCGAAGAAGCGTCCGGCGATTTCGGCCATTTCCGGAGCAAAACCACCGTAGGCGGAAAGAACCGTCTCCTTCGCCTCCTGCCATCCGATGACCGATTGCGGCGTTTCGGGAAGGGGAGCATTACGGTCCCAATGGTTGAGCTTGTCCATGCCCAGCCACTTCGCCTTCATCGCGTAATAGCGATGCGAGATACGTGGGAACGCCTCGTGAACGGATGTGGCTAGGGCCTCCACCACTTCGCGCTCGACACGGTTGGATAGATGGCGGGAATCCGCGACGTCGACGAAATTGCGCCAACGGTCGGAAATCTCCTTGTCTTTGGCGAGCGTGTTCGTGATGAGCGTGAACAGGCGCATATTGGCCTTGAGCGTTTCGGCAAGCGCCTCCGCCGCCTTGCGGCGCTTCTCGCCGTCAGGATCCTGCATCAGATTGAGCGTCGGCTCGAGCGTCAGTTCCTCGCCGTCCACATTGAAGCGGAGGCTGGTCATCGTCTCGTCGAAGAGGCGGTTCCAGGCACCGCGCGCGGTGACGGATGTCTCATGGAAAAGCTGCTCGATCCGGTCTTCGAGCTGGTGCGGCTTGTCCTTGCGAAGATCGAGCACCCAAGGGCGATAGTGGCCGAAGGATGGATCTGCATTTAGCGCCGACTCGATCGCCGCATCATCGATCTTGTTGAGTTCCAGCGTGAAAAAGAGGAGGTGCGTGCTGGCATCGGTCAGCTTTTCCTGCACATCGCCGTAAAATTTCGCGCGCTTCGGATCTGAGGTATCGCCCGTGTAAAGGAGGCCCGCATAGGATCCGAGACGGCCGAAAAGCTCGTCGAGCGCCTCATATTCACGCACCGCCTCGCCGAGGCGGCCGGCAGCGCCTTTGGCGGCCTCGTCCGCCAGGCGTCCCTTCCATTTGGTCTCGAAGGCGACGGCCTCTCGCGCAGCTCGCGCAAGATCTTCGGAAAGCTCGGGGCTGTTCATTCCAGGATAGAGATCGGCCAGGTTCCACTCGGGCAGATCGCCGAGATCGACCTTCCTCGCTCCGGCTTCGGCCGTCTGGGCAACGCTTGCAGGCCCCTTCAGAGATCGAGCCATAGAATCACCTCCTCGTCGGTTTCCGGCAGGCCGGGTCAAGAATTCGTTCACCGGGTTTCTTGAGCGCCTGTTTAGAAGCCAATGTCATATAGTTCTAGCCTGACGTCAGTCACGCATAAGAGAATTTGGTCCGGCTGTTGCATTGATGCCCGATACCGTCCTGATCGTTGATGACGACCCGGTGCAGCGCCGCCTCCTTGAGGCGGCCGTTCGAAGACTGGGTTATGCGCCTCATCTGGCCGAAGGCGGTGAGATGGGGTTGCAGGCAATCAAGGAAATACGTCCCGAGGCGCTGCGGGCGATCATCCTCGATCTCATGATGCCCGGCATGAATGGAATCGAGGTGATGGAAGCGATGCGCCGCCGCGGCATCGGCGTGCCGGTCATCGTGCAAACCGCAAAGGGCAGCGTGGAGACGGCGGTCGCGGCGATGCGCGCCGGCGCTTTCGATTTCGTGGTGAAGCCGGTCGCTCCGGAGCGGCTGGCGGTAGCTCTCAAGAACGCGCTCAAGGTTGAAGCGCTGCAAGGCCAGCAGCGCCGGGGGCACGAGAAAGCCCCCGAGAAGTTCTCCTTTCACGACATCGTCACGCGCAGCCCCGTCATGGAGAAGGTGATCCGTCTCGCCCAGAGAGCGGCGGCGTCGGACATCCCCATCCTGATCGAAGGCGAATCCGGAGTCGGCAAGGAACTCATCGCCCGCGCCATACGCAATGAGAGCGCGAGGCGAGGAAAGCCTTTCGTGACCGTCAATTGCGGCGCCATTCCGGACAACCTCGTGGAAAGCATTCTGTTCGGCCATGAAAAGGGTGCGTTCACCGGCGCGACGGAGAAGCATGCCGGCAAGTTTGTCGAAGCGAACACCGGAACGCTGTTTCTCGACGAGATCGGAGAACTGCCTCTCGACGTCCAGGTGAAGCTGTTACGTGCCGTGCAGGAGGGGGAGGTCGACCCAGTCGGCGGCCGCGGAACGATGAAGGTGGATATCCGCCTGATTTCCGCCACCAACCGTGACCTGTTGCAGCGGGTTCAGGAGGGGGCGTTCCGGGAAGATCTCTATTACCGGCTCGGCGTGTTCCCGATAACGGTGCCTCCCTTGCGCGAGCGCCGGGACGATATCCCCCTGCTCGTGCAGCATTTCATTGCCCGTTTCGGCGCGATCGAAGGCAGCCGGAATATCTCGGGAATTTCGGCGGAGGCGCTCGACCTCCTCAAGGCATATGATTGGCCGGGCAATATACGCCAGCTCGAGAATGCCATTTTCCGAGCGGTCATCCTTTGCGATGGCGAGGTGCTCACCACGGCGGAATTCCCGCAGATTCGCGCACAGGTCGATGGAATAGACGAAGGCCTATTGAGCGAGGAAGCGGAGCCGGAAGAAACGCCACCTGCCCGGCAGGAAAGCGAGACGCGGCGAAAGGTGCAGCCGCTCCATCCTGCTCTTCTGCCGATCATCGGCGATGATGGGCATGTCCGCCGGCTGGACGAGATGGAACAGGCGGCGATCCGGTACGCGATTGACCACTATGGCGGCAGGATGAGCGAAGTCGCCCGCCGGCTCGGGATTGGCCGGTCGACCCTCTACCGCAAGCTGAAGGAAATGGGCATCGAGCCTCCGGAGAAGGAATAGATCCTCCGCAGCTGGGGAATCCGCTTCAAATCGTCGGAAAGTTTACATTAACCTAGTCTTTTAAAATGCGCGGGAGACACCTTCCTGCCATTCTCCGCGCGCAATTCTGCTTCAATAAGATGTGATTAACCATTATGGTGAACACTCCGGGTGCTTCGGAGAGCCCGGAGCTTGTGGGGACAGTTCCAGCCGACAGGCCATAGTTTTGAAAAACCACGACGTTCAAGACCCTGGATGCCGCAGCGTCAAACTTGGGCCTAAAAGGCTTTTAGCCGGCCTTCTGCTTGCGGCGGGTTTCATGCTCGCGACAGGGCAAGCTCATGCGGAAACGCGGACGCTGAAGCTCTATTTCATCCACACCAAAGAACGCGCCGAGATCACTTACAAGCGCAACGGTCGCTACATCAAAAGCGGGTTGGATCAGATCAACCGTTTCCTCCGCGATTGGCGCCGCAATGAGCCGACCAATATGGATCCGCGCCTGCTCGATCTCGTGTGGGAGGTTTACCGGGCATCGGGCTCGCGCGATTACATCCATGTGGTTTCGGCCTACCGGTCGCCGAAGACAAATGCGATGCTTCGCAGCCGCTCCAGCGGCGTGGCCGAAAAGAGCCAGCATATGCTCGGCAAGGCCATGGACTTCTATATCCCCGACGTGAAGCTTTCCACGCTGAGGGCGCTCGCCCTCCAGAAGGAGGTGGGCGGCGTTGGCTATTATCCCCGGTCAGGATCTCCTTTCGTGCATCTGGATGTCGGAAGTGTGCGCCATTGGCCGCGCATGAGCCGGAAGGAGCTTGCTTCTCTCTTCCCCGACGGGAAGACGATCCACATCCCCTCCGACGGCAAGCCGCTGCCGGGCTACAAGCAGGCGCTCGCTTCCTACGAGGCGCGCAAGCGTAGCGGCGGCTCCATTCAGGTGGCGGAAGAATCAGGTAATCGCGGTCGCGGCATATTGGCAGCCCTTTTCGGCGGCGGCGCCGACGAGGAGGAGGATAACGCCGACATCCAGATGGCTGCGGCTCCGCGCCAGCAGCGCGCGGCCACTCCGCCTGCACCGCAAAGGCAGGTCGCGCAGCCTCCGCAGCCGCAGCAGGTACAGCCCGCACCGGTCGCGCCGGAGACCCCCGGCACGCTGATTGCAGCTCTGCCGGCGCGAGAGGTGCCGGTGCCACGCGCCGCTCCGCGCCCGGATGCGAATGTCGGCACCAACCTTCTCGTCGCCTCCGCTCCCGAAAGCCAGGGCCAGGCTCCACTGGCGGCGCTCGCCGCTCCGATTGCCCAGCAGGAGACGCCGCCGGCATCCGCAATGCTGGCCGCCATCAACAATGTGCCGCTGCCCTCGCGCAGGCCGGATCACACGCCGCTGGAGGCTGAAACCCAGGTCGCCGATGCGGCGACGGCTCTGCCCGCCTCCGCTTATGTGATGCCGACGCGCCGTCCGGAGCCGCCGGCGACGGCGGATGCGATTGCCGCCTTGATCGCGAAAGAGAAGCAGGTGCTCAATCCGGAACAGCCGGTTGTTGCTGCAGCCTATCTTCCGGTGCCGGGCGAACGGGCCAAGGTTGGAAGTAGTGAGGCCGTCGCTGCGGCCGCTGGGGCAGAAGGCCAACAGGCTTCAGCCGCTGCTGCTCGCAACGTGCTCGCCAAAGCCGAGACACTGGATGCCGCCAGCCTTTCCGCATCGCCTGCGCCTTCCGCTCTCGATGCTCTGAAAGAAAGCAGGGGGAAACCGGTGCAGGCCTCGCCCCGCGTGGCAATGCTGGAGCAGAAGGGCGCGAGCGCGAGGGATTTCGGTGTGAGGACCACGCCCAAAGCGCCGCGGGTCGATCCAAGTCAGATAAACGAAGCGCCCGAGCCGCACGTCATGCCCGTCAAGGCGGTCTCGGCCGACCTGGCCCTGAGCAAAGAATCCGTGCTCGACAAGACGGCGGTGGCCCGTGTCCCGGCCTTCAGCAAGGAGATGGCGGAAGCGCCGACGGCGGTTTACACCGACGGTTTCAAGCAGGGCGCGCCGGTGCCGGATGCCCGCCGCTTCACCGGCAAGGCGGTGACCTTCCTGTCGCTGGCCAAATTCGAATGAGCGCCGGAGCCGTTCCCAATGGGGACGGCTCCAGTTCGCTGCAAAGCGAGTGCTACGCCTGACGTAGGCCTGTCGCCTGACGCGAGAGTTCCTCTATGGCGGCCCAATTGCCGGCCTTCAGTTCCGCATCCGGCGCGATCCATGATCCGCCTACGCAAACGATGTTGGGCAGGGAGAGATAATCGCCGGCGTTTTGGGGCGAGATCCCGCCTGTAGGACAGAAGCGCATGTCGGCCAAGGGCGAGGCGAGGGATTTAAGGAATGCCGCGCCGCCCGCCTGCTCAGCCGGAAAGAATTTCAGAACGCGGTAGCCTTCTTCCCTCAGCGCCATGATTTCGCTCGGCGTCACTGCGCCCGGCAGGAAGGGGACATGGGAATCTTCGGCTGCGTCGAGCAAATCCTCCGTCGTGCCCGGGGAAACGATAAAACTCGCGCCCGCTTCTTCCGCCTTTGTAAAATCCTTCTTGGTGAGGATGGTGCCTGCTCCGACGATCGCCTCCGGCACCTCGTCCACGACCAGGCGGATCGCGTCGATCGCGTCTGGTGTGCGCAGGGTGATCTCGATCGCCGGCAGGCCCCCTTTGGCAAGAGCCCGAGCAAGCGGCACTGCATCCGAGAGCCGGTCGATCTTCAGCACCGGAATGACCGGCTGTGCCGTGAGAATTTCCAAAAGCTTTTCGGTCTTCTTCTTCATCGCCGGCTCCTGTGAACGCTGCTGTTCTCTTAGCTCATTTCAAGTGGATACTTCAAACCTGGGCGCTCGCCTGTAGATAGAGCGCCTTTGCCGCCGGCCACGGCTGAGGCTATATGCAGGCGCTTTGTGCTGCGGCTGGCCGCTGCTCATCTGGATGATCGTATGAAATCTCTCTGGCACTCCGCCCTTGCCCTGCTGATCGTGAACGGCGCCCTTCTCGGGCTTACGCCGCCGCTCGGCAAGCTCGCGACGGAGGCGGGGGTGCCGGCGGCGATATGGTCCTTCGTCATCTCCTTCGGGGCGGGGGCTGTCCTTCTCTGCGCGGCCTTCCTGTCGGAGCGACGGTTCAAGCTGACCGCGCGAAGATTGCGCTATTTCGCCGTCGTCGGCGCGGTGTCCTTCGCCTTCCCCAATGTTCTCCTGTTCCTCGCCGTGCCGCATCTGGGGGCTGGCTACACCGGAATCATGTTCACGCTGACCCCGGTAATGACGCTGATCCTCTCGCTCCTCCTGGGCGTGCGCAGGCCGAATCGGCTGGGAATGCTTGGCATCGCCATCGGCTTCGTCGGCGCGCTGACGGTCGCCACCACGCGCGGCGAGGTGGGGCGGCCCGCGGAAATCCTCTGGGTGCTCGTCGGTCTTTCCATGCCGGTCTGTCTTGCCATCGGAAATGTCTATCGCACTCTCGACTGGCCGGAGGGCGCGGGGCCGATCGAGCTTGCGGCGGGCAGTCATCTGGCGGCCGCCGCCATGTTGCTGGTCGCCGCCCTTCTTCAAGGACAGGCGGGATCTTTTGCCTTGCTTGCGGACGTGCCTCTCCTTGCCCTGGGCCAAGCCGTTGCTGCTTCAGTGATGTACACGTTCTTCTTCCGTCTGCAGGCGGTCGGCGGACCCGTCTATCTCAGCCAGATCGGCTATGTGGCGGCGGCCGTTGGGCTTGCCATCGGCGTGATCTTCCTCGGCGAGCGCTATTCAGCGCTCACCTGGATTGGCGCAGCGATCCTAGCGGTAGGAGTCCTGACGACCACGAAGGCGCAGAGCAGGCCCGGCTGATTGGCGGGTCAGCCGCTGAACGCCTTGGCGAAACGGCGGGCCAAGCCGACAACCCGTGCCCACAAGGATGGAGATGAGCCGAAAGGTAAAGCGTGTTCGAGCGCGGAAATCGTCGCAGGGCCGGCAATGCCATCCGCGTCGAGCCCATGATGACGCTGGAAGGCGAGCACAACTTTCAGGGTCTCTGGCCCAAAAACGCCATCGATCTCGATCGGATAGCCAGCGGCGGCAAGCAGGCTCTGCAGATGTGCGACGGCACTCCCTCGACTGCCTCTGCGCAACAGAGGCTCCGTGTCGCCGGAAATGGCAGGACCGGGGGTGCGCGCATGACGCCGGTAGGCCAAAGACAGCCGTAGATGGTAACTGTTGCGGGTATAGGCCGGCCCGTTATAGCCGCGGGCAAAAGCTGCCCAATCGTGCCGGCGCAACGGATCCAACAAACCAGCCTTCTCGATATAGCGCAGCATCAGCCGAGCCTGCCCCTCAACACCGCCGCGTGCTTCTTCCACCAATGCTTCCACGCTGGCATAGCCGAGCCAGGCCCAATGGGCGCCCATGACCTGACCGATACCCCAGGACGTGGCCTCATAGGCGGCTTTGCGATCAATGGCGGCGGCCCGCTCCAGCATGCGCCAGCGTGCCGCTTGGGAGGGCGGGTTCTTCACTGCGCCGGCCGTTGGAGAAGCAAGCCCTTCGCGGCGGGCAATCTCCTGCTTCTCGGCCGGCAGGCGGCGGTCGAAATAATGACCCTCGAACCGGATCAAAGGCTCCTGACGTCCGTTGATCATGGTACCGGCGCGGCCTTCCGATTCGACCTCGATCACCGCCATGAGCGCGGCCGGGTCCAAGGCGACCTCTTTTGCGAGCCTGGCGACGAGATCGAGCGTTTGGGCAGTAGACATAAAGCTGGCCTCCGATTTGTTGTCCGCATTGTTGCCGTGCCGAAACAAGAGGGGATAAATCCCTCTCTCTTTTTTGGCCTTCTCCGCCGGCCGCCCCGCTAAGCTGTGGCGGGAACAGGAGAATCACGGTCGCTCTTCAGCCAGCGGTCGTCCCCCGCAGATCAATTTATCCTCTTCCGCGAATTCTCTTTAGCTGCAGCACTTCTCATTGAACGTAGCGCTGCCTAACTGTTTAGGGACATTCATATGGAGAGCGCCGATGATCGATCCGAAGAAGCTGCTGGAAGGTTTCCTGGGTTCCCGCTCCTCGGGAACAGGTTCGACGCTTGGAGGCCATGCGGAGCGCGTGACCCAATTCGCCAAGGACAACCCGATCGCCACCGGAGCGATCGTCGCCGCGCTCCTTGGAACGGGTACCGGACGCAAGCTTGCAAAGAATGCCCTGAAGCTGGGCGGGATGGGTGCCATCGCAGGCCTGGCCTATAAGGCCTATCAGGACTACCAGGCCGGCAACAAACCAGGCGAGGGGGTGAAGGGGGGCAATCTCCTGCCGCCGCCGCAGGATACCGGCTTTCATCCCGCACTTGCGCCGCAGGGAGAGGACCAGTTCGCCTTGGCGCTGGTGCGCGCCATGATCGCAGCCGCACGTGCGGATGGGCATATTGATGAGGCGGAGCGGCGCAAGATCTCGGAGCGTCTCAAGGCGAGCGGGATCGACGGGGAAGTCGAAACATTCCTGATCGAGGAACTGGAGCGGCCGGTGGATGTCGATGCGCTCATCGCTGCTGCCCAGACGGAGGAGCAGAAGGTCGAGCTCTACACCGCATCCCGCCTTGCCATAGAGCCTCAGACCCGGGCCGAGCGCGGCTATCTCGACATGCTTGCCGGCCGCCTGAACCTGCCCGACCCGCTCATCGATCATATCGAGGCTACTGTGGCCGAGACCGTCTCGGTCTGATCGGGTTCTTGCCAACAACGGCCGGTCAGGCATAAGGTGCAGGCCTCATCGCCATCGGCGGTGCGGGTGGCAGTGATCGGCCGCCTCTGTGTCAAGGAGTTGGCGGCATCCGGGGCGCGGATGCCGATATCCCCTCCACCATCACGTCCTGTCTCGAAACCCGCGCATTCGCGCGGCCGTCTTTGGAGGATGTGTTGCTTAAGATCTTCTTCGCATTTGCTCTCGCGCTTACGGCGTTTCTGCCTCGAAATGCCGTCGCACAAGAGAACATCACCGTCTTTGCCGCCGCCAGCCTGAAGGAGGCAATGGATCGCGCCAGTGCCGCTTTCAAGGAAAAAAGCGGGGCCGATATTGCCGTTTCGCTCGCATCGAGTTCGGTGCTTGCGCGGCAGATCGAGGCCGGCGCGCCGGCCGATATCTTCATCTCCGCCGACCAGGAATGGATGGACTGGGTGGCTGCCCGCGATTTGATCCGCAATGAAAGCCGCCGGCTTGTCGCCGGTAATGAGCTTGTCATCGTCGCCGCAAAGCCGGTCGCCGACGGCACAGGGCCGGACCAAATCCTTTCGCAAGGGCGCTTTGCCATGGGAGACCCGACCCATGTGCCTGCCGGCCTATATGCGAAAGCGGCGCTGACGTCCCTCGGGTTGTGGGATGAGGTAGAGGATAATGCGGTTTTCGGCGAGAATGTGCGCGTGGCGCTGGAACTCGCCCGACGCGGCGAGGTGAATGCCGCAATCGTCTACGGTTCGGACCAACTTGCGGCAAGGGAGCTTTTGCGCATCTACACCTTCCCCGCCGAAAGCCATCCGCCTGTGGTCTATCCGGCTGCAGCCACAACCAACGCAAAACCCGAGGCTGAGGCCTTCCTCGATTTCCTTTCGGGGGACGAGGGGCAGAAGATCTTCCGGGATCTCGGTTTCGCACAGCCGCCGCTTTAGCCGTTTCGCTTTATCATCCGAGATGCAGAGTTCTTCGACAATGGCTGGCAGGACCAGACGGGGCGCAAAAAAGGGTAGCGCGGAAGCAGCCGCGCTGTACCTTGCTGGCTCCCTATTCCGGCGTTGGACGTCAAATCCTCCTCATCTTGCGGCAGGTGCAAGGAAGGTGGTGTGATGAGCGAGGCGGAAGTCGAAATACTCCTGCTTTCGGCCAAGGTGGCGCTGGCTGCCATGGCCTTCTCCATCGTTCCTGCCTTCGTCGTCGCCTGGCTGCTCGCGCGAGGGCGGTTTTCCGGCAAATCCCTTCTGCAGGCTGTGGTGACGCTGCCCCTCGTGCTGCCTCCGGTCGTCACCGGCTATGGACTGCTTGTCCTTTTCGGTTCGCGCGGGCCGCTGGGCCGCCTGCTGGAGGAGATGTTCGGCGTCAGTTTCGCTTTCCGCTGGTCGGGCGCGGCGCTTGCTGCGGGGGTGATGGCCTTTCCGCTGCTTGTGCGGCCCATCCGGCTTTCGCTTGAATCCGTCGACCGGGGGCTCGAAGAAGCGGCCTCGACGCTTGGCGCCTGGTCGCCCGTCGTCTTCCTCACGGTCACCTTGCCGCTCGCCCTGCCGGGGTTGCTTGCCGGCCTCGTGCTCGGCTTTGCCAAGGCACTTGGCGAATTCGGCGCCACCATCACCTTCGTGTCGAACATCCCTGGACAGACACAGACGCTGTCGCTTGCGATTTATGCGCTGATGCAGAGCCCGGAAGGCGATGCTGCGGCGCTGAGGCTGATCGGGCTTTCCATCATCCTTGCCATTGGGGCCGTGATCCTTTCGGAATGGATCGCCAAGCGTTTGCAAAAGAGGGGCGGGAATGGAAGAGCTTGAGGTGGATATCACGGGAAAGGCCGGCACCTTCCGGATCTCCGTCCGGTTCACCGCCGAACCGGGTGTAACGGCCCTCTTCGGGCGCTCCGGCGCCGGAAAGAGCACGGTCCTCAAAATGATCGCCGGCACTGCCAGGCCCAAAGAGGGGCGGATCACCGCGGGCGGGCGCGTGTTCTACGATGGCGCAGCAGGTATCGACCTGCCGCCGCGGGCGCGCGGGATCGGCTTCGTGTTTCAGGAGGGTAGGCTGTTCCCGCATCTCTCCGTACGCCGAAATCTGACCTATGCGCGTTGGGCCGGGCGACGCGCAGGACGACGAAGTCTCGACGAGGTGGTGGCGCTCCTCGGCCTCGAAGCTCATCTCGAACGGCATCCGGGAACGCTTTCGGGGGGCGAGCGCCAGCGTGTAGCGATCGGCCGAGCCTTGCTGGCGGACCCACAGATCCTCCTCATGGATGAGCCGCTCTCTTCACTCGATCGGGAAAGGCGGGCGGAAATTCTTCCCTATCTTGAGGCGGTCGCGAACGAAACGCACATCCCGGTGCTCTATGTCAGTCATGATACAGACGAGGTTGCTCGGCTCGCCGATCGGGTGGTGGCGATCGAGGAAGGGCGGGTGCGAGCGATCGGCACGGCGGCGGAAATTCTTGGGCATTCCTCGGAGACGGGCCAGGAGGTCGTCTCCATCCTGGAGGGAAAGGTCATCGACGTCGATGCCGATTACGGGACAGCAACGGTCCGGGTGGGTGACGAGAAGATCGAGCTTTCCGCGGGCAATCTGATGCAAGGAAGCAAGGTGCGGTTGCGGGTGAGGGCGGCGGACATTGCCATTGCCACGGTCCAGCATGAGGGTCTTTCGATCCGCAACCAGCTCTGGTGCGAGGTCAAGTCGGTGGAGCGGCGCGGCAATTCCGCCGATGTGATGCTCGCCTTCAGCAGCGAGAACCTCTTCGCGCGAATCACCGCCAAATCCGCCGACCTGCTGCGGCTCAGGGCTGGGACGCAAGTGGTCGCCCTCATCAAGGCCGTGTCGGTGGAAAGGGCGAGAATACTACCTGTGATTGCTTAGGGAGGAAACGGCTTCGCCTGCTTCCCTCGAAAGTTGTTCCTGTTAACCTTTCATTAATAAAATCGCGGCATTCTGCCTCATGTCGAATCGGCTTTCCTCCTCCCAAGCAGGTTCGCATCGGGGCGGCCCAAGTGCCGCCCCAACCGTTTCTGGAGGTGTTCAGCGAGGATTCTTCGCCAGGAAATCTCCGACGCGATCGATGGCGCGCAGGATGTTCTCTTCCGAATTGGCGTAGGAGAGGCGGATATAGCCTTCGCCGAGGACGCCGAAATCCGGGCCGCCAATCAGCGCGACGCCAGCTTCTTCCAGAAGAGCGGAGGCAAGCTCCTTCGCCTTCCAGCCTGTCTTCCGGATGTTCGGGAAGGCGTAGAAGGCGCCCTTGGGCGTAAGGCAGGAGATACCAGGCAGCCCGTTCAACCCTTCAACGACCAGTCTCCGCCTCGAGTCGAAGGCGCGCATCATCTTCTCGACATCGTCCTGCGGGCCATCGATGGCGGCGATGCCGGCGTATTGGGCGGGCGCGTTGACGCAGGACCAGCAGTTGACCGCGAGCTTGCGCACGAGGCCATAAAGGCGATCGGGCCAGATGGACCAGCCGAGGCGCCACCCGGTCATGGCCCAGGTCTTCGACCAGCCGTTGAGCACGATCAGACGGTCACGGATCTCGGGGAAGGTGAGGAGCGAGGTAGCCTTCTCGCCATCATAGGTCATGACGTCGTAGATCTCGTCGGAGAGGATCGCGACCTGCGGGTGCGCCTCCAGCCCCTTCACCAGTTTCGCGATCTCCTCGCTCGGCGCGACGCCGCCGGTCGGATTCGCAGGCGAGTTCAGGATCAGGAGGCGTGTCTTCGGCGTGATAAGGGACAGGGTTTCCTCTGCCGAAAAGGCAAACCCGTTCTCTTCGCGGATTGGCACCGGCACGGGCTTCGCGCCGGTGAACTCGATCATGGAGCGATAGATGGGGAAACCCGGATCGGGATAGAGGATCTCGGCGCCCGGCTCGCCGAACATCAAAATCGCGGCGAACATGGTCGGCTTGCCCCCCGGGAGAATCATGATGTTGTCCGGAGAAACCTCCACGCCCGTGGTAGCCAGCGTCCGACGCGCTACGGCCTCGCGGGCCGGCAATATACCTGTTGCCGGCGTATAGCCGTGTTGGCCGTCGCGCAGCGCCTTCACCGCAGCTTCCGCGATATGCTCGGGCGTGTGGAAATCAGGTTGGCCGATGCCGAGATTGATGATGTCACGGCCTTGATGGGCAAGGTCTGTCGCCCGCGCCAATACGGCGAAGGCGTTTTCCTCGCCTATTCGATCGAAGGCGGCTACGGTCTGGAGCATTGGGCGTTTCCGTCTGGTCCTGTTGTTTTACGGGCGCTTTTGTGAGGCTTTATGCCGGAAACGTCAATCAAGAGGCCGATCTTGAAGGATTTGCAGAATTGGACCGCCCGGCCGATGCCAGTCCGGGCGGCATTGGAGGGAAATTATGTGCGGCTGGAGCCGCTCGATCCGGCCGCGCATGGCGAAGGACTTTTCGCGGTGTCAAGCGTTCCGGATGCGGCGGAGCGCTTTCGCTGGCTGGGCGACTACGCTCCCCAGAGCCGCGAGGCTTTCGAGGCATGGCTTGGGAAGGCTTCGGAGAGCATCGATCCCCTCTTTTTTGTCGTGATCGATGCGGCGTCAGGCAAGATCGGCGGCCGACAGGCACTCATGCGCATGGATAGGGCCAACGGCGTGGCCGAGATCGGCAACATCTATTGGGGCCCCGCGGTGGCGAGAACGCGGCTGGCGACAGAAGCCCTCTTTCTTTTCGCCCGGCATATCTTCGATGATCTCGGCTACCGCCGCTTCGAGTGGAAGTGCAACGACAGCAACGAACCCTCGAAACGTGCCGCGCTCCGCTTCGGGTTCCAGTTCGAAGGCATTTTCCGTCAGCATATGGTGGTCAAGGGCGAGAACCGCGACACGGCATGGTTCGCGATGCTCGATCACGAATGGCCGGCGATACGCCGCAGCATGGAACTCTGGCTTGCGCCGGAAAATTTCGATAGCAACGGACAGCAGATGGAGCGGCTCGAGATTTTCAGGGAAAGAGCGCGTGGCGAGCAATCTTAGGCAGAGCAGGGTGATCGGGCGAAACGGCGAGAGCCCGTCCATGGGCAGGCGTATATGAAAGAGAACAGCGGGCCGATCATTGCGGCCGCCGTGATCCTGATCGGGTTCGGCATTATCGGCTTTCTGATGCCGCGGATCATGGTCTGGGTGGGGGACTACTCGACGGTCGCCGCCGGCCTGGTAGCAGCGCTGTTCGTGGCGGCGTTCTTTCTCGTTTTCTGGTTCAGAGCGCGCAGCCAGAGGCGAAAGGAAAAATAACGCCGCCGGGTGTTTCCACCCGGCTGACCGATGCTTAAGCGGCGATCGACACTTTTCGCCCCGCGGGCTGGATCACTCCCTTCGCTCCGTCGAGCGCCCCTTCCACGAGTTCCAGGGCGAGGAAGCGATCTTTCTCGTAGGGTCCCGGCATCGCGAGCCGATCGGTTTTGGCCGCCGAGAAGCCGAAACGCGCGTAATAGGGAGCATCGCCAACGAGCAGGATCGCCCGGTGACCCATCTTGGCGGCCTCCGAGACCGCATGCTGCATAAGGGCCGATCCGATGCCTGCGCCCTTCAGGTCAGGGGCGACGGCAAGCGGTCCGAGCAGCAGCGCGGGTGCACCGCCATGGCCCAAGCGTATGTCCCAAAGACGGACGGTCCCGGCGAGTGCCCCGTCGGCTGTACGGGCGATGAAGGCCAGGCCCTCCGCCGGCACCCGCCCGCGCCGCAGTTTCTCGGAGGACTTTCGCCTCCTCTTCGGGCCCATTGCATGGTCGAGAAGCGCCTCGCGGGCCGGAATGTCCGCAGCCGTTTCCTGTGTGATCGAGAAGACAGGATCGAACGCCTTTCCGAACCCGGAGAAGACGCTATCCTGGGATTGGGCGGCCTTCATGGCGTGCTGGGACATGTCCCCGTTCCTTCGAAAAGGGTGTTCTACGAAAGATGGACGCGGGCGAAACGCCCGCGCAGGCTGGATCCGAGAGCGGCGCTCTCAGATCACATAGGCTCGAAGAGGCTCGAAGCCGTTGAAGGCGACCGACGCGTAGGTCGTCGTGTAGGCCCCCGTGCCCTCGATCAGGATCTCGTCGCCGATCGTAAGCGAGACCGGCAGAGGATAGGGGGTCTTCTCATAGAGCACGTCCGCCGAATCGCAGGTCGGGCCGGCGAGCACGCAAGGCGCGGTCTCGCTGCCATCGTGTCGGGTCACCAGCGGGTAGCGGATCGCCTCGTCCATCGTTTCGGCGAGGCCGCCGAACTTGCCGATGTCGAGATAGACCCAACGCACATTGTCGTTGTCGGCCTTCTTCGAGATGAGCACGACTTCCGACTTGATGACTCCTGCATTGCCGACCATGCCGCGGCCAGGCTCGATGATCGTCTCGGGAATGCGGTTGCCGAAATGCTTCCGCAATGCCGAGAAGATGGCTTGGCCATAGGCCTGGGCTTCCGGCACGTCACGCAGGTAACGCGTCGGAAAACCGCCGCCCATATTGACCATCCTGAGCACGATCCCTTCGTCGGCCAAGGCCTTGAAGACCATCCGTGCATCGCCCAGCGCGCGGTCCCAGGCGGCAAGATCCGTCTGCTGGGAACCCACGTGGAACGAAACCCCGTAGGCATCCAGGCCGATTTGCTTGGCGCGGCGCAGAACGTCCACAGCCATGGCCGGGACGCAGCCGAATTTGCGCGAGAGTGGCCATTCGGCTCCGGCGCCGTCCGTCAGAACGCGGCAGAAGACCTTGCTGCCGGGCGCCGCGCGCGAGACCTTCTCGACTTCTTCGATGCTGTCCACAGCGAAGAGGCGGATGCCGAGCGCGTATGCGCGCGCAATATCGCGCTCCTTCTTGATCGTGTTGCCATAGGAGATGCGGTCGGCCGAGGCGCCGGCATCGAGCGCCATTTCGATTTCGGCGACGGAAGCCGTGTCGAAGGATGAGCCCAACGAGGCAAGCAGCCGAAGGATCTCTGGCGCGGGATTGGCCTTCACCGCGTAGTAGATCTTGGAATCGGGCAGGGCCCGCTCGAAGGCGAGATAGTTTTCGCGCACGACGTCGAGATCGACCACGAGGCAGGGGCCATCGGGTCGTCGGGTGGCGAGAAAATCGAGGATGCGCTGGGTGGCCATCATTTCCCTCCGTCGGCGGCTGAAGCCGCCAGAAAGCTCAAGGTCTGCAAGCCTTGCGGCCCGCGGTGGACAAAGGATGCGCCTTTGCGTTACCGCGACCGGAGGGTGGAGATCACCGGCCGTTGACGCATCTGCGCATTGCGATGAGCTTCCGCCGCAAGGCGAAGGCTCGCTTTGTCTGCCTCAGCTTTGGATGGGAAAACCCTCCGCACTGCCGGCAATGAAGGTGTGCCTCTTCAGTAACCCCGGTTTTTGGACAACCGGCAGACACCAGAAAGGCCCGCACCGTCGTTGCTTCAAGATGTCCTCGATCCTCGGTTGGCCGTAAGATCGACTGGAGCGGTTAGGTCCAGGTACCGTACCGGTTTCCTCGCCATTTCGAGGCCCGGCGGACACCCACAGGCACGTGCGACTTTGGGCAAGGCGCGATATAGGTAAGTTCGCTGTCACAATCAATGCAAAATTGGACTGCGCTTGAAAAATCCCCGGCACGCGCCGATTGTCTGCCGGCCTGCCATAAAAGGAGCTTCCAAAAATGACCGGGACGCGGGACAGCTTGAACGCCTTCGTGGACTATCCGGATGTCGGGGTGCCATCGTCACCCACGGGGCGATTGCGCGCACTCACCTTCGGGGTGAAGGACATCTTTGACGTTGCCGGTTATCCGACAGGCTGTGGAAATCCGCAGAAGGAGGACGCACGGGCAGCCGCAACCGCTCCTACGATCCAGGCTCTCCTCGACGCCGGCGCCGTGTTCGCGGGCAAGACCCAGACGGACGAACTTGCGTTTTCCATGATGGGGATGAACGCGCATTTCGCTTCGCCGATAAATTCCAGAGCGCTGGAGCGCGTGACCGGCGGTTCCTCTTCCGGGTCGGCGGCTGCCGTGGCGGGGGGGATCGTCGATTTCGCCATCGGCTCGGACACGAACGGGTCGGTGCGGATCCCGGCATCCTTCTGCGGCCTCATCGGTCTGCGGACCACCCACGGCCGAATCACCATGCAAGGCGCCATGCCGCTTGCTCCCTCCTTCGATACGCTTGGCTGGTTTGCACGCGATGCCGGCATTTATGAAGCTGTCGGCGAGGTCCTTCTGGGCGAGGATTCCCATCGCGATACTCTGCGCACGCCCGTTCGGATCTCCGAATTCGAGGCGCGGTTCTTCGGCGGGGCCGAGGAGGATGCCTATGGCGAGATGCTTGGCCGGGTGCTGGATCATTTCGGCAGATCCGCCGGCTTCATGGCACTTCCGGGGGAAATCGAGGAACTCTACGAGGTCTTCCGGCAGATACAGGCCTACGAAGCCTGGGCTTCCCACGCAGATTTTCTTTCCGGGCGTGACCGGGAACTCGGGCCAGGCGTCAAGGAGCGCTTCGCCTATGGCCGCTCGATCAGCGAATCAGCCGTTGAGCAGGCGAGGCGGAAACGGCGGGATTTCCAGGCCGATTTCGCAGCGCTGATGCGTCCGGACATGGTTGTGGTGATGCCGACGCAGCCCTCGGCCGCGCCGCTGAAAATCTCCACGTTGGAGGAACAGGAAAGCTACAGGCACAAGGGTCTGGCCTTGACCTCGATGGCAGGTCTCCTCGGTTGGCCACAAATCTCGATACCTTTGGGTGAGGTTCATGGCGCGCCTTTCGGCATCTCCCTTCTCGGGCCGGCCGGCAGCGACCGCCAGCTCATCCGGCTCGCCACAGAAATTCTCGCTGGCGTGTAAATATGGATACGCTCACGCGCATGCGCGCTTTCATCCAAGTCGCGGAAGCGGAAGGATTTTCAGCCGCTGCGCGGAGGTCCGGCCGGTCGAAGGCGCTGCTTTCCAAATATGTGCGGGAACTCGAAGACGAATTGGGCGCGCTGCTGCTCAATCGCACGACGCGGAAGTTTTCGCTCACCGAGGCGGGCCAGCTCTATTACCAGCGTGCGCTGGAACTCGTGCGTGAGATCGACACGCTTTCGGAAACGGTTCGGGAATCGGCGAGCGGGGTCAGTGGTCGCATAAAATTGTCTGCGCCGCGCACCTTCGCGGACGCGCCGATCGGGCAGTCGCTGATCGATTTCGCCATCGCCCATCCTGAGATCACTCTCGATATTGATCTGAACGACCGTATTGTGGACCTGGTCGAAGAGGGGTTCGACCTTGCCATACGAATCACGAAGCTGAATGATTCTTCGCTCATTGCGCGGCGGCTCGCGCCGTTCCGTATGCCTGTCTGCGCCTCGCCGGCGCTGATCGAAAGATATGGACTGCCGACGCATCCGCGCGATCTGCAGAAGCTGCCCTGCATCATCGATACGAACGGCCGCTTTCGCCATAACTGGCCGTTTCAGGCGGACGGTGTGCCAATTACCGTGCCCGTTTCCGGCCGCATCGAGGCCAACAGCCCCTTGGCAGTTCGTGCGGCAGCAGTGGCGGGCATCGGCTTTGCCTTCGTACCGGATTTCATTGCCCTGCCGGAGCTTAGGGCTGGCAGGCTTGTTACCGTTCTGGATGATTTCATCACCGATGGGGCGGGCATTTTCGCTGTCTATCCGCACCGGCGCTATCTGCCGGCCAAAGTGCGAGCGCTGGTCGATTTTCTCGCGCAATGGCTCAAGGAGAATTGCGGTCCCGAGACGGAGCTTTAATAAGTCCCAATTTCGCCGGGATCATTTGCACAAATCTGGATACAAAGAAGCGAGGGATGTCCAGCATGCGGGGTAGGACGAGGAAAGCGGCGCTGGCCGGGGCCGCCGGACTGTTTATTTGCGCCTCACAAGCATCGGCTCATCCGCATGTTTTCGCGGAGGCGCGGCTGGACGTGGCCATCGGGCCGGATCGCAAGGTGGAAGCCTTGCGCCATGTTTGGCGTTTCGACGATCTCTTTTCCAGCACAGTTCTCGTCGAGTTCGACAAGAACAAGGATCTGCAGCTCGATGAAGAGGAGCTGAAAGACGTGGCGAGCGTGGTTCATGACTCGCTCGCCGATTACAATTACTTTCAGGTCGTCAGCGCCAATGGCCGCGATGTGGCCATGGAGGCTCCGGCCGAGATGATAGCGGATTTCACCGACAACCAGCTGATCCTTCTCTTCGAATCGAAGCCCAAGGACCCGCTGGAACTCAAAGGGAAGGTAGATTTTGGCGTCTACGATCCGACCTTCTACACCGCGATCGACTTCACCGAGGACGAATATCTTGCGGTCGAGAACCTGCCGCAGGACTGCAAGAGCACCGTTGTCCGGCCTGATCCGGATGACGCTATCGCGCAGAACCAGGCGACGCTGACGGAAGCCTTTTTCAACGACCCGACCGGCAACGATCTCAGCAAGATCTTCGCGACCAAGCTCGAGCTCACGTGCAACGGTTAGCCATGACGAAGCACTTGGATATCACCGCAAAAATTTTCTTCATCATAACCGCATTCGCTATCCTCCTTGCGCCCGCTTATGCGCAAAGTTCGCTCGGCATCGGTACGGCAGAACCTTCGATCGCGCCCGTCGGGCCCTTTGCGGGCCTTCTGCAGTGGGTAAATGCCGAGCAGCAGAGTTTCTACCGCTCGCTGACGGGCGCCTTGAAGGCGATGAGAGACGACGGCTCGCAGCTTTGGGTCCTCGTCGGCCTGTCCTTCGCCTATGGCGTCTTCCACGCGGCGGGCCCGGGCCATGGCAAGGCGGTGATCTCTTCCTACATGCTGGCCAACGAAGTGGCGCTGAGACGCGGGGTGGTCCTTTCTTTTGCCTCTGCCATTCTCCAGGCCGTTACCGCGATTGTCCTGATGGCCGCCGTGTTCCTGCTTCTCAGAGGCACGTCAATCTCCATGACGGATGCCACATGGTTTCTGGAGACGGTCAGCTTTGCCCTGATCGCCGCCTTCGGCGCCTGGCTCCTGTGGCGCAAGCTTAGTCCGCTCGTCCAGCGCAGGAGGGGTCGGCCCATGCACAGCCTTTCCGCCGCGCATGCGGGCGAGCATCACCATCATGACCATGACCATGGGCATCACCATTGCCATGGTCACGATCACGGGCATCATCATCACCACGCCGCAGGCGAGGTCTGCTCTTCCTGCGGCCATTCGCACGCGCCCGATCCTTCCCGCCTTGCGGGCGACCGGCTTGACTGGCGCAGCGCCTGGTCGGCGGTGGCGGCTGTGGGCATGCGGCCCTGTTCGGGAGCACTGATCGTGCTCACCTTTTCCTTCCTCAACGCGCTCTGGCTGGGTGGGATTGTTTCCGTCTTCGCGATGGCACTCGGCACCGCGATCACCGTGTCGCTACTGGCGACGCTGGCGGTCTCCGCGAAAAATTGGGCCGTGGCTCTCTCCGGCGGTGGTGCTTGGAGCACCCGCATTCACAACGGGATCGAAATCGCCGGTGCGCTGATGGTGCTTGTCCTCGGCCTGGTGCTGTTGGCGGCAAGCCTCTCGGCCTGAGCGTTCAGATCACCTGGCTCAATTGCATGGCAACCATCATGTCGCCATCGACCTTGAGCTTTCCCTGCATGAAGGCGGACGTCGGGTCGAGCTCGCCGGCAATCATCGCTGCCAGGTCATCCTTGCTGACGCTGATCACACAGTCGGCCGGGCCATCGCTTGTGGAGACGGTGCTGTCCTGGATCAGGACCACCCCGTCCGCCCCGCAGTCGAACTTGACCGAACTGTCAAAGCCAGATCCAGAGAAGCGTTCGCGGATTTTACCGGCGATTTCATCCATCGTCATGAACTGCTCCTTGGCAATGGCTGGCTGTCGTGACGGCGACAATCCTATGCGTCAACTGTTACGGATGAATTACGTTTACGTCAACGTTGCTAGGTGGCAAGCCGGTACACACCCAAATAATTTCAGGCCACCACTTTCCCCTCCGAATCGAAGCGATAGATGCGCTGGCGCTGGGGTGTGGCAAAGAGGATGTCGTCCGGTGCGAACTGATGCTCGCCGAAAAGCCGCGCGGTGATAAGTCCGGCCTTCTCGGTATCGAGATAGAGGATCGTGTCCGCGCCCAGATGCTCCACATGCAGGACGATGCCTTTCCAGTCGCCCGAGGCGGGATCGACGGTTATGTGCTCTGGCCGCACGCCAAGGGTGCTCGCCCCTGACTCCCCTAGCCGTTCCGCTTCGATGAAGTTCATTTTGGGCGATCCGATGAACCCTGCCACAAAGAGATTTGCCGGGCGGTTGTAGAGGTCCATTGGCGTGCCGATCTGCTCGACGCGGCCGGCGTTCAGGATCACGATGCGGTTGGCAAGCGTCATCGCTTCGACCTGGTCGTGCGTGACATAGATCATCGTGGCCTTTAGTTCGCGATGAAGTTTTGCGATTTCCAGGCGCGTGTTCACGCGAAGCGCCGCGTCGAGATTGGAAAGCGGCTCGTCGAAGAGGAAGAGCTTCGGATTGCGCACGATGGCGCGCCCGATGGCAACGCGCTGGCGCTGGCCGCCTGAGAGCTCGGCAGGGCGGCGATCCAGATATTCGTCAAGGCCGAGCATCTTGGATGCGGTGGCCACACGCGCTTTGATCTCTTCTCTTGGGCGGCCGGCCTGCTTCAAGCCAAGGCCCATATTGTCGCGTGCGTTGAGGTGGGGATAAAGGGCGTAGCTCTGGAAAACCATGGCGATGCCGCGTTTGGCAGGCGGCACGTTGTCCACCGGCTGTCCGTCGATCAGCACTTTGCCGGAGGTGGCGTCTTCAAGCCCTGCGATGACGCGGAGCAGGGTTGATTTCCCGCAGCCTGAGGGACCGACGAAGATGACGAATTCGCCATCCCGGACGTCGAGATCGATGCCCTTCAGCACCTCGACGCTGCCGAAAGATTTGCGGATGTTTTCGAGCGTCAGCGAACCCAAAGTGTCCTCACAATTTCACGGCGCGCCCGGTGCGCACGCTTTCGTCGGCGGCAAGGCAGATCTTCAGCGACTGCACCGCATCTTCCATGTGGCGGGTAAGGTCCAGGTCCTCCCGGATCGCCTTTAAGAGAAAAGCCTGCTCGCGCTCGCAAAGCTCCTGGTGGCCAGGCTCACCTTCCATTCGCAGGATCTCGTCGGGTGCGGCGAAGCGGCCGTCCGCTCCACGCTGCGCGCGATGCACGCGAATGGTGGCGGTCTTGGTGTGCGTGTCGATGTCGTCGGACTTGGCGCCCTCGTCCATGACGATGGAAACGCTGCCCTTGGGCGACATGATGTCTTTCACGAAGAAGGCCGTCTCCGAGATCATTGGCCCCCAGGCTGCCTCGTACCAGCCGACCGAGCCGTCATCGAACAGAACCTGCAGGTGGCCGTAATTGTACATATCGGCCGCGATCTCGTCGGAGAGCCGCAGGCCCATGCCGCGCACCTCAACGGGCTTGGCGTCGGTGATTTGGCACATGACATCCACATAGTGCACGCCGCAGTCGACGATGGGGGAGGTGGTCTGCATGAGCTGCTTGTGCGTCTCCCAGGTCGGGCCGCTAGACTGCTGGTTCAGGTTCATGCGGAAGACATAGGGGCCGCCCAGCGCGCGGGCCTCGGCGATCAGCTTCTGCCAGGAAGGGTGGTGGCGCAGGATGTAGCCCACAACGAGCTTCCGGCCGTTCGCCTTCGCCGCCGCCACGACGCGCTCGGCATCCTTCACCGTGGTCGCCAGAGGCTTCTCCACGAAGACATGCGCGCCCGCCTCCAGTGCCATCACGGCATAATCGGCGTGGCTGTCGGAATAGGTATTGATGGAAACAGCATCAGGCAGCTCGCGTTTCAACGCCCCCTCGAAGGAGCGTTCGACCGTGTAGCCGGAAAGCTCGCCATCGAGATCCACGGCTGAACGGTTGACGAGGGCCGCGATCTCGAAACCGGGATTGCGGTGATAGGCGAGCGCATGGCTGCGTCCCATATTGCCGAGGCCGGCAACGACCACGCGCAGCTGCTTTTCGCTCATTTGACGGCTCCTGCTGTGATCCCGCGGATGAGCTGGCGGGAGAAGATGAGGTAGAGGATGAGGACGGGCAGTATCGCCAGCGAAAGCGCGGCGAGGACCGCATTCCAGTTGGTGACGAACTGACCCAGGAAGATCTGCGCCCCGAGCGTGATGGTCTTCGTGGATTCTGCGGGGGCCAGGATCAGCGGGAACCAGAGATCGTTCCAGATCGGGATCATCGTGAAGACTGCGACCGTAGCCATGGCCGGGCGAACCAGCGGCAGAACGAGGCGGAAGAAGATGCGGTATTCCGAAAGGCCGTCGATGCGACCGGCATTCTTCAGGTCGTCGGAGACCTGTTTCATGAATTCGGAGAGGATGAAGACGGCAAGCGGAAGCCCTTGCGCCGTATAGACCAGAATCAGTGCGGTAAGGGTGTTGACGAGGCCGCTTGCCACCATGAGTTGGAGGATAGCGACCGTGCCCAGCCGGATCGGGATCATGATACCCAGCGCAAGGTAAAGACCCATGAGCGTGTTGCCGCGAAAGCGATATTCGGCCAGCGCGAAGGCGGCCATGGCGCCGAACAGGAGAACGAAGAAGAGCGAGGCAACCGTGACGATCAGGCTGTTCTGGAAATAGAGGAAGAAATCGCCCTGGGCGAGCACGGTCTGATAGCCGATCAGGCTGAAGCTCTTTTCGTCGGGGAAGGCGAGGGGAGAGCGGAAGATCGCCTGGCGCGTCTTGAACGAGTTGATAATGATGACGATGACCGGGAACAGTGCGATCGCCGTATAGGTGATGAGCGCTGCATGGGCCGCAACGCTGCGCCAGGGGGAATGGCGGGCCTTGCTCATCTTCGCCTCAAAACTGATAGCGGCGCAGCCGCGTCTGGATGGCGAAGAGATAGAGGCAGACGCCTGCCAGGATGATGAAGAACATCATGGAGGCGATTGTCGCCCCCATATTCGGATCGCCGATCTGCAGCTGGAAACCGAAAAAGGTGCGGTAAAGGAACGTGCCCAAAATGTCCGTCGAGAAATTCGGGCCCGCAAGTGCGCCCTGGCTCGAATAGATCAGGTCGAAGGCGTTGAAGTTGCCGACGAAAGTGAGCACCGAAATAATGCCGATCGAGGGCAGGATAAGCGGCAGCTTGATCTTCCAGAACTGCGCCATTCCGGTGATGCCGTCGCATTCGGCCGCTTCCAGGATCTCGTCGGGTATGGAAAGCAGCGCTGCGTAGATCAGCATCATGGGAATGCCCACGAACTGCCAGACGGAAATAAGCCCGAGCGTCGTCAGCGCATATTCCTCCTTGCCAAGCCAGGGAGCAAACAGGCTCTTCAAGCCGACAAGATCGAGCAGGCCCGGCGCGACGCCCCAAATGGGACTGAGGAGCAGTTTCCATACGAAGCCGACTATGACGAAGGAGAGAATGGTCGGCACGAAGATCGCCGTGCGGTAGAAGCCGCGCAGGCGCAGGCGCGGATTGGACAGGAGGGCGGCGAGCAGGATGCCAATAGGGTTCTGCACCAGCATGTGGATGATAAAGAACCAGACATTGTTCCACAGTGCGTTCCAGAAGCTCGAAGACCAGCGGGGATCGCCGAGAAGTGTCCGGAAATTCTCCAGCCCGACGAAAACCTGTCCCCCCGAGGTACCGCGGAACAGCGAAAGCTGAAGCGTGCCGAAAAGCGGCAGGATCATCACGATGGTATAAACGAGAAGCGCCGGCGCCAGGAACACGGCGATGTGCCAGCGGATCGGCCTTTTGTGCGCTAGCATGAGTTACGCCCGGTTAAGCCCAACTGGTTGTCCCATCCGCGTTCACCACCCCTCTCTTACATTCCAAGGACTTAGCTTTGCTAAGCCCAGGAATTGTTTCTCCCGGCCAAGGGGAGATAAGGCGCGCCGCGCGGTCGCTACTGCAAATCGCCAACATTGGTGATTGTCGGCAAAAGCCCGATGCGGCGCATCTCCCCCTGACGGGGGAGAAAGAGATCACAACGCCCTAGCCGAAAGCTAAGTGTTGGAAATCGCAAGAGAGGGACTGATTGGCTCCCGATCGCGAATTCTCAATTCCCCTGCTGCGGCTTGTACCAGCTCGCCAGTCCCTCCTGCAGCCGCTCTGCCGCTGCCTCCGGCGTCTCTGTTCCATTGATCACGTTAGCCGACGCCGTCCAGGTCTCGTTTTCGAGATTGGGCGTGCCACGGGACAGGATCTGATAGGTAGAACGGATCGTAGGCTGGCACTTCTCGCGCCAGGAGACGAATTCCCGCGCCAGCGGATCTTCCATTTCGACGGGTTTCGAGGAAAGGCTGAAAAACCCGGGGAGCGCGTTGGCGTAAATCTTCGCGAATTCGTCGGAAGCCACCCATGTCAGGAATTTCTTTGCCGCCTCTGCATTCGGGCTCTTCGCGTTGAGGCCGATGCCGATATCCGTGTGATCGGAGATATAGCAGGTGTCACCGGCATTTTTGACCGGCGGCGGGAACGCACCCATCTCGAATTCGGCCTGGGTGTTGAAGACGGAGATCTCCCAGGAGCCGGCGGGATAGATCGCAGCGCGGCCAAGCGTAAAGAGGTTCTGGCTATCCGGATAGGTCTGCGCCTCGAATCCGTCGCCCAGATAGTCCTTCCAGCGCGCCAAGGTCCTGAACGGGTCGACCCACTGCGGGTCCGTCAGCTTTTGCTCGCCCTTTATGAGCGCCAGCCGGCCTTCCTCGCCCTTCCAATAATTCGGACCGATGTTCTGGTAGCCCATGGTTGCGGCTTCCCAGAGATCCTTGGTTCCCATGGCCATGGGAATGTAGTTGCCGTCTTCCTTGATCTTGTCGAGCAGGGCGAAGAACTCGTCCTCCGTCTGAGGCACCTGCAGCCCCAGCTCGTCAAAAGCGTCCTTGTTGTAGATGAAGCCATGGATGACGGAGGCCATGGGCACGCAGAAGGTCGCCGAACCGTCATCGGTCTGCCAGGCGGCCTTGGCCACATTGGAGAAGTTCTCCATGCCGGGAAGCTCGGTGAGATTCGCGAGCTGGCCCTTGTTAAAAAGTTCCAGAGAGGCATCGAAGGGGCGGCATGTGATCAAGTCTCCCGCCGACCCCGCATCCAGCTTGGCGTTCAACGCCGCGTTGTACTCGGTCGGTGCGGAAGGAGAGAAGACGACCTTGATGCCCGGATTCTGCGCCTCGAATGCAGGAATGAGCTGTTCCTGCCAGATGGCGAGATCGTCGTTGCGCCAGCTCTCGATGGTCAGCGTCACATCCTGTGCCGCGGCGATGCCTGCCGTCCCAACGAGCATGCTTGATGCCGCCAGAAACATCATCACCCTGTTCTGCTTCATAACTTCCTCCCTCATGGCTTGGACGCCTCTGTTCCTTCCTCCCGGGGGCGCCTCCAGAAACGCCGCATAAGCCAGCGATTGCATTCGTGGTCGGGCGGGATGGCCGTAAGTTCCTCAATATCATTGGGAAAACGGCTACCCCAGCCCCGCCGCCTTCTACGCCTCTTACTTCCGGTTGCGGACATGTTAAGAACATTCCGCTGCGCTTTTCCAGCACCAAAATTAAAGGATTGAGCAATATTGGCAGTTGGAGAATGCACGCGCGGGCCGGACGCGCACGCGCGCGCGTCATGGCTCAACGGTTGGGTGTGCACGATGAATCTCGTAGCTGTGGACGGCGGTGGGACCGGGTGCCGGGCGATCGTTGCCAATGCCGAGGGCGCGGTGCTTGGACGGGGCGAGAGCGGCCCTGCCAATGTGATGACCGATCTCGACGGCTCCCTCACGCATATCCTAGAGGCCGTCGAAAGGGCGGGCAGGCAGGCGGGTATCGAACCGGAGTTCTCCACGTCCAAAGCCGCCCTGGCATTGGCCGGCGCCAATGTCGGGCGTTTCGGCGAGGAGTTGTTGCAGAAGCTGCCCTTCGCTGAAAGCATCGTGGAATCGGATGCAACAGCCGCGGTCCGCGGCGCTCTGGGCCCGCATGACGGGGCGGCCGGCATTCTCGGCACCGGTTCCGTGTTCGGGGCAAAGTCGGGTGGAGAAATCCGAATCATCGGCGGCTGGGGCTTTCTGCTGGGCGACCAGGCAAGCGGAGCAAGACTCGGCCGCGCTCTGCTTGAAGAGACCCTGCTTGCACATGACGGTATCGTTTTGGGTTCCGCGCTGACGGAAGCTATCCTTGCGCGTTTCCAGGAAGATCCTCGCGAGATCGTGGTGTTCGGAAAGCGCGCGCGCCCCGCGGATTTCGGCGCATTCGCGCCGGAGGTCTTCGCTTATGCCGAAAAGGGTGACGCGGTTGCCGGGAGAATTCTAGCCGACGCAGTGGGCTGGATCGAGGCTTCCCTCGATGCGGTGATGCCGGAGGGCTGCGATCGCGTTTGTCTACTCGGCGGACTCGGGCAGCCATACGCGCCTTATCTCAGCGAGCCTTTTAGGAACCTGCTTCGGCCACCGCTTGGGAATGCGCTCGACGGAGCGCTGGCGCTGGCAGTGGAAAAATTCGGGCAATCCTGAATATCCCCATGGCCGAACCCCGAGGCTTCCTGAGTCAAGCCCTTCACTCGAAAATTTTGCGAAGCACCAGCCGTTGACATGACTCCTGCTTGGGCTACTAGATATAGCCATCACGGTGCTGTCGAGTCCTAGGGTCGAGAGCTTAAGAGGGAAGCCGGTGAGAGGCCGGCGCTGCCCCCGCAACTGTAAGCAGCGAGTTGCCGTCGCGTAATGCCACTGGTGCTTTAAGGCGCTGGGAAGGCCTGACGGCAGCGATGACCTGCGAGCCAGGAGACCTGCCGTGATCGAGCTTTTGAACGTCCACGGGCGGGGTGTCCCGGCGGTGCGCTTGATCGCGGCGGTTCATACCTGCTGCTGTCCGGCATGCTTCGCGAAACCCCGTCAACAACCACGGGGGTTTTTCATGTCGGCGAGTGCCGCTCACTTTTCCAACGGAACGGCCGCGATGCCGGTCCTTGCTCATCCGGCCGAAGTCCGAATGGAGTCCGCGTATCGCGTCATCCGTCGCAACGCTTCGGTCACGCCGTTCGATCCGGGCAAGATCACCATCGCCTTGACCAAGGCTTTCCTTGCCGTCGAAGGTTCGGTGGCTGCCGGTAGCCGCCGTGTGCACGAGGTCGTGGAGGAACTGACGGAGCAAGTCGTTTCCGCGCTCACTCGCCGCGGCGAGGCGGGCCGTACCTTCCACATCGAGGAAATCCAGGATCAGGTGGAACTCGCCCTCATGCGCGGCGGCCATCACAAGGTGGCGCGTGCCTACGTGCTCTACCGCGAGGAGCGGGCGCGCGAGCGGCAGGCAAGCAGCGTCGCCGAGATCCCTCAGCCATCTTTGCACGTGACGCTGCAAGACGGCAGCAGGGCGCTCCTCGATGAGGCGCGGCTTGCCGCGATCGTGGTGGAGGCTTGCCACGGGCTGGAAGCGGTCTCGGCCGAGGCCATCCTCACCGAAGCGCGGCGCAACCTCTATGACGGCATCACGCTTGACGAGCTCTCGCTGGCGCCGATCCTTGCCGCGCGCACCTTGGTAGAGACCGAGCCGAATTATGCGCAGGTGAGCGCGCGGCTGCTTCTCGACAAGCTGCGCCGCGAAGCGTTGAGCTTCGTGGAAGGCAGGCCCGCACAGGCCACGCAGACGGAGATGGCCGATCGCTATCCCGCCTATTTCGAAGCCTTCATCAAGGCAGGCATAGAGGCCGAGATGATCGACCCGGAGCTTGGGCGCTTCGATCTCAATAAGCTTGGAGCCTCGCTTCAGCCCGAGCGCGACCTACAGTTCCAGTATCTCGGTCTGCAAACGCTCTACGACCGCTATTTCCTGCACAAGGACGAGGTTCGTTTCGAACTGCCGCAGGCCTTCTTTATGCGCGTGGCGATGGGACTTGCGGTGCGCGAGATCGACCGGGAGGCTCGGGCGATCGAGTTCTACCAGCTCCTCTCCTCCTTCGATTTCATGTGCTCGACGCCGACCCTCTTCAATGCCGGCACGCTGCGGCCGCAGCTTTCGTCCTGCTTTTTGACGACCGTTTCCGACGACCTCGACGGCATCTTTAAGGCCATCAAGGACAACGCGCTTCTGGCGAAATATTCCGGCGGGCTCGGCAATGACTGGACTCCGGTGCGGGGCCTGGGCGCGCGCATCAAGGGCACCAACGGCAAGAGCCAAGGCATCGTGCCTTTCCTGAAGGTGGCAAACGATACGGCGATCGCAGTCAACCAGGGCGGCAAGCGCAAGGGCGCGGTCTGCGCCTATCTGGAAACCTGGCATATCGACATCGAGGAATTCCTGGACCTCAGGAAGAACACCGGCGACGACCGCCGCCGCACTCATGACATGAACACGGCCAACTGGGTGCCGGATCTCTTCATGGAGAGGGTGGAAGCGGATGGCGAGTGGACTCTATTCTCGCCCGACGAGGCACCTGATCTGCATAACCTCTATGGCCCGGCTTTCAAGACCGCCTATGAGGCCTATGAAGCAAAGGCGGCGCGTGGAGAGATCCGTGTCTTCAAAAAGGTCCGTGCGGTGGAGCTGTGGCGGCGCATGCTCACCATGCTCTTCGAGACCGGCCATCCGTGGATCACTTTCAAGGACCCGTGCAACCTGCGCTCGCCGCAACAGCATGTGGGCGTGGTGCATTCGTCGAACCTGTGCACCGAGATAACGCTGAACACGTCCAGCGATGAAGTCGCTGTGTGCAATCTCGGCTCCGTCAACCTTGCCGCTCATGTGAGCGAGAGTGGGCTCGACCTGGAAAAGCTGGCACGTACGGTTTCCACCGCGATGCGCATGCTGGACAATGTCATCGACATCAATTTCTACACCATCCCCGAGGCGCGGCGCTCAAACCTGCGCCACCGGCCGGTGGGCCTCGGCCTGATGGGCTTTCAGGACGCGCTGCAGGCGCTGAAGCTGCCTTATGCTTCGGAAGGAGCGGTGGAATTCGCCGACCGCAGCATGGAAGCTATCGCCTATCATGCCATCTCTGCCTCGGTGGAACTGGCAAAGGAGCGTGGAGCCTATGCAAGCTTCCAGGGCTCGCTCTGGTCGAAGGGCGTGCTGCCGATCGATTCCATTGGCTTCGTGGCCGAATCCCGCGGCGTCGAAGGCATGGATCGCAGCCAGACGCTCGATTGGGAGAGCCTGCGCAATCGCGTCATGGAGCATGGCATGCGCAATTCCAACACCATGGCGATCGCGCCGACGGCGACTATCTCCAATATCTGCGGCGTTTCGCAGTCGATCGAGCCCAGCTACCAGAACCTGTTCGTGAAATCGAACATGTCGGGCGACTTCACCGTGGTGAACGCCGCACTCGTGCGCGATCTCAAGGCGCGCGGTCTCTGGGACGAGGTCATGGTTTCGGACCTCAAATATTATGATGGTTCTCTCGGTCAGATCGACCGTGTTCCGGATGACCTGAAGGCACTCTATGCGACCGCGTTCGAGATCGATCCGGCGTGGCTGATCGAGGCAGCCTCGCGCCGGCAGAAATGGATCGACCAGGCGCAGTCCCTCAATCTCTACATTGCCAATCCCTCCGGCAAGAAGCTCGATGAACTCTACCGGTTGGCCTGGAGGAAGGCGCTGAAGACCACTTACTACCTGCGCTCGCGCTCGGCGACCCATGTGGAGAAATCGACGCTGAAACGCTCGGACGGGAAACTCAATGCCGTGGCGGTGACACCGCAGCCGACTGCTTTCGAGTTGGATGGCGTGAAGGCTTGCGCCATCGACGATCCCGAATGCGAGGCTTGCCAGTAGGCGCGGCGGAGACCCTTACCGTCTCGGGCTCTGCCCGATTCACCTCTCCCATTTGAGACCGGAGCCGAGCTTTGCGGCTAATCCCTCTCCCCAGCATAGCGGGAGAGGGTGCTGGGCATCAGCAAGGCGGCAACCGGATTATAAACCTATGATATCTGGAGAATGGCATGCTGAACTGGAACGAGCCGAGCGCCAATCCTTCTCAAGCAGCACCCGCCGGCGAGGTTGATGCTACCGGCCTTGGTACCATCGACCGGGGTGCGGCGCGCGTATCGGTTGACGACAAGCGCATGATCAATGCGCGGGCCGACGTGAACCAACTCCTGCCGCTGAAATATCGTTGGGCCTGGGAAAAATATCTGTCGGGCTGCAACAATCACTGGATGCCGACGGAAGTTTCCATGCAGGCCGATATCGCGCTCTGGAAGTCCCCCGACGGGCTTACGGACGACGAACGGCGCATGGTGAAGCGCAATCTCGGCTTTTTCGCCGCCTCTGAGTCCTTGGTAGCGAACAATATCGTGCTCGCGATCTACCGCCATCTCACCAATCCGGAGTGCCGGCAGTATCTCCTGCGCCAGGCTTTCGAGGAGGCGGTGCACACGCACACTTTCCAATACATCGTGGAAAGCCTCGGCCTCGACGAGGGCGAGCTGTTCAACATGTATCGTGAGGTCCCGTCCATCACCGACAAGGCGGCCTGGGCACTGGAATATACGCGCCATCTGGACGACCCGAATTTTTGCACCGGCACGCCGGAAGCAGACCGTGCTTTCCTGCGCGACCTTGTCGCCTTCTACGTCGTCTTCGAGGGCATGTGGTTCTATACCGGCTTCGCGCAGATCCTGTCGCTCGGGCGGCGCAACAAGATGGTGGGGATCGCCGAGCAATACCAATACATCCTGCGCGACGAGTCGATTCATTTGAATTTCGGCATCGACGTCATCAACCAGATCAAGCATGAGAACCCGCATCTATGGACGCCCGCCTTCCAGGAAGAGGTGCGGGGCATGCTCCGGGATGCCGCGGAGCTGGAGGCAGCCTACGGCCACGACACGATGCCTCGCGGCTTCCTCGGCCTCAATGCGGGGCTCTGCGAGAAATACATGCACTTCATCGCCAACCGTCGCTGTGCGCAGCTTGGCCTTGCGCCCGTGTTCGCCGAGACGGAGAACCCGTTCCCCTGGATGTCCGAGGCGATGGACCTGAAGAAGGAGAAGAACTTCTTCGAAACGCGCGTGATCGAATACCAGAATGGCGGCGCGCTCAGCTGGGATTGAGTCGCCAAGTTCCTCGCCTCAATGATTTGGGGCGAGGGAAACCTCCCTGCCTCTGGGCAGCATTTCGGATCACTTAAAGATATAAACATTTCTTTATATGGTCTCTTGACTCCTGATCCCGCTTGAGGGACTTTGCCCATGTCGTGGTTCCCCGACGTTCGCGCGTCGGGGCGAAGAGGGAATTCGGTGCGCCGCTACAGCGGTGCGTTCTTCGAGACGCACAACTGTGGGGCTTATGTAATCGCGCTACCTGAAACCGATTCCGGTTTTCAGGAGCGGATGCACTGGCAATGCCGAAGCTGCCCCCGCAACTGTAAGCGGCGAGCCTTTCTCCAACATGCCACTGGGACATCCCGGGAAGGCGGAGAGGGCGATGACCCGCGAGCCAGGAGACCTGCCACGGCATGAGAATGTCCACGGGCGGGGTGTCCCGGTGGCTGCTGGGCGAGCCTGTCTCGCCCAAGCGTCCGCGTGCCCATGCCCCCAATCCAAGGGGTCAGATCCATGTTCCAAATACCTGTTGCTACGCTCGGTTTGCCGCGCATCGGCCGGCGACGCGAACTCAAATTCGCGCTGGAGGACTACTGGGCCGGTAAGAGCTCGGAGGCGGAGCTTCTTGCCACAGCCGCGAAGATACGCGCCGAGAACTGGAGCCTGCAAAAGGCAGCAGGCGCCAGTGTCATTCCGTCCAACGACTTTTCTCTTTACGACCACGTGCTTGACATGGCGGTGACCGTCGGGGCGATTCCCGAAATCTACGGCTGGGATGGCGGCGCCGTGCCGCTTGAGCTTTATTTCGCCATGGCGCGCGGCAGTCAGGGCAGCGAAGACGAATGCTGTCATTTGCACAACGGCGGAACCGGGGTGCCGGCGCTGGAAATGACGAAATGGTTCGACACCAATTATCATTACATGGTGCCTGAATTCTCAGCCGATCAGCAGTTCCGGCTGGCGTCTACAAAGGCGGTTGACGAATTCAGGGAGGCAAGGGAGCAGGGTTTCCATACGCGGCCGGTGCTGCTTGGGCCCGTTTCCTTTCTGAAGCTCGGCAAGCGCAAGGACGGCGGTGATCCGCTTTCGCTGCTGCCGCGGCTGGTTCCGGTCTATGCCGATCTGCTCAAGCGGCTGGCCCAAGCCGGAGCCGACTGGGTGCAGATGGACGAGCCTTGCCTCGTGCTCGATCTTACGGAAGAGGAGCAGCAGGCCTATAGGTTCGCCTATGACGCCTTGGCTGCGGCGCGTGCGCCGAAACTGATGCTTGCTACCTATTTCGGGGCGCTCGGGGACAATCTGCCGACCGTGGCGGCCCTCCCCGTAGCAGGGATCCACGTGGATCTCGTTCGCGCGCCTGAACAAATCGGCAGCCTGGTGGGTGCGATACCGGAGGATCGGATCCTCTCGCTCGGTGTGGTGGATGGGCGCAACGTCTGGCGCACGGATATCGCCCCGCTTCTCGACCGGCTGGAGCTTTTGGCAAAGGACAATCCCGGACGGTTTCAACTCGCGCCATCCTGCTCGCTGCTTCATGTGCCCTTCGATCTGGGCCTCGAAACCGGCCTTGATCCGGAACTGAAGAGTTGGCTTGCCTTCGCGGTCCAACGAATTGAAGAACTCGCGGTTATCTCGCACGCGCTTTCGGTCGATCGCGCGAATGTCAGCTCCTTCATCGCGGCGGCTTCGCGGGCGCTTTCGGTGCGTGCTTCCTCTCCCCGCGTGCACGACGCCCGCGTTGCTGGCCGGCTTGCCGAGGTCTCACCGACGATGACGCGGCGCTCCCTGCCATTTGCCGAGCGCCGAAGGTTGCAGCAGGAAAAGCTGGCGTTGCCCGCCTTCCCGACGACGACCATCGGCTCCTTCCCCCAGACGGCGGAGGTGCGCAGGGCGCGTGCAGCCTATTCCAGGGGAGAACTGAAGCCAGCCGATTACGACACCTTCCTCAAGAGCGAGACGGACAAAGCCATCCGGTGGCAGGAGGAAATCGGGCTCGACGTGCTCGTGCACGGCGAGTTCGAGCGGAACGATATGGTGCAGTATTTCGGCGAGCAGCTGACGGGTTTTGCCTTCACCAAGCAGAGCTGGGTGCAAAGCTATGGCTCGCGCTGTGTCCGCCCGCCCATCATCTTCGGCGATGTCCACAGACCACAGGCGATGACAGTCGAGTGGGCTAGCTATGCTCAGTCGCTCACGGATAAGCCGGTGAAGGGCATGCTCACCGGGCCGATCACGATGCTCCAATGGTCTTTCGTGCGTGATGATGCGCCGCGTGAAACGGTCTGCCGGCAGATCGCGCTCGCGCTCCGCGATGAGGTCCAAGATTTGGAGGAGGCCGGCATAGGCATCATCCAGATCGACGAGCCCGCCTTGCGTGAGGGATTGCCGCTGCGCAAAGCCGACAGGTCTGCCTATCTCGACTGGGCGGTGGAGTGTTTTCGCCTTGCTTCGGCCGGCGTGAAGCCGGAAACGCAGATCCACACCCATATGTGTTACGCCGAGTTCAATGAGATCATCGATGCGATCGCGGCAATGGACGCCGATGTCATCTCTATCGAAACATCGCGATCCAGAATGGAGCTTCTGCAGGCGTTCCGCGCTTTTCGTTATCCCAACGACATCGGGCCAGGCGTTTTCGACATCCATTCGCCTCGCGTGCCGCCTGCGGAGGAGATGACAAACCTGTTGCGCAAGGCAGGTGAAGGGCTCCGCTCCAGCCAGATCTGGGTCAATCCCGATTGCGGCCTAAAGACCCGCAAATGGGAGGAGGTGCGCCCCGCACTCGCCAATATGGTGGCAGCGGCGCGCCAGATGCGAGTGGTGCAATAGGCGCTGAACGTCCTGGTATGGGAACGCCGCCCGGGTGGCGGCGTTCTGCCTGTTCTAAGCAGGACGTGTCATGGCCGCTCGTGCACCGGGAACATCCACAGCTGGAAATAGGGACCGACCGGCAATCGGGCCGGTTCCGCCGATGGAAGCCAAACTGGTGGAAAGCTTGCCGGACGGGGCAGGCTGGGAATTCGAGCCGAAATGGGATGGTTTTCGCTGCCTCGCTCACCGCAGCGGCGATGAGATCGAGCTTTATGCGAAATCCGGCAAGCCGCTGGGCCGCTACTTCCCCGAAGTGATCGAGATTGTGCGGGCGCTGCCGGGCGGCCAATTCATCCTGGATGGGGAGCTCGTCATTCCCGTCGGTGAGACCCTTTCCTTCGATGCCCTGCAATTGCGGCTCCATCCGGCAGAAAGCCGCATCCGCAAACTGGCCCGCGAAACGCCGGCCATTCTTATCCTCTTCGACATGCTGCTGACGCCGGATGGCGAAGATCTCACGGGAGCGCCGCTCACGGAACGGCGCGCTGCCTTGGAGCGATTCCTTGCCAAGGCTGAGGTTCCCGGTATCCGGCTCTCGCCCTACACGCGCGATCGCAAAGAGGCCGAAGCCTGGCTCGAGCGCGCCGGCGGCGCGCTCGACGGCGTCATCGCCAAGCAGCTCGACGGGCCGTATGAGAGCGGCGAGCGTGCGATGCTCAAGGTGAAGCGGATTCGCTCGGCCGACTGCGTTGTCGGCGGCTTTCGCTACGGCAAGGACAGCAATCTCGTTGGCTCGCTCTTGCTTGGCCTCTTCGACGATGCCGGAAAGCTGCATCATGTCGGCTTCACCTCCATGATCAGCAATGAGGAGCGGCCGGCACTGACGCGAAGGCTGGAAAAGTTGAAGGGCCCGCCGGGTTTTACGGGGCGTGCGCCAGGCGGCCCCAGCCGATGGGCGACGGAGCGCAGCGGCGAATGGGAGCCGCTGAAGCATGAACTGGTGGTGGAAGTTACCTATGACCAGGTGACAGGCGACCGCTTCCGGCATGGAACGCGGCTCCTGCGATGGCGCCCCGACAAGGATCCACGCCAATGCACGTTCGAGCAGCTCGAACAGGAGGCGCGGCCCGGCAAGCTGATCGAGGACGTTATCCGGAAGACCTGAGACGGGTTCAGGTCAAAAGCGCGTCGTAGATGAGCTTGGCGGCAACGAACCCTAGCAGGATCAAGATCATGCGATCGAAGTTTTCCCGCGACAGCCTGCGCGCCAGCGCGGCGCCCACCGGCATGAAGGCGAGGATCGGAAGCATTGCGAGCAGGCTGATCAGCGCGCCATGGACCGAGAAGATACCGAGGAAGCTGAGTGAGAGGACCTGAAGCGACGTCACGGCTACGAAGAGAAACGAAATCGTCGCGATGAATATCTGCCGGTCGAGGCGCATGGCATTTAGGAAGGTGATGGAGGCCGGAGCGGAAAGCCCCGCTGCGCCTTGCAACATGCCAGCTAGAAAGCCCGCCGGCATGCTCAACCGGGAGGCTAGCGGAAAAGCTATCTTCCAGTCGGGCCGGGCAAGGCGAAGCGCGATGTAGCCTACGACAGCGCCGGCCACGATGAGCGAGAGCGCCTTTTGCGAAAAATGGGTGAGCATCAGCGTGCCTAGGAGAACACCCAATATACCTGCACCGGCGAAGCGCAGAAGGAACGAACCCGGCAACAGATGCCGGCGGAAACGCCACCCCTGCCACACATTGGTGAGCAGGTTAGGCATCAGCATCACGACCACGGCGAATTTCACGTCAAAGATCATCGCCAGCGCCGGCACGGCGAGGATGGGTGCGCCTGCGCCGGTCGCACCCTTGAGAACCCCGCCGGCGGCGAGACAGATGAAGATGATGGCAAGTTCTGCCGGCTGCAAAGTCACGGGAAGGTCTCTTTGAGATGACTCGGGCCGGAAGCCGCCCGACGTAATGGAAGCATCTATCAGCAGGTGCTTCTATCCCCCGACGAGGGTGGAATCAATCTTGAACGCATCGGTTAGGTTGAAGCAGGCGAATTTCAGTATACATTTCGGGTGAGGATGGCTGGATCAACGGTGCTCTCTAGGAGGAGCTGTTCGTTTCATATCCCTGGCTTCGCCTCGCTCGCCATAGAACGGCGAATGCAGCGGAACAGCGGGATCTCTCTTCCTCTAGGCCCGGGGACCAAATTCGCTCGGGCCTCTGGATATTTCCATCGGAGTGCCCACAGCGCGATTGACAGGCGGCATTCGGAATTGCAAATTGTATACCGACGGAATGCACAAATGAGTGCTGGGAGGAACCGATGCTGATGCCTCAGCAATGGATGCATGACGAAAGGGCGGCTCTTGCCGGGCTGCTCGGTACCTATTCCGTCGAAGTGACATCTAGGGACACGAAATCGCTCGCGGACGTGAGCCGCATTCTGCCGCGGGGCACGGAGGTTTTCGTTGCCAATCTTCCGACCGAAAGCGCCGATGTTCTGATCGAAGCTGCCGCACGGTTGAGGTCGGCGGGACTGATCCCGGTTCCCCACATCGTGGCCCGAAATGTCGCGAGCAAACGCGATCTCGAACATATGCTTGCCGGTTTGGCATCCAAAGCCGGCGTGGAGAGGGCGCTGGTGCTGGGCGGTGACCGAGACCAGCCTGCAGGCGAATTCGATGCGGCCCTCCAAATTATCCAGAGCGGCCTTCTGGAGAAGAATGGTATTCGCCGGATTGCGATCGCCTGTTATCCGGAGGGACATCCCAGGATTCCCGGCGATGTGTTGCGCGCTGCGCTTAAAGCCAAGATCGCTGCGGCTGCAAGTGCCGGTCTCGATGTCCTTCTGGTAAGCCAGTTCGCCTTCGATCCCGCTCCCATCATCGATTTCGTGTCGGAGCTCAGAAGAGACGGCATGGAAGCACCGGTCCGTGTCGGCGTGGCCGGTCCCGCCGACCGGCTGAAACTCGTCAAATACGCGATCCGCTGCGGCGTCGGCGCATCTCTCCGGGTGCTGCGCGAGCGCAGTGAGCTGGCGCGCAACGTGCTTTCGGGGGAGACCCCGGACGATCTGCTCGGTCAAGTGGCGCTGGCACAGGCGAGCGATCCTTCGCTCGGCATAGCTGGTGTGCACTTCTTCACCTTTGGAGACCCGGCGCGGTCGGCGCGTTGGGCAGAGGAGCAGAGATCAGGGGCGAATTGAGCCCACGGCAGGAATGCCGGGAACCTATCCACATCCCAAGACCAACACCCAAGCAGGGGAGGAAATAATGGCAGTGAAAAACCTGGAAGAGAAGCTGAAGAGCGCGAGCAATCCCGTGGAGATGCTGCGCAACTCGCAGATCGGCGCCTATGTCTATCCGGTGGTGCCGGCCGAGTTCACCAACTGGCGGGACGAGCAAGCTGCCTGGCGCAAGACCGCCGTGCTTTTCGACCAGTCGCACCACATGGCGGAGATCATGCTGGAAGGGCCGGACGCGCTGAAGCTCATCGGCCGTCTCGGTATCAACAGCATCGAAAACTTCCCGGTGAATCGCGCCAAGCAGTTCGTGCCAGTCAGCTATAGCGGGCACGTGATCGGCGACGTGATCCTGTTCCGCCTGGCAGAAGAGCAGTTCCTGATGGTCGGACGTGCACCAACCATCAACTGGGTGCAGTTCCATGCCGAGACCGGCGGCTATAACCTGACCTTCGATCGCGACGACCGCTCGCCTTCGCGCCCGATGGGCAAGCCGGTGCTGCGCCGTCGCTATCGCTACCAGGTGCAGGGCCCGAATGCCTGGAAGATTCTCGAGAAGCTGAATGGCGGGCCGATCCCCGAAATCAAATTCTTCAATATGGGCGAGATCAATATCGGCAAGCGCCGGGTCCGGTGCCTGCGCCACGGTATGTCCGGGGCCCCGGGCCTGGAGCTCTGGGGACCCTATGAGGAAGGTGAGGAAGTCCGCGCCGCAATCCTGGAAGCAGGTGCGGAGTTCGGCATCGTGCCCGTGGGATCGCGCGCCTATGCCACGAACACCCTCGAATCGGGCTGGATTCCCTCGCCGCTGCCGGCCGTCTACACGGATCCGGAGATGAAAGCTTATCGCGAGTGGCTTCCCGCGGACAGTTACGAGGCCACCGGCTCGATCGGCGGCAGCTTCGTGTCCGAGAGGATCGAGGACTATTATGTCACGCCTTATGAACTCGGCTACGGTCCGTTCGTGAAATTCGATCACGACTTCATCGGCCGCGAGGCGCTCGAGAAGATCGCAGGCCAACCGCAGCGCAAGAAGGTGACCTTTGCGTGGAATGCGGATGACGTGGCGAAGGTATTCCGCTCCATGATGGAGCCGGGCATCGAGAACTACAAATATATCGACCTTCCGCTTTCCAACTACGCTTCCGCCAATTACGACGCGGTGATGAAGAACGGTAAGACCGTGGGCTTCTCGATGTTCTCGGGCTACAGCTTCAACGAGCGCTCGATGCTGTCGCTCGGTACCGTCGATCCGGATATCCAGGTGGGCGACGTGCTCACGCTCGTCTGGGGCGAGCCAGAGGCCAATGGCGGTTCGCAGAAGACCACCGTGGAACGCCACAAGCAGCTCGAGATCCGCGTGAAGGTTGCGCCGGTGCCCTATTCGCGCGACGCCCGTGAGAACTACGCCGAGAGCTGGCGCACGAAGCAGGGCGTCTGAGACTGCCAAAAGTTGGGGGCGGTTCTGGTGCACGGCCGGAATCGCCCCTGTGACGGTTAGACAGATGCTTGAAGAACTGTACACACGAGATACTCTGCGCTTTCGGGGTGGGCCCGAAAGCGGGCGGTATGCAAAGGGGTTCGAGGCGCCAGGCCGATGAGACGGGCGGCGGACGGAAAACGGGACAGTCAGACCTTCAAGGCGCTTCTCGGCGTGCGCGATCTCGTGCTCGGCGGCCGGGTCGCGCCGGGTGAACGGCTTTCGGAAGCTGCGCTTGCAGAGCGGCTCGGCATTTCGCGGACACCCCTGCGGGCTGCCCTCGCGCGGCTTGAGCAGGAGGGGTTGCTTGAGCAGATTCCTTCCGGCGGATATTCGGTGCGAAGCTTCTCGATGGCGGACGTGTTCGACGCCATAGAGCTGCGCGGCGTCATGGAAGGAACGGCGGCCCGCCTTGCCGCCGAGCGCGGCGTGATGCCGGCCAAGATGAAGGCGATCAAGCAGCTCGTGGCGGATCTCGACAAGTGCTTCCGGGACAGGCCGGAAGACATGCTGTTCGACCAGTATGTGGAGCTCAATGCGGAGTTCCATGCCGCCCTGGCCGAGCTTCCTGGAAGCGAGATGATGCGCCGCGAGGTGGAGCGGGCCGGCCGGCTGCCCTTCGCCTCGCCCAGCGCCTTCCTGGAAAAACAGGAGGATGTGCTGGCATTCCGGCTTTCGCTCGTGCGGGCGCAATGGCAGCATAGGGAGATCGTTGCCGCCATAGAAATGCGCGAAGGAAGCAGGGCGGAGGCGCTTGCACGCGAGCACGCACGGCTCGCGCGCCAGAACATGGAATTCGTGTTGGGCGAAGACCGCAGCCTGATCCCCCGTGTTCCGGGGCTGGCGCTGGTCTCCGCCTAGAACCTTTTCCCTTCCGGTCCGTGCCGGAATCAGACAAAGGCGGTGCAGGATTTCACCGCTGACAAAAACCGAGTGGAGGAAGCGATGATCACAAGAAGAATGTTGATTGCAGCGGCAGGCCTTGCCGCTTCGGCGCTGGCAGGCGCGCCCACTTTCGCGCAGGAGACCGTCAAGGTCGGGCTGATCGTGCCCATGACGGGGCCCTTCGCCTCGACAGGGCGCCAGGTGGAAGCCGGCGCGCGGACCTATATGGCGATGCACGGCGACACGGTTGCCGGCAAGAAGATCGAGCTCATCCTGCGTGACGATGCGGGCACTGCCGACCAGACCCGCCGCATTGCACAGGAACTCGTCGTCAATGATGGAGTGAGCGTGCTTGCCGGCTTCGGTCTGACGCCGCTTGCGCTCGCGGTCGCGCCCGTGATCGGCCAGGCGAAGATCCCTGCCATCATCACATCGGCCGCTACATCCTCGATCACCGAGCAGTCCGACTACTATGTCCGCTCGAGCTTCACGCTGCCGCAGGCGGCGGTGCCGGTGGCGACCTGGGCCACCGAAAACGACATCAAGCGCGTTGTCACGCTCGTTTCGGACTACGGTCCGGGGATCGACGCGGAAACCTGGTTCACGAAGGAGTTTACCGCCAAGGGCGGCGAGATCGTCGAAGCAGTCCGCGTGCCGCTGCAGAATCCGGACTTCGCGCCCTACCTGCAACGGGTACGCGACGCGGATCCGGACGCCATCTTCGTGTTCCTTCCTTCCGGTGTCGGCTCGTTGTTCATGAAGCAGTTCGCTGATCGTGGCCTGGCGGACGCGGGCATCAAGCTCATCGCGACGGGTGACGTGACCGACGATGATATCCTGAACGACATGGGCAAGCCGGCGCTCGGCGCCATCACCGGCCAGCATTATTCGACGGCACATGATAGCCCGGAAAACAAGGCTTATGTCGAAGCTTACAAGGCTGCCTATCCGGATATGCGCCCCAATTTCATGTCGGTCGGCGGGTATGACGCCATGCATCTCGTCTATGCGGCGCTTGAGAAGACCGGGGGCGACGCTACCGGCGATGCCCTGATCGAAGCGATGAAGGGCCTTTCCTGGACGAGCCCGCGCGGCCCGGTCTCCATCGATCCCGAAACGCGTGAGATTATCCAGAACATCTATATGCGCGAGGTCAAGGAAGTCGACGGAGAGCTCTACAATGTGGAGTTCGCGACCTATGAGGCTGTGAAGGATCCGGCCAAGACTTCCGACCAATAGGAAACCGTGTCATCTATTGCGGCGGGGAGAAAGCTCCCCGCCGTTTCTTGTGAACGCCGGGCGGTATTATGCTGACCATCCTGTTCGACGGCATTGCTTATGGAATGCTGCTCTTCATCATCGCCGTGGGGCTTGCCATCACGCTGGGGCTGATGAACTTCATCAACCTGGCGCATGGCGCATTCGCGATGGCCGGCGGATACATCACCGTCGTATTGATGAACCGCTACGGCGTCTCCTTCTATCTCTGCCTGCCCATTGCGTTCCTCGCCATGGCGGTCGTGGGCGTCGTGCTGGAGCGGACGCTCTACCGCCGTCTCTATTCGGCTTCCCACCTCGATCAGGTGTTGTTCTCGGTGGGCCTCGTTTTCATGTCGGTGGCTGCCGTGCAATATTTCATGGGCGGCCAGCAGCAACTCATCCATTTGCCGCCGGAATTGAGCGGACGCACGGAGATCTTCGGCATCGGCGTTGGCCGGTATCGGCTCTTCATAACCATCGTCTGCGCCGTGCTGGTCGTCGCCCTGCAACTCGCTCTGACGAAGACACGATTCGGCAGCCAACTCCGCGCCGCTGTCGATGACGGTCGCGTCGCGCGTGGACTTGGCATCAATGTCTCGACGGTCTTTGCGCTCACCTTTGCCGCTGGTTCCGGCCTCGCGGGCCTTGGCGGTGCGATGGGAGCGGAAATCCTTGGGCTCGACCCCAATTTTCCGCTTAAGTTCATGGTCTATTTCCTCATCGTGGTGACCGTCGGCGGCACGTCGACCATTACCGGCCCCTTCCTCGCCGCATTGCTCCTGGGCATCGCCGATGTGGCAGGCAAGTATTACGTGCCCGAGATCGGCGCATTTGTCATTTATGCGGTGATGGTCATTATGCTTGTGCTCAGGCCCCATGGCCTCTTCGCGCGTGAGGGCGGTCGATGACAGTGATCGGGGAAACCACGGCGGCCGTTTCCAGCACCGGCCCCGAGCATGTGGCTGCAACGCAACTGCGCCGGCGCAACGCTTGGCGGGCCTACGAGATCGTGCTTTGGCTCGTCGCCATCGCGCTCATTTTCATGCTGCCTTCCAAGGCCTTGCTTCTCACCGAGATTGCAATTCTCGCTCTTTTTGCGGTGTCGCTGGATCTGGTGCTCGGTTATGCGGGCATCGTTTCGCTGGGCCATGGCGCCTTCTTCGGGCTCGGCGCCTATGTGGCCGGGCTCTTCGCGATGCACTTCTTTCCCGAACCGGTCACCGGATTGCTGGTGGCAGGGCTTGTAAGCGGGCTCCTCGGCTTCGTCACGAGTTTCCTCGTGCTGCGCGGCTCCGATCTTACGCGGCTTATGACCACGCTGGGCATCGCACTCATGCTTGCCGAGCTTGCAAACCAGATGGCGTGGCTGACCGGAGGCGCAGACGGGCTTTCAGGTTTCACGGTGGGGCCGATCCTCGGGCTCTTCGAATTCGATCTTTGGGGGCGCACCGGTTACATCTATTCGCTCGTCGTGCTCTTCCTCGCCACCTGGGCGGCCCGGAGGATCGTCAACTCACCGTTCGGCCTGTCGTTGAAGGCCGTCCAGGGCAACCGCGTCCGTGCGGCGATGGTGGGTGTGCCGGCCAAGAGCCGGATCGTCGTGATCTATACGATCGCTGCGGTCTATGCGGGATTTGCCGGCGCCCTTCTCACGCAGACGACCAGTTTCGTCTCGCCGGACGTGCTTGCATTCCACCGGTCGGCAGATGTGCTCCTGGTGCTGGTGCTGGGCGGCGTGGGATACCTCTATGGCGGGATCATCGGCGCGATCATCTTCACTCTGCTGCGCGATTGGTTTTCCGTCATCACGCCTCAATACTGGATGTTCTGGATAGGCTTGGTTCTGGTGATCATCGTCATGGTCGGCCGTGAGAACATCACCCGCTGGCACACGTTCCTGCCGGCACCGATCCAGCGGGCTCTCGCCCGCGCCGCCAATTGGCGCCCGGGACCGAAGATTGGAGGCGGCCAATGAGCGCCGTGCTCCAAACCCGCAATCTGATGAAGCGCTTCGGCGGCTTTGTCGCAACCAACGACGTCTCGCTCTCGGTGGAGCAGGGCGCCCGGCATGCTCTGATAGGCCCGAATGGTGCAGGCAAGACCACGCTCATCAACTTGCTGACCGGAGCGCTGAAACCCACATCGGGACGCGTTATCCTGCAGGGAGAGGACATTACCGACCTTCCTCCGCACCAGCGCGTGCGCCGGGGCTTGGCGCGCACATTCCAGGTCAATCAGCTCTTTCCGGAATTCACGCCGCTTGAAGCAGTGGTATTGGCCATCAACGAGCGGGAACAGCTGGGCGCTTCCGCCTGGAAACCCCTCGTCCGATATCCGCAGGTGGTTGACGAGGCTGCCGCGCTTCTGGAGCGGTTCGGCCTTTCCGACGTGATGGGAGAGCGCACATCCCGCCTGCCTTACGGGAAGCAGCGGCTGCTGGAGATGGCGCTTGCCTTTGCCGCCAAGCCGCGCGTGCTTCTTCTGGACGAGCCCGCGGCCGGTGTGCCGGAGGAAGAGCGTCATGAGGTGCTTGCGATCGTGCGCGCACTGCCATCGGATGTGACCGTCGTTCTGATCGAGCACGACATGGATCTCGTCTTTTCCTTTGCAGACCGGATCTCCGTTCTGGTTTCCGGCGCGCTCTTTACCGAAGGCACGGTGGCTGAGATCGCTGCCGATCCGCGCGTGAAGGCCATCTATCTTGGAGAGGATGCCTGATGGCCGAGCTTCTGCGCATCGAAAAGCTTGTTGCCGGCTACGGCGAAGCGCGCGTTCTTTCCGAGATCGATCTTACGCTTGGAGAAGGCGAATCGCTGGCGCTGCTGGGCCGCAACGGTACCGGCAAGACCACCCTCGTGGACACAATCGCCGGTGTTACGACGCTCCATTCCGGCAGGATCCATTTCGCGGGGGCCGACATCACGCGCATGAAGCCCGAGAAGCGCGCCGCGGCGGGAATCGGCTGGGTGCCCCAGGAACGCAATATTTTCCGTTCGCTGACGGTTGAGGAGAATCTGACGGCCATAGCCCGGCCGGGTCCATGGAACATGGAACGCGCTTACACGATGTTTCCGCGCCTCAAGGAACGGAGAGGCAATCTTGGCAATCACCTTTCCGGCGGCGAACAGCAAATGCTGGCGATTGCTCGCGCATTGATGCTGAATCCGAAATTGCTGCTTCTCGATGAGCCGCTTGAAGGCCTGGCTCCCGTCATCGTCGACGAATTGCTCGCGGCGTTGCGCAAGATCATTTCGGGCGAGGGGATGTCGGCGATCATCATCGAGCAGAAGGCTCGCAAGGTCCTGCCGCTCACCGATCATGCGGTGGTGCTGGAGCGCGGTGCGATCGCCTGGAAAGGCGACAGCGCGTCGCTTCTCGCGGATGCTTCCGCCATGGACCGGCACCTCGGGGTAGCCAGCGGCAAGATCGCGCGGGCCGGATGACCGCATCCGACTGAAGAAGCGTTCCTCAGCAACCGCCCCGTGGAGGCGGTACGCGGCTTTCCCTGCCGGCGCCAGACGGTCGGCATGGGTGCGGGGCATTTGTCGCCTCAAGCTGCAAGCCTCCATTCAGGGAAGGCGCCGACGCAGCAGAGATTTGGTAACCGGAAGGGCTAAACAAGAGCAACTGCTGGCAAATTCGCGCGCCTCACAAACGTCCATAAGCGATGCACGCTGCCTGTGCTGTTCCATCTGCGATATAGCGATGGATAAGGATATCGCCTTCGTCACCGTGATATGATGCGGTCGATGGAAGCCTAACCAGGCGCTTATAATTTTTCCTCAGACATACATATGCGACTATCGCAGGATACCGTTTGTAAAGTATACGGTCCCCCGCGGATGCCGAATGGGGTCCGATGGTTATGCAAAATCAATTTGTTATCGGAGATACGCACTGTGAACTTAATTGTGAAGTTCTTCGAGCTCATCGAAAGTTTGACCTGGGGTTGGTCGCTTGTCCCCATTCTGGTGGTGTTCGGCCTGTTCATCACCGTGGCGAGCGGCTTCGTCCAGCTGGCATATTTCGGCCGGATGTTTCGGGTTCTGTCGTCGAAAGTTCAAAGTGCCGACCCGAACGCTATCAGCGCCCGCGAGGCACTGTTGATGTCGGTTGGCGGGCGTGTTGGGGGAGGCAATATAGCCGGCGTGGCCGTAGCGATAACGGGGTGGCCCTGGCGCGGTGTTCTGGATGTGGGCGATAGCGGTCGTGGGAATGGCCACCAGCCTTGTCGAGGCATCCCTGGCGCAGCTCTTCAAACGCTCCGTCGGGGATGGGACCTTTCGCGGCGGGCCGGCAGGATATATCATATACGGCCTCGGGGAGCAGTATCGTTGGCTCGCCATTCTATACGCAGTCTGCCTGATCGCCGCCTTCGGGCTGGGATTCAATGCATTTCAGGGCAACACCTTTGCCGGCGCGGTCGAGGATAGCCTTGGAATCGAGCGGCTATGGACCGCCCTTCTGCTGGCCGCCATCACGGGGTTCATCGTTTATGGCGGCATCAGGCGAATTGCCAAGGCGGCCGATATCGTCGTTCCCGTTATGGCGCTTGGTTACATCGCGATGACATTGGTGATCATCCTGCTCAATATCACCGAGTTGCCGCATGTTCTGTGGACGATCGTAACCAATGCCTTCGGCTTCGAGCAGGCTGTAAGCGGCGGCATGGGAGCCGCGATCGCTCAGGGTTTGCGGCGCGGGCTTTTCTCGAATGAGGCAGGGCTCGGTTCCGCGCCCAATGTGGCGGCGACGGCGGATGTGCGCCACCCGATCAGCCAGGGCATCACCCAGTCGTTCTCGGTGTTCATCGATACGATCATCGTGTGCTCGTGCACGGCCTTCATCATTCTGCTCAGCGACGTCTACGTGCCCGGGGCTGCGCATATCGACGGCGTGGTGCTGACGCAGCAATCCCTCGTATCCCATGTCGGGGAATGGTCGAAATATTTCCTGACCTTCTCGATCCTGCTCTTCTCCTTCAGTTCCATCATGTACAACTACTATCTGGGCGAGAACGCGCTGACCGTCATGACCTCGCACCCGGTCATGATCCATGCGCTGCGATTAGCAGTGGTCGTGCTTGTGTTTCTGGGCGCCACCGCGCCGGGAGCAACGGCGGTCTTCTTCTTCTCCGACCCGCTGATGGGGCTCCTGGCTTTGGTGAACCTGCTTGCGATCATGATGCTCTTTCCTGTCGCCATGCGCATCCTGCGGGATTTTCGCGAGCAGCTGAAAGCCGGTGTGGACCGCCCGGTGCTGGTGCCGGAAAAGTTCAAGGACCTCAATCTTGATCCGACGGCCTGGCACAATGCCGCGCCGAGTGCCCACCCGAACGCATAGGGTGCTACGCTGCATCGAGCGCTCGATCGTTGTCCGATCGCCGTGCCGATGCAGCAGCAGGAACAGTGCCGGCGGCCCGGCGTTAGTCGGCTTCGTTTGTGCGTTGTCCCCAAACAAGGACCAACAAAAAGCCGGGCAGCATGCTGCCCGGCTTATGAATTGAACCTGGGCGCGGCTCTTCTCGCGCTGCGCCCTTTTGCTTACACTTCTCCCCAGATTGCTTCCGCGGTCTTGATCACCAGTTCCAGCTTCCGCTTCTGGTCATCCTCGGTGATCTTGTTGCCCTCTTCGGTCGAAGAGAAGCCGCATTGCGGTGCGATGCCGAGCTGGTCGAGATCGGCATATTTGCTCGCGGCGTCGAACTTGCGCTTAAGATCGTCCAGGGACTCAAGCTCCGGCACCTTGGTGCTGATGAAGCCCGGCAGAACGCGCTTTTTGCCCTTGGGCAGAAGGCGCAGCGGCTCAAGCCCACCCGCACGCTCGGTGTCGTATTCCATGAAATAGATGTCGACGCCGGTCTTGTTGAAAATGGCATCGGCTGCCGGATCGTAGGCGCCCTCGGCCACCCAGGTGGAGCGGAAATTGCCGCGGCACATATGCATGCCGATCACCATGTCCGCCGGCCGGTCCTTGATCGCCTCATGCATCATCCAGGCGTATCTGTCGATCAGCCAATCGGGATCGAGGCCGTCGGCCTTTTTCTCCTCGCGAATCTTCGGATCGCAGAGATAGGCGAAATAGATGTCATCCGTCTGCAGATACCGGCAGCCGGCTTCGTAGAACTTCTGCACCGCCTTGGCATAGGTGCGGGCGAGATCCGCGAAGAGTACCTCCAGATCCTGGTATTCCTTGGGCAGGATGTCGGCCTTGGCCACGCGGAAATGGCAGCAGCTCGGGCCGGGGATGGAGATCTTCGGCGTGACCTTCGTCACCGAAGCAAGATACTTGAAGTGATCGAGCATCGGGTGGTCGTCAGGGAAGTCCAGCCGGCTGGTAATGGTCGGGAACACCGGACGCACGCTGGCGCCGTGGAACTGGAGTCCCTGCTGTCCCTCGCGCTCCACCAGATCCAGGCCTTCGAGATCGCCCATGAAGTCATAGTGCCAAAAGGAGCGGCGCAGTTCACCATCGGTCACGACCTGAAAGCCGATGTTCTGCTGCATCTTCACGATGTCGGTAACGGCGGCATCTTCCACATTCTTGAGCTCTTCCGCCGAAATGGACTTGTCCTCGTAAAATTTCTTCCGCGCTTCCTTCACGGCTGCCGGGCGCAGGAGAGAACCGACATGATCGGCGCGATAGGGAGGTGTGTGAGTCGTCATCGTATCCTCGATTTCGGCTGATGGCGGACGTGGTCCGCGGCGAATGGAGTCTGTTTAGACCTTTGGGCGGGCGCTGCAAAGCTTTCCCTGCGGAACTTGCGCCAAAATCAGCCAGTCTTTCGAAGCGAGTCTTGTAAGTGTAGGGTCGCTGGCGGGAGACTGTTGGGAGGTAGCGCGATGACCTTGCAAACCGAGGAAATGAACTGCGGACATTTCGTCGGGCGCGTATGGCGCCCGGATGTCCTTGGGCCTTCGATCGTGACGCTGCGTGAGGGGCGTCTTCTCGACATCACATCCCGCCAGGCACCGACGATGCGCGATCTCCTCGAGATGGAGGATCCTGTCTCCTTCCTTGAAGGCGCAGACGGGAGGGATCTCGGTTCGGTCGAGGAAATCGCCGCCAACTCGCTCGAAGGAGGAGCCGACGCACTTCACCTGCTCGCGCCTTGTGATCTGCAGGCGGTAAAGGCATGCGGCGTGACTTTCGCCCGCTCTATGATCGAGCGGGTGATCGAGGAGAGGGCAGCGGGCGACCCGGCAAGGGCAGCGGCCATTCGTATGCGCGTGGGGGAGATTATTGGCGCTTCCTTGCACAACCTCGTGCCCGGGTCACCAGAGGCCGCGCGCGTGAAGCAGGCGCTGATCGAAGAAGGTGTCTGGTCTCAGTATCTCGAAGTCGGAATCGGGCCGGATGCGGAGGTTTTCACCAAGGGTCAACCCATGTCTTCGGTGGGGTGGGGAGCGGCCGTAGGCCTCCATCCTGTATCCCGATGGAACAATCCCGAGCCCGAGGTGGTGCTGGCGGTCGACAGTCGTGGCCGGGTGAAGGGGGCGGCGCTCGGCAATGATGTCAATCTGCGCGACGTGGAGGGCCGGTCCGCTCTGCTGCTGGGCAAGGCTAAGGACAACAACGCCTCCTGCGCGATCGGGCCGTTCATCCGCCTGTTCGATGATGCTTATGGCATCGAGGATGTGCGCAGCGCCGAACTCCGGCTTCTGGTCGAGGGGAAGGACGGTTTCGTCCTCAAGGGTCGTAGCTCGATGAAGGAGATCAGCCGCGATCCGCTCGATCTCGTCTCGCAGACCATCGGACGGCATCACCAGTATCCCGATGGACTGGTGCTGTTTCTCGGAACGCTGTTTGCGCCCATAGAGGATCGCGATGTGCCGGGTCAGGGCTTCACGCACAAGATCGGAGATGTGGTGAGCATCTCGAACGAGAAGCTGGGAGTTCTCAGGAATACGGTGCGTCTTTCGACCGAATGCGCGGAATGGACCTTTGGAGCCGCTGCACTCATGCGCAATCTCGCCGCGCGCGACCTTCTCTGACCTGTTTAGCGGCATACCGGGGATTGCTCGTTAGCCGTCTAGCTCGCTTGCGGTAGCGGAACATTCTCATGGCTGGGAAGTTTTTCTGCGCGGGCAGCAAAGACTTAGCTGAATCCTTGCGCAGCCGGAGAGGCGGGCACGACCGCGCCGTCTCTCCGTGTTCGCCGCCTCCGGATTGAGGGGAGACAGCCCTGGATGAGGAACACAGCATAAGATGAACACGGCATTTCAGAACGATATTGCGCGGCGGATCGCCGAACTCGGTCCGTGGTTCCAGAACATGACCATCGGAGGCATCGAAACAGCTCCTGACCACTTCCTGGGAGACTATCCAAATTTCAAATGGCAGAGCTTCGCGCATATCATTCCGGAGGACTTGGAAGGACGCTCCGTTCTCGATATCGGCTGCAATGCTGGGTTCTACGCGATCGAGATGAAGCGGAGGAATGCCGGCCGCGTGCTCGGCATCGACAGCGATCCTCATTACCTGCGGCAGGCAGAATTCGCCGCTGAACAGTTGGGTGCGGATGTCGAGTTCCAGCAGATGTCCGTCTACGAGATCGGGCGGCTGAAGGAGAAGTTCGACCTGGTGATCTTCATGGGCGTCCTCTATCATTTGCGGCACCCGTTGCTGGCGCTTGACCTCATCTACGAACATGTCGCGAAGGATCAGATGCTCTTCCAGTGCCTTCAAAGAGGATCCGACGCGATAGCGGATATTGAGGAGGATTATCCCTTTTCGGAGGAGAATCTATTCTATCGGCCCGACGTTCCGAAGCTCCATTTCATCGAACATCGCTACACGGGTGACCCGACGAACTGGTTTTTTCCAAACCGTGCGGCGGTCGAGGCGATGCTGCGCAACAGCGGCTTCGAGATCGTCGAGCATCCGGAGCGCGAGGTTTATCTCTGCCGCAGGGCAGAGCGCGGCTTCGCGGTCGATCCGCCGCCGATCGGCTGAGCATCCGCTTTCGCACAGACCTGAAAGGATCCATAGCGGACTTGGGCCTGACGACGCTGGATTTGGCCATGCAGTTGGACACATTAACCGAAGCCGCTTCCCTGGCTGACGAATGGTGGGAGCTATGGCACCGCGATCCGCAGGCAACCCCGTTCCAGAGCCCTGCATGGCTGCTTCCTTGGCGTAGACATTTCGAGGATGGCGAGAACGTCATCCTGACGTTGCGACAAGATGGGCGGCTTGTCGGGCTTTTTCCGTTCATGCGCCTGGACGGCAGGCTGCTCCTATGGGGCGCCGGAACGTCCGACTGGCTGGGCGGGGTGTTCGATCCGGGCCTCGAGCCGGGAACATTGGCCGATGCGCTTACCGAAATGGAAGCGGCGCTCGACCTCTTTCAGCTCCCGGAGAACTCCCCATTGCTGCGGGTGCCTGCGCCCGGCGGGTGGGAGGACCGCTTGGCCTTTTCGGAAAGCTGCGCCCTGCTTTCGCTGCCGGCCGAACTCAGTCCGAACATGCGCCAGAACCTGCGCTATTACGGGAAGCGCGCCGCACGCGCCGGCATCGCAGGGCCAGAACGGGCGAGCGCAGCAAACGTGGAGCGCTTGGCCGAATTGCACACGCGTCGCTGGGAGAAGCGTGAAGAGGCCGGTATCTTCGCAGATCGCCGCATCCTCGCCTGGCTCAGGGAGGCGGCACCGCTGATGGAGAGAGCGGGGCTCCTTCGCCTTTATGCGATGAGACTGCGAGGAGATATCGTTGCTGCGATGTGCGTACTGCATGGAAAGGGGCGGGCCTTCTACTACATTGGCGGCTTCGAGCCGGAATATGCGAAACTCGGGCTCGGCACGGTTCTCATCGGACACGCCGTCGCCGAGGCGGAGGGCGAGAACTTTCGCAGTTTCGATTTCCTGCGCGGACAGGAGGATTACAAGTATCGCTGGGGTGCGAAGGACTGCCCGACTTATGCACGCCGCCTCGCTCCAGCAGCAAAAAGGGCAGCCTGATGAAGATGCTCGGCATCCGCTGGACAATTGGCGATGTATCTCCTCGCGGTTTCGAGGCGCTGCGCCTTTCGATGTGGGGCGCGCTCCGCGCCTTCGGCGAGGAGATCGGAATGGCGGTGGTCGTCAATTCCCTGTCGCCGGAGGAGGCGAAGGAGAGGACAGGCAAGGTGCCGAAGCGTGTGGAGTGGCTGCCTGCCGGCAGGCCTCCTGGCGTTCTTCTGAACTTTCTCGACCGGGACATGGCCGAGGGCGTGGCATGGAAGCTGGCACCGCTGAGGATCTTTCCCGATATCTACGAGCTTTCGCTCGACAACGATTGCATACTGTGGAGCGTGCCTCCGGCGGTCTTCGCCTGGATGGAGGAAGAAGATCCCCGCTGTCTGATCGCGGCGGATGTAAAGCTTGCCCTCGGTGCATTCGCTGAGCTCACGCGGCCAGAGCCGCGCAATACAGGCATCAGGGGCCTGCCGCCGCATTATGATCCCGCCACCGCATTTGCGCGGGTACTCCAGGAGCATCCGGTGAAGCTGCGCTCGGAGCTCGATGAGCAGGGCTTACAGGCGGTTGCCTTCGATCTCGACCGGCCTGCTCATATCGTTTCCACCGCCGATGTCTCGATCTGCTCTCCCTTTTGGCCGCACCAGCCGGATCTCGGGCGTCATGGGGCGCATTTCGTGGGCCTTAACGCGCGCTCGCTGCCATGGAATTATTATGATCGGCCTGCAAGCGAATGCATTGCCGATCATTGGGAAAAGCACCGCCTCGAACTCTATCGGCGCGTGGGGTTGGGGGAGCCGGGCTAAGTTGAAGCTTTGCCGGCTTCCAAAAGAAGGCGTTACGCGGACCGTCCCCGGAAACCGAGCGATTTCAGTTGTTTGTCGACGTAGCCGGCTCGCGTGGCCCAGGCGCTCTACCGCGCTCCAAGCTTCAACTCTGGAACAAAATCGGGGCATGCCTGTTTCCCTTCGGCCCGGAGGGAGCAGCGCGGTGCCAGGGCCTACACCGCTGATCTCAGCTTCCTTGCCAGAACGGAGACGAGACTATGCATGGTGCTCAAGTGCGCGTGGGTATTGTCGGCGTTGGCAACTGCGCATCTTCATTTGTGCAGGGGCTCGCCTATTACCGTGGCGTGCGCTCCAACAACCCCATCCCCGGGATCATGAATGCTGATATCGGCGGCTACCACATCGACGATATTGTCGTCAGCTCCGCTTTCGACGTGAACGCCTCGAAGGTGGGGCGCGACGTTTCAGAGGCGATCTTTGCCGAACCGAACAATACGATCCGGTTTGCGGATGTGGAGCCAATGGGCGTTCCCGTCTCGCGGGGAAGAACTCTCGACGGCATCGGTAAATATCTGCGCGACGAGATTCAGGAATCGGAAGAGCCCGAGGTCGATGTCGCCGGCGTGTTGATGGAGAGCAAGACGGAAGTGCTCGTCTCCTATCTTCCGGTCGGGTCGGAGCAGGCCGCACGCTTTTACGCGGAAGAAGCCTTGAAGGCCGGCTGCGCCTTCGTGAACTGCATGCCTGTTTTCATCGCTTCGCGGCCGGAATGGCGCAAGAAGTTCGAGGAACGCGGCCTGCCCATCATAGGCGACGACATCAAGAGCCAGGTCGGAGCGACCATCGTTCACCGGGTGCTCACAAATCTTTTTCGCGAGCGTGGTATCAGGCTCGATCGTACCTACCAGCTCAATTTCGGCGGCAACACCGATTTCCAGAACATGCTGGAGCGGGAGCGGCTGGAATCGAAGAAGATCTCCAAAACCCAAGCGGTGACGAGCCAGCTCGGGGTGCCGATGGAACCGGAGAACATCCATGTCGGCCCGAGCGATCACGTGCCGTGGCTCTCGGACCGCAAATGGGCCTATATCCGCATGGAGGGCACCACCTTCGGCGGCGTGCCAATCAACTGCGAGCTGAAGCTTGAAGTCTGGGATTCCCCCAACAGCGCAGGCGTGGTGATCGATGCCGTGCGCTGCGCCAAGCTCGCGATGGATCGCGGCGAGGCAGGCGCGCTGGTCGGACCTTCCAGCTATTTTATGAAATCGCCGCCCGAGCAGTTCACGGACGCGGAAGCGAGACTCCGCACGTTGCAGTTTATTTCCGGCGAGGACGAGATAACGACCGGTCTCAAGCAGTGAACACGGTATTCCACCTATTGCGTCATGCCTCGCACGGTCATGTCGGTGCGGTCTTGACCGGGCGGCTTGCCGGCGCGCCACTTACGCCATTCGGAAGTGAGCAGGCTTTGGCGATCGGTCGCCATCTCATGGGGAAGAAGCTGGATGCCGTTTACACCAGCCCCCGGCTGCGCGCGCAGCAAACGGCGGAAATCCTTGCTCGTGAGACAGGGGTCGAGAGCGAGATCGCTCCGGAACTGGACGAGATCGATTTCGGGAGCTGGTCCGGCCGCAGTTTCGAGGAGCTCGAACGGGATCCTGCCTGGAAGCTGTGGAACGAGGAGCGCGACACAGCGGCAACGCCGGCAGGCGACACCATGGCGGCGACCGCCGCCCGGATCACCGGCTTCATGGATCGGCTGCGCGGAGAATATCCCGGCAACACTTTCGTGCTGGTGAGCCATAGCGATGTGATCAAGGCAGCGCTTTGCCAGACCTTCGGAATCCCTTTTTCAAGCGTGCATGACTTCGAGATCGCGCCGGCGTCAATCACCACCCTTTCCTTCGACAAAGACGGCCCAAGCCTCGTTTCACGCAATATAGAAGCCGTGCGGCTGACCGTGGGAGGCATTGCATGAAGCTCGTCATCTTCGGCCTGAGCATCAGTTCGTCCTGGGGGAACGGCCACGCCACTCTCTGGCGCGGCTTGGTCCGAGCGCTCGGACGGCGTGGCTGGACCGTCGTCTTCTTCGAGCGCGACCTTCCATATTACGCGGGCGCGCGGGATCTCCACGAGATCGAAGACGGAGAACTGATCCTCTATGGAGATTGGGATGAGGCGCTTCCGATCGCGCGCAGGCATCTTGCAGATGCGGATGTGGCGCTCGTCACATCCTATTGTCCGGACGGGATAGCCGCGTCCGATCTCGTCCTTTCCTCGCCGCGTCCGCTGCATGTCTTCTATGACCTCGATACACCGGTGACGCTCTCCGTGCTCGATCGTGGGGAGGCCACGACCTATATCGGTCCGCGCGGCCTGAAGGATTTCGATCTGGTCCTGAGTTATACAGGCGGCGATGCGCTGGACGCTTTGAAGTCGCGGCTCGGTGCGCGCATCGTGGCGCCGCTCTACGGCCATGTGGACCCGTGCGTTCACCGGCCCACCGCTCCCGCAGCAACTTACAAGGCGGATCTGTCCTATATCGGAACCTATGCGGAGGACCGGCAGGCAGGCGTTGAGGCGTTTTTCCTGGAGCCCGCCAGAAGGCGGCCCCATCTACGCTTCGTGATCGCGGGTGCGCAATATCCGCAGGACTTTCCTTGGGCGGACAATGTCTATTTCGTGCGGCATCTCCCGCCCGAGGAGCATCCCGCCTTCTACTCATCCTCGCGGCTGACGCTGAACGTCACGCGCCGTGCAATGGCAAAGACCGGATGGTGCCCCTCCGGGCGCCTGTTCGAGGCGGCTTCCTGTGGCGTGCCGATCGTCTCCGATTGCTGGGACGGCCTTGAGGCTTTCTTGGAACCGGGGCGCGAGATCCTGGCCGCCGTTACCTCTGACGACGTGACGGACGCGCTTGATCTTACCGATGCCGAACTCCGGCGCATTGCCGAGGCCGCGCGGGATCGGGTGCTTTCCTGCCATACTTCGGAGCACCGCGCTGCCGATTTCGAAGCCATCGTCAACGACGTCAGATCAGCCGCCGCCGGTCGGGCGGCATAGACGTGCAGGGAGATACTCCCATGTGGGGAATTATTCCGGCTGCGGGATGCGGAAGCCGAATACAGCCTCTGGCCTTTTCCAAGGAGCTTCTTCCGGTAGGAAGCCGGCTTGCCGACGGATCCGAACGCCCTTGCGCCGTCAGCGAATATCTTTGCGAGCGCATGCTTGAGGGAGGGGCGGATAAGCTCTGTTTCGTCATCGCGCCCGGAAAGTCCGATATCCTGGAATATTACGGTGGAACCTACGGGAACGCTTCCATCGCCTATGTCGTGCAACCGGAGGCAAGCGGGCTTTGCGATGCAATCTTCCGCGTCGCTCCGCTGGTTTCTCCGGAGGAACATGTGCTTGTCGGCCTGCCGGATACGATCTGGATGCCGGCCACCGGTTATCGGTCGCTTCCCGACGGCGTCCTCTCCTTCCTGCTCTTTCCGGTCGACAACCCCACCGTATTCGACGCGGTGGAGACGGACGAGGCGGGCAATGTGCTGGAAATCCAGGTGAAGCGAAAGGATGCTTCCACAAACTGGATCTGGGGCGGGTTCAAGATGCCGGGCCGCATCCTGCATGAGCTTCTGGCGCTCTGGCGCGAGCGCGACCGCACCGACGAATATATGGGCACGCTGGTGAATGCGTATCTTGCGAAAGGCGGGCAAGCGCGGGGCATCAAGGCCGGCGAAGCCTATGTGGATGTGGGCACGCTCGAGGGATATCGCGCGGCCAACGACCTCTTGCGGCAAACGGCGGTCGAGGAGGGCGCTCCCGCACCCGGCACGCATGTCACGGCGGGCGCTCCCGCGGGGCGCCAATTACTGGCACACCGCCGTGAACTCGTAATGTCCTTCAAGCAAGTGGAACGAGGGGTTTGACTGATGATCGAAGCTGCGATGATCTGGAACGAGCCGAACAACAAGTCCCACTGGGATCCTGAAATCGATCCCGACTGGTCGCGCTTTGCGGAAATGGCGATCCTCGCGGCGGATGCGATCGGCAATGTGAATCCCGACGTGGTGCGTGTATTGGGCGGCATTTCGCCCATCGATCCGCTTTTCATCCAGAATTTGCAGGGCAAGGGGGTGCTCGATCACCTGGATGCCATCGCGGTCCATGGCTTTCCGCTCGACTGGAATCTCTGGCAGATCCATGAGTGGCCGCAGAAGCTCGCGGAGATCCAGCTGCTGACGCATTTGCCGGTATGGGTGAGCGAAGTCGGCATTTCCACCTTCGGCGCCGAAGAAGTACAGGTATGGGGCCTTCAGCGCACCTTTGAGCTGTTGAAGGGACGCGCCCCTCGTATCCAGTGGTACAGTCTTTTCGATCTGCCGCAGGCCTGGGGCGCCACCACGCGGCACAGGGAGGCGGAGGGGTCCTCCTATTACCGCCATTTCTATATGGGCCTCATCCGCGAAGACGGTACACCGAAGCCGGCGCTCGAGAAATTCGCCGAATGCACACCGGAATTCGGCCTCTGCCAATGGTTCCATTTCGAGGATCCGAGGCTTGATGAGGCGGTTGCCTGGATGAGGCGGCTCGGCGTCAAATATCTGCGCACGGGGCTTTCCTGGGCAGACAGCTTCCGGCCGAATGCGCTCGACTGGTTCGACCGGCAGATGGAGGCGCTCGCCGATTTCGATGTCACCGTGACCTTCTGCTTCACGCCGGAGCATCGGGGGATCGCTCCCCACCATACCAGCGCCCCGCAAGTGCCGCAGGAATTTGCGGATTTCTGCGCCTCTATGATCGAGCGATACGCGGGAAGAGCGGACGGCCGGATGCGAGGTGCGGCATGACGGCTTTGCCCGCTGCTAGCGAGGAGGAGCTTTTCGAGCCTGCCGAATCCCTGCTGGAACTTATCTGCTCACCGGAGGGATATTCCTTCGACTGCCATGATGTGGCGGTGGTGGTTGCCCATCCGGATGACGAGACGATCGCGATCGGCGGTCAACTTGCGCGGATGCGGGGTGTTCGCATCGTGCATGTGACGGACGGCGCGCCGGCTGACATGAAAGATGCGGACGCGAACGGTTTTGCGCGTCGCGAAGATTACGCTTCTGCCCGTCGGCGTGAAGTGGAAGCGGCGGTGGCGATCGCGGGCGTCAGGCCCGAGGCGTGCCATCTCATCGGGATCCCCGACCAGGCTTCTGCTTATCGCCTTGGCGAGATCGCTTCCCGGCTCGCGGAATTTTTCGAGTTTCACAAGATTGGCACGGTCTTCACCCATGCGTTCGAGGGCGGGCATCCCGACCACGATTCCACGGCCTTTGCAGTGCGGGCCGCGGGCCATCTGATGGAGCGGCGCAATCTGGCGCCGCCCGCGATTTTCGAGTTTCCGCTTTATCGGATGAAGCGCGGACAAAGCGTCTTCCAGGACTTCATTCCCAATGGGGAGCCGGAGTACATGATCGCACTCGACCACGAGACGGCCGAGTTGAAGCAGCGGATGCTCGCGGCCCATGGCACCCAGCAGCGTGTGTTGGGATCGTTCAAGACGAAAACCGAGCGCTTTCGGCCTATTTCGCCCTGCGATTTCCGCAAGCTGCCGAGCGAGGTGCTCTACGCCCACTACGATTGGGGCCTTCAGCCTTCCGACTGGCCCGATCTCATCGACAAGGCAAGCCGGGAACTTGAACTTCCGCAATGGCTCTGACCGTCCTCAGCGTCGCCTATCCCTTTGCTCCGGTCGGACCGGACGCGGTGGGCGGTGCGGAACAGGTGCTGTCCGCCCTCGATAGGGCTCTCGTGCGGAATGGCCATCGCTCCATCGCGATCGCCTGCGAGGGATCGCGGGTGGCGGGGGAGCTTGTGCCCCTGCCTCTGCCCGGAGGCACCATAGACGACCTGGTTCGGAAGCAAACCTGGGCGAAGCTGCGCGGGCTTATCGGCGAAGTCCTCGCGCGCGAGCCTGTTGACCTGGTGCACATGCATGGGATCGATTTTCATGCCTATCTGCCCGAAGAGGCTCCCACGCTTGCAACGCTGCATCTGCCGCTCGATTGGTATCCGGATTGGATTTTCGAGCGTCGCATGAATCTCTGGCTCCACTGTGTTTCGGCAGCACAGCACAAGACGGCTCCGGAGGGCGCCACGCTCTTGCCTCCAATCCCGAACGGCGTCCCGCGCGAGTTGTTCGAGACGCGCTGCCGCAAGCGCGATCATGCCATCGTCCTCAGCCGGATCTGCCCGGAGAAGGGAATCCATCTAGCAATGGAAGCCTGCCGGCTCGCCGGTCAGCCCTTGCTCATCGGCGGCCAGGTCTTTCCCTATGAGGAACATGAGCGCTATTTCCGCGAACAAGTAGTACCTTTGCTCGCTCCGGCGCGCCGCTTCCTCGGGCCTCTCGGCTTTCACAGGAAGCGGCGGCTCCTCGCATCGGCCAGATGTGCCATCGTGCCGAGCCTGGTTGCCGAGACCAGCTCGCTCACGGCCATCGAGGCGCTGGCCTGCGGCACGCCGGTGATCGCTTTCCCGCATGGCGCCCTTCCGGAGGTGATCGAACATGGGCGGACGGGCTTCATCGTCAAGGACGTGCCGGACATGGCGCGGGCCATCGCCGCCGCATCCTCTCTCGACCCCGAGGTCTGCCGGAAGGCCGCATGGGAAAGGTTTTCGCCGGACCTGATAGAGCAGCGCTATCTCAGCCTCTATCGGGAAATTGCCCTCGCCGCGGCACCTATGCATGCCCCGGTCCGAAACGGCTAGGCAGGGATCGCATCGTCGCAATGATCGTGCTTAATGCCGGGAAAGCGCCATGGACACACCCGACGCGATAAGGACGCTGCCGACCAGGCGATTGAGGTGCGCGAAGATGCGACCGGATTTCAGCGCCCTGCCGAGAAGCACACCTGCGAGCACATAGAGAAGCACCGCCAGCACTTCGAGCAGGAGAAAGGCGCCGCCCATGGCGGCAAGCTGGCTCCATGCCGGCGCGGAAGCATCGATGAACTGCGGGAAAAAGGCGGTGAAGACCGCTATGGCTTTCGGATTGCTGATGGCGATCAGGAAGTCGCGGCGCATCAACGCCTTGAGCGCCGATTCCTTGGACTGCGCCTCGGCCATTGCCTTCGCCTTGCGCCAAAATTGCACGCCCACATAGATCAAGTAGATCGCGCCTGCGATCTTGATGATCGTGAAGGCCATTGCCGAGGTGGCAAGGACGGCGCCTAATCCGACGATCGTCACCAGGATAAGCAGTGCGAACGCCGGCATGCGGCCAAATCCGCCCAGCAGCGCAGGCAGGAAGCCAAGGCGTGCTCCATTCGAAAATGCCAGCATGTTGTTCGGCCCCGGCGCGCAATTCAGCGCGAAGCAGGCGGGGATGAAGATCGACCAGGCAATCATCGTGTTCCTCGAGACAGTCGTGCCCTTGGGAGCCTCGCCCGATCCATAATCAACCGGGTCGGGAGGAGGGGAGGATCGCACACCTCGCCTGCCCAAGGAAGAGGTGCGTGCGGGAGAGCCGGCTTCTCCTCATCTGTTGCACGAGGGCGGCTCCGGTTCGCGAAATTTTCGCCTGCTTCGATTCTGCAACGGAACCACCGCGCAGGGACTGCGTTGGCTTGAGCGTGGGGAAATTCTGATGAGAGATTTTTAGGAAATGGACCGTCCCGGCCAGGCGCTCCTGCAAAAGCTTGCTGCAAACCGAATCGCCATCGAAACCGTCGAACCTGCAATTGACGGCGGACGTTTCGCCGCCAAGACGATTGTCGGCGAGCGTTTCAGGATCGAGGCCGACATATTTTGCGACGGCCACGAAATCATAGCGGCCGCCGTGCTTCATCGCCGGCGCGGCGAAAGGACCTGGAGCGAGACGCCGATGCGGCATCTCGTGAATGACCGCTGGCGCGCCACCGTCGTCTTCGATGAGGTTGGTCATCACGAGTTCAGGATCGCTTCTTGGCGCGATCTCTTCGCCACATGGCGCATGGACACCGCAAAGAAACACGAAGCGGGGCAGCAGATAGCGCTGGAACTGCAGGAAGGGCGGTTGCTGGTCGAGAAGGCCCTCGGCGTGCGCACCAGCGGGACCCCTCATGACCGCTCGGCGCTAAAGGCGCTCCTGGCGGAAGTGACTTCCTCGGCATCGGAAGGCGATGCGCTTGCGGTTTTGATGAGCGAAGACATGGCGGTGTTGATGCGCCGCCTCGCCGTGCGCGTAAACTTCACCCAGACGGATACGATCTTCCCGGTGTTCGTTGACCGGGAAAGGGCAGGCTTTTCCGCCTGGTATGAACTGATGCCGCGCTCGCAGTCAGGCAGTCCGGACCGTCACGGTACTTTTGATGACGTGATCACCAGGCTTCCCTATGTTCGCGATCTCGGCTTTGACGTGCTTTATTTTCCGCCGATCCACCCGATCGGCCGCACCAACCGAAAGGGGCGCAACAACAGCCTCACCGCGGGTCCCGATGATCCCGGCAGTCCCTATGCCATTGGTGCCGAGGAGGGCGGTCACGATGCAATCCACGCCGAACTTGGCACCTTTGAGGATTTCGCCAGGCTGGTGCAGGCGGCGCGGGAGCATGGGCTCGAGATCGCCCTCGATTTCGCCATCCAGTGCTCGCCCGACCACCCGTGGATAAGGGACCATCCGGAATGGTTCGATTGGCGGCCGGACGGCACGATCAAATTCGCCGAGAACCCGCCGAAGAAATACGAGGATATCGTCAACGTCCATTTCTACCGCGATGCGATCCCCGGCCTCTGGTACGCGTTGCGCGACATCGTCCTCTTCTGGCTTGAGAAGGGTGTCCGCATCTTCCGCGTAGACAATCCGCACACAAAGCCGTTGCCCTTCTGGGAGTGGATGATCGAGGAGGTGCGTCAGGTCGATCCGGGCGTGATCTTCCTCGCCGAAGCGTTCACCCGGCCGAAGATGATGAAGCGGCTCGCCAAGGTCGGCTTCAATCAGTCCTATTCCTATTTCACTTGGCGCAACACGAAATGGGAACTTACCGAATATCTGACGGAACTCACACAGACGGACTGCCGCCATTACATGCGGCCGAACTTCTTCGTGAACACGCCGGACATCAATCCTTATTACCTCCAGACGAGCGGGCGCCCGGGTTTTCGGGTGAGGCTGATGCTCGCTGCCACACTAGGCACGAATTACGGCGTCTATAGCGGGTTCGAGCTTTGCGAGGCAGAGGCCATGCCGGGCAAGGAAGAATATCTCAATTCGGAGAAATACGAGATCCGAGCATGGGATTGGGACCGGTCAGGGAACATCAAGGTCGACATCATGTTCGTGAACAGGCTGAGGCACGAAAACCCGGCGCTCCGGCAGTTCACCAACCTCAAGTTCTACAATGCTTGGAACGACAACATCCTCTATTTCGGGAAGTACACGGACGACCTGTCAAACTTCCTGCTCTTTGCCATCAATCTCGATCCCCATAACCCGCACGGCGCCCATTTCGAGGTGCCGCTGTGGGAGTTCGGGTTGACCGATGATGCGATGATCGAGGCGGAGGACCTCGTCACCGGCCAGCCCTTCACTTGGACCGGGAAGGTCCAGCACATGTTTCTCGACCCGCACCAGCGCCCATACATGGCCTGGCGGCTGATACCTCCAGGAAATCGCCGATGAACACCATGGAAAGGCTTGCTTCGGAGATCGCAGCGCCCGGTGAGGACGAAGCGTTGCAGGTTGTGGCGCCCGCTGGCCCAACGCCACCGGACTGGTACAAGGACGCTATCATCTACCAGCTCCACATCAAGGCCTTCCACGATTCCAACGGTGATGGAATGGGAGACTTCAATGGCCTGATGCAGCGGCTCGACTATATCGAGCGGCTGGGCGTGAACGCGATCTGGCTCCTACCATTCTATCCTTCGCCGCTCAGGGACGACGGCTACGACATCGCGGACTACCGCTCCATCAATCCTTCCTATGGGACGATGCGCGACTTCCGCCGTTTCGTCGCCGAAGCCCATCGCCGCGGCATCCGCGTGATCACGGAACTCGTCATCAACCACACCTCGGACCAGCATCCCTGGTTCCAGAGGGCGCGGCACGCACGAAAGGGTTCGGCTGCGCGCAACTTCTATGTCTGGAACGATGACGACGAGCGGTACCCCGAGACGCGCATCATCTTTCTGGACACGGAGAAATCGAACTGGACCTGGGATCCGGTTGCCGGCCAATTCTTCTGGCATCGCTTCTATTCCCACCAGCCGGACCTCAATTTCGATAACCCCCGGGTGCTGGAGGCGGTTATCAAGATCATGCATTTCTGGCTGGACATGGGGGTGGACGGCCTGCGGCTCGACGCCATCCCTTATCTGGTCGAAAGGGATGGGACGAACAACGAAAACCTCCCCGAGACGCATGAGATCCTGAAGAAGATCCGCCGCGCGCTGGACGAGAAATATCCGGACCGGATGCTGCTCGCCGAGGCGAACCAGTGGCCGGAGGACACCCGGCCCTACTTCGGCGAGGGCGACGAATGCCACATGGCGTTCCATTTCCCGCTGATGCCGCGCATCTATATGGCGCTGGCGCAGGAAGACCGTCATCCGATCTCCGACATCATGCGGCAGACGCCGGAAATCCCGGAGAGCTGCCAGTGGGCCATCTTCCTGCGCAACCATGACGAACTCACGCTCGAAATGGTCACGGATCGGGAGCGCGATTATCTCTGGCGCACCTATGCAGAGGATATGCGCGCGCGCATCAATCTCGGCATACGCAGGCGGCTTGCCCCGCTCATGCAGAACGACCGGCGCAAGATCGAGCTGATGAACGCACTGCTCTTCTCCATGCCCGGCACGCCTGTCGTCTACTACGGCGACGAACTCGGCATGGGCGACAATATCTATCTCGGCGACCGGGACGGTGTGCGCACGCCCATGCAGTGGTCGCCCGACCGCAATGGCGGCTTCTCGCGCGCCAATCCGCAAGCACTCTACCTGCCGCCGATCATGGACCCGGTCTACGGCTACCAGACGATCAATGTGGAGGCGCAGGAAGCAGATCCATCGTCGCTGCTCAACTGGGTGCGGCGCATGATCGGAGTGCGAAAGCAGCACTCCGCTTTCGGGCGTGGCGACTTCACGATGCTCTATCCGCGCAACCGGCGCATCCTCGCCTACACACGCAGCGACGCCAACGAGACAATACTTTGCGTCGCAAATCTGTCGCGCTCGCCTCAGGCAGTTGAGCTCGATCTTTCAAAGTATCGCGGCTGCGTGCCGATCGAACTCGTCAGCCAGTCGCCATTCCCGCCGATCGGCGATCTTCCCTATATGCTGACACTTACCGGCTACGGCACCTTCTGGTTCGTGCTTGCGAGCGAAGCGCAGGCGCCGGACTGGCATAGCAATGTGCCGGAGCCGCTGCCGGAATTCATCACGCTCACCATGGTGGGCGGCCGGATCGAGCGGGCGCTCGAGGGCCGCGAGCGGCGACAGCTCGAGCAGGATGTGCTGCCGCAATTCATGCTTCGGCAACGTTGGTATGGGGCCAAGGGCGAGGCGATACGCTCAGCCGGTATCCGGGAAATCGCCAAGCTGGGCGACGAGGCGGGCCTGCTCACCATCGCAGACGTCGAGCTCTCTATTTCCGGACGGCAGCAATATCTCCTGCCGCTGACCGTGCTCTGGGGTGAGGAGAATGTGCAGTTCGGAGCGCCCAAGCTTTCGGTGACGCTTGCGCGCGTGCGCAAGGGGCCGCAACTCGGCGCCCTTATCGATGGCTCCTATGACGATCGCTTCGCTGCCGAGCTGATGCGCCGCATGCAGGAGAACCAGGAGATCGAGGTCTCAGGCGGGCGCCTGCGCTTCTATGGCAATGAGCAACTCTCGGCCCTTCGTTTCGAGGAGCCACCGTCGCCGCTCATGGGAGAGCAGAGCAACGTCTCGGTGGCATTCGACCGGCAGGTTCTTCTCAAGATTTTTCGGCGCCTGAGGCCTGGCGACCAGCCGGAAGTGGAGGTGGCGCGGTTCCTGACGGAAGTGGCCGGCTTCCGGAACACACCCGCCTTCCTCGGGATGGTGGAATATGAGGAGGAGGCCGGCGCGAAGACGGTTATCGCCAGCGTTTCCGGTTTCGTGGAGAACCAGGGCGATGCCTGGAGCGTCTTCGTGCATGCGCTCGAGCGGCAGATCGAGGATGAGACGCTTGCGCCCCCCGCCGCGGGCAACGGCGCGCCGACAGAAGGACAAACAGCGCAGTTCCTCTATCCGCTGGATCTGCTTCGCACGCTCGGGGAGCGGACCGGAGAAATGCATTCGGCATTCGCCATCGAGACCGATTTGCCGGCATTCCGCTGTGAGCCGATACGCCGCTCGGATATCTCGAGCTGGATCAAGGACCTGAAGCAGCAGGTCGCACTTGCGCGGGAAGGGCTGGTTCGCAATCGGGACCGCCTGCCCCTCAATACGAGGGAAAATGTCGAGCAGCTTCTCTCATTGAAGCACCAGATCGACACTCGCGTGAACGAACTCAGCAAAATTGCGCCTTCCGGCAAGAAATCGCGCATTCACGGCGACTATCATCTCGGCCAGGTGCTCGTATCGAAGCAGGACCTCTACATCATCGATTTCGAAGGCGAGCCGCGTCGAAGCCTGGAAGAGCGCCGAGGGAAAAGCTCGCCCTTGCGCGACGTTGCCGGCATGCTGCGTTCCTTCGACTATGCCGCGTGGACCGCGGTGCGGCAGGTTGCTGCCCGTCTGCCCGACCAGGCGCGCGACAGCGCCGCTCTTGCTCGCCAATGGCAGCGCCGCATGAGCGAGGAATTCCTGGAGGGCTATCGTGCGGCTGCTTCGGGCGCACAGAACCAGCCGCAAGACGAGACTGCGTGGCAAGCATCGCTCGAACTTTTCCTGCTGCAGAAGGGTTTCTACGAAATCAATTACGAACTCTCCAATCGTCCGGATTGGGTGGGCATTCCAGTCCGAGGCGTGCTCGACCTGGTTCAAGGGAGAAGCGGATGAATATCGCTGCCGAAGCGGCCCCTTGGAGGCTCGACGACCCGCACGCCATCGGCGCGCTGGTGGCTGGCAGGTGTAACGACCCGTTCTCGGTGCTGGGGCCGCACGAGACCGCAGCCGGGATCGTGCTGCGCGTGCTCCGACCGGAAGCCGAAACGGCAGAAGCGGTCGAGCCGGATACAGGCAAGAGCCTCGGCAAGTTGCTTAAGCGCCATGCGCGAGGCTTTTTCGAAGGACTGATCTCAAGGGAGCCGACGGTTCCCCGGTACCGGCTTCGCTTCACGCGCGAGGGGGAGAGTTGGGAAGAGGAAGATCCTTATCGCTTCCCCAGCACTTTTGGCGAACTCGACCTTTATCTGATGGGGGAGGGGCGTCACCAGCGCCTCTACGAAAAGCTCGGCGCGCATCCGATGACCTGCGACGGAGTGGCAGGCACCCGCTTCGCCGTGTGGGCGCCCAATGCGAGCCGCGTCAGCGTCGTGGGCAACTTCAACGGTTGGGACGGCCGCCGTCACCAGATGAGGCTCCATCCAGGCGTCGGCGTGTGGGAGATCTTCGTGCCCGATGTCCGTCCGGGAGAGCTCTATAAATACGAGATCATCGGTAACGGTGGTGAACTGCTTCCACCAAAAGCCGACCCCGTTGGTTTTCGCGCCGAAATACCTCCGGCTACGGCCTCGATAGTCCACGGCTTGCCGCGGATGGAGTGGAGCGACGGTGAGTGGATCGAACACCGCATCGGGAAAAACGACCGGCGTGCACCCATCTCGATCTACGAGGTGCATCTCGGCTCCTGGCGTCGGCACGAGGACGGCGCCTACCTCACCTATGACGAACTTGGCGATCAGTTGATCCCCTATGTGAAGGAGATGGGCTTCACCCATATCGAATGCATGCCGGTCAGCGAGCATCCGTTCTCCGGCTCATGGGGCTACCAACCAGTCGGGCTTTACGCGCCGACGAGCCGCTTCGGCACGCCGGAGGAGTTCGCCCGTTTCGTCGATCGCTGCCACCAAGAAGGCATCGGCGTGATCGTGGACTGGGTGCCCGCGCATTTCCCTTCCGATGCGCACGGGCTCGCCCGCTTTGACGGCACGGCGCTCTACGAACATGCCGACCCGCGGCTCGGCTTTCACCGCGACTGGAACACGCTGATCTACAATTTCGGACGACGCGAGGTGGCGAACTTCCTGACGGCGAACGCTCTCTTCTGGCTCGATCAATACCACATCGACGGGCTGCGCGTGGATGCCGTAGCCTCGATGCTCTACCTCGATTACAGCCGCCAGCCCGGCGAGTGGGTCCCCAATGTGCACGGAGGCAACGAGAATCTGGAGGCGATCGCCTTCCTCCGGGACACGAATACCGCGCTTTTCGGCGCACATCGCGGCGCCACCTCGATCGCGGAGGAATCGACGGCGTTTCCGGGCGTGTCGCGGCCCGTCTATGCGGGCGGCTTGGGCTTCGGCTTCAAGTGGAACATGGGCTGGATGCACGACACGTTGGACTATATGCGCCACGAACCGATCCATCGGCGGTTTCACCACGACCGCATGACCTTCGGCCTGATATACGCCTTTTCGGAGAACTTCATCCTGCCCCTTAGCCACGACGAGGTGGTGCACGGGAAAGGCTCGCTGATCGGCCGCATGCCCGGCGATCGCTGGCAGAAATTCGCGAACCTGCGCGCCTACTTCACCTTCATGTGGACCCATCCGGGCAAGAAGCTCCTCTTCATGGGCGGCGAGTTCGCCCAGGAGAGGGAGTGGAACCATGACTGGCAGCTCGATTGGCACCATCTGGAAGACCCGATGCATCAGGGCGTACGCGATCTCATTCGCGACCTGAACCTGATCTATCGGAACGAACGGTCGCTGCATGAGCTGGATTGCGAACCGGAAGGCTTCGAATGGATTGATGCTTCGGACCCCGGCATCAGCACCTATGTCTACCTGCGAAGGGGCACGGGAGATGCGCGGCCCGTCGTCATCGCATGCAACTTCACCCCCGTCGTGCGCGAGGATTTCCGCATCGGCCTGCCCCATGCGGGAAGCTGGCAGGAAATCATCAATAGCGACGACCGGCGCTACGGCGGCTCCGGCGTCGTCAATGGAACCGTTACAGCGACGGAAGAACCGTGGCACGGGCGGCCGGCTTCAGCCAGCTTGAGGCTGCCTCCATTGGGTGCCGTCGTGCTTGCCGGTGCTTCATGACAGGGGTTTCCTACTTGCGCGTAGATACTGGCCTTCCATATCCGCTCGGCGCCACCTGGGACGGGTCCGGCGTCAATGTCGCCGTTTTCTCGGCCCATGCCGAAAAGATCGAACTGTGCCTTTTCGATGCCCAGGGGCGGCGAGAGATCCGCCGCATTCCCCTGCCGGAATATACGCATGAGGTATGGCACGGTTACTTTCCGGATATGCGGCCGGGGCAGGTTTATGGATTGAGGGCCTATGGCCCGTATGATCCCGCCAAGGGACATCGGTTCAATCCGAACAAGCTCTTGATCGACCCTTATGCGAAGCTGCTCATCGGCGATATCCGCTGGCATGACGCTTGTTTCGGTTACCGGGTCGGCGGCGCACGGCAGGATCTCGCGATGGACCGACGCGACTCCGCTTTTGTCATGCCGAAATGCGTTGTGACGGACACGGCGGCCACATGGGGCAACGATGTGCGTCCGCATCGGCCCTGGGAAGAGACGATCATCTACGAGGCCCATGTGAAGGGCATGACCGCGCTCCATCCGGACATTCCCGAACAGATGCGCGGCACCTTTGGCGGGCTCGCGGACTCCCGGGTGATTGACTATCTCGTCAAGCTTGGCATCACGGCGATCGAGCTCCTGCCTGTGCAGGCGTTCTTCGACGACCGTTACCTGGTCGAGAAACGCCTTACGAACTATTGGGGCTACAACACCATCGGCTTTTTCGCGCCGGCTCCGCGCTACATTTCACCGGGCGGCGGCCTGCACGAGTTCAAGCGGATGGTGCGCAAGCTGCACGAGGCCGGCATCGAGGTGATCCTCGACGTGGTCTATAATCATACGGCTGAAGGGAGCGAGCTTGGGCCCACGCTTTCCTTCCGCGGGCTAGACAATGCCAGCTACTACATCCTCGGCGATGATCCTCGTTACTATTACGACACGACCGGCTGCGGAAACACGCTGAACCTGAAGCATCCGCGCGTGTTGCAGATGGTGATGGATTCGCTGCGTTACTGGGTCGAGGAATGCCATGTGGACGGCTTCCGCTTCGATCTCGCAACGGCGCTCGGCCGCGAGCGCGACAGCTTCGAGCCATCCTCGGTGTTCTTCGATACGGTGCGGCAAGACCCTGTCCTGTCGCGTGTGAAGCTGATCGCGGAACCGTGGGACTTGGGTCCGGACGGCTATCAGCTCGGCAATTTCCCTCCGGGCTGGGGCGAGTGGAACGGTGCCTATCGCGACTGGGTCCGCAGCTTCTGGCGCGGCGACGAACGGGCAGCGCCGGATCTCGCGAGCGGTCTGCTCGGTTCGGCCGGCATGTTTGACCGGCGAGGTCGCAGACCGTGGGCGAGCGTCAATCTCATCACGGCGCATGACGGTTTCACGCTGCACGACCTCTACGCCTACAACGAACGGCACAACGAGGCGAACAAGGAGGACAATCGCGACGGGCACAGCGACAACCGAAGCTGGAACTGCGGTGTCGAGGGCCCGACCGACGACGAGAACATCAAGGCGCTCAGGGCCAAGATGCGCCGCAACGCCATTGCCACTCTGCTTCTCTCCCAGGGCACGCCCATGATCCTCATGGGTGATGAAGTCGGCCGCACGCAGAACGGCAACAACAATGCTTATTGCCAGGACAATGAGATAAACTGGCTGGCATGGGGCAATCGGGAGCCGGAGGATGATGCCTTCCTCCAATTCGTCCGCCGGCTTATCGCATATCGCCGCGCCCATCCGCGTCTGCGGCTGAAGGATTTCCTGCACGGAAAGATCGTCGCGGAAAAGTATCGCGACGTTTCCTGGCTGCGGCCGACGGGCGAGCCGATGACGGACGAGGATTGGGCCGATCCCGGTCTCAAATGCTTTGGGCTGATGCTCTGCGATGAGCGCGGCACGTGCATATTGATCCTGTTCAACGCCTTCCACGAACCGCTCGAGTTCAATCTTCCGCGCGAACTCGGTGCTGCCGGATGGAAGGTGACGATGCGTACGGACACCGGACAGTGGCCGGTATGGGAAGCAATGCGTGCTCCGCATACCCTGGAACTCGCCGACCGCTCGATGGTTGTGCTGGAAGGCCGTGTACGATGAACAATTCCTCCTTCCAGACGCGCTGGGGCGCTCAACTCCGCGACGATGGCGCCGCCGTTTTTCGGCTGTGGGCGCCTGCGGTGGACAAGCTGGTTCTGCGGCTTGGCGAAGACGACGACCGCGAAATGGAACGCCGCGATCACGGCTGGTTCGAACTGGAAGCAAATCGCTTGGAGGAGGGAACTGCATATCGGTTTATCCTTCCGGACGGCATGGCGGTTCCCGATCCTGCTTCTCGCGCACAGGAGAGCGACGTACACGGCCCGAGCCTGTTGATGGGCTCCTCCTTCGATTGGCAAGCGGAGAACTGGGCCGGGCGGCCATGGGAGGAGGCTGTCGTTTACGAGCTCCATCCGGGCACTTTCTCACCGCACGGCGGGTTCGATGGGATTCGGCGCAAGCTGGACTATCTTGCGGAAATAGGCTTCACCGCCATCGAGCTTATGCCGGTGGCCCAGTTTTCGGGAAACAGGGGCTGGGGATATGACGGCGTCCTGCCCTATTGTGCCCACTCGGCCTATGGCGGTGCGGCCGGCTTGAAACAGCTCGTGGACGCCGCGCACGAGCGCGGCCTGATGATGATCCTCGACGTCGTCTACAATCACTTCGGGCCGGACGGGAACTATCTAAGCCTCTACGCTCCTGATTTCTTCGACCCCGACCGGCATACCCCGTGGGGGCCCGCGATCCGCTTCGAGGAGCCGGCAGTTCGTGCCTTCTTTCTCGATAATCCGATCTACTGGCTCGAGGAGTTCCGCTTCGACGGCCTCCGTTTCGATGCCATCGATCAAATCAAGGACAAGAGCGAAAAGCCGATATTGGAAGAGATGGCACGCAATATCCGCGCGACTTTCCCGGACCGGCATATTCATCTCATGACCGAGGATGAGCGCAACATCGTGGAACTCCACCCGCGTGACAGCGCAAACAGCCCGATTCTTTTCACGGCGGAATGGAACGACGACTTTCATCATGCAGCGCATTGCCTGGCGACGGATGAGGATGCCGGTTACTATGCAGGCTTTGCGGACGATTCCGTTGGGCATCTCGCGCGGGCGCTGGCAGAAGGCTTCTGCTATCAGGGCGAGCCCTATGCTCCGCGCGAGGGAAAACCGCGAGGGGTGCCCAGCGCGGGGCAGCCGCCGCTTGCCTTTGTCGATTTCCTGCAAAATCATGACCAGATCGGCAACCGTGCGTTCGGAGAGCGACTGACGGTCTTGACGGACGAGGAAACGGTCGAACTGCTGACGGCGGTGCTTCTCCTCAATCCGCAGGTTCCCCTCGTCTTCATGGGGGAGGAGTTCGGAGAGACAAATCCCTTCCTCTTCTTCACCGACTTCCACGGGGACCTAGCCAACGCCGTAAGGGAGGGGAGGCGGCGCGAGTTCAAGGATTTCGGGCATTTCAGCGGCGAACAGGCCGAGAGGATTCCCGACCCCAACGCGCTTACCACCTTCGAAGCATCCATGTTGAACTGGGATCGCGTGGAGACCGAAGAAGGGCGCAAGCGGCTCGATCTTTTCCGTCGTCTCTTGGAGGTGCGCAAAGCGCATCTGGTGCCTTATCTTGGTCGGATGCCTTCGATGCAGGGGCAGGCGGAGCGGCTCGCAGACAAGGCCTTCTCCGTGCGCTGGCGCATGGATGGACGCCTCTTGCTCATGGCGGCGAATTTCGGCAGCGACATGGCTGTTGCCGGAGAAGGCTTTGCGCGTTCCAGGGCAATTTACGAGAGCAGGCAGGGCGTGGAGGCAGCGCTGCTGAGAGGGGCATTGCCGGAACGCAGTGTGGCATTCCTCGTAACTGAAGAAGCCGACACATGACCGACGAACTCGACAGGCTTGCAGCCGCACACGGCATCGTCCGATCCTACCGAGCGCTGGACGGCACGATCTCACATGCCTCGGATGACGCGGTGCGGGCGATCCTTGGCATTCTCGGCGTGGAAGGGAGTGCGGAAGAGGGCAATGACCCTCACGGTCAATTTCCCCCTCCGCCGCAGGCGCCGCAGGGGGCCGCATGTTTCCTCCCCGACTTCCTGCGCCATGGCCGGGCTTGGGGCATCACCTGCCAGCTCTACGGTTTGAGGTCCCAGCGGAACTGGGGGATCGGCGACTTCGAGGATCTTGCCCGCCTCGGGGAATTCGCGGCTGGAATGGGCGCGGATTTTCTCGGCGTCAATCCTCTGCATGCCCTGTTTACCGCCGAACCGCAGAAGGCAAGTCCATTCTCTCCCAGTGACCGCACCTTCCTCAATCCGCTTTATATCGCGGTGGATCGAGTAAAGGGGTTCGATACAACGCTCGATCTCGACGAAAGTGCTTTGGCGCCTCTCAGACAAAGCGAGTTGGTGGATTACAGAGCCGTGGCGGAACACAAGCTTGCCGTGTTGCGCCGGATCTTTCAGCGCACTCGCGAAGACGATCTCCAGGGCAGCGCCACCTTCAGGGAGAAGGGCGGCGAGCCCCTGTGGCGTTACGCCTTGTTCGAGACAATCAGCCTCGAAATGGTGCGTCAGGGCGGCGGAACGGGTTGGCATGCCTGGCCTGAAGAGCTCCAGGATCCGACAAGCGAAGCGGTAAAGCGGTTCGCGGAAGAACGGCGGGAGGAGATCGAGTTCCAGATCTGGCTTCAGTGGGTGGCCGATCAGCAGCTGGAGCAGGTATCCGGACGGCTACGGTCGGCCGGCATGCGCATCGGGCTCTATCTCGATCTCGCTGTAGGTACTGCGCCCGATGGAGCCGCCACCTGGAGCGACCGCAGCTTGACACTGGTGGGCGCGGAGATCGGAGCCCCGCCGGATATGTTCAATCCCGAGGGCCAGCGCTGGGGCTTGGCCCCCTGGTCGCCTTCGGAAATCGCAGCGCGTGATTTCCGGCCGGTGCGGCGCTCCTATGAAACCATCCTGCGGCACGCCGGCGCGCTCCGGATCGATCACGCCATGAGCCTCTACCGGCTCTTCTGGATCCCGAACGGCTTTCCGGCCGGGCAGGGGGCCTATGTCCTCTATCCCATGCCGGAGGTGGTCGGCGTCCTTGGCGAGGTATCCCAGCAGTCCCGCGCGGTCATCATCGGCGAGGATCTGGGCGTCGTGCCGGAAGGCTTTCGCGAGCAAATGGACCACGCAAACCTGCTCGGCTATCGCATCTTCTATTTCGAGCGGAACGACCATGGCTTTATTCCGCCCGAACATTGGCCACGTTCCGCACTCGCGTGCATCGGCAGTCATGACACCAACACGCTTGCGGGCTGGTGGACGGGCAGCGACATCGACGAGCGCCAGCGGATAGGTCTTTACGACGAGGAAGCGGCGCATCGGGAGCGCGAGCGGCGGCGGCGCGAGAAGAATGAGGCGATCGAGATGTTACGGGCGCGCGGATACGAAGCGGGCGAGGATTTCAGCGAAGCCGTTGCGGCCGGCATCCATCGCCTTGTGGCCAGCTCGCCCAGCTATCTCTTCGCTGCACAGATGGAAGACCTGCTCGGCCTGACCGAGCAGCCCAATATCCCGGGGACTGTGGACGAGCATCCGAACTGGCGGCGTAAGCTTCCCGTCTTGATCGAGGAATTGGGAAGTGCATCCATCCTGCGCACGGTCATCGATGCGATCCGGCAGGAGAGACCGTGCGACAGATGACGCTTCCCTGTGCGACATACCGGCTGCAATTCCGCGAAGGCATGACCTTCGAAAGGGCGGCGGAGATCGTGCCTTACCTGGCTGAGCTTGGCATCAGTCATCTCTATGCCTCGCCCATTTTCACGGCCGCTCCCGGTTCCACTCACGGCTACGATGTGGCCAACCACCAGGAGCTCGACCCCACGCTTGGCGGCGAGGAGGGGTTTTCGCTCCTGGCAGAAGCGTTGAAGGGTCACGGCATTGGCCTGCTTCTGGATATCGTTCCCAATCACATGGCAGTCTCGACGGCCAATCCGTGGTGGCGAGACGTGCTGAAGCATGGCAGGCAAAGTGCCTATGCCAGCCATTTCGACATCGACTGGAATGCGCCGAAACTGCTCCTGCCCGTCCTGGGCGAACCCTATGGCGAGGCACTTGCAGACGGCAAACTCCAGCTCCGTATGGACGAGGAAACGGGTGAGCCGGTCTTTGGCTATTACGACCTTTCCTTGCCGCTTTCGCCCGACTCCCTTTCCCTTCTGCCGGACAGCGATCCGGATGATCCCGCCGCTTTCGGCCTGATGCTGGAAAGGACGAGCGACGATAAGGACTTCCTGCACCAGCTTCACGAAGCTCAGTGTTGGCGGTTGGCCTATTGGCGTCTCGCCCGAGAGGCGCTCACCTATCGCCGCTTTTTCGAAATAGCCGATCTGATCGGGGTAAGGGTGGAAGATCCGGCCGTATTCGCCGACGTTCACAAGCTGCCTCTGCGGCTTGTAAAGGATGGGATCGTGGACGGTCTGCGGATCGACCACATTGACGGGCTCGCCGATCCGAAGGCCTATCTGGCGGAACTGCGGAAAGCCTCCGGCCTAAATTATGTCCTGGTGGAGAAGATCCTCGGGCCGGATGAGGATCTGCGCGGCGAATGGCATTGCGCGGGCAGCACCGGATATGAGGTGGCGCGGCTGATCACCGCGCTGCAAGTCGAGTCAAGCCACCGCGATGCCATGAACAAGGGCTGGACCGGGTTCACCGGCAACGACGCCCAGTTCACAAGCCAGGTGCTTGCGGCCAAGCGTCGGATCCTGACCATCAATCTCGCTGGAGAATTGGACGGGCTCGTCCGCATTGCGGAAGCGATCGCCTCAGAGGACGTAGCCACGCGCGATTTCGGTCGTGATGCCCTGCGGCTTGCGATCGTGGAGCTTGCTTCCGCCATGCCGGTCTATCGCAGCTATATCGACGGGGACGGCGCTTCCGACGAAGACAGGCAAGTGATCGAGAAGGCGGTGAGCCGGGTGGAACGCGGGCGCGAGGTGGAAGACGATCGGGTGATCGCCTTCATCGCATCGCTGCTCCTCGAACCCACCGGCGGCTCAAGCACGCGGGCACAATTCGTCACCCGGTTCCAGCAGACGACCGGGCCGCTGATGGCGAAGGCTGTCGAAGATACGGTCTTCTATCAATTCAACCGGCTGATCGCATTGAACGAAGTGGGAGCGGAGCCGGATGAGTTCGGGCTCGACCCCGAGGTCTTTCACGCGGCTATGATCAAGAGGGCGGAGATCTGGCCGCATGCGCTGTCGGCAACCGCCACGCATGATACCAAGCGCGGCGAGGATGCACGTGCCCGGCTTGCCGTCATCAGCGAAATGCCCCAGGAGTGGGCGGCGGCCGTGACACGCTGGCACGAGGCCGCGGAGGATCTGTGCACAAATCTGCCGCGCGGGCCTGCCCCTACGCCCGGCACCGAATGGTTGTTCTACCAGGCTTTGGCAGGCGCTTGGCCTGCCGACCTCTCCCTACAGGACGAGGCGGGCCTGCAGGAGCTTGCCGATCGCCTTTCCGCCTTCATGACCAAGGCCCTGCGCGAGGCGAAGCGCCAAACCAGTTGGACCGACCAGAACGAACCTTACGAAAAGGCCGTCGAAGATTACGTTCGTGGCGCCTTCGCGCCGGAGCGACGAAGTTTCCTGCGGGAGGTGCGCGCCATCATTGCGACCATCGAGCCGGCCGGCATCATCAACAGCCTGAGCCAACTCGTCATGAAGCTTACGCTTCCCGGGATTCCCGACATCTATCAAGGGTGCGAACTCTTCGATTATAGCATGGTCGATCCCGACAACCGGCGCGCCGTCGATTTCGATCTGCGGCGGAAGCTTCTTCACGAGGTTCGCGACATGCCCGTGACCGAAGCAATGGAGCGCTGGCGGGAGGGGCTGCCGAAGCTTTGGCTGCTGCATCGCCTGTTGCGGCTTCGCCGCGCACATGAAGGCATCTTCGCTTATGGCGATTACGAGCCCGTCGAGATCACAGGCGACGAGAACATGCACGCGATCGCCTATGCGCGTGCCCTGGAAGGAAGGCGCGTGGTCGTGGCGGTGCCGCGCCTAGTACTCAGGCATTGCGAGCCCGGTCGCCCCTCCTGGATCAGCAGCGCGTTCGGGCGCACGATGCTGCAGCTGCCCAGCGGCTCCGGGCGCTACAGGACATTGACTGGGCAGGTCGTGGAAGAGCGGGAGATACCGCTTTCAATGGTTTGGAGAGAGCTTCCGGTTGCCGTGCTGGAATCCGCTTGAGGCAGGCTCCGGCTCGGCGCGGGGCAGTGGTGCCCCGTCTACATTGTTTTCTTGGCGCGTCTGGAGGGAGCGCCATTGTTGGTCTTGGCGCCATTACGGCGGGTACTATTGGAGGAGGCTTCCTCCTTCTCCGGAAAATCTTCAGGCATAGGCGGGATTTCCGCGGATTCCGGATCTGCCTGTCCGCCCTCTTCGGCCTCGACCTCTCGCGCCGCCTGCACCCAGTGATCCCACGCACGGCCCTCCGGACGCCCTTCCTGCTCCCATAGTTCATAGGCTCGTCGCCGGATCCTGTCTTCTTTCTCCGATGTCATGATCGTCCCTCCGTTTGCGGCAAAACCCCCATGCCAGGCACATGGTTCCGAGGGTAAGCCCTTCGAGGGACGAAAAGACGCAGGCGTGGCGGCCACACTTGCGCCCGCCGTTCAGCCAGGTCCGAAAGGCCGGTTTCATAAGGAAAACGGCCTTGATTGCCGATGCTAATAGACGACCACGCTTCTGATGCTCTCGCCCGAGTGCATGAGATCGAAGCCCTTATTGATCTCATCAAGCGTCAGAATGTGGGTGATCATCGGATCGATCTCGATCTTTCCGTCCATGTACCAGTCGACGATCTTCGGCACATCGGTGCGGCCTCGCGCTCCGCCGAAGGCCGTGCCTTTCCACACGCGCCCGGTGACAAGCTGGAAGGGACGCGTTGAAATCTCCTGGCCCGCGCCGGCCACGCCGATGATGATCGACTGGCCCCAGCCGCGATGAGCAGATTCGAGCGCCTGGCGCATGACCGTTACGTTGCCCGTGCAGTCGAACGTGTAATCGGCTCCACCGATCGTGTCGGCGCCGCGTTTTGTCAGGTTGACGAGATAGGGAACGAGATCCCCGCCCACTTCCTTCGGATTGACGAAATGCGTCATGCCGAAGCGCTCGCCCCATTCCTTCTTGGAATTGTTGAGGTCGACGCCGATGATCATGTCCGCGCCGGCCAGCTTCAAGCCCTGGATGACGTTGAGGCCGATGCCGCCAAGACCGAACACGATCGCTGTCGAGCCGATCTCCACCTGCGCCGTGTTGATGACGGCGCCGATGCCGGTCGTCACGCCGCAGCCGATATAGCAGATCTTGTCGAAGGGGGCGTCCGGATTGACCTTCGCCACGGCGATCTCGGGCAGCACGGTGAAGTTGGAGAAGGTGGAGCAGCCCATGTAGTGATGCAGCTTTTCGCCATTGAGCGAGAAGCGCGAAGTGCCGTCGGGCATCACGCCCTGGCCCTGGGTAGAGCGGATTGCGGTGCAAAGATTCGTCTTGCGGGACAGGCAGGAAGGGCACTGGCGGCATTCGGGCGTATAGAGCGGAATGACGTGATCGCCCTTCTTGACGCTGGTCACGCCCGGGCCCACGTCGACAACGACGCCTGCGCCTTCATGGCCGAGGATCGCCGGGAACAGGCCCTCCGGGTCGGCGCCGGACAGCGTGAAATCATCGGTATGGCAGATGCCGGTCGCCTTGATTTCCACCAACACCTCGCCCTCGCGCGGCCCCTCGAGGTCCACTTCCATGATCTCAAGCGGCTTACCGGCGGCAATGGCTACGGCGGCACGGGTCTTCATGGCTCTGTCTCCTTCTTGTCTCGGCGGGCCGGCCGCGAAGACCGGCCCGAGGAATCTCATTGGGCGTTGTTACATGCTTTACGCAGGGGTGCCAGAGCCAGAGAGCGCCTGGCGACATGCCCGGCGCCTGCTGATCTTGTCCTTTACGCAAAGCCCTTCGTGAGCTCCAGTGCCTGCCGTTCGAAGAGCCGGCGGTAGATGCCGCCCTCGAGCCGGATGAGCTCAGCGTGGTCACCCTCCTCGACGACCCGCCCCTTGTCGAAGACCAGGAGGCGGTCGAGAGAACGCACCGTCGAGAGCCGGTGCGCGATGACGAGGGTCGTGCGCCCGACCATCAGTCGCTCCATCGCCTGCTGGATCAGAACCTCCGATTCAGAATCGAGGCTCGAGGTTGCCTCGTCGAAGATCAGGATCGGAGCATCTGCCAGGAAGGCGCGGGCGATCGCCACGCGCTGGCGCTCGCCGCCTGAGAGCTTCACGCCCCGTTCGCCCACCAGCGTTGCGTAGCCCTTCGGCAGGCTGGCGATGAAATCATGCGCGCTGGCGAGCTTTGCCGCGTGCTCGATCTCTGCCATGGTAGCGCCTGGTCGCGCATAGGCGATGTTTTCCGCCAGCGAGCGGTGGAAAAGGATCGGTTCCTGCTGCACGATCGCGATCTGCGACCTGAGCGACGATTGCTGGACCTTCGAAATGTCCTGCCCGTCGATCAGGATTCGACCGCCGGTCACGTCATAAAGCCGCTGGATCAGCTTGACGAAGGTCGTCTTGCCGGATCCGGAATGGCCCACCAATCCGACCCGCTCGCCGGGCCTGATGGTGAGCGAGAAATCCCGGTAGAGCGGCAATGCATGGCCGTGATAGTGGAAGGTGACCTTCTCGAAATCGATCTGTCCGTCACGCACGAGAATAGGCTTTGCGCCGGGCCGGTCCTCCACCCCTAGCGGCTCACCATGAATGGCGACGAGCTCTTCCAGATCGTTGACCGAGCGTTGCAGGTTGCGCACGTGCATGCCGACGTCGCGCAGATAGCCCTGCAGGACGAAGAATGCCGTAAGCACGAAGGCTATGTCGCCCGCCGTCGCCCGGCCACCCATCCACAACACGATGGCAAAGCCGATCACGGATGCCCGAAGTACCAGCAACGTGACGCCTTGCGTCGTACCGTTGATCGTACCGCGCACCCAACCCCTGCGGGTGCGATCCTGCCACTTCCCGATGACATGCAGGAGACGCCGCTCCTCGCGCCCCTCCGCGCCGAACGCCTTCACCACCGCATTGCAGGAGACGGCGTCGGCGAGCGCGCCGCCAAGCCGTGTATCCCAAGCGTTTGCGAGACTTGCGGCAGGCGCCACATAGCCAAGCGAAAGGGAAACCGTCAGCGCGACATATATGATCGAGCCTATGGCGATGATGGCACCCATCAGAGGCCAGTACCAACCCAATATGATGGTGGAACCCACCAGCATGACAAGCGAGGGGAGCAGGGCCATCAGGAGCGTGTCGTTGAGGAGGTCGAGCGCCCACATGCCACGCGTAATCTTGCGCACGGTCGAGCCGGCAAAGCTGTTGGCATGCCAGTCGGTCGAGAAGCGCTGAATGCGGTGGAACGCATCGGACGCAACCTCCGACATCATCTTCAGCGTAAGATTGACGATCGCGATGAAGGCGATGTGCCGCAGGACGATGGCCCCGGCCGAAAGGCCGAGCAGCACCAGAAACGCGGTGATTGCCGCGTTCCAGGCCAGTTCGTCCGTGGCCGCCCCGCGCGCCACCGCGTCAACGAGCCGGCCTGAATAGAGCGGGGTCAGAACGTCGGCCATCGTAGACAGCAGAAATGCGCCGACGATGACGGCCAGCCTGCGCGGCTGCCGGCGCCAATGCAGGCCACAGAAACGAAACACGTCGCCAAAGGCATTGCCTTTGAGGGCATTGCGAAAAGAAGCCATGATGTTCACCGGATACGCAGGGCATCCGGTCCCAAATAGAGATTTTGAAGAATGGCGTTGGACAGAAGACTGTCCAAAAGCGCTGCCGGTTTAATGAAAATGCGCTTCCTGGTGGAGGCGCACGGGCGGCAGTCGCCTTGAGAACCCGGCGTGGCCGGCGGTCTGTGACCTAACCGTGATGCCGGAACATCAAGCCGCTGCCTTCATGGGAAGAGCCGAATGCTGGCATTCGTGACCTCCTTGGAAGGGCTAAACGGGAGGAGGCTTCTTATACAAAGAAGATGCCCAGGCCAAGCCCTTGGAACCGGTTCGTCCGGATATGTGGCCGTCTTGCAACATATCGACGCCCGGCCCGGGCTGCCGAGAGTAACTTTGAAATTCCAGCTTCTCATGCGGAAAAGTACTTGAAAGGCCGTAGCATTGCCTTATTGCCTGAGAAGTATTTCTGACGGCGAGTCGTCGGACGCGCCGCCGCGTTAAGCCAAATCAATCTGGAACATCATCGTGAGTAGCGAAGCCATCGGCAGCGCGACGAAGCCTCGGGACGCGCTTGCGCATGTGAATGCGGCGAGCTGGGGCAAAGGCCTCAACATACTGGCCCGCATCACGCGCATGAATTTCCGCCATCCCTGGCAGGTGACGTTTGCGATCGGTTCGACCATCATCGCAGCGACCCTGCAGCTGTCGATCCCACAACTTTTGGGCCGCGCGGTCGACCAGGCCCAGAGCGTTTTCGCAGGAGGGGCGGCGGGGGCGGTTGCCGAGCAGGCGCTTTGGACCTCCGCTCTGCTGCTTCTTGCGGTCAGTACGCTACGCGGCCTGTTCACCATGTCGCAAAACTATTTCGCCGAAGCTGTGGGCCACCATATCGGCTACGAATTGCGGCTCGCCTGCTACGAGAAGATCCAGCGGCTTTCTTTCTCGTTCCACGATCAGGTGCATTCCGGCGATCTCATCACCATCGGCATGCTCGATCTGGAAGGCGTGCGGATGTATTTTTCCACCGGCCTGGTCCGCGCCGTGCTGCTGTTCATGCTGATCGGCATCGGCGCCTATTTGCTTCTTTCGACAGATCTCGTGCTCGGTCTTCTGGCTTTGAGCTTCGTGCCTTTTGTGGCGTGGCGCTCCTCGGTGACGCAACTCACGTTGCGCGCCACCTGGCTTGATCTGCAGGAGCGCTTGTCGGTCCTGAGCCGTGTCATGGAGGAAAATCTCGGCGGCATCCGCGTGGTGCGAGCTTTCGCCAGCCAGGCCTACGAGATGCTCAAGTTCGACCGCGCCTCCAAGAATGCGCTCGATCTTGCCCATGAGCGCGTCAACATTCGCGTCCGCAACACGTCGGCCATGACGTTCTCCTTCTTCTTTTCCATGGGGTTGGTGCTGCTCTTTGGCGGCAGGAAGGTGATGGCAGGCGAAATCAGCGTCGGCACGCTCGCCACCTTCCTCACCTTCATGACCATCCTGCAGATGCCGGTCCGGCAGATCGGTCTGATGGTGAATTCCTTCGCACGCGCGTCGACATGTGGCTCCCGGCTGTTCGGTCTTCTGGACATGGAGGTGGCCATCAAGGATGCGCCGGACGCAAAGCCGCTCGAGATCGAGAACGGCACGCTCCGGTTTGAGGATGTCTCCTTCGCTTATCCCATGGCGGCGGAACGGCCGATCCTTAGGAACGTCAGCTTCGAGGCGAGGAAGGGTGAAACGATCGGCATTGTCGGCCCTCCCGGCTCGGGCAAGTCGACCATCGCGCATCTGATCCCGCGCTTCTACGACGTGACGGGTGGACGGATCACGCTCGACGGCCAGGATATTCGCGACGTCACGCTCGGCTCCCTGCGCAAGGCCGTGGCGGTGGTCCAGCAGGATGCGTTCCTCTTCACCACGACCATCGAAAACAACATCGCCTATGGTGACCCCTGGGCGCATGAGCAGCGTATCGAGCGCGCAAGCGGATATGCCCAGCTCCACAATTACGTCCTCGGATTGCCGGCCGGCTACAAGACGGTGGTGGGCGAACGCGGCGTTTCGCTTTCGGGCGGGCAGCGCCAGCGCCTCACCATCGCTCGAACCATGATGCTGCGGCCGTCGGTCATCATCTTCGACGATTCCACCGCTGCCATCGACGCGGCAACCGAGCAGCGCATCCGGTCGGCCATGCGCCAATTTGCGAAGGATCGGGTGACCATCATCATCGCGCATCGGCTGAGCTCCCTCATGCATGCTGATCAAATCCTGTTCGTCGAAAACGGTGAGATCGTCGAGCGCGGCACTCATGAGGATCTTCTGGCCAAAGGCGGCCGCTACAAGGCCCTCTACGATCTGCAGGTGCGCCCGGGCGACGAGGTGCTGAACGAGTATGGGGAGGCAGGCTGATGGCACAGGGCCATGCCGGAGAGCTGGAAGCCGAACGCAATGATGTGCGAGATGACGGACGCCGGCCGCCGCGCGCGGTGGTGGGCTCGCACCGCATCGAAGAGGAGATGTTCGGCAGGGCGTTCGACAAGAACATCGTCAAACGCATCTGGGCCTTTGTGAAGCCCTACCGCGCCAAAGTCTATGTTGCGGTGGCGGCCGTGCTGATCTTCACGGCCACCCAGCTCGTCATTCCGCTGATCATCCGCTACGCGATCGACCACGGCATGGCGCTCGGCGGGATCGACCTCCTGCCGCTCTTCATTGCCTGCGGCGCTTTCCTGCTTGCGATCCTGATCAATTATGCTGCCAGCTACACGCAGGAGACCGTGGTCGGAAAAGTGGCAGAGAATGTCCTCTTCGACATTCGCCGCGCGATGTTCGGTCATCTGCAGAGGGTGTCGCTTTCCTTCATGGACAAGACGGAGGTGGGGCGGCTGATGTCGCGCCTGCAGGGAGACGTCAACTCCATGCAGGAATTCCTGGAAACCTGCGTGCTCTCGGTTGGCGACATCGCACTGCTCTTCGGCATCGTCGTCGTGATGCTGTGGCTCGATTTCCGCCTTGGCCTGCTCACGCTTTCCGTGTTGCCCGTCCTCTTCATCGTGCGGCTCTTCTGGCTGCCGCGCGCCCGTAACGCCTTCATGGCCGCGCACGAGACGAACTCCGTCGCGAACGGCGCGCTCGCCGAGGCGATCCACGGGGTACGTGCCGTGCAATCGATGGACCGGCAGCAGGTGAACTTCGTCCTTTATGACGACAAGGCGCACGCCAATCTGAAGACACATCTGACCGCCGCCAGATACGCCCAGGTGATGGTGCCGATCGTCGACACGCTCACGGGCATCGCCATGGCCGTGGTGATCGTGGTCGGCGGCTCGATGGTCGTGAATGCCAGCCTCGATATTGGCGTGATGGTCGCATTCCTCTTCTACATCCAGCGCTTCTTCGACCCTATCCGCTCGCTGACGCTGCAATATTCGGTGATGCAGCGCGCCATGGCTTCGGGCAAGCGGCTGACGGATGTACTCGACGTCAAGGTGGACGTTCAGGACAAGCCGGACGCCAAGGTGCTTTCGCCCGACATGGACGGCTCGGTCGAGTTCAAGGATGTGACCTTCGGCTACAATCCCAAGCACCCGGTGCTGAAGAACGTCTCGTTCCGGGTCAATCCGGGCGAGACGGTGGCATTGGTCGGGCCGACCGGTTCGGGAAAGTCCAGCGCCATGGCGCTGGTCCATCGCTTCTACGATGTACAGCAGGGGCAGGTTCTGGTCGGCGGCCATGACGTGCGCGATCTCACGCAGGAATCGCTCGGCCGCCAGATCGCCATGGTGCTGCAGGAGCCATTCCTCTTCACCGGCACCGTGTTCGAGAACATCCGCTATCACATGACCGACGCCACGCGCGAGCAAGTCATCGAAGCGGCGAAGGCGGTGGGCGCACACGACTTCATCATGACCCTGGCCGGCGGTTATGATGCGATGCTGGAGGAGCGGGGCGGCAACCTGTCTCTCGGCCAGCGTCAGTTGATCAGCTTCGCCCGTGCGCTCGTTGCCGACGCGAAAATACTGGTGCTGGACGAAGCCACTGCCAATATCGATAGCTATACGGAGATGTTGATCCAGAAGGCGCTGGTGAAACTGCTCGAAGGGCGTACCGGCCTCGTCATCGCCCACCGTCTCGCGACCATCCGGGGCGCCGACCGCATCATCGTCCTGCAGAACGGTCAGCTGATCGAAACCGGCAACCACGACCAGCTCATGGCAAGAGGCGGGCTTTATTCGAAGCTCTATAACCTGAACTATGCTTCCTTCGACGATATCCCCGAAGAGGAACTGCAGGCGAGCGCGCAGAGCGGATCAACGACATGAATGAGGCCCACCCTCCTCAGGGAGGGTGGAGCGGGATCATGGCACTTCGGGATTTTCCTTAATCGGCATGTCGTCATGCATGGGGACTGTCTGGCGTTCGATCATACGGTGAACGCGAGGGGGCCGGTCACCGCGATGCAGCCTTCTGAGCTTTGCGGTGATCTCTGCATCCGCTTTGGTCCGGCGCAGATTGTGGCGGATATATTCCACCCAAGTGGGCACGTGGTAGGTTTCGGTCCAAAGGTTCGGATTTTCCAGGTCGCGAAGAAGCGCCCACTGGCGCGCACCGTCGCGAAGCCGGATACGCCGCCGTTCGGCCATCGCCGCCAAAAAGGCAGGCACGTCCTGCTGCTCGATTTCATAGTCCACCATGATCATGATCGGACCGCTGCGGGCGCGCAGATCGAGTCTCAAGGCGGGTTCCTCGAACTCGCCCAGCGGGTCCAAATTGAGCTTGGCGAATTCAGGCAGTGCAAAGCGCAAGCTTATGACCACTGCGAAGATCAGCGTGGCAGCCGAGGCGACGAGGGCCGTGGTCGGCCCGTAAGTATCTGCCACGAGACCCCAAAGCCAGCTTCCCGCGGCCATGCCGCCGAATGTCGCCGTCTGGTAGATGGAGAGCGCACGGCCGACCACCCAACGCGGCGTGGAGAGCTGCACCGAAACGTTGAAGAGCGAAAGGGTCAGCACCCAGCATGCACCGGCAGGCAGCAGGCTGAGGCAGCTCAGCCAGACCTGCCCGCTCAAGCCCAATATGGTTGCGCTCAGCGCGAATACGACAAAGGCACCGCGCGCGATCGTCTCGTTGTTGAAGGTCTCGCGGACGCGGGTGTTCAGCAGTGCACCGCCGATCGCGCCTATTCCGAAGCTGCCGAGCAGGAGGCCGTAGGTGATGGCACCGCCGCTTATAAGGTCTCGCGCTACAAGGGGCAGCAGCGCCAGGATCGCGACACCGCCAAGGCCGAAAAGGAAGCCTCGCGAGATGACCCGCAGCAGGTTGGGCGACATCACGACATAGCGGACGCCCGCAGACACCGCATGGCCGAAAGCCTCCCGGGGAAGGGACGCCGGAAGCCGGCGATGCTTCCAGCGCAGAAGGGCCAGGATGAGCGGTAAGTAGCTAATCGCGTTGAACGCGAAGGCCATTGCTGCTCCAGCAGCGGCAACGATGACACCGCCTATCGCCGGGCCGACGCTGCGCATCAGGTTGAAAGCCATGCTGTTCAGCGTAACCGCCGCGGGGATGTCTTCCCTGGGAACGATATCGCCCATGGAAGCCTGCCAGGAGGGATTATGAAGCGCGGTGCCGCAACCGATCAGAAAGGTGAAGGCAAGAAGCAGCCAAGGCGTCATCACGCCCAGGATGGTCATCACGGCCAGGGCGACGGAGACGATCGTCATGAGGGTCTGCGCAACCAGCATGATGAGCCGCCGGTCGAAGCTATCTGCCAGCGCTCCGGCCGCAAGCGAGAAGAGCATCACAGGCAGCGTGGTTGCCGATTGAACCAGCGCGACCATGTCGTCGGAGGCGGCGATGGTCGCCATCATCCATCCGGCGCCGACCGCCTGGATAAGGCCGCCTAGATTGGAAACCAGGCTCGCTGTCCAGAGAAGGCGGAAGTCGATGCTTTGAAAGGGCTTTGCGAGAGGCGATCCGGGCACCGTATCCGACCTTGAACGTGACAGCTTGCATAGGGTTCAGGTTGCAGCATCAGGCGTGACGATTAACGACTCGTTCTCGAAGCGCAATCCCCAAGGAGATATAGCGCAGGTTCGGTTTTTGAACCGCCGCCATCGGCGATGCGCCGGTGAAGCTTGCGCTTCGCCTGGTCGGGGTTTATCAACGAGCCCGTATGGTGGCCCTTGCGCTGCCGGTCTGTCCTGTCCTGATTTCACGTCTGGAAGAAAATGCCAGCTTATCGCTCTCGCACGACTACCCATGGCCGCAACATGGCCGGAGCACGCGGCCTCTGGCGCGCCACCGGCATGAAGGACTCCGACTTCGGCAAGCCGATCATTGCCGTCGTCAACTCCTTCACGCAGTTTGTGCCGGGGCACGTGCACCTGAAGGATCTCGGCCAGCTCGTGGCGCGCGAGATCGAGGCGGCGGGCGGCGTGGCCAAGGAGTTCAATACGATCGCGGTGGACGACGGCATCGCCATGGGCCATGACGGAATGCTCTATTCGCTGCCGTCGCGCGAGCTGATCGCGGACTCGGTCGAATATATGGTGAATGCGCACTGCGCCGACGCCATGGTCTGCATCTCCAATTGCGACAAGATCACGCCGGGCATGCTCATGGCCGCATTGCGGCTCAACATTCCTGCCGTCTTCGTCTCCGGAGGGCCGATGGAAGCGGGCAAGGTCGTCCTCTCCGGCCAGAAGAAGGCGCTGGACCTCGTAGACGCGATGGTCGCCGCCGCGGATGACAGCGTAAGCGACGAGGACGTGCAGGTGATCGAGCGCTCGGCCTGCCCTACCTGCGGCTCCTGCTCGGGCATGTTCACCGCCAATTCGATGAACTGCCTGACCGAGGCGCTGGGCCTTGCGCTTCCGGGCAACGGCTCGACACTTGCCACCCATGCCGACCGGCGGCGGCTTTTCGTCGAAGCGGGGCACCTGATCGTGGACCTTGCGCGCCGTTATTACGAGCAGGACGACGAGAGCGTTCTGCCGCGCAAGATCGCCAGCTTCGCCGCCTTCGAGAACGCGATGACGCTCGATATCGCCATGGGCGGCTCGACCAACACCGTTCTGCACCTACTAGCGGCGGCGCACGAGGCGGAGGTGGACTTCACCATGGAGGACATCGATCGCCTTTCCCGGCGGGTACCGGTGCTTTGCAAGGTCGCTCCCGCCACTTCGAATGTGCATATGGAAGATGTGCACCGGGCCGGTGGCATCATGGCGATCCTGGGCGAACTTGATCGTGCGGGCCTGATCACCCGCGATCTTCCGACCGTCCATTCCACCACGCTTGGCCATGCCATCGAGCATTGGGACGTTGCGCGCACGAACAGTCAGAAGGTACGCGAGTTCTTCATGGCCGCGCCGGGCGGCGTGCCGACCCAGCAGGCCTTCAGCCAGGACCGGCGCTGGGACGAACTCGACCTGGACCGCGAGAACGGCGTCATCCGCAGCGCAGAACATCCCTTCTCCAGGGATGGCGGACTTGCCGTTCTGAAGGGCAATCTGGCCGAGGACGGCTGCATCGTGAAGACCGCAGGCGTGGACGAGTCCATCCTCACCTTTACCGGCCCAGCCAGGGTTTTCGAAAGCCAGGACGCGGCTGTCAAAGGCATCCTGAGCAATGAGGTCAAGGCGGGCGATGTGGTCGTCATCCGCTATGAAGGGCCGAAGGGCGGACCTGGCATGCAGGAGATGCTCTACCCCACCAGCTATCTGAAGGCGAAGGGGCTTGGAAAAGCCTGCGCGCTGGTGACGGATGGGCGCTTCTCGGGCGGCACTTCGGGCCTTTCCATCGGGCACGTGTCACCGGAAGCTGCCAATGGCGGGCTTATCGGCCTGGTGCGGGAAGGTGACCTCATCGAGATCGACATTCCGAACCGTAAGATCCGCCTGGCCGTGGACGATGCCGAAATCACGCGCCGTCGTGCGGAGCAGGATGCCAAGGGCTGGAAGCCGGCGGAAAACCGCAGGCGTCAAGTGACAACCGCTCTCAAGGCCTACGCCGCCTTTGCCACGAGCGCCGACAAGGGGGCCGTTCGCAAGCTGCCGGACTGAACCTGCAGCTTGCGTCGCCCATCGCTTCACGCACCCAATTGCGGAAACGATGGCCGATTGCGTGGAAGCCTATCGCTGATCGCCCGGGGGTGTCTGGCACGCAGGCTCCCCCTTTGCGTCCCGTGCCATGCATTCGGCACGATCGAAGCTCTCGCCGGTGGTCCGAACGGCACTCGCCATCCCGCCCATCCCGCAGCCGGAAAGGAACCCGGCAATTGCCGGGAACAGGACCAGGGAGCGGAAAGTCATATTGCGAGACCGCACCGCTCGAAATCTTGCTCTGCCGTCCATCCTAGCGCCTCTGCCATGCCTCATGGAAGTCAGGTAGCGTTAGTGATCCCAAGCTTCAACTGGTGGACGGCGTTTCACGTCGGCGAAGGGGCATCTGGCAGGAATTTCCCCTGCATCGCTTCTCGGAAGCATTTCTATCCCTCCATCAGACTGGCAGTTCCCCCGAAATGGACATAATCCTCATGGGCGCGGGAGAATGCCGCGCTGTTTTCGGAGCCATGCCATGACTGTTCACGATCTCTCACGCCGCTTGCTGCTCAAGGGGAGCACGTTTCTGTTCGCCTCGACCGTGATGCCCAAAATCGCTTTCGCCCAGGCTCCGGGCGGGCGCCTTGTCGTGGCGGCGGATTCGGAACCGAAGAATCTCAATCCGGCCATCGTGGCCTCGAATGGCGTGTTTTTCATATCGAGCAAGATTGTCGAGCCTCTGGCGGAAGCCTCCTACGATGGGCCGGAGGGCCTTGCGCCGCGGCTGGCGGTTTCGTGGGAGGGCTCGGATGACGGGCTTTTCGCGACATTCTGGCTTAGGGAAGGGGTGACCTGGCACGACGGCCAGCCCTTCACCTCGGCAGATGTCGCCTTCTCCGCGCTCCAGGTTTGGAAACCGCTGCAAAATCTCGGCAGGTTGGTCTTCGCCAATCTGGAGGCGGTCGATACGCCCGACGAGCATACGGCGATCTTCCGCTTCTCCAAGCCTACTCCCTTCCAGCTCATCCGCAATGCGCTTCCGGCCGTCACGGCGGTGATACCGAAGCATGTCTTCGCAGACGAAACCGATATCGCGACGAGCCCGAAGAACAACCAGCTCATCGGCACCGGTCCTTTCAAATTTGCGGAGTACCGGCCAGGCGAATACTACCGGCTGGTCAGGAACGAGGATTATTGGGGCGAGGGCCTGCCCAAGCTCGACGAGATCATCTACCGCGTGCTGCCGGATCGTGCGGCGGCTGCCGGCGCGCTGGAGGCCGAGGAGATCCAGCTTGCCGCTTTCAGCCAGGTGCCCCTCTCCGATCTCGCGCGCATTTCCAAGGTGGATGGCATCGTGGTCTACACCAAGGGCTATGAGGCGCTCACCTATCAGCTCGTCGTGGAGATCAACCATCGGCGCAAGGAACTCGCAGACTTGAAAGTCCGGCAGGCGATCGCCCATGCAATCGACAAGGATTTCGTCGTAAACACGATCTTTCTCGGTTACGCGACCGCGTCGACCGGCATCGTTCCGAAGAATGCGCCGGAATTCTACGATCCTTCCGTGCCGACTTACGATTTCAACGTCGAAACGGCCAATGCGCTGCTGGACGAAGCGGGTTATTCCAGAGACGCGAACGGCACCCGCTTTTCGCTGAAGCTTCTGCCCGCGCCCTATTTCAGCGAGACTCGCCAGTTCGGGGATTATTTGCGCCAGGCGCTGGCCAAGATCGGGATCGATGCGCAGATCGTGAACAATGATTCGGCAGCGCACCAGAAGGCCGTTTACACCGATCATGATTTCGACCTGGCGGTGGCTCCTCCTGTCTTCCGCGGCGATCCGGCCATCTCGACCACAATCCTGGTGAGGAGCGGCATTCCCGCGGGCGTGCCCTTTTCGAACCAGGGCGGTTTCCAGAATGGCAAGCTCGACGCGCTGATCGACAAGGCCAACACGACCGTCGATACGGCGGAACGGACTGAACTCTTCAAGCAGTTCCAGAGACTTGTCGCCGAGACATTGCCGCTTATCAATGTCGCGGAATGGGGATTCGTTACCGTGGCACGCAGCAACGTCAAGAATGTCTCGAACAATCCGCGCTGGGCCGTTTCCAACTGGGCGGACACCGAAGTCTAGGAACCTTCGGAGACATCGGCAGAGGGTCTGCGTTCCTTCATGCCTCCCTCTGGCCTGCCTGGTCAGAGAGGGGTACGAATGGGTATGTGTTCCTCCGGCTGAATTCAGCTGAATACCGCTCCCCATCGAGATCCATATGAAACGGGCGTTGCGATTGCTTAGGCGGAGACTGGTGAGCAGCATTCCGGTGCTGCTCATCGTCATCGTCGGCACATTTTTCCTGCTGGAACTGGCGCCCGGAGATGCCGTCGACGCCTATCTCGTCACCATTGGCGGGGGGGATCCGGCGCTCGTCCAGGCGCTCAGGGAGAGCTACGGCCTCGACCAGTCGGCACTGGTGCGCCTCTGGGTCTATCTCACTTCGCTCGCGCATCTCGATCTTGGATGGTCGGTGCAGTTCGGGCGACCTATCCGTGACCTGATCCTCGAGCGGCTGCCGAATACAATGTGGCTGATGGGAGCTGCTCTCGCACTTTCCTTCACACTGGGCTCCTTGCTCGGCATCATCGCCGGGGCGCGCCCGGGCAGCGTGTTTGACCGGTTCTTCTCGATCGGATCCCTTGCGCTTTATGCGGTGCCGAGCTTCTGGCTCGGGCTTGTGCTCATCATCATCTTCGCCGTCCAGCTACGCTGGTTACCGACGTCCGGGATCGAGACCATCGCGTCCGGCAAGACGGGGCTGGCACGGGCAATCGATATCACTCGTCATCTGGTTTTGCCGGTGAGTGCATTGGGCCTCATTTATCTCGCACTCTTCCTGAGGATGATGCGCGCCGGCATGGCCGAGACCTGGCGGCAGGATTTCGTGCTTGCAGCCCGGGCCAAAGGGCTGGCCCGGCGGCGGATCGTGCTTAGGCATGTGGCGCGCAACGCGCTGCTTCCTCTCGTCACGATGCTTGGTCTCCAGGCGGCGGCCATGCTGGGCGGCAGCGTCGTCATCGAGAGTGTTTTCGCGATACCGGGATTTGGCCGGCTGGCGCAGGAGGCGGTGGCTGGGCGCGACGCGCCGCTTTTGATCGGCATCATCATCGTGAGTGCCGTGCTGGTGCTCATCATCAATCTTCTGGTCGACATCGCCTACGCCTTGCTTGATCCTCGCGTCGGCGCATCGGAGGGGAGGGCGTGAAGACGGTCTCTCGCCTCATCCGCTCTCCCGAGGGCCTGGCTGGGCTGATCCTTCTGGCCCTGCCGATTGCAGCGGCCATCTTCGCGAATGTCCTCTTCCCGGCCGATCCGCTCTCCATCGCAGGGCCGGCATTGGTTCCTCCGTTCAGCGATCCGGCGTTTCCGCTGGGAACGGATCGCCTCGGCAGAGATGTGCTCGCAGGCCTTGTCCATGGGGCGCGGGCTTCACTGGCGGTCGGGCTTGCCGCGGCTCTGGTCGCGCTCGCCATCGGTTCACTCGTAGGCACCGTCGCGGGTCTGGCTGGGGGCTTGGCGGACGAGGTCCTGATGCGCGTGGTCGAAGCATTTCAGATCGTACCCGGCCTTCTCCTGGCGCTTGCCTTTGTGAGCGTCCTTGGAGCTTCTCTTCCTGTCGTGGTGCTTGCCATTGCACTCGGCGCCTGGACTGGTCCGGCCCGGCTTGCCCGTGCCGAGGTCCTTTCGATCCGCGAGCGTGACTATGTCGCTTCCGCGCGCGTGATCGGCATGCACCCGGCGGAGATCGCCTTCCGCGAGGTGTTGCCGAATGCGCTACCGCCTGTGCTGGCGCTGAGCTCGGTCATCGTGGCGGGCGCCGTGCTCATCGAAGCAGCCCTTTCCTTTCTCGGTCTTGGAGACCCGAACACGGTCACTTGGGGTGCGATGATTGCGGAGGGCCGCAATGTGCTTCGCTCCGCACCTTATCTCTCGATCATCCCGGGCATTGGCCTCGTTATCACAGTCCTCGGCGTTTACTTCTTCGCGGAAGGCTTGAACAATGCCCTCGCTGTGCGTGGGATCCGCTCATGAGCCTGCCGATCGCTATCCTTCACGGCCTTTCGGTGCGCTACCGTGCGGGCGGAGTGGCGCATGCCGCGCTTTCATCGGTAAATCTCGAGATTCTCGAAGGCGAGCGGCTGGCGATCATCGGCGAGAGCGGTTCGGGGAAGAGCACGCTGGCACTCGCGCTAGCAAGCCTGCTGCCGGAAAACGCAGTCCAGGGAGGTGTGATTTCATGGCCGGGGCTCGGCCGCGAGCCTGTTGCGGGCCGGGATATCGGTTTCATATTCCAGGATGCGAGTGCAAGTCTGAACCCGGTGCTGACAATCGGCGAGCAGATTGCCGAGGTGGTGCGACGGCACAAGGGGCTGGGCTGGCGCGCAGCCTTGGCGGAGGCGCAAGAACTGCTCGCAAAACTGCGGATTCCGCGATCCGAGCAGGTGCTTCGGTCGTTTCCACACCAGTTCTCCGGCGGTCAGCGTCAGCGGATCGCCATCGCTGCGGCAATTGCCGCCGGCCCGAAATTACTGATTGCCGACGAGCCGACCAGCGCGTTGGACACGATCGTGCAGGCCGAGATCATCCGTTTGCTTAACCAACTTGTGCGCGAAGCGGGCACGACGCTCGTGTTCATAACGCATGACATAGCGCTTGCTTCCGGCTTTGCCGACCGCATCGCCGTTTTTCACCAGTCTCGCCTTGTGGAGACGGGGGAAGCACGGCGTCTCCTTACCGATCCGAAGGAGAACTATACGAGGCGGCTGATCGAGAGCAGCATCGACCTGACGACACCGTCTATGGTAGCTTCATGATGCTGCTGTCGGTCGAAGGCCTATCGAAGACCTATCCGAGCGGAGCGCGTCAGGTGCCGGCGCTCAAGGATGTCTCGCTAACGCTCGATCGGGGCAGGACGTTGGGGCTGGTCGGTCCGTCGGGCAGCGGCAAATCCACGCTCGCTCGCGTTCTTCTACAACTGGTGAAGCCTGATGCTGGCAGCGTCGTATTCCGGGGCACCGATCTCTGCGCTTTGAGAGGCGCTGAGCTTCGGGCAATGCGCAAGCATCTCCAGATGGTGTTCCAGGAGTCGCTCACAGCCTTCAATCCGCGCGCAACCGTGGCTGATGCCATCGGCGATCCGCTCCGTATCCATCGGATTGCCGGGCGCCGAGAGCGGCCGAGCCATATCGCGGCGCTGCTGGAGCGGGTGGGCCTGTCCCCTGCGCTCGCGCTTCGCTCGATCCACGAAATCTCCGGCGGACAGCGTCAACGTGTTGCAATCGCTCGCGCCATTGCCACCGGCCCGGATCTCATCGTGCTCGATGAAGCGGTCTCGGCCCTTGATGTGACGGTCCGAAGCCAGATCCTGGAATTGCTGGTTTCGCTTCAACGCGACAGGGGTATCGCTTATCTCTTCATCTCTCACGACCTTGCCGTGGTGCGGGCGATTTCTCACGACATCGCCGTAATGGATGGTGGGCGGATCGTTGAGCATGGACCTTCAGCGGAGGTGACCGACAATCCAAAGTCGGACACGGGACGGGCCCTGGTGGCAGCCGTTCCTCGCATCAATTATCAAGCCGGCGGTGCCAGATAGGTCTTGAGATTATCGGCCTGAGTATGAAAGCTCCGGGCCTCCCTGACGGAGCGACCCGATCCATGTTGCCGTCCCGCAGATCAGCGCCCGGCCAACCAGCTGTTGCATTGTTTATAATAGCCGTTGTTCATGCCGATCCATTTCAAGCCGCCATTGCCGCCGGTGGCCTTATTGGCGCGATACTGGTCCAAGCAAGTAAGCATGCGTGCCGTTCTCGGAGGTTCGTCTGAGTACTGTTCGGAGATGGCAGACGGGAAAACAACATCTCCTGTCCCTGGACTAATGTCGTCGTCGGTGTTTTCCTGGACCTTGATGCTCGACGTTACTTCTTCGCCGGCATCTACCGGCATCATCAGGACCGCCGCGCCGTGCCTATCGCTTTTAACGATGGCGGCATTCCCGCCGCATTCAGTTTTGCGGAATTCGCTCCACCTCCTGGCCTTGAGGATACCAGCCTGCTGGGCTGTTTGATGTTTCGCGCATTCCAACACTGCCATAGCGTTGGATGGTGCCGAAACGGGAAAATGCAACGAGGTAGCCGTGGCAAAGAATATGCTTGCAATCCAAACTATCATAACGCCCTCTAAACGAAACGTCGGAGATTTGCCGCGGCCATGAGCCTGGCAATCCGCCGGCAGGGCTCAGGAGAACGCAAGCAGGCGCCTATCTCAAGGATGTTTACGCATTTGGGTTTAGGGCAACGTAACGGTGCGATTTCAGTTTGCTTAAAGATATTGACAGGTCCGTGCTATTTTACCGCGCCTTCGGTGAGACCGCTGACAAAGCCGCGCCCGACAAATGCAAAGAGCGTTACGACGGGAATGATAGCTACGGAAGCACCTGCCAGAAGCAGGCCCCAGTCGATCTGGTACTGGCCGATAATGCCCGAGAAGCCGACCGGCAGAGTGCGCTTTGCATCGGAAAGGATGAGTACGGAAGCGAAGACATATTCCGTCCAGGCCGTGATGAAGGCATAGATGCCGACGCTTGCGATGCCCGGCGCAATCAGCGGGATCATGATGTGGCGAAGCAGGGTCAGCGTCGGCGCGCCGTCCATGACGGCTGCTTCTTCGATCTCCTTGGGGATGCCGGCCAGGAAAGATCGAAGCATCCAGATCGCAAATGGCAGGGCAAAGGCTGTGTTGACCAGGATCAATGCGGGCAGACGATCAACAAGTCCTACTTTGGCGAAAAGGCCGAAAAGCGGGATCAGGACCACGATCGATGGGAAGGCGTAAGCGAGCAGGATCGTCCGATAGGCGATTGCACGGCCGGGAAAACGCAATCGGAAGAATGCATAGGCCGCCGGCAGGGCAAGGAGCAGGGTGAGTACGGTCGAGGCGGTCGCGACGATAAGGCTGTTTATCAAATAGACCGGATAGTCCGAAGCCGAAAAGAGCTTCTGGTAATGCTGCAGCGTAAAGGAATGAGGGATCATCGTCGGCATGCGCGCGATGATTTCCTGCGGTATTTTGATAGACCCGGTGAGAACCCACCAAAAGGGCAAGCCGATCAAAGCCGCGAAGAAAAGAAGACAGGCGGCAAGAACGACATTCCAGCCGAGACCACGACTCATCGCTCCTCCCCTTTCTCCAAAGTGCGTGTCGCAAGTATGGCGAAAGCCATGAGCAGGACCGTGGCGATGACCGAGATGGCTGCCGCCTCGCTCAGCCGGTAGCCCTTGAAGGCGGTTTCATAGATAAGAACGGGCAGGGTGCGCGAGCCGCCGGCCGGCCCGCCGGCCGTCAAAAGCCAGATGATGTCGAAAACGTTGAAGGAGAGCAGCGTGCCGATAACGGCCAGCACCGAAAGGGTGGGAGCAAGCAGCGGCCAGGTGATGCTTTTGAAGCGTTCCCAGGCATTGGCGCCGTCAATGCGCGCGGCCTCGTAAAGCTCTTCGGGCACGCGTGTGAGCCCTGCCAGTACCATGAGCGCGATGAAGGGAAACCAGCGCCAGGAATTGATGAAAACGAGAGTGGCCATCGCCGTCCAGGGGGTTGCGAAGAAGCCCACCGGCCTTTCTATGAGACCGGCCTGAAGGAGGAGCGGATTTATCATGCCGCCCGAAGTGGAGAACAGCCATCGCCAGATGACCACGACCACGACCGTCGGCACGATCCAGGTGATGATGATCCAGGTACGCGCGATGCGCACGCCCGGGAACTTCTCGTTGAGCACCAGGGCGGCTGCAAGTGCCAGCGCGGTTTGAAGGACGGCATTGGCCAAGACCCAAACGGCGCTGAGGCCGACGGCGCGCCAGAATGCCGGCGCGCCGAGAACACGCTCGTAATTGGAAAGCCCAACAAAGGCGCCGGGCGAACCGATTACCCTCACATCCTGCAGCGAAAGCAGGACCGCCTGAACCAGGGGCCATCCCAGAATGGCGGCGAGGAAGAGGAGCGCCGGCGCTACGAAGGCGAACGCGATGGCTCGGGATTGCAGCATCCGGCGCGGCTTCCTTACTGTTTTGACACTTCTTCCATGCGCGCCTGACCGGCAGCCACTGCCTCCTCGGCGCTCTGGCCATTTACGACCATGTTCTGCAGCGTCTCAGCGATGATGTTCTGTGCCGAGATCGCGGCGATGGAGGGGAAGGTGCGGCCGCTGGTGAAGCCGAACAGGCGCCCATTCGCGGCATTCTGGATGACGGTCTCGATCTGGCTCTTGTATTTCTGCACCATCGGGTCAGACCAGAAGCTCTCAGCCTTGGCGCCATCTGCAGTCACGGGCATGAAGAGGCCAGGTTCCATGTTGAGGAAGCGGCCGTAGTTTTCCGGCTCCAACAGGAAGGAGATGAATTTCTCCGCAGCCTCGCGTTTGGCTTCGTCCTTCGCGAGGATCATGACGGCGTTGGCATAGGAGATCGTGTTATGGCCCTCCTGGCCTTCGGCATGGGGGATGGCTGCCACGCCAAGATCGGCCGCGTCGCCTTCGGCCTGGGTGTCGTAGGTTGCGATGACGGTAAACTGCAGCACCATCGCGCAGCTTCTCGAGGAGAAGCAGGCCTCCGCCTCGCCCCAGGTCCAAGAGGTGGAATCTGCGGGCGACATCTTATGCATGTCCGCGTAGAACCGATAAGAGGCGACCGTTTCCGGATTGTCGAAGCGCAGGCTGCCGTCTTCGTTGTAGATCTCGGTCGCACCGCCGTTCACCATGAAGGAATAGACGGTCTGATCCGTATAGAGCTGCTTGTTGGCCGGCAGGCCGATACCGTAAACGCCGTCCTTGGAAAGTGCTTCAGCCGCTGCCTTCCACTCTTCCCAGGTCTCCGGTACCTCGATGCCCGCCTCCTGGAACACGCTTTTGCGGTACCAGAGGTTCATCGCCATATTGTAGAGCGGTACGGCCCAGACCCCGCCATCATAGCTGTAGGCCTCGACAGCGCTGTCGACGAAGTCGTGCTTGGCATCAAGCTCCTTGACGAAGTCCTCGACGGAGTTGAGCGCCCCGATATCCTTCAGGATCGGCGTAAAGTCGGGAATGGCGAAGAGGAGATCGGGGCCCTGGCCGGCCGCGATGGCAGCCGGTGCTTTTGCATAGACCTCGCCCCAGTTCTGAGGCTCCTGCTTGACGACGATGTCCGGATTGGCGGCGTTGAAGGCATCGATCACTTCCTGCACACGCTGAACGCGATGCGGCGGCTGCTCCATATGCCAGAGTGTCAGCTCCACCTTGTCCTGTGCGAGTGCGGCCGAAGCCGGAGTCATCAGAGTGGCGCCCGCAAGCGCGGCTTTCAGTAGCGTTCTCATTGTTGGTTCCCTTTTCCCTGTTGGCACCCCAATCACATTGTCAGAGATGCGGATTCCGGGGTCGGAATCGCGCAACCAGCTTTGCATTGACCTCCTTCGCGCCAGGCATATTGGCGCTCAGGTAAATCGGCGCGTCGCCGTCAGACGAAAGCCGCGCTGCGACGCCCGCAAAGATCGCGTTGATGATGGCCACGCCAATGGCCGTGGAGACCGGGCCGACCTTGAGCTCGCTTCCGGGAACCGACAGGACCGCGTCGCCCGGAGGCGCTCCATTGTCGAGCACGATATCGGCGAGATCGGCAAGGCGCGTACCGCCTTTGGCTGCCGCCGTGGAATAGTCGAGGGACGTGATCGCGATCACGCGCGCCCCCTTTTCCCGCCCGTACCGCGCGGCTTCGAGCGGCGCGGCATTGATGCCGGAATTGGACGAGACGAAAAGAATATCGTCCGGGCCGATGCCGTAACGGTCGAGGATCGGCCGGACGACACCTTCCATGCGCTCGTATATGGTGCCGGTCACTGCCCCCTCATGCAACATTATGGGAGCGGCGAGGATCGGCACGGTTATCGCAAGTCCGCCGGCTCGGTAGTGTACCTCCTCGGCGATCATATGAGAATGGCCCGTGCCGAACACATAAACCCGGCCATCGCGACGTACCGTCTCCACGATCGCCTCCTGCGCGCGGCCAATGGGTTCGGCAAGATCGCTGCGAAGTTTCGAAATCCGCTCGGCGAGATCGGCAAGGTAGTCGTCGGCAACGGAAGTCATGATGGGTTGGCGGCTCCAATCGAGAGGTTGATTTTCATGACGAAGAAGTCGCCCCGGTATACGGAGCGGACGAATTCCAGCGCCTTGCCGTTCTGATCGCGGGTGAGGCGGGTAAGCTTCAGCACCGGGGCGCCGACTTCGGTGTGCAGGGTCCTGGCCGTCTGGCCGTCGGCGATGCTGGCCGTCAGGCTCTGCTCCGCGCGGGTGGGTATCAGGCCGAATTCAGAGCGGAGGATCTGATAGAGCGATGCGTGGCCGAAATTGGCGAGCTCCAGGAGCCCCGGAGCACGATCCGCGGCGATCTCGGTGTTTTCCAAGGCGACTGCGGTTTCGTCCACGAGGCGCACTCGCACGAGCCTGTGGACCCGCCGCGCGCGGCCGAGGCCAAGCGCCAGACGACACGTCTCGTCGGGCGAAAGGGTTTCGGAGGAGATGACGACGCTTGAGGCTTGCCGCCCCTGCCGGGCCATTTCCTCCGTGAAGCCGGCAAGCGTCTCGAGCCGCTGCTCGATCCTGGGCTGGCCCACGAAAGTGCCTTGGCCGCTGCGGGTTTCGAGGAGGCCTTTCTGCGAAAGGTGCTGAATGGCTTGGCGAGCGGTCATGCGGCTCACACCGAGCTTTTCCGCAAGTGCCCGCTCGGAATCGATCTTCTCGCCGGCGCGCAGCCTGCCGGAACGGATTTCCGCCTCAACTTCCGAGGCGATCCTCAGATAAAGCGGTGCGTTGCCCATTGGCTTCCGCTAGTAACGGTATAGACCGATTGTTACGTGGTCTATACCACTGTCGCGCCGGCTTGGGCTGGAGTCAATTTAATTTTCGCATTTCAGCAGCTTGTCGCGTGCTTCGCGATACTGGGCGAGGGCGGTGCGGAGCGCTTCCGCGCCCTCGGAATCCGGTTGGTAGCGCGTGCCTCCGCCCGAAACGGAGGAGGAAGCCTCGACGATCGAGGGGAAATGGCCGGCGGCGGTCGCCGCGAGCAGGGCTGCGCCACGCGCACCGAACTGCGTACCCTTCGGCACCAGCACGTCTTTTTCTGCAAGGTTCGCGATCATCTGGGCCCAGAGCGGGTTCTGCGCTCCACCGCCAGTGAGAAGAACACGGTCTCCGGTGAAATCCAAAGCGTCGAAAAGGTCGCGCATCGCGAAGGCAACGCCTTCCATCACCGCGCGGAAAAGCGCTGCGCGATCGTGGCGTGGGCTGAGGCCGTAGAATTGAGCGCGGGCGTGGCGGTCAACCACAGGAGCGATGATGCCGCTTTCGGAAAGGTATGGCAGGTAAACCAAACCATGAGCCCCGGCGGGAACGACGTCGATCATCTCGTTGATCATATCGAACCGCTCCGGATGCGAGGCAAGATCCGGTGCGAGCGCCGAGAACGCCCAATCGAGATTGAGCGTGCCCGCGACATTCACCATCGCGCGATACCAGCGATGGCCCGGCAGCGTGAAAAGAAGGCCCAGATCCCTGGGTTCGAAAACCGGCCTGTCATGGCAAACGCCCACCATGCAGGTGGTGCCGAGGACAGCGGTCGCCGTGCCTGTGGACAGCCCACCCGCCCCAATTATGGTGGCCGGTACGTCGCCCGCGCCTATTCCGACCGGCAAGCCGGCACGCACGCCGATAGCTTCCGCCACAGTCGGGCTGAGGCCGCCAATGAAGCTCTCGGAATCCATGACCGGCGGCAGCAGATGGGCCAGTGCCTCGAGATCGAAAAGCTCGATCATTGCCGGATTGCGGGAGCGCTCCCGCGCGCTGCCGGGGACGACGGAAGCCTCGCTGCGGTCGGTCGCAGCAAGGCCGGTCAGCCTCATGCGAAGGAAATCCTTGTAGCTCATGACGTAGCTGGCGCGGGCGAGAATTTGCCCTTCGTTCTCTGCCAGCCAGGCGAGCACGGGAAGGGTGCACCCCTGCTGCAGCATGGAACCGGAGGAGAGGAAGATGCGGCTGAGGAACTGCGGATCGGCGGAAAGACGACGGTCGATCCAGCTTTGAGCGCGACTGTCCTCCCATGTGATGCCTGGCCGCAGGGCATTGCCTTTGCCGTCGACGACCCAAGCGCCCACCATCGCCGCCGTCAGGCCGATGGCTGCAATCCGATGCGCATCTTCGCCGATCAGCGCGGCCACCTCTTTCAGGACCGCCAGCGCAGCCTGCCACGCCTCCTCGGGATCCAGTTCGCTCCAGCCGGGATGCGGGCGCGATAGAACGGTCCTGCGGCTTGCCTCTGCAAGCTGTCGCCCGGTCAGATCAAAGACGGCAGCTTTCGTAACCGACGTGCCCGCGTCGAGGCCGATGAAGAGCGGAGCGCTCATTGTGGGTCGAAGCTCCCGTCCTTCAGTTCGGCGACAAAATCATAGGCGTCACCGCGATAGAAGGATCTCGTATATTCCACCGGACGCTCGTCCTTTCCGTAGGAAACACGTTCCATGAGAAGGGCCGCCGATCCGCGCGGGACCTCGAGCAGCTTCGCCGAAGCGCCGTCGAGCGAGACCGCGCTCAAACGCTGGGTGGCCCGCACGGGGCGGTGGCCGCGGTCGGCGAGGAGCTGATAGAGCGAGCCCGTGCCGGGGTCTGCGCCATCCAGGATATGTGCCGGCACGGCTGCAGTCTCGATCGCCAGCGGAATCCTGTCCGCAAGCCGGAGCCGCTTCAGCCGCATGATCTTCTCCTCGCCGGAAAGGGCGAGCGCGGCCCTTTCATCAGCCGCCGCCTCCAGGACCGCCAGGGCCAGGACAGTTGTCATCGGGCGATAGCCGCGTTTCGTCATGTCCTCGGAGAAGGAGGAAAGCTTCCACAAAGGCTGCTCGATACGCGCCGGCACCGCGCGGACGAATGTGCCGCTGCCCTGGCGCGTCTCGAGAATGCCGACCTCGCACAAATTTCTGTAAGCGGCCCTCACGGTGACGCGGGCGATGCCAAGCTCCTCCGCCAGGCTGCGCTCGGTGGGAAGCGCGCTGCCCACCGCGACCTTACCCTCGCTTACCCGCTTTGCCAGGGCATCGGCGAGCCGGCGGTAGGCCGGCCCCGGGCCGTCCTCGATTTGAAGTTCCATCCTTGCCTCGGATTTGGGCTTCGGCATGGGTGGGGATCTAATGCCAATCTAGGACCGATTGCAATCGAGGCGAACTATGTCACCCAGGCAGCATGCTGCGCAGGCGGGATAGCACGAGATCGCACTCCGCTTGATTCAGGATATCGGTTCCGAACACCTTATGGCATCGCAGGCCTTCGAGCGCCAGGAAGATGAGCAGTATGGAGTGGTGCTCGCCCGCCGACTTCATCCGGTCGAGCATTTCGCGATTGAAGGTGCGGATGGGCGCCAGCAATTCCGGGTCTTCCGCCATCGCGGCAAGCAATCCCGAAGGAGGCGGCGTCGCCTTCTGAAGTTCCTCCATGACGACCGCAAAATATTCCGCGGCCAGTGAATCGCCGCCTTTCCCTAGCCTTTCTTCGAGTGCGGCCCTAAAATCGTCTATATACTGCTGAACGAGGGCCTTCAGCAGAGCCGCCTTGGTGGGGAAGTTGTAGAGCAATCCCCCCTTGGAGATGCCCGCGCGGGCGGCGACAGCATCCAGCGAAAGGTGCGCCGAGCCTTCCATTTTGGCGAGCTCGGTCGCAGCATTCAGTATCTTTTGTCTGGTGTTTCTACCGCTTGCCATTGCCGATTTCCGCCGGGCCTGTTGACAGAACCGTCCAGACGGTACAGTAACTTCGCGACTTTCACAACTTGCCGCTCGGATGCCCGGTGCCAAGGCGTTCAACACAGATTTCCGCGGACGGAAACCTACCCATGGTCAAACGTTTCATAATCGCTTTCGTGCTCGTTGCAGTGATCGCCGGGGCGCTCATTGGCTTCAACATCTTCCGAGATAATGCGATCGAGCAGTATTTCGCAAATATGCCGACGCCGACGCTGACCGTGTCGACCACGACCGTGGAGCCATCGACCTGGACGCCCAACATTGCTGCCATCGGTACCATGGCTGCGGCGAACGGCGTGGACCTCACGGTTGAGACGAACGGCGTCGTCGAGGAAATACTGTTCGAGGCGAATGGCCGGGTGAATGCCGGGGATATTCTTGTCCGTCTCAACGACGAGATGCAGAAAGCCGACCTCGCTGCGGCGCAGACCCAGGCCGCCTTGGACCAGCAGACGCTGGAACGCGCCCGCGCGCTTCAGCAGCGCGGCGTCGGCACGCAATCGAACCTCGATCAAGCGGAAGCGGCGGCTTCTGCTTCGGCCGCCCAGGTGCAAAAGCTTCAGGCGGCGTTGAACCAGAAGGTGCTGAAAGCCCCGTTCAGCGGCACAATCGGTATCCCGCGGATCGATCTCGGACAGTTTCTGACCCCGGGAACGATCGTTGCCACGCTGCAAAACCTCGACACGATGCGGGTGGACTTCACGGTTCCGGAGCAGCGCTTCGCAGAACTCGAGATGGGACAGCCGGTAAGGCTAGGGCTGACCGAGGACAACATGCCTTTTGAAGGCAGGATCATCGGCATCGATCCGAAGATCGATCCGTCGACCCGACTTGTTTCGGTGCGGGCCGAGGTGACCAATCCGGAGGGCCGCCTCAATCCGGGCCAGTTCGTGCGCGTACAGGTCGGGCTTCCGGCGGAGGACAATGTCATCGCGGTCCCCCAGACGGCGCTCGTGACGAGCCTCTACGGCGATTATGTGTATCGGCTCCGCCCGGCTGAGGACCAAAATACCTCCAGCGCGCCGGCGGCCGACCAGGCCCAAGCAGCCGAGCAGGAGCAGGCCTCTACCGAGGGCAACGCGGACTCCGCTTCAGGGCAACCAGCAGGCCAGTCCGGCGAGGAACAGGTCTTCGTCATAGACCAGGTTTTCGTGAAAACCGGTCGCCGTTCCACGGGATCGGTGGAGATCGTCGAAGGCCTCAAGGCGGGCGACGTGGTGGTCAATGCCGGACAGAACCGCTTGACGAACGGCGCTCGCGTTCGGATCGACAATTCGGTGCAGCCGGTACAGGTCGGTAGGAGCGAGCAATGAATATTTCCGCTCTTTTCATAAGGCGGCCTGTTCTTTCCACGGTTCTCGCCTTCCTGATCCTGCTTCTTGGCATCCAGGGCCTCTTCAATCTCTCCGTGCGTGAATATCCGGAGGTCGAGGAAACCGTCATCACCGTGACGACGACTTATCCCGGCGCAAGCCCCGACCTCATTCAGGGCTTCATCACGTCGCCGATCGCGGCGGCGGTCTCGACCACGGAGAACATCGACTACGTCTCCTCTCAGAGCCGGCCATCCGCGAGCGTGGTGACGGTGCAGATGCAGCTCGGCTCGGACCCGGACGCTGCCTTGACCGAGGTGATGTCCAAGGTTCAGCAGGTGCGTGGGCAGCTCCCCTCCGAGGCGGAGGACCCGACCATCGTCAAGGGCACGGGCATGCAATTCGCGATCATGTACATCGCGTTGCAGAATCCGAACATGACGCCCGAGCAGCTGACGGAATATATCGAGCGCGTTATCCGGCCGCGGGTGTCCACCATCCAGGGCGTGGCTGAAGTGCAGATCATGGGCGCCCAGAATTACGCGATGCGCGTCTGGATCGATCCGGTCAGGCTTGCCGCCCGTGGTGTTACTGCCGGGGAGGTCGTAACGGCCATCAACGCCTCCAACTTCCTTTCGGCACCCGGCAAGACCAAGAACGAGTATGTCGCCTATCCGATCACGACCGAGACGACGCTGCAGACCCCCGACGCCTTCGCTGCGCTGCCGCTCAAATCGGAAGGGGACGAGGTGGTTCGGCTGCGAGACGTCGCCGATGTGGAACTCGCTGCCGAGAGCACCGAGACCATCGTGAATTTCAACGGGCGGCCCGGCACCTTTATCGGCATTTTCCCCACGCCGTCCGCCAATCCGCTGGATACCGCCGATGCCGTAATCGCGGAAATGCCGGCAATTCAGGCCACGCTGCCGGAAGGCATGACGATGGAAGTGGTCTATGATGCGACCGACTCCATCAGCGCCTCGATCGAAGAAGTGTTCAAGACCATCGCCGAGGCGGTCGCCATCGTCGTGGTGGTTATCCTTCTGTTCCTCGGATCTTTCCGCTCCGTTCTGATGCCGATCGTGACGATCCCGCTGTCGCTGATCGGCGTCTGCTTCCTGCTGTTCGTTGTCGGCTTCTCGATCAACCTGTTGTCTCTCTTGGCGATGGTGCTTGCGATCGGCCTTGTCGTCGACGACGCTATCGTGGTGGTCGAAAACATCCACCGCCACATGGAAGAGGGCATGGGGCCGTTCCAGGCTGCCTTCACCGGCATGAAGGAGATTTCGGGACCCGTCGTGGCCATGACGATCACGCTTGCCGCCGTGTTCGCGCCTCTCGCCTTCACCGGCGGCCTGACAGGCTCTCTGTTCCGTGAATTCGCTTTCACGCTGGCTGGTGCGGTCATCATCTCCGGTATCGTCGCGCTGACGATCACGCCAATGATGAGCGCCCGCATCCTCAAGTCCGGGTCTCATAGCCGGTTCCAGAGCTTTGTGGACCGGACCTTTACTCGGCTCGAAAACCGTTACGAGCGGCTGGTATCGGGATCGCTGAAATACCGCCCGGTGACGCTCATGATCGTCATCGCGCTGGTGAGCCTCACCGGGTTCCTCTTCTTCAAGACGTCGAGCGAGTTGGCGCCGGAGGAGGATGTGGGCGCTCTCTTCTCGCTGGTGAATGCGCCGCGCTACGCAACCTCCGAATATACAAAGCTCTACACCGACCAGATGCGCGATCTCACCGAAGACATTCCCGAACTGAGGGTGGACTTCTCCGTCGTAGGCTTTGGTGGTCAGACCAATAGCGGCATCGCGCTCTGGGCTTTCAAGGACTGGGCCGACAGGGATCGCTCGCAGAAGGAGATCCAAACCGATATCCAGGAGCGCCTGAGCAAGGTGGCTGGTGTGCAGGCGCTTGTCTTCGCGCCGCCCACGCTACCTGGTACAGGCGGCGGTTTGCCGATTTCTGTAGTGGTCCAGTCGACGGGCGATCCGAGCCAGGTCTATGAGATCGCCGAGGAGATCAAGAACAAGGCGCAGCAGAGCGGCCGCTTCATCGTGGTGCAGAACTCGATGTCTTTCGACGCTCCACAGGTCACCGTTTCGGTGGATCGCGAGCGCGCCGCCGCCCTCAACATCCCCGCTAGCGAAATCGGCCGCACGCTCGGCGCTCTCGTGGGCGGGGGCGCGATCTCCCAGTTCGACCGGGACTCGAACAGCTACGACATCATCACCCAGGTGCCCCAGGCCTATCGTGCAAATCCGGAGGATCTGGGCAGCTATTTCGTACGCAGCGCGAGCGGGGATATGGTGCCATTGTCCGCGGTGGTGTCTATCCAGACAAATGCCTCGCCGGCCTCCATCGAGCAGTTCAACCAGCTCAACTCGGCCACGATCTCGGCGCTGCCCTTGCCTGGCGTTACCACCGGCACGGGCCTGCAGACGATCGAGGACATTGCGCGCCAGACGCTGCCGGAGGGCTTCTTCCTGGATTATTCCGGGCAATCGCGCCTGGAGAAGGAGCAGGGGAACACCATCCTCATCGCTTTCATCCTGGCGGTCATCGTGATCTATCTGGTTCTCGCGGCGCAGTTCGAAAGCTTCCGCGATCCGCTGATCATCATGATGTCCGTGCCGCTGTCGATCTTCGGCGCAATCGTGCCGCTCAATCTGGGTCTGGGAACGCTGAACATCTATACGCAGGTGGGTCTGATCACGCTGATTGGCCTGATCACGAAACACGGCATTCTGCTGGTGGAGTTCGCGAACCAGCAGCGTGAGATGCATGGGCTTTCCCGGCTGGAAGCGATTATCGCTTCCGCGAAGGTGCGCCTGCGCCCGATCCTCATGACGACCGCTGCGATGGCGCTGGGTGTCGTGCCGTTGATCCTCGCACAGGGCGCCGGTGCCGCGGCGCGGTATTCCATGGGCATCGTCATCTTCTCGGGCATCCTGATCGGCACCCTCTTCACGCTTTTCGTGGTTCCGATGTTCTACACCTTTATCGCGAGCAAGCATGTTCACATACGGGGCCAGGTGCCTGAGGAGCCGGCACCGGCACATGCCTGAGCGTGTGGTGACGCAAGATCAAGAAGGGGCCGCCAAGGCCCCTTTTTTCTTTGGCATATGATTGATCAGTGCTCTGCGAAGGCCCGCGACATGCTGTCTGTGACCGGCTTTGTCAGATAATTAAAGAAGGTCCTTTCCGCGGTCTGGATCAGGATCTCTGCCGGCATTCCGGGCGTGGGGGTGAAGCCGACCACCCGCGAGATTTCGTCCGGTGGGAGCCGGACACGGGCCAGGTAGAATTCCTGCGGCGCCGTCGGCTCGCCCTTCAGAGCATCGGCGGACACGTAGAAGACCTCGCCATTCAGAACGGGCGTGGTTCGCTGGTTCAGCGACACCAGACGTACGATTGCCTTCTGCCCCACCCTGACATCGTCGATCTCGTTTCGAGGCACGTGCGCTTCGATGATGAGGGGCGCGTCCGCCGGCAGGATTTCCATGATTCCCTTGCCGCTTTCGATCACGCCGCCGGGGGTGTGATAGTTCATGCGGATAACGGTGCCACCGACCGGCGCGTTGATCGTTGCGCGCTGGAGAACGTTCTTCGCCGCGCGAGACTGTTCCCGCACGGAATCCAGTTCCGCCTGAATGCCCTGGAGTTCATCCAGCACCGCCTCTCGGTAAGCGGTCTCGGTCTGGATGATCTGCTGCTTCTCCTTGTTCATCTGCGAGCGGGTTTCGGACACTTCCGCGGCAAGGCGCGCGATCTGGCCCGTCGCCTCCGCAATTGCCCGCTGAATGGCCTTGATTTCCGTCTTGCGGATCAGCCCCTTCTTCAGCAGCACCTCTTTCCCTTCGGCTTCCTCCCGCAGGAGACTGAGCTGTATGATCGTTGCTTCCCTTTGCTTCTCATATCCTTCGGCGCGGTAGCGCAGCGCCTCGATGTTTTGTTCGAGAAGCGCGATCTCGCTGCCAAGCTTGGTCTTCCAAGCTTCGAAATTGAGCCGTTGCGCCTCCAGAATAGGCGCGACCTCGGGGTCGGTGCGATTGTCGGCGAGGATCGCGGGAAGATCGAGTTCATCTCTGCCGTTCAGCTGTGCGTAGAGGCGGGCCGACATTGCCTCCAGCCGTACCTGCCGAAGGAATAGCTCCCGCTCCTTGGCAAGGGCGGCCGTTTCGTCGAGCCGGATCAGCGGCTGTTCAGCTTCGACGCGATCACCTTCGTTCACCAGGATTTCCTTGATGATGCCGCCTTCAAAATGCTGGACGATCTTGTTCTGCCCCGTGGCGACGAAACTGCCCTGCGCGATCACCGCTGCAGCAAGCGGCGCGGTGATTGCCCAGCCTCCGAAGCCGCCGAAGGTCACGCAGAGCAAGACCAGGCCGAGCGTCGTCTGCCGCCTGATGGAGCGGGGCACCTCTGAAAACCACTCGATATCATGGACCTTCGCTATATCAGACATGGTGCACCCTCCCGCGGAACGCGCCGGACGAGAGACAGATTTGTTTCGGTCCCACCATGAACGGCTCTCAGTGAATTTGCTGATGACCGAAGGCGCCGCCTTCGATGCTCACGCCGCGCGCTTCAAGGGCCTGCACGACATCTTTACGCATGCCGAACAGAGCCACGGTGCCGTTCACGAGCAGGAGAACCTTGTCTACTGCCTCGAGGAGGGAAGGGCGCTGCGTGATCGTGATGACGGTGATCTTGTTTTCCCGAGCGTGCTGAAGCGCACGCAGCAAGGCTGCATCTCCGGCGCTGTCGAGGTTCGAATTCGGTTCGTCCAGAACGACAAGGCGCGGGTTGCCGAAGAAGGCGCGCGCAAGTGCGATCCGCTGCTTCTGTCCGCCGGATAGCGGTGAGCCGTCCGCCGCCACCAGCGTCTCATAGCCGTGCGGCAGATTGGCGATCATCTCATGCACATCCGCCAGCCTCGCGGCCTCGTAGATCTGAGCGTCCGTCGCGTCATCCCGCATGCGGGCAATGTTGGCCTTGATTGTGCCAGGGAAAAGCTGAACATCCTGCGGCAGATATCCGATGTTCTCACCGAATTGCCGCTGGTCCCAGTTGCGAAGATCCATAAGATCGAGCCGTACGCTTCCCGAAGTGGGCAGGATCGAGCCCACCAGCATCTTGCCGAGCGTTGTCTTTCCCGCACCGGAATTGCCGATTACCGCGAGGGAATCGCCAGGGGAAAGGGCAAAGGAGACGCCGTTGAGCACTACCCGCTTCGTTCCCTGTGGCACATAGAGGAGCCGCTCGACGTCGAGCCGACCCTCCGGGCGGGGCAGGTTCAGGCGTTCTAGATTGAGAGGCGAGGATTTCAGGAGGTTCGAGATGCGCTCGAAGGCGGATCGCGACTGGCTGTACTGGTTCCATCCTTCGATGGCGCCCTCGATGGGAGCCAAAGCGCGGCCCGCGATGATAGAGGCGGCGATCACCATTCCTCCGGTGATCTCCCCTTCTATGGAAAGATAGGCGCCCCAACCAAGCATGCCGACCTGAGTGAGGAGCCGGGATGCCTTGGAGAGCGTGGCAAAGACAACGTTGCGGTCCTGGGCGATGACCTGTGCCTTGAGGGAGCTCGCCGTGTCCTTGCCCCAGATCTGCACGGCTTCCGGGATCATGGCCAGCGCGTTGATGATCTGTGAGTTGCGGGACATGGATTCCAGATGAAGATTGGCTTTCACCTGTGCCGCATTGGCTTCGCTGAAAGGCTTGGCCGTTGCGCGCTGGTTGAGCTGGGTGAAGGCGAGAAGCAGAAGCCCCGTGAGCACGACGATAAAGCCGAGATGCGGATGGATGAGGAACACGGCGACCACGAAGAGTGGGGCCATGGGCGCATCCAGAAAGGCGAGCAGCGTGCGGGAGACCAGGAAAGAGCGAACTTGCTGGAGGTCGCCGAGGGTCTGATACTCACGCCCGTTGCTGTAGAGCGAGGCGCGCGCCGCCGCACTCAGGATCGGTGCTCCGAGTTGAGCGGCAAATTCCACCGCAGTCCGCATCAGGATGACGCGGCGGATCGCATCGAACACCGTCTGGAGGAGGACTGCGCCGATGATGACGAGCGTCAGCATCACCAGCGTGTCCAGCGACCGGCTGGTCAGGACGCGGTCTGAGATCTGGAAGAGGTAAATCGGGATGGCGAGAACGAGGATGTTTGTCGCCACGGTGAAGAGCATGACGATCGCAAGGTTTCTGCGGACGGCGGTGAGGCCCGCCTGCAGGCAAGCGGCGAAGTCGATCGGACCCAGCCGCTTGTGAAACACGCCGTCGCCGCCGCCCGCTGGCAGGGTCCCCGGTCCTCCGCCCCCCGAAGCCGCCGGTTTCTCAGGGGCACGCGCCTTGGCCTCGATGGAATGTTCCTCTCGCTCCGGAGAGATCATCCCGGCCGAAAGCGCTGCTCCCTCGCGTACTTCCTTGACTGGTTCCTCGACCAGCACCTTCTCTTGCTCGACCGATCTGCCGGGTGGCGCTTTCCTTCGGGCGGGTGCGGCTTCATCAGTGTGAGCGATCGCTTCAGCGCCATTCATAGCTGATGGCTTTTGCGTTTCTTGCGTGCCGGCGGCGGGTCGCGCGGCTACCGCGGCCTGCCTCTCTCTTTCGACCGTGTCGAAGACCTCCAGGACCAATTGGTCGATCAAGGTATCCTTTCGAGAAACCCGCTCCTGCTCCGAGGACATGGGATGGGAAAGACGGTCATGGCCGGCCGAAAAGCCGTCACCCGTCGAAGGCGGGCGCGGAAACCCATGCTTCCAGGTGCTGGGAGGCGTTGCGGCGGGGATTATTTCCGACATTGAGGTTCTCGACCAATCATCCGAGCATTGTGTTCACGCCGTCGGAATGAAGGTAATCGACCTCGCCCTGATGTGCTGGAACGTAGTCGGGTGAGTCTGCCCCGGCCATGTCGTCATCGAGGAAGGCGACTGCTTCATTGACGAGGGCGTCAGGGTTCTGGCCCCAAATATCCGGCTCGGTGGAGATGATATCGGCCTGGATCAGGACTTCGGTGGAGTAATGCCCTTCGCCGACATAGGTCTTGCCGAGGGCGTCGAGGTCCATGATCGCGGCGTTGTTTGCAAGCGTATTGCTGCCAGTGGTTACAGACCAATCGGCGCCGGGATAGCCTTTCGTCGCGTCCATAGCCAAGGCGAGCTGGTCGCTGTCGCCCAGGATATTGGTCTGCTTAATATACTGCAGGTTGAGGAGGTCTCCGCTGATATAGAGGACACGCAGCGCGCCGATGCCCGCGAAAGCGCTGTCCGAGAGAACTCCGCTATTTATGTAGTCTTCGCCGGCCGCAAGCTTTTCAGCCGTTTGGCGGTAGGCTTCGGGCATCGCCTCGAACCGGTCGGCGTCGCCGACATTGTAGATATAAGCCTGGTTCCAGAGCAGGTTGCCGGCGGTCGACAGCGACCCTTCGCCGGTGGTCTCAAAGCCATTGACCGCCCCAACGAGATCGTTGTCGTTCAGGATGTTCAGCTGCTGGATGATGCTGGCATCGTAAACATTGCCGCCGATGATGATGAGGTCGTAGCCGAAACCGATCTGCTCCAGCGAAATATCGTTATAGGCGTTGTTTTCTCCCGAATAGATGCGGCTGGTGACGCCGGACGAGGAGAGGATGCCGATATCGTTGTCGGTCATGAGGGTGAGCTGCTGAAGCCAGTTCATGATCATGAGATCGCCTTCAATCCGGGTGACCACCCAATGTTCGGGAAAATCCGGCTCTGGATCGAGCGTCGAATTTTGTTCGCCGAAATCACCGAAGCGTTCGAACGTGGCGATGTTGAAGCTCTGCGTCGGGTCGCTCTGGCGTATCCAATCGCCGACGGCAGAGCTGACATAATCCCCGTCACACCAGGCATTGACCTGGATGATCGCGTTGATCTCCACATGCTCGCCCATCACCGCGGTGACTGGGGCGCCGGTCCAGTAATTCTTGAGGATAGCGTTGTTGACGAGGGTGTTGCTGCCGGTGTCGACCGTCACGGATACGTCGATTTCGACGCCATGCTCCGTGAGCTGGACATTGCCCTGGCTTTCTTCCTCGCTCTCGTCCTCGAAACTATGGTGGTCCTCGAATCTCGGTATGTCGCCCTCGATCCTAGCTCCATTCACGAAGGATCCGACGATCTGTTCCGATTTGACGACCGTGACGTTGTCCGGTTGATCCTCGGGCAGGGCGTTCAGGATATCGGCAGCGGATTTGACGAACGCGACGACCTCCTCGGCCGTTCCCGGCATCTCGAGCTCGTCGAGCGGCATCAACTCGGCGGCATCTTCGGCAAGAGCTGCCAGCTGCGAATCACCCACCGCGTCGGGAGAGAACACCAGGCCATGTCCGCCCACGCCGAAATAATCGTCGTCGGACAGCGTGATCTCCTGGAACAGATAGCTCGCGACCGAGCCGACCGGCTCGATCTCCGGCAGAAGGATACGATGAGACCCGCCATAGATCACATTCGTGAGGGAAGACTCGCCGGATAGCGGGTCATAGCGTCCGCCCAACGGAACTTCGAGCCTGTTGAAGGCGAGGTTCTGCGCCGGATAGATCGGAATGATTGGCTGGGGCGGAGCCTGATAGGCAAGTCCAGGCTCATAGCCCAAAAGCTGATAAGGTGCCTCGAACGGGACGTGCTCTTGAGGCAGGTCGGGGATTGATGTCTCCGCGGTTTTTCTTGCCTCGAACTCCCGGTACGCCTCCCTGAGGCGCGCTTCCTCGATCGTGATCCCGAACAGGCCGATAAAATGTGCAATGGCTTCAGTGACCCGATCCATCTGCATGAGTGCTATCTCCTCTCAAGATCGGCTGACTGCTGGCCATGAAGACTGCGCGGTGACCCGCGCAGTCCCAGTTTCATCGGCTCGCGCCGGCGAAGCCGACAAAACGCCCCCCTTAGGTGGTTGCGTCGTCGAAGTCTTCGCCTGCGACGGAACTCGTGAGGTCGCCGCCGACCACGGTCATGTCGATCGCGTTCTGCTGCAGGTTAGCCCCCATCACGATTTCCTGGTTGAAGGCGCTCGTGCTGACGATGGAATCGGCCGTTGCCGTGCTGTGCCCGTAGACATAGCCGTCGTCCCCATTACCAGTGCCCCAGCTTCCGCCGTCGCCGCCTGCGCCGCCGGCGCCCGTGAAGGCCGAGCCGCCCGCGCCACCTGCGCCGCCGGGACCGGCTGATGCCCAGCCGCCGAAGCCGTCGCCGCCGTCACCGCTTACCCAGGCGCCGCTCAACGCGCCGCCACCTACGCCACCGCCAGCCGTTGCATCGCCGGCCGTGGGATCTCCGCCCGTTGCGGCGCCGCTGGCAGCAGCCCCGCCAATGCCTGAACCGCCTGCGCCACCCGCGCCGCCAGTTCCTACACCGCTACCCGTTCCGGTGCCGTCTCCGGTACCGGTTCCAGCAGATGCGCCGCCAGCACCGCCTGCGCCACCCGGACCAGCGCCTCCACCAGCGCCGCCCGCAGCGCCGCCTGTCGTGCCGCCATCGCCAGCGGTATTGGTGCCGCCAGCACCGGCAGCACCGGTGTCGCCGCCGATATTCAGGATGGGGATGATCGGCAGGAAGCCATCAACGCCGTCGCCGGCAATGGCGTCGCCGCCATTCGCGTCGTCTGTGTCTCCGCCATTGGCGTTGCCGCTCGATCCGCCGTCACCGCCATTGCCACCATCTGTGTCGCCGCCACGGGCTCCGTCACCAGCGAGTGCAGCTCCGACCCCCAGCCCGAGGCCGAGGCCGAGCCCGGTACCCGTTCCGATACCGCCATCGCCGCCGCGCGCGCCATCGCCGCGGCCGCCATCGGCACGTCCGCTGTCTGCATTGCCACCGGCGGCATCGCCGCCCGTTGCCGCGCCGCCTGACGCCGCGCCGCCAACTGCCGCACTTGTAGCCGTGCCGCTGCCATTGCCACCAATGCCGCCGCCCGAAAGGGCAAGGCCGCCGAAGCCGCCATTCCCGCCGTCGGCGTCGGCATCTGAACCGCCGTCACCACCGATACCGCCCGCGGAGATGCCGTCATCCGATTCTGCGATGCCGCCATCGGAATCGATCGTCTGGCTAAAAGTACCGTTGTTGGTGACCTGGGCGTTCTCGAGATAGTCATCATCCGAGATATTGGCATTCTGACTGATGACGTTCCCGACATCATTGCCCGCACCGTTGAGGGCATCGTTCAGCACGTCAGCGAAATTGACGTTGAACATGCCTTCGATGGTGCTGTTGTCGATATCAGCAAAGTCGTCGTCGGAGGGCTCATAGCCGGTCAGGTCAATACCAACGTCGACCGTCACCGCGGTGGTGCTGGTATTCGTATTCGTGTTGCCGTTGGTGTTGCTGTTGACGCCAGTGCTGCTGCTGGTGGCCGTGGACGTGCTGTCGGACGAATTGTCCGTCGTATTTGTGTTTGTGTTCGTGCTCGACTGCGTCTGTTGCTGCTGCTGTTGCTCGCGCTGCTGCTGTTGTTGCTGTTCGCGCTGCTGTTGCTGCTGCTCTTGTTCCTGCGCAGGATCGAACCAACCAAAAAGATGGTTGTTGTTGCTGCTCATCGTCGTGTCCTCTATCGGAGGCCGCGACAGCTTGACCGCTATTCATCTCCTTAGGGTCTTCGCCGTGCTGCCGTTGGATTTTGGTTGATAATGGCGGCCGGACGCGTAGGGCGCGGCGGACGCCTGCCAGATCATCTTCTCTTCTCTTGCAGTCCTCCCGTTGGCTCCAGCGGGGCGCGGTACCCAAGGCTCGATCGGGCGAAATGAGCCCGGCTCGATCCGCATTCCCGGTGGTCAGAGGTGGGAGTCTCTCGCTGGAGGGGCTCTGAAAGAAGACGGCAGTTCGGCCTAGCGAGGTCTTAATAAGAGGCGGTTGAAGGGTAGTTTGCCAATCAGAAGCGAGGCGTCTGTCATCAAAATCGATTGCCTCACAAAGCTACGAATCCGCCCCAGATCTGGCTGAATGGTCGAGCCAATACCCCATTCGGCGGATTTCACCTCTCTTGCGATAAGCTAAACTCGCGCGCTCGCCACGGGGTGCAGCGCGGGGAACGTCATGCCAAGACTCCAGGAAATCCTTCTGCTGGTCGGACAGCTCAACTATACGTGGACCAACACGGAAAGCCTGCTCATCTATCTCATTGGGGGGCTTGCGCGGGTAGACAAGGAAACCGCCATCGTCATCTTTCTGACGCTCAATACGACCCGCGCCCGCATCGATCTGGTGGAGCGGCTTGCCAAGATGCAGAAGACGCCGGCCGAATGCCGGGCCGAAATCCTCGAAGTCACCAACCGTCTTCTGAAAGAGGCAGGGCTGCGCAACAAGTTCAATCACTGCATCTATTCGTTCGATCCCGAAAGCGGACGCGGCATCACGCAGCTGATGCGCATCTTCGAGAGCAGGGAAGAGATCAAATACGGTAAGGTGGAGAGATTGGACGAGCGGGAAATGGCGCGGATCCGGAAGAGCATTGCCTCGCTCGTCGACCTTAACAAGGCGATCTGGGCGATCGCCCGCAAATACGAGTTCCCGATCTCCTGAACCTAGCTCGCTTCCGACCCGGCCTCGTCCCCGGTGGTGCCGTTGAACCGTTGCGCGAGCCCTTCCGGATCGAGCGGTTGGCCGGCCATCAACATCTCGGCCGACTTGAACGCTCCGGCCACCAGACGCAGAAGCGGTTCTGGGCCGAGCATTTCCAAGGGCATACCCATCTGCCCTTTCCCGGGGCTACGCGGCGGCCAGACCCTCAGCCCGAAATATCGTGCGGCCTTGCGGTCGATATCCCCCCAATACTGGATGATCGCGGTGCCAGCGGCGGCTTTGGCAAGCTTGCCCAGCGCGGTGATATCCAAACGCATCTTGTTGGTCGGGCGTTGCGCCAGGACGACGGCGTCCCAGGGATGGGCAAAGACGACATCCGAGTTCTGGAAGACCACCACCTGCGCTCCGGCATCCCTCAATCCGCGCTGGAGATTATAGGCGAGCGGATTATCGCATATGAGCGCGATCACGGCCCGGTCCACTTTCACGCCCGCAGCCTCGAACATTCTCAGCAGCAGCGCGGGCTGGAACTCGGCGCCGCCGATCAGATCGTGCGACTGGTTGATCGCCGCAACCTGCACCTGGTGCTCGCGGACGGCCTCGATGTCGAGATCGTCTTCCAGCACCATCCACGCCTCGCGCATGGTGGCGATGACGCCGTTCTGCGGCAACAGCTCGATCATCGATCGGGTGATCGGGCGTATCGGCTCGCTGTTGAGCAGAAGATTGGCGGTGCTGCAGGTGTGATGGTCGATGCGCTCGCGCATGCTCAGCGCCTGCTCCACGCGGGCGAGCGCGGCGAGCGAATGAGTGATTTCCGCCGCCTCCTGGGCCGAGTAATAGCGGTTGGAGGGTCGGGTGACGGCGGTCACTCCCGCAGCTCCGGCGAGGAGCGCGATGGTCGCCGCCGCGGCCATATAGCCGCTTGCGGCCGGCACGACCACGTTTAGGCCCTTCAGATTGAGGTTGAAGCTCTCGGTCATTCGGTGAATGAGCGACAGCATCAGGGGCATGTCCGTTTGCGAGATCGATCTCTGGGAACTGCTAGCGTGCCACATTACCCGCTCGCAACCCGTTTGCCGACACTCATCTGCCTTCGCTCCTGCTTCGCTTGTCGTGGCCGCATGAACGATCCCTCGGTGAAGCGGCTCACCGGAGATACGGAAAAACCTTAGGTCTCTCAGGGCTGTATCGCTCATGCCTTGCCCACACGCCCCCCCATTTGCGCATCAGCAAGGCAATCATAGAGCCGCGCTTTTTCGATGTTGACCGAATATTTGGGCAGAATTACCAACGCATAGGTGTTAGCGGTCTCATCTAGTGAGCGTATCCGCTGTCCTGATCTAATCATTTGGGACCGCGGCAGGCCGTTCGCGGTGGATGAACGCCGACAGGCAGCCTTTGCTGTCGCAGGGCTGCCTGTCGGCGGTTCATGGCTGTTCTAATTTGGGCCTCGGGCGAAGCCGCGCTATGCCGCCGCTTGAGCTGGGAAGACCGGCTGATCGGGCTGCAACGGGTTCAGTTTTTCGTCGATGATCTGCTGCATGCGCAGCTTGAAATTGGCTTCGCTGAACTGGGCGGCGTGATCGCGAATAAGGTCAGGGCGGAATGTTCTTTCCATGGACTGGAATCGCCGTACCGCCTCGACCAGTTCCTGCACGGACTGCTCATGGAACAGCAGGCCCGTGCGCCCTGGAATGACGCTGTCCAGCGCACCTCCGCGCCCATAGGCGATCACCGGCCGGCCGCTTGCCATGGCTTCGACGGGCACGATCCCGAAATCCTCTTCACCCGGAAAGATGAGCGCGCGGCACCTGGAGAGCATCTCCTTGAGAAGCGGGAAGGGCGCGCGCCCGAGGAAGCTCACGGTCGGTCCGGCAATGCGCCTCAACCGCGCCATCTCGTTGCCTTCGCCAATGACGACGAGGTTCTCTCCCATTCGGGTGAATGCCTCGACCGCCAGATCGGCCCGCTTGTAGCCGACGAGCTGGCCCGCCAAGAGAAAGAAGTCCTTGGTGGCGGTTGCGGGGGCGAATTCGTGAACGGAGACGGGCGGGCTCAGGACCGTCGCGCTGCGCCGATAATACTTCCCGATGCGATCGGCGACGTGGCGCGAGTTCGCGACGAATTGGTCCACCCGCGCGCTGGTGCTCACGTCCCAGGCGCGCAGGGGCGGCGCCATCAGCGTGAGGAGCGAACGCGTAAGCACGCCGGAGTTGGCGCGGTAGAAATGATAATGGTCCCACAAATAGCGCATGGGCGAGTGGCAGTAGCAGATATGCACCGATTGCGGGCCGGGCACGATGCCCTTGGCGGGTCCGGACTCACTTGAGAGTATGAGGTCGTATCCCGACAGGTCGAAGCTTTCGAGCGCGAAGGGCATCAGCGGCAGCAGCGACTGGTAGTGCTTCACCGCCCCCGGGATCTTCTGCAGGAACGAGGTCGTCACCTTATGGCGCCGGATCTTTTCCGATACCTTGCTCTCATCATAGACAAGGGTGAAAATGTCGGCATCCGGATACATGTCGCAGAAGGCTTCCACCACCTTCTCGCCTCCACGCATCGACACCAGCCAGTAATGGACAATCGCAACCCGCACGCTCGTTCCCCCAAATCGCCCGGAACGGCAATGATGGGCGGAAAGGGTCGCTCAGGCACGCTATACATCCCGCCGCGCCCCTCAGCCGAAAGATCACCCGTTTGGCGCAAAGGTCCGATGGTTTCCACCGATCGGCGCCGCCTCCTGATTTCGCGCGAGCTTTCCTACCCCAAAGACACAGGACACTCGCCTATTCTCGCCAAAAGTGAGTAGGGCGCTCGGTATTTTACCCTGTGGGAATTCGAAGGATGATCGAAGGTGGCCAGGGCCTTCTCGTGAGCCCTGTCATCGCGGTGCCACAGGGGGTTTCTTCATGCGCAGGATCGATGCGGGCAACACTCCAGCATATTCCGTTCGGCGTTTTGGCCTTGCAGCGGTCATGCTGTTTACATGGCTCGGCACATCGCCGGCAGTGGCGGATGGGCTGTTTCTGCTTCGCCCCCAGACACGCGTCAAGGTGACCGTCCTCGAATGGCTCGCAAATACGGGAGAGTATCGCGAATGGACCGCGCTCAACGGTGAATATGTCGTCTCGCCGGCAGGCTCCATCTCGGTGCCGCTGGTGGGCGAGGTCTCGGCCAATGGGCGCACCGTTTACGAGGTGGCGGGGCGCATCGCCGAGGCGCTGAGGCGCCAGACCGGTCTGGTCAAAGCGCCTGCCACGACGGTCGAGGTGGTCCGCTATCCGTCCATCTATGTGAATGGAAGCGTAGACCGGCCGGGCGAGTTCGAATATCGCCCAGGGCTCACCGTGCTGCAGGCGCTTGCCATGGCTGGCGGACGCGTACGCCGGACCGACCCGCTCGGCGGTTACTCCGATTTGGAGCAGATCCGATATGTAGGGGAACTTGGCCGTATCGAGCTTGAGCTGACGCGCAGCGCCATCAAGCAGGCGCGCCTTGAGGCGGAACTTCAGGAGAAGCCCGCAGTGGAGCTGCCGCAGGAAGCCAAGCAGGCGGATTCCCAAGAAGCCGTCGCAGCGATCCTCCGAGAGGAGGAAGCCATCTTCAGTGCCCGAACCGACGCCTTTGCGCGTCAGCTCAGCTCTCTTGAGGAATTGGCGACCCTTTTCGCCGAGGAGATCAAGGTGCTCGACGAGAAGATGGTTGCGCAGGAGCGGCAGGTTTCCATAGCCGAAGCGGAGCTGAGGGATGTCTCGAAGCTCGTCAATAGCGGCACCGTGACCAAATCTCGCGAGACCAGCCTGGAGCGGATCCTGGCCGACTTGCAAAGCGACCGGCTGGATCTTGCCATCGCTTCGATGCGTGCAAAGCAGCGGTTGAGCGAAACCGAACGCGACGTGGTGAACCTCAAGAGCCAGCGTAAGACGGAGATCGTGCGTGACCTGCAAACCGTGAACGCCGAACTGGAAGAGCTCAAATTGAGGCGCGAGATCACACGGCAGCTCCTTCAGGCCACCGGAGCCTCGATTTCAAGGCGTGGCATGGAGCTGACGATGGAAGACCAGCCGCTCAGTTTCGCCATCGTGCGCGGCGGTGAGGGCGGGCAAACTTTCAAGGCGTCTCCGGCCACTCTTCTGGAGCCTGGCGACGTGCTCGAAGTGCGCTTGGACCTGAAGGGCATGGTGGGGCAGTCCACGTCGCCGGCGTCCACAGCCGCCATCTCCGGCGGGGTTCTTTCACGATGATGACGAGAGTTCATATGGCGGGGGGGCGTTGAGATGGTGATTCAGGAAATCCGGAAGTTCGGGGGGGAACGTGCGGGCGCGGCGGAGGGCAAGGAGTATCTCTCCTTCCGGGACATCTGGCTCTTCCTTCGCCGCCATATGCTCCTCCTCGTATTGGCAAGCATGGGTGGGATCGCTCTCGGTGCGCTCTACATGATCAAGACCGTGCCGACCTACTCGGCCGTGTCGCGCCTGGTCATCGACCGCGAGCAGGCGCGGATTGCCTCGCAGGATGCTTCCACGGGAACGATCATCATTGAAGCCGCCGAGATCGCGAGCGAGGTGGAGATCGTAAAATCCGAGGCGATCGCGCGAGCTGTCATCGAGGAGCTCGACATGGTCGGCGACCCGGAGATCCTGGAGAGCCGGTCGTGGCGATCGGTTGTCCGCTCGGCATTCACCTCCCTATTGTCCTACTGGAGCGCTCAACCCGAGGAGGAGGCGGTGGAACTGCCCGACCGGGAAGCGCTCTTGCGGCGCACCATGGTGGGCTTCCTGGGACGCATGTTTGTGCACCGGGTCGGGCAGTCCTACGTCATCGAGATCGGCTATACCTCGACGAATCCAGAGAAGGCGGCGCGCGTGGCGAACGCCATCTCCCAAGCCTATATGCGCGCAAATCTCGAGTCGCGGTCCGAAGCCTTGAGCCGCGGCGCGACATGGCTCGAAAGCCGGCTTGTGGATCTCGGCGAACAGGCCCATTCGGCAGCGCTTGCGGTGGAGCAATACCGCAATAGGAACGATATAACCCAGATCGGGCAGACAACTTCGCTGGATCACCAGCAACTCGCCGAGATCAGCTCCCAGCTGCTCGTCGCGCAGGCAAATACCGCGACGGAAGCGGCCAAGCTCGCCACGATCAACCGCTTGCTCGCGGGCGATATGGACGAAGGCTATGTCGGCGAGGCGTTGAACAACTCGGAAATCTTCAAGCTGCGCGACGATTTGCGTGCAGCGACTGTCAAACTCGAGGGCTTGCAGAGCCGCTACGGCCAGGACGGTGCTCCGGTGACCGCGGCGAGGGAGGAGATCACCCGTCTCGAGGGACAGATCCGTCGTGAATTGTTGCGTATCCAAGGCGTCTACAAGTCCAATCTGGAAACCGCGAGGACGCGCGAGCAACTCCTGAACGAGCAGCTTCAAGCGCTGAAGAAAACGGCCGCCGGCACCAATCTTGCGCGCGTTGAGCTGGCAGAGCTTGAGAGCCGCGCCACGACCTATCGGCGGATGTATGAGACCCTTTTGCAGCAGCTGGTCATTGCGCTGCAGAAGCAATCCTTCCCGGTGGGCGAGGTGCGGATGGTCACCGCCGCCACTGCGCCGCTTGCCAAGACATGGCCGAAGACGACTTTGATCATGCCGTTCGCTATGCTGCTCGGACTGGCTGCGGGCATCAGCCTTGCGGCGCTACGGGAGGTCTTTGATCGCCGTGTGGGTTCGGGGCAGAGACTCGGCCAGGAGCTTGGTTTGCCGATCCTGGGCCGCGTGCCGGTCACGCGTTTTTCTCCCGGTCTCGACCGGCAGGGCTACCCGCTCCGCTATGTGCTCGATGCTCCCTATTCGGGATTTTCGGAGGTGCTGCGCAGCGTCAAGAACTCCATCGATGCGACGTTCCCACCAAACAGCCCCATGGTGATCGGCGTCACTTCCGTAAACAAGGGAGAGGGCAAGAGCACGATTGCCGCCAACCTTGCGCAGCTTTATCTCAACGAAGGAACCCCAGCCGTCCTCGTGGACGCCTGCTTCTCCGATCCTCATCTGAGCCGACTGGTTGAATTGCGGGGCGAAGAACTCGGACTTGCCGTCGTTCAAGCCGCGCCCGTACAGGGACCGAAAAGGGAGCGCAAGCGAGCCTCCACTTCTGCTGCGCAACGCTCGGGAGAACTGGAACTGAAGGAGGCCCGCAGCAGGACGGTCGTGGAAAATACCGATGATGCGCCACTGGTTCCGGTTTTGACCGCCGAGCAGATCAAGAGGTCGGCCAATCCGGCACAGCAGTTCGCCTATCTGCCCGCGCTCAAGGTTCAGCTCGAGCTACTGCGCCGCCGCTACAATGTCATCATCCTGGATCTCGCCGCTTTCGAGAATTCGGTCGATGCGCGGGTTGCCAGCACCTATGTGGACGGGCTCCTGCTCGTCGTGGGTAATTCGGAGAAATTGACGGTCGAGAGGCTTGCCGATGCGCTCTCCACCTTCGGCAAATCCCGCGTGGGCATTCTTGGCGCAGTCTTCAATCGCAACATGAATCGACGTCAGCGGGCCGGCGCCATGGTTCGCCGTGTCCGCTCTTCGTGCGCGCATCTGGTGAGGTCTTGGAGGCAGCTCGATGCACGGGTTAGCAGCAAGTTCTGGGAGCGCTGATGGCGCCCTTCATATCGCGATCGGCATTGCAACCACCGGCCGGCGTGACATACTCCGCGACGTCTTCCCCTACATGTTGCGGCAGCATCGGTTGCCGGACGAAGTCATCATATGTGCCGCCGACAAGAACGATGTCGATCCGGCAGCCCTTGATCAAAGCGGCCTTCCCGTTCGCGTCTTGTTCTCCGAGCGGGGACTTTGTCGTCAGCGGAATCAGAGTCAGCGGGCCGGCGCCATGGTTCGCCGTGTCCGCTCTTCGTGCGCGCATCTGGTGAGGTCTTGGAGGCAGCTCGATGTACGGGTTAGCAGCAAGTTCTGGGAGCGCTGATGGCGCCCTTCATATCGCGATCGGCATTGCAACCACCGGCCGGCGTGACATACTCCGCGACGTCTTCCCCTACATGTTGCGGCAGCATCGGTTGCC